>JADMIO011305967.1_pt1 | contig 137125 bp, 124 predicted proteins | sample 8958161 | NCBI WGS metagenome assembly JADMIO01 (sample SAMN16585339, study PRJNA669376) | soil metagenome | isolation source: Crop rotation soil | place: USA: Cullars Rotation, Alabama | collected 2011
CGCGACAACTTGTCCACGTGGAATTCTAAGCTTAGGATCCCAATGTGCTGGAAAGCCAATCGGCCACGGGGCGATTGGCGACATCCAGCATCGGCACGCCGCCGACATAGGAATAGGCGTTGGGCGACAGGCGCAGCGCATCGGCATGCGCCGCGAGCCGGATGTCCACGGGCAGCACGTAGAGCATCTTGACCATTTCGACGATGCGCCGCTCGGCCGTGATCGGCAGGGCGACGATCAACAGATCGACACGGCGCGTGCGCGCGAAACTCACGAGTTCCCTTACCGAGCCCAGCACGGGATAGCCCCGAACCTCGGGACCGACGCGCTGCGTGCGGTCGTCGAACACGCCGCAGATGCGGATATCGCGTTCCGGCGACGCTTCCAGCGATTGGATGAGTTGCTCGCCGCGTTTGTCGCCGCCGACGATGACGACGCGCGTTTCCAGCCGGCCTGCTCTGGTCCAATGCCGGACGAGAAAGGCGAGTATAATGCGGAAGGCGAGAATGGCCGCGTAGCCTCCGAGATACCAGGCTGCGACCCAGAGGCGCGAAAACGTCTCGCCGGTCTTGCTCATGAAGGCGATGACCACGAGGGCGGCGAAGATCGCAGTCCAGACTAGGAAGATGCGCCCCGCCGAACGCAATGGATGGCGGAACACCGGAACATTGTAGAGCCGCGCCTGGCTGAAGGCGGCGAGCTGGACCTGCGTCGCCAGCACAATGGCGATTTCGTAGCGCAGCAGCTCGGGCAGCGCGTCGGCGCCGGGATAGAAATACAGTACCGTGAGGCCAGAGATCACCGTGACTGCGATCTCGCAAACGCTGACGATGCCGCTGAGCACGACCGGCGAAAGCCGCCAGGGCTCTGCTGCGCGTTGCAGAGGCGCATTTCCGATATTGACGTTCATGATCCCGTCCGGCGCTTGCGCAGCCAATCGCAGCCGCGAAACCCGCCGCGACGCTACACCGCCGTGGTTTCGGGGAGCTTAACCGGCTCGTTGAAAACGCTGTCCACGACCGGGACGCGGGCGCGGAGATCGGCATAAAACCGCGTGATTTCGCGCGCCATGCGGGTGGTAGAGAACAGCTTCTTGGCCCGCTCTCGCAGAGCATCGGAACGGCGTTTGGCGAATTCCGGCATGTCGAGCGCGGTGCGGATCGCCTGCGCCAGACGATGTTCATTGCCAGCGGGCAGCAGCGCATCCGTATGCGGCCCGAAGATTTCAGAAATGCCGCCGACATCGGTGGCGATCACGGGTTTGCCGGACGCCACAGCCTCCAGGACGATATAGGGGAAGGATTCGGCCAGCGACGGTACGACCACGGTCTTGGCGCGGGCAAACATCTCGCGCGCCGGTTTATGGCCGAGGAAATCGACTTGCTTGTCGATGCCATGCTGCGCAGCGAGCGCGCGGAAGCGTTTCTCATCCGGGCCGGTGCCGGCAATCCCGAGGCGGAAAGGCCGGTCCTTGGCAATCATCGCCACCGCTTCGATCAGCGTGGCGACACCCTTAAGCGCCCGCAGTTCGCCGACGAAGACGGCGTCATAGGTCGGTTGAGATTCGGGCAGCGGCGCGAAATCGTCCTGGCTGACGCCGTTGGGAATGACGCGGTTCGGGCATTCAGGACGGCCCACCTTCTCGTTGAAGGCGCGCGCGCCATATTGCGATTCGAAGAAGATGCCGTCGCTGCGGCGCATCAGGAAGCGTTCCAAGCCAAGGAAAATCGCGCCGCAGGGACTCTGCCAGTTGTAATGCAGGGCGCCGCCATGCGGGGTATAGAGCGCAACGCGACCCTTCACGCGCGGCAGCAGCCTTGCATAAGCGCCGCCCTTGGCGCCATGGCCATGTACGACATGCGGCTGAAGCTTCGCCACATGCTTGCGGATCTTGGAGAGCGTCATGAGATCGCCCGGCGTAAGCGAGCGGCTCATCCGCAGCCGGAGGATGCCGAGACGGCACCAGGGCGCGAGGCGTTTGAGTTCGGCCCTAGCCGCATCGCCGCCTGTCTTGGAATCGCAGACGATGCCGACGTGATGACCCATGCGGGTCTGTTCTTCGATGAGATCGCGGACATGGCGGAAGAGACCGCCCATCGGCGCGCGCAGGATGTGCAGGATGCGCAAGCCCGCGGTCTCGGCATCGGCGGCCGGCAGCTGAAGGCTGCGCGGTACGCCGAGTTCGGAAACCGGTTCGGCAGTGCGGGAAGAGGAGGTGTCGAAGAATGGAACGGTCAATCGCATCGGTCGGGCCCTTTTGGGCGCAACCGGCGCAACCGGCATGCCAGGATTTTACGGCGGTTTAACTATGTCTTTGTGCCAAGGCGGGACGCGGCATCGCGAACACGCACATCGCGAACACGCACGTTTGGCCTCAACCGTCTGATGTGTTTTGGCGCAGGAGACGGCGCGTTAGAACAGGCGTTCGGCGACGAGGATGGTATCGCCCGGCATCACCGCGGCGTCGATCGCAACCTTGCCTTCGAGCATGTCGCCGTCGACTTTGCGCGTGACCGTGACCTCACCGGTCGAGGCACGATAGGTAAACCCGCCGGCGATCGCGGCCGCAGTCTTGACCGTCATTCCGTTCACATACGGATACTGGCCAGGCTTGTTGACCTCACCCAGAATAAAGAACGGCCGGTATTGCGTGACCTCGACGCTGACCGATGGGTTGCGCAGCAGCTTCTGTTTCAGCTCATTGGCCAGTGCCTGGCTGAATTCTTCCGTTGTGCGACCGCGCGCCTGCACCGGCGCAATCAGCGGCAGGGCAACGAGCCCGCTGCCATCGACATTGAACTCGCCCGTCAGATCCATCTGACCGAAGACGGTGATCCTGAGCTTGTCGCCGCTGTCGAGCCGATAGCTATCGAGCGTCGTTTGCTGAAGCCGCGTGTCGGTGAGTTTGGGTCCAGCGCAAGAGAGCGTCACGAGGGCGGCGAGAAGAAGCGGGACAACACGCGACATGGCGATCATTCCAAAGGAGACCACGCGCGAAATCCGCGCGCACATAAAGTCTTTACCGCCTCTGCGTAAACAAAACCGTAAACGCGGGCGGTACGCGCCGTGCGTTAAAGGTTCAGTGATTTCCGATTGGTAAATTCGCGCCCGCTTTCAGCATGCGAATAGCCGCGAAGGGACTGCCATAGAATGATGTACGGGAACGGTCCCGGGTATTTCCCGCTTCCTGCCGAAGGTCTGACGCCGCTACAGATTTTGAAGCGCATCGCCTCGCGGCGCTGGCTGCTGCTGGGTGTCATGGCGGCGGTCTTTGCCTGCCTTGCCCTTGTCATCTTCAGGCTTCAGCCGCTTTACACCGCGAGCGCAGAGCTCGTTATCGAACAGGCGCCCGGGCAATCGACCAATCCCTTGGCCCAGGCCATGCCGCTGACGGCGGATCGCGAAAAGGTCTTGAGCGAGGTGCAGGTGCTGCTGTCGCGTGGCCTTGCGGAAAAGGCCGTGCGGGAATTCGGTCTCGAGGAGAAGCCCGAATTCAATCCCGGCCTCACCAAATCTTTTTTACGGACCCTGACAGGCGACAGCCCGGCGGCGAGTGAGGTTCTCGACCGGTTTGCGAAGCGCCTGAAGGTGTATCAGGTCGGCACGTCGCGGGTGATCGCGGTGGAATTCACCGCGTCCGATCCGGTTTTGGCGCGCGATGTCGCGAACCGCATGGTCGATCTCTATCTCGATGAGCAGCGCGAGGCGCGCGCCAATGTGAATGCGCAAGCGAGCGGCTGGCTGGCCCAGCAGATCGATGCCTTGCGCAATCGCGTCGCCGAATCGGAAGAGAAGGCGGAGGAATTCCGCGCCCGCAGCGGTCTGCTGGAAGGCAATGGCGTGCAGTTGCAGGCGCAGCAATTGTCCGAGCTGAATACGCAGCTTTCGGCTGCGCGCGCGGCGCGCGCCGAAGCCGAAGCGCGGGCGGCGTCGCTCGAGCGCTATGCCGCGTCGAACGGCGCGGACTCCGGAGCCGAGAGCAATGCGCAGGTGCTGCAATCGCCGCTGATCCAGCAGCTTCGCCAGCAGGAGGTGCAGGTGAAGCGCGAGCTGAGCGAACTCTCGGCCGAGCTTCTGCCGACGCATCCCCGCATGGTCCAGAAACAGGCGGAGCTGGACAATCTGCAAGGCCAGATCCGGGCCGAGATCGGCAAGGTTGTCGCGAGCGTGCGCAGCGAAGCGCAGATTGCGGCGGCACGCGAAGCCAATGCCGACCGCGAGCTTCGTGCGCTCGAGGTACGGCGTGCTGTTGCCGACCGCGACCAGATCCAGCTTCGTGCGCTGGAACGGGAGGCCGCCGCCAATCGCAGCGTGCTGGAATCGTTCCTCGCGCGCTACACAGAAGTCTCGACCCGCGGCGGCATCGCGGTGCAGGAAACCAATGCGCGCGTCATCTCGCGTGCGGTAGTGCCGGATGTGCCGAGTTTCCCGCAGCGCGGACCGATGCTGGTGCTCGCGGCCATGATCGGTCTCGGTTGCGGTCTTGGCGCCGTTTTTATCGCCGAGGTCACGAACCGCACCGTCCGCCATGTCAAAGATATCGAACTGGTCTCGGGCGTGCCGGTTCTGGCGGCGCTGCCTGCCGTTGCCGCGCCCCAGGACGAAGCGCTTCGGCGCCCAGGCGGCGCGTTTGCCTATGGCTTACGTCTGTTGCATGCGGGGCTTGGCATCATGCCGGCTGGCGAGCGGCGCGGCCGCATCGTTGCCGTGACTTCGACTGCGCGTGGCGAAGGCCGCACCACGACCGCGATCGGCTTTGCGCGCTCGATGGCGCAGGCGGGCTTGCGCGTTTTGCTGGTGGATGCCGATTTCGCGCATCCCGGACTCGAACGCATCATGGGCCGCAAGCTCGAATGGGGATTTCGCGATCTCGTGATGGGTGCCGCGGGCTTCGATCACGTGATCGCCCGCGACACGGTGACGAGCGCCCACATCATCTCGGCCGGCCATGCCTATCGCGGCTCTGTCCTCACCTCGCCACGGCTGCGCCCGGTGCTGCAGGCGCTCGTGCATGCCTATGATGTGGTGGTGCTGGATTGCGAACCAGCCGCATCGGCCGATGCGCAGCTTCTGATGCGGCTTGCCGATCAATGCCTTTATGCGGTGCGCTGGAACGCGACCGACCGCGAACGCGCCGCCGCCAATGTCCGCTATATCACCGCGGCGCGCGGCCGTGGTGGGCTTGGCGTGGTCGTCACGGGTGCGGAGCAATCCCAGATCGCCTGAGAGCGTGTCCCAAACAGGGATAGCGCACGAGACATCGAATTCCCGTCACGAACGGTTTTCTAACGCCGATCCCTGAGCATGGCCGTCATGCGCCATGCCAAGGACAGCGTGCTTCGAACCCTGCTCGACACCATCTACTGGTCGGGCATCTATCAGGCCATGGCGCCCAAGACCGCCGGGCTTGGCGTCATCTTCATGCTGCATCGCGTGCGCGCCGCACCCCCAAAGGGCAGTTTTGCGCCGAATGCGGAATTGGAAGTCACTCCGGAATTCCTGAACGCCACGCTCGACCTCGTGAAGCGCCGCGGCTTCGACATCGTCGATCTCGATGAGGCGGTGCGGCGGCTGCGCTCGGGCGAAGGCGAACGCTTCGCGGCGTTCACCTTCGACGATGGCTATGCCGACAATTTCGATGTCGCGCTGCCGGTGTTCGAGGCCCATAACGCACCCTTCACCGTCTATGTCACGACCGGCGTGCTGGATCACACCGCGGATATCTGGTGGCTGATGCTGGAGGAGGCGATCCGGCGTTCGCACGCGGTCCATACCCGGATCGGGGAGCGGCAATTCGATCTTCTTGCCACGTCGCCTGCGGAAAAGCAGGCGGCGTGGGACGCGATCTATTGGCCGCTCCGCGATGTGACGATTGTGGAGCGGCAGGACGCGGTGATGAAGCTCGCGGAAGATGCGAACGTCACCGAGGAAAGCGTGTTCCGCGCGCTGGCGCCGAGTTGGGACCGTCTGCGGCAGATGTCAGGGCACCCGCTCGTACGCATTGGGGCGCATACGGTGCGCCATCTGCCGCTCGCGGCGCTCGGCGGCCGTGAGGCCCGCGCCGAGATCGCCGAGAGCCGGCGGCGGCTCGAGACCGAACTTGGCCGTCCCGTGACGCATTTCGCGTATCCCTTTGGGGATCGCGACTCGGCCGGCACACGCGACTTCATGCTGGCGCGGGAGACAGGATTCACGACTGCGGTGACGACACGGCGGGGGCCATTGTTTGCGGCGCATGCTCGTCATCTGCATGCGCTGCCGCGGGTATCGCTGAACGGCCGCTACCAGGCGATGCGGTATGTCGATCTGTTCTTGTCCGGGGCGCCATTCGCGCTGTGGAACCGCGGCCGTCAGCTCGACGTGGCGTGAGGCTACTTGCCCTTGCCGCCGCAAGATTATAAGTGACGGGCTCGGCGCTCCCTGGGGGATCGTCTAATGGTAGGACTGCAGACTCTGACTCTGCCTGTCTAGGTTCGAATCCTAGTCCCCCAGCCAGCAATTCAGCGCATATCCAGGCACGCCTCAGCAAGGCCGACCGCCGGGACAACGGCTTTTCCGAGAAGGTGATCGGCCAACCGCAATGCGAGTGCCATAATCGTCAGCGAAGGATTTGCGCTTCCCGCGGTCGGAAAGACCGAGGCATCGGCAATGAACAGATTGCGCATCCCGAACACTTGCAGATTGGAATCCACAACGCCTTGCCGAGGCCCGCTTCCCATTTTCGCCGTTCCCAGGTGATGGGCAGAGGAGACCATCGTTCTCGTCCATTCCGATAACGGATCGTCTCGCCAAAGGGTGTGGTTCGGGCTCTTAAGGCAATTGACCAGCATCACCCGCGAATAGCGATCGAAGGAGTGCAAGTCTGCGTCCAGAATCCGCCAGTCGATTTCAGGCACGGGATAGCCAAATCGATCGCGGCGAACCCGCGACAGCGTGACCCGGCTGTCAGGATTTGGCAGTTGCTCGGTCACGAAAACCAGATCCGCGTAGTGATACGTCAGAGGAAGGCCTAAGCAACTCGCCAGCGCGCGATTGCGGATGTCGCGGTCCGTCAGGAGGGCCCAGGCCTGGCGCGCTGTCAGGTCGGAAATCTTCTTCACGGACAGGAAAGACAGCAACAGCTTGTCTTCGATCCGCCCGGCGGTCGCACTCGGCCGAAGCCAGACCATGTTATTGGCGACGGCCAAATTCTCCTGCTGCTCGTCCGTAAGCCGCAATCCCACCATGGCGCGCGTGCCGTTATGCGTGTGCCATCCGGCAAAAAGCGGCGCCTTGGTTTTGACGTTGAACCGCAGCTTGGAGAAATGCCCCATGGGATGATCCAACAGGTTTCGCCCGACCAGATCATGGGCGTTCCCAACGCCATTGGGCGATCGTTTGCGCGAGTTCAGCAGCAGGCGCGGGGTTTCAAGAGCGCCGGCGCAAATGATGAAAAATTCCGATTTGACGGTGTGTGTTCGTCCGTCCGTGCCGATCACCAAATCCTGGATGCTGTCGCTGCCGTCTTTCGGCTTCAGCTCCAGAGCCGTCGCATTGACGATGCATTTGAGCCGCTCGCTTCGAGCAAGCTCGACCAGGCCCTGCTTCCACCTCTTTGGCGGATCGTTGATCAGGAACAGCTTTGGCGTGGCGTCCGCGGCATTGAACCCCACATCACCCAGCCGCGGCGTGTAGACCGGCGGCAATTGCGGGCCTATCAGCGCATCGGCGCCTTCGATGCCGATGTCCTTTCCAGCCGCTACATAATAGCGGTCAAGGTCCGCGCGCCGGATCGGCCAGCCCGAACCGGGTATCCATGACCGTGGGCGGAAATCGATGTCATCCAGTGCGGCACAGATACCGTGCCAAAGGTTGCTGCTCCCGCCGAGAGAAATGCATCGCGACCTCGGCAGGCCGAAATCCTGGCCAATGGTCTCGCATGCAATCGGCGATGCGGTCCGGTCGTCCTTGATATCGCCGGCCTCAATAACGAGAACATCCTGTCCGCGCCGAGCCAGGGTTTGCGCAATCATCGCGCCCCCCATGCCCGTGCCGACAACGCAAAATTTCGAGTGCAGAGTCGCGTTTGGCGGCAGCGTTTTGCCGTCGATCAGCATGCAATGCACCCGGTTGCGGGAAGGTCACGGAATCGCAGAGCGCGCGAACGCCATCGCAAGCGACATGGAACAGGATTCGTGTTCGCGTAGGTCTTCATTCGGCATCGCCCCAGGCCGAAAGAGCAACGATATCAGCGAAACAGGCACGATTGTGTCCGGTATCGTACAATTGAACCGATGTGATGGCTCTGGCCGCGCCTCAGGAACGGCGGGGCCGAAATGGCAAGACGTTGGAGTCGAAGTCTTTTTTGGTGTGATACGCGCGCTTCACATCCTCACATAGCGTCTCGGAATGTTGCTCGCGGTCTGTGAGAGGCTCGCTCTCATTCTTCGAGCAATACTCGCGGTGGGCCTGCGACGACGGCGAGATGTGCCCGGGCGCAGCTCTCGTCAGGCACGGTGCCAAGCGTTACACGTGTGACATCCGTACACAGACTAATATTCTGCGAGCTGAGAACCAATCGGGTTCCAAAGGCTAAAACTGTAGCCGTTTGTGACAAAATTCGGCCCTGCCGCTGCATGCGCAGCAATTGTTCAGCTCGCGGAACATTCCCGACCGATTTGAACTCTGGTGCCGGTTTTTGATTTGCAATCCGGTGACCACGTCCGCACAAGGCGATTGGTCCTGAACGACGCGGACGCCACGCTTTAAGGGCACGCGTCGTCGACCAGACCTCGCACATTCGTACAAATTTGGCGCGGAGAGCTCTCTATGGCGATTCTGACCGTTGGTACTGGACAACAATATGCCACGCTGAGCGCGGCGGCTGCCGCATCGCGTGATGGCGATACGATCTATGTGAAGGCCGGAACCTACGTAAACGATTTCACGACCACCACGACAAAGCTCAACATCGTCGGCGTCGGAGGGCTGGCGCATTTCGTGGCGACGGTATCGCCACCGAACGGCAAAGCCATCATCACGACGGACAATGATATCAGCTTCGATCATGTCGAATTGTCGGGCGCTTCCGTTCCGGATCAGAACGGGGCCGGCATCCGGCACGAGTTCGGGAATCTGACCGTCACGAATTCGTATATCCATGACAATGAAGATGGGATTCTGACGAATGCCATTCCAGGCAAATCCGTTGTCATCGATCACAGCGAATTTGACCATAACGGGTTCGTCACGGGGCAGGCGCATAATATTTACGTCACCGCCGCGGAATCGCTGACCGTCACCAACAGCTATATGCACGATGCCATCGTCGGGCATGAATTGAAGAGCCGCGCGCAGACGAACCTGATCGAAAACAACCGCATCTTCGACAATGACGGCTCCGCGAGCTACAGCATTGACCTGCCCAATGGCGGCAATGGCACGATCCGCAACAACATTATCCAGCAGGGGCCGAATTCGCAGAACAGCGTAATTATGACCTTTGCCGAGGAAGGCTCCGCCTATCCCAATCCGACCCTTTCTGTCACGGGCAACACGATCATCAACAATGAATTCAACAGCGGCTACGCCCTGGTCAATCGCAGCACTGCCGTTGCAAGCGTGACGGGCAATCACCTCTACGGTGTTCCTCCTGCGCAGGTCGTGCTCGGACCGAGTGCGCAGTCGAATAACGACACGCTGGCGACCGCGCCGGCACTCGACACGTCGCATCCCTGGGCAGCGAGCCCCTGGGATCAGCTGATTTCGGGTGGCGCAGGCAACGACACGCTGAACGGAACAGCCGGCCGGGATCTGGTCGTTGGCGGTGCCGGCAACGACACCTTCAACATTGTAGCGGGCGGCGGCAGCGACACCATCGCCGATTTTGCCGCCGGTGCGGGGGCCGGCGATGTCGTCAAACTGACCGGCTACAGCTTCTCCGACTTCGCATCCGTGCAGGGAGCGATGACGCAGAACGGTGCCGATACCGTGCTGAAGCTCAACGCGACCGAATCCCTCACCTTCCAGAACACCCAGAAATCCGCATTCGCAGCCGACGACTTTGGCTTTGGCAGTGGTGGTGGAGGAGGTGGCGGCGGCGGCGGGACGATGACGCCGATCGAGTCCGCCGGCGTCACCACGCTCGCGACTTCGGGCGGACACTATTATCTGCTGGGCAGCGGCGGCACGGGACCATCGTTGAAATATGGCGGTGCCGATGTCAGCGCGGGACAGTTCCCCGGCTGGACGCCGATTGGCGCCGAGAAGACCGCGTCCGGATACGAGATCGCCTGGAAGAATGCAGGCGCCGGCCAATACATCCTCTGGAACACCGACAATGCCGGGGCTTACGCCTCGAACGTGACGGGCGCGGTTGCCGGGACAGACCCGGCGATCGTTTCCGCCGAGAGCACTTTCCAGCAGGATCTGAATGGCGACGGACAGATCGGCTCCAGCTCGGGAGGTGGAGGAGGTGGCGGCGGCACGATGACGCCGATCGAGTCCGCCGGCGCCACCACGCTCGCGACTTCGGGCGGACACTATTACCTACTGGACGGCAGCGGTACGGGACCGTCGCTGAAATATAGCGGTGCCGATGTGACCGCGGGGCAATTCGCCGGTTGGACGCCGATCGGTGCCGAGAAGACAGGCTCCGGTTACGAGATCGCCTGGAAGAATGCGGGCTCCAGCCAGTACACGCTCTGGGACACCGACAATAGCGGCGCCTATACGGGCAATGTCGTCAACATCGCATCGGGTTCCGACCCGGCGATCATCTCCGCCGAAAGCGTCTTCCAGCAAGACCTGAACGGCGATGGCAAGATCGGCACGGGCAGCGCGATGACACCGATCGAGACGGCTGGCGTCACCACGCTCGCGAGTTCGGCCAGCCATTATTATCTGCTGAACAGCAGCGGTGCGGGACCGTCGCTGAAATATGGCGGCGCCGATGTGACCGCCGGCCAATTCGCCGGCTGGACGCCGATTGGTGGCGAGAAGACATCGTCGGGCTATGAGATCGCCTGGAAGAATGCGGGCTCCGGCCTCTACACGCTCTGGAACACCGACAATACCGGCGCCTATACGGGCAATGTCGTCAACGTCGCGTCGGGCTCCGATGGCGCGATCATCTCTGCCGAAAACGTCTTCCACCAGGACCTCAACGGCGACGGCAAGATCGGGTCCGGCGCCAGCGCGATGGCGGCGCAACAGCCAGTAGCAGAGACGCTTGCCGCGCCGAGCGTTCCGGAAGCCTCGGCGGTGGCTGCCGCGGAGGCTAGCGGCAACGATGCCTTTGTCTTCTCTGCGAGTGATGGTGCCGATATCCAGGGTTTCCAAATCGGCCAAAACGCGCTGGATCTGCAGCGGTTATTCCATCCCTCTTACGGTTCGGGAACTGATCCGGCAGCGGATCATGCGCCATCCCTAACCGTCACTGTGGCGGGACTTGCCGATATCTTGCACGGCGGGGTGTTGCACAATATCGTGGATATTCAGAACGCCTCTCTGTTGCATCACGGAACGGATATCCTCTGGTCCTGATAGGTAAGTGTCGGCAATGAAGCGAGCGACCGGGTCCGTCGCGGGTCGTGACCCGGTCCGCGACGCGATTGTCTCGAACCAGCGGCTGTTCGGGGTTGCCTTTCTCATCAGCGCTGCCGTCAGTGTGCTTGCACTGACGGTGTCGCTGTACATGCTCCAGGTCTATGACCGGGTGCTGTCGAGCGGCAGCGAGGAGACGCTGCTGCTGCTGACTCTTGTCGCTGTCGGCTGTCTCTTTGCCTTTGGCATGCTCGACAGTTTGCGGCTGCGGCTGCTGATGCGGATCGGCATGCGCATCGGCGACGCGCTGGGGACGCCCGTGCTGCGGGCCATGGTGTCGGCGGCCGCAATCGACAGCGTACAGGCGCAACGCCAGGCATCCTTGCGCGATGTCGAGAGCGTGCGCAATTTCTTCGGCAGCGCGATTTTCGCTTCTCTGCTCGATGCGCCGTTCCTTGTCCTGTTCCTCGTCATCCTTCTCATGCTGCATTGGGCGTTTTTCCTGATCGTGCTGGTGGGCGGCGCGGTGCTCGCGAGCCTTGCCTTGTTGGGGCAGATGTTCGCGTCGCATCGTCTGTCGCGCTCGCTCGGCCAGATGTCTCAGGCCCACAGCTTTGCCGAAGAAGGCGTGTCCAATGCCGAAGTGCTCGAAGGCATGGGTATGTCGCAAATGTTTGTCGCGCGCTGGCGCCGGCAATGGCTCGATTCGCTGCGCATGGGTTTGGCCGCGAGCGATCGCGAGGTCGGGCTCACCGGCGCCTCGAAAGCCGTCCGGCAGATCATCCAGGTTCTGCTCCTGGGCGCCGGGGCGTTGCTGGTCTTGTCGTTCCATGCCTCGGGCGGCGTGATGGTCGCAGCCTCCATTCTTGGCGGTCGCGCGCTTGCGCCCGTCGAAGCGGCGGTCGGGGCCTGGAAATCCATCGTTGCCGTGCGCCTGTCCTGGGCGCGGCTGAATGCGCTTCTGACCCAGACGTCGGCTCGCGACGAGAGCATGCCCCTGCCGCCGCCGCGCGGGACGCTCGACGTGCAACGCGTGAGCTATTTCATCAAAAGCGCGCAGAAGCCGATTCTTGCGAATATCAGTTTCAGCCTGCCCGCCGGCGAATCCTTGGGCGTCATCGGACCATCGGCATCGGGAAAGTCTTCGCTGCTGCGGCTGCTGGTCGGCGCCTGGCCATGCAGCGGCGGAATCGTGCGGCTCGATGGTGCGGATATCTATGCCTGGCCGCGCGCCGCCTTGAGTCCTTATATCGGTTACCTGCCGCAGGATGTGGAACTGTTCTCAGGCACGGTGAGGGACAACATCTCGCGGCTGGTCGAGGGCGATCCGGAGGCGATCGTGCGCGCGGCACAACTCGCGCATGCGCATGACATGATCCTGGCGCTGCCCCAGGGCTATGATACGGAAATCGGGCCCAAGGGCCATGCGCTTTCCGGCGGCCAGCGGCAGCGGATCGGGCTTGCCCGGGCTCTCTACGGTGATCCGCGATTCGTCGTGCTGGACGAACCGAATGCGAATTTGGACTGGGCGGGCGAGGCAGCGCTGCTCGCGGCGCTGGCACAGTTGAAACAGCGGGGCGTCACCACGATCATTGCCGCGCACCGGCCCATGATCCTCGATCGTGTGGATAAGATCCTGGTCTTGCGCGAAGGCGTCGCCGAAGCTTTCGGACCGCGCACCGAAATCATGCAGCGCTATCTCGCGAAACGTGGGCCTGCGCCTGCACTTGGACCTGCGGAGGCCGCGCCGACGCCGAATGCGTCCGGCCGCGCTCAGGTCGCGTGACCTTATGAGCACTATGATCAAGACCATCGAACGGAAACTTCTTTCCTGGTGGGATCACGAGCCAGCCAACGTCACCCTGCTGCCAGGCCGGGCCGATATCGATTTCCTCGATCCGCGCCGGTTGATCCGCACGAGTGCCGTGGTCACCACGGTCTGCGTTGCCGGCTTCGCTCTATGGATGATCTTCGCGCCGCTCGCTTCCGCGATCCTGGCGCCGGGTGTGGTGGTCGTCGAATCGCACCGCAAGACCATTCAGCATCTCGAAGGCGGCATCGTACGGCAGGTGATGATCGATGAAGGCGATCATGTCACCCAAGGGCAACCCCTGCTTAAGCTCGACGATACCCAGGCGAAGACGAGCCTGAGCCTGTTGCAAGGCCAGGCCGATGCGCTGGCCGCCCAGGAAGCTCGCCTCATTGCCGAGCGCGACGGCGCTGCCAAAGTCGAGTTCCCACCGGAGCTAATGGCCCGAATATCCGATCCCAAGGTGGCGGAGGCCCTCCGTGGCGAAGAGGGCGCCTTCAAGAACCGGCGCGAGACGCTGGCCAAGCAGGTCGCCATCCTGACATCGCGCACGCGCGAGAACGCCAAAACCATCGATGGCCTGAAGGCGCAGCAGACTTCGCTCGAGACCCAGATCGGGCTGATCAAGAAGGAATCGGCGATGATCGAAGCCCTCGTCTCGAAGGGGATCGAGGCATTGCCGCGGCTGCTCGCGCTCCAGCGGGCCGATGCCGACCTATCCGGGCAACACGGTCAGGTGATCGAGAAGATGGCGCAGGTCACCGTGAATACGGGCGAGACCGAGCTTCAGATCGTGAACTTGCGCAACCAGTTCCTCGCCGACGTTCTCAAAGATTTGCGCGATGTGCAGACCAAGAAGTTCGACGTGCAGGACCGTACCCAGAGCGCCCGAGACGTCGTCAATCGTCTGGATTTGACCGCGCCCGTCGAGGGGCGTGTCGTCGGGCTTAGCGTGCATACGCCTGGGGCTGTGATCCGGCCGGGCGATACGCTGCTCGAAATCGTTCCCGAACACGATCAGCTCGAAGTCGAGGCGCATGTGCGGCCCGAAGATGTCGATGAGGTGCTGGTTGGCGCGACCGCGAAGGTTAGCCTCACTGCTTATAAGCAGCGGCGGCTTCCGATCATCAGAGGCATGGTCACCAGCATTTCGGCCGATCGTCTGACCGATCAGAGAACGGGCCAGCCCTATTTCATCGCCAAGGTCTCGGTCGATGACGATGCCTGGAAGGATTTCCCCGAAGTACGGCTGACGCCGGGCATGCCGGTCGAGGTTGCTGTCGAAACCGGATCGCAGACGGCGGGCGAATATCTGATGGCGCCCATCCATGATGTGATGCGCCGCGGCATGCGCGAGAAATAAAGCACCGGACGCGAGTTCCGTCCCGCTATGGAACTTGGCTTGCGACTTCGCGTTTCATCGCGGCATCGCAAGAGGTTGAACCATGCGCTCAGCACTGCTTTGGTTGATCGGGGTTCCGATCCCGATCATCATCATCATCTGGCTTGCGACCGGTCACGCGTAAATGACCGTCCTGGCGGGGCGCGCCGCTGCACCGGCGCCGCCCCCTGTCAAATCTGTACGATCTGATTGCCGCGCGGCAGCTCGAATTCCTTGACCGCGTGAACGAGGCCGTAGATCACCGCCTCGCGAGGCGTGATATAGATCTCTCGAAATCGCCGCGCGGTCAGAATCTCTTCCGGAATGGACGCGCGCTCGCGCAGGATGTTCTCGGTCCTGAGATCGTCCGCCATGGCAGAATCGAGCGAGCTCTGCAGTCTCTGCGCCGACATACTCTCGGGCGAACTGATCACGGTCGGATGAATCATGAACATGCCGTGCGGCGAGCAGAACCGTTCGGCGGCAGCCACAAACACCGTGACCGCGATCGATGTCACGCTCCCGATATTGTGCATCACAGTCCGGATGGGCAGGCCGCGGATGTGGTTGTAGAGAAAGATGCCGTCGGCCACATACCCGCCATGTGAGCTGAAGGACAATTGCACTTCATCGGCGCCGGTATTGACGGCGGTGTTCAGCGCGGCCGCGATGCGGCCGACGCCGGGCGAGTCCACGGGGCCGGTGTAGCCGTAATATGCGATCTTGCGTCCTGCGAGATTCGGCATCCCTTCTCTTCCGGAGGATTGCAGTTCCGTAGCGTGAGCATGTTGATTGAATCATATTCATAAAGTGTTGACCGCGTTTTGTGTCCAAAGGAACTCAAGGAAACTTCGGGTGGGAACTGCGGAACGATCCCAAATTTCGATGGTTCTGATACGGGGGCGAGGCAGACACACAACACACTGAGGAGAGTTGAGTTATGGGAAATGATATGAACAAGGGTTCGCAGAACCAGGGTAACCAGGGCGGGAACCAGCAGAACCCGCAAGGCCAGCGCGGGCAGGCGCAAGGTACGCAAGGCGGTCAGCAGAGCGGGCGTCAGGATCAGGGCTCGCAGATGGGTCAAGGCGGCCAGCAGGGTGGCAAGCAGGGCCAGGGCAAGACCGGACAGCAGAACACAGACAAGCAGAACACAGACAATAAGAGCACGCGTTCGCAGCGCGACGCCGAAAACGAATAATAGTCCACGTTGCCCTGAGAACAGGCCCGGCAGTGATGCCGGGCCTGTTGTTTTATTGCGTTCGTGGAACTTTGAAATGCGCCTCCTATTCGTGTACGCGTGCTCTCACCGATGTAATCGTTCTGGTACGCAACGCGATTGACATGGTTAACACCTAACGTACTATATCCAAGATTTCGACGCTTCAAACATCGCCTAAACAGCCAGCGACAAATGCTCTTTACACGGACTTTCCGTGTAAGGAGCATTATGGGCGACATGGGCCGGCAAGGACTGTCCGAAAGTTATGAGTTACGAGGCGAAGGCGGCCATACGTTATCGGGAGCACGCCGAGGAACTTCGTGTCATCGCCGATGGCGACATGTACGAGGCGACCAAACGGCTGCTGCTGCATGTCGCGAAGGATTACGAGGCGATGGCCGACACAATGGACGCCATCGAGCGCGCGCACAAGACGAGCAAAGCGGCAAAATCGCATGGCATTCACGGCGCTGACGCGTAGCTCCAGGACGTAATCGCCCTCGCGCTTTCAGGCACGCTTGAGTTCGTGCTGCGGATGTCTTGTCCGCTTGCGTGCGGCGCATGCAAATTGCGCCGTATACGGACGAATAACCTCGCTTTCGCACAGAGATAAATAAACCGCTTCGATATTGGAACGGTGCATGCGCGCTTCCGTTTCCAGGAGCAGCGAGCGCGCGCATTAGCGCGTTGCTGCCATCCCATTAGAGAGGAGAATTCATGACGGACGCCAAGAAGACAGGCTCGTCGTCGAAAGAGGGCGCCACCGGCACCTCGAACAATGAGTCCGACGACGCGGCGGAAACGAAAAGCGAAAAGTCTGGCAACAATCAGCCCAACGCGGCTGGGGCGCAAAGCACAACCGCGAAGACCGAGGATGCCGAGAAGCTGCTGAAAGCGGATCACCGCAAAGTGGAACAATTGTTCCAGCAATACAAAAGCGCGAAGGACGACACCGATAAGAAAGCCGAGCTTGCGCAGCAAATCTGCAATGAGCTGATCGTCCACACCAAGCTCGAAGAAGAAATCTTCTATCCCGCGTGCCGTGAGAAGGACGTGGAGGACGATTCGCTGGACGAAGCGCAGGTGGAACATGACGGCGCAAAGGTGATGATCGCGGAGCTGATCGAAGGCTCTCCCGACGATGACTATTACGACGCGAAGGTCACCGTGCTTTCGGAATACATCAAGCATCATGTTGGCGAAGAAGAAAAAGCGAGCGACGGCATCTTCGCAAAGGCCCGCAAGGCGGGGGTCGACATGAATGCGCTTGGATCGCGCATCCAGGCGCGGAAAACGGAACTCCTTGGGCAGATCGATACCCTGGGTTCCAAACCGCCGAAACCGAAGTCGCTCGATCTCAGCTCCATCGCGAGCACAGGAAGAAACCAGGAGACATATGCAATGGCACGCAATTCCAATAATCGTGACCGGGACGAGCAAGGCCGGTTCATGAGCGAGGATGACGATGATTATCGCGGCGGACGCAGTTCCTCGCGCGGCGGGTATTCCTCGCGCAGCCGTGACGATGACGAGGATTATCGCGGCAGCAGCCGGCGGTCCTCGGGCTCGAACGACCGCGAACGCGACGATCAAGGCCGCTTCATGAGCGATGACGATAACCGTGGCGGACGCAGCTCTTCGCGCGGCGGGTATTCCTCGCGCAGCCGGGACGATGATGATTACCGGAGCGGCAATGGCGGCCGGTCAGGTTCGAACTATCGTGAACGCGACGAGCAGGGCCGGTTCATGAGCGATGATGACGACGAGCGGGGCGGCCGGAGCTCCTCGCGCGGCGGCTATTCCTCGCGCGGCAGCAGCCGGTACGACGAAGATGATGATCGTGGCGGCCGGGGCGGTGGCTCCTCGCGCGGCGGTCGTGGCCAGGGTCATGGCGGGTGGTTTGGCGATCCGGAAGGCCACTCCGAAGCCGCCGAAAGAGGCTGGGAAGGCCGCAGCTCCTCGCGCGGCGGTTCTTCATCGCGGAGCAGCAGCCGGTACGACGATGACGACGATCGCGGTGGCCGGAGCATGAGCTCCTCTCGCGGTGGCCGTGGCGGTCAAGGTCATGGTGGCTGGTTTGGCGATTCCGAGGGCCATTCGGAAGCGGCCGAAAGAGGCTGGGAACACCGGAATGCCGGACGCAACGGTTCGTCCTCGCGCAGAAGCTCGCGTGATGACGATGACGACCGCGGAAGCCGGAGCATGAGCTCCTCGCGCGGCGGCCGTGGCGGTCAGGGTCATGGCGGCTGGTTCGGTGATCCGGAAGGCCACTCCCAAGCCGCAAAGCGCGGTTGGGAAGACCGCTAGCCGTCAGCTGGAATGAGGATCGGGCGTTCCGGTGCCTGACGGGCCGGGACGCCCGACCTTTTTGGTGCGCATCCGCCGGACCTAATATGCCCCGTCATTATAAGAGGGGTGCCATGTTCCATATGTCCGTCGGAGTCGCAGAGCACATTGTTCGTGCCGTCATTGTCTATTTCTTCCTGTTCGCGGTCTTCCGCTTTCTCGGCAAGAAGCATGTCGGCGATCTCTCGCCTTTCGATCTCGTGGTGCTTCTGATTTTGAGCGAGACAGTCCAGAACGCGATGGTCGGTGACGACACTTCGCTTTCCGGCGGTCTTGTTTCGGCGGGTACGCTGTTCGTGCTGGCTCACGGCATGGGCCGCCTGTCCTACAGCAGCAAGCGGCTCGAACGGCTCCTCGAAGGACGGCCAAGGATCCTGGTGCGCCATGGCCGACGCTGCCGCGACACGATGCGTCGTGAGCAGATATCGGTCTCGGAGCTGATGGAGGCTCTGAGGCGGAACGATTGTGCCAGCATCGATAATGTGCGCACCGCCATTCTCGAGAACGATGGCAAGATCTCGATCATCAAACGCTCCGCGAGCGGATAAACCGGACGCCGCGAGGAACGTCCCAAAATAGCGCCCGTTATCTCCGTGCAGATAAGACACGGAGAATGTCATGTCGAAATTTGTTCCCGCGCTCGCGATATGTGCGCTTTCGTTTCTGCCTTTGGCATCGCTTGCTGCCGGTGCGGATTCGGCAAAGGAGTTCGTGACCGAGGCGATCCAGGGCGATAATTCCGAAATCATGCTGGGCCAGCTCGCCGAGCAGCATGGCGGTTCGCAAGGTGTGCGCGATTTCGGCAAAACGCTCACCGCCGATCACGGCAAGGCGAAAGACGAGATGATGAAGCTCGCGACGAGCATGAGCATCACGCCGCCAACGGGACCTAAACCCGAAGCCAAGATGAAATACGATCAACTGTCGAAGCTGAACGGCGCGCAATTCGACCGCGAATTCGTCAAGGGCATGGTCGAAGACCATCAGAAGGATATCGCCGAATTCGAAAAGCAGGCCAAGGCCGGCAACGCCGCGAGCAAGGTTGCCGAAAACCAATTGCCGACGCTGCGCAAGCATCTCGACATGGCAAAATCGCTGCAGGCGAAGCTTTAGCGGGATCGCTCAGAGATACCTCATGGAGGCGCTTGTCTCATGGATGCGCGCCTCCATCGTCTTCACGCACAAAATTGAATTTATGAGACCTCAAAGCAAGAATTTATGAGACCTCAAAGCAAGCAAGACGGATTCATCAAGGTCGCGATGCATCCGCATCATTAAGGAGTAGGCGATGCCCGGAAAGCCTCTTGCTGTTGTCACCGGTGCATCGACCGGCATCGGTCATGAGCTCGCGCGTTGCTGCGCAAAGCATGGCTACGACCTCATCATTGCGGCGGACGAGCCGCGCATCCGCGATGCGGCGGAAGAGCTGCGCGGCCTCGGCGCCGATGTCGAAGCTGTGGAAGCCGATCTTGCGACGCTGAAGGGCGTCGATCTGCTGTACGAGCAGATCGACGGACGGCCGGTGGCTGCGCTGCTTGCGAATGCGGGCCGCGGGCTGGGTCACGGCTTTCTCGATCAGGATTTTGCCGAGGTGCAGCGCGTGATCGGCACCAACATCACGGGCACGATCTATCTCATCCAGAAGATTGGGCGGGACATGCGCGACCGCAATGAGGGGAAGATCCTGATCACGGGATCGATCGCAGGCTTCATGCCGGGCAGTTTCCAAGCCGTGTACAACGGCAGCAAGGCATTCCCGGATTCCTTCTCCTTTGCGCTGCGCAATGAGTTGAAGGAGACGGCGATCACGGTGACCTGCCTGATGCCGGGCGCCACGGATACGGAATTCTTTCGCCGTGCCGACATGCTTGATACCGCGGTGGGAGCCGACGAACACAAAGCCGATCCTGCCGATGTCGCGCGAATGGGGTTTGATGCCATGCTGAAAGGGCAGGGCGAGATCATCACGGGATGGAATAACAAGGTGCAGGTTGCAATGTCCCGCATCCTGCCTTCCGATGTGGTGGCAGAACAGCATCGCAAGATCGCAGCGCCGGGAACCGCCGCCAAACGCCACTAGCAATTCTTCGAAGTCTTTAGCGATTTTTCTGGGCAAACATTAAAACCGGGCATGCAGGCTTTCGCCTCCGGCGGGCCGCGTCTTGAGCGGCGTGGTCTGCCGCACCGGAGCCCGCGCATGTCATCTTCTCTGTGTTCCTTCGAAGGCGCGTCGGGAAGGTATTACGACTACACCTTGCTCGACTTCAAAAACCGTGCCGCCTTCCCGATGGGCGGCGGAAACTATGTCTTCGCGCGCCTCAATGGCGGGACCCTGGAGGTGCTGTGCGCCGGCGAGACGGACAGCATGTGGAACCTTTTCCTGTCGCCGCTCTGGGACCGTGCCAAGAAAGACTATGGCGCGACCTCCCCCTATATCCATGCCAATCCGAACCGGGTCGCGAGGGAACTCGAAAGCGCCGACATATTAATGAAATATCGCCCACCGATGAACGAAGATCGGCCGGTAAAATCCGCGCTTTAGCGGTTCGTTCAGCATGCGCTGGCCACAATCGGCACGATCCGCGCGGCAATCCTTCCGCCAGAGACCATCGACCAGGTAAGGACGTCCGGACGTGCTTTCCTTTTGGCCAAGCCTGAGCGTATTCGGGTTCTCCCTGGCCGTGTTTTTCGAGTGCCGGTTGCTGGCCGGGCGCGCCACGATTTCATTGCGCGGTCTCGTCTCATACGTGCTGTTCGGCGCCATCGGCGCATCGCTGATCGCCATTCTACTGGAGCAGATCCCGTTTCTCTCCTTCGGCTTCATGGCGCCGGTCAGGTCCGCCCTGATTGCACAGGCGGTTTCCCTCTTCGGGCCGGTCAGCGAGGAATTCGCCAAAGCATTGCCGGTCATTCTCATTGCGTTTGTTACCGGAGCATGGCGGCGGCTGTCGCTCGCCGACCTCGTGCTCATCGGAGCGGCGACCGGCGCAGGATTTGGTTTCGCCGAGGCCAATTTGAACGGGGTGGTGAATGGAACGCTGCCCCAATTCCAGCATTTGCTCGGGTTCGGTTATGCCAGCGCCGGCACCGGAGCCGATGCTGTCTACTTTGCAGGTCATGCGCTCACGCCCGCGTTTTTCGGTCTCGCCGCGGGCATCGGGCTTAGGCTCTATCCCATCCGCTCATTCCTCGCCTGGATTCCGGCGGCCGCGATTTTCGTCTTGGTCTGCTTCGATCACGGCATGTTCAACTGGAAGCTTGCGCATCCGGCAGCGGGCGGTGGATTCGAGCAGGCGCCGCAAATCCTTGAGCTGCTGTATCTCGCGACCTTCCATGGCCGTCTTGAACTCGGTCTCTTCCCGCTGCTGTTGCTGGCGGCGCAATTCCTCGAAGGGCGGCTCTGCGCGAGCTTCATCGGCCGGCGCGCCGATCTGCTGCTGCCGGGCGAACGGCGCATCGCTGTTCTGAACGAGTGGCGGGTGGCGCTCTTAAGGCTGCGCTATGGCCGCGCCGCCGTTGTCCAGACGCTGGCCTTCTTCCGCCGCCGGCGGAGCTTCGCCATCGCAACACTCGAATCCCACCGCAATCCCGCGAACCGCATCCTCGGCCAGAACGCGCTGCTGCTGGAGCAGCGGCTGATGCAGGAGCGGGCGATCCTGATCGATCCGCCGCAAGGCACGCTGCTCCCGCCGCGCACGATTCTCGAATGCAATTTCAAGCGCTGGGCCTGGCGTTCGCGCTGGGGAATCGCGTTCTGCGTGTTGTTCGCTCTCATCTTTCTGGTAAGTGCCGGGGCGCTGCCGCGCGGGTTCCGCGCCTTTCTCAACGATCCGGTTCTGGCATCGGCTTTGGTCGCGCTGGCTGTCGGTTTCGTCGGCTGGCGCGTCTATCAGTTTGTCCGCATTCCCAATCTCGATCCCGTCGCTTCCGAAGGACCGTTGCAGGCGGACCGGCAGGCGAGGGTTCTCCTGCTCGCGGTCTCGGCGGCGGCTGCGCTTCTGCCCGCCGGATCGCTGCTTCTCAGTCTCACCGGTCTTGCGCATGCCGGCGCCTATGTCAGTGGCGCGGTCGCCGATTGGCTTGCCCATGGCGGCCATCTTTATCCGGCGCTCGCTCTCGTCGCGATCGGCGCGGCGATGCGCAACGAGGCCGCGCTTGCCGGCAACAGCCTCAAAGACGAGGTCGCCGCCGGCGCGGAGGGCATCGCGCGCCTCGAACGCCAGTATCAGAAGCTGATCGTGGCCCCGGGGCCAGTAGGCCAACCCGCCATCGCGCTCGACGCGCTCGCCGAGCTGCTGTTCAAGCTCGATGCCGAACGCGACATGCAGGGTAGGCGCAAGCGCGCGCTTGAAACGAGCGAGCGTCAGGCGGCCGAAATGCGCACCGCCGATCTCGGGCGCGCGGTCGAGGGCGTGATCGAAGAGTTCGAAAGGCTGCGCGCCGAATTCGATCGCACCGAAGCCGAGGAACGCCGCCGTATCGTGGCGTTCGAGAAGGGCTTCAACCAATATCTGACGCAGATCGAACGCGAGCTCGACGCCTATGATGCGCGTCACGGCATGCTCGGCGATCTCTGGCAGCCGGACCGCGATCTCGCCTGGGCTTTGCGCATTGCGCAGTCTGCCGATGAAATCGCCCGGCCACTGCTCGAAGCATTCCTGCCCGATCTCGAAAGCCTGGCCTACGAGGCCACGGGCGAGGATGCGGGACGGCTTGGCGCGGCGATCGAAAAGATTCGCAGCTTTGCGTTCCAGCCGAAACCGGAGCCAGAGGCTGCCCCTGAACCGGCGGCGCCTGCACCCGAACTTTCGCCCGAGACCCTCGTCGATCTCGACCATGTCGGTCCGGTCGAAGGGGTCTTGGTCGAACCGTTCCGCGCCGCGCCCTTGCCATCGGATTCGGAGGAGCAGGGTGCGGCGCATACCGCCAATCTCGATCTCGACTGGGTACCCGCGCCAGAGCCTGAGCCGGACGCTGAACCCAAAGCCGAGAGCGACGTCGCTGATGCGCGCGAGGCGCAAAAGGTTTCGCAGTCCGAGGAGAATCTGGCGTCTTCCTGGCAGGCGCTGGACACTCTGCTCGAAGAGATCAAGCGCGATGTAAAGCCCGCTTCCGAGCCGGAGCAGGTGAACCTTCCCGAGCCGCCTGCGGCTGTCGCGCCAGAAGCGGCTCCGGACATCGAGGCTGTCGTCGAGCCCAAGTCTGTTGCTCAGCCGGAGCCAGAACCGGTCGCCGAGGCGCTGGTGTCCGAGCCCGAGGCACCCCTCACGGCCGAACCAGAACCCGTCGCCGATGTCTCTCTTGAGACACCAACTCCTGAGGCGGTAGTCGAAGCACCGGTTGTTGAGCCGGAGCCGCAACCGGAACCGGTCGCAGCAGGGCCGCTGGTCGAGCCCGAGCCGTATTCCGAGCCTTCATTAGAGGCAGAGCGCGCCGCCGATGTCGCTCGCGAAGAGGCTCTTTTACCCGAAGCGGTGATGGCAGCGCCGGCGATTGTTGAGCCCGAGCTCCAACCAGAACCGGTCGCAGAAGCGCCAGTGTTTGTGCCGGAGCCACAAGCACTGCCAGCTGTCGAACCAGAACTGATCGCCGATCTCGCTCGCGAAGACGCGGTTGAGCCCGAGCCTCTGGTCGAGACGTCGTCCATCGAGCCGCAACCCGGTCCAGTTGCGGACGCACCGGTGTTCGTTCCCGAGCCGCAGCCGGAATTTCTCGCTCCACCCGTCGAAGCCCCGAGCACATTTGTTTCCCACGACACGTTCGCTCCGGCGCCCGCGGTTGAGAGTGAGCCGGTTGCAGCGGGGCTCGAACCGGAAGGGCTGGATGTCATAACAGCGGCGTTCGAGCCTTCGCCTGAAATTGTGGCGCCCGCGCCAAGCGCTGAAGAGCCGCCAGCGGAGCCGTCCCAGACCGCGGCCGAGCCGCAATGGCCAGAGCCGCTCGCTGATGCTTTCGAGCTGGAAGCGGCTGCGAGCCAGCCTCCTGCGCCGGATCTTGCGCTACCGGATATCGATAGCGCCAAGGATGTCGCTGAGCCTGCGAAATCGTCCGAGCCAGAGATCGTTCTCGAACCTGCGCAAGCAACTCTCGAACCCGATGTCGTTCCAGAGCTGCCGCGCGCAGCGGTTGACCAGATTGATGTGGCTGCTGAGCCGCCGCTGCCGCAGGAACAAGAAATTCCCGATCAGGCGGTTGCTGCGATGCCGGGTGCCGCCGCGCCCGAGGCGGAACCCACTTCATTCGAAGCGGCAAACCTATCCGAGCCAAAGGCAGAGGTTGCGGACACGCCGGCAGAGATTCCTGCCACGATAAAAGCGGCCGTCGCGCCGCCGGAAGAAGTGGCCGCGCCGGTGCTCGAGGAAGAGGCACCCGTCGCGGCGGCAGAAGCGCGGCAGCCCGCACAACCCGTCGAGGCTGTTCCGCCGGTCGAACCCGCGCCGCAGCCTTCCATCGATCACGAAGAATTCGAGCGCAGCTTCGCAATGCTCGTGCAAGCGGAGCTCGATGCGCGCGAATCCCTCGATGCAGAGCGGGGGAGCCGCGCTGAAACGCAAGCTCCGCCTGTTGAAGATCAAAATGAGCCCGCTCAGACAGCGGAAGCAGATGTTCCTGTACCGATTGCACCTGAAGCCCAACCGGGACCGGTCTTTTCGGCACCAGAGACCGCGGTTGAACAAGCGCCTGCGGCGCCAAATGCCGTTGCGGCGGAATGGGCGGCAATCGCCGAGGCTATTCTGGATGATGAGAACCTAGAACCGCCGCCGCCCGTGCCGAAGCCGGAAACGTCATCGCGGGCGGCGGATGTTCTGTCTACGGATGAAACGGCGCCGAGCACCACCCCTGAGCTTCCGATTGCGGCGGCGCTGCCTCAACCGGAACCGGTGGTCGAACCTGCTGTGGTGGAACCGGCTCTTGTCCAGGCCGAGTCTCCCACGCCGCAGGCAGAGTCAGAACCCGCCGCCGAAGCGCAGCCGGCAACATCGGATATTCCGCAGACGGATCATTTTCCGCCGGCTGCAGCCCTTGTGTCCGCACCGGTCGAGCCTGCACCAGCGCCGGTGGTTGCCGATAGCCGCCCTTCAAAATCGGCTGCTGCGGATTGGGCTTCTGTCGCCGATGCGGATTTCGAGCCGGAGCCCGCCGAACCGCAAGCGCCGGCGTCGAGACCTCAGCCTCAGTCAGAACCTGTCCACGCTCCGGTCGCACCGGCGGCACCTCCGGTTGCGGCGCGATCAACCTTTGGCCGGGCCTTCGGCCGCCGGGCCGAAAAACCGGCACCGGCCGCTCCAGCCGATGCGCAGCCTGGCCGTACGGAAAAAGCGGTACCCATAATTTTGGGGGCGCCGCAGCAGCGCCCTGCCGCCGACGAAACGGCACTTATTCTTGATGACGCCACGCATGCGGCCTTTGCGCCACCACAGGGTTCTGCACCTGCTGCGCCATCCCATGATGCCCGCAATGCGGCGCCTGCACCCGCGCCCGCTCGCGTAGCCGCGGCTCGGACCGTGCCACAGGCCGATAGTTCGCAAGGCCGCGGCATCGGCCGTGGAAAGTTCGCCAAACCCGTTACCGACAAGCCTGCTGAGGCAGCGCCGGCGAAATCGATCAGTTTCCGTCCCACCAAATTCTATGGCTCGGCGAAATCCGCCGTTGCCGCGTCCGGAGGTGGCAAGGGAGCGGCACCCACGAGCTTCCGCTCGAGCAAATTCTACGGCTCCGACACCGGCGCGAGCGTCGACACGGCCGACCGCACGCCGTCCAAGGCAGAAGCGGGTTCGGCTGCCGGAGCGAAATCGCCGCTTACCGACGCGCTCACCGAGTATTTCCAGCGCAGCGGCGAGGAGCCGCCGCCGATGTCCACAATGGATTCGAGCGAGCTTCAGGAGGCGATGGGAAGCGGCCGGTTGGACACCGCGCGCCGTGGCGCCGCGCCGTGGAGCTATTCCGGTATCCCGCGCCGCGGCGATTACGCCATACGATTGAAGCAAGGCGCCGAACGCCATGTCGAATTCGTGCCTTCGAACATCACCTTCGGGCAGACGCCACGCTACTACCCGCGCCGCGTCGGGGTCGGCACGGCGCAGCCTTACATCCCGGTTGAACATCTTGAATATTTCGACGCCGGCAGCCGGAGCTGGCGCGCGATGAAACAGTGAGGCGCCATATGCTGTTCTTCAACCGCAAGACCGATGCGCCGGTTGCAGCTCCGGAAGAGCCAAAGCTCGTCGTCGAGAGCTCGCAGAGCCTTTTGGATATCGCATCCGCGCTAGAGGCACTGGCCGAGTTGAATGCGCCGCGCGATGCGGATTCCGCGCCTGCCTTCGCGGCCGCGCATTGTGCCGCGATGCTGAAGCAGATGAGCACGGCGCTGTTGCGGACCGCGAATGGCATGAGGGGTCTTTCCACCCAGTCGATGCTGGGCGTGGCGCATCTCGATCCAAACGCGCTGACGCGAATTCTCGACCGCATGGACAGCCTTGGCGACGCGACGCTGCGCCAGATCGAAGGACGCATCGGCATCACGGGGCCGCGTGACGATCGCAAGCGGCTACAGGTTCTGCGCGACGAGATGCGCAAATGGCTGGATGCGCGCGACACGCATCTCGCGCAATCGCAGCTCGTTGCCGATCAGATCGGCGACCGGGGCAGGGAAGTGCGCGAGGAGCTGCTCGGCAAGGCCGACCACCTCGTGCGGGCGGCGCAGATCCTGGCCGCAGCGGCACGCGTCTACGAAGCCGATCCGGGGCGCCATGCGACGCAGGAAGCGGTGGCGCTGGCGGCGTCATTGCGCACCTTGCTTCAGGAAATGCGCTTTCCAGCCGCTGGTTGACGGCGTCGGCCGGCTTGCGGAGCCGTTGAGGCAGCGGCTCAGCGTCAGTGCCGATCCGCTTCGTTTCCAAAGGATTTTTCCGTTTACCTGTTCATCGCCGGCGCGTGCGGGGACCTCACGAATTTGCTAAGCTTGCGGCCACAATCGTACGTTCCCCCGCGCGCCTTTCCGGAGATGCTCATGACCCTTCGCGCCGTGACCGCCGCCCTTTTGTGCTTCGCCGCGTCGCCGGCTTTTGCTCAGACCGCCTGGCCAAATGAGAAGCAGGCCGACTACCTCATCAAGGATTTCCGCTTCGCCGATGGCGAGACCATTCCCGAGCTGCGCATCCACTACACCACACTCGGCACGCCGAAGAAGAACGCGGCCGGTGAGATCACCAATGGTGTGGTGCTGCTGCACGGCACCAGCGGCTCGAGCCGCAATTGGCTCCTGCCGACGCTGGCCGATGAGCTGTTCAAGGACGGACAGCCGCTCGATCTGGGCAAGACGTTCGTAATCCTGATGGATGCGATCGGGGTCGGCGGTTCATCCAAGCCGAGCGATGGCCTTAAAGGCAAATTCCCGCATTACCGCTACACCGACACGGTCGTGGCCGAGCATCAACTCGTGACCGAGGGACTCGGCATCAAGCATCTGCATCTCGTGATGGGAAGCTCCATGGGCGGCATGCAGACCTGGATGTGGGGCTATATGTATCCCGACCTGATGGATGGGCTGGTGCCGATCGCGAGCCAGCCGGTCGGCATCTCGGGGCGCAACTGGATCAACCGCCGCATCCGCATCGAGGCGATCAAGCACGATCCCGATTGGAACAATGGCTTCTATGACAAGCCGCCGACACATTGGATCTGGACCGCGCCGTCGGGGCCCATGGGGACCGAAAGCGATTATCAGATTCAGCTGATGGCTCCGACGCTGGAAGCGGGCGATGCCTATTACAAAAAGCTGGTGGAGGAAGCGTCCAAAGCCGATGCCAACAATTCGCTTTGGGGCATCGAAGCGGTGATGGATTACAACCCGGCACCGCATCTCTCCAAGATCAAGGCGAAGCTGATGGCGATCAACTCCGCCGATGACGAGGCCAATCCGCCATCGCTGCACACCATGGAGCCGGCGATCAAACAGATTCCGGGTGCGAAATACGTGCTGATTCCGCAATCGGAAAAGACCCACGGCCATTACACGCATCTCTATGCGGCGCAGTGGAAACAGCATCTCGTCGCATTCTTGAAGGAATTGCCGCCAACCGAGTGAGGTTCCCATGCGTGATTTGAGGCATCCCTCGCGCCGCGCCGTGCTTGCGGCCGGTGCGGGTTTCGCAGCCCTTGCCGCGAGCCGCTCGATTGCTGCTACGGATCGCGATCCGGAACGGTTCGAGCGGCTGCGGCCGATCGATGCCAAGCGCCACATCCTGATCCGCAATGCCACCATCATCAGCATGGATGAGCGGGTCGGCGATCTCGCGCGTGGCGACATCCTGATCGAGGGCAGCAGAATCGCCGAGATCGGTGGCGCGCTGAATCCGCGCGGGGCGCGCGTGATCGACGCGCAAGGGATGATTGCGATTCCTGGGATGATCGATTGTCACCGCCATTCCTGGGAAGGGCAGCTTCGCCGCATCAATCCCAATGCGCCGACGCTCGCCGATTATTCCAACGCGACGCATCTGTCGTTTGCGACCGTGTACCGGCCGCAGGACATGTATGTGGGCAATTACCTGACTTCGGTCGGCTGTATCGATTCCGGCATCACGACGGTGATCGACAATTCGCATAATACGAGAAGCGCCGATCATTCCGATGCGGCGGTGGAAGCGCTGCTCGATTCCGGCATTCGCGCCGTGCATGCCTCTGGCGCGCCGAACGTGCAGGACAAGAATTACGCAAAGCAATGGCCGGGCGATCTGGAACGGCTGCAGAAGAAGTATTTCACTTCTCCCGACAACAGCCTTGTTACATTGCGGATGTTCTCTGGCGTCGATCGCGACAATTGGGCCCTCGCGCGCAAACTGAAGCTTCGCATCACTACCGAATTCCAGGGGATGCAGGCGGCGATGGCATTAGAGGCGCTGTGGCCGGACCGCTTGGTTGGTCCCGACAATACGTTCAACCATTGCGGCGGCTTGCCCGAGAGCACCTGGGAAATCCTGAAACAATCCGGCGCGAATGTGGATGTCTGCCCGCGTTCGGATGCGCAATATGGTTTGGGCGAGGGCATCGCCGCCTATCAGCACGCGCTGGATCACGGTCTGAAGCCGGGTTTCTCGGTCGACAACGAGACGTCCTATTCGACCGACATGTTCTCGGAGATGCGCACCGCGATGATGCTGCAACGGGCGGTTGCGCAGAACCGCCGGTTCTCGGGCGAAAGCAACATTCCAGCGCCGGTGAACGTGCGCGACGTGCTGCAATGCGCTACCGTCAATGGTGCGGCCTGCGCAGGGCTTGCCGATAAGGTGGGCCAGCTCGCACCCGGGCGAGAGGCCGACATCGTTCTGATCCGAGCCGATGATCTCAATCTTTATCCGTCGAATAACGCCATCGGCACGGTGGTGCAGGCAGCCGATCGCAGCAATGTCGATACGGTCATCATTGGCGGTCGCGTGCGCAAATTCGCGGGCCGCATGGCGGCGCTCGATATGGATAGGCTGAAGCGCATGGTGGAGGAGTCACGCCGCTATCTGTTCGGAAAAATCGGCTATCGCGAAGATCTGTTCGCCGAGAAGCTGCCGAAGCTGTATTGATCCACGTTGTCATCCCCGGCCGAGCGGACAAAGTCCGCGAGGAGAAGGGGACCCAGGTGGATGATTGCTGCGAAATATTTGGGCCATGCGGAAGACTTCGAAAAGCCGTCCGCGATGAGAGTCGTGGGGCACGACCTGGGTCCCCTTACCCTCGCGCGTCCCGCGCTCGGCCGGGGATGACAAGCGATGTTATCTCCACCCTAAACACTCTAGCGCAGCTTTGCCCATCACGAGCGCCAAATCTTCGCCGGAAAGAAAATCGAATTCTTCCGTGAACATGGTGATGGCCTGGCGATAGCTCACGCCATGGGGCAGGCGGGAGAAATCGCTGCCCCAGAAGGATCGCTTCGGCCCGAAGCCGCCAATAATGCGCCGGATCGGCTCATGCAGATTGCGGAACGGGTAGGGCTCGCTCGAATAGCAAGGCGCCGCCGATACTTTCACCGAAACATTCGGATAGCGCGCGAGCTGCAACAGGCGCGTCGCCGCTTCCGTAGCATGCGCGTCCATGGTCTCGCGGGCAAAGCCCATATGATCGACGATCAGGCGCAGCTGCGGATGGCGCGCCGCGATCTCGCCGACCTGCGGCAAGCGTTCGGGCGCATGCAGCATGACGGGCATGTCCAGTTTTTCTGCCGCAGGCCAGAACCAATCCGCCTTGCCATTGGTCAGCAGCGGCCGATCATTGTCGCGGTGAAAGGTCAGGCGCACGCCCAGCATATGCTTCTGGCGTTTCATCTCTGCGAGCCGTGCAATCGCACCCGGCTTGTCGAGCAAGAGCCGCCCCATCACCGCGAACCGGTCAGGATGCGCAGCCGCCGCCGCCAGGCACAGATCGTTGCGATCGCCATCGAGCGAAGGTGGCACGAGCAAGGCGCGATCGACGCCCGCTCTATCCATCTCGGCGAGCAGCATGTCGTTATTCAGCGGTACGGGCAGATGGGCGCGCTTCTCCATCCCCTCCATCCAGGGACGGTCCGGCGTATTCGCGGCCCAGATATGGGCCTGCGTGTCGACAATCGGAAATGCGTTACCTAGGCGTGTCAGAAGCGCTTACCGGAATCCGCCGAAGCCCCCGAAATACCCGCCGAACATCGGGAAGTCGCAGCCGCCATCGTAACGCGGACGGTTGGGTGCAGGCCGCGACGGGATGGGGCGCGCCGGTGCGCCTTGCTGATCGGCGACCTTGATTAATAGGTCGCTCTTCTCAGGCATCTGATCGGGCGTCAATCCGGAAATCTCCAGGATCAGCTTGCGCCGGATGGCGCGCGCGAAATCGACAAAGCCCTTCGCCGGAATGACGAAGGAGGCCGGCCCGCCGGTGACGCAGCCCTCGAAATATTTGTCGAGGTCGGGCGGCGTCGTGTCATCCATGATCGGAAGCGCGTTGATGGTGATGCCTTTGGCCAGCACTTCGTCGCGCACGGCTTCCACCGGACGGCCCGCATTGTTCACGCCGTCGCCCGAGACATCGATCACCTGCTTGACCGCGTGGAAGGGTCCGGTCTCGAGCTGGCGCAGCGAATATTCCAGCGCGTCCGAGATCGAGGTCCCGCGCGCCGATGGACGCCGCGCCGCCACCAAGGTCTTCACGAAGGCTTGCGCGCTCTTCTCGTCTTCGATGACCATCCAGTTCACCGGGATGCTCATGAAGCCGTAATCCTTACTCGAGAAATAGACGACCGAAACGCCGATGCGCCCGAGCGAGCCGGAGCGGATCGCGTCCAGTACTTCCTTGTTCAAGAACGCGTCGACCAGGCCTTTGCGTTGCAGCTCGGCCTCTTGATAATCGATGCTTCCCGAGACATCGACGGCAAGCACCAGCGAAACATCGACCTCCTGCGCCTGCTGCGGTTGGGGCGGCGGTGGCAAGAGCGGCTGGGCGGCGACATAGGCGGAAGCGGGTGCCAGCAGCGCGGCAAGCGCGCCCGCGCAAAGCGCACGCATATACGTCCCAGATCTCTTTGGCATAGGGCCGGCCCCGTCGGTTTCGAGAGGTGACGCCGGACACGATACAGATAATGGCAAGGACCGGCAAACCACTTAGACACCGACACGCTCGAAACACGGTTGCGTAAACATGCTCGTGAGGCCAAGATTCATGCTCAGGAGGAGGCAAAGGTGCCAGCAGGGGCGAGAGGGCGCGTAAAGCGCCATCCCTATCGGCGGCTGAGACGGGCGGGCGCCGGCACGCGCAAGCCGGTGGAGACGCTTGCCGGCTCGCCAGTGCTGGGCGCGATCGATGTCGGAACCAATGCCTGCCGGCTTCTGATTGCTGTGCCCGACGGCCACGGACATCAGCCACCCGTGCCACGCGTCATCGATTCCTATACGGCCAATGTCCGGCTGGGCGAGAGTCTGGAGAAAACGGGCGCGATCACCGAGGCGGCGCTGAACCGCACCATCGAGGCTCTGAAAGTCTGTGCCTCGCGGCTCAAGCGGCGCCACGTTACGCATGTGAAGGCGATTGCGACGGAAGCCTGCCGTCGCGCCGTGAATGCACAGGAATTGATCCGCCGCGCCGAGACGGAAGCCGGCATCCGCCTGACCATCGTCACGCCGGAAGAGGAGGCGAGGCTTGCCGCGGCGGGCTGCCTGCAACTGATCGGCACGGATTTCGATGGCGCGCTCATCTTCGATATTGGTGGCGGCTCGACGGAATTGATCTTGGTGCGCCGGACCAAGGCCAATGGTGCTGCACCGCTTCACGACATTGCCGCTTGGAGCTCGACGGGCGTCGGCGTAGTGAAGCTTGCCGAGCGCTATGGCGGGCGCGAACTGACGGCGGCGAGCTATTCCGGCATGCGCGCAGAGCTATCGCCGATCTTTGCCGCGATGAAACAGGAGTTGGAGCCCTCGCTGTTCGATCCCGCGCGTTACCATCTGCTCGGCACCTCCGGCACGCTGACGACTCTCGCCGGGATCAAGCTCGGGCTCCGCCGCTATGAGCGCAGCCGCATCGATGGCCAATGGCTGAAGCGCGACGAGATCCTGCGCATTTCGGATTTCATTGTCAGCAAGGATTTTACGGGCCGTGCTGCCATTCCCTGCATCGGCACCGACCGCGCCGATCTCATTCTTCCGGGCTGTGCGATTCTTTCGGCGATCATGGAGACTTGGCCCTGCAGGACGCTCAGAGTGGCCGATCGGGGCTTGCGCGAGGGCATTCTGATCGCGCTGCTCAGAGAGTCGGAAGGTGCACGTGCCACTCCGCCCGACGCCGTTCAGGAAGAAGGCTTCGGCCTCTCGCCGGACTAGCCGATCGTGGCGACCAAACCGCCGAGTGGCCGGTCCTTGCGCGTGCGCGTCAAGAAAAAGGGCCTGAAGGATTCCTCGACCCGCTGGCTCGAACGTCAGTTGAACGATCCCTATGTCGCAGAGGCCAAGGCGAAAGGCTATCGCTCGCGCGCCGCCTTCAAGCTGGCCGAGCTGGACGACAAATTCCATTTTCTGAAATCGGGTGCCCGCGTCCTCGATCTTGGCGCCGCGCCGGGCGGCTGGAGCCAGGTGGCGAAAGAACGCGTCGGTGCGAAAGGGCAGGTGGTGGCGGCCGATGTGCTCGAGATCGAGCCCATCCCCGGTGTCGCCACGATGCTTTTGGATGTCGCCTCCGCCGAGGCGCCTAAGGCAATCCGCGATGCGCTAGGCGGGCCTGCGGATGTCGTGCTGTCCGATATGGCGGCGCCAACCACCGGCCATCGCGCCACCGATCATCTCCGCACCATCGCGCTCTTCGAAGCCGCGTTGGAAACAGCCGAGGATGTGCTGAAGGAAGGCGGCACCTTTGTCGGCAAGGTGTTTCAAGGCGGCGCCACGCCCGAGCTATTGACCCGGCTGAAGCAGCGTTTCCGTGAGGTGCGCCACGTCAAGCCGCCGGCCTCGCGGGCGCAATCGGTGGAGCTGTATCTCGTGGCGTTGGGCTACCGGCCGCGCTGATTAATTATTTGCGCGTCAGGATCAATCCGGTCAGCGGCGTGCCATCGGGGAATTTGTCGTCTTCCAGCCCGACATTGAAACCCATTCCGGCCCACGACCAGTATTGGCCCCCTTTCGGGGTCTTGGAGGTCGAGCTGTAACTCAGCCCCTTCGTCTCCACCCAGCGTTTGGTCCATTCCAGCATCTGGGCATAGGGCAGCTCGGCCATGCCGAAGGCGCAGACATGTTCGCCGATCACGAGCTGGACATAATCGGCATTGTAGATATCGGTGCCGTCCTTGGCCTTCTGCAGGAATTTGAAGCCGGCCTGTTCGATCAGGAAGGCGACATCGACGCCATAGCCATTTTCGGCATAGCTGAAACAGATGTCCTCGAAATTGCGGAAGACCTCGCCGATGTCATGGGTCTGGGCGAGCGCAGGGCTCGCAGCTGTGAGTGAACACCACATTATGGCGCAGGCGATTCGTCGGCCCATCGACGTTCCCCTCACTCTTGGACAAAGAGCCTATCACGGAATCGAGATTTCGCGAGTGGGAGACGTTTTTACCGCGCCGGCCTGTTCAATCTGGGCGATACCCAGCTTTCCTTTGGAAAACTGGACGCTTTCCCCGGCTGCGCTTGCACCGCAGCAACCGCTCTGATACCCCCTCGCGCTCAATTATGGCCAATCCGCTGACGATTCGCGAAGCGCTGACGTTTGACGACGTCCTTCTGGTCCCTGCTGCCTCTTCCGTGCTGCCAGGCCAGGTCGATACGCGGACAAAGCTGACCCGCCGCATCGAGCTCGGGATTCCTCTCATCTCCGCCGCCATGGACACGGTGACCGAAGCCGGTCTCGCCATTGCCATGGCACAGGCGGGCGGCATGGGCGTGATCCACCGCAATCTCGAGCCCGAGGAACAGGCTGCCCAGGTCCGCCGGGTCAAGAAGTTCGAATCCGGCATGGTCGTCAATCCCGTGACCGTGGGACCGGATGCGACGCTGAACGACGCTCTGACACTGATGGAGCGTCACCATATTTCGGGTATTCCGGTGTGCAAGCCGAATGGCAAGGGCCCGGGTACGCTGGTTGGCATTCTCACCAACCGCGACGTGCGCTTTGCCACCGACAAGCGCCAGCCGATCGCCGAGCTGATGACCAAGGAGCGGCTCATCACCGTGCGCGAGAACGTTCCGATGGAGGAGGCGAAGCGCCTTCTGCATCAGCATCGCATCGAGAAGCTTCTGGTGGTGGATGACCAGTATCGCTGCGTCGGTCTCATCACCGTGAAGGATATCGAGAAGGCGCAGAAGCATCCCAACGCCTGCAAGGATGAGCGCGGCCGTCTGCGCGTTGCGGCGGCGACGACCGTCGGCGAGGACGGCTTGCGCCGCGCCATGACCCTGCTCGAAGCCGAATGCGACGTGATCGTGGTCGACACCGCACATGGCCATTCCAAAGGAGTCATCGATGCCGTCGCCCGCATCAAGCGGGAATCGAATTACGCGCAAGTCGTGGCCGGCAATATCGCCACCGCCGATGGCGCCAAAGCGCTGATCGATGCGGGCGCTGACGCGATCAAGGTCGGGATCGGCCCGGGCTCGATCTGCACCACGCGTATTGTCGCCGGTGTTGGCGTGCCGCAGCTGACCGCAATCATGGATGCGGTGAGCGAGGCGAAGAAGACGGGCACGCCTGTCATCGCCGATGGCGGCATCAAATATTCGGGCGATCTGGCGAAGGCGATTGCGGCGGGTGCCGATTGCGCCATGATCGGCCAATTGCTCGCCGGGACCGATGAAAGCCCAGGCGAGGTATTCCTCTTCCAGGGCCGCTCCTACAAAGGCTATCGCGGCATGGGCAGCCTTGGCGCCATGGCGCGCGGCTCGGCCGATCGCTACTTCCAGGCCGAGGTCAAGGACGCGCTGAAGCTCGTGCCTGAAGGTGTCGAAGGGCAGGTGCCATACAAAGGCCCGGCCAGCGCGGTGGTGCATCAGATCGTCGGCGGTTTGCGCGCCGCGATGGGCTATACCGGCTGCGGCACCATCGACGATTTCCACCAGCGCGCCGAATTCGTGCGCATCACCGGCGCGGGGCTTTCGGAAAGCCATGTGCATGGCGTGCTGGTGACGCGAGAAAGCCCGAATTATCAGGGTTCGCGCTGACCGGTTCTGACCGTCCATGACTCCCGCGGCGCGGCTGCAAGCCGCGATCGATATTCTCGATGGCTTGGCCGCGACCACGGCACCTGCCGACCGCTTCATCCGCGATTGGTTTCGCGCCCGCCGCTATGCCGGTGCCAAGGATCGCGCCGCCGTGGCCGAACGGGTCTATGACGTGCTGCGCCATCGCGCCTCTTTCGCCTGGCGAATGGGCGAGGGCGGCCGCGCCGCCGTGCTGGCGAGCCTGATTGTCGAAGGCCAATCGCGCGATGCGATCGGGTCGCTGTTTTCTGGCGCGGAATACGCGCCTGCGCCGCTGACAGACGCCGAGCGGCAGCGCTTGGACACGCAGCCCGAACCGCCCCCGCCATATGTGCAGGGCGAATATCCGGAATGGCTGGAGTCCGAACTCAAACGTGCTTTCGGCGACGACCTTGCCGATGAGGCGGCGGCGATGCTGGAGCGCGCACCCGTCGATCTGCGCGTGAACCGCTTGCGCGCCCGCCGCGACGCGATGGTGACCGGTTTGAAATCGCTCGATATCGCCTGCTTCGCCACGCCCTATAGCCCGGATGGTATTCGCGTGCCCTCGGCCGCGGGGCTCAGCACGCTGCAACACACGCAGTTCTTTCAAACCGGCGCTTTTGAAATCCAGGACGAAGGCTCGCAGATCGCTGCACTGCTCTGCGCGCCCAACCCGGGCGACGCGGTGCTCGATCTCGCGGCCGGCGGTGGCGGCAAGGCGCTCGCACTCGCCGCGCTGATGCAGAACACGGGCGACATCCTCTGCTACGACATCGATCCGCAGCGCTTGAAAGAGGTGCGGCCGCGCGCCCGCCGCGCCGGCGCCAGCATCATCCGCGTCACGGAGAAGAAAGGCGGTCCGGAATGGGGCAAGGGGCGGTTCGATATCGTGCTGATCGACGCGCCCTGCAGCGGCTCGGGCACCTGGCGGCGCAATCCGGAAAGCAAATGGCGGCTGAACCCAGAGCGTCTCGCCCAATTGCTGCGCATCCAGCAGGCGCTTTTGGACGATGGTGCCCGCCATACGCGCGAGGGCGGACGGCTCGTCTATGTCACCTGCTCGTTACTGCCGGCCGAGAATGAGGAGCCGGCAAACGCCTTCCTGACGCGCCATCCGGATTTCAAAATCCAGCCTGCGGACGCCGTCTGGCGCAGCCTCAAAATCGGCGATTTACCAACCGGAATGGGGGATATGTTCCGCGGCAGCCCGCGGAAAACCGGGACGGATGGTTTTTTTGCCTGTATCATGACAAGAGCATAAAGTTATGCAGATGTCGGCGGTCTTTTGGGGTGAAATTCCATGATGCGCTTCGGGATAGGTTTGCTCTGCTGTGCGGCTTTGGCCGCGACTGCGGCGCTTGCCGCGCCCGCGCCCGATGAGCCGGCCCAGGCCTCGCCGGCCTCTGCGGTTCAAATCCTTGACGAGCAGCATTTCCTCTCCGCCGCCGATGAAGCCGCCAAGCGCGGCGACAAGGATGCCGCGGTGCAGCTCTTCCAATCCGCAATCATCTACGCGCCGAACGACCCTGCGCCCTATGCGCGGCTCGGAAATTATTATGCCGATCAAGGCCAGAGCGAACTCGCGGCGCAGTTCTACAACTCGGCCCTGAGCGTGCAGCCCGCCTATGCACCGGCGCTGCAAGGTCTTGCCCTGCTCGCGCTGGCCAATGGCAATCGCGCCGGGGCGCAGGTACAGCACGACATTCTCGTCCGCGCCTGCGGTGCCACTTGCCCGGAAACGGCGCAGGTGGAAAAAGCCTTGAACGATTCCGCGGCCGGCGCGAACGCCCCCAAACCCTAAGGCTCCATGTCCCCCGTTCTGGTTATCGATTTCGGCTCGCAAGTGACGCAGCTGATCGTGCGGCGCGTGCGCGAATCCGGCGTCTATGCCGAGGTCGTGCCGTTCAACAAGGCCGACGAGGCGCTTCGCAACGGGCCCCCGCGCGCGATCATCCTCTCGGGCGGCCCGGCGAGCGTCGGCGATGCCGGCTCACCCCGCGCGCCGCAAAAGGTGTTCGAGCTCGGCGTGCCAGTGCTCGGCATTTGTTACGGCCAGCAGACGATGGTGACGCAGCTGGGCGGCCGCGTCGAAGCCTCGCATAACCAGCGCGAATTCGGCCGCGCCGAACTCGAAGTCACCGGCCAATCGCCGCTCTTCGATGGGGTGTGGCCGCTCGGCAGCCGCGATCATGTCTGGATGAGCCATGGCGATCGCGTGACCCAGATGCCGTCGGGCTTTCAGGTGTTCGCGCGCAGCGACAACGCGCCCTTTGCGGTGATCGGCGATGACCGCCGCCGCTTTTACGGCGTGATGTTTCACCCCGAAGTCGTGCATACGCCACGCGGCGCCGCGCTGCTCCGCAACTTCACGCAGGGCGTCGCCGGCATCGCGCCCGATTGGAATATGAAGGCGTTCCGCGCCGAAGCGATTGCGCGCATCAAAAAACAGGTCGGCAAGGCCAAGGTGATTTGCGGTCTGTCCGGCGGTGTCGATTCCGCCGTCGCCGCGGTGCTGATCCATGAAGCGGTCGGCGATCAGCTGACCTGCATCTTTGTCGATACCGGGCTGATGCGCGCGGGCGAGGCGGAAGAGGTGGTGGCGCTGTTCCGCGGCCATTACAACATTCCGCTGATCCATAGCGAGGCGAGCGCGCTGTTCTTAAAAAGGCTCGATGGCGTCGATGACCCGGAAAAGAAACGCAAGATCATCGGCGCGACCTTCATCGATGTGTTCGATGCCGAAGCGAAGAAGGTCGGCCATCCCGAATTCCTGGCCCAAGGCACGCTCTATCCCGATGTGATCGAAAGTGTGTCGGCCATCGGCGGGCCGTCGGTGACGATCAAATCGCACCACAATGTCGGCGGTCTGCCGGAGCGCATGCATCTGAAGCTGCTCGAACCCTTGCGTGAGCTGTTCAAGGATGAGGTGCGGGCCTTGGGGCGCGAGCTGGGCCTGCCTGCGGCCTTTGTCGGGCGGCATCCGTTTCCGGGGCCGGGCCTCGCGATCCGCATTCCGGGCGCCCTTAGCGCCGATAAGCTCGACACCTTACGCAAGGCGGATGCGATCTATTTGGACGAAATCCGCAAAGCCGGTTTGTACGATTCGATCTGGCAGGCCTTTGCCGTGCTGCTGCCGGTGAAGACCGTCGGCGTCATGGGCGATGACCGCACCTATGAGGCGGTCTGCGCCTTGCGCGCCGTCACCTCGACCGATGGCATGACGGCCGACAGTTATCCCTTCGAGCACGCGTTCCTCTCGCGCGTCGCGACCCGCATCGTGAATGAGGTGAAGGGCATCAACCGCGTCGTCTATGACGTGACCAGCAAACCCCCCGGCACCATCGAGTGGGAATGACATGGAGTACCGTGGGGGTAGAACGGGATAGTGCAGCGTATCATCTGCAATATCGTCCCAATGATAGACTTCGACAGTTCCCGCCTGATCCAAGGGTGAGCGACCGATGATGCCACCCGCTGCATTTCTTCTCATCGACCTCGCGCTCGCTTTCTGTCTCGTTGGCTCGATATGAGCGCATGAGGTGGATATCTTTCGGAATTGGCGCGTGCTCGACCCCGAGAATTTCCATCGCGTTCAAGCGGTACATTGGAAGAAGCTGCCGTTTTGGGTCTTTATCCCGCTCGCGCTTGCGTTCGCCGGGTCGATCGCGCTGATCTGGTACCACCCAACGGCCTCGCCGACGTGGGCCATTTGGGGCAATTTTCTGTGCCAAACCGCTTCGCATTTTCTCACTGCCTTCACATGGGGGCCGTGGAAAGCAAAGCTCAGTCAAGATCCGGCGGGTGGCGAAAGCCCATATCTCGGTGAGATCTTGCGGACGCATTGGATTCGGACGGTTCTCATCATCGGCTACGGAGCGATCCTTCTTGTCTGGTCAATACAGGTGGTTCGCTGAAGAAGAATTGTCATGCCGAAAACGGTCGGCGTTGCCTTTGCCCGCTATCAACGGCTGTGGCGTCGCCTTCGTCGCCTTCTTCATTCGTCAAGATGCCGGGCCAGTGCCGCGGCCGGCGCGGTGTATGTTCTGAACTCCATGGCGGCGAGCGCTTTGGCGAGCTTGCCTGCTTCGATCGCCGGCGGCATCAGAAGTGCGGGTTTCTTGAGACCGCGGATCGCGCCTGACGCGATCACTGCATTCCGGTATCTGGCCCGCGGTCGGTCCAGGATACGAACCTCCGGCGAAGCAACGCTCATGCAGGACGCCACGCGCTCCGGCATAAGATCGGAATCGCTCGCGACATGGACATTCGCGAAGATGGCGCCGCCCAACCGCAGGCGCTTGCCCGCGTGCGAAAAGAACGCGTCCGACAGCAGGCCGGAGGCGATGCGTCCGCCATGGAAGGCATCGACCACGATCGCATCGAATTTCCGCCGGGTGGCGAGGAGATACTCGAACCCATCCGCGACACAGCATTCGACCTCTTCGGGAAGGCCAAAATACCGGCGGGCGAGGGCAAAGGCTTGCGGATTCACATCGACGGCGACGACATCGCAGCCGCTTCGGGTCAGCATCGTCGCGAGCGAGCCGCCGGCACAGCCGATCATCAGCACCGATTGCGCCTGCAACTGATGAAGCAATCCGAAGATGGCATGGATATAGTCGAGCAGGCTGACGCCGTTCTTGTCGGCCCGGCTCTGATAATAGGCGCCTTGCAGATAGGCCACGGCGCCGTTCTCTTCTTCGATGCGGATGGACGGCCCGAAACGCGATGGTCTTTTGGCGAGCCGAGTCATCGCCTCGTGCTTCCGGTCCGGATTTCGGAATGGAGCACTATCACACGGCCCTCGAAGCTCAAGGGCGTCTCCCCGCGATTCCTGACATGGGGTCGAAGCAAACCCGTTCAAGAATTGAAAGCCTGTCCTTTTGCCCGCACCTGTTGCCTGTCGTTGGGGCGGCAGGAGCGAGGCGATGCCCATAGCGGATGCGGATGTTGTCGTCGTGGGCGCGGGCCCAACCGGTCTGATGCTCGCGGGCGAATTGGCCTTGGCGCGGGTCAAGGTTGCGATTCTGGAGCGGCGCGTGAACCAGGACCTCATCGGCATGCGCGCCGGCGGTATGCATGCGCGCACCATCGAGGTGTTCGATCAGCGCGGCATCGCGGACCGGTTTCTGGCCGCGGGGCAGGTGGCGCAAGTCGCGGGCTTCGCCTGGATTCGTCTCGACATCGGCGATTTTCCGACCCGCCATCCCTATGGGCTCGCGCTGTGGCAGAACCGGATCGAGCGCATCCTGGCCGATTGGGTCGCTGGACTGGGCGTGCCGATCCATCGCGGCTGCGAGGTGACCGGTATCGCGCAAGATGAGGCGGGCGTCGATATCGATCTTGCCGATGGCCAACGCGTTCGTGCCGCGTATCTCGCCGGCTGCGACGGCGGACGCAGCCTGATCCGGAAATCGGCCGGCATCGGCTTCCCCGGCTCTGAGGCGACGCTGAGCTGCCTGATCGCGGAAATCGAGGTCGGGCACGAGCCAGAATGGGGCACGCGGCGCGACGATAAGGGCATTCACGGTTTCTCGCGCATGGCGCAAGGAGGGCCGGTGCGCGTGATGGTCACCGAACAGAACACCGGGACGATCGCGCCTAGCGGCGAGCCCAATTTGCAGGATCTCAGCAACGCGCTGATCGCCGTTTACGGCACCGATTATGGGATTCACAGCCCGGTTTCGATTTCCAGATTCACCGATATGGCGCGGCAGGCGGCCGCCTATCGGGAGAGACGCGTATTTCTGGCCGGAGACGCCGCGCATGTGCATTTTCCGGTGGGCGGGCAGGGCCTCAATCTTGGTGTGCAGGATGCGGTGAATCTGGGGTGGAAGCTGGCCCAGGTGGTGAAGGGCGTGTCGCCGGAAAGCCTGCTCGATACCTATCAGGGCGAGCGTCATCCGGTTGCGGCGCGTGTGTTGCGCAACACCATGGCGCAGACGGTGCTCCTGCGCGGCGGCGATCGCGTCGACGCGTTGCGCGACAGCGTCTCCGAATTGCTGAGCATGGAGGAGCCGCGGCAACGGTTCGGCGCCATGATGTCGGGCCTGGATATCCGTTACGATCTTGGCGAGGGGCATGCACTGCTCGGGCGCCGCATGCCCGATCTCGATCTCATGACGCCAGGCGGTCCGGTCCGCACCTTCACGATGCTGCATGCGGCGCGACCGGTGCTCGTGAATTTCGCCGCCGCTCTCGACATTGCTCCCTGGGCGGATCGCGTGACGCGGATCGATGCCACATACGATGGCGCCTGGGAGCTTCCGGCTCTCGGCGTGGTTCCTGCACCGGCGGCCGTGTTGATACGGCCCGACGGATATGTCGCCTGGGTTGGGGAAGGAACCGATACGGGTCTTTCGGCCGCGCTTACACGCTGGTTTGGACCGCCGCACCGCGCCTCCTCAACGATGCCGTAAATTTTGGAACTGCGGCCCGATCGAACGTGTTGAGTCAGCGAATGGCGGGGCGGGTACAGAGCAATGGCCGAAGCAAATATCACCACCGATCACAAAACGATCCGCACATGGGCTGAAGAACGCGGCGGCCAGCCGGCCACGGTGCGCGGCACCGGCAAGAAAGAGCCCGGCATCCTGAGACTCGATTTCGAACCGCGTGACGAAGCACTGGAACCGATCAGCTGGGACGATTTCTTCGACAAATTCGACGAGGCCGATCTCGCCTTCCTCTATCAGGAGGAAACCAGGGACGGAAAGCCAAGCCGGTTCCACAAATTTGTCGCTCGCGAGACGGCAGAGGCGAAATCGTCGCAGCGGCAGTGAATTTCAAACGGGCATCCTAATTGCCGGCTTCGGGCCTGAAACTTTGGAGCGCGCCGCCACGCATCCCGTTCTTGAGCGGGTTTATGCGGATGGAGAGCCGGTCGCCCGTCCGGACATAATTCTTGTTCCAGCCGTCGCGTGCGAGCGATGCCGCGGCCGGCAATTCGATGATCCATTCCTCCGGCTGGTTGTTCGCACCGATCACGACGAGGCGAATCCAGCTGTGCGGATTGGTCCAGTCGAATTGTTTGACGGTGCCCTCCAGCGTCACGGATTTTTCGGTGTCGAACAGGGCGAAGGAATGATGCGCCGCTGCGGGAGGAAGTCCGGTCAAAATTGCCGCCGAGACGGCGGCGAAACTCAGGCGCAGGACGGGTAAAACCTTACGGGACATGGCCGTCTCCTTTCCATTCGCCTTCGCTTAGAAAGCCTTTGCGATTGTAAAGCGCACCGCGCGCGGTTCCAAAGGATGCAGATGGATGTCGGGATTGCCGTCCGGGCTCACGAGCGGCTCGGCCGGCGTGATCCGGTCCGCGTAATAATACTCGGCGGCGTGGTCCTTCGAATCCAGGACGTTGAAAATGGCAAGCTGCGCCTTCCATCCGCTACCGATGGCGTAGCCGATATTCATGTTCCAGTCGCTCGAATCGCCGGCGCGCTGGCTGTTGTCTTCGGTCAGCGGATGCCCGCCCATATAGCGAAGCTCGATCCCGCCCGACCATGGACCCTGGTCATGGACATAGATACCAAGATTGGCGGTTACACCCGGCGCATCCGGGATGTAGGCGCCAATCGGGTCGAAATCGGTATAGCGCGAATGCGCGAAGGCAACGTTGCCGTAGAGGTCGAGCCAGTCGAACGCGGCATAGGTCGTGTTGAACTCGACGCCCGTGCGGCGGCTGGGACGGCCGGGCGAGGTTGCGCCCGCATCCGCGTCGTAGGTCAGTTCGGACGTGAATTCCATCTGGAACAGGGTGAGTGTCGAAGTGAACCCTTCGAATGGCGAGGCGCGCACGCCCACCTCCGCACCCTTTGAGGCCGAGAGAAATGTGCCTCCGGCGGTCACGCCGCGGAAGTCGTTGCTGTGAAAGCCGCGTCCTGCGCTGAGATAGAACTCCCATTTGCTCCAGGGTGAGAGGACGATGCTGGCCTTGGGCTGGAAGATCGATGCCGAAGCGCGCCCGAAATTCGTGCCGTTATCGGTCGCCTCGAAATAATCCTCGCGTGCGCCCACCACGAAGCGCAGCCATTCGTTGACATAATCCGTATACTGTACATAGACGCCGGCGCTTCCCTCGCGCACCTTGTCGTCTTCGATCACGCCGCCCGGCAGGGCGATGCGCCTCTCGGTATGGATGAGATCGACATGGATATCGTCATACCGTCCTTGGACGCCGATAACGGCTTCGGCATTGGTGCCGAACAGCGTGGTGTATCGCGTGTAGCTGAGCCCGCCGCCCATATAGGTGCGCACATCGTTCTGCGCCTGCTGGTCGCCATGCACGGGATCGTTGAGGTAATGCGTGAAATTATTCCAGAGCGTCAGGTTGCTGTTGACGACATAGGCATTGGCATCGACGTGCCAATCGAGCGTGCCATGCGAGTAGATCCCCGAAAGGCTCATGCGCTGCGCCTGGCCGGCATCGGAAGGATCGAGCGTGCCGAACCGGCTTATCGGGGCTATGCCCAGGGACGCGGCGTAGGCGGGATCCATCGCACGCAGCGGCTGATCGGTCGCGGCATTCCATAGGCCGCGATAGTACATCGCGGTCAGCGAGAAACCTTCCCGCGCCTCGCCCTGGCTATAGCGCAGGACGGCGTTCAGCTTGCGCAGGTTTTCGGCTTGCGTCCACGGGCCGTCGTAATGCACGACTTCCATGCCGGTCAGGATGCGGCCATTCATCAGCTCATGCGTTCCGGCTGCAAAGAGCCGCTCATAATTGAAGCTGCCGACGGTGACGGAGGCCTGATCCTCGATTGAATCGAGATAGCCGATATGGACCGAGGCGACGGATGCGTAATCGCCCTCGCTCGCGAAATAGGGGCCCTTTGTATACTCGATACCGCCTGAGAGTTCGGGAATGAAGAAGTTGAGGTCGGTGTAACCCTGCCCATGCGCATGAGTGCGCATATTCACCGGCATTCCTTCGACAAAGGTCGCAAGGTCGGTGCCGTGGTCGAGATTGAAGCCGCGCATTAGATACTGATTGGCTTTGCCTTCGCCGCTATGGATCGTGACAACGAGCCCGGGCACGGTTTCCAACAGTTGAGCGGAGCGATAGACTGGCACTTCCCGCAAATGCTCTTGAACGATGACGCCCTGGCTGGACGTCGTCGCTTGCCCGAAGAGGTCGTTGCGCACACCGACCACCAGAACCTGTTCCGGCGGGGCGTCTGTATCGACGGGCGCTTCTTCTGTTGCAGCAACCGGCTGCGTCTCTGGCGCATCCTGGGCCACGGCGGCGGAGCCGAGCAGGACGAGGGCAGCCGGCCAAGCGACAAGCGCCGCAACGACATCGGAAGAGGTTTTGGACATGAGGGCAGCATGCACCCGGCAGCGACGAGTGCATTACTACCGTATTACGCTTCCGGCCGCATTGATCCGCCTCAATTGTCCGGAGTCTGAAAAGAATGCGCTACGGATGGCGCGATGTAATCGACAAAAACACCGCTGCCGCTGCCGGAAACGCAGGCGTCCACATCGAAGACTGTGCGCAGAAGCGGCGCGGAAAGAATATCGCCAGGTGTCCCGTCTGCTGCGACTTGGCCGTGATGGAGGACCAAGATGCGTGTCGCGTGGCGCGCCGCCAGAGTCAGATCGTGCAGGGACGCGATCACAACTTTTCCAGACTGGGCCAGGCTCCGCAGGCGCGCGACCGTATCGAGCGCGTGTTTCGGGTCCAGCCCGGCAATAGGTTCGTCCGCGATGACAATGTCCGGGTTTGCGACCAGCGCACGGGCGAGCATCGCACGCGCCAGTTCGCCACCCGATAGCGTCGTCGCTGGCTGATATCGGTGGGGAAGCAGATCCCATTCGGCGAGCATCTCTTCAACGCGGGTCTTCAGCGTGTCCGACAAGCCCCCGAAGGCCGGCAATGTCGGCGTCAGGCCAAGCGCGATGAGTCGCTCAACGGAAATCGGCCATTCGCAGCGCGGGCTCTGCGGAAGGTAGCTCCGGCGCCGCGCAATATCGGCCCGCGCAAAGCTTTTTATGTCGCGGTCGTTCAGCCGGACCTCACCGGAATCGGGTGCGTGCAAAGCAGCAAGAAGACCAAGCAACGTCGATTTGCCCGCGCCATTGGCGCCGATGACGGCGACAAACTCGCCCGCTTCCGCGCGGAAATCGACGTCCTTCAGAATGACGCGGCCGCCGCGCGAGAACGTCAAACGCTGCCCGGTGAGCGCGGTCATGGCGATGTCTTGCGCAGACGCACAATCAGCCAGAAGAAAAACGGCGTGCCGAGAAACGCGGTGAAGACGCCGAGCTTCATTTCCGGACCCAGCACGATAAGGCGCGTCGCGATGTCGGCGCCAAGCAGCAGCGCGGCCCCCGCGAGCGCCGCCGGCAGCAGAACGCGCCTCGGCTGATAGCCGACAAACGGGCGGACGATATGTGGCCCGATCAGGCCGATGAACCCAACCGCACCGGTCACCGAGGTTGCCGCACCGACGGCCATCGCGGTGCCAAGAAGTGCGATCAGCCGCACGCGCGGCAGATGAATTCCGAGACTCTCGGCCTGCGCTTCGCCCAAGGACAGCGCATCCAGAGCGCGGCCCGTGAACAGCAGCATGATGCAGCCGAGCAGCATGAACGGCAAGGCGAGCGTCACATGATCCCAGCTGCGGTTCGAAAGCGAACCCATCATCCAGGTCATGATCTCATAGGCAGCTTGCGGGCTCGGCGCCATGCTCGTGGCAAAGGAGGTGAGCGCCGCCATCAATCCGTTCACCGCCGCCCCCGCGAGCACGAGGCTCAGCGTCCCGCCTCCGCGGCCAAGCGCGAAGGTCAACGCCATCGCAGCCGCGGCACCGGCAAGCCCGAGCAAGGGGATCGCTGCGGCCGAAAGCGTCGAAATCCCGTAATAGATCGCGATCACCGCGCCAAAAGATGCCCCCGCCGACACGCCAAGCAGGCCAGGCTCGGCCAATGGGTTGCGCGTTAGCCCTTGGAGAACCGCGCCGCAGAGACCGAGTGTGCCACCGACCGCGATGGCAAGAACCGTGCGCGGCAGGCGCAGCTCGGTGACGATTAGGGTCGCGAGCTGCGCATCGGACGAGAATAAGCCGGTGGTCACCTCTTGCGGCGACAGCCAGACGCGGCCTGCCAATAGCGAGACCGCGATGAGCACGCCGAGCAGGGCTATGAGGGCCGTCATGAGCAGCGCACCTTCGTTGGCGCGTTCGCCGCCTCGCGCCTCCACCGCAATGCCGGAACGAGTTTCGGCCCTGTCGTTCATGGTGCCGCAGCCGGACCCGCGCCTGAGTCCAGCAATGCCCGGCGCAGGTCGCGCGCGGCCGCCGCCGATTGCGGCAGGCCGCAGGAATAGAGCGTTTCGGGATAGGCGATCTGACGTCCGGCGTAATATTTGCGGATGATCGGATGATCGAGCTGCTCGCGCCCGAGATCGAGCCGGCTCAGCCTGGTGCTGCCGAAGGCGAGCATGTCGGGATGGAGCGACAACAGCTCTTCCAGGTCGAAGGATGTCAGACGTGCGCTCCCGGGATCGGGCGAGACGCGGGCCGCAACATTTACGCCTCCGGCCGCCGTCAGGATGGCGTCGAACAGCGTGTTGGTGCCGGGCACATCGCCGCCGGCATTCCAGCTCGCCACTTTGATGGGCTGTGCCGGCGCGGTCGCGGCGAGTTCGGCAAGCGTGCGGTCCATCTGGACGAGCAGCGTATTGCCTTTTTCGTCTTCGCCGACCGCATGCGCGACGAGCCGGACGACGCTCCGGATCTGGTCGAAATTCTCGGCCGCCGGAACTTCGACCACCTCGGCCCCGGCGCGCTTCAGAAGCGCACGCGTCTCGGGCGTTGAAACCTGGCCCGCCAGAATGAGGTCGGGGTGCTGGCGCCACACCTCTTCGGCGCTGCCGTAATTGATGGCGACGCCCGCGGCTTCGGCGGTCAAATAGGATCGCTCGGACAGGCGCGACAGATAGGTGACGGAGGTGATGCGCTCCGGCGGCACCAGCTGCAGGAGCAGCTGATCCGTACACAGATTGAGCGACATCACACGCTGCGCTTTCGGCCTGGCAACAGCCCCGGAGAGCGGTGGCTCGGCCGTTGCCACGCCCGAAACGAGGAGCGTCAGCGCGGTCGCGGCGGCAAGGACGATTTTCATGGATTGTTGCCGCCAATTCCGGGCTTCAGCTACGGGCTCTATCATGCCGCGGCCGGCAATTGTGAGTCAGCGCTTGCACCGTTCCATTCGGGACGCTGCGCGTGGCTGTGTGTTGGAATCGTCTGGTGCCCAATGATACGGTCCATGACTCGCGGGTTCCGGGCCAGACCAGCCCGGCCGCAGCGGCAGATTCTTATGCGACTCGACAGAATTTACACCCGCGGGGGCGATACGGGGGAAACCTCTCTTGGCGATGGCGCGCGCGTGCCGAAATACCATCTGCGTATCCACGCCGTCGGCGCGCTGGATGAGGCCAATTCCGCGATCGGCGTTGCCTTGCTCCATATCGAGGATGCGGAGGCGCGGCGCGTATTGGGTATCGCTCAGAACGACCTGTTCGATGTAGGCGCCGATCTTTGCCGTCCCGAGCGCGATTACAAGAAGGAACCGCTGCGCGTGACGGCCACGCAGGTGCTCACGCTGGAACAGGAGATCGACCGCGTCAACGAGACCTTGAACCCGTTAACCAGTTTCGTGTTGCCAGGCGGCAGCGCCGCGTCCGCCTATGTTCATCTGGCGCGATCGATCCTGCGCCGCGCAGAGCGCGACATGGCGGAACTCGCGGCGCACGAGCCGGTGAATGCCGAAGCGTTGAAATATGTCAATCGCCTGTCCGACCTGCTCTTCGTGTTGGCGCGCTACCTGAATGGCCGCGGCGGCGCCGATGTCTTATGGAAACCCGGCCTGAACCGCTAGGCGTTGCGCTCGCGCTTCTCACCTTGCCGTGTGTTCTCAGGACGGGCAGGCGGATGCTACGAAATATCAGGAAAAGCCTGCCACATTGCTTGGAAAATGGGGGAAATCATGCGTGATTTTCGCAACGCGGTCCTGCTTTGCAGTGCGGTTCTAGCGGCTTCGCCGATAGCAGCGCTGGCGCAAGTCGCCGATCCCAATGCACCCAACGTCACGGTCAGTTGCCAATATCGCGTCGGCGCGATCTTCCCCGGCACGCCGATGATGCGCGACATCCTCTATACGAATGGCGGCAAGACCGTCCCAGCGCGGCAATTCTATGTCGAGAGGGACAGGGACCTCTTCAGCGTGACGGTCGCCGAATTCCTCGATGCGCCTGCGATCGATGACAAGATCGTCGAGGATGCGCTGATCCCGCTGCGCCAGCGCGGCCGGATTCTGGATCAGTTTCCAGAAGATTACGTGCCCGGCGTTCCCGGCCGGCAGATCAATATCGTGGACCCGAATGGGCGGCAGTTTCGTGCCTCTGTCTATATGGCGGACCACCGTCTCTACATCACCGAAGTTCTGACCGCGCCAGGCGATGTCAGCGCCATCCAGTTCGAGCAATCGGTGCTGCTGATCAATGGCGAGGGCAGGGATTTGAACAATGTGGTGAGCGGGACACGCTATACCTGCGAAACGCAGCCCGCCGCCGCGCAGAAGGCGAGCGATCTCGTGAACGCAGCGATTATGGCCGAAGGCGGCGCGGACGCGCTGCGCGCGCTCAACGGCCTGTCGCTCAAAGGCGAGGCGCGGTTCTGGGAGCCGGGGCAGTCCCTTGTCGCGAGCGGTGAACCGCGTTTTCTCGGCACCGCAATTTTCGAGACGGTTTGGGATCTCGATAAGGGCATGGCGCGCACCCAATGGGATCGCGACCAGCAATATCCGCCCCCGGCGGCGAAATTGAGCTACACCGAGACGATGTTGCCGGCGCTTGGGTTTGTCACCACCGGGACGGCGAACCAGCCGATGTCGAGCATCCGGATTGCCGCGCATTTGCGCGAACTCGAGCGCGCTTCGCCGCGGCTTCTGCTGAAAGCTGTCGACAATCCCGGCCAGCTTCGCAGCGCCGAGCCGCAAACGCTGGGTAACCGCACACTCCCCGCCGTGTCGTTTGTCGATGGGGCGACGATGTTCACGATCCTATTCGATCCCACGACGCATCTTCCGGCCGCCATCCGCACCCGGGACGATGACAATATCGCGGGCGATTCCAATTACGATCTCGTGCTGGATGGCTGGAGCGATGCGGGCGCTGGGGCGCGGCTCGCAACCTCGCTCTCCTATCGGCTCAACGATATCGAAGTCGCGCATCTGACCTATGCGACGGTCGCACGCAATCCGACGATCACCGCGGATACGTTCGCCGTTCCGGCCGCGGTGCAGGCGGCGGCTAAAGCCCCCGCGACGCACGATGTCCCATATCAATGGGTGCTGCGCCGGCTGTTCCTAACCCGCTTTGTCGATAGCGATTCCATCATCTATCCCAATGGGGGCGATTTACACCTCGTCGAACTCGCGCCCAATGTGCAGCACGTGCAGGGCGGGACGGCGAACAATCTCATCGTCGCCATGAAAGACTACCTCGTCATCTTCGATGCGCCCTATGGCGAATTGCAGTCGCGCTGGGTGATCGATGCAGCGAAAGCGAAATATCCGGGCAAGCCGATCCGCTATCTCGTGCTGACGCATCACCACATGGACCATACGGGCGGGTTACGTACCTATGTCGCAGAAGGCGCAACGCTTGTCGTACCGAGCCAGAGCGTCGCCTATTTCGAGAAGGCGGTTCGGGCGCCGCATACGCTGGTGCCGGATGCGCTCGAGAAGAACCCGAGGCCGCTGAAAATCTATGGTGTGTTCGAGAATATGACCATCAAGGACGACACGGCAGAGGTTCGAGTATTGAATCTCGCGTCCCAGGGCGATGGCGTGCCTAGGCTCACGAATGCACATGCCACCGGCATGTTGATCGGCTATGTGGTCGACAGCAAGCTCATCTATGTCACGGACCTGATCTCACCGCGCGGCGGACCGATTCCGCGCTCGGGCGATACGCTGGCTGTTGCCAACGGACTGAAGGAATTCGATATCGAGGACGATGTGACCTTTGTCGGCGGCCATGGCGCCACGATCAAGCGGAGCGCCATCGCCGACGCGCTGACGGACAAGTAGAGCTCAATCCCGGAAGGGGTTGACGATCCGCAGCCCCTCATCGAGCACCATGCCGTGCTGCATGTCTTCGGACATGAGCGTATCGCAGCGAGCCTGAAGCGCCGAGGCGGCGATAGCGGCGTCGTAACTGGAGAAACCGTACCGCTCTGCGAGCAGCAGCGAAGTTTCGTGGCACTCCACGGTCAGGGGATGAACCGTCAGCAGGCTGCGGAGTGTGTCCAGAAACGCGTGGGTCTCGGGCCAGGACATACGCATCTTGCGACGAGCGACATTGGCGATTTCATTCAGGACCTGCACGCTGATCGACCCGCCAGCCGCGATCGCGGCTTCCGCGCAGTTCGCCTTCGCCGCATCGGCCGACGCGATATAGATGAGGACATTGCTGTCGAAAAAATTACCGGGCATTCGCCTTGTCGCGGTCGAATTTGAAGTCGGCAGGAAGCCGTCCGCGGAAGGCACGCAAACGTTTTAGCAGCTCGTCGCGCCCGGGCTTTCGCGCAACACCGAATTGCCGCGCACCGGCGACATGGATTTCGATCTCGTCGCCTTCCTTGAGCTTAAGCGCTTCGACGACCGCGGCAGGGAGGCGCACCGCGAGACTGTTGCCCCATTTGGCGATTTGCATCGGCCATTCCATGGATATACGGATGGATTATGTATATCCCTATGATGACGAAAGGCAAGGCGCGATCGTACCGCCGCATCGAGGCCCAGGATGGCCAGCAGACGTCCAAGACGGAAATTCGGGGCGAGCCAGAAGGACCGCATCTTCTTTGCCTGCTTGCCCGATGTCGAAACCGCGGCGCGCATCCACGGCCTGGCCGAGAGGATCAAGCACGAGCATGCTCTCGAAGGCACCCTGATTCTGCCCGACCATCTGCATGTGACGCTGTTCCATCTCGGCGATTGGCACAGCCTGCCGGAGGATATCGTGCGCCTGGCCATCGCGGCGGCCGAGACGGTTGCTGCTGATCCCTTCGAGGTCGCCTTCAACCGCGCCGGCAGCTTTTCCAATCGCACCGGCATCTATCCGCTGGTGCTGACCGGTTTCCGCACGGCGGCGCGGTGGCAGGCGCTGCATGCGGCGCTTGCTGCGGCGTTGAAGCAGGCCGGGCTCGGCGCCGCCACCCAAAGCGAGTTCAAGCCTCACGTGACGCTGCTGCGCGACGATACGCGTCTCGAACCGCGGGCCATCGAGCCCATTTCCTGGACGGTGCGCGATTTCGTGCTGATCCACAGCCTGCTCGGCAAGACGGAGCATCGCCATCTCGGCCAGTGGCGTCTGCAAGGGGTGCAGGCGGGTTAGGCTCTTCCGGTTGCGGCGATCCTTGGTTAGGCTTGATGCCGCTCAACTCTCACGGAACTTCAGAGGAACTAATGCGAAAGGCCGTCGTTATCGCCGCTGCGGCCTGGCTGTTCTGCGTGGCCGGCCTGCGCGCCGCCCCCAATGACGATGCTTTTGCCGCCTACCAGAAGGGCGATTACACGACCGCCCTTAAGCTCTTGCGCCCGCTTGCTGAAAAGGGCGATGCACAAGCGCAGTACACGATAGGCGCCATGTATATGAATTCACTCGGCGTGCAGCAGGACCACAAGGAAGCGGCGCGCTGGTTTCAGATGGCGGTCGCGAAAGGCAACGTCTTCGCGGAGGTCGATCTCGGCAACCTCTATCAGACGGGTCTCGGTGTCGAGAAGAACTATGGCGAGGCCATGCGGCTGTTCAAGCTCGCAGCGGCGAAGAAGAATGCGGGTGCCGAAGCGGCCATCGCTGCCATGTATGAGCGCGGGCTTGGCGTGGATCAGGACTATAAGGAAGCGTTCAAATGGTACCGGCTCGCCGGCGACCATGGCAGTGCCGAGTCACAGCACAATCTCGGATTGATGTACGCGAACGGCAGAGGCGTGGCCCAGGACTATAAACAGGCCGCTATTTGGTATCGCAAAGCCGCCGATCAGGGTCTCGACAGCGCTGAGCTCAATCTCGGCGCGATGTATTATGCGGGCCAGGGTGTGCCCAAGAACGACGCCGAGGCGATCAAATATTTCCGGTTGGCCGCGAAGCAGCGCAACGGACACGCACAGTTCAATCTCGCGACCATGTACACCAACGGCGAGGGCGGCCCGCAGAATCTGGCACGCGCGCTCGTCTGGTTTACGGCGGCGGCAGGCGTGCTGATGGGCGATGAGGCCAAGGCCGCGAACGACAATAGCAAGGCCGTTGCCATGGCGATGTCGCGTGCCCAGCTTCTGGAAGCACAAGCGGTGGCACGCAATTGCCGCGCCGATTACCAGAAGTGCGATTGACGATGCGCGCGATCACCTCTGTCGCACAGGGGCTCGCATGCTTGGCCTGATGCTTTCGGGTCTGGTCAAGCAGGGGACGCTGACCGTGCATTGGCCGGGCGGCGGCACGAGCAGCTATGGCACTGGCGCGCCCAAGGCTACGATCAGGCTCACCGGCCGGTTGACACCCTGGGCACTCGGCTTGCGGCCCGATCTCGTCTTTGGCGAAGCCTATATGGATGGGCGGCTGGTGCCGGATCATTGCAGCATCGCCGATGTGCTGGAGATCCTGATCCTGAATATGGGCGCGACACAGATGCCCCCCGTGGTGCGCTTCAAGCAAAAGGTGCAGCGCCAGTGGCGCCAGATTTCCCAGTTCAACCCGGCCAAGCGCGCGCGCCGAAATGTGGCGCATCATTACGATCTCGACGCCAAGCTCTACGATCTTTTCCTGGATGCCGACCGGCAATATTCCTGCGCCTATTTCCAGCGTCCCGACATGACGCTCGAAGAGGCGCAAGCCGCCAAGAAGCGCCATATCGCCGCCAAGCTTCATCTCGACCGCCCAGGGCTGAAGGTCCTGGACATCGGCTGCGGCTGGGGCGGGCTCGCGCTGGAGCTAGCGCGCGAGCATGGCGCCGATGTCACTGGCATCACGCTTTCGACCGAACAATTGTCGGTCGCGCGCGAACGCGCGGCGGCTATGAATGTGAGCGAGCGCTGCCGCTTTGAGCTTCTGGATTATCGCGCGGTGGAAGGGCCGTTCGACCGCATCGTCTCGGTCGGCATGTTCGAGCATGTGGGCATCACCCATTACGACACCTTTTTCGGCAAGGTCCGCGATCTGTTGACGAAGGATGGCGTCGCGCTGCTGCATACCATCGGACGCACCGATGGGCCGGGGGTCACCAATCCCTGGATCGACAAATACATCTTCCCTGGCGGCTACACGCCCGCCTTGAGCGAGATTGCGCTCTCGACCGAGCGCACCAAACTCTACATCACCGATGTCGAGACTTGGCGGCTGCATTATGCCGAGACCTTGAAGGAATGGCGCGCCCGCTTCTGCCGCAATTGGGCTAAGGCGGCGGAAGTCTATGACGAACGCTTCTGCCGCATGTGGGAGTTTTACCTTGCGGGCTCCGAGATGACCTTCCGCTACGACCACCTCGTGGTGTTTCAGGTGCAGCTTACCAAGGAGGTCGACGCCCTGCCGATCACCCGCGACTATATGCTGAAGGCCGAGCGCAAAGCGCGGCTTGCGGGTGTCGAGCGCAGTCCGCGTGCGAACGAAGCGGCCTGAGCGAAGGCGATGGATTCGATAGTTGTGGACGGGTAATGAACGCGCTTTCCGCCGAAGCGCGCCGCTCATAATATCCCTGTCACCCCGCAAGCGAATCAGCCTTAGGCCCCGCCATGGACCAGGAAGCTCGTCGCCAGCTTCCCTATGACGTCGATGTCGAACAGGCGCTCATTGGAGCGATCCTGGTCGACAATTTCGCACTGGAACGCGTCTCGAACCTGCTGAAGCCGGATCATTTCTACGATCCCTTGCATCAGCGGTTGTACGAGGCGATCGAGCGCATGTGGGCCAAGGGCCACGCGGCGACGCCGCTGACGCTCAAAGCGAGCATGGGCGAGGATGCGGGCTTTGCCGAAGTTGGCGGCCAGGCCTACCTCGTCAGCCTCGCGCGTGCAGCGCCGGCCCTTCCGAACGTCAAGGATTATGCGCGCATCCTTTCCGACCTTGCGATGCGGCGCGAACTGATCCGCATCGGCGAGGACATCGTCAACACGGTCTATGAGGCGCCTGCCGACGTGCCGCCTTCGGTGCATGTCGAAGAGGCGGAGAAGGCGCTTTATCGCGTTGCCGAAAAGGGGCGGTTCGGCGAAGGCGCGGTCAGTTTCGACGTGGCGCTGGCGCAGGCAGTGTCGGGGGCGGAGGCCGCGCTGTCGCGGGGCGGGCAGATTTCCGGCGTGCCCACGGGCTTCACCGATCTGGATTCGCTTCTGGGGGGGCTCAACTCGTCGGATCTCATCATCGTGGCGGGCCGGCCTGGCATGGGCAAATCGGCCTTCGCCACCAACATGGCATTCCACGCGGCGCGGCTCTGGGCCAAGGACGCGGCCGATCAGGCCGAGCCCAAGCGCGGTGCGCCGGTGCTTCTGTTCTCGCTCGAAATGGCGGCGTCGCAATTGTCGGCGCGCATCTTGTCCGAGCAGACCGAGATCGAGATGCGCAAGATCAGGACAGGCCGGTTCACCGATTCCGAATGGGACCGCTTTGTGCGCACGGCCCAGGTGCTGGGCGATCTGCCCCTCTATATCGACGATACCGGCGGCATCTCGATTGCGCAGATCGCGGCGCGCGCACGGCGGTTGAAGCGTGAGAAGCAGATCGGTCTGATCATGGTCGACTATTTGCAGCTCGTGGAAGCCTCTAAGCGGTTCGAAAACCGTGTGCAGGAAATCACCGATGTGACGAAGGGGCTGAAGACGCTCGCCAAGGAATTGTCGGTGCCAGTTGTGGCGCTGGCCCAGCTGTCGCGCGGTGTGGATTCACGCGACGATAAGCGTCCGGTGCTGTCGGATTTGCGTGAATCCGGCTCGATCGAGCAGGACGCGGATGTCGTGATGTTCATCTACCGCGAGGAATATTATCTGAAATCGCGCGAGCCCGAGGCCGGCACCGCCGATTACGACAAATGGGTGGAGAAGCTCGACCGCGTGCATAACCGCGCCGAGATCATGGTCGAGAAACACCGCCATGGTCCGACGAACAAGATCGAGCTGTTCTTCGACGATCGCTTCACGCGGTTCTCGAATCTCGCCGCGACAGACACCGCGCGCTGAAGAGCGCTGAAGTTATGTCCGTCATCGCCCGGTTTGGCCGGGCGATTCATGCGTGCCCTGGACGCGAGGGTAGTGCTCGCGCCGTGGCATGACGGAATGGAAAGCTGATCACGGCACCAGCAACGCCAGCACGAGCGGCGTGGTCACGATGGACAGCAGCGTCGATGCCACCACCAGCCCGGCCACGTCTTCCGGCGCGTTGTTGTACATCTGCGCGAACAGATAATTGTAGACCGCAACGGGCATGGCGCATTGGATGACGAAGCCGATCTTCTCCGCGCCTTGGAAACCGAAGAGCGCCGACAGGCCGAACCCTGCCGCGATCCCCATGCCGAGCCTGAGCGCGCCCAAGGCCGCGGACCGTCCGGCGTACTTCGTTTGAATGCGCGCGAGCGAGGTGCCAAGCATCAGCAGCATCAGCGGAATGGTGATGCTGGAAAGCAGCTGCAACGTATTCACCGCCCATTGCGGCAGTGCGACCCGTGCATAAGCAAACGCCAGACCGGCAATGACCGCAGGGATGACCGGGCTTTTGGCGACCGTCAGCCATTGGCCGCGCCCCGCCGCGACCGCCTGGCCGATGGTCAGATTGAAAATGGTCGTCACGGCAAAGACGATGATCGCGTAATTCAAACCGGCCTCGCCGCCGGCGTAAAGCGCGAGCGGTAACCCGAGATTGCCGGCATTGGGGAACGCAAGCGACGGCAGATAGGTACGCACCCGTAGACGGCTCGCGCGCAGAACCAGCGCTCCCACCACGATGTAGACGGCGATGGCCAGAGTAGTTGCCAGCACCAGCGTGACCACGGTCGCCGCCACCACCGGCGTTTTTGCCAGGCTAAAGAAAATGAGTGCCGGTGTGCCGATATGCGACACCAGAAAGGCGACGGTTCGCGTGTCGAAGGGCTGGTTCAGGCGGGCGAGCGCATAACCGACCGCCGCAACGATGAGAACTGGCAGAATCGAGGGCAGGATGACCGACATGGCGGCTAGCTAGCACGTGCTTTAAAGCGCGTCGCGGGCCCGATTTGACGGGAGCGAGCCGCTGTCGTTCTCTCCTTCTCGCGATGGATCGGCGCGAACAGGATGCGACGGTGGTGCCCGGCGAGGCTGGCGCGCAGGTGATCGTGCGCCTGAAACGCCTGCGCGACAATTATCGCGTGGCGGTCGCGCGAGCCGAGCCGGCGAAGGTCGCGCCCGTGGTCAAGGCCGACGCTTACGGACTTGGTATCGAGCCCGTTGCCCGGGCCTTCGCAAGTGCCGGCGCAGACACGTTCTTTGTCGCGCGCCTGCAAGAGGGCATCGCGCTGCGGCTGATCCTGCCCGCCGCCCGCATCTTTGTGCTCGATGGCGTCGCACCCGGCACCGCGCCGGCGCTCTTCGCGCATCATCTCCTTCCGGTCTTGAATGCACCGGAAGAGATCGCGGCCTGGTCCGAATTGGCTGCAACACGCCGAACGCCGCTCGGCGCCGCGCTGCATGTCGATGTCGGTATGAACCGTTCGGGATTATCACCGCACGCCGTGGACGAGATCGCCTCGCGTGCCGGCGCTGCGCTCAAAGGCATCGATCTCCAGCTCGTCATGAGCCATCTCGCCTGCGCCGACGAGCCGAACCATGCCGGCAATCGCAAGCAGCTCGAACGTTTCCGGGCTGCGCTTGCGAAACTGCCGCCCGGACCGGCGAGCCTTGCCGCGTCCGCCGGCATCGAACTTGGCCGCGACTTTCTCTTCGATCTGGTTCGGCCCGGAATTGCACTGTATGGCGGCAATCCTGTCCCCTCGCGTGCCAACCCGTATCGCGGCGCGGCCCGTCTGACCGCTCCTGTCCTGCAAATCCGGCATATTCCCGTGGGCGAGAGCGTCGGCTATGGCGCGACCTTCACCACGCGTCGGCCGACTGTGCTTGCAACCGTGGCGGCAGGGTATGCGGATGGAATGATCCGGGCGTGCGGTGCAAAGGGGCATGCTGCCATTGGCGGTATCCGCGTGCCTCTGGCCGGGCGCATTTCCATGGATTTGCTTTCGCTCGACGTCACCGATATCGCAGAGGCGCAGCGGGTCCGGGGGGCAGAGGTCGAGCTGATGGGGGACACGGTCAGCCTCGAAGAGGTTGCGGATGCGGCCGGCACGATCGGCTATGAGGTGCTGACCGGCATCCGTCCGCGCGTCCGGCGGGTCTATGTGGACGAATAAGCGATGAATGTCTTTGCCGCTGTCGGGCGCGTCGCCCTGTCGTTCCTGGCGCAGACGGGCCGGCTATCGCTGTTCACCGGCGATGCGGTGTCGCATTGCGTGCGGCCGCCGATCTACTGGCTCCTGATCGTGCAGCAGATGCTGAAGGTCGGGTATTTCTCGCTGCCGGTGGTGGGTCTGACGGCGTTCTTCACCGGTGCAGTGCTGTGTCTGCAAATCTATATCGGCGGCAATCGCTATGGTGCCGAATCCTTCGTGCCGCAGATCGTTGTGCTCGGGATCACGCGCGAGCTGGGCCCGGTGATCGCAGGTCTGATGGTCGCGGGCCGGGTTGCCGCGGCGATCGCGGCCGAGATCGGGACGATGCGCGTGACCGAACAGATCGACGCGCTCACCACGCTTTCGACCAATCCGATGAAATATCTGGTGACGCCGCGGCTGATCGCGGCTGTCGTCACCATGCCGATCCTGGTTGCGGTTGCCGATTCCATCGGTGTTTTCGGCGGCTACATCGTGGGGACGCGCAGCCTCGGTTTCAACGGTGCGGTGTATCTGCAAAACACCGCGAATTTCGTGACCCAGGGCGACGTGACGTCGGGTCTCGTCAAGGCGGCGGCCTTCGGCTTCATCGTGGCGTTGATGGGGTGCTATCACGGCTTCCATTCTCGGGGCGGCGCGCAGGGGGTGGGGCAGGCGACCACCAACGCCGTTGTCTCGGCTTCGATCCTGATCCTCGCCGCGAACTACTTCCTCACCTCCGTCTTCTTCTCGAGATAGCTATGGTGGCGAAGGCGAAAATCGAGCTTCGCGACGTCAAGAAGCGCTTCGGTCCGAAGGTGGTGCTCGATGGCGTGACGGTCTCGGTCAATGATGGCGAGTCTCTCGTCATCATCGGCGGCTCGGGCAGCGGCAAATCCGTCACCATCAAATGCGTGCTTGGCATTTTGCGTGCCGATAGCGGAACGATCCTGGTCGACGGCGAAGACGTGACGGCGCTATCAGGCACCAAGCGCGATGCCTATTTGCGCAAATTTGGAATGCTGTTTCAGGGCGCGGCTTTGTTCGACAGCCTGCCCGTTTGGGAGAATGTCGCTTTCGGGCTCATTCAGGGCCGTGGCATCCCACGAGCGAAGGCGCGCGACATCGCACTCGAAAAGCTGACCAAGGTGGGCCTCGGCAAAGAGGTCGCGCATCTGTCGCCTGCCGAGCTTTCGGGCGGCATGCAGAAGCGGGTGGGGCTCGCACGCGCCATTGCAACCGAACCTGAGATCATCTTCTTCGACGAGCCGACCACGGGCCTGGATCCGATCATGGCCGACATCATCAACGATCTCATTCATTCGACGGTGCGCGATCTTGGCGTCACCGCGATCTCGATCACCCATGACATGGCGAGCGCGCGCAAAATCTCCGACCGCATAGCGATGCTCTACAAGGGCAAGATCATCTGGCACGGCCCGACAAAAGAGATCGACAAGAGCGGCAATCCCTATGTCGATCAGTTCATCAAAGGCTCGGCGCAAGGGCCCATCAAGATGGAGGTCCGCGGTTAGTTGCCCGCCGGGTGCCACCAGAACCACAACTCTTGGCTTTCAGAGCCGATGCAATAATCGCCATGCGGTGGTCCCGCCGCTACGTCAGCGATACCCTTGCGCAATAGCGCGAGCGATTGACGGCCGATTACGAGGGATGCAGTCGCATCGGTCTGCGTCAGCGCCCAATGGTCAGGCGGCAAATTAGGATCGTAACTCAGCGCTAGACGGTCGACCCCGACTGTTGGCGAACGCCGGTTGTTCGCGACGGAAAGTATCGCGTCTGTCGGACGGGTGATTGCTAGGGTCCGATTGCTGGCCGATGAGGCTTGCGCTAGGGCATCCAAGAGCGCCGTGAGGTTTTCACAACCTGCTTTATCCGCAGTCAAATGCCATCCGGGGTAGTTGCGCGAGAGAGCATGTTTGTAACGCCAGAGATAGAGTTTTCCGATCTGCTTCCATTTGTGTATGGGGTTCGTAGCGTACATCTCAAGGAGCCCTATTGCCGGAGCAGAGAGTACACTTGCTTGCGAGTCGGAGTTCTTAATGGCCCGTACCGCGGTTGCCTTCGTTTGCCAGGCTTGCGGCTCGACGCATTCGAAATGGTCCGGCCGCTGCGACGATTGCGGTGCCTGGAATACGCTGGCCGAAGAACAGGCGGCGCCACCCGCCGGCACATCCGCGAGATCGCGTGGGAAAGGCCGTCCCTTTGCGCTTGAAGGTCTTGCCCATATCACCGCCGAACCGCAACGGCGGGTCACGAGCGTGGCCGAGTTCGACCGCGTCACCGGCGGAGGGCTGGTGCCGGGCTCGGCTTTGCTTCTGGGCGGCGATCCCGGCGTCGGCAAATCCACCCTGATGCTTCAGGCGCTGGCGGCGTATGCGAGCAAGGGCAAAAGCGCTGTCTACATCTCGGGCGAAGAGGCGCTGGCACAGGTGCGGCTGCGCGCCGCCCGCATGGGCCTCTCCACCTCGCCAGTGCAGCTCGGCGCCGCCACCTCGGTCGAGGACATCCTTGCAACTGTGGCTATGGCCCAGCCCCCCGATATCCTCGCCATCGATTCCATCCAGACGCTTTGGACATCCTCTCTGGACGCCGCCCCGGGCACGATCGCGCAGGTGAGGACCGCGACGCAGGACCTTGTTCGCTTTGCGAAATCTTCCGGCACGGCGGTGATCCTGGTCGGCCATGTCACGAAAGACGGCCAAATCGCGGGGCCTAGGGTCGTCGAACATCTGGTTGATGCCGTGCTCTATTTCGAAGGTGAGCGGGGGCATCAGTTCCGCATCCTGCGCGCGGTCAAGAACCGCTTCGGCGCGACCGACGAGATCGGCGTCTTTGAGATGACAGGGGCGGGGCTGAACGAGGTTGCTAACCCGTCCGCACTTTTCCTTGGCGATCGTTCGGGGCTCGCCCCCGGTGCTGCCGTCTTTGCCGGGATCGAGGGAACCCGCCCCTTACTGATGGAAATCCAGGCGCTGGTGGCGCCTTCCGCCTATGGCAGCCCGCGGCGCGCCGTGGTGGGGTGGGATTCCGGACGCCTGGCGATGATTTTAGCCGTCCTCGATGCCCGTGCCGGGCTTGGAATTTCGGGCCAGGACGTCTATCTCAATGTCGCCGGCGGGCTCAAGGTGAGCGAACCGGCAGCCGATTTGGCGGCAGCGGCGGCGCTGATCTCGTCCTTTACCGGACGGCCACTGCCCAAGGATTGTGTAGTGTTCGGCGAGATCGCGCTCTCTGGCGACATAAGGCCCGCGGCGCAAACGGAGGCGAGGCTGAAAGAGGCAGCCAAGCTTGGGTTCACCAGCGCGCTGCTACCGGCAGGCAGTAAGACCGCCGATGCGCGCGCTCTATCGCTGTCACCCATCGCAGATGTAAAGGCGCTTGCAGAAACGCTTGTGGGGTAGTCCTGACGGGGGACACGGAAACCGGCTCCCGGATGTTAGTCTCGCGTAGTGAGAGGGACGAATCATGGGCGAAGTGTCGATAACCGCCATCGATGTTCTGGTTGTCATCGTGCTGCTCGTTTCCGCCGGCTTTGCCATGTGGCGCGGTTTGGTGAGCGAGACATTCACCATCGTCGATTGGGTGTTGGCGGCCTTCATTGCGGTCCGCTTCACGCCGGTGCTGCAACCCTTGCTGCGCGACGTCATTTCGCCCGACTGGCTGGAATATATCGTGGTTTTCATCGGCACCTTTGTGCTGATCTTTCTTCCTCTCTCCATTCTCAACCACCGGCTGTCCGAAGCCGTGAAGAAGTCCGAGATCGGTCCGGTCGACCGCGCGCTCGGCTTTGTCTTTGGGCTGGGCCGCGGCCTTGTCATCGTCGGTCTTTCCTACATCGCCTTCTCAGCCATGGTGCCGTTGCGCGATCATCCTGTAGCGCTCACCAATGCGCGGCTCTATCCCTTGATCCGCCAGACGAGCGAGGTGCTGCTGGACATGGTTCCAGGAGAGAACGGCATTGCGGGGCTCGATTCTCCCGCCACGCCGCGCAAAGCATCGATCGAGCGCGAGCTGCCGCCGGCAGCGCCGTCCCGCGCTGAGACAAATGCACCGGCCCGCGCGCAAGCGGCGGCACCGGGCAATGCCAAGACCTATGGCGCCAACGACCGTCGCGCGCTAGACAGGCTGATCGAGACGACGGGGGCAGGCCAGGATTCCGCACGATGAGCTTACCCTTCGACGACAAGCTTCATGAAGAGTGCGGAGTGTTCGGCGTCTTCGGCCATGACGATGCGCCGGCGCTGACCGCGCTCGGCTTGCATGCTCTGCAGCACCGCGGCCAGGAAGCGGCCGGCATCGTGTCATGCGACGGCATGCAATTCACCTCCGAGCGCCATATGGGCCTTGTCGGTGATGTCTTCGGCAAGCATGGCCATGTCGCGCGGCTGAAGGGCCGCAACGCCATCGGCCATGTCCGCTATTCCACGACCGGCGGCTCGGTGTCGCGCAATGTGCAGCCGATGTTCGCGGATTTGACGGGCGGCGGTCTTGCGATTGCGCACAACGGCAACCTCACCAATGCGCGGCTGCTGCGCAAAGAGCTGGTGCATGAGGGTGCGATCTTCCAATCGACCTCGGACACCGAGACGATCATCCATTTGGCCGCGCGCAGCCATTACGAGCTGATCGTCGAGAAGCTGATCGATGCGCTGAAACATGTCGAAGGTGCCTATTCGCTCGTGGCGCTGACGTCCAAGAAGCTGATCGGCGTGCGCGATCCTTACGGCGTTCGCCCGTTGGTGCTGGGCCGCTTGGATAATGCAACGGTGCTCGCCTCCGAGACCTGCGCTCTCGATATCATCGGCGCGGATTTCATTCGCGATGTCGAGCCGGGCGAGATGGTCGTCATCACCCGCGACGGGATCGAGAGCCTGCATCCGTTCCAGGCCAAGCCGCGCCGCTTCTGCATCTTCGAATATGTCTATTTCGCGCGCCCCGATTCCACCATGGAAGGCAAGAACGTCTACGAGGTGCGCAAGCGCATCGGTGTGGAGCTGGCGCGCGAAGCGCCTGCGAGAGCGGACATCGTTGTGCCGGTACCCGATTCCGGCGTGCCCGCGGCGCTTGGTTTTTCCGAAGCTTCCGGCATTCCTTACGAGCTCGGCATCATCCGCAACCATTATGTCGGCCGCACCTTCATCGAGCCCTCCGACCGCATTCGCCATCTCGGCGTCAAGCTCAAGCACAACGCCAATCGCGAGCTGCTCGAAGGCAAGCGCATCGTCCTGGTCGACGATTCCATCGTGCGCGGGACCACATCCAAGAAGATCGTCGAGATGGTGCGCGATGCGGGCGCGACCGAGGTGCATTTCCGCATCGCGAGCCCGCCGACCACGCATTCCTGCTTCTACGGCGTCGATACGCCGAACAAGGAGGATTTGCTTGCGCATAAACTCGACCTCGAAGGGATGAAGAATTTCATCAAGGCGGACAGCCTCGCCTTCATCTCGATCAACGGTCTATATCGCGCGGTCGGCGAAATGCGCCGCAACAGCGAGGCACCGCAATTCTGCGATGCCTGCTTCTCCGGCAATTACCCGGTCGAACCGGCAGACGCGCCGGAATTCCGCCGCCAGCTCTCGCTCCTGGCCGAGGTGGTGTAGACCGCGCGACTTGGTGGCGTTGCGCTGCCTCAGAGATGACAGCCGCGCCGAGTTCGCTTAAGCAAGCTCAGCCATGACAGACGGACATCTTTCCGGACGCGTCGCGCTCGTGACCGGCGCGTCGCGCGGCATCGGCCGGGCTGCCGCGATCGCGCTGGCGAAAGCGGGCGCACATGTCGTCGCCATCGCGCGCGATGTCGGAGGGCTCGAAGCCCTCGACGACGCGATCCGGGCTGAAGGCAGCAGCGCCACGCTGGTGCCGCTCGACCTCAAGGATTTCGCCGCCATCGATCGTGCCGGACAGGCGGTGTTCGAACGCTGGGGCAAGCTCGATGCGCTGTTCGGGAATGCGGCGATCCTCGGACCGTTGACGCCACTGACGCATCTCCAGCCCGCCGCCTGGAACGAGATCATGCTGATCAACGTCACTGCCAATTGGCGGCTGATCCGCGCCTTCGACCCGTTGCTCAGGCTTTCGGATGCGGGGCGCGCGCTGTTCGTAAGCTCTGCCGTGGCGCATGGCGCGCGGCCCTTCTGGGGGCCCTATGCGATCAGCAAGGCCGCGCTCGAATCCATGATCCGCACCTACGCAGCCGAGCTTGCGGGCACCACGGTGCGGGCGAATTTGCTCAATCCGGGACCGACGCGGACGGCCATGCGGGCGGCTGCGATGCCGGGCGAAGACCCGATGACGCTGCCTGCGCCGGAAGAGCTGACGCCGCTGATTGTCGAATTGCTCTCGCCGCAATGCGACGACAATGGCGAACTTTTTACCTTCAAACGCAATTCATCCACGACTTAACCCTCCTCGTCATGCGACGGCGCGAAAAACCCGCGATAGGCGAGGCGGGATTCAACCCGGCGCGTAGGGATTCTTGCTGCCGCGGACCGAAATGCGGATCGGGGTGCCCGGAAGGTCGAACGCTTCGCGCAGGCCGTTCGTCAGATAGCGGATGTAGGATTCGGGCAGCGCGTTCAGCTGATTGCCGAACAGGACGAAGCTCGGCGGGCGCGCCTTGGGCTGCGTCATATAACGGATTTGGATGCGGCGGCCTCGCACCGCGGGCGGCGGGTTGCGTCGAAGAGCAGCTTCGAGAAAGCGGTTCAGCCCTGCCGTCGGTATGCGGGTGTTCCAGATACGGTCGGCTTCGATAATGGCCGGCATCAACCGCTCGATTCCTTCCCCGGTTGCTGCCGAAATCGCAACGAGCGGTGCCCCCGACACCTGCGGCAGAAGTCGCGTCGCCCGTTCGCGCAACGACGCCATCGCCGCCTGACGGTCTTCGACCGTGTCCCATTTGTTGATAGCAAAGACGATGGCGCGGCCTTCGCGTGCGATCAAATCGGCAATGGCAAGGTCCTGCTTCTCGAAGGCCTCGCGCGCATCCATGACGAGGATCGCGCAATCCGCAAAGCGCACCGCATGCAGCGCCGAATGAACGGAGAGCTTTTCCAGTTTCTCCTCGATGCGCGCTTTCTTGCGAAGGCCCGCCGTGTCGTGCAGCAGAATCTCGCGATTGTCCCAGCGCCACTCCGCCGCCACCGCATCGCGCGTCGTGCCGGCTTCGGGGCTGGTCAACGCCCGCTCTTCGCCAAGCAGACGGTTGAGCAGACTCGATTTGCCGACATTGGGCCGTCCAACGATCGCAAGACGGAGCGGGCGGTTTACGTCTTCGTCCGCCGCCGCCGGTTCTTCCGTGGGCGGCGGCGTTTCGCCGGCAAAGGGAAGAAGCGCGTCGCGCAGTTCGGCGAGACCGAGCCCATGCGCCGCCGATACGCAGACCGGTTCGCCGAAACCCAAGGGGAAGAACTCGGCAGCCGCAGCAGCTTCTTCTTTTCGCGATTCGCATTTGTTTGCTGTCAGCACCACGGGTTTGCCGCTCCTGCGCAACAAATCGGCGACAAGCACATCGCCGGGATTGAGGCCAGCGCGCGCATCGACCAGGAACACACAGACATCGGCATCGAGGATCGCGATTTTGGTCTGGGCCGCCATGCGGGCGGGCAGGCTTTCGGGCGGACCCTCATCGAAGCCTGCGGTGTCGATGAGCGTCAGTTCGAGACCGGCAAGGTTGCTGGGTGCAAGCGCGCGGTCGCGAGTGACACCGGGCGTGTCGTCGACGATGGCGAGCATCTTGCCCGCCAGCCGGTTGAACAACGTCGATTTGCCGACATTGGGTCGGCCGACGATAGCGATGGTCAGCGGCATGCCCGCGCTCCGACGGCAGAATCCTGCCGGCTATTTCAGCGCGACGAGATTGGCCTCATTCGTCAGCACATACATGATGCCGTTCGCGACCACCGGCTGGATGAAGGTGCCGTTCGGCATCTCGGCCTCGCCGAGCTTTTGCCCGGTATAGGGCGAGAGCAGCATCGCCTTGGCGTTCGACCCCACCAGCACCAGGAAATTCGAGATCAGGATCGGCCCGGTCCAGACGATCGGATCGCGCTTTTCTGCCGGATCGCCATAGGCTTCGAGCTGTGCCGACCATTTCACGCGGCCATCGGCGCGGGTCATGCAGACGACCTGTCCCTCGGTTGAGACGACGAAGATGTAATCGCCGACCACCAGCGGTGTCTGGATACCGGCGATGTTGCGGGTCCAGGCACGGCTGCCGGAGCGGAAATTGATCGCAGCCAGCGTCCCGGAATGGCTGATCGCGAAGACGAGGTTGCGATCGATCACGGGGCGTCCGGCGATGTCGTTGATGACGGTCAGCGCCGTGACATTACCGCTGCGCGTCAGCGTGTCGGTCCAAGCAGGCTGGCCATTCTGCGCTCTGAGAGCAAAGAGCTCGCCGGAGCTGTAGGGAACGACGACGGTGTCGCCGACCACGGCAACGCTCGCGCTCGACATGATCGCTGCCGATTCCACGGTACCGCGATGGTCCCAGAGCGTCTGGCCATTATCGGCGTTCAGCGCAACGGTCTGGTTGTCCTGTGTGATGATATAGAGTCGGCCATCGATCACCACCGGCGCCGAGTGCACCGGAACAACCGTCTTGGCGGACCACAATTCATTGCCGCTCTTGGCATCCAGCGCGGTGACCATGCCGAAGCCGGTCGCCGCGTAGAGACGGCCCGCATCATAGGCGAGCCCGCCGCCAAAGCCCTTGGCCGCCGCAATGCTGCGATCGCCGCTGAACGGGTTCAGCGTCGCGAGCAGACCGGGGCGATCGGATTCAGGGACCAGAGTCTTGTCCCAGACAGCGCGCCCCGTGGCTGCGTCGAAGGCGAAGACATGGGCTTCGGCATCGAGCACGAAGACAAGCCCGCCCGCCACGATTGGCGGCGCAGTCAGGCGGGACGTGTCGTCCGAACCCTTGCCGGCCGAAACGCTCCAAAGCTGGGAGAGCGACCCGCCCGCCGCGAGATTGCCGACCATGTTGTCTGGCGATCCGCCCGGTTCGGTCCATTCGGCATTCATCTTTGGCGGCGGCAGCTCCATCTGGACATTGGCAAGCTGCGGATCGGGGGCGAGCTGCTGATCCGACAGGATGATGGCGATGCGTTCGCCTTGGATCTTGGTCTTGGCCTTGGTGAAGGTGAAAATCTCGTCCAGCGTGCGGCGCGAGCCGCTGCCGCTGCAAGCCGCGAGAGCCATGGCTGCCGCCAAGAGAACGATCGTCGCAGATACGCGCGCTTTCATTTGGATGGAGTCCCTTGCCTGGGTGCGGGAGGTCTCGCGGCCGCTGGCGCGGCTTGTGCCGCCGGTGCTGCCGGAGTTGCGGCCGGTGCCGCCGGGGGGGCGGCCGGTAAAGCCGTTGGATTGGTCGCCGGATTGGCCTTGATATAGGTCGCGATCGCATTGGCCCGGGCGCGCAGACTCGCTGGCGCCGCCATGTCTGCCGCGAGCTTCTCATATTCGCTTTGCGCATCGCTGCGCGAGCCTTGCGTCAAATCGAGATAGGCCAGCACTTCGGCGGCCGCAAAGCGCCACGGACTCATGGGATCGGTCAGCGGCTGCAACAGGTTTGCGATCTGCGGCTTGGGTGCACCATCGGCAATAACCCAAGCGAGCCGCAGCCGCGCCGTATTCGAGACCAGCGCGTCGGAGGATTGCACGAGTTGTTGCAGCCGCGCGATCGCCTGGTCGCGCTTGTTCTGGGCGAGCTCGGCCGTTGCGAGTTCGAACTGCGCGAGCGTCTGGTAACCGCTGCTGGCATCCTGCGCGATCTCCGCAAATGCGGTTTCGGCTTTGGCCGCATCCCCGGACTGCGCGACCGCAAGGGCCGCCTGATATTTATCGGAAGCCTGCTCGCGGCGGTTCAGATCGTAACGCTGCCAAGCCTGCCAGGCCGCGACCGCGAGCACGATCACCGCGGCAAGCGCGATGATGTAATTGCCGTACTTCTTCCAGAGCTCTTCGTATCGCTCTCGGCGTACGTCTTCTTCGACTTCCTGGAAGATGTCGCTCACGTCATGCAACCTCGGCTAGCGCTTGCAATCCGCCCAAGGGACAGATCGGCACGGCGCTCTATGGCGCTCGCTTCGACTTAGCGCGGCGCTTCGGGCTTGGCAAACGCTGCCCGCACCAAGCTCGTCAGCTTATCCAGTCTTCATCGTATAGACGTTTTCACGTCCAGGGAATCTGCGGCTGCGGACTTCGGCAGCATAGGCGGTCACCGCCGCTTCGATCTCGGCCCCGAGATGGGCATATTCCCGGACAAAGCGCGGCGGGTTCGGGTTCAGCCCCAACATGTCTTCCATCACCAGGATTTGACCGTCGCATTCGGGCGAGGCGCCGATGCCGATGGTCGGGATCGGGATCTCGCGGGTGATCTTGGCGGCCAAGGGCTCAGCCAGCGCCTCGAGTACGACGGCGAAGGCACCGGCCTCAGCCACCGCCTTGGCATCGGCTTCGATCGCGGGCCAGTCCGCCGTGGCGCGCCCTTGCGTCTTGAAGCCGCCCATCACCTGGACCATTTGCGGCGTCATGCCGATGTGGGCCATGACCGGGATGCCGCGCTCGGTCAGATAGCGGATGGTCGCGGCCATGCGGCTGCCGCCTTCGAGCTTCACCGCGCCGCACCCGGTCTCTTTGATCACGCGCGAGGCGTTGTGGAAGGCAAGTTCCGGGCTCTCCTCATAGGTGCCGAAGGGCATGTCCACGACCACGAGTGCCCGGCTGCTGCCGCGCATGACGGCTTGCGCATGCAGGATCATCATTTCGAGCGTTACGCCGAGCGTCGTTTCGAGCCCATGCATCACCATGCCGAGCGAGTCGCCGACCAGCATCACCTCGACATGCTTGTCGAGCAGGCGCGCGGTATGCGCGTGATAGCAGGTGAGCGAGACGATCGGCGTGTTGCCTTTGCGGGCCCGGATCTGCGGCACCGTGATACGGGCGTTTTGCGCATGCGACGACATCGGCGGTCCTTCCGAAAAGCGTCTCAGATTAGCACACTGGGTGCCACGGCTGCGATCAGGTCATCGGCATCGGGCTTGGCTCACCTGGCCCGAGAAAAATTGCGCTATCTCAATCTCTCAGCAGTTCCTTAACCACCCGGTAAGGCACCCCGAAACCCGTCTCTGTAATCCCGCGTTGCCAAGCAGAAGGAAGGATGTGCCATGTCCTCTGCCGGCAAGACCGTCCTCGTCGTGGACGATGAACCGTTGATCGTGGAGAGCTGCGCAGAAAACCTCGAAGGCGCCGGGTACACCGTGTTGCAGGCGACGAATGCGAGGGACGCGCTCAACCAGCTTCGCGAGCACAAGGTCGATGCTGTTTTCCTCGATATCATCATGCCCGACAAGGACGGCATCGAGACGCTGCTCGAAATGAAGAAGATTTGGCCTAAGCTCACGGTCTTCGCCATGTCGGGCGGCGGACGCAGCGGACTCAACAGCTTTCTCGACGTGGCGAAGAAATTCGGCGCGGCAGGCACACTGAAAAAACCCTTCGGCCTCTCCGACATGCTGAAGCTTCTCGGCGACCCGCAGGACGCCGACCGGCGGTTGGAGCCGCTTGCCGCCGTCTGGGGCTAGGCCTGCGTCCAATCGCCTGAGGTTCAGCCGCGCGGCTTCTTCTTTCCGCCTTTTGAAGGTTCCGCAGGCGCCTCGGCTTCCGCTGAGACCTCGGCTTCTTCGCCTTCGGCTTTCGGGCCTGCGCCTTCTTCGAACAGGGCTTCGGCGTTCGCCTCTGCCTCCTGCTCCTCTGTTTCCTCCGCAAGCACGTTCTCGCCGCGCGCCTGACGCTCGGCCTCGTCTTCGGTGCGGGCAACATTGATCATCACCGGTACGCGCACCTCGGGATGCAATACGACCGACAGCTCATGCATGCCGATCATCTTGATCGCCTTGTCCAGCGGCACCTGGCTGCGGTCGACCGAGAACCCGCTGGCGCTGATCGAATCCGCGATATCGCGCGGCGAAACCGAACCATAGAGATGGCCGCGGTCGCCGGCCTGGCGCAGCAGGACGAAGCTCTTGCCTTCGAGCTTCTTGGCAACTTGTTCCGCCTCTTTGCGCCGTTCGAGATTGCGCGCTTCGAGCTGGGCCCGCTGCGTCTCGAAATAGGCGAGGTTGTCTTTGGTGGCGCGCAGCGCCTTCTTCTTCGGCAGAAGATAGTTGCGGGCGAAGCCGTCCTTCACCTTCACCACATCGCCGATTTGGCCGAGCTTCTCGACCCGTTCCAAGAGCACGATCTGCATCGGTTGCTCCTATTTCACGACATACGGAATGAGAGCCATGAAGCGCGCGCGCTTGATGGCCTTGGCGAGTTCGCGCTGCTTCAAGGCGGAGACCGCGGTGATGCGCGAGGGCACAATCTTGCCTCGCTCCGAGATGTAACGCTGGAGCAGCTTGACGTCCTTGTAATCGATCTTGGGCGCGTTATCGCCCGAGAAGGGGCAGGTCTTGCGGCGGCGGAAAAACGGCCGTCTGGCCAGAGCCGGTTGCGCACTCATGCTTCTGCTCCTTCATTCATGTCATCGCGGCGCGGACCGCGATCAGGGCGGCCGCCCTCGCGGCCGGCGCCATCACCGCGGCTGCCGCCCTCGCGGCCAGCTTCGGCTTCGCGCTCGCGCTTGCGACTGGAATTGGATTGCTCGAAGGCCTCGACGCGCACCGTCAAAAAGCGCAGCACGTCTTCGTTGATCTTGAGCTGGCGCTCGAGTTCGAACACGGCTTTCGCGGGCGCGTTAAGGTTCAGAAGCACGTAATGCCCTTTGCGGTTCTTCTTGATGCGATAGGCGAGCGTACGCAGGCCCCAATATTCCTGCTTCTCGACCTTGCCGCCTTCGGTTTCGACGATCGTCTTCAAATGGGTGGCGAGCGCGTCCACCGCCTGCGCGCTGATGTCCTGGCGCGCAATCAGCATGTGCTCGTAGAGAGCCATGTGGCCTGTCCTTGCCTTTTAGGGTGCGGCACGAGCGGCTGCGGGCTAAGGACACCGCATGCCGCAGCGCCGGTTCGCGAGAGCGCCGGACCATCCGGCATTGCAAAAGCGGCCAATTACCACCGCGAGTGCCTCAGGCGACCGCACCCGGTCCAAGAGGGGCGGGGATATAGACGAGCGTGGCCCCAGCGGCAAGAGCGGCTACGGTCGTTTCCGCTCCAACCAGCGCTGGGCCCAGCCAGCGAGCATCGCACCCAAAAGCGGCGCGACCCAGAAGAGCCAAAGCTGTTCCCAGGCCCAGCCGCCTTGTACCGCGGCAACCGCCGTCGAACGCGCTGGGTTGACCGAGGTATTGGTCACCGGGATCGAGATCAAATGGATCAGGGTCAGCGCAAGGCCGATGGCGATCGGCGCAAAGCCCTTGGGCGCCGTCTCTGCGGTTGAGCCGAAGATGACCAGCAGGAACATGAAGGTCATGACGACCTCGGTCAGGAATCCGGCGCCTCGGCTGAAATGCTGCGGCGAATGCTCGCCAAAGCCGTTGGTGGCAAAGCCGTCTGCCATATGGAAGGTGTCGACGCCGCTTGCAATCAGCGCGAGCACGACGGCGGCGGTCGTGCCGCCGATCAGCTGGGCCGAGAAATAGGGCAGGAGATCGCGACCCGGAAACTTGCCGGCGCAGTAGAGACCGAACGTGACCGCCGGATTGAAATGCGCGCCCGAAATCGGGCCGAAGGTGTAGGCACCCGTCAATACGGTCAGCCCGAAGGCGAGCGATACGCCGGCATAGCCGATGCCGACATTGGGGACGCCGGCTGCGAGCACCGCCGCGCCACAGCCGCCAAGGACAAGCCAGAACGTGCCGAGAAATTCGGCCGCGTATTTCCGCCGTATGCTCATGACATTCCCCCTTGCCCGACCTTACCCCGGCAGGACTTTGTCCCTGCTCGATTTCGAGGCAGATTACGTCCGCCAGGAACGCTGCCGCGATTGGACTTGGGGCCGCAGGGTGCCGATCCAACAAGATTAATGCAATCGTCTTCGATTGCTCGACAAGCGCAGCCAAAGGGGACATGAGCGAGGAGACACGCGTCTTTGCCAAAGTGGCGCGGCGCATCGTGCCGTTGATGGTCGCGCTCTACACGGTCAGTTTCCTGGACCGGGTGAATGTCGGCTTTGCCGCCCTGACCATGAACCGCGATCTCGGGTTCACCCCGGAGATCTTCGGCTGGGGCGCTGGCATCTTCTTCATCGGCTATTTCCTGTTCGAGGTGCCGAGCAATGTCATCCTCGCCCGCGTCGGGGCGCGGCGCTGGATTTGCCGCATCATGGCGAGCTGGGGCGTGATTTCGGCCGGTTTCGCCTTCGTGCAGGGACCGATGAGCTTCTATGTGCTGCGGTTTCTTCTGGGCCTTGCCGAAGCCGGCTTCGCGCCCGGCATGATCTATTACCTCTCGCTCTGGTTTCCGGCACCGCTGCGGGCGCGCTATGGCGCCTCCTATTTCATCGCTGTGCCATTGACGAATGTGATCGGCGCGCCGCTCTCGAGCGCCATTCTTGAGATGGACGGCATCTGGGGCCTGCATGGTTGGCAATGGCTGTTTCTGGTCGAGGCGGTGCCGGCGCTGGTGCTCGCGGTGATTGTCTACTTTTTCCTTCCCGCCGGTCCGAACGATGCGCCCTGGCTGTCGCTTGAGGAGTGCCGGCAGATCGAGACGACGCTCGCCGCCGAACGGGGCGCGGGCGAGGGGCACATCCAGGGGATCGCGCAGGCTCTGTCCGACACGCGGGTTCTGCTGCTGTGTCTTGTCTATTTCGCCATTGTCGTTGGGCTTTACGGCATCACCTTCTGGCTGCCGCAGATGGTGCAGAGCATGGGGTTTTCCAACCGCGCTGTCGGCTGGATCGTGGCTGTTCCCTATGCGATTGCGGTGATCGCCATGATCGCCTGGGGTGCGCATAGCGACTGGCAGCGCGAACGCGTGCTGCATGTGGCGCTGGCGTCCGCACTGAGCGCCGCGGGCTTTGCGGTGAGCGCTATTGTCGGCTCGCCAGCGGTGATCCTCATCGCGCTCTCTCTGGCCGCTATCGGCATCTGCGCCACGCTCGGGCCATTCTGGGCGCTGCCGCCGCTGTTTCTCACCGGCACGGGTGCCGCCGCCGGGATCGCGCTCATCAACGCGACCGGCAATCTCGGCGGCTTCTTCGGCCCTTACGCCGTCGGCTGGGCGCTACAGGAATCCGGCGACTATAGCGGCGGCATGGCGTTTCTCGCCGTTTCGATGCTGGCAGGCGCGGGACTCGTTCTCGCTATGGGGCGGTTCAGATAATCCGCACACGCTGCCTGACGCTTCAGGTATCCATCTCCGGCTCTTCATCGAAGAAGAAGCGGAACGATTCCGCGAATTGGATGAAGAAGGCAAACAATCCCCAGGAGACCGCGAACAGAACCGGGCCCGGAGACACCGTGAAAAGCAATCCGGCACCGTTCAGAATCAGTACCGAATTCACGGCGATGATGAAGGTGACATGCAGCTTCACGCGCATATCGAAGGGGCGGTTCGTCGCCGCCCGCCATTGTCCGGGAAACCGCACCAGCCGGTAGAAGGAGCTTGCCGCGATGATGAGACTCGATGCCCGCCAGGTCATCGGCTCGTCCATCCCGAGCCGGTACAGCAGCGGCGGGATCAACGCATGCGTCGCCGTCACCATGCCGGAGACGATGTAGATCTTCGCGACCCATTTGTGGAAGCCGGTCAGCCCGATGCCGCGCATCTGCTGGATCGCGAGCAGCAGCGCCGAGAACCCCGAGAAGGTGATGCCGACTTGCGCCAGCGTGTACAAATAGCTTTCGCCCGTTAGCTCCATGGCTCGCTCCTGTGAGGCACCACCTTGCGCGCGGCAGCGCGTCGATTTATGGGGGCGCCCATGAGGGCATTTCTCTTTCCAGGTCAAGGGAGTCAGGCGGTCGGCATGGGCAAGGTGCTCGCCGATGCCTTCGGCGCGGCGCGTGAAGTCTTCCAGGAAGCCGATGATGCGCTGAGCCAGCGTCTCTCCAAGCTGATGTGGGAAGGCCCGGATTCCGATCTGATGCTGACCGAGAATACCCAGCCCGCGGTGCTGACGGCATCTCTCGCCGTGGTCCGGGTGCTGCAAAAGGAGGCCGGGCTCGATCTTTCGCGCCATGCGCGGCTCGCGGCCGGTCATTCGCTCGGCGAATATTCGGCGCTTGCGGCGGCGGGTGCCTTCAGCCTCGCCGATGCGGTGCGCCTTGTGCGCATCCGCGGCCGCGCCATGCAGGACGCCGTGCCCGTGGGCAAGGGCACGATGAGCGCGCTGATCGGGATCGAGATGGATGGGGCCGAAGCCGCCTGCAAGGAAGCAGAAGGCGAGGGCTTTGTGGTTGTCGCCAATGACAATGCGCCAGGGCAGATCGTGATCTCGGGCGAGAAGGCCGCGGTCGAGAAGGCAGGCGAGATCGCCAAGACCAAGGGCTGCAAACGTGTCATCCCGCTGCCGGTCAGCACGCCGAACCATTCGCCGCTGCTGAAGCCCGCAGGCGAGCGCATGCATGAGGCGCTGGCAAAAGTCACGATCCGCCCGCCAGCCGTGCCGATCGTTTCCAACGTCACTGCGGGCGAGGTGTCCGAGCCCGAACAGATTCGCCGGCTTCTGGTGCAGCAGATCACGGCGCGCGTCCGCTGGCGCGAGAGCGTCGCCGCATTTCGCGCCGCCGGTGTCGCCGTGACTGTCGAATGCGGTGGCAACAAGGTCTTGACCGGCATGGTCCGGCGCATCGACAAGGAGTTGGAGCCGGTGACGCTGGATACGCCAGCCGATATCGAAGCCTTCGCCAAGACGCTATAGCTCGAGGTTCGATCGAGGAGCCCATGTTCGATCTCTCCAATCGCACGGCTCTCGTGACCGGTGCTTCAGGCGGCATCGGCGGCGCCATCGCCAAGGCGTTGCATGCCCAAGGCGCACGAATCGTGCTGTCGGGCACGCGCGAGGATGCGCTTCATACATTGCGCGAAACGCTCGGCGACCGCGCCTTCGTGCAGCGCTGCAACCTCGGCGATGCGGCCGAGGTGGATGGTCTTATCAAGGCGGCGGAAGGCACGGCCGGTGCCGCGGTCGATATCCTCATCAACAATGCCGGCATCACCCGCGACAATCTCTTCGTGCGCATGACCGATGAGCAGTGGGATGAGGTCATCCGCGTCAATCTCACCGCCGCCTTCAAACTGTCGCGCGCCGCGCTTCGCAACATGATGCGCGCCCGCTGGGGGCGAATCATCACCATCACCTCGGTGGTCGGCGCGACCGGTAATCCGGGGCAGGGCAATTATGCCGCCGCCAAGGCCGGCCTTACCGGCATGACCAAGGCACTTGCCGCCGAGGTCGCGAGCCGCGGTGTCACCGTCAATTGCGTGGCGCCGGGTTTCATTGCCACCGCCATGACGGATGCGCTGAACGAGGCCCAGAAGGCCGCCATCCTGTCGCGGGTTCCAGCCGGGCGCTTGGGCGATGTCGGCGATGTCGCGGCCGCCGTCGTCTATCTCGCAAGCGGCGAAGCATCCTATGTCACGGGCCAGACGCTGCACGTGAATGGCGGCATGGCAATGATCTAAATCCTTGTGTATGAACGGAAGAATCGAAAATTTGCCGCGTCCCAAAAGTTTATGTTACCAAGCGCGAACTATGCGCTATCGCCTGGCGGCGCGATAAACCCCACGCGTCCAAAGAGTGACAAGCGGTTCCCGGAAAAAACACGAGAAGACAAGAAGAGGCTGAATGTAAATGAGCGACGTCGCAGAGCGCGTGAAGAAGATCGTGGTCGAGCATCTGAATGTGGATCCGGAGAAGGTCACCGACGGCGCCAGCTTCATCGAAGATTTGGGCGCGGACAGCCTCGACACCGTCGAACTGGTGATGGCATTCGAAGAGGAATTCTCGATCGAGATTCCGGATGATGCTGCCGAATCGATCGTCACCGTCGGCGACGCCGTCAAATTCATCGATAAAGCTCAAAGCTAAGAGCCAAAGCTAAGGATCTGCGAGCCCCGCCAGAGAGGTATCCTTGCTGGCGCCTCCATCGAACGCCATGCGCCGCGTCGTCATCACCGGATTGGGGCTGGTAACGCCGCTTGCCTGCGGCGTTGAAACAACCTGGTCGCGTCTGCTCGCCGGACAATCCGGCGCCGGTCCGATTACGCGCTTCAAGGTCGATGATCTGCCTTGCCGTATCGCCTGCGACGTGCCGCGCGGCGATGGAACGGAAGGGACCTTCAACGCCGACCAGTGGCTCGATTCCAAAGAGCAGCGGCGGATCGACGATTTCATTCTCTATGGCATCACGGCGGCGCAGCAGGCGGTCACCGATTCGGGTTATGAGCCCAAGACCGAAGAAGAGCGCGAGCGTGCGGGCGTCCTGATCGGCTCCGGTATAGGCGGCCTCGATGGCATCGAGCAGGCCTCGATCCTCGTGCATGAGAGAGGCCCGCGAAAGCTGTCGCCCTTCTTCATCCCCGGGCGCTTGATCAATCTCGTCTCGGGCTATGTCTCGATCCGTTTCGGGTATAAGGGCCCGAACCATGCGGTCGTCACCGCCTGCTCGACGGGCGCGCATGCGATCGGCGACGCGGCGCGCCTGATCGCGCTCGACGATGCGGACGTGATGCTGGCAGGCGGTGCCGAGGCTGCGATCTGCCGTATCGGGATTGCGGGATTTGTCGCCTGCCGTGCGCTCTCGACCCATTTCAACGATATGCCGGCCAAGGCCTCGCGTCCCTATGACAAGGAGCGCGACGGCTTCGTGATGGGCGCAGGCGCTGGCGTCCTGATGCTCGAAGAATACGAGCATGCCAAGGCGCGCGGCGCGAAGGTCTATGCCGAGGTCAAGGGCTACGGTCTATCCGGCGATGCGTTTCACATCACGGCACCGTCCGAGGATGGCAGTGGCGGCTATCGCTCGATGCGGATGGCGCTCAATCGTGCGGGCATGGCGCCTGCCGATATCGATTACATCAACGCGCATGGCACCTCGACGCCGATGGGCGATGAGATCGAGCTGCGCGCAGTGGAGCGTCTCTTCGGCAACGCTACGGGCAAGGTGGCGATGTCCTCCACCAAATCCTCGATCGGCCATCTGCTCGGCGCGGCCGGTGCGGTCGAAGCGATCTTCTCGACGCTTGCCATCCGCGATGGCGTCCTGCCGCCGACATTGAACCTCGACAACCCCTCGGTCGAGACCGAGATCGATCTCGTGCCGCATGTCGCCAAGAAGAAGCCGATCGAGACGGCATTATCCAATTCCTTCGGTTTTGGCGGCACCAACGCCACGCTGGTTTTAACCGCCGCGGCTTGACGCTAGAATCCCGTCGATGCGGGCGCTTCTCATCTTCGTCATCCTTGTCGGCCTCATCGCGGCGAGCCTGTACGGTGCTGCCGTCTGGGAGGAGCGGAATTTTGCAGCTCCGGGTCCGCTCTCAGCCGATAGAGTTGTGGTGATCGAGCAGGGCGAATCCTCGCGCGGCATCGCCGAGACACTGAAGGGTGCGGGCGTCATTGCGAATGACGTCTTGTTCCGCATCGGCATCATGCGCCGCCGGCAAGAGGCGGCACTCAAAGCCGGCGAATATGCGTTCCCTGCTCATGTCAGCATGCGTGACGCGATGGCACTTCTCGTCAGCGGCAAGGTGGTCGAGCACAGGATCACGATTGCCGAAGGTCTGACGTCGCAAGCTGCAATCGACATCGTGCGCGGCGATCCGGTGCTGGTCGGCGAGGCGAAAGACATGCCGCCCGAAGGCAGCCTTTTGCCAGAGACCTATAATTTCCGCCGCGGCACGACGCGGCCGGAGATGGTCGCGCGCATGCGCAAGGCGCAGGAGACGCTACTGGCCGAGCTGTGGCCGAAACGCAAAGCGGGTTTGCCCTATGGCTCGCCAGCCGATGCCGTAAAGCTCGCCTCGATCGTGGAAAAGGAAACGGCTCTGCCGTCGGAGCGGCCGCGCATTGCGGCGATCTTCATCAACCGGTTGAAATCCGGGATGAAGCTCGAATCCGATCCGACCATCATCTACGGCCTGACTCAAGGCGTGCCGCTCGGGCACCCTTTGCGGCAAAGCGAGATTGCCAAGCCCAACCCGTACAGCACCTATCAAAATCCCGGCCTGCCCCCGACGCCGATCTGCAATCCCGGCAGGGATGCGATCGCGGCTGTGCTCAACCCGCCCGATTCGGAGGAGCTGTTCTTCGTCGCGGATGGTCATGGCGGCCACGCGTTTGCGAAGACAGGTGCCGAGCACGCGCGCAACGTTGCCAAACTGCGCGAAATCGAACGAGCCCAGGCGAAATAGCAACGGACTACCCTCCCCTTTGAGCTCAAGGGGAGGGTAGTTTTGCGCCGCGCCGCATGGCGATATCGTTCGCCTGAAAGGTCCGATTCCGGGGGCAATGTGCCGCTGACGAGTATGACAGGGTTCGCCGAGGCGCGCGGCCAGCACAAGACGCTGCGCTGGCGCTGGGAGGCCAAGAGCGTCAATGGCCGGGGCCTCGATATGCGGTTCCGCACGCCGGCGGGTTACGAGGGGCTGGAATCGGGTGCCCGCATGCTTGCGGCCGAACGCTTCAAGCGCGGCTCGCTCCAGGCCGTTTTGACCGTCGCTCAGGAAGAAGGCGTACGCGGCTTCCGCGTCGATGCGACGGCCCTTGCCGATGCGGTCCGCATCGCCAAGCGGGTTGCCGATGAGACGGGCCTGCCGCCGGCGCGGGTGGATGGGCTGCTCGCCCTTCGCGGTGTGGTGGTTCAGGAAGAGACCTCGGCACTCGATGACGAAGCGCGTATGGCGCGCGATGCGGCCATTCTCGAAAGCTTGGCCATCGCGCTCGACAATCTGGCGAGTGCGCGCAACACCGAAGGCACCAAGCTCGAAGCGGTCATCGGCCGCCATCTCGCCGAGATCGAGCGTCTGTCGGGCGAGGCGCGGCGCCTCGCCGCCAATCAGCCGCAAATGCTTCGCGAGCGCTTGCAGGCGCAGCTCAAGGAGCTGCTCGCGCCGGGCTCGAACCTTCCCGAAGAACGGATCGCGCAAGAGGTGGCGCTGCTTGCGGCGCGCGCCGATTTGCGCGAGGAGCTCGATCGTTTGGCCGCGCACACCGAAGAAGCGCGCGCGCTGTTGAAGGCGAAGGAGCCGGCGGGACGCAAGCTCGATTTCCTGGCGCAGGAATTCAACCGCGAAGCCAATACGCTGTGCTCCAAATCCTCGGATATCCAGCTCACCCATGTCGGCCTCGCCTTGAAGGCCGTGATCGATCAATTCCGCGAGCAGGTGCAGAACATCGAATGAGTCCATGCGCTGCGAATGCCGGCATCCCGCGGCGTGGGCTGATGCTGGTCCTGTCCTCGCCTTCGGGCGCCGGAAAATCGACGCTATCGCGGCGGCTGCTTCAGGGTGACGCCAATATCGCGATGTCGGTCTCGGCGACGACGCGGCCGAAACGGCCCAATGAGGTCGAGGGCAAGGACTATTACTTCGTCACGCCGGCCGCTTTCGAGGATATGGTGAACAAAGACGCCTTCCTCGAACACGCAACTGTCTTCGGCAACCGCTACGGCACGCCGCGCAAGGCGGTGGAAATGTTGCTGGCCGACGGGCGCGACGTGCTGTTCGATATCGATTGGCAGGGGGCGCAGCAGCTTTCGGCCAAAGCGCGCGACGATCTCGTGCGGGTGTTCATCCTGCCGCCGTCGCGCTCCGAACTCGAAAGACGGTTAAGAGCGCGCGCCGAAGACAGTGCCGAAGTCGTGGCACGGCGCATGGCGGAAGCGAACAATGAAATCAGCCGCTGGTCGGAATACGATTATGTTATAGTCAATGACGATGTGCAGAAGGCGCAGGCGCAGCTCGAAGCGATTGTTGCAGCGGAGCGCCTGAACCGGCAACGTCAGACGGGGCTTGTCGATTTCGTGCGCCAGCTGACCGGCAGCTAGAGGAGGTGACAATGGTGAGGCCGCTCCATGCGATCGCGCTAGCCGCCATTGCCGTCCTTTCTCTTGCCCCCGCCGCGCCGCTTTCCGCCGACGAAAACGATTGCAGTGGCTCACCGCCGGATGCGGTCATGCGGCTTCCCAAACCGCTGGACAAATGGGGCGAGATCGCCTGCACACCGTTCGGCCATGTGCTGACCAGCCGAAAAGGGTGGCTCTGGGTACTGCCCGCCGCGCGCGAGCCTGTGATCGTGCCATCGCAGATGGTCGATCGCATGCCGAAGCCGCTCGGCAACAAATCCTATTTCGTCTCGATCGAAGCCACGCGCGTCAATGGCGATGAATTCGAAGCGGCCTATCAGGTCTTCCATCAGGGCTTTGACAGCCACGAGACCTTGCCGGATGGCTATCGCGTCGATCTTGTCTCGGTGTCGGGAAAGGCGATGCGGCTCTATTTCTTCGATTACGACACCTATGCCTGGGGCATGGAGTGCATGGGCGGCGTCTGCGAGCGCAATTCGCGCTTCATGATCCTGGACAAGGACCACATGCCGGCGCCACGCGGCCCCTCGATATAATCGAATACACCATAATCGAATACATCAGCCCTAATTTCCGCACAATCGAGGCGCGCAAAACGCATCTCTGCGGCTGATGTTCCCAAGATTTGGCGCCAGGCCACGTGCAGCCATTGCTTCCTGCCGACGTTTAGAAACCAACGGTGCGCGCGAGCAACCGTGGGGCGGGGCAGGATGCAATGGAGTTCGCAATGCGTATTTTACCTGCTGCACTGGGAGTGGCGTTCGCGCTTGCATCGTCAGTGATTCCCGCATCCACGCCGGTGGTCGCTGCCGACGCCCATGGTTGTGCACGGGACGATTCGGTAACCAATTTGCCCGCGCCATTGTCGCGCTGGGCCCAGATCTTTTGCACATCGCATGGCCAGGTCATTACCGGACATGATGGCTGGATGTGGGTCGAGCCGCAGAAGCAAGCGCTGGTCGTGATTCCGTCTTCCAATTTCGATGAAGGTACGGATGTCGCGGTGCAGGCGCAGAAGGCGTATTTCACCAAGATCCAGGTCACCAAGATCAGCGGCGAAGAATACGATCGTGCAATGGGCAATTTCCGCACCGCAGCCTTCGATCGCAATGACGGCAAGCCTGCGGGCTATCGCGTCGATCTATCGACGGCGTCGGGTACCGGGCTCGAGCTCTATTTCTTCGATTACTTTACCTATGGCTGGGGCATCTCCTGCCCGGATGGAACGTGTGACCTGTCTTCACGTTTTGTGATTTTCAACATGAACCACGAGCCACAGAAGCTCGAAGCTCCGATCTAAAATCGGTCCTGTTAGAGTTCAGACACCCGCGTCGCGCCGCGCCGGATCTATCCGTCGCGGCGCTTTTTTATGACTGCCGGTCTTGCGCAGCATAGGCTCTGGCCAATGCACAGAATTGCGATAGGCTCAGCTGTTCGGCGCGCGCTGTCCCGGGAACATCCGCCGCATCGAGCAGTGCTTCCGGCGTCTTCACGAGCGATCGCAAACTGCCGCGAAGCATCTTGCGGCGCTGTCCGAAGGCGGCCGCAGTGACCGCTTCCAGTGCGGATAGGCTCGCCTCATATCGTGGCGCCGCCAGCGGCTCGACGCGCAACAGGCTGGATGTCACTTTCGGCGCAGGCACGAAGGCACCCGGGCTGATGTCGAACAGCAGCTTCGCCTGCGTGCGCCATGCAGCAAGCACTGAGAGCCGGCCATAGGCGGCATCTCCAGGCTGTGCCACGATGCGCAGTGCCACCTCTTTCTGAAACATCAATGTCAGCCGCGACCACCAGGGTGGCCAGGCGCTGACGGTCAGCCATTTCACGAGCAGCGCGGTGGCGACATTGAAGGGAAGGTTGCTCGCGACCGGCACCGGCAGCGCAACATTCAAACCGGTTAGGAGACTTGGCTCTTCGATCTCCAGTGCATCGGCTTCGACAATGTCGAGCCGGCCGGGTTTGGCAGCGGCAATCGCCGCAAGGGCGGGAAGGCAGCGCGAATCGCGCTCGACCGCGATCACCCGTGCCGCACCTTCGGCGATCAGCGCGCGCGTCAGGCCGCCTGGCCCCGGACCGACTTCGTAGATGCACGCGCCGGCAGCCTCGCCCGCGCGCGCAATGCGCCGCGTCAGGTTCAGATCGAGAATGAAATTCTGACCGAGACTTTTCCGTGCCGAGAGCCCATGGGCAGCGATGACTTCGCGCAAGGGTGGAAGGCCATCGCCGCTCTCGGTCAAAGTCCGCGCCTTGCCGCGATATCTGCGGCCATCTCGATCGCCGCGATCATGCTTGACGGATTCGCGATGCCCCGGCCTGCGATGTCCAGAGCCGTGCCGTGATCGGGCGAGGTACGCACGATCGGCAGGCCGAGCGTGACGTTGACGCCTTCCCAGAAGGCCAGCGTCTTGAGCGGGATCAGCGCCTGATCGTGATACATGCAGAGCGCCGCGTCGTAGTTTCGGCGCGCCTCGGCGTGAAACATCGTATCGGCCGGAAGCGGGCCGATTACGTCATGGCCATGCGCCTTAAGCCGGGCAACCGCTGGCGCGATGCACTCTTCATCCTCGCGGCCCATGGTGCCGGATTCGCCGGCATGCGGATTAAGTCCGGCAATGGCGAGGCGCGGCCGCGCGCAGCCGAAATCGCGTTTCAGCGCATCGAGCACGGTCTTCGCCTCGGCGACGATGCTGTCGCTGTCGAGATGCGCAAATACGTCCTTCAGCGCCATATGGATGGTGAGAGGCACAACCCGGAGCGGCGGCTCGAGCCCATGGCCTGCCAGCATCATCACCGGCCGCTCGACACCGAGCAGGTGTCCGAGAAACTCGGTGTGGCCGGGAAAGCCGAAGCCGCTTGCGGTCAGCACCGCCTTGTGGATCGGTGCCGTCACGATCGCGGCCGCCTCGCCGGCTTTGCAGGCGCGCACGCCTTCGCGGATGGCGGCTGTGACGGAGGCTGCATTCTCTTTATAAGGCGCACCCGGCGTCACATCCTGAATGCCGCCGGTATCGATCACGGCATCTGAGGGAAGAGGATCGATGCCGGAAAGCCGCGCCGCGGCTTGAAACACATCCGCAGCCCCAATCAGCCGCAGAGGGCGGCCGTCAACCTCGCCAGCGAAGGCGGCAAAGGCTTTGACCGCGATTTCCGGTCCAATTCCTGAAGGTTCGCCCTGGCTTATGACGATAGGAAGCTTGCCGCGCGTTTCACCGCGTCTCGACAACGGCGTCACGCCTCAGATCGCGCAGATAGCTCTTGGCGAGAATCGTCATCTGCTGCACGAAGAGCTGGTTCTGCAACGCATCGCGCGACGGCAGTTCGAAGGCGACAGGGCGCTGCACCGGCGGATCGCAGCGCATAATCAGCTCCACACCGGCGGGCGACAGATAGGGCGGCACCGCCTGGCCTGGATCGGTCAGCGCCAGCATGTCGTGCAGGTTTCGTGCAAGCTCCGAGGGCTTCATGCGGCCGAGCTTGGTGTAGACACTGCCTTTCATCTGGTTCGCAACAAGTGGCAGATCGTTGCAGCTGTGGATCTGCTTGCGGATTTCATTGGCCACATTCATGGCCTTGTCGCGGATGTCGGCCGGCGGGCTTGACGGCAGCGGAATCAGCAGGCGGTCGAGCGGAATGGGGCGTTCGGGATCGAAGATCAGCTCGGGCATCATCTGCTCCATCATCTCTTCGATATTGGTGCCGAAGGGTTCCTTGCGGTCACGCACGAGCAGAATGTAATAGCCGCCTTCTGCCCGAATCGGACCGGCGAGCTGACCGGGGCGCAGTTTCACCAGCTGCGCATCGATTTCCTCTGCGAGCTGGCCTTGAATGACCCAGCCGATGTCGCCGCCATCGGCTGCCGAAGGCGATTGGCTCGTCTGGCTTGCAACGGTTGCGAAGGGCGCGCCCTGCTGGAGCTGCGCTACGATCTGGTCGGCGCTGGCATGTACCGAAGTTTCTTCCTCGGGCTTGTCGACAGCGATGTAGATTTCCGAAACCAGAAATTGCGGCTTGTCGGCGCCTTTGCGCAGGCGGTTCATCGCCTCTTCGACCTGCGAATCCGAAATGAAGATGTCGGTGCCGAAGCGTCCGGTGACCACTTTTTGCCAGGTCAGCTGGGCTGCGATCTGTTGCCGGAAAACGTCGATGTTAACGCCGGCGCGCCGGATGGTCCCCAGGATTTCTTCGACGGAAGCCTTGTTGTCGTCGGCGATGTTCTTGATCGCGCGATCCACCTCGGCCTTGCTCACCGTGATCTTATGCTTCGCAGCTTCTTGCAGTTCGAGGATCTCGTCCTCAACCGAGCGCAGCACCTGGGCGCGAATCTGCGCGAGCGACTCCTTGGTTGGACGCACACCAGAGGTGGCGACGAACAGCGCCACGCGCTGATCGAGATCGTAATTCGAGATGACATAGTCATTGACGATGGCCGCAACACCCATCGAGATCGTCGGCTTTTTCTGGCCGAGCGCGATGGCAAGCGGATCGGTGAGTTCAGCGGCCCCGGCGACGGCCGGAATGAGCATCAGGCCAAGGCTCAAGCGGCGCAGCAGCGTGGCTACGCGATTCGTTACACCCGTCATGGTCGGCACCTTCCACAAACTCCCACATGAGCGGCATAGATGCCGCCCCAATCCCTAAGCGGCCAGAATCTACCTGTTTCGCCAGCCGCTTCAAGCGCGAGGTGATCAGCCTCCTGTGAACCCTGTCTTCAATCCGACACGGAAGATCACCGCCGATGCGGGTTTCAGGTTCAGAGTGGAGGTGTCGCGGCGGTGGAACCCAAACGAGGCGACGAAGCATTCATCCTCGTATTTGATGCCGAAGCCGCTTTCCAGCATGCGGTTCTGGGCGAGATCGCGCCGTGCTTCCGCGAAAACCGCCCAGTTCCCGTAGACTTCGATGGTGGCGTTGAGATTGATCTGCTCCTGCACGCCCAAAGTCGGATCGGCAACGCTCGGGGGCAGCTTCAGATAGCTGAAATCGATCAGGGTACGGCCGAAATTGGCCCGCAGATAGATTTCGTTGCGCCGGAGCGTCCCATCCGCGGCCGAAATGTTGAACTGATCGGTCAGCGTGAGGAAGGGCGGGAATTGCACCTTCACCTGGCCGACAATGTCCGAATGCGTGTCGCCAAAGCCTGAGCCCGGCGCGAAGGACGGGTCGTCGAAGGTGCGGAAGTCTTCGCCCAGCGTCGCTTCGACGGAACCTTGCGGCAGGAGTGCGGTCGCGCGAATGCCGACATTGGAGCGGGTGCCGCCGGTCCACAGGTCGTAACCGGGTGACGGGTTGGGGCTGAAAAGGTTGGTCGCGTCGAATTCGAAGCTGGTGCTGTCTTCGTTCGGGAGTCCCGTCGGATTGCCGCCGCCCGAAGCGATGACCGCTTGCGCGATCGGTTCGATCACCAGCTTGGTGTCGGGAAAGACCGATTCGCTGATGAAGGGATAGCGCCACTCCACCATGGCAAGGCCAAGCGCGCGCCCGATGGTTTCCGTATCGCGCGGGGCGGCGGGAACGTCAAACCTCGCCTCGGTGATGTGATAGACGTCGCTGCGGAACAGCCCTTCGATGGTAATGAGCTGACCGTCATCGGTGGTGAAGGGCCGCCGCCAATTGCCGGAGGCCGTGCCGCGGATCATGTCGGTGCCGACATCGCGGCTGAGTGCCAGCGCACTGACATCCGCGCGCAAGCGTCCGCCGAAAATCTTTTCTTCCGGAATATAGGTGTATTCGACCAGCGGCAGAGCCAGAGGGATTTGTCCTGGCGCATCCTGGGTGCGCAAGCTCTGGAAGAAAAATCCGTCGATGGCGAGGCGATTGCGCCCGACGACATGTTCCGCGAACAGGTTGGTGGTCAGACGGTCGGCGATCGAGAGCTCGTAGCGCTGCAGATAGGTGTCGTCGGACGCGAGCGCCACATCGAAGCCGGCGCGCCAGCCGTCCTTCAGCGGCATGCGGCCCGAGCCGAACAGGCTGCTGATCCAGGCGCTCCGGGTCGGGTTGGAATTCGCGTGCGAATCGTAGCCGAGCGAGCCTTGCAGCCAGAACCCGCCGCCATTGGCGAAGCGCTGACGGTATTCGGCCTGCAACACTGTACCCGCGGCCGTCGTTAAGAAAGGATCGAGCGTCAGGTCCTGTGACGGCGACAGCGAGATGTAATAGGGGATTTTGACGAACGAGCCCATATAGCTGGATGAGCCGATATCGGGCAGCAGGAAGCCGCTTTTGTATTTGACGGTGGGGTCGGCTTGCGAAAAGAACGGCAGATAGAGAACCGGCACGCCCAGGAACACGAAGGTCGCGTCGTCGAAATAGAGCTCTTTTTCCAGCTGATCGTGGATGACGCGGGCTGCGCGGACCTCCCAGAGCGGCATCTGCCCCTTGTCGTCGTCGCAGAGCTCGCAGGGCGTGAAGACCGCGGCGCGGGCGATGGTGTAGCGGCCGTCGCGGCGTTCGCCGCGCGCCGCAGCCACGCGCCCTGTGGAACCGATGAGCGCAGCAAACCCCTGCAGCGCGCCTTGTCTGAGGTCACGGGTCAGCTCGACGGAATCGGCAAAGGCGACATTGCCGGTTGCATCCTGCAGGCTGACATTGCCGCTCGCAGTGACCGTATCGCGCTTCTCGTCATAGGTGACATCGTCGGCGTGAAGCGTGCGAGTCTCATCCGTAATTTCAACGTGACCATGAGCGATGATCTTGGATGCGGCGGTGTCGTAGGTGATCTCATCCGCCTGCAGCAGGATCTCGCCCGCGCGCGCTTCCGCCGCGGTCGCTTGAGCAAAGCCGCCCCCGGCTTCGCTCAAAACGACACAGGCCAATATCGTTGCGGTGCGGCCTCTCTTCTTCTTGCGGCCGCTAGATCCGCTCCCCCCAAATCCCTTCACCCATCTTCCTCATGAAATAGAAGTGTCATCCCCAACAGAATTGCGGCTGCCGCAGGCGCCACGGCCGCCAGCGGCGTCGGCAGAACGCCCGACTGTCCGAGCGCCTTCGTCATCTCGCCTAAGAAGAACACGCCGATGCCCGAAAGGGCGGCGGCCAGCACCAGCCTTGACATGCCGCCGAGCCGCGTCAAGCGGAACGAGAAGCTCGCGGCCATGAAGACCATGGCCGAGAACAGGACCGGCAGCGCCAGCAGCGAATACCAGTAGAGACGGTGGCGCAGGGCCGAGAAACCAGCATTCTCGGCATTCGAGATGAAGCGCGGCAGATCCCAGAACGAAATCGTGTCGGGAGAGGCGAAACTTTCCTGAATCTGGTCCGGTGTCAGCTGCGTCGGCAAATCGTAGCTGTCGCGATGCTCGGGCGTGCCGGTAAGGCCGCTGACCCAGGTATTGATCAGGTGCCAATGGCCGTTGACGAGATCGGCGGAAGCCGCATCGATGCGGCCGGCGAACTGATCCTGCGCCTGGTAGAGAAAAACGGTCACATCTTCCAGATGCACGCCTTGTTCGGCCACGCGCAGCGCATGCACGACCGCCTGTCCGGTCGCGCCTCCCTGGCGCAGCCACAATCCGGTCGGCGCAACGGAGAGGGCTGAAGGCTGGTTGCGCAGGTAGCGCGCTTCCAGCCGTGCATATTCGGTCAGCAGTGCCGCCGAGATCGGACTGAACAACGTCATAGTGAGAACGCCGAGCCACAGTGCGACAAACAGCGGCGGCGTAAGGAATTGCCAGGCCGAGACGCCGGCGGCGCGCGTCGCCACCATTTCCTGACTACGGGCCAAGCGCGAAAAGGCGAGCACCGCGCCGAGCAGCACCGCGAAGGGCAAAAGCTTCTGCGCGATATCGGGAAGCTTCAACAGACTCATGGTCAGCACGATGCTCGGCGGGATGCTTTTCTGTGCCGTGCGACTGAAGAGATCGGCGAGATCGAGCGAGAGCGCGAGCGCAATGAAAGCCGCGAATACGGTCAGGACCGAACTCGCGAAACGTCGTGCGAGATAGGCCATAAGCGTGAGCGACCAGGTCATGCCGCTTAGGCTCCCTGCGGCTTGGCACGCAATGCCTGCGGCCAGAAGGGAACCTCGCCGAGCACGGCGGCGGCAAGAAGCGCACCTGTCAGTGGCAGCGCGTAGAGCACGGGGGCGAGCGTCGGATTCTTGGCGACGATACCTTGGGCGCCATAGCCGACGAGCCTTAGCCCTGCGCCAAGCAGCGCAGCACCCGAGAGCCTCAGCGCATAGCCCGACCGTCCCAACCCGCCACGCGCCGTAGCGGCAAGCGCGATCAAGGCGAAGGTCAGGCAGTAGAGCGGCGAGGACAGACGATTATGGGCTTCGGCGAGGTAGACACCGCGGCGCAACTCGGCGCCTGGACCGCTGAGATCGGACGGGCGCAGCAATTCGGACAGGTAGCGTTCGCTGGTATCGCGTTCGGTGCCGCGCGGCGAGGCGCCGAATTGATCGAGGTCGAGCACGTTGCGGTCGAATTTCAGGATGGTCAGCCTCGCGCCACCCTGCTCGGCTTGCTCGACTGTCGTCTTCTGCATGATGAGCCGCGCCCCCGCATCGGTCTGCGCCAGCACGCCCGATTCGGCAAAATAGGTCACAGGCCGGTTCGGATCGTGGCTATCGTGGACCAGGATGCCGCGAAACTCACCGCTTGGCGCGATCTCCCGGATGAATACGGTCAAGCCACTGGTCGGCGTGATGAACGCGCCCTCGCGCAGCATCGCCGAGCCGAGATCGGCGCGGATGTCGAACACCTTGTCGGCAATCAGGCGCTGTCCGAGTGGCATCAGATAGAGCGCGCAGGAATAGGCGATGGCCATGGCGATGGCGGCAGCACTCAGCACGGGTAGCGCCATCTGGGCGCGGCTGATGCCGGCCGCCCACATCACCACCAGCTCGCTCTCGGTATTCAGCTTGTTCAGCGTGTAGATCGCCGCTCCGAAAAATGCGACCGGCACGATGACCACGAGCAGGCTTGGCACCATCAGCAGCGTGAGATATCCGAAGATCGCCGCCGACTGGCCACGGTTGATGACGAGATCGAGCAGGCGCAAGGACTGTGTCATCCACACCACCAGCGTCAGCAGCAGCGTGAAGAGCAGGAACGGGCCGACCATCTGCCGGAGCAGGTAAAAGTACAGCTTGCGCATGCGCCGGGTTGGAGGGTTTCGACAGAGAGGTATCGCACAATCCGCCGCCGATGCGAACCCGGCGGAATTCTGGTACCTCATCCTGCTCACGGGTTTTGAAGAGCGAAAAAAAGGGGCGGAGCCATTTATGCAAATTTCCTTTGCAGCGCCGGGCGCGATCGGTGGCGGTGTTCTCGTCGTTGCGGTGTTCGATGGCGGTGAACTCGCGCCCATGGCCGTCAAGGCCGATGCCGCAACCAACGGTACGTTGAAGCGCGCGGTCACGGTCAGCCGCTTCAAGGGCAAGGCCGGCGGCATAGTCGAAGTGATCGCGCCAACCGGCGTCAAGGCTTCGCGCATCCTTCTCGCAGGCCTCGGCAAGAACGAAGAGTTCGATGCGAATGCAGCCGAGAAGCTCGCGGCTGGCGTCGTCGGCCGGTTGATGGCGAGCGGCGAGACAGCGATCACCTTCGCGATCGATCTGCCCAAACGCAACAAGCTCGACGAAGCCGAACTCGCGGTGCGCCTCGCCTTCGGTGCGGTGCTCAGAAGCTATCGCTTCGATCAATACCGGAAAGTGGCCGAAGACGAGAAGCCGACACTCAAGGAGATCGCGGTCAGAACCGCCGATCCTGGCAAGGCACGCCGGCTTTGGGACGAGCTTTCGGCCGTCGCAGACGGGGTTTTCTTGGCGCGCAACCTTGTCAACGAACCGCCCAATGTCCTGTACCCGGAGGAATTCGCTCGCCGCGCCCAGGAGCTGAAGAAGCTCGGTGTGAAGGTCGAAGTGTTCGACGTGCCGGCCATGAAGAAGCTCGGGATGAATGCGCTTTTGGGTGTCGGGCAGGGCAGTGAACATCCCTCGCGCATGGTGGTGATGCAGTGGAACGGCGGTAAGAAACAGAAGAAGAGTAAGGAAGGCCCGCTCGCCTTCATCGGCAAAGGCGTGTGCTTCGATTCCGGCGGGCTGTCGCTCAAGACCGGCCAGGGCATGATGGGGATGAAGGGCGATATGGGCGGCGGTGCCGCCGTGATCGGTCTGATGCACGCGCTCGCGGCCCGCGACGCCAATGTCAACGCGGTCGGACTCGTCGGACTTGTCGAGAACATGCCGGACGGCAATGCCCAGCGGCCGAACGATATCGTCAAGACGATGTCGGGACAGACGATCGAGATCCTGAATACCGACGCGGAGGGCCGGCTCGTGCTCGCCGATGTGCTCTGGTATGCGCAGGATCGGTTCAAGCCTCGCTTCATGATCGATCTTGCGACCCTGACGGGTGCCATCCTGGTGGCGCTCGGCACCGAGCATGCCGGTCTGTTCAGCAATGACGACGAGCTGTCGTCACGGCTGATCGATGCCGGCCGCAAAGAGGGCGAAACCGTCTGGCGTATGCCCTTGGGCGATGCTTATGACCGCATGGTGAAATCGAAAATCGCCGATATGAAAAACATCGGCGGACCGAATGGCGGCTCGATCACGGCAGCGCAAATCCTGCAACGCTTCGTCAACAAAGTGCCTTGGGCCCATCTCGATATCGCGGGGGTCGCCTGGCAGGATAGTGAGCAGCGCCCCCTGATCCCCTCTTGGGGAACGGGTTGGGGCGTGCGCGTTCTGAACCGCCTGGTGGCCGATTATTACGAATCCTGACGGGCGGCGTCCGATGGCGGAGGTGCTCTTCTACCATCTCGAAGCGCGCAGCCTTGAGGATACGCTGCCCGCGCTGCTTGAACGCACGCGTGCGCGCGGCTGGCGAGCGGTGGTGCGCGCAGGATCGGCGGAGCGCATGGCGGCGCTCGACAACCATCTCTGGACCTATTCCGACTCGAGCTTCCTTGCCCATGGCACGGGCGCCGAAGGTCATGATGCGCGCCAGCCGATCTTCCTCACCGTCGAAGACGAGAACCCGAATGGCGCGGAGGTCTTGTTCCTGGTCGGCGGGGCTGTGCCTGCGAGCTGGAACGGACCGATGCCGGGCTTGCAGCGGATCGCGCTGCTTTTCGATGGGCGTGACGAGGCAGCGCTTGCCGCTGCGCGCACGGCTTGGAAGGACGCAAAGGCGGCGGGGCACGACGCAACCTATTGGCGGGAATCCGCCTCGGGCCGCTGGGAGAAGCAGGGCTAGGTCGACATAAGCTTCGGCGGCAACGGTTTCTTTACCAAGCTATCGCGCGTGACGGCCACATTTCACCAATGTGAAAGCCGAGTTGGCCTATTCCGGACCGGAAGGCAGGAAAGCGCGCATGGCCGCCACGACAAGCTTTGGGAAAAAGATTCGGCGCATCACTCCGCCGGCACCACCTCCTCCACCGCCATCGTCAGGCGCTGCCTCGTCCTCGATCCTCGGACCGTCAACGACCGCGTCGCCGGCGATCGGGCTCGACGAACCCAAGTCACGGCGGCTCTGGTCGCCTCCACCTGCGCCGGTGGCGGAGGTCCGCAGCCAAAGCCGTGTCCCGTTCGTCTCGTTTCTTATCGTGGCGCTGTTGGTGATTGCATATCGCGCCGAAGACATCCCGGGTTTCGGCCTTTCCCTCATTCCAAGCAACACGGTTCCGGACGCTCTGTTGCAGGCGGGCGTCCGGCAGGATGCAATTGCGGCGGGCGAATGGTGGCGGCTGTTCACGGCCCCCTGGCTGCATGAAAGCGCGCTGCGGTTGTTCGGCAGCGTCTTTGCGCTCGTCATTGCAGGGCTTCTCTTCGAGCGCGTGATCGGGCGGGTCTGGTTCGCGGCTCTGTTTGCCGTCTCGGCACTCGGCGGTTCGATCGGGAGCCTGTATCTCGGCAATCCTGCGACGGTTACCGGCGGTGCGGCGGGCGCGGCGATGGGCATGCTCGCGGCAGCCTTGGTGTGCAGCTTTCTGTTCGCGCCCGGGCAAGTGCGGTGGCGCATGCAACGCGGCTCGCTGCGCCTCTTGATACCGTCACTGCTGCCGGCAGCACTGCCGCTCCTGCATGTCAGCGTTGCTTCGATCGATTACGCGACGCCGCTTGGCGGTGCGATCGCCGGCGGCGTTGCCGGCTTTATCCTCGGCGAGGCCTGGCGCGAAGGCGCCGATAAGCCTGGGGCAACAGCGTTCGCCTTCCTCATCGCGGCTCTCTTTGCCTGTGTTTCAGTGGGCGCGTTCGTGTTCGTCTTTGTCTTGAACCGCTGACGCCGTTCAGGCTTGCGCCGCTTCGTAGACCTCGGCGGCTTCGATCCAGCGCGCTTCGGCCGCCTGTAATTGGCGCAACGTCTCGCCGCGTTTTTTTGCCAGCGCCTCGCCCTTGGCCGGCTCTTTCGCGAAAAGCTCGGGCGCGGCCAGCGCGACATCGATCTTCTCGATCATGTCGTGCAATTGCGAGACCTCGCGTTCGGCACGATCCATCGCATCCTTGAGCGGCTTCAATTGCTGGCGCTTATCGGCGGCCTCGCGCCGCAGATCGGCTTTCGAGGCCGAACGAGTCTCGCGCTCTTTCGCACTCGCCGGATCGCTGCGTACCGACAGCACGAGACGCTTGTATTCTTCGAGATCGCCGTCGAATGGCGTTACCCGCCCGTCCGCCACCAACAGCAAACGGTCGGCACAGCCTTCGATCAGCCGCCGGTCATGGCTGATGAGCACGACCGCACCCTCGTAATCGTTGAGCGCCGTCAACAGCTCTTCGCGCGCATCGATGTCGAGATGGTTGGTCGGCTCATCGAGGATGAGGAGATTGGGCTTGTCCAGCGTCGCAATCGCGATCAGCAGCCGCGCCCGTTCGCCGCCCGAGAGGTTGACAATCTTGGTATCCGCCTTGTCGCCGGAAAACCCGAAACCGCCGAGCCTGGTCCGTGCCATCGTCTCGTCGAAGCGCGGCCTGTGCTGCCACAGCGTGTCGAGCGCGCTCTTCTCCGAATCCAGCTCATCCAGCTGATGCTGCGCGAAATAGCCGACGATGAGTTTGCGGGCCTGTTTTCGCTCCCCCGACATCGGCTCAAGCCGTCCCGAGAGCAATTTCGCCAGCGTCGATTTGCCGTTGCCGTTCTGGCCAAGGAGCGCGATGCGGTCATCCGAATCGATGCGCAACGAGACATGCGACAGCACCGGCTTGCCGGGAACATAACCGACGGACACGCGGTCGAGCGCGACGACGGGCGGCGCTATCGCCTCAGGCTGCGGCAATTGGATGGCGGCGAGCTTGTCCGACACGGTGACCGCGATCGGCTTCATCTTTTCGAGCCACTTCATGCGGCTTTGCGCCTGGCGGGCCTTGGTCGCTTTTGCTTTGAAGCGGTCGATGAAAGCCTGGATGCGTTTTCGCTGGGCCTCTTGCTGAGATCGCATCGCGGCATCAAGCGCGAGTTTCTGCGCGCGTGCCTCGACGAAACTGTCATAGCCGCCGGAATAGAGTGCGAGCTTGCCGTGTTCGAGATGCAGGATGGAATCGACGGCGCGGTTCAAAAGATCGCGGTCATGACTGACCAGCAGCACCGTACCGCGATAGCGTTTCAGATAATCCTCGAGCCACAGCGCGCCTTCGAGATCGAGATAGTTGGTGGGCTCGTCGAGGAGAAGCAGGTCGGGTTCCGTAAACAGCACGGCGGCAAGGGCCACGCGCATGCGCCAGCCGCCCGAGAATTCGCTGCAGGGGCGGCGCTGATCGCTTTCCGAAAAGCCGAGACCCGCGAGAATGCGTGCAGCTCGGGCGGGTGCCGAATAAGCGTCGATCGCTTCCAGCCGCGCATGAATGTGTCCGAGCGCGTTTGGGTCGGATTCCCGCGTCTCTTGTTCCAGCAGATTCGCGCGTTCGGTGTCGGCCGCGAGCACCGTATCGATCAGCGTGACTGGACCCGCCGGTGCTTCCTGCGCCACCGCGCCGATGCGCCAGGAGCGCGTGTATTCAACGTGGCCGGTTTCGGTATCGAGCTCGCCCAGGATCAGCTTCAGCAATGTCGATTTGCCGGCGCCGTTGCGCCCGATCAAGCCCGCTTTGCGCCCTGCATTGATCGCCGCCGAGGCACCATCCAGAATGATGCGCCCGCCGAACCGCACCGTGACATTGTCGATGATCAGCACGCGCGCCTCGCAGGCAACTCAGACCTTGAAGCTTTCGAGCGTCGCGGGGTGAAACAGCTCATCGACCGCAACGCGGCGCGGCGACAGGCCCTGGCGATGATGGTGATCCAGGAACGCGTCCAGCGTCTTGCGGTTGGGCTCGACGCCATAGGGCCAGAAATCCTCGCCCATCAGCGCTCGCGCGCTCGCGAGCAGCTCTTCGAGAAAGGGCAGCGTCGCCTTCGCGGTCGAAGAATCCGACAGTTCGCCGAGCGCTATCGCTTTCGATTTCTCGAACGCTTTCAGCACGGCGAAGGGGAGATAGGGATATTTTTCAGCCAGGGTGCGGCGAATGCCGATCAGATGCATGATCGGGAAGATGCCAGTCCGGCGATAATAATCCTTGGCAACCGCTTCCGTGTCCGGAAACAGCCAGCCGATCTTCGGGTGCTTGAGCGCGGCGGGCGAGGGTGTCCGCGGCGCCATGAAGGCATCGATCTCGCCATCGATCAGCAGCTGCGAAATCGTGCGGCCCTCGGGCGCATCGGTCAGGCGAACACCGGGCGGCAGCGCGATGCTGATCTTCTCCGGTCGGCCCGCATCGTCGATGCCGCCGCGCACCCAATGGATGTCGGAGGGTTTCACGCCGTAATCGTCTTCCAGGAAGGCGCGCGCCCAGACATTTGCGGTAAGTTGATATTCCGGAAGGCCAACCTTCTTGCCCTTCAAATCCTCGGGTCTCTTGATGCGGTCGGTGCGCACATAGATCGAGGTGTGGCGAAAGCAGCGCGAGACGAAGACCGGAACTCCGACATAGGGGTTATTGCCAAGGGCGGTCTTGACCGAAAAGCTCGACAGCGAGCATTCGCAGATGTCGAAATCCTGGCTCCTAAAGGCGCGAAAGAAGATCTCCTCCGGTATCAGCTTCATGAACACCGGATCGACGCCATCGATCTGCACGCGGCCATCGATCAGCGCGCGGTTGCGGTCGTAGTCGCCAATGGCAACGGAGAGGCTGAGATTGGGCATAGCGGCATCCTGAAGCGCCGCCTGTCATATTCAAAAGCTTGCAGGGCCGCAAACCCCGCCGCTATAAGCGGCGCGCTTTGCATGCAAGGAGCAGCGAATGGCTGTCGAGCGCACCTTTTCCATCGTCAAGCCGGATGCAACCCGGCGCAATCTGACCGGCGAGATCGTTGCGCGGCTGGAAAAGGCGGGCCTGCGCGTGGTGGCGCAGAAGCGCATTCGTTTGAGCCCGGCGCAGGCCGAAGCGTTCTATGCGGTGCACAAGGAACGGCCCTTCTTCAAGGGGCTGGTCGAGTTCATGTGCTCTGGCCCGGTGGTGGTTCAGGTGCTCCAGGGCGAAAACGCCGTCGCCAAGAACCGCGAAGTGATGGGGGCAACCGATCCGAAGAAGGCGGCCGCCGGGACCATCCGCAAGGATTTCGCGGAGAATATCGAGGCGAATTCGGTGCATGGCTCGGATGCGCCGGAAACCGCCGCCAACGAAATCCGCTTCTTCTTCAGCGATATCGAAATCGTCGGCTAGCGAGTCGGAGCGTCCGCATGACCGTCGCGGCACCGCCGCCGCAATGGCTGTTCGGCGCGGCGCTGGAAATGCGGCGGCGGCTCGCGGAAAATCCCAAGGATACGCTCAGCCGGCTGCTGCAATTCTGTCTTGCCAACGCGCCCCTGTCATCGGCGCAGCTGTTGCAGGATTTGTTCGTGCTGTTCGCGCTCAAGAACAAGCGCGGCGGCTTTTTCGTGGAATTCGGCGCTTCCGACGGAGTGTTCGGGAGCAACACCGTGCTGCTGGAGCGGCAGTGCGGCTGGAGCGGAATTCTGGCCGAGCCGGCCCGTTGCTGGCATGCGGCGTTGAACGCGCAGCGCCAGGCCTCGATCGATCCGCGCTGCGTTTGGAGCACATCCGGCGAGATGCTGACCTTCACGGAGGCGCACGAACCCATCTATTCGACGCTCGAGACCTTCGGAATTGCCGATGCGCATGCGCCAAACCGCATCGCGCGGGACCGTTACGAGGTCGAGACCGTGTCGCTGAACGATCTGCTCGCGACGCATAACGCGCCACAGAAAATCGATTATATCTCGGTCGATACCGAAGGCTCGGAATTCGAAATCCTGAAGGCTTTCGATTTCGACCGCTATCGCGTCTCGATCATCACGGTAGAACACAATGGCGTCCCCGAGCTGCGCGACCCGCTCTATGCGCTTCTGACGGCGAGAGGTTTCTTCCGGGTCTACGAAGATCTGTCGCAATGGGACGATTGGTATGTAACCCCGGACGTCGCGCTGGGCTAAGGGCGTCGCGCGCCAAAAACGGCGCGGCCGTTTTCCAGCCGGACCTGTCCTTCCGCGATCATGCGCAAAGCAGCCGGGTAAGTGCGATGTTCTTCGGTGAGGACGCGCGCAGCCAGTGTTGCCGGCGTATCGCCGGCGAGCACCGGCACGCGTGCCTGAAGAATGGTAGGCCCGGAATCCAGCTCCGGCACGACGTAATGCACGGTGCAGCCCGATTCTTTGACACCGGCGGCAAGCACGCGCTCATGCACCTCCGTGCCTTTGAAATCGGGCAGGAGCGATGGGTGAATGTTCATCATGCGGCCTTGCCAGGCCCGCACAAAACGATCGCTTAAGATGCGCATGAAGCCGGCAAGGCAGATGCATTCCACGCCCGCGTTTTTGAGCCGCGCATCGATTGCGGCGTCGAAAGCCTCGCGCGAGGCATAATCCGTATGCGGAAAGATGGCTGCGGGTATCGCCGCGTTGCGCGCGTAAGCGAGGCCGCCCGCATCGGCACGATTGGAAATCACGAGCACGATCTCGGCTGGAAAATCGGGAGCCTTGCACGCCTCGATCAGCGCCTTGAGATTGCTGCCGCGTCCGGAGATCAGAACGCCTGTCTTGAGCTTGCCTCCTGCTCGCATCCGCGACGCAGGCGTCATCCGCGCAAGGCTCCGGCGTAGCGCACGCGCGGCTCGCTTCCGCGCGCTGGCGTGAGCTCGCCGATGATAAAGGCCGTCTCGCCCGCGCGTGCAAAAGCGCGCATGGCGGCATCCGCCTTCGCAGGCGTTGCGATGGCAATCAAGCCGACGCCGCAATTGAAGGTGCGCAGCATCTCTGTCTCATCCAGCCCGGCCTCATCCATCAGCCAGGCTAATACGGGAGGAAGGCTCCAGGAGCAGAGGTCAATTTTCGCATCTAGACCTTTCGGCAGCACGCGTGGCAGGTTCTCGCTGATGCCGCCGCCCGTGATATGCGCAAGACCGCTGACGCCGCCCGTCCGGATCGCGGCGAGACCGCTTCTCACATACAGCCGCGTTGGGGTTAGCAGCGCATCGCTGAGGCGCGCGGTCTTATCGAAAGGTGCGCGCGCCGAAAGCCGCGCACCCGTTCTCGCGACCACCTTGCGCACCAGCGAGTAACCGTTCGAGTGCACGCCCGAAGACGCGACCCCGATTAATACGTCGCTGGCACGCATCGCATTCAGCTTCGGCAGGACTCCGCCGCGTTCTACCGCGCCGACGGTAAAGCCCGCGAGATCGAAGTCGCCCTTGGCATAGAGACCGGGCATTTCCGCGGTCTCGCCGCCGATCAGAGCGCAGCCCGATTCCTTGCAAGCGCGGGCGATGCCTTCGATGACGATTGCGGCTTCTGCGACCTTCAACGCACCCGTCGCGTAGTAATCGAGGAAGAACAGCGGTTCGGCACCTTGCACGACGATATCGTTGACGCACATCGCGACCAGGTCCTGGCCGATGGTGTCGAATTTCTTGGCTTCGATGGCGAGCTTCAATTTGGTGCCGACGCCATCGGTGGATGCGACGAGCAACGGGTCCTTGAACCCGGCGCGCTTCAGATCGAACAGGCCACCAAAGCCGCCGAGCTCTGCATCCGCACCGCGCCGCCGCGTTGCCTTGGCGGCGGGCGCGATCCGATCGACGAGGGCATCGCCGGCATCGATATCGACGCCGGCATCTTTATAGGTCAGCCGTTTTTTGGCGGGGGCCATGCGAAAGCACCGGGCCGGTCAGCACCGATGCTCTAAGCGGCAGTGTCCACCTTCGCAAGCGAAAGCGGGCGCCGCAATTGTGGATAGCAGCGCCCGCTATTGCGATCAGATGAAGGCGAAATCAGAGAGAGCCGTCCTCGTCGCCGCTGTCGACATCGCTGTCGTAGGCGTCATCGGTATCGAAATTGGAGTCGAAATCGCTATCCGAATCGTAGCCGAGGCGGCCGAAATCATCGCCTTCGGCATCGCGGTCGCCATCCCGGAACTGCTGGAAGCCGAAGCGGAATGGAGGCCCGCCCAAACCGTCACCGAAGCCGAAGCTGCGGAAGCGGCGCTCGAAGTAGCGGAAACGCTGCTCCATGCCATTGCGGAAGAACAGCCGGTCCGCGGTCCGGCGCTGGTTCTGGTCGAGCGCGGCATACAGCGGCTGTACGGCCGCAAGGAGATTCTCCACCCGCCGGCTTTCATTGGCGAGGCGTTCGCGCCGCCGTTCCAGACGCGCAACCACGGATTCGCCGCGGCCGCGGCGCGCGCCGTCGCGGTCATTGTCGCGCCGGTCGCGGAAGCGTTCGCGCGCTTGTTCTATCCGGTCGCGCGCCGTTCGGGCCTCGGCGCGGATCGCATTCGCGAAGGCGGTCCAGGCGTTCTCCTGATTGGCGCGGATGTCGAGCTGGCGATGGAGATAGGCAAGGCGCCGTTCGAGACGGTCGCCACGCCGCGCTTCGCGTTCGCGCACCTCGCGCGGTGGCGCGTAGGGACGCAGTTCGCGCGAATCCCGGTCGCGGGTTTCGCTTTGGCTCGCTGGCGGGTTTGCAGTGCCGCCGCGCGGTGCGGTGGCGGCAACGGATACGGTCGCGGTCAGCGCGAGCGCCGCACCAATCCCGAGCGCGGCGACGAGGCGCCGCGGGCGTTTGGCAGTCATGGAAATATGCTCCTTCGTACACGGTAGGTGAGGCACACCTTGGCCGTGAACACCCCTCTATGGCGCGACTATATTGGCGCTTAAGCATTTGTTTCAATTAAATTAGTCGTAAGCGGTGAATGACGGCAGATTGCACGTTCGCGTAACCATGCCTTTCGCGCCGGCGATGCTCTCCCTATAGTCGGCGCGGCCAAGAGGATTCCCCATGTTTCGCCTGTTCTTCATGGTTATCGCCGTGGTGCTCGCGACCGGGCTTGGAGCTGCGCATGCGGCCGAAGCGCAGCCCGATGCCCCACCGCTTCCCGATCTCTTCACCGTCTCCAATGTCAGGATCGATGCGACCGCAGGCTCGGCCATTCTGGCGCGCGACGCCGCGATGGCCCAAGGCCGCCTGGACGCCTGGATGCGGCTCTACCGCCGGCTGACGGCTCAATCGCAATGGGGAAAGCAGCCGCAGCTCGCCGACAATCAGGTGATCCGCCTGGTGCGCAGCTTCAGCGTCGCCAATGAGCGGCGCAGCACCACACGCTATCTCGCCGACGTGACGTATCAGTTCAACGCGGCGGCCGTGCGGCTGACGCTGCGCCAGGCCAATGTCTCCTACACCGACACGCGCTCCAAGCCCGCACTCGTCATCCCCGCCATCGACGGCAAGGGGTTCGATGCGAATGGCGCCTGGGCCATGACTTTCAACGATCCGAGCTATGCGGAAGGGATCGTGCCCCTCATCGCGATCAAGGGCGATGGCGATGAACGCGCGATTGCGGCGCGCGACGATCTTGCAGAGCTCGATTGGGCAACGCTCGAGCCGCTTGCCGCCAAATATGGCGCGGGCGAGGTGGTGGTTGCGATCGCGACCGAAGATGCAAACACCGTGCAGGTGATCGAAGTGACGCCGATGGCGCGCATGGCGGCTGCCTTTGCCTTCGCGCAATCGACCTTCAAAGCCGATGCCGACGCCATTGCGGACAAAATCTCGGAAGAGTGGAAGGGGCGTACCTCGGTCGATTTCGGCACGCGCAACCGGCTGACGGCCGATGTGCAGTTCGATTCGCTCGCGCAATGGTCTCGCATCCGGGCCCAGCTTCGCTCGGTGCGCGCGATTTCCGATGTCGATGTCGTCGGCATCTCGGCGAACGAAGCCGAGATTGGAGTAAGCTATTTCGGACGGCTGGAGCAGCTTCGCGATGCGCTGGCACAGCAGAATTTGGTGCTGGCCGGGCCGCCAGCAGCCTATTCGATCCAGGCCGGGCGCGCCTCGGCCGCCAACACCCCGTGAAGGACATGCTCCGCCATCTGCCTAATCTGATCACGGTGCTCCGCCTGATGGCGGCACCGGCGACGGCAGGGCTATTGATGGCGGGCCATTTCAATGCGGCTTTTGGCGTGTTCGCCTTTGCCGGCGTTTCCGATGCCGCCGACGGCTATCTTGCCAAGCGCTTCGGGCTCGGCTCGCAATTGGGGCGTGTGCTCGATCCCGCCGCCGACAAGGCGCTCATGCTCGCCGTCTTCGTGACGCTTGCAGCCCTCGGCGCGATTCCCGCGTGGCTCGCGGTGCTGGTGGTCGGGCGCGATATCGCGATCGTGCTCGGACTTCTGCTCGCGGTTGTGTCGCGAGCGCCGGTCGAGCTTGCGCCGCTCTTGATCGGCAAGCTCACGACCGTGATCCAGGTCCTCTATATCGGCGTGCATCTGGCATCGCTCGCCTTCGGCTTCGATGTCTCGGGTCTCGAACCGGCCGATGCGTATACCGTGGCCGCGGTAACGCTGCTTTCCTGGCTTGCCTACGGTCTTGTGCTGATCAAGGCCATGCGCAGCGTGCCGCAACGGGGTGGCAGCAAAGCCTGAAACCGATGGCGGACCAGCTGGTCTTCCCCTTTCGCGTGCGGCCGCATCTGTCGCGCGCGGATTTCATTGTCGCCGAGCCTAACCGGCAAGCGGTGCAGTTCATCGATTCCTGGCCCGATTGGCCGGCGCGCGCCGCGGCGCTGTATGGGCCGCCCCGCAGCGGCAAGAGCCATCTTGCGCAGATCTGGGCAGCCGCTTCCGGTGCAGTCGAGATCGTCTTGGCTGGGCCTGCGCCAGCTCCGGGCGGAAACGGAAAAGTTGTTCCTGCAAACATCGAGGCAACGGAACGCCGCGTCGCAGAGCTGTCCGGTGCAGCCGCCATTCTGATTGAAGACATGGACCTTGCGGGCTACGCGCCGAGTTTCGAGCGCGACCGTCTGTTGATGGCGCTATTCGAGCGGCCCGGCACGCATGTGCTTTTCACCGGTCGCGGCGCACCCTCGACCTGGCCCGCGGCAACGGGCGATGTGCGCTCGCGCTTCGATGCTCTATTGGCATTCCCGCTGTGGCAGCCCGACGAGGTCCTGCTCGGGGCGCTGGTGCGCAAGCATTTCGCAGACCGCCAGCTCGAAGTCTCCGAAGGTGTGGTTGCGCGCATCCTGATCCATGTCGAGCGGACCCCAGAGGCCGTCGCGGCCTTCGTTGGCCGCATCGATGCGAAGGCGCTGTCGGAGCAGCGTCCGGTCACCGAACGGCTGGTTACGGATCTCATCGAGGCGGAGGGGCGGAGCTGAGGCGAAAACCCTCTCGCGGGCGCTTCGCAAATCCTTCATCCGCTTCGGTCATCCTCAAGCCCCAAGTCGCCTGTTGGGGCGGGCTCCGCCATGACAAACAGGCAAAAATCATTTAGTCTCAAAGGCCAAGACGAAGGATATCAGAAGCTATTATGAGCGCCAGCCTGCGTGATGTCGCCGGCCCGCCGGCCCCGTCCGAAGCCACGTCCATGACGCTTGCGCCCGAGACGACCGCACCCTTGCGCGAACGCGCCGCGCCGAAGGTTCTGGTGCCGGGGGTGACAGGGAACTCACCCAGCCGCTTCATCAACCGTGAATTGTCCTGGCTCGCCTTCAACCGCCGCGTGCTCGAAGAGGCGCAGAACATGCGCCATCCCGTGCTCGAGCGGCTGCGCTTCCTCTCGATCTCGGCGTCCAACCTCGACGAATTCTACATGGTACGCGTCGCGGGGTTGAAAGGCATGGTCAACGCCGGCGTGGCGACACTCTCCGATGATGGGTTGACGCCGGCACAGCAGCTCGCCCGCGTCGATGCCGAAGCCGAGAAACTGATCGCCGATCAGCAGACGACCTGGCTCGCACTCCGCACGGAGCTTGCCAATAGCGGAATTGTGGTGGTTGAGCCCTCTGCGTTGTCGGCGGAAGATCGTGTTTGGCTCGATGATGAGTTCAACCGCCAGATCTTCCCCATCCTGACGCCACTCGCCATCGATCCGGCGCACCCGTTCCCGTTCGTGCCCAATCTCGGCTTCGTCATGGCGTTGCGCTTGACCCGGCGCGCGGACAGCAAAGCCATGACCGCATTGCTTCCGATTCCGGCGCAGCTTCAGCGCTTCATTCGCCTTCCCGACCGCGATGGCAAGGCGCGCTTCATTACGCTGGAAAACGTCATCGGTCTCAATCTCGATCGTCTCTTCCCCGGCTATGCGGTGCTGTCGCAGGGCGAATTCCGGGTCCTTCGCGACAGCGATATCGAAATTTCAGAAGAGGCCGAAGACCTCGTCCGCATGTGGGAGACGATGCTGAAGCGGCGTCGTCGCGGTTCCGTCATCCGGCTGAAATGCAGCGCGTCCATGCCCGAGGATTTGCGCGGCTTCATCTGCGACCATCTCAATATGGGCGGGCGCGAGCCTTTCATCGTCGATGGCATTCTCGGGCTCGACGAGACAAAGCAGCTCATTCTGGACGAGCGGCGCGATCTTCAGTTCAAGCCCTTCACCTCGCGCTTCCCCGAACGCATCCGCGATCACGGCGGCGATTGCTTCGCGGCGATCAAAGCAAAAGATCTGGTTGTCCATCACCCGTTCGAAAGCTTCGACGTGGTGGTACAATTCTTGCGGCAGGCGGCCGCCGATCCCGATGTCGTCGCGATCAAGCAGACGCTGTATCGCACGAGCAAAGACAGTCCGATCGTTCGCGCGCTGGTCGAAGCGGCCGAAGCCGGAAAGTCGGTGACCGCGCTTGTCGAGCTGAAAGCGCGCTTCGATGAAGAGGCCAATATCCGCTGGGCCCGCGATCTCGAACGTGCGGGCGCCCAAGTCGTCTATGGCTTCGTCGATCTGAAGACGCACGCCAAGGTCAGCCTTGTTGTCAGGCGCGAGAGCGGGAATCTGCGCTCCTATGTCCATTTCGGCACCGGCAATTATCATCCGCAGACGGCGCGGATTTACACCGACCTGTCGCTCTTTTCCGCCGATCCGGCGCTCGCGCACGATGCGTCGCAATTCTTCAACTACATCACCGGCTATGCAGAGCCGTCGCATCTCGAGAAGATTTCGATCTCGCCGCTGTCGCTGTTCAAGCGGCTGATGGACGGCATCGAAGGCGAAATCGCGCATGCGAAGGCGGGCCGCCCCGCCGCGATCTGGGCCAAGCTGAACGCGCTCGTCGATGCGCGCGTGATCGATGGGCTGTACCGCGCAAGCCAGGCGGGCGTCGCTATCGACCTTGTGGTGCGCGGCATCTGCTGCCTGCGTCCCGGCGTGCCTGGGCTGTCCGAGAACATCCGTGTAAAGAGCATCGTCGGCCGGTTTCTGGAGCACAGCCGCATCGTCTGTTTCGGATCGGGCTTCGGCCTGCCGTCGCCTAAGGCGAAGGTCTTTATCAGCTCGGCCGATTGGATGACGCGCAACCTCGAACGGCGCGTTGAAGCCATGGTTCCGATCGACAATCCGACCGTCCATCAACAAGTTCTGAGCCAGATCATGATCGCCAATCTCAAGGATCAGGCACAAAGCTGGTATTTGCGCGCGGATGGCGTATATGTGCGCGATCCCGCCTTCGATCAGCCCGAGGCGTTTTCGGCGCATACGTATTTCATGACCAACCCGTCCCTTTCGGGTCGCGGCAAAGCGCTGAAGATGGATACTCCTCCTCCGGTCGCGGAGGCGATTCGCGGCGGCTGAATAGAGGAAGTCTCTTGGGCGCCGAATCCAAGCTGCGCGCGGGCCATCGTCTACAGGACCGATATCGCCCCGTCGCGGTGGTCGATATCGGTTCGAACTCCGTCCGCCTCGTCATCTATGACGGGCCGTGGCGTCATGCGACGCCGCTGCATAATGAAAAAGCCCTCTGCGCCATCGGCCGCAGCATGGTCTCGACCGGCAAGCTCGACGAGCAGGGAACCGAGTTTGCAATCGCGACGCTCGACCGGTTTCGGGAACTGTGCGAACTCCATGCGGTCCGTGATATCGGTGCGGTTGCAACCGCAGCGGCGCGCGACGCGTCCAACGGCAAGGATTTCATCCGCCGGGCCGAGAAGGCGCTAGGTCAGCCGATCCGCGTCCTCTCGGGCGAAGAGGAAGCACGCACCGCTGCCGAAGGAACGATTGCCGGCATTCCCGATGCCGATGGGCTTGTCGCCGATCTGGGCGGCGGCAGTCTCGACATGGTGACGGTCAAGGATGGCAAGACCGGTCCTGCCTTCACCTTTCCCTTTGGCCCATTGCGGCTGATGGACTCGTCCGACGGCAATCTTGGCAAGGCGCGGCATGCGGTCGAAAAGGGTCTCGCTTCGCTCGATGCCGGGAAACTGCTGAAGGGCAGGGCGCTCTATGCGGTGGGCGGCATCTGGCGTGCCTTTGCCCATGTCGACATCGAGCAGCAATCCTATCCCCTGCATGTGCTGCATCAGTACACGATCCCGGCGGGGCGCGTGGTGAAGCTGTGCCGGGTGATTTCCGGCCTGTCGAAGAAATCGCTCGAGAAGATGCATGCCGTGCCGAAGCGGCGCACCGAAGCGCTGCCCTATGGTGCGCTGGTGATGGAGGAGATGATCCATGCCTTCGGGCTGAAGGAGGTGGTGGTCTCGGCCTATGGGCTGCGCGAAGGCGTGCTGCATCAGAAACTGTCCGCGGCCGAAGCTGCGAAGGACCCGCTGCTCGAATTCGCGCGCGATACCGGCGTTCGAGATGGCCGCTTGCCGGAATCGGGACCGGAGCTGTTCGATTGGATGGCGCCCTTATTCGCGAAGGAGGAGCCGGCCGACCGGCGGCTCCGCGAGGCTGCATGTTTCTTTGCCGATATCGGCTGGCGCCGCCATCCCGACGACCGTGCGGCCGGCGTGTTCGCACAAGTTCTGCGTGGTGCCTATGTCGGCGCCAGCCATCGCGAACGCGCGATCATGGCGATGGCGGTGTTCTATCGTTACGCGGGCGAGGATCATTTCCCGGATGAAGGGATTGGCGGCTTGCTCGGTGCCGAGGGCGGCGTGCTGGCGCTGCGTATTGGCCTTGCCGCGAGGCTAGCCTTTGGTTTGACGGGGATGGTCGGCGGAGAGCTGAAGGATAGCCGGCTGGTCCTATCGAAAGACACGCTGGCCTTGGAAATGCCGGAAACGCGCAAAGCGCTGTTCGGCGAAGCAGTGCAGAAACGTCTCGAAGACCTCGCGGAAGCGTTTGGCCGCAAGGGTGTCGCTGCCTTCGTCTGAACCGGCTAAAGTTGCGGCTATGCTGAACCGCTCGCACATTATCTCTATCGCTGCATGTGCCGCTCTTGCGCTTCTTTGCGCCGCCTCGCCGGCGCTCACCCGGGACGACGATCGCGTATTGACGGTCGGTGCGGGCAAGATGTTTGCAAAGCCGAGCGAGGCTGCCGCCGCGGCGCGCGATGGTGACCGCATCGAGATCGATTCGGGCACTTATGAAGATTGCGCGGTCTGGCGTGCATCCTCGCTCACGATTGTCGCCAGGGACGGCGCCACGCTGAAAGACCGCGTCTGCCAGGGCAAGGCGATCTTCGTGGTGCAGGGCAGCAACGTCACGATACGCAGCATCACCTTCACCGGCGCGCGCTCACCCGATAACAACGGCGCCGGCATTCGCGCCGAAGGCGCGAATCTAACGGTCGAAGACAGCGCATTCATCGACAATGAGGAAGGCATCCTCTCCGGTTCGGATCCGGCAAGCACGATCACCGTCCGCGGCAGCATCTTTAGAGGCAACGGGTCCTGTGCCGGTGTCGCGGGCTGCGCGCACGGGATTTATGCGGGCCATATCGCCGCCTTGATCCTCGATGGCAATCGTTTCGAGGCGCAGCACATCGGTCATCACATCAAATCGCGCGCGTTGCGCACCGAGATCAAAGGCAATGTCATCGAGGATGGTCCAACGGGCGATGCCAGCTATCTCGTGGACATACCCGATGGCGGCTCGCTGATCCTTTCCGGCAACCGCATGCAAAAGGGCCCGCGCAGCGACAATCCCGAGGTGGCGGTCATCGTCGGGGAAGAGAGCGCGTACAACCCGACCCGCGAAATCGTGATCGAAGGCAATGCCTTTGCCAATGACATGAATCGCCCGACCGATTTCCTGCGCAATCGCACGCAAACCGAAGCCCGCTTAACCGGCAATGCGTTCATCGGTCCCGTCATCCCGCTTTCCGGGCCAGGCCGACTGATCGGAAACAGCAGCCGTGACCGCTGACCCACGCGCCTCGCTTGCCCTTTAGCAGGGCAGCGCCTAATACCGCTGGCGCCGCTACCCGGTACCGTGCGTGACCGCTTCTTCCGCCGTGTGCGACGGACTTTCGCTACGCTCCATAACCCGCCGCTTCGGGTCGCGGCTCGCGGTCGATGCGGTATCGTTGGATGCGCCGCGCGGAAAAGTGTTCTGTCTTCTTGGGCCCTCCGGTTGCGGCAAATCCACGACGTTGCGGATCGCCGCCGGCCTCGAACGCGCCGATTCCGGCACGGTCCATGTCGGCGGCCGGATTGTGGATGGCGAAGGCCGCTTCGAGCCGCCGGAAAACCGCCGCGTCGGCCTCATGTTTCAGGATTACGCGCTGTTTCCGCATCTGACGGTGATCAAGAACGTTGCTTTCGGCCTGATGCGCCTGCCGCGCGCCGAACGCGAGAAGCGGGCCGAGGCAGAACTGTCTCGCGTCGGGTTGCTGTCGCATAAGGACGCGTACCCGCACACGCTGTCCGGCGGCGAGCAGCAGCGGGTCGCGCTCGCGCGCATGCTGGCACCTGATCCCGCTGTGGTGTTGATGGACGAGCCCTTCTCCGGCCTCGATGCGCGGCTGAGAGATGAGGTTCGCGGTACCACGCTGCAGCGTCTGCGGCAGGCCGATGCCGCGGTTGTGATGGTGACGCACGATCCGGACGAGGCCATGCGCGTGGCCGACACGATCGCGCTGATGCGGCAGGGGCACATCGTGCAGCAGGGAAAGCCGTCCGAGATTTACCGCATGCCGGTGGACCCCGAGGCTGCGGCGCTGTTTGGCGGGGCGAATCTGTTCCATGCCCCGGTGGCGGGAGGGCGTACACGGTCGCCTTTTGGCCCGCTGGCTGCGCCCCTTTTGCCGGAAGGTTCCCAGGCCGACATCGTTTACCGTCCTGCCGCCATATGGCTGGCCGAGGAGGGGGTGCCGGCACGCGTTGTGACCGTCAGGCCCTTTGCCGGACACCTTGAAATCGAAGCAATGATCGATGGTCCAGCCTTGCCCATGCCCCAGAAAGACCCCATTTTGGTGAGAGCATCGGGGCCTCTGGATGCGGCTATTTCGCCCGGGTCTGAGATCCGGCTGAATGCGCGGTCCGAGGATGCCTTCGTTTTCCCTTGCCGCGGAACCCTGTGTCGCGGCTAAAGACTTTAGCCTTCGATAGGTCTAAACAGACGACAGAATTAGGGATAGGACAAACAAGGCTGCGCTATAGGAGCGGGCGGCGCACTAGGATGTCCCGGCTATGGGAGTAGACTGATGGGTAGCTTCAGCATTTGGCACTGGCTGATCTTGATCATGGTTGTCGCGCTGCTGTTCGGCGGCAAAGGCAAGATCTCCAACCTCATGGGCGACCTCGCCCACGGCATCAAGAATTTCAAGGAAGGGCTCAAAGAGCCGCCGGCCGAACAGCCGCGCTCGATCGCGGATGGCGGCGCGGAGATCAAGAAGGCCGAAGAGGTCAAACACAGCTGATCCTGGGGGCGCGTGGTCGCCTTCAGGCGCGTGTGAGCGCCCATGTTTGACATTTCCTGGAGCGAGCTTCTCGTCATCGTGGTGGTCGCGGTGGTGGTCGTTGGACCGAAGGACCTGCCGCGGATGATGCGTACGGTTGGCCAATGGGCGGGCCGCGCGCGCGCCATGGCCGATCAATTCCGCCGCAGCTTCGACGATATGGCCCGGCAGAGCGAGCTCGACGAGCTGCGCCGCGAGGTCCAGAAGCTGCAGCAGACCCCGATCGAGGCGACCGATTACGAGGCGTTCGGCATCAAGGACAACGATTTCCCAACTGCGCCCAAGATCGAAGACGTGGGCGCCGCGCCGCCGAAGCTCGATACGCCGGGACCCTCCGATGCGCTCGCTTCGGCGCATACCGTGACCACTCCGGAGCCCCCTCCCGCCGCCGCACCTGCACAAGCCCCTGAGCCGGTGACGGCCACGCCGCATCAAGCCTAGCCGATGATCCAACCCAGCAAGGAAGAGGAAGACGAGCTCGAATCGAGCAAGGCGCCATTGCTCGAACATCTGATCGAGCTGCGCACCCGCATCGTCTATTCGCTCTGGGCGTTTCTCGCCGCCTTTCTCGTCTGTTTTTATTTCTCGAGCCGTATCTACGCCTTTCTGACGCAGCCGCTCGCGGATGCCGAAGCGACGCGCGGCGCCGGCGACCGGCACATGATCTATACGGCCCTGTACGAGGCGTTCTTCACCCAGGTGAAGGTCGGCATGTGGGGCGCGCTTTGCGTCGCCTTTCCCTTCATGGCCTATCAGCTTTGGCGGTTCATCGCGCCTGGCCTCTACAAGCATGAGCGCAGCGCCTTCTGGCCGTTTCTGATCGCGACGCCCTTCATGTTCATTCTGGGTGGCGCGTTCGTCTATTACCTGATGCTGCCGCGCGCGATTCAGTTCTTCATCAGCTATGAATCCAATGGCGAGAACGGCACCATTCCGATTGAGCTGCAGGCCAAGGTCGGCGAGTATCTCGATTTCGTCACGACGCTGATTTTTGCCTTCGGCTTCTGCTTCGAATTGCCTGTGTTGCTGATCCTCTTGGGACGGGTCGGCATCGTCACGAGCGCAGGACTCGCAAGCGCGCGCCGCTATGCCATTGTCGGTGTGTTCGCGCTCGCGGCGGTGGTGACGCCGCCCGATGTGTTCAGCCAGCTCTCGCTCGCTTTCCCGCTAATCCTGCTCTACGAGAGCTCGATCTGGGGCGTGAAGTTGATCGAGCGCAACCGCGCTAAGAAGGAAGCGGCCGAAGCGGCCGGGCCGGTCCAGCCGGCGTAGAAACCTTTCGTGCTCATTATGGTGTCGTGGCCCGGCTTGACCGCGCCATCCAGTAGGCGAGCGTCCGCAAGCCAGAGGCCAAGTCGCCTGGATGGCCCGCTGTTGCGGGCTATGACATGGATAGTAAGAAAATCGGGCGTAAGAGTTACGTCAGCAGATTGGCGTCGCGGGCGAGCTGCCACCGGCCTTTCTCTTTGCGCAGGATGGTCAGCACATAGCCCGATTTGCGCGCAACCGCGCCATCGGGCTGCGTCACAGCGATCGAGAGATGGCTTCGAAGCCAGGCCCAGTCGTCCAAGACCTTCAGCTCGCGGATCTCGGCTTTGCCCTCGATCTTCACATCTTTCATTGCTTGCGATTGCGCCGCGAACGCAGCCTTCCCGAAGGGCTCGCGGCCCGGCACCATGAACACCGCATCATCGCTCATAAGCCCAAGCACGGTCTGCACATCCCCGTTCCTGGAGGCAGCCATCCAGGTGTCGATCAACGCGCGGATCGCGCGTTCGTCCTCGCTCATGCGGTTCTCCCGTCCATCTTTACGCAGGGCGCGCGAGCATGTCAGAACGCCCGCGCTTTCAGGAACGCCTCCATGCACGACATCAAGCTCATTCGCGACGATCCGGCAAGCTTCAAGACAGGGCTCGCGCGCCGCGGCGACAGCGAGGGCAAGCTCGCGGCGGCGATCGACGAAGCGGTGCAGCTCGACAAGAGCTGGCGCGCGACCAAGACCGCCTTCGAACAGCATCAGGCGAGGCGCAACGAGGCTTCGAAGCTGATCGGCCGTGCCAAGGCCCAGAAGAACGAGGCCGAAGCCGCGGCACTGACCCAGGAGGTCGCCGAGCTCAAAACGAAGCTGCAAACCGAAGAGGTGCAGGAGCGCGTCTTCAAGGAACGGCTTGATGGGCTGCTTGCGACACTGCCGAACATGCCGGCGGACGAGGTGCCGGAAGGCGATGAGAGTGCGAATAAGGAAGTTCGCCGTTTCGGTGCTGCGCCAAAGATGGATTTCAAGCCGAAGGAGCATTTCGATCTCGGCGAAGGCTTGCGGCTGATGGATTTCGAGGCTGCGGCGCGGATGTCGGGCGCGCGTTTCGTGGTCCTGAAGAAGGAGCTGGCCCGGCTCGAACGCGCCATCGCGCAATTCATGCTCGATCTGCACACGGAGGAATTCGGCTATACCGAAGTGTCGCCGCCTTACCTCGTGCGCGACGCCGCCATGTTTGGCACCGGCAATCTGCCGAAATTCGAGGAAGACCTCTTCTTCACCGCCGCGCCGACGGCGCATTTGCGGGAATCTCTGATCGAAGTCTTCGAGAATGTGCGGCCCGCGGATATGCGCGACCGGGCCGAATGGGTCGCCTTGCAAAAAAACGTCTATGACCGTTTGCGCAGCGTCGAAGTGAAGGAGCGTTACGGTCTGATCCCGACGGCAGAGGTCTCACTCACCAATCTGGTGCGCGAGCAGATCCTGGAAGAAAAGCAGCTCCCTTTCCGCTTCACAGCCTTTACGCCGTGTTTCCGCGCCGAAGCGGGTGCGGCAGGGCGCGATACGCGCGGCATGATCCGCATGCACCAATTCTCCAAGGTGGAGCTCGTCTCGATCACCACGCCCGAGGTTTCTGCGGACGAGCACGAGCGCATGACGAATTGCGCACAGGAAGTGCTGAAGCGGCTCGATCTGCATCACCGCGTGATCGTGCTTGCGGCCGGCGATATGGGGTTCGGCGCGCGCAAGACCTATGACATCGAGGTCTGGCTTCCGGGGCAGAATGCATTCCGTGAAATCTCCTCCTGCTCCAATTGCGGCGATTTCCAGGCGCGGCGTATGAATGCGCGTTACCGTCCGGAAAAAGAAAAACAGACGCGCTTCGTGCACACGCTGAACGGCTCGGGGTTGGCGGTCGGGCGCACACTCGTCGCGGTGCTGGAGAATTATCAGCAGGCGGATGGTTCGATCGTCATCCCCGAAGCGCTGCGGCGCTACATGGCTGGCGCGAGCCGCATCGGCGCATGAGACGTAGGAAACCGCTTCGCATTCTCGTCTCCAATGATGACGGAATTCACGCGCCGGGCCTGGTTGTCGCCGAGAAAATCGCGCGCACGCTGTCCGACGATATTTGGGTGGTGGCGCCCGAGACGGAGCAATCGGGGGCCTCGCATTCGCTGACGCTGACGCTGCCCTTGCGGCTGCGCCAGGCGGGTCCGAAACGCTTTGCGCTATCCGGCACGCCGACCGATTGCGTGATGATGGCGGGCATTCACATCATGAAGGACAATCTGCCCGACCTCGTTCTCTCTGGCGTCAATCGCGGTTTCAACGTCGCCGATGACGTGACCTATTCGGGGACCGTCGCCGCTGCGATGGAGGGTACGGTGCTCGGCATTCCCTCCATCGCGATGAGCCAGGCGATGGGCGGGCGCGACGAGACCGAGGCGATCTGGGCTTGCGCCGAGAAGCACGGACCGCCGCTGGTCAAGCGGCTGGTGGAGATCGGCTGGCCGAAGGAAGTGCTGCTCAACGTCAACTTCCCGCCGCTGCCGCCGTCGAAGGTAAAACGCGTAGCGGTCGTGGGACAGGGCCAGCGCGATCAATCGATGCTGAAGGTCGAGGAGCGGGTCGATGCCCGAAACCGTACCTATTTCTGGATCGGCTTCAAACGCGTCTTCTCCGATCCGGAGCATGGTACCGATCTGCGCGCGATCTATGACGGCCAGATTTCGGTCACGCCGCTGCATCTGAACCTGACCGAATTGCGCGAGCAGCAGCGGTTGTCCGGCCTGATCGACGGTCCCCTGGTCGCACTGAAACGGCAGAAGGCCAGCCGGCCGCGCAAATCCCGCCGTAACGGACGCATCCGGCGAGTTGATGAGTCTTAACGGCTGCAACCACCCCTTGGTTAACGCTTTGTTAAGACCATTGGTTAGCAATTGCTAACCTTTAACGACGATGATCCCGCCTCTGGAGGCGGACCGTCGCGAGCGGGGGGCCGCTCGGAAATTTTCAGGGGATGATCCCATGTGGATCGCAGACGCAACAATTGCGCGTAAGGCTCGCCTATTGGCGTGCAGCGTAGCGATGCTGGCGCTTGCCGCATGCGCGACGACGCCGCCCGTCTATGTGCAATACCAGCCGGCGCCTGGATCGTATTTCGTCGTGCCGGTCAACACGGGCGAGACCGTCGCCGCGGTTGCCGAGCGTTACCAAGTCGACGAAGAGGATCTGGTTGCGATCAACGCTATTCTTGACCGCGATGCGCCGCTTCGCGACGGCAGTATTCGCGTCCCGGCCTATGGACATCTGAAAGACCCGCGCCGTCAGCCGCGGCTCGCGGAGATGCGGCATGAGCCGATCGAAAGCCGTGCACTCGCGGCCCCGCGATCGCTGCGCAACGAGCGTGGTGCGGAGCGCGTGCCGCAGCCGGTCGCGAGGCCTGAGCGCAACGCGCGCATTGAAACGCGCGAACTGCCGAAGCCTCGGCAAGGCAGCACCTCCGAGCGTCCGAGCCAACCGGCGCCGGTCGTTGCTTCACGTAATGAGGCACGAAAGCCCGGATCCGCGGCTCCAAAGCAACCGGAGTCCGATGGCGGCTGGTGGAATGTTTTCACGCCGACACCGCAGCCTCGGCCCGAGCCGGTCTCGGGGCACAAATTCCTCTGGCCGGTTCAGGGCCGGCTGATCTCGGCCTTCGGCACCAGCGAAGGCGGCGAACGCAATGACGGTATCAATATCCAGGCGAAGGAAGGCGCGCCGGTGCGCGCAGCCGATGCCGGCACCGTCACCTATGTCGGAAACGAGCTGAAGGGCTATGGCAACCTGGTGCTGATCCGGCACGACAATGGCTTTGTCAGCGCTTACGCACATTCCGAAAGCGTGACAGTCGCTCGGGGCGAGCGTGTCACGCGCGGGCAGGTGATCGCCTATGCCGGTGCAACCGGGGATGTGACGCAGCCGCAGCTTCATTTCGAGCTCAGGCTCAACACCAAGCCGGTGGACCCGACGCCCTATATGATGGCGTCGAACTAACGCTCAGCGCAACGTCTTGCCGAGCGCGCCTGCGAGATCCTGGATGAACTGCCAGGCGACGCGGCCCGAACGGCTGCCGCGCGTTGCCGACCAGGCAAGCGCGCGCTCGCGCAGCTCGGCTGGCGGCAGCGTCAGACCGAAATGCTGTGCATAGCTTTCGATCATCGCGAGGAATTCATCCTGCCCGCAATGATGGAAGCCGAGCCACAACCCAAACCGGTCGGAGAGCGAGACCTTTTCCTCGACCGCTTCCGATGGGTTGATCGCAGTCGAACGCTCGTTCTCGATGATGTCGCGCGGCATCATGTGGCGGCGGTTCGAGGTCGCGTAGAACAGCACGTTGCGGGGCCGCCCCTCGACACCGCCTTCCAGCGCGGCTTTGAGCGATTTGTAGCTCGTATCCTCGCGATCGAAGGAGAGATCGTCGCAGAAGAGGAGGAAGCGCCGCGCGCTGCCGCGGAGCGCGCGCAGGAGATGCGGCAGCGAGGCGATGTCCTCGCGCGGGATTTCGACCAGCGCGAGCCGGTCTTTGCCTTTGCGATTGCGGTTCACTTCCGCGTGCACGGCTTTAACAAGCGAGCTCTTGCCCATGCCGCGCGCACCCCACAGCAGCGCGTTATTGGCCGGCAGCCCATCCGCAAACCGGCGCGTGTTCTCGAACAAGGTATCGCGGGCCGCATCGATGCCTTTCAGCAGCGACAGCGACAGGGCGGCGACATCGCCAACCGGCACCAGCGTGCTGTGTTCTGCCTCCCAAACGAAGGCATCAGCCTCATCGAGACGGTCCAGCGCCTGCGATGGAACCCGCGCCCGCGCCGCTTCCAGCGCCGCTGCGATGCGTTCGAGCGCGTGTTCCAATTTGGCCAAATCGTCGGTCATGACGCGCGTTTTCCGCAGTTGATGCTTTGGTTGCAAAGGAGGGCGGCAGGGCTATATTCCCTCTCAACGTGGCGCGGAAGGGGCTTGGGCGGACGAGATGAATCTGAACGATCCCTTCGTTTCCACGATGGTGCCGCTGATCCTTTTGTTCGGCATCTTCTATTTCCTTTTGATCCGGCCCCAGCAGCAGCGCGTTAAGGCTCACCAGGACATGGTGAATGCGGTGCGCCGCGGCGATATCGTGGTGACGGCGGGCGGTCTGATTGGCAAGGTCGCGAAGGTCAAGGATGATGGCGAGGTCATGGTTGAGATCGCCGACAATGTGCAGGTCCGTGTCCTGAAAAGCACGCTTTCCGAAGTGCGCTCGAAGGGCGAGGGAAGGGGCGAAGGATAGCCAATGATCTACATCACCCGCTTCCAGCTTATCGTCATTTCCATCGTCCTGTTCCTGGGCGTCCTGTTCTCCGTGTCGAATTTCCTGCCGGCGTCCGTGCGCGCCGCCATGCCGGGCTGGTTCCCAAGCTCGACCATCAATCTCGGTCTCGACTTGCAAGGCGGTTCGTATCTGCTGCTCGAAGTCGATATGCCGGGTGTGGTTCGCGAGCGCTTGCAGACGCTGCGCACCGATATCGGGGCAGGGCTGCGGCGCGACCGTATCGCCTATACCGATCTGAACGCCGGGCGCGATGGCGTCACGCTGCATCTCGTCGATGCGAAGCAGGCGGAGGGCGCACGCAAGGTCCTGCGCGATCTGGCGCAGCCGCCGGGCACATTCCTAGGTCTCGGCGCGAATGAATACGATATCACCGACGATGGGATGGGCAATTTCACACTCAAGATGACGCCCACCTACCAGCGTCAGATGCAGACCCAGATCGTCAGCCAATCGATTGAAGTGGTCCGCCGCCGCATCGACGAGCTCGGTACGCGTGAGCCGACCATCCAGCAGCAGGGCGAGGACCGCATTCTGGTTCAGGTCCCGGGCCTGAAAGACCCGGAGGAATTGAAGCGGCTGCTCTCCACGACTGCCAAGATGACCTTCCGGCTGGTCGATACGACCGCCAATGTGCAGGACGCGCAGCGCGGCCGGGTGCCGCCGGAGGATGAGCTGCTCTATGAGGTGGACAAGGCCAACAACCAGATTCCCTGGCTGGTGCAGCGGCGCGTCATCGTCTCGGGCGATCGTTTGCAGGCGGCAAGCCCCGGTTTCGATCAGCGCACCGGCGAAGCGGTGGTGAATTTCCGTTTCGACACCCGCGGCGCGACCGAATTCGGCAATGCGACCAAGGTCAATGTCGGGCGGCCCTTCGCGATCGTGCTCGACAACAAGGTGATTTCGGCCCCCGTGATCCGCGAGCCGATCTTGGGCGGGCAGGGGCAGATTTCCGGCACCTTCACGATTTCGACGGCGAACGATCTTGCCATCCTGTTGAATGCTGGCGCGCTTCCGGCCGCGCTCACCGTGATCGAGGAGCGTACCGTTGGAGCCGAGCTCGGCGCGGATTCGGTCAACGCAGGCAAGCTCGCCGCCATTGGCGGTCTCGCCGCGGTCGCGCTCTTCATGTTCGCGACCTACGGTCTGTTCGGCATCTTCGCGATTGTGGCGCTCGGCGTGAACATGGTGCTTCTCGTTGCGTTGTTGACCGGGTTGCAGGCGACGCTAACCCTTCCCGGCATCGCCGGCATGGTGCTCACCATGGGCATGGCGGTGGACGCGAACGTTCTGATCTATGAGCGCATCCGCGAAGAAATGCGCGCAGGCAAAACGGTAACGTCTTCGATCGATGCCGGCTTCCGGCGGGCGACGGCCACCATCGTCGACACCAACATGACCCATGTGCTCGCGGCGGCCATTCTGTACGCCGTCGGCACGGGCCCGGTTCGCGGCTTCGCCGTGACATTGGGTCTCGGCGTCATCACCTCTTTCTTCACGGCGGTGATGGTGACGCGGCTCCTTGTGGTGACTTGGCTGCGCACGCTGCGCCCGAAAAAGCTCGCGCTTTAACCAGAGAGCCAGCAATCGCGGCGAATGGCTACTCGCTATTCGCTAGGGCGTTGGTGTAGGTTCCGGGCCAGAAAAATCATCGGACCGGGGGGTCGTCATGGCTGCATTCTTTGCCAATCTGCGCAACACGGTGGTCGCGGGCTTCGTCCTCGCCGGCCTGGTGTTCCTGCTCTATCTGACGCAGGCCCAATTCGTGAATGCGGTGTTCTGGCCGTTCTTCCTGCGCTGGATGCACATCATCTCCGGGATCATGTGGATCGGCCTGCTCTGGTATTTCAACTTCGTCCAGACGCCGACCATGCCCAAAATCCCAGACGAGTTAAAAGGCGGGGTCTCGCGCTTCATCGCGCCGGCGGCGCTGTTCTGGTTTCGCTGGGGCGCGATGGCGACGATCTTCTTCGGCATTCTGCTCGCCGCGTTGAACGGCTATCTGCTCGAAGCCTACACACTCGACGCGCTGGAAGGCTTCATCAATTACAACTTCATGATCATCGGCATCGGCATGTGGCTGGGTACGATCATGTGGTTCAACGTCTGGTTCATCATCTGGCCGAACCAGCAGAAGGTGCTGAACATCAACAACGCCTATCCGACCCTGCCGGCCGATCAGAAGGCGGCAGCGGCGCGCATTGCCGGCATGGCGTCGCGCATCAACACCATGCTGTCGATTCCGATGCTGTTCTGCATGGCCGCTGCGTCGCATCTGACGTGAGGCTGTTGCGCATTGACCAAAGGGCCGTCCGGACCGCTCCGGGCGGCTCTTTGCTTTGACATGCCTGCGGCTGGCGATGCTTCGCTCGCAGCGGAGCTCGCGCGATCGGATTATGACCGCTACCTCGCCGCGCTGTTCGCGCCGCAGGCGCTGCGTACACCGCTGATAGCGCTCTATGCCTTCAACCACGAGCTGGCACGCGCGAGCGAGGTGGCAAGCCAGCCGATGATCGGCCTCATGCGGTTGACCTGGTGGCGGGAGACCGTCGAAGGCATTTACGGCGGGCAAGTGCGCAATCATGCGTTGACGCAACAGCTCGCGCAGGCGATCGGCAAGCATGACCTGCCGCGTCACTTGTTCGAGACGATGCTCGATGCGCGCGAGGCCGATATCGAAGAGACGCCGTTTGCGGATATTGCGAGCCTAGAAACCTACGCGGGCAGTACCGCGGGAACGCTCATGCGGCTGGCCGCGCGTATCTTGGGCGCTGGCGAGTCGCTGGATAAGCCGGCGCACGACGCCGGCATCGCCTATGGACTGACGGGCTTGCTGCGCTCCCTGTCGTTCCGCGCCCGCCGCCGCAATCTGGTGCTGCCCCTCGATGCGCTTGCAACATCCGGGCTGTCACCGGAAGCGGTCTTTGCCGGTGCCGCGGGGATGAAACTCGCACCCGTGCTGGGTGCCGTTGCCGAACGGGCCAATCGCCATTACGCGGAGGTCCACGTGCTCCGCCTGCCGCGCCGGTTTCTGCCGGCCATTCTTCCGGCGACGCTGGTACCAAGCCGAATCCGCGCGATAACCGCTCCGGGCTATGATGCCATCGCGCCGCAAGCGGTCGAACCGATCCATCGCCGCCAATGGGCGATGCTGGCGGCGATGATGCAAGGCCGTGTTTGAGGCGTTATTCGGCAGCGGCGCGCCGGCCAAGCCATGATTCGAGATCGGCGATCGCGCGATGCGCCATCAGCTTTTTCCGATCGCGGCCGCGCGTATCGGTTTCGAGCGGCGGGAACAGTCCGAAATTCACATTCATCGGCTGGAACATCGCAGCATCCGCGTCGCGCGTGATATGCGAAAGCAGCGCGCCGAGCGCGGTTGTCTGGGGCGGGGGCGCGCTCGCCATCCCCAATGCCTCCGCCGCGGCGAAACGGCCCGCGAGCAGCCCGATGGCCGCGGATTCGACATAGCCCTCGACGCCCGTGATCTGGCCCGCGAAGCGCAGCCGCGGTTCGGCCTTCAGTCGCAGCGTTGCATCCAGCACTTTCGGCGCATTCAGGAAGGTATTGCGATGAATGCCGCCGAGGCGCGCGAACCGCGCCTCACGCAGCGCCGGAATGGTATGGAAGATGCGAACCTGCTCGGCATATTTCAGCTTCGTCTGGAATCCGACCATGTTCCAGAGCGTGCCGAGCGCGTTGTCTTGCCTGAGCTGCACCACCGCATAAGGGCGCTTGCCCGATCTCGGATCGCGCAAGCCGACTGGCTTCATCGGGCCAAAGCGTAGCGTGTCTTCCCCGCGGGCCGCCATCACCTCGATCGGAAGACAGCCTTCGAAATAGGGAGTCGATTTCTCCCATTCTTTGAACTCAGTCTTATCGCCGGCAATTAGGGCAGCAACGAAACCGCGGTACTCCGCTTCGGTCAGCGGGCAGTTGATGTAATCCGCGCCGCCGCCACCCGGGCCTTTCTTGTCGTAACGCGATTGAAACCAAGCCAGATCGAGATCGATGGAGTCCCGCTCGACGATGGGTGCGATGGCATCGAAGAACGCAAGCGACTCCTCGCCGGTGCGGGCGCGGATGCGCTCTGCAAGCGCAGCCGAGGTCAACGGGCCGGTCGCCACGATTACGCTCCGCCAATCGGCCGGAGGATCGGCCACCTCTTCGCGCTGGATCGCGATCCTTGGATGCTCCCTTAGCGTCGCTTCGACCGCCGCCGAGAAGCCGTTGCGATCGACCGCGAGCGCGCCGCCCGCGGGCAGCTTATGGGCATCTGCCGCGCGCATGATAAGCGAGCCGGCCCGCCGCATCTCCTCATGCAATAGGCCGACGGCGTTATTCTCCCAATCGTCGGAGCGAAAGGAGTTGGAGCAAACGAGTTCCGCGAGCCTTTCGGTAATATGCGCTTCGGTGCTCCGGACGGGGCGCATCTCATGCAGCACTACGGGCACGCCCGATTGTGCGACCTGAAACGCCGCCTCGCTGCCCGCAAGGCCGCCGCCGATGATGTGAATGCTGTCCATCGCTGACGCGGGATAGCGCGGATTACCGAACGGGGCAATTGTCAGCCTGCCGCGCGCCCCCTAGCATCCGTCAGTGGCATTTTCATTCAAGCGACAGTCCAGCATGGCAAAAGTTCCGGTCGGCCGAACCATCGGCTTCGCCTATGGCTTCCTTTTCCGGCAGATCGGAACCGTGCTGGCGGTGGCGGGAATTCCGGCGCTGGCGTTTGCGGCGACCGATTATGCGAGCCGCGCGCTCCTCGCCGCCGAGGAAGCCGCCAATGGTGCGGATGCAGAACCGAGCGGTTCTGCGGCGCTGGCGCTGCTTGCAACCCTGCTGGTCGCGATTATGGCGACCGCGGTGACGGCGCTTGCCATGGTCAGGGTGGTACTCGCACAGCAGGGTTCGCCTGCATCGCTGCCGTTTCCGGAAACCGCGCTGCGCATGGCAGGCGCCTATTTGCGCCTGATCGGGGGCGCGATTGTTCTTTTGGGCCTCGCGGCCGGGATCACCTTTGCCGCCTATCGGCTCGCTGGAATTCCCTTGGACGGCAATGTCCAGATTGCGTTGACGCCGCAAATTTTGGTAGCGGCGCTCATCTCCTGGGTGGTGTTTGCCTACGCGCTGGTCTCGATTCTGCGCATGGGATTCCTGCTGCCTGCGGTGGTCGCAAGCGAACCCAAAGGCGGTCTCAAGCGTAGCCACGAGCTGAGCGCCGGCAATACGGGGCGGCTGTTCGTCATCGCCGTCACGCTTGCCCTGCCGATCGTGTTCCTGATGATGACCGCAACCGGCATGATCATGCGCTCCGCGCTGGGCGAGGATTTCGCCGCGACCGCGATCACGCCCGAATTGATGCAGCGGGTCGAGCGAGCCATCGCCGAACGATTGGCCGCCTGGGAAACCTTCAACGCGGTGATCTTCGTGCTCTACTCCGGCCTTATCTATAGCGGCGCCGCCTATGCCTATCGCGCCGCGTTGAACCAACGTCAACGGAAAGCGTGACAGCGAAAATCGCATAGGAGGGCTTCGGCATGCGCAAGACGATGCTGGTTCTCACAGCCGTTGCAGCTTTTGGCCTCGCGACCGCTCGCGCGGCCGAGTCTCCTGGACCCGAAGCGCTGCTGGCCGGCACGCGCTGGATGGAGATCGGAGTCTTCGACACGCTCGACAATATCTCGCCCGAAAAGATGTTGCTCTTGCGCCTCTGCACGATAGCCGACATCGCCTTCGTCATCGAGGAGGGCAAGCTTACCCGATACGACCGTGCCGGTCTTTCCGGCAAGAGCGTGCCCTTGATGTTCGCGAGCGTCGACGTCGATCGTGCTACCGATGGAAGCATCGCGTTGACGCTGCACAGCACCGCCGATGGCAACGACATGCCTGAGCGGTACCGTGTCGAGCCGGGCGGCGAGGTCTTGCGCAGCCTGATCGGCGGCGCGAATGGCCCTGCCTATCTCAAATGCCGGATGGGCACTGGTACCCGCTGACGCGGCTTTGGATCAGCTGTCCGAGGCTTTGACAAGGGCTTGCAGCTCTTCGTTCGTCACTTCACCGACCACGATGCGGTCATTAATGACGAAGGTCGGCGTGCCGTTGAAATGCAGCCGGTCGGCAAGCGCATTCGACGCATTGACCTGCTCGATCACGGCCGGGTCAGCCATATCCTTTTCGAGCTTCGCTGTGTCGATGCCGACGCTCTTGGCGATGTCGAGAATGCGCGCCTTGGGCAATTCGCCCGTTGTCTGCATCAGCGCGAAATGGAACGGCACATATTTGCCGGGCTGGCGGCGGGCCGCGACCGCGGCTTGCGCCGCAACGAGCGAATCCGGCGTCAGGATCGGCCGCTCGATATAGGCGATGCGGACGTTCTTGTTCGTCGCGGCCAGGTTTTTCACCGCCTGTAGCGAGGCTTTGCAATGCGGGCAGCGGTAATCGAAGAACTCCGCAACCGTCACCTTGGCATCCGCGGGACCTTCGACGAACGCCACCTTGGGATCGGTTAGCGCCTTGGCTCCGATCTGGAAGAGAGCGTCGGTGCGCGCCTTATCCTCGGCCGCGGCCTGCTGCGTATCGAGGCGGTTCGTCATTTCGACGATGATGTCGGGATGCGTGAGCAGATAATCGTGCACGACCTGCTCGATCTGGGCGCGTCCCGTTACGGTCGCGAGCGCCGCGCTGACGGGCAGCCGGCCCGTGACCAGCATGGTCGCGGCGGCACCGGCGCAGAATAGAGCGACTCCTGCGGCCGCCATCTTGAGCGTGGTCTTCACATCCATAGCGGCCTCACCGGTTCCTTCGCTGCTCGGCAATCTGAGACTGAGAGATGGCAATGATATCGGAAGCACGTTGCCAATCGATTGAGCCCTGCGGCAGGGCCCGCTGGGAACGGCCCGCGAACTGCACCGCACATTGGAAAACGTAGATGGCAAAGCAGCGCTCGGCGGTCGCAAGCTCTGCCTGTCCCTGCTTGCCGGAGCGGGCGTAGGCGACGGACAGCTCATACCAGGCAAAGCCGTTGTCGCGTTCCTGGGCCAGCGCCGTCTGCAACTCCGCCGTGGCAGGCAGGGTATATTTCGGGTTCTCGGTGCCGAGCATCGCGGCGGCCAAGGAGATGCGGAGTAGAGGCGCGTCGGGCAGCGCTTGCACCGCCTTGGTATAGGGCGCTATGCCTTCTTCGACTTTGCCCATCTCGACCTTGATCTGGCCATAGGTCTCAAGGAAGTACGGGTTGTCCGGTTCTTGTTTGAGCAGCGCCTCGATCTCGTTCAGCGCGCCCTGCATGTTGGGTTCGTGCAAATAGGCCATGGCCCGCGCATAGCGCGCCGGCTTGCTTGTGTCGCTCTGCGGATAGCGGCGCAGCGTGACTTCGGGACGGTCGATATAGCCGCGCAGCTTGGCGCGGATCATGTCATAGGCATATTGCGACGCCGGACTGTCCTTCACGTCGCGATAGGGCGACGCGTCGACCAGGGTTTGCAGCGCCGAGATGCGATCGACCGGCGCCGGATGGCTCTGCGCGAACGGATCGATGTGCTGCGACATCAGGATTTCCTGACTCTCGAAGCGCTTGAAAACCTGTAACATGCCTTGGCCGGATTGATGCGTGGCCGTGAGATAGCGCACGCCCGCCTGGTCGGCCGAGGCTTCCTGCGTGCGGCTGAAGGCGAGGAAGGTGCGCTCTGCGATTTGCTGGCCGCCCATCAGGATCGCTTGACCGGCTTCGGGCGCGCCGGCGGCAATGGCTGCGACGCCAACCGCCATCGACAGCAATAATGGGATGGTCGCAGCACGCATGCCTTGCGTGGTCCGCACCAGATGTCCGCCGGCCATATGGCCGGTCTCATGTGCCATCACGCCGATCACCTGAATGGGCTGATCGAGCTGCATGATCAGACCGCTGTTCAGGAACATGTTCTGGCCTTCGGCGACGAAGGCGTTAATCGAAGGATCGTTGATGATGTAGAGGTGCACGGCGGCCGGTTGCAGCCCCGCGACCACGAGAATCGGATCGAGATAGGCGCGCAGCACGCGCTCAATTTCGGTGTCGCGAATGATCGATTGCGCTTGCGCGGGCGTGGGAGCGGCGATCGACATAAGAGCAGCGCCGGCAAGGCAAAGCCCCAGCACCGGCCGCTTCAGGAATCTGGCGAGCTTCAACGTTCACGCTCCTTCGATGCGCACACCCCGCCAACGGACGACCGTAGGATCGAGCAAATCGCCCGTCAATGGCTCGGGTCCGTAAGCCCCTGGCTAGCCGCCGAAACGCCGTTGCCACCAGCCTTTGCGCGGCTCGCGCGGCGGCTCGGCTTCGGGCAATTGAGGCCGCTCGCGTGGTGGCGGCGGCTCTGCCGGGCCCGCCGTAGCCGCTTCCGGTTCGGGCGCTTCGGCAGGAACAAAGTGCTGCGGCTCCGGTTTCGGCTCCCGCTCGGTTTGGCGCGCAGACGCTTCGGCCCCGCGATCGTCGAGCGTCCATTGTGGCGATGAGGGCGCGTTGGGCATGACCGCGGGTGCGAATGTCTCGGCGGATACGGCCGAATCATAGGCGCCATTGCGTTCGGAGGACGCTGCCTCCGGACCCGCATGCGTGACATGACCCTCGCCATTGCCGGCCTGAGGCATGCCTTGTTCGCCTTCGCGGCGGCGTCCGCGGCGGCCGCGGCGCCGGCGGCGGCGCTTGCGGTCGCCCTGACCCTGCTGGTCGCCACCGACGCTATGGCCTTGCGGGCCGGCTTCGGATGTTGCGCCGTCGTCCTCGCCCTCATCTATGCCGGCTTCGACAGATGTCTCAGCCTCCGTTTGGATGGGCTGGTTCTCTGCGGCACGATTGGCGTCGTAGCTCTGCTGACGCGGCTCGTGGCTTGCGCCATTACCGGCCTCTGGCTGTCCGCGTCCGCGGCCGCCACGGCGGCGGCGGCGGCGTCTGCGCCGGCTGCCTTCGCCTTCTTGCATTCCTTGTGCCGCGCGCTCGCGCGGCTCGGATGCCTCTTGGGTCGACTCCCGATCGCCCTCGGTCTCGCGATCCGTCTCCTCCTCGGCTTCCGCGTCCACCTCGGGGGCGGGTTCGCTTTCCACCGGCTGGGTCTGGAATCCGGCTTCGACGGTGACCGCCGCCGGTTTGGGTCGCGAACCCGGCGCGCGCATGCCCGTCCGCTCGAGCTCGAAGCTGCCACCCATCATCTCTTCCTGCGGTTCGAAGCTGACTTCGAGATCGTAGGCCTCTTCGATCCGCGCGATTTCGCGCCGCTTGTGGTTCAGCGTGTAGATCGAGACATCTTCCGGCGCTTTGACGCTGATATTCGCGCCCGGCGAGCGCTGGCCTTCTTCGTCCAGCGCGCGCAACAGACGCAACGCGGCAGATTCGGTGGAACGAATAATGCCAAGACCGGCGCAATGCGGGCACGTCACCGTCGAGCTTGCCACCACACCGGCACGCAAGCGCTGGCGCGACATCTCAAGCAAGCCGAACTGGCTGATCTTGCCGATTTGGATCCGGGCGCGGTCGCCCTTGACCGCATTGTGCAACCGCTTCTCGACATTGCGGTCGTTCTTGGCGTCCTCCATGTCGATGAAGTCGATGACGATCAGCCCGGCAAGATCGCGCAGGCGCAGCTGGCGCGCGATTTCGTCGGCCGCTTCGAGGTTGGTCTTGTAAGCCGTTTCCTCGATCGAATGCTCGCGCGTCGCCTTGCCGGAGTTCACGTCGATGGAGACGAGGGCCTCGGTCTGGTTGATGACGATGTAGCCGCCCGAACGCAACGTCACGGTCGGGCTGAACATGGCATCGAGCTGCGATTCGACCTGGAAGCGCTGAAACAGCGGCAGCGATTCCTTGTAGAGCTTCACGTTCTTCGCATGGCTCGGCATGATCATGCGCATGAAGTCTTTGGCGTCGCGGTAGCCCGCTTCGCCGTCCACCTGCACCTCGGATATGTCCTTGTTGTAGAGGTCGCGGATGGCGCGCTTGATCAGACTGCCTTCCTCGTAGACGAGGGCAGGGGCATTCGATTTGAGCGTCAGCTCGCGCACCGTATCCCAGAGGCGAAGCAGATATTCGTAATCGCGCTTGATTTCGAGCTTGGTACGGTTGGCACCGGCGGTCCGGATGATGAGTCCCATCCCCTCCGGCAGTTCCAGCGATTGCGCCGCCGCTTTCAGACGCTTGCGGTCGGTCGCCTGCGTGATCTTGCGCGAGATGCCGCCGCCGCGCGGCGTGTTGGGCATCAGCACGCAATAGCGTCCGGCGAGGGATAAGAACGTGGTGAGCGACGCGCCTTTGGTACCGCGCTCTTCTTTCACCACCTGCACCAGCAGGATCTGCCGGCGCTTGATGACCTCTTGGATCTTGTATTGGCGGCGGCGCGGCGGGCGCGGCCATTGTTTCTTGTCACGGCGCTGATGCTGCTGCGGGACGCCGGTCGCCTCGGCCTGCACCATAGGTTCTTCTGAAGCCGCTGTTTCCGGAGTTGCGGCAGTCTCGAAGGTCTCGGAAACCGCTTCGCCAATCTCCAAAACCGGTTGTTCCGACGCCTCTGTTGCCGCGGTATCTCCGCCTACCGTTTCCGCGCTTTCTGCCGCTGATGTCCGCGTTTCCGGCTCGGCGGCCCCAGCTTCATCGGTTTCGGCCTGCGAATCGGCCTCGGCTTCGGTCTCTGTGTCAGTGTCGGAATCGGAATCGTCTTGTTCGCCGGTGTCCGCATCGTCCCTGGCTTCCGGCGCTTCGGCGTCTTCGGATCGCGTCTCTTCGCCAGTCGCTTGCGCCGGCTCATCGTCCTGTTCGGCGCCCAGCATCGAATCCTGACGCGGAGCCGTTGCGGTATCGACCGCGTCGAAGTCGTCTTCGGCCATCAGCCGCTGGGTCTGGGCTTCCAAGAGCGCCATCCGGTCGGCGACGGGGATTTGATAATAGTCGGGGTGGATTTCGGAGAAAGCGAGGAAGCCCTGGCGATTGCCGCCATATTCGACGAACGCCGCCTGCAGCGACGGTTCGACCCGGGTTACCTTGGCAAGATAGATATTTCCTTTGAGCGGCCGCCTGGTGGCGGATTCGAAATCGAACTCCTCGACCTTGTTACCGTCGAGAACGACCACCCGGGTTTCCTCCGGATGGCTTGCATCGATAAGCATGCGCTTTGGCATAGATGACTCCGTGCGCGCGCATCGGCCGCAAACGCCTTGCGCGCGCTTCGGAGGCGCGGCGCGGGTCATGCGGGAGACGGCGCGAATTCAGTTGGGTGTGAGTAAGGGACGCGAGCAAACCAGACGGCGCACGAAGCGTTCCCGGAAGGTTCGAAATGGGGAAGCAATACGTTAGCGTGTGAGCCATCTCAATTCGGTCCGGTGCTGGGTGCGGGAGCATTCCTGTGAGCCCGCGCCTTGGCACCGGTGTGTCCTAATATCCGCGACCGCGTCGCCGCCAATGTCGCGGGGTGATGGGCGTCTTCCGTCCTTGGAAGCCCCTGGTTTCCGCCAAAGAGGCGAGCCGGCAATCCGACTCGCGGCACATAAGGCGAATGTGCCCTTGTATTGGTGCCCCGCCGCCACGGCAAGTGGCTTGCTGGGGCGCTTCGCCTGTTCCAACAAACGGTGGATCAGGGTTAAGAACAATTAGACGGTATTCGCTAACGAAGTATAAACGGTTCGCCTACGACATTGACCACGTCGTCTGGCAGGTGGGGCTAAGCGGGGCGAGAGGCTAGCGTGGTGTGGTCGGTACGGAGTTCGGCGAATTCCGCAACGCTTTTGTTAACCATGATTTTTCCGCTCCTGCTGGCAGTGGGGGTGATTGACACGCACGCTGCTGCGCCGTCGCCGCGGCGGGCTGCGCTCTCCCCGCCGCCGCAACTCCGTAGCGATGTCGACCCGATCGGTGCGCTTTTGGCGCAACAGGCGCTCGAAAATCCGCAAGGCGCGGCCCCCGTGGTCATCGGTCTTTCCTTGCAGGAAGCCCGTGGCCGCGCTCGCTTCGCGATCGAGATCAGCGATCCCGTCGATATCCATGCCTTCACCCTTACCGGTCCCAACCGGATCGTGCTGGACATGCCGGAAGTCCTGTGGCGCATGCCGGAGGAGGCAAGGCCCTCCGGGCGCGGACCGATCCGCAATTACCGCTATGGCCAGTTTCGCAAGGGCACATCCCGCTTCGTGATCGAGCTGAACCAGCCGATGAAGGTTGAAAAACCGCAAGTCTTGCCGCCGGAAAAGGGGATGAGCTTCCGGCTGGTGCTCGACTTAACTTCAACCACCGCCGATGCCTTTGCGGCGAGTGCCGGCTGGCCCAAGGATGCGGCCGGCGCACCGCCCGCGGTAGCCACCATTGCGCCGGCGCCGCCATCGGGCAACCGCAAGCGCACCATCGTGGTGGATGCCGGCCATGGCGGCATCGATCCCGGGACTCATGGCGCCGGCGGTTTGCAAGAGAAGAACGTGGTGCTTGCGGTCGCGAAACGCTTGCGTGATGCGCTGGAGGCGACGGGCCGCTATCGCGTGCAACTGACCCGTGACAGCGACGTTTTCATTCCGCTGCGCGAGCGTGTCAGCATTGCGCGCGCCGCTCATGGCGATCTCTTCGTGTCCCTTCATGCGGATTCCAATGAGAAGCGCGATATCCGGGGTGCCTCGGTCTACACCCTTTCCGAGGATGGCTCCGACCGCGAAGCCGCCAAGCTCGCCGAGAAGGAAAACATGTCGGATGTGATCGCGGGCGTGGATCTGTCCGGCGAGAACAGCCCGGTCGCCTCGATCTTGATCGATCTTGCCCAGCGCGACACCATGAACCGCTCGGCGCGCTTTGCCGAAACGGTGGTAACCTCGCTGCCCGTAGCGACCCAGGTGCGGCCCACCACGCCGCATCGTTCGGCCGGTTTTGCGGTGCTGAAAGCTCCGGATGTGCCCGCCGTTCTGATCGAACTTGGCTATCTCACCAACGACAAGGACGAGGCCGAGATGGCGACCGATTCGTGGCGGGGCAAGGTCGCCCAGGCCATCGCGAGTTCCATCGACGCCCATTTTGCCGCCGAGACGGGATTGTCCGTCCGACAAGCCTCTGTTCCTTAAGACGAATTCGTTAAGGCATCACGCCATTATCAGGCCACATTGACGGTGTTATGGAATAGGGTCAGGTAACAGCCGAAAATGCGGCAGTCCTGAAAGCGGTATGAAGACATTTCGCAACATCGTCCTGTGCGTGCTCGCCGGACTCATCATCACGGGCGGGCTTCTCGCCGGCGCCTATGTCTATTGGGTCACCCGCGATCTTCCGAGCTATGAGGCGCTCGCCCATTACGAGCCGCCCATCACCACGCGCGTCTATGCCTCGAACGGCACGCTGATCGGGGAATACGCCCGCGAGCGCCGCCTCTTCGTGCCGATCCAGCAGGTGCCCGATCTGGTGAAGCAGGCGTTCCTGTCGGCCGAAGACAAGAACTTCTACACCCATCCCGGCATCGACATCACCGGCATCATCCGCGCCGCGCTGAACGATATCCGCAACACCGACCGCCGTCCGCAGGGCGCTTCGACCATCACCCAACAGGTCGCGCGCAACTTCCTCTTGTCGAGCGAGGTTTCTGCCTCCCGCAAAATCCGCGAAATGGTTCTTGCGATGCGCATCGACAGCGCCTTCAGCAAGGACAAGATTCTCGAACTCTATCTGAACGAGATTTTCCTCGGCGAGAACGCCTATGGCGTAGCGGCTGCGGCGACCGTTTATTTCAACAAATCGCTGGACGAGCTGACGCTGTCGCAGGCCGCCTTCCTCGCCGCCTTGCCGAAAGCGCCATCGAACTACAACCCGCGCGTCCATAAGGAAGCGGCGGTCATCCGGCGCAACTACGTCATCGATCAGATGCAGGAGAACGGCTACATCACGGCCGATCAGGCTGCCGCTGCCGAAGCCGAAGATCTCGTCGCCTATACACGGCCCTTCGGTGCCGTCGTTCCCGATGTCGAATATTTCGTCGAGGAAGTCCGCCGCTTCCTCGATACCAAATACGGCACCAAGGCGCTGTATGATGGCGGGCTCCAGGTCCGTTCCACCCTCGATCCGAGGCTTCAGGAGATCGCGGTGCGCCAGCTTCGCGCCGGTCTGATCGCCTATGATCGCCGCCATGGCTGGCGTGGGCCACTGAAGCATGTCGATGCCAAGGCTAATTACGCGGCCGAGCTCAAGACCCAGATCAACCGCTCAGGCGTGCCGAGCTGGCGCGTCGCCGTCGTCACCGAGGCTGGGAAAGAAGGCCAGGTCCAGTTCCAGGACGGCAGCACGAGCAAGCTCGCAGCCTCCGAACTCTCCTGGTCCTCAGGCAAGTTGAAGACCGGCGACATCGTCTATGTCGAAGCCGCCAAGCCGGATGGCGACAAGCCCGCCGCCTATCTGTTGCGCCAGATGCCGACGGCGAATGGCGCCATTGTCGCGATCGATCCGTTTACCGGCCATGTCCGGGCGCTGTCGGGGGGCTTCTCCTACAACTCGTCGCAATTCGACCGCGCCATCCAGGCGATGCGCCAGCCGGGTTCGACCTTCAAGCCCTTCGTGTATGCGACCGCGCTGGATCACGGCTATACGCCGGTGACCAAGGTGCTGGATTCGCCGTTCTCGGTGGAGCAAGGGCCGGGCCTGCCGCTATGGCGGCCGGAGAATTACGAGACCGGCGAATTCCTAGGGCTGGCGACGCTGCGGCGTGGCGTGGAGCTGTCGCATAACGTCATGACCGCGCGCCTCGCCTATACCGTCGGCATGGATTCCATTGCCGACACGGTCGAACGCATGGGTGTTTATGACAAGCTGCCGCGTTTCCTTGCGAACTCGCTCGGCGCCGAAGTGACGACTCTGCTGAAGATGACGACGGGCTATGCCGAATTCGTCAATGGCGGGCGCAAACTGGTGCCGACTTTGATCGACCGCGTGCAGGATCGCTATGGCGCCACGGCCTACCGCTTCGATCAGCGCGATTGCAGCCAGTGCAATGTCGCCGAATGGACCGGCCAGGACGAGCCGCTGCTCGAAGAAAACCAGCCGCAGGTGCTCGACCCGCGTACGGCCTATCAGATTGTCTCGATCCTCGAAGGTGTGGTGCAGCGCGGTACGGGCGTGACGATCAAATCGGTCGGCAAGCCGCTTGCCGGCAAGACCGGCACCTCGTCGGATTTCCGCGATGCCTGGTTCATCGGCTTCTCTCCCGATCTCGCTCTCGGCGTCTATATCGGCAAGGATGATTTCACGACGCTCGGCCGCGGCGAACAGGGCGCGCTTGCAGCGGCCCCCATCTTCCGCGAATTCATGCGCGAGGCGCTGGCCGATATGCCGCCGACGCCATTCCGCATTCCGCAAGGTATCGTGCTGTCCCCGGTCGATGCAAAAACCGGCACGCCGGTAGCCGCAGGGACTCCCGGTTCGATCATGGAAGCATTCAAGCCCGGCACCGAACCCGGCTCTGCTTTTGCCGGCGTGCTCGATATCGGCGGCGACACGACCGCTTCGGTGCAGGATGCCGGAGGGCGTGAGGCTCCGGCCGCGGTCGAGCCCGCCGGCACGACGACCATCGGAAGCGGCACGGGCGGTCTCTACTGACCGGCATGAACCGCGCCGAGCGGAAGCGGCAATCCAAGACGGACGATCTGACGCTGGCACGCGGCCTCGATCCGCTGTCGCGCGATCCCGAACCCGTTGCGGCGATGATCCGGCAGCTCCATGGTCTCTTCCTGCGAGCCCGCCGCGACAAGGATATCGATCCGCCGGTCGAATATCTGCACGCCAAGGCCGAAGCCACACTCGAACGCCTGAAGGAGACGAAGCTCGCCTGCCGCAAGGGCTGCGCCCATTGCTGCCATGTCTGGGTCAGCGTCAGCGCGCCGGAAGTTCTGCATGTCGCGAAGCGCTTGCGGCGGAGAGGCGGCCTAACACCGGACAGGGTACGCGCCGCCCAGAGCCTGACCGGCGGCTATTCCTTTGCGGTGCGGGCGCTCCACCCGACGCCATGCCCGCTGCTCGAACGGGAGGCGTGCAGCGTCTACGACATCCGGCCTTTATCGTGCCGCTTCACGGCGTCGCCGGACGATTTCGCCTGCCGCCGGGTAATGATCGATCTTGCGCACGAAGCGGTTCCGGTGCCGAAGACGCATCTGACGGGCAGGGGCGGCTATGAGCTCGCCATCGTCATCGCGCTGAAGCAGTGCGGGCTGCCCCATTACCTCTATGAGTACAATGCAGCGCTCGCTTGTGCGCTTGCACATGACAATGCCGAGGCCGCATGGCTCGCGGGCGAAGACATTTTTGCCCAATGCCGCCGCGACCCGAACGACGTCTACACCTATCCGCCGGTGCCGCAGCTGCAAAAGCTCGCCTTCGGCTGAGTGACGTCTGGCCCCGCTGGTCTCCAGCCCGCGGTTCCCGTAATCTTGGCGGTATGCGCTCAAGGCTTTGGATCGCGCTTGTCTCAGTCGCCGCCATCGCGGGCGCCGCGAGTGCTGCTGCGCAGCCTCAGGCCCGCCAGTACAGCACCGCCGAAATCCAAACCGGGTATCGCGTCTATGCCTCCCAATGCGCGCTCTGCCATGGGCAGAACGGCGATGGCATTGCCGGTGTGAACCTGCCGCGGCAGCAATTCCGTCGCGCTTCCAGCGATGACGACATCAAGACGGTAATTACCGGAGGCGTGCCGGCCGCCGGCATGCCGTCCTTCCGCCTGCAGCAGGCGGAGATGGAAGGCATCGTCGCGTTCATCCGCTCCGGTTTCGATCTCTCGGGTACGGCGTTCCGGGTGGGCGACGCGTCCCGTGGGCGCGCCATCTATGACGGGAAGGGCGGTTGCGCACAGTGCCACCGCGTCAACGGCCTGGGCGCGCGCGTTGCGCCCGATTTGAGCGATATCGGCGCGCTGCGCCAGCCCGCGGCGATCCAGCGCTCTCTGACCGATCCGAGTGCGGGGATGCTGCCGATCAACAGGCCCGTGACCATCGTCACGACCGATGGCCGCACCATCAAAGGCCGGCGCCTGAATGAAGACACCGCCACGGTGCAGCTGATCGATAGCGAGGAGCGGCTGGTGTCGCTTGCCAAATCCGATATCCGCAGTTTCGATCTCGGCAAGGACTCGCCGATGCCGTCCTTCGCGCGCACGCTCAGCGATGCGGAGCGCGCCGATCTTCTTGCCTATCTCCTCTCGCTCAGAGGCTGACGATGCGCATCTTCTCCTGCTGCATGGTTTCGCTGCTGGCCTCGATAGCGTTTTGCGCCGCAGAGCCCGTTATGGCGCAAGTCACGAGCCAGCGTCTCGAACGCGCCGCTTCCGAGCCACAGAACTGGCTCACGCATAATGGCGGCTATGACAGCAAGCGCTACAGCACGCTGACCGAAATCACCCCCGACAACATCAAGAACCTCGAGCAGAAATGGGTGGTGCAGGATCAGGTGTTCGGCGCCTGGGAATCGAACCCGCTCGTCGTCGACGGCATCATGTATCTGACGGAGCGGCCGAACGATGTGATGGCCGTCGATGCCAAGACCGGCAAGCTGTTCTGGCTCTACCGCTATACGCCGTCGACGGATGCGCGCGTCTGCTGCGGTGCCAACAATCGCGGCGTCGCAATCCTTGGCGATACGCTCTTCATGGGCACGCTCGATGCGCATCTGATCGCGATCGATGCGAAAAGCGGCCGTCCGCTTTGGAATATCCAGGTTGGCGATCCGAAGCTCGCCTATTCCATCACCATGGCGCCGCTCGTGGTGAAGGATAAGGTGATCGTCGGCATGGGCGGGGCCGAGTTCGGCATCCGCGGTTTCATCGCCGCGTTCGATGCGAAGACCGGCAAGGAAGCTTGGCGCTTCAACACGATCCCAGGACCAGGCGAACTCGGGCACGAGACCTGGAGCGGCGATGATTGGAAGGTCGGCGGGGCATCCGCCTGGATCACCGGTTCTTACGATCCGGCGCTCAACCTGCTCTATTGGGGCATCGGCAATCCGGGGCCGGATTGGAATCCGGATCAGCGACCTGGCGACAATCTCTATTCCGACTCGGTCGTCGCGCTCGATCCCGACACCGGTGCCGTGAAATGGCATTTCCAGTTCACGCCGCATGATGGCTATGACTATGATTCGGTACAGATTCCGGTTCTCGCCGATATCGACTGGCAGGGGCGGCCCACGAAGGTGATGCTGTGGGCGAACCGCAACGGGTTCTTCTATGTGATCGATCGCGTCACCGGGAAATTCCTGCTCGGCCAGCCTTTCGTGAAGGTCAATTGGGCGAGCGGTCTTGATCCCAACGGCCGTCCGATCCAGACGCCGCAACCGCCCGGTATGCCGACCTGGCCGGGCAACCAGGGCGGCACCAATTGGTATCCGCCATCCTTCAGCCCACGCACCGGCCTGTTCTATTTCTCGGTCTGGGAGAATTACGCCACCATCTATCGCAAGGAAGAATCGAAATACGAGCCGGGGCGGAATTTCTTGGGCGGCGGATTCACGGTTGTCGCGCCGACGCCGGGCGCACCGACGATCGGCATCGGCCGGCGCGGACCCATCAACAATTGGACGAGCGAAGTCGGCAGCGGCGCGACCATCGCGGTCGATCCGCATACGGGAAAGCGCGTCTGGACTTTCCCGCAATTCGACGTGAACGATTCCGGCGTGCTGACGACGGCCTCCGATCTGCTCTTCACCGGCGGCCGCGAGGGGTATTTCTACGCGCTCGATGCCAAGACCGGCAAAGAGCTGTGGAAGGCCAATCTTGGCGGGCCTATCGTGATGGCGCCGATCACCTTTGCGATCGACGGCAAGCAATATGTGTCGGTGATCTCCGGCCACACACTGGTGACCTTCGCACTTCGGAACTGAAGGCGGCCGCGAACCCGCCTTTACCTCGCGGCGCGCGCCACTTATATCAGCGCGTCGTTCAGCAAAGGCGTGGTCATGCGTGCGGAATCCGAACGGAGCATTGGCGAAATCAAGCAGGCCCTGTCCCTGCTGAGGAGGCATCTTTGACTGGGACAACGCCGTCCGCCGCCTCGATGAGCTGAACGCCAAAGCCGAATCTCCCGAATTCTGGAGCGACTCCTCGCGCGCGCAGACGCTGATGCGCGAACGCACACGGCTGGACAAGGCGATCTCCGCCTATCGCGCGGTCGAAAGCGAGTTTGCCGATACGGTCGGCCTCATCGAACTTGCCGAATCGGAGAACGACAAGGCGATGGTCGCCGATGCCGAGGCAACGCTCGCGGGGCTAAAGAGCCGCGTCGAAGCGATGAAGCTCGAATCGATGCTGTCGGGAGAGGCCGATGGCAACGACGCCTATCTCGAAATCCATGCCGGCGCCGGCGGCACCGAATCGCAGGATTGGGCGCAGATGCTCTTGCGCATGTACACGCGCTGGGCGGAGCGCAAAGGCTACAAGGTCGAATATCTGGAAGAGAGCGAAGGCGAAGAGGCCGGCATCAAATCGGCGACGGTGCAGGTCAAGGGCGACAACGCCTATGGCTGGCTGAAGACCGAGACCGGCGTGCATCGTCTCGTGCGCATCTCGCCCTTCGATTCCAACGCCCGCCGCCACACGAGCTTTGCTTCGGTCGGTGCATTTCCGGTCATCGACGACAAGATCGACATCGAAATCGCCGACAAGGATGTCCGTATCGATGTCTATCGCGCGTCAGGTGCCGGCGGCCAGCATGTGAACAAGACGGAATCGGCGGTGCGCATCACGCATCTGCCGACGGGCATCGTCGTGCAATGCCAGAACGACCGTTCGCAGCATAAGAACCGCAGCCAGGCCTGGGCGATGCTGAGAGCGCGGCTTTACGAGGCTGAAATGCGCCAACGCGAGGAAGCGGCACAGGCGGCCAACGATGCCAAATCCGACATCGGCTGGGGGCACCAGATCCGGTCCTATGTTTTGCAGCCCTATCAGCTTGTGAAGGATCTGCGGACCGGCATGGAATCGCATTCGCCACGCGATGTGCTGGATGGCGAACTCGACGCCTTCATGTCGGCGTCGCTGGCGCAGAAGCTCGGCGGTCCACAGGTCGAGATCAAAGATCTCGACTGAACCGCCGAACGCTGCGTAACGCCCTAGCTCTTCAACGGCGTGAAGCTTGCCGTGCGGCCGTGATCGTCCTTGCCGCCGGGCGTACCGGGTTTGCGTGCCGGCTCATTGGCGGGGCGCGCCTGAGGCGATGCGGTTGCGGTCAGGCTGTCCGGCGCTTCGGCGAGCGGATTGTCCGAATGGCGGCAATTACCTTCGAAATACGCGCCGGCCTCGACCGACAGCGATTCGTGCAGGATGTTTGCCGACACGTGGCAGGTGGAGGAGAGCTGCACCTTGCGCGCCGAGACGCCGCCTTCGACACGGCCGCGAATCGTCGCTTCTTCGGCATAGAGCTCGCCGATGATGGTCGCTTTGTCGCCGACGACGAGCGAGGTAGCGCGGACATCGCCTTCGATCCGTCCGTCGATCTGCAATTCGCCGGCCGCGATGATGGTGCCGCGAATCACAACTTCGGCGCTGAAGATCGAGGGCACGCCGCTGCCGCGACCTTGCATGCGCTTCGGTGCGGGCGGGGCGGGGGCGGGCGTAGGCGTGGGCTGATGTACCGGCGGCGTCGGGGGAGCGCTGGCGGTTTCGGGGCTGTCTTTACTGGTTTTTGAGAACATCGCGTCCTGCCTTGATGAATTTCTGGGGGTCTCTCGCTACGTTGTCGTACCAGACCTCATAATGCACATGAGGTCCGGTACTGCGGCCAGTCGAGCCGAGTTCGCCAACGACGTCGCCCTTCTCCACCTTCGCGCCAACGGGCACGTTGATCTGCATGAGATGCGCGTAGCGCGTATGGATGCGATTGCCGTGGTCCACTTCGACCATATTTCCGTAGGCTCCCGCGCGTGCCGCATACACAACAACGCCCGGCGCGGTGACATGCACATCCGTACCTTTTGCACCGGCAAAGTCAATGCCTGCATGGTAGGCGAGTTCTTCCGTGAAAGGATCGGTGCGCGAACCGAAGCCACTGGTAACGTTGGTTTCTTGCAAAGGCGTCGTCAAAGGCACGGCATGCAGCGACGAAACGAGGTCGTTCAAAGCTGTGAGTGATCCTACTGCCGCAACAATTCCGTTGTTAAAATTGGGATCGGATGTCTCGATCTGAGACGGTTCGAGCTGCAACAGCGGCCCGCCTTTGCCGAGATTCGAAATCTCAAGGCCAGCGAGTCCTTTTGGATTTACGCCAGTGTTGCGCAAAATTTTATTGAGTCGCTCGACCTCTTGATCGGCATCCTGCTTCGTCTGGCTGACGAGAGCCGGAGTCGATTCGTCCAGTTCCGAAATCCGTGATTCGAATTGTGCGATGTGACGCAGCGCAGGGATTTGCAGCTCGGCCGCCGGCGTCCTGCGGCCGAAGAATTCCCCAATTCTGCGCACAGCGCCGTCGAAGAAATTGGGACGCGCCGCCGCCGCAGACGCGTCAAGCGGCAGGGTCTGCGATTCGGCCTTGAAGGGCGGTGCGGCTTTCAACGGCACCATGGCAGCGGCAGCCGAAGGTGCGCGGTTCAGCACCCGATTGAGATTGGGGACGAGACCCTCGAGCACGCCGCCCACGCTCATGCCGAGATAGGTCGGTGTGACGGAAGCCTGAACCGGTGCCGATTTCTGCACAGGCGTTGTGGCAGGGCCCGTCACCGCGGCAACGGCACCCGAGAGGGATTTCCGTTGCTCGATCAGATTGGCGAGCGCCTTTTGCTTGGCCTCGAACGCGCTCGTCGCGAGTTCGAATCGTTCCTCCGCACCCGCAAGCGCGCTGTTGAGTTCATCATAGGAGATTTGCAGTTCCGCAAGCCGCGTCTCATAGGCGGCCTGCATCTCGATGAAGTGCCGCTCCTTCGCGTCGATGATTCGATCTTTGAACAGAACATTGACGGAGGTGAATGCGACCCAGCCGAGGATGACGATGCCGGCAGCCGCGCAGGACACCTGCAACACTTTCCAGCACAGTGGGATCCGAAGCTTGGAATTCACGTGACTTGAAGTCGCGGC
>JADMIO011678421.1_pt1 | contig 137040 bp, 141 predicted proteins | sample 8958161 | NCBI WGS metagenome assembly JADMIO01 (sample SAMN16585339, study PRJNA669376) | soil metagenome | isolation source: Crop rotation soil | place: USA: Cullars Rotation, Alabama | collected 2011
CACCCGAAGGTGAGCCAGTGTGATTACATTTGCGGCCTAACTGTGGCCAGTCCAGTTACGCTGGAGTCACTAGTATTTAGGTGACACTATAGAAGCGGCCGCGACAACTTGTCCACGTGGAATTCTAAGCTTAGGATCCCAATGTGCTGGAAAGCGGTGGCGAGGCGCGGGACTACGGGGACTTCATCAGCGGGGTGAAGGCCACGAACGAGAGCGTCTTCTCCAAGATGACCGACCTGGGCGCCGGCAGCTTCTCGGTGCCGCGCAAGCTCGTGGTCGCGCTCGGCGCGGCCGCCTGGCTCTCCGAGCGCGCGGAGTCCACGTCCCTGCGACGACGAGATGTCATCCTGCCGCTCTCGCGGAGGCCGCCGTGCTAGTCCCCGAGATGACGAGCGATGCGCCGAGCGCGGTCGGTGCCGCGCCCTCGCTCCGGCGACAGGTGGCCCGCGGGGCCCTCTGGCTCCTGGCCGGCGATGGGGCGACGGCGGCGCTCAGCTTCGTCAAGGTCGCCGTCATGGCGCGCGTGCTGTCGGCAAACGACTTCGGGCTGTTCGGGCTGGCGCTGCTGGTCAGCGGCTGGTGCGAGTACCTCACGGAGCTCGGGTTCCGCGATGCGCTCATCCAGCGACAGGGAGAGATCAACTCGTATCTCGACACCGTGTGGACGGCGCAGGTGCTCCGCGGGGCGCTGATCGCCGCGCTCGTGGTCGGGGCCGGGCCGGTCGTGGCGTGGTACTACGACACGCCGGCGGTCGCCTTCGGCATGTACCTGGTGGCCGCCAACATCGTCATGCGCGCGCTCACGAATCCGGCCACGGTCCACCTCCGGAAGAGCCTCGACCTCATGCGCGACGTCACGTGGCGGCTGGCGGGCCCGGTCGCGGGCCTCGTCAGCGGTGTCGCTCTCGCTCTGTGGCTGCAGAACGCGTGGGCGCTCTTTTACTCGCTGCTGGCCGCATCCGTGGCGCAGACGGTGGCCTCGTTCGTGACCTATCCCTACCGTCCACGCTTCCGCTTCGCGCGCACCCAGGCCCACGACCTCCTGCGTTTCGGCCACCAGCTGTTCTGGCTGCGCGTCGTCAGCATGATCAACTGGTCGATCGACAGCACCGTCGTCAGCAAGGTGCTGGGCCTCACGGCCACCGGCCACTACCAGATGGCGGGACGGCTCGCGTCGCTTCCCGGCAGCGCGATCGGAGCGCCCCTGCACGGGGTGATGTTCCCGGCGCTCTCGAAGCTCGACGATCCCGCGCGCCAGCGCGCCGTGCTGGCGCAGACGCTGAAGATCGTCCTCGCCATCACGATGCCGCTGGCGTTGACGCTCGCCGTGTTCTCGCCGCTGATCGTCCGCCTCGTCTTCGGAGCCGGCTGGACGGACGCGGCCACCATCGCCGCGATCCTCTCCTGCTTCGTGGTGACGCTGCCGATGAGCAACATCCTCAACGCCTATTTCATGGCGACACGTCGCGTCGATCTCGATACCCGCGCCGCCGTCCTGCGGGCGGGCATCCAGCTCGTGCTGATCTATCCGGCCGCCGTCTCCTGGGGCGTGACGGGAGTCGCGACCGTGGCGGCCGTGTCGTTCGTGATCAGCGTCGGGTACGAGCTCGCGCTCGCGGCGGGTCTGGCGCAGCTGCGCCTGGCGGACCTGCGCTCGTGCCTCAACGGTGGGTTGCTGGCCAGCCTGCCACTGGTCCTGGCCTGGCCGTTCGTGTCGCTCGAGCTCTCGGTCTCGACCATCGTCATCGCGCTGACGCTCGCCGCGATGTCGGTCGCCATCGGCGGCGCGGCTGCCCACAGCGTGTTCAGCCGCCCCCTCGCGCCGGCCGGGGGGCTCGAATGAACTGGGACACCGGCCGACCGGGCGATTCCGTGGCGCTGGGGTCGGCGGACGAGCGCCTGGCAGACTTCGATTCGGTCATCATGCTGTCGCCGTTTCCGTGGGACGGACCGTGGCACACCCTGCACTACTTCGCCACGCACCTGTCGGCGAAGCTGCCGGTGGTCTACGTGGAGCCGAGCCCGTCGTGGGATCCGCGCGTGCCAGGGTTCAAGGTGGGCCCGCTGCTGCGCGGACGCCGCGTCGTCGCCTCCAATGCCGGGCTCTTCATCGTCAGGCCCCAGCGTCTGCCGCTCGAGCGATTCTCCTCGATCCAGCAGGCGAGCGAACGCTCGTACCGCGACCTCGTGCGTGACGTGTCGGTCACCTACGGCTTGCAGCGGCCGCTGTGCTGGGCTACGTACTACGACGGCGTCGTTCGCCACCTGCAGCTCCTCGGCGCGCGCCGTTACGTGTACCACTGCCTGGACTATTTCGATCATCCCGAGGAAGCGCGCCTCGCCGAGGACGCGGATATCGTCCTCACGGTGAGCCGCCCACTCAAAGAGCGGCAGCGCGCGCGCAACCCTCGCGCGTACTTCGTTCCCAACGGCGTCGCCATGGACTGGCTGACCCCGGCGGTGAACGCTCCGAGGGCCGCGTCGGAACGGCGAAAGACCGTCGGCTTCGTCGGGACGCTGAACCGCAACGTCGACTTCGAGCTCTTGCTGGCCACGGCGCGCCGGCTGCCGGACGTCACCCTGCGCATCGTGGGCTCCGTCGTCTCGAAGCTGACGCAGGAGCAACAGGTCGCGCTCGAGACCCTGAAGCGGCTGTCGAACGTGCAGATGCTCGGCTTCCGTCCGCCCCGGGAGCTCTTCGGCCACATCGCAAAGTTTGACGTCTGCCTGTTGCCGTTTCTCGATAATGAGTGGATCTCGCACTCCGATCCGATCAAGTTCTACCAGTACCTCGCGCTGGGGAAACCGGTCGTCACCACGCCGGTCCCCGCGGCGCGGCGTTACCGTGGGCTGTGCTACGTGGCCGCCTCGCCGGCGGCGTTCGCGTCCTCGATCGACGCGGCGCTCGGCGAATCGCAAGGCGACGCCGAGCTTCGCCGGGGCGTCGCCGCCCGGCACGACTGGAAGCGTCTCGTGAAGCGAGCCTACCGGCTCGTCGACATCAGCATGCGCGAACCCAGCAGGAGGACAGTGTGATGGCCGGGCAGACCAGGCCCACGGCGCCGATCTATCTCGTCGTGATGGCCGGCGGCAGCGGCACACGCTTCTGGCCGCGGAGCACCTCGCGACGGCCCAAGCAGCTGCTCGCCTTCGGGCCGGAGCAGCAGACGCTCCTGGCGCGAACGCTCGCCCGATTCGACGGTCTCGTGCCCGATGACGGTCGCATCGTGGTCACCACCGAGGCCTTGAGCGGGGCCATCGCCCGTGAAGCGCCGGCTGTCACCGTCCTCGCCGAGCCCCAGGGGAGAAACACCGCCCCGTGCATCTACTGGGCAGCGCGGGTCGTCGCCGCCCGCGACCCCGAAGCGGTCATGCTCGTCATGTCCGCGGATCACTTCGTCGCCGACGTCGCGGCCTTCCGCGGCACGGTCCTGCAGGCGGTCGAGCGCGCGCGCGCGTTCGACGAGCTCGTCGCCCTCGGTATCAAGCCGACGCGTCCGGAGACGGGCTACGGGTACCTTCGGCTCGGCCAGGCGCTGGGCCGCGGGTGTTTCCGGGTCGAAGAGTTCGTGGAAAAGCCGCCGCGGGAGCGCGCGGAGACGTACCTGCGGGCGGGGACTCATCTCTGGAACAGCGGCATGTTCGCCTGGCGCGCCAGCATCGTCCTGGCCGCCTTCGACCGCTGCATGCCCGACATGGGCACGCGGTGGGAGGAGGCGTCGGGAGACGTCGCCACGCTGTATCGCGGCGTCCCTGCCACCTCGATCGACTACGGCGTCATGGAGAAGGCCGGCAACGTGGTAACGTTCCCGCTCGACTGTGGCTGGGAGGACGTGGGAAGCTGGGCGTCCCTCGACACGCTGGCCGACGCGCTCGACGCGCGGCGGCCGGGAGGCACCGTCCTGGCGGGTGACGTGCTCGCGGTTCAGTCCGAGCGCAACGTCGTGGACGTACCCGGCAAGCTCGTCGCGCTGCTGGGCGTCAACGATCTCATCGTCGTGGAGCAAGACGGCGCGCTGCTCGTGGCGAGCAAGGACCGGGCGCAGGACGTCCGGCTGGTCGTCGACGAAGTGAAGAAGCGCCGCCCAGAGCTGGCATGAAACAGTCGATCAAGCTCGTTGTCGTCGGCATCATGGCCGTCGCGTGCGCGCCGGCACTGTGGAGCCTTGCGGACGCCGGGCGGGCGAACGAGTACGCGGGGCACGCGATGTTCGTCCCGCTCTTCTGCCTCGTGGCCGTGTGGGCGGACCGCGAGCGGCTGCGCGCCGCGGCCGGCCGCGGCCATCCCGCGGGCATCGTCCCGCTCGGAATCGGCGCGATCGTGCTCGGCACCGGCTACGCCTGGGAGAGCCAGGTCCTCCAGGGCTTCGCGCTCGCGACGATCGCCGCGGGCGCGGTGCTGTGGCTGTTCGGCGCCGCCTGTCTCCGCGCCGCGGCGTTTCCCGTCGTGTTCCTCGCGATGATGGCGCCGTTGCCAAGGCCGGTGGTGGCGATCGTGACGCAGAAGCTTCAGATCTTCGCCGCCGAGTTCGCCGCCGGCGCGCTGCGCCTGATCGGGATTCCGGTCTATCAGAGCGGCTTTCAGCTCGAGCTGGCGACCATCAAGCTCCAGGTGGCGGAGGTGTGCAACGGGCTCCGCTTCTTGCTGGCCATCCTCGTGCTGACGGCGGCCTTCGGCCACGTCCTCCTGCCCTCGTGGCAGCGCAAGGTCATCCTCGTGGTGTCGGCCGGTGTCATTGCGATCGTCGCCAACGCGCTCCGGGTCGCGGTCATCGGCATCGCCGTCCACTACATCGGACCCGCAGCGGCCAGCGGGGCCCTTCACAACTGGATCGGCAAGGGCGTGTGGGCGGTGACGCTGGTGCCGCTCGCTCTGCTCACGATCGGGCTCGCGCGATTCCACCGGCCTCGCCGCCACTCCGGCGAGGACCTCGCCGTGTTGCCGGCGGGCAAGGCGGGGCTCGCGTGATCGCGCTCCCCCAGATGATTCTGGGCCTCGCCGCTCTTGCCGGACTGAGTCTCGCCGCGGTGGCCCTCGCGCGGCCGCCGCGCGGCCGCATGCGGTGGACGTTCGCGCTCGGGATGGCGATGTTCGCCCTCGAGGCCGCCGCCGGCCTGGTGCTCACGGGCTACACCCAGACGCCCGCCGAGAGACTGCTGTGGCTGCAGATCCAGCAGGCCGTCGGCGTGCTGCTGCCGATCCCGTGGGTGTTCTTCGTCATCGCGCTCGCCACTCCGTGGTGGCGGCCGCTCCCGCGCGTCCTCTCCGGAGCGGCCGTCGCATTCGGCCTCCTCGGGGTGGCAGCGGCGGCGGCCGGCTGGGACCCGTCCGCCTTCGAGATGTTCGATCTCGAGGGCCCCTTCTACGCGATGCGCCTGGGCACCCTCGGCCGGCTCGGCACGATGCTGCAGCTGCTCGGGACGGTCGGGGTCCTGGTCGGCTTCGAGGCCGCGCTCCGCGCCTCGCGCGGCGAGGCACGCTGGCGGACGAAATACCTGGTCCTGGGCCTGGGCGGGATCTTCCTCGTCCGCTTCTATTTCCTGAGCCAGACCGTGCTCTTCACGGTGGTGCTCGCGAACTACCTGACGACGGCGGCCGCCACGCTCGTCGTGGGCAGCCTGGTGGTCGCGGTGTCGCTGGGCCGGGACCGGCTCGGCATCGAGCTGGCGGTCTCGCGGCAGGTGGTCACGCGCTCCGTCGCCGCCGGCGTCCTCGGGCTCTACCTCGTCACCGTCGGCGGGCTCGGATGGCTCTTGAATCAGCTGGGGATGCCGGAGGAGCTCGCGTGGGGCTCGATCGTCATCTTCATCTCCGCGGTGATTCTCGCCGCCGTCATGCTTTCCGAAGCCGTGCGCTGGCGCATCAAGCGCTTCGTCGCGGTCAACTTCTACCGGACCAAGTACGACTACCGGGAGCAGTGGACGAACGTCACCACGCGTCTCGGGTCGCTCGTGACGGTCGAAGAGCTGGCGCCGGAGCTGGTGCAGGCGGTGGCCGACGCGGTGGGAACCAAGACCGGGGTCCTCCTTCTCCGCGATACGACGGACGGCCGTTACCACGCCGTCGCCGCGATCGGCGTCAAGGCTCCCGCGTCCGCGCTCGATCCGGCGTCGCCCATGGTGGCCCGAGCGCGCGCCGCCAAGGTTCCCGTGCTCCTGGACGACGGCTGTCCCCCGGAGTGGCTCGACGCCTCGACGGCCGAGGCGTTCGGGGAATCGGTCGTGCTGGTGCCGATCCCGTGGCGCGAAGACTTCGTGGGCATGATGCTCCTCGGCGGCGAGCGCACCGGCGCTCCCTACACCGGCGAAGACCTCGAGTTCCTCGCCACGGTCGCCCAGCAGGCGGCGGGGGCCTTGGTCACCGCCCAGCTGTCCGAGACGCTGGCGCGCGCCCGGGAGTTCGAGGCGTTTCACCGGCTCACGTCGTTCGTCATCCACGATCTCAAGAACTCGATCTCCGCCCTCTCGCTGCTGAGCGACAACGCGCTCAAGAACTTCCACGACCCGGAGTTCCAGCGGGACGCCGTGAAGACGGTGGCGCGCACGACCGATCGCATGAAGGCGTTGCTCGCACGGCTCGCGTCCGCGCCCGACGCGGACGAGCTCCGGCGCGAGCCGCTGGACCTGGTCGCTCTCGTCGAGGAAGCGACCGCGCCCCTTCAGCGCAACGACCGGGTCGAGGTCGTGCACGAGCTGGGCGCGCTGCCGCCGGTCGCGGGCGACGCGGAGGCACTCCTCCGCGTGATCCAGAACCTGGTCAGCAACGCGGCGCAGAGCATCGCGGTGCGAGGCGTCGTGACCGTGCGCACGTACGAGGCAGGGGGGCGCGCCATTCTCGAGGTCGTCGACACCGGGTGTGGCATGTCCGAGGAGTTCATCCGGAAATCGCTCTTCTCTCCCTTCCGCACCACCAAGAAGGGCGGCTGGGGAATCGGGCTCTACCAGACGAAGGGGCTCGTGGAAGCGCATGATGGGATGATCGAGGTGACGAGCAAGGAGGGGACCGGGACCACATTCCGGGTGAGCCTGCCTGCGCGCGCGGGAGAGGGTGCATGACGAAGCCCAAGCTGCTGATCGTCGACGACGACGAGGCGATTCGAACACAGCTCAAGTACGCGCTCCGCGACGACTTCGTGCTGTTCTTCGCCGAGGATCGCCCGAGCGCGGTGGCCGCGCTGCAGGAGAACCACCCGAACGTGGTCAGTCTGGACCTGGGCCTCCCCCCCGCCGCGGACGGCGCCGAGGAAGGTCTCCGGACGCTGGACGAGATCATGCGCCTCGCCCCGCGGACCAAGGTCGTGGTGGTGACCGGCAACGGCGACCGGGAGAACGCGTACCGCGCCATCCAGCTCGGCGCGGTCGACTATCACGCCAAGCCGATCGATGCGACGAGTCTCAAGGTGGTGCTGGAGCGGGCGTCGTTCCTTCAGGGCCTCGAAGCGGAAAGCGAAAAGCATCTCAAGACCCAGGAGTCCAACACCAGGTTCGAGGACATCCTGGGGAACACGCCCGCGATGCGCGAGATCTTCGCCGTCGTCACCCGCGTCTCGAAGACGGACGCCACGGTCCTCGTGCAGGGGGAGAGCGGAACGGGGAAAGAGCTCCTGGCGCGGGCGGTGCACTCGAGAAGCCCGCGCCGCAACAAGCCGTTCGTCGCCATCAACTGCGGCGCCATCCCGGAGACCTTGCTCGAGTCCGAGCTCTTCGGGCACGAGAAGGGCGCGTACACGGGCGCCCACGTCCAGCGGAAGGGCAAGCTCGAAGTCGCGGAAGGCGGCACGCTGTTCCTCGACGAGATCGGCGAGATGAGCGTGCCGCTCCAGGTGAAGCTGTTGCGCTTCCTGCAGGAGCGCCAGATCGAGCGGGTCGGCGGCCGGCAGACGATCGGCGTCGACGTCCGCGTCATCGCGGCCACGAACAAGGAGCTGAAGAGCGAGCTCCAGGCCGGACGATTCAGGGAAGATCTGTACTACCGCCTGTCGGTGGTCAACCTCCGGCTGCCGCCGCTGCGCGAGCGGGGCGAGGACATCGTGCTCATCGCCAACGCCCTCCTGCGGCGCAGCGCCCAGGAGCACCGGCGGAAGCTCCGGTTCAGCAGCCAGGCGCTCGATGCCATCGCGCGCTACCCCTGGCCCGGGAACGTCCGGGAGCTCGAGAACACCGTGCAGAGGGCCGTCATCATGGCGCGGGGCAACTTCATCGAAATGCCGGACCTCGGCATCGAGGTCGAGCTGCCCGCGGACGACGTGCCGTCCCTGCGCGAGGCGCGCGGCCGCGCCGAGCGGGAGGCGCTGGTCGAGGCGCTCATCAAGACGCGCGGAAACATCAGCCAGGCGGCGAAGAACCTGGGGATCAGCCGGCCGACGTTCCACGGCCTGCTCGACAAGTTCGGCGTCAACGCGCGGGAGTTCAGGTAGACAGCCTTCCGGAGGACATGCCGACGCCACCGCCCTACGAACGCCGGGAGGTGGACGACGCCGTACGGTTCTACACGAGCCCGGGGCTGCGTCCGGGAATCCGCCTCGGCGACGAAGAGTACGCCCGAGCGCGCGCCTCGATCGCCACGTGGTGCCTCGACGGCCTCCCGTGCGGCCGGCTGGCAGACGGGCGTCCCGGCATCGTCCTCATCGTGCGCGGCGACGACGGCCCGGGCGCCGGGCCGTTTCGCAACGAGCCATGGGTGATCGGCGGCAAGTGGGACATGGTGACTCCCTGGAAGGCCTTCGTGCAGCGCAAGGTGACGCAGGAGCTCTTCGGAGGCGTCCTGCCCGGCGGGACGAGCATCGAGGGCCCGCTCGGCAATCAGCTGTTCGCCACGGGATGGGGAGCCGAATCCGATGGCCCCTTCGGCATGCACGGGGTCACGGTCCAGTACTGTTACAAGGTGATCCTCAGCGAGCCGATCACACCCGCGGCGCTTCGTCCCGATGCGCACCACTCCCGCCCCCTGGTGCTTCACCCGGGCGACGACGTCTCGGTCCTGCACCCGTACGTGCAGGACGTGATCGCGCTGAGTGGATGGCTCGCGTGAAGCGCCGGCGGCGCCTGCTCGCGCCCTGCGGGCTCCTCGCGATGGCGTGCATTGCGGCGGGCCCTTCGGCCTCGCGCGCGCAAGGATCGCCGATCGTGCTCGGCCTGATCCACGCCGACCGGCGCTCCGATGCGCTCGCGGCCGCGCGCGCCGCCGTGGAGCTCGTCAACAAGGATCGCGGGGGCGTCGGCGGCCAGCCGCTGAAGCTCGAGACGTGCCCGACGAGCGGCTCGGCGGAGTCCTCGTCCGAGTGCGCGCGGAAGATGGTGGACCTGAAGGCCCTGGCCGTCGCCTACGACGCGGACGACAACGTGGAAGCGTCGGTCAGCGTGCTGCAGCGTGCGGGCGTCCCGGTCGTCGGTGCCGCGCCGACGAGCAACAGCCTGCTCAAGGCGCCGAACGCGTTCGTGTTCAACGCCGGCATCGGAGGCTCGTACGCGTCGATGTCGGCTTTCGCCGCGAGAAATCTCGGCGCGCGCAAGGTCGCGCTGATCGTCGAGAACGAAGCCGTCACCACGCCAGTTGCGCGCGCGTTCGGAGAAAACGTGCTCAAGGCCTTCGGGGTCCGCGACGTGACGCTCGTGCGCGTCGCGCCGGCGGCCGGCGGGCTCGCGGGCACGATGCGCGCAATCACCGGCGTGCGGCCGGACGTCGTCATCGCGGCGCCGCAGGAGAATACCTGCGCGGACGTCATGAAGGCCGTCCACGGGCTTTCGATCCGGCCGCGCGCCGTGTACAGCGGGACGTGCCTTTCTCCCGACCTGTTGAAGGCCGTGGGCGCGGCCGCCGAGAACGTCTACTTCGAGACACCCGTAGTGCCGCCCGACGATGTCGCGGACGCCGGCCTGGAAACGTTCCGGCGGGCGGTCGCCAAGTACGGAGCAGGCGCGATTCCGGTCACCCCGCGAACGCAGATCGCGTTCCAGAGCGTCATGAACGTGATCGACGTCGTGAACCGGGTAGGCGCCCCCGTCAACTCGGATCGCGTGATCTCCGCCCTGCGGCAGTCCAAGGGGTGGCCGAATTTCATGGGGCACCCCTACACCTGCGACGGCAAGCAAGCTCCCGCGCTACCGGCGGTCTGCGCTCCCCACACACGCGTCGTCCAGTACCGTGCGGGCCGTCTCATCGAGATCACGGGAGACTGGCTGAATCCGTTCTAGCGAGTCGGGGCGATCCGCCGCGTCGTTCGTTCCGGATATTGCTGACCCTGCCCCCTGATCCGAGCTGTCCCGCTTCCTGGCGACTCCCAAACCGTAAGGACAAGCGGGAATCCATGCGAGGGCGCGACGCCGCAGATGGAGGACGGAGAGACGGCTCGGGCCGATCGAATGTAGCCCCCAAAAAGAAACGGGGCGGCCAGGTGGCCGCCCCGTCAGACTTCTACGGCGGTGTTGCTTACTTGTTGCGGCGGCGCTTGGCGGCGGCGAAGCCGACACCAATCAGGCCCGTGCCGAGCAGCATCAGCGTGGCCGGCTCCGGGGTGATCGCCGTGATCGCCATCTGCACGTCGGCCGAGCTGGTCGTGCCTTCAGCCGTGAAGATCGTGCCGGTGTTGGGATCGAAGAAGGCGTTGTTCAGGTTCGCGAGCTGGAACGTGACCAGGTACTGCTGGCCGTTGTCGGTGATGACCAGCGGCGCGAAGCTGCTGAAGTCGAACGTGAAGAAGTCTTCGCACGGCGAGGAGCCCGTGTTGTTCGTCGCGCAGGGCGCGGCGTTCAGCGTCTCGTTGAACGTGATGAGGATGCCGTCCGAGTCCGACGTGGGCGGCTCGGTCGAGATCCGGAGGATCGAGGAAATCAGCACGTCCTTGAGGGTCTGCCCGGTGACCGGCTGGTTCTTGTGCTCGAGGTGCGAGATCGTGACGAACACGCCGTCATCGTTGACGGTGCCAGCCTGGCCGAGAACGAAGAGCGAGCTGCGGTTCGGGTTGGTCTTCGGGTCCACACCCGTCACCGTGTTGCCAGGCGCAGGGCAACCAGCGCCGGTTGGCGGCGCACCCTGACAGCCCCAGCCGATCGTGGTGAACGTGCCGGGCGGCGGCGCGTTGTCACCGGGGTGGAGCGCCGGATCCGGGTTGACCGACGGCTGGAAGAACTCCACGCCACTGGTCAGCGTGGCCGGCTGACCCGCGACGGGGAAGCCGGGCACCGTCGTCGCCGTCCCGAACTGGAACCCCGTGCTCTGGGAGTAGTTGAAGGTCACGGCGCTCGCAGGAGCGACCTGACCGACAACCAGGGCAAGCAGCCCCGCGGCTGCCAACCCGTACTTCGCGAACTGTTTGAGTGTCATCTACGTCTCCTATCGTGTGAGGTGCCGAGCCAAGTGACTCTGGCGGGGAGTTAGAGCAGCAAGCATGCCACTCCAAAATCGACCTGATTTCGGCTAGTTACGGAGCGCTCCGAGGGGGCCCCTCCGGTTCTGAAAAGATCTCCGACAGTTGTGTCGGAGCCAGGGGTCACCGCGGAATGTACGCGTACTTCCTCTCATACGTAACCTCGTGTGGAAACTCGCGAAAACCGAAGAAGCGAAGCCGCCCGAGCCGAACCCCCGGCAGCGTGCGTCCGAGGGCGCTGGCGAGGCGATCGGTCACGTCACTTGTCACCTGACGGCCGGGCCGCAGCTGGGCCTCGACGGCCAGCTGGCCCCCGGACTCGGTGGCCCGGAAGAAGCCCGTCGTGGCGGAGGCCACCTCCGGATCGGTGAACAGCGCCTCCTTCACCTGTTCGGCGCTGACTCGCCGACCCCCGATCTGGAGCCCGTAGGTCCGGCCGAACACCGCGACGAGAGGGAGCTTGAGGGCCGGCGGCGGGACATCCGGGGCATGCTCCGCGAGCACCTTCTCGAGCCGCTTGTAGGGCACGATCCGCACGAGGTCGCCCGTCCGGTACCGCAGAAAAGGCATGTGGTTGTCGAGCCCGGACATGGAGACGGCCAGCTCCCCTCCCGCCATGCCGTCGACCGGAAGCTCCTCGATGAACGTCCGCATGGGGTAGTACACGAACAGATGCGGGCACTGGTCCGTTTCGACGCCCAGCAGCGCCGCGCGGAACTTCGGGTCGCGGTAGGCCCGCCGGATGACCGTCATGCTGTCGGGCGTCTCGTGGAAGAGGTTGACGGCGAGCTCCCCGACCCCCATCGACGAGCCGACGAAGCGGCCGGACGGACGATCGGGATCGGGGATTCCGATGAGCCCCGACATGTACGTCCGCCAGCTCTCGACGAAGCCCTCGCCGCCCGTCACCAGCGTGGTGCCGAGCCGCGCCCAGTCGATGCCTTGCTCGAGGCCGTCCTCGACGAGCTTCTTCGCGAAGACCGGCTGGCTGACGATGACGAGCTGCTCGAACTTCGGCGCGAAGGTCTTGATGATCGCGAGCGCCACGTCCGCGTTCACGCCGGTGTTCGCCGAGGGCAGCGCCGTCGGCACCTGCAAACCCATAGGGTAGGTGTTCACCAGAAATGTCGGCTTCTCCGACACCCGGAGGCAGTACTCGAGCGCGAGGTCCGCGAGCGTCGTCCCGCCCTTCACGTTCTCGAACGTCTCCACGTTGAACGCGAACACGCCCGAGTGTCCGGAGCTCGGGATGACGGCCTTGATCGGCTTCAGGCTGCCGCCTCGGCAGAGCTGCTCGACGGGATACTCGGAGAAGATCCGCTTGTCGAGGATGGGTGCTGACGCGCGGAACGACGCGACGTCGGTGACGGTGCTCGGATCGACACGTCGCTTCTCGAGCATGTCTCGGTAGGCGGGCACCTCGGCCGCGGCCGAGCGGAAGGCTTCGAGGAGAGCACCTTCGCCCATCTGCTCCAGCATCTCCGGGTCGGCGGAGCCGAGGAAGGCGATGATGTCCGGAATCGCGGGCGTGTCCACCGGGCGCTCAGCTCGACTGGGCGGAGGGACCCCCGCCCATGATCACCTGCAGAACCTCCGGCTTCATCTCGGAGACGGTCCGGAAGATGTCCTCGATCTTCGCGGCGTACGGGACGACCTCGCCGTAGTACTGGATCGGCTGTCCGACCGGCTTGAAGGTGAAACCGAACCGGTTGAGGAACGTCTGCAGCCAGGGCTCCATGGCGGCCAGCCACCACTCGAGCCCGGTGTTGAGGCTCTCCTCGAACATCAGCCGGAACAGGCCGAACAGGATGAGCGGATACGGGCTCCGCGGCTGCCCCGTCCTCGGCGCCGCGCCCCCGACCCCGCCCGTGGCGTAGCGGTCGTCGTTGGCGCGCCGGCGGTATTTCCGGGCCAGGATGAGGCGCGAGATCTCGACCGTCTTGTCCCGCGGCAACACCCGGAAGTCCTCGGACAGCGAGGAGGCGTGCGCCTCCAGGGGGAACCCGAGACGGGAGTCGCGGACCAGCCGGAGCGTGGCCACGGCCTCCTTCTCGTTGTTGACCCCGGCGAACTGCACCGAAAACGGATCGAACTCGTCGGACTCGAGCTTGGTCGGATAGTTGGCGGGGTCCAGGAAGCGGAGCTCGTCGCAGTACACGTCGTACCGGAGGCGCTGCACGTCGTGCCAGAAGGCGTCGGTCATGGCCACGCGCCGGAAGTCGAAATACGTGCTCGGCGTGGGGATGGTCGCCATCGTGGGGGGGACAATAGCAGGCCCGAGGCGGCTTCCGCAAAGGTTTCGGCCGGAAGATCAAGGGCCTGGCGCGCCGTCTGCGCTAGACTACGGGCCCAAAGCGTCCATGGTCGACATCGCCCGCAAGAACCTGCTCCACGACAAGACGCGCTTCGTCATCACGCTGATCGGCGTGACGTTCTCCGTGGTCCTCGTGTTCTCGCAGTTCGGGATCTACTTCGGGTTCATGCGGAATGCCTCGATCATCATCGACAACACCCCGGTCGACATCTGGATCACGTCCAAGAACTCGGCAAACTTCGACTTTCCGCTGCCCTTTCCCGAGGGCAAGGTCCACAAGGTCAAGGAGGTGCCGGGCGTGGCGTGGGCGGACCGCCTCATCCTGACCTGGGCCAACATGAAGAAGAGAGACGGCGGCTCGGAGAACATCGAGCTCATCGGCTTCAATCCTGAAAACGGCATCGGCGGCCCCTGGAACCTCAAGGAAGGATCGATCCAGGCGCTGAAGGCCGGCAACGGCATCATCGTGGACGAATCCGCCTTCCCCAAGCTGGGCACCCTGAGGCTCGGCGACTACGTCGAGGTCAACGAGAAGCGGGTCAAGGTGGTCGGGATCACCCAGGGGATCCGCGGCTTCACCACGGCGCCCTACGTCTTCACGACCTACCGGGTCGCCCAGGAGCTCGACCAGTGGGTGGCGGAGCGCACCGTCTTCATCGTGGCCCGGGTGGCCGCCGGCCACGATCTGGACGACGTGGTGGCGAACCTGCGGCAGATCCGCGACGTGGACGTGTTCCGCGCCGACGCCTACAGCTGGAAGACGCGGATGTACTGGACCCTGGAGACCGGAATCGGTGTCGGCTTCGGCCTGACGGCCGTGATGGCCATCGTGGTCGGCATGGTCATCGTGAGCCAGACCATCTACACGGCGACCGTGGAGCACCTGCGAGAGTTCGGCACCTTGAAGGCGATCGGGGCCACCAACTGGCAGGTCTACGGGATCATCGTCAAGCAGGCGCTCATCAACGCCGTGCTCGGCTACGTGGTGGGCCTCGCGATCACCCTGCTGACGGTGCGGCTCATCGAGAGCACCGGGCTGGCCGTGATCATCCCGCTCGAGCTGATGGTCGCGATCTTCTTCCTCACGCTGGTCATGTGCCTGGCGGCCGCGATCATCTCGGTGCGGAAGGCCCTCAATGTCGATCCGCTGGTAGTGTTCCGGACGTAGCGCTCCCGTAGAAGTACTCGAACAGCTCGGGGTGATCGCGCTCGATCCCCTGCCGGAACACCTCGATGCTCCCCATGTACGGGATGACCTCGCCGTAGTAGTCCATCGGCTCGCCGATCTGGATGAATTCGAAGCCGACGAGGCGGCGCAGCAGACGCTGCAGGGTCGGCTCCATGGCAGCCAGCCAGTAGTCGAGCCCGAGCCGCGTGCTGTGCGCGCAGATCTCCCGGAAGACCTTGAAGAGGACGATGGGATCCGCGTTCAGCTGGCCGGGTTTTCGGGGTTTTCTCCCGGCCTTGGCCACCGCCAGGCGCGAGATCTCGGCCATGCGGTCGCGGGGGACGGCGTGGAAGTCCGGGGTCAGCCCCGTGGCGTGCGCCTCGAGCGGGAACCCGAGGGGCGAGTCGAGGACGAGCCGCGCGGTGCCCGACACCTTGCCGTCGACGTCGCGGCCGGCCAGGTGCACGGAGAACCCGTCGTAGGCATCTGATTCCCTGGCATCGGGAAACTGTTTGTGGTCGAGATACCCACGTTCAATGCAGTAGACATCGTACCGAAGCCGCTGAATCTCAGCTAGCATGCTCGGTTCCCCCGCGCGGCATCAGGCAACTTCGCTGCCAGGCCGGAATGGGCGCTTTTTAGCGGCGCCACGGTGAATCCTTACGACATCCCGGTGACACTACGTCGGCCCGCTGACGTCAAGGAGAACGACCAACGACCATAGTTACCCTATCAGCTTGGTCAAGAGGGTCCGTCCCGGTTAGACTCGCGGCAGTGGCGACCGTCCTCACGGAGCAGCTGTCGAAGATCTATCGCGAGGGCTCCAACGAGGTGGTCGCCGTCCGCGAGGTGAACTTCGCGGCGGAGCCCGGCGAGGTGGTGGCCATCATGGGCCCCTCGGGCAGCGGCAAGACCACCCTGCTCTCGATGCTCGGCTGCATCCTGCGGCCCTCGGACGGCCGCATCACGGTGTGCGGCGAGCGCGTGGACGGCCTCGACGAGAGCCAGCTTCCTCGGGTGCGCCGGCGCTACATGGGCTTCATCTTTCAGAGCTTCAACCTCTTTGCCGCGCTCACGGCCGCGGAGAACGTGGAGATGATGCTCACGCTCAAAGGCCTCGAGCGCTCGCAAGCGCGACGGCGCTCGCACGAGCTGCTCGAGGCGGTCGGGCTGGGCGATCGTGCCGGCATGCTTCCGCGCGAGCTCTCGGGCGGGCAGAAGCAGCGCGTGTCGATCGCGCGCGCGCTCGCGGGCGATCCTCCGCTCATCCTCGCCGACGAGCCCACCGCGAGCCTCGACTGGAAGAACGGCGAGCTCGTCATCAAGCTGCTGCGTGACACGGCGAAGTCCGCGGGGCGCACCGTGATCATCGTCACGCACGATCATCGCGTGGATCCGTTCATCGACCGCAGCGTGAACATCGTCGACGGCGAGCTGGTCGCGTGACGCGCCGACTCGCCACCATCGCCGGCATCATCGTGCTCGTCGTCGTGGGCGTCGCGGGCGCGTGGATGGGATGGTCGCGCCGCGGCGGCGAATCCGTCGTCGTCGCGAGCGTCGGCACCGTCGCGCAGACCGTCGTGGCTACCGGCCGCGTGGCTCCGGTCACCGAGGTGGTGGTCGCGAACAAGATCCCGGGCCGGATCAAGGCCGTCCTCGTCCGGGAGGGCGACGTCGTTCGGCGTGGGCAACCCGTTGTCCAGTTCGACGACGGCGAAGCTCAGGCCGATCTCCGGACCATGGAGGCGCGTGTCACGGGCGCGCGCGCGGAGGTGAGGCGCGCGCAGGCCTCCGTGGAATCGGCCCGGGCGCGGTGGATGGAGATCAAGGCGGTCCGGCCGCAGGAAGTCGAGCGGGCGCGGGCCGAGGTGCTCCAGGCCAAGGAGCGGTGGGACAACGCCGAGCTCGAGCGGACCCGCTTCGATCAGCTCCTCAAGAACGGCCACGTGGCCCGTCAGCAGCGCGACTCGGTGGCGACCGAGGCGGAGGTGGCCAAGGCCCGGCTGCGCTCGGCGCAGGAGACGCTCAATCTCGTGCAGGCCGGCGCCAAGGCCGAGACGGTGGCCTCCGCGTGGGCTCAGGTGCAAGAGACCGAGAGCGAGCTCAGGCGCGCGGAAAGCCAGGTCCCCCTGGCGATCGCCGAGCTCGAGCGGGCGCGCGCCACCCTGAGGACCGGGACCGTCGAGAGCACCATCAACGGCAAGGTCACGAAGAAGATGGTGGAGCCGGGCGAGGCCGTCGACATCGGGACCCCGCTCATCGTCCTGGCCGACGTCAGCCGCGTGATCATCAAGGCGGAGATCGACGAGACCGACGTGGGCAAGCTCCGGCAGGGACAGAACGCCAACGTGACCAGCGACGCTTTTCCGGGACGCGTGTTTCCGGCGACGATCTACGAGATCGGCCAGGCCGTGGGCAAGCGGAAGATCCGCCCGGACGATCTGGTCAAGATGGGCGACATGAAGGTGCTCGAGACGAAGCTCGAGGTCACGCAGGGCGGTGAGGATCTCAAGCTCGGGATGACGGTCGACGTGAAAGTCCTGGTCGCCCAGAAGGACAAGGTCCTCGTGATACCGAAGCACCTGGTCCAGGTCGGCAAGAAGGAAGCGACGGTCGCGGTGAAAGGGCCGAAGGGGCTCGACAACCGACGGATCACGCTCGGAATCTGGGACGACGCTCGCGTGGAAGTGACCGGGGGTCTGAGCCCGGGAGACCGGATCCTCGTGCGGCGCCCGCCGAGCCCGTGACGGAAGCGGGGCGGGGCTAGCGGAAGTTCAGCGCGACGAACACGCCGATCCACACGGCGGCACCGGCGATCAGGCAGGTCACGATCCCGATCGCGGGCCCGAGTGGGTCGCCCGCCCGGCTGTCCTCCGCGACGCGCTCATCGACGGCCTGAAGCTCCTGGATCTCGTCCGGCGCCGGTGATTCCCACTGCCGCGCTTCGCTCGGCATCGGTCCTACCTCCGCCGTCTTAGTTGAGCAAGGCGCATTCCAAAGAACAAAGCTTTTAATTCCAATGAGATATGGAGATATCTGGCGGGCGCGCCGTACCGAAACTACTCGGCGGACGGTCGAAAGGGTGCCGTTCTGGCGGCGCCCTCCGGGCTTTACGGGGTCGGCTCCGGGGCCGGGACCAACTCCCCCTGACGGTGCTGCTGCATGTAGTCCTCGCGCTGGCGCTGACGAAGCTTGGCTCGCCGGCGGGAGTCTTCCTCTTCGGCATCCCAGCGCTGGCGCTGCTGACGCTCGCGCTCGATCTGCTCCAGCAAGATACGCTTCCCCGCCGACGAGGCGGGGTCGCGATCGTCTTGAGAGAACGCAGGCCCGGGAGCTATGACCACGAGGGCCAGGGCGAGCCCGCCGAGCCGCAGAGAGAGGGGACTCACGAGTGCGTTCGGTGGCCTTCGTGCCAGCGGATCATGTTCCGCCCGCGCCGCTTCGCCTCGTAGAGGACCTGGTCCGCCGCATCGATGAGCCGGTCGGACGTCAGATCCCCCACGTTGTCCTCGGGCACCCCGGCCACGCCCCCGCTCATCGTCACGCGGCCGTGGGCGAATGGATACGCCTCGACCACGCATCGAATGCGCTCGGCATACTCCAGCGCGCTGTCCTTGCTGGTGTCGACCAGGAGCGCGCCGAACTCGTCGCCGCCCAGACGCGCGAGGACGGTGAAGCCGCGCGACTGTCCCCGGAGCAAGTGACTGACGCTGGCCAGGACACTGTCGCCGGTGACGTGACCGTACCGGTCGTTGATGAGCTTGAAGTTGTCGATGTCGAACAGGACGAGCGCGAATGGCTGGCGGCTTCGACGATGACGATTGATCTCTTCCTCGAGGCGCGCGAGGAAGTACCGGCGGTTGTAGGCGCCGGTCAACGGATCGCCGAACGACAGCTTCCGCAAGCGCGCGTTCTCCACCGCCGCGGCCGCCTGCGCGCCCAGCGCGCGCACCAGGAGCTCGTCGTCGGGATCGAACGGCACCACCCGTCCGGATTCATCGCGGGCGTTGATCAGCTCGAGCACGCCGACGTTGTTGCCGCCGGGCTCGGTGAGCGGGACGAGCAAGACCGAGCGGGTCCGGTACCCGCTCCTCGAGTCCCAGCTCGCGTTGAACCGGTACGGAGCGTCCGACGGCAGGTCGTAGGCGTCCGCCACGGTCACGACCTGGCCCGTGCGGGCCGTGTAACCGGCCAGCGAGGGCTCGTCCACCGGGAGCAGCGCGCCCTGGAACAGATCTTTCAGTCCCTGGTCCCCCAGCACCCGCATGAGCTCGTCGTTCTGCGCGACCGCAAAGACGAGATGGGGGCCCTGGCGCAGGAAGAGCGTTCCGGCCTCGGCGTTGGTGAAGCGCCGCGCCTCGAGCGTGACCCGGCGCATCAACGCGCCGAGATCCGCGCCCTGCATCACGGCGACGCTGAGGGCCGCCAGCTGCTCGAGGGCGTAGGCGCGCCGCCGCGTGCGCTCGACGAGCGACGACGGGTCGATCACGTCGCTGGCCGTCGTCATCGGCGCCAGATCGATTTTCTCGTCGAGCTCGTCCATCGACCCCCACCGCGCGCGCAGCGTCGCTGGGATCGGAATGTTATCAGAAATGGCGCGGCCGACGGGCGTCTTCGGCCCGCCGCCGGGGCGTTGACAGCGCCACCCGCCCGCGCTGTAATCGTTCTCCCCTCATCCCATGCTTTGGAAGAGTCACGGAAAGCGGCGCCCGCAGCGGGCGGTCAAGACCAGCGATCTCAGTGCCTTCATCGACGAGGGCTCGGAGATCGAGGGCAAGTACACGTTCAGCGGGACCGTCATGCTCAACGGCAAGTTCCGCGGCGAGATCGTGTCCACGGACACCCTCATCATCGGCGAGAAGGGTGTGGTCCACGCCACGGTGCGGGCGGGCACGGTCTACGTCTCGGGACAGCTCGTGGGGAACCTGGTCGCCACCGCGCGGGTCGAGCTTCGCGGCGCGGCGCGCGTCTTCGGTGACGTCGAGGCCCCCGTGGTCGTGGTCGAGGAAGGCGTGCTGTTCGAAGGGCACTGCCGGATGACCCAGGGCGAGCACAGCGAGATGAAGCCGCTGCCCGCCGCCGTCCCCTCACCCGCGCGGGATCTGTCCGTCCTTCCGTTCAAGCGCTGAGGGTAGAGCGATCATTGTGACCCTGGAGGAACGATGCCCGACGCTACCAATCTGCGGATCTACAGTCAGCGCGCCCAGCGAGTCGAGCACGCGGTAAAGCTCGGCGCCAAGCGACTCGGCGTCGCTTCACTCCTGCAGCGAACCCGACGATCCCTCCCGCTCCAGCACGCGGTCGAGCTCGGTCGATCCGAAGGTTGGGAGGTCAGCGCGCGGAAACTGCTGTCGCCGGAGGGACGGGCCGCGCTCGGCGACTCTCAGCTCGCGATCGCCCTCATGGCCGACCTCGTGCGGGATGTGGAAGTCGAGCTGGTCCTCACGGAAATCCGCAAGCAGCTGCTGCTCGGGCCGCGCGATCTCCTGGCGGATCCGGTCATCCGCGCGTTCGCCGTCACCCTCGTTCGCCAGTGCGATCTCAACGAGTACGTCTTCTACGTCTCGGACGCGGAGGAGCGGCGGCTCGCGGAGCTGACCTCCGACATCGGCCAGGCGCTTCGCAGCAGCGCCTGGGACGACCTGATGCTGATCACCATGTACGTGCCCGTGCGCGAGATCGCCCCCCACTTCTCCTCCGACGTGCCGCTCGACGCGATTCAGCCGGAGACCTTCGGCCGCTGGGTGCGCGACGAGCTCGCGAACGTGCGCGAAGAGCAGACGATCGCGGCCTCGATCCAGCAGCACGGAGAGATCAGCGACGAGGTTTCGCGCCTGGTAGCCAGCCAGTACGAGGTGAATCCGTATCCGCGCTGGACCGAAGTGCCGGCCACCCCCGGCGCGCGGTGTGACTATGTCCGGGCCTTCTTCAAGCCGAGCGAGTGCGAGTTCCTCGAGCGTCCGTTCAACGTGCTGGTGGCCGGCTGTGCCACCGGCCGCGAGGCGGTGCGCTGCGGGCTCGGCTACGGCGCGAATGCGAGCGTCCTCGGCATCGACATGACGCGCGCCAGCCTCGTGTACGCCCAGCGCATGGCCAAGCAGAAGGGAGCGACCAACGTCCGCTTCCTGCGCAGCGACATCATGAACGTCCCGACGCTGCCCGACCGCTTCGACATCATCGAGTCCCAGGGAGTGCTGCATCACATGGCCGACCCCCTGAAGGGCTGGAAAGCGCTCGTCGACGTGCTGAAGCCCGGCGGGCTCATGTACATCGCGCTGTACACGCGCCTCGGTCGGCACCAGGTCAACGCGTGCCGGCAGGAGATCGCCGAGCGGGGTCTGTCGTCGGGGCGCGCGGATCAGATCCGCGCGTACCGGCGCGAGCTCATCCTGCGCCACGGACCGAGCCGCATCTGGCTGCGGGAAGAACACTTTCCCTTCGGGCGCGACTTCTTCTCGCTCAGCAACTGTCGCGATCTCCTGTTCCACGTGCACGAGCACCAGTTCACGATCCCGGAGCTCAAGGACTGCTTCGCGCAGCTCGGGCTGCGCTTCGGCGGATTCGCGTACCCGCCGATTCCCCCCAACAGCGTCTGGCCCCGGTTTCCTGATCCTACGGATCTCGACGCGTGGTGGGCCTTCGAGCAGCGCAACCCCGAGACCTTCGCCCACTGCTATGAGTTCTGGTGCCGCAAAGAGAGCTGATCGAGACCGCCCGATCCGCTAAGCGGTAACTGCCCCCAATTTCAGGCGCTTAGAGCGCCCGATAGTCGGTAAGTTTTACCATCAGCGAGTCCCCTCATCTGCGATCGTATATTTTTCAATACCTTATGAATTGGCGGTTTGGTTGCACCCGCTCCATCCGGGAAAGTTTTTGCCCACACCGGTGGGGCTACGTAGCCACTCGCATTTGTCCATTGGGGGACCGAAATGACAGGGAAACGGTTATTGAAGTTCATCGCAGCCTCCGTCGCTTTGTTCGCGGCGGCGGTCGGCCTGGCGTCGCCCGCGAGCGCCGTCACCTTCAAGTTTTCCCAGAGCACGGGATGGGTCCTGGGCACGGCGACGACCGACCCTGGCTTCCCTGTCGCGGGACGACCGAACAGTACGGTCAGCGGAGTCGAGTTCTTCCAGCCCTCGGTGAACCCAGATCCGACGCTCCACCTGGGCGATAACCTTCCGCCCGCGAACACCTTCACGACGATCGGCTGGGGCTGCACGGTCGGCTCGGCGCTGACGTGTGCCGCGCCGGACAACAGCCTCGCCCCTACCGACCCCATGCTGAACGACAGCCGGAGCTCGCTGCGCGTCCTGGGCCTGGGCGGCACCTACGAGGTGGGCGTTGACGATTTCGTCAACATCACCTTCCTGCAGCATCGCAACCACGTCATCACGGGCCGGACCCTCAAGGACGTACGAGTCGACTCCAACCTTCGCATCGGGACCACGGGGAACTTCTCCGATCCCGACTCGATCGTCGTCACCTTCAAGGAGACGCTCAATCAGCAGTTCCTCGCGAACTGCGTGACGAACCACACGGGTACGAATCCGGCCACGGATGTCCCGTGCGAAGACACGTTCACGTTCGACTTCTCGTCGTTCCAGCCCCAGACCTTCACGCATCAGGGTCAGCAGTTCCAGCTGGAATTCCGGATCGCCAATCTCAACAACGCGTTCTTCGAGTTCGATGCCAACACCGGCCAGGGCACGCTCTTCACCGCGGAGAACGTGACGAGCTCGATCAACGTGCAGATGAAGATCACCGCGATCTGCTCGGGCAGCATCGGCGACGTGGTCTGGCACGATCTCAATCACAACGGCATCCAGGATGCCGGCGAGCCGGGGATCAACAACGTCACGGTCAAGCTCCTCGACCCGAACACCAATGCCGTCCTCGCGACGACGGTGACCGGGCCGAGCGGCCTCGCCAACGGTGTATATCAGTTCACCGGGCTGTGCGCCGGCGACTACAAGGTCGCGGTCGACGAGTCGACGCTGCCGGCCGGCTTCACTCCCACGGATGCCGGCGCCCCCGGCAGCACGACGGCCAACGACAGCAACGGCAGTCCCGCGCTGGTGACGCTGGCGCTGAACAACAGCTCGGATCAGACGATCGACTTCGGGTACGAGAGCCCGTGCACCGGCTCGATCGGCGACTTCGTCTGGCACGACAAGAACCGCAACGGCATCCAGGACGCCGACGAGCCTGGCATCGACGGGGTGAAGGTCATCCTCAAGGACGGCGACGGCAACCAGGTCGCCGTCACCACGACGGGTCCGAACGGCTTCTACTCGTTCGGCGGCCTGTGCGCGGGGAACTACAAGGTCGAGATCGACGGCACGACGCTGCCGCCCGGCTTCACGCCGACGACGCCGAACGCGGCCGGAAGCACCACGGCCAATGACAGCAGCACCAGCCCGGTGGGTGTCACGCTGCCGACCGACACCTCGACGGACACCACCGTGGACCTCGGGTTCCAGTCCCCCTGCGCCGGCGCCATCGGCAACCGGGTGTGGCTGGATCTCAACGGCAACGGCATCCAGGATGCCGGCGAGCCGGGCATCCAGGGCGCGAAGGTGTTCCTGACGCTCAAGAACTCCAACGCGGTCATCCAGGAAACGACCACCGACGCGAGCGGTCTGTATCAGTTCACCGGCCTCTGCGCGGGCGACTACACCGTGCACGTCGACGACGGGGTGGCACCGCTCTCCACGCTGGTGCTGACCACGACCAACGCGGCCGGAAGCACGACGGCCAACGACAGCAACGGCAACCCGGCGGACGTCACGCTGGCGAACGACGCCACCGACCTGACCATCGACTTCGGCTACAAGTCGAAGTGCACCGGGAAGATCGGCGACTTCGTGTGGAAGGACACCTGCGGCAACGGGATCCAGAGCTACGGTGAGCTGGGGATCCCGGGCGTGCAGCTGAAGCTGAAGCTGGCGGACAACACGGTGATCGCGACCACGACCACCGATGCCTACGGGAAGTATCTCTTCACGGGTCTGTGCGCGGGGAGCTACATCGTCGAGATCGTGCCGGGCACGGTGCCGTATGGCTACGTGCCGACGCAGTCGAACGCCCCCGGCAGCACGACGTCGAACGACAGCAATGGCAGCCCGGCGGCCGTGACGCTGCCGGCGAACAACACCGTCAATCTCACGATTGACTTCGGATTCAAGAAGGGCGTCACGTACAAGACGTACACCCAGGGTGGCTGGGGCTCGGACCCGAACGGGAACAACCCGGGCACGCTGCTCAAGAACAAGTTCTCGTACGTGTACGGCACCGGTGGCTACGTGAAGATCGGTACGAGCTACAAGTACCTGAAGTTCACGAGCGCGTATGCGATCCAGAACTTCCTCCCGGCCACCGGCACGGCCAACAAGCTGACCGGCTATGCGACGAATCCCACCAGCAGCCCGGCGGGTGTCTTCGCGGGTCAGGTGCTCGCGCTGAAGCTGAACGTCGACTTCTCCAACAAGGGGATCCTCACGCCCGGCTTGGCGAACCTCAAGCTGGCGTCGGGTCCGCTCCAGGGCAAGACCGTGAACCAGGTCCTGACTCTGGCGATGAACGTTCTCGGTGGCGACCTCACGGGGATGCCGGCTGGGCTCACGATTCCGGGGCTCAGTGACATCGTCGCGAAGATCAACGAGAACTTCGACAACGGGACGGTCAACAACGGCTTCCTGATCTAACCGGTCAGGGCGCCTGCATCACCGGTGCTCACGTCTCGGCCCGCGCCGGGACGTGAGCGCCGGCAGGGACAATCGCGACTTGAAGGAGGGACCGAGGTCTGATGGCGTGGATAGAATGACGCGACCGCTCTCTGACAGGCGCGGCGCCGCGATGGCCGCGCTGTGGCGAGCCCCCACGATCTTGGCGGGGTTCCGCCGTCACCGCACCACTGGGGTCGCGCTGTTCACGCTGCTCGTTCTCTTCGTCGCAGGCGAGCGTCGCCTCGCCGACCTGCACTTCAATCAACGCACGGCGGCGCCGGCACTGGAGAATGACCTTCCGGACGGCGACGAGATCCGCCTTCGCCTTCTCGCCTTCAACGACGACACGCCTCCGACGCTGTCTCGCGCCACCCGCGCCGTGGGCTTCGCCGAGCCCACTCGGGATCCCGTCCCGCATGATGCGCTGGGGTTGGGCTTTCCGACCCCGCGTGGTCCTCCGCTCCCCGCCTCGCTCGCGTAACACCGCGCACTGACGAACGCATCCGAGTCTCCGGAGCCGGCCGCCGGCCCCATGCGCCGTTCTGTGTCGCTTCCCGAGACGAGAGTATTGCCCGCGATCCGCTGAGGATCGTCAGACAAGACGCGCGGATCGAGCCGCCGTTCGAGGCGTCTTCGAGACGCAGCAGGGGACATATGACCACCATCACGCCATGCCCGGTCGAGGCGTTCGACGCGAGCCCGAAAGACGATCTGCTCCCGTTCTCGGCGCGGCTCGCCGACAAGGGACGCGAGTGGTACCACGCGTTCCACACGTCGCTCAGAAAGGCGACGGGATGGTCCGACTACGGGCGATGGAGCGGGGAGGCAAACCTCGCTCGCTCGTGGGACGCCAGGACTCGACAGATCGGCGCCCTCATTCGACCGAAGACAACCGTCATCGAGTTCGGGGCGGGAAGGCTCGTCCTGAAAACGCAACTCCCCGAAGGGTGCGCCTATACCCCCTGCGATCTCGTCGACAGGGGATGCGGAACAATCGTGTGCGATCTCAACGCTCGTGTGCTTCCCCGGTTTCCCGCGCACGACGTCGCGGTGTTCAGCGGGGTCCTCGAGTACGTGAATGACGTGCCCCGGCTCGTCGCCCATCTGGCCGGGACGGTCCAAACCATCATCGCGTCATATGCGGTCAAGGAGTCGAACCGCCGTTACCGACGTTCGTACGGATGGGTGAACGATTACACCTCGGCGGAGCTGGTCGACGTCTTCGAGCGCGAGGGCTATCGGAGGGAGCGGGACGAAACATGGGAGTCTCAAGTGATCTACGAGTTCACGAAGATTCGCCGGATTCGGGCCGCCAAGGACGCACCCCGTCAATCCGCGACATGAAGACGCTCAGGAGATGGCGTCGAGCCGCCGCAAGATCTCCGCGTTCGACGGAAGCTCCGCGTTCGGTCCCGCCTGCACCACGTGCTGCACGATCCCGTCGCGATCCACGATCAGCACCGCCTGTGGGGAATCCTTGTAGCCGTACCGGAGCATGAACGGCACCGGAAGAGGAGTCTTCTCACCCTGCCGGAGCAGATCGGCGGCGGAGGCGGTGAAGGACCGCACCACCTCTCCCGCCGAAGCCGCCTGCAGGGCGAGGCCGTACGCGTCGTGCACGCGACGATCCGGATCGCAGAGATAGGGAAACGCGATCGGGTAGTGCTTGAAGTAGCGCTGGGCCTCGGTGGCGGTGTTGTGCGTGATCTGCAGCACCTCGGCGCCGACCCGCCGGATCTCCGGATACCCTAGGCGCAACTGCGCCATGTGCCGGCGGCAGAAGGGTCAGAAAAGCCCCTTGGAGAACCACAGGACGACGCGGCTCACCCCGCGGTAGTCGGCGAGAGACACCTCCGCCCCGGTCGCCGTCAGGAGCTTGAACGGCGGCGCCGGGCTGCCCACGGCGGGCAGCGTCACGCGAGCGGACCGATCGCCGCTTCCACGGCGGACAACACCTCGGCGCTCGTGGCGAGCGCGACATCCAGGTCGGCTTTCAAGTAGCGGTCCGCGGTGAGCGGCGCGATGCGCGCACGGACGGCGCGGTGCGCGGCCGCGCTTCCCCGTCCGGGCGCGAGCGGTGCACGAAAGTCTAGCGCCTGCGCGGCGAGCAGGAGCTCGATCGCGAGGATCTGGCGAAGGTTGGCAAGCGCGCGCCGGACCTTCAACGCCGCGCCCGCGCCCATGGCGTTGTAGTCCTCCTGCAAGGCCGACGTGGGAATCGAATCCACGCTGGCGGGATGCGCGAAGGTCTTCAGCTCCGAGGCGAGGGCCGCCGCCACGTACTGCGCGATCATGTAGCCCGAGTGAAGGCCCGTCGAGGGCGAGAGAAACGCCGGCAGCCCGTCGGAGACGAGCGGATTGACGAGCCGATCGATCCGGCGCTCGGCGATGCCGCCCAGCTGCGCGAGGCCGATGGCGAGCGTGTCGAGCGCGAGGCCCAGCGGCTCGCCGTGAAAGTTCCCGCCGCTCAGCACGGCGCGGTCCGCGGCGAACACGAGGGGGTTGTCCGTCACGCTCGCCAGCTCGCGCTCGAGCATGGCGCGGGCGAAGCCGATCGCCTCCCGGGCGGCCCCGTGCACCTGCGGCATGCAGCGCAGGCTGTACGCGTCCTGGACGCGCGTGCAGTCGTGGTGCGACGCGATGATGCCGCTCTCCGCCGTGAGCGCGCGAAGATTCCTCGCGGCGGCGTCCTGGCCGGGGTGCGGCCGCAGCGCGTGGATGCGCGCATCGAACGCGGTGTTGGTTCCCATCAGCGCCTCGAGCGACATCGCGCCCGTGAGGTCGGCGAACGCGGCGAGGCGGCCCGCGTCCATCACGGCGAGCGTGCCGAGCCCGGCCATGAGATGGGTGCCGTTCAGGAGCGCGAGCCCTTCCTTCGCCTGGAGGCGGACCGGACGGAGTCCCGCCTGCGCGAGCGCGGCGCCGGCGGCCGCGGGCTCGCCGTCGCGCCAGGCTTCGCCCTCGCCGATCAGGCAGAGCGCAACGTGCGCGAGCGGCGCGAGGTCGCCCGACGAGCCGACCGAGCCTTGCTCGGGCACGACCGGATGCACGCCGGCGTTCAGGCAGCCGACCACGAGGTCCAGGACCTCCCGCCGCACCCCGGAGGCGCCGCGCGCGAGGGAGGCGGCGAGCAGCAGCATCACGGCCCGCGTCTCCGGCTCCGGAAGGGCCGCGCCGACGCCGCCGGCGTGGCTGAGGACGAGGTTGCGCTGGAGCTCGTCGCGCTGCTCGCGCGGAATCACCACGTCCTTCAGCTTCCCCACGCCGGTCGTGATGCCGTAGATGGGCTCGGTCGCGCCCGCGAGCTCCTCCACGAATCGTCGCGCCTCGGCCACGCGCCGGCTCGCCCGCGGTCCGACGGCCACCGGCGCGCGGTCGCGCGCCACCGCGGCCACGTCGGCCAGCGCGAGCGGTCCGCCGTCGAGGACCACGCTCACAGCGACCACCCCTGCGTCACCTCGCGCACGCCCGCCATCAGCGCCGCCTGATCGACGGTGACGAGCCGTCCGCCCGCGACGACCTGGCGGCCGTGGACCCAGACGTCGGTGACGGCGCGCGGCGACATCGCATACACGACGCTCTTCAAGAGCGCGGTGCGCGGGTGAAGGGACGGATCGTCGAGGTCCACCGCGACCAGATCGGCCAGCCGGCCCGGCGCGATCCGGCCGGTCTCGAGGCCGAGAATCTCCGCGCCGCCCTCGGTGCCCATCGCGAAGGCGCGCTCGGCCGAGAGCGCGGTGCCGTCGAGGAGACGCACGCGCTGCAGGAGCGAGGTCATCCGCATCTCCTCGAGCACGGAGTGGCGATTGTTGGTGCAGCCGCCGTCCGTCCCGAGCCCGATCCTCACGCCGGCGCGCAGCAGCTCGGGAATGCGGGTGATGCCGTCACCGAGGAACATGTTCGAGCTCGGACAGTACGAGAGCGCGGCGCCGCGCGCGCCCATCAGCGCGATCTCCTCGTCGTCGAGCCAGACGCAGTGCACGCCGATCATGCGCGGTCCCAGCACGCCGAGCCGGTCCAGGTAGCGGATGGGGGTGGCGCCGTGCTCCTTCAGCGTCCGCTCGCCCTCGTAGCGGCCTTCGGCCACGTGGATGTGAAAGCGCGTGTCCTCCGCCTCCGCCACGTCGAAGCCGGCGCGGATCATCGCGGGGGAGGCGCCGTGCGCGCTGTGCGGCGCCGGCTGCACGACGCACGTCTCGTCGTGCCGGTGCGCGGCGATGAGCTCGCGCGTGCGCCGGGCGGCGTCCGCGGGCGTCTCGCGATAGCGCTTGGGGGCCCCGTCCCAGTCGTAGAACGTCCGCGCGAGCACGAGCCGGATCCCCACCTCGCGCGCGGCGTCGATGACCGCCTCCGCGTTCTCGTTGCCTTCGTCCTGCAGGTAGAAGAAGTCCACGCAGGTGGTGGCGCCGTGGAGGAGCAGCTCCGTGAAGGCGAGCGCGGCCCCGACCTTGATGCCGTCGCGGTCGAGCCGCTGCGAGAACGGATAGAGCACGCGGTCGCGCCAGCCCATGAAGTCGAGATCGTCGCCGAGGCCGCGCAAGAGCGACTGGAACGTGTGGTTGTGGGTGTTGACGCCGCCGGGCAGGAGCGCCTTGCCCGCCAGCCGCACGTCGCCGGGCCGCGACGTCCCGACGGCGTGGACTCCGGCAATCCGCCCGTCGGTGACGAGCACGGCCTGACCGCTGCGCCAGGCGTCGCCCACGAGCACGAGATCGGGCACGAGTCTCATGGCGGCGACGTCCCGCTCACGTCGTGATTCCCGGGAGATCGAGCTGATGGTGCCGCGCCGCCGCGAGCGCTTCCGGATAGCCCGCATCCGCATGGCGCATGATGCCGGTGCCGGGATCCGTGGTGAGGACGCGCGCGAGCCGGCGCGCGGCGTCGGGCGTGCCGTCGGCGACCACGACCATGCCCGCGTGCAGCGAATAGCCGATGCCGACGCCGCCGCCGTGATGGACGCTCACCCACGTCGCGCCCGCGGACGTGTTGAGGAGCGCGTTGAGCACCGGCCAGTCCGCGATGGCATCGGAGCCGTCGCGCATCGATTCGGTCTCGCGGTTGGGCGAGGCGACGGAGCCGGAGTCGAGGTGGTCGCGGCCGATGACGATCGGCGCCTTCACCTTTCCCGTCGCCACGAGGTCGTTGAAGATCGCCCCCGCCTTCGCACGGTCGCCGTAGCCGAGCCAGCAGATGCGCGCGGGGAGCCCCTGGAACTGCACCCGCTCCCGCGCGAGTCGCAGCCATCGCACGAGATGCTCGTCGTGGGCGAAGGCCTCGGTGAGCGCCTCGTCCGTCGCGTAGATGTCCTGGGGATCGCCGGAGAGCGCGACCCAGCGAAACGGCCCGTTGCCCTCGCAGAAGAGCGGGCGGATGAAGGCCGGCACGAACCCCGGATAGCTGAAGTCGTGAACCCCGGCGTTCTCGGCCTCGCGGCGGAAGTTGTTGCCGTAGTCGAAGAGCACCGCGCCGCCGCGCTGGAGCTCGAGCATCGCGCGCATCTGCCCGGCGATCGACTCGTAGGCGCGGCGCAGGTACTCCTTCGCGTCACGCGCGCGCAGGGCCGACGCCTCGCCGACCGACAGCCCCGCGGGCACGTAGCCGTTCACCATGTCGTGCGCGGATGTCTGATCGGTGACGATGTCGAAGCGGACGTTGCGGCGCGCGAGCTCCGGATGCACCTGGGCGGCGTTGCCGTGCAGGCCGATCGAGAGCGCCTCGCGCCGGCCGCGCGCGTCCTCCGCCCAGCGGAGCGCCTCGTCGAGGGAATCCGTCATCCGATCGACGTACTTGAGCCGCAGCCGCCGCTCGATGCGCTCGCGGTCGATCTCCACGAAGAGCCCGACGCCGCCGTTCATGGTGACGGCCAGCGGCTGCGCGCCGCCCATCCCGCCGAGCCCGGCCGACAGCACGAGCCGGCCCGCGAGCGAGCCGCCGAAGTGCTTCGCGGCACAGGACGCGAAGGTCTCGTACGTGCCTTGCAGGATGCCCTGCGTCCCGATGTAGATCCACGAGCCGGCCGTCATCTGGCCGTACATCGTCAATCCCATCGCCTCGTACTTCCGGAAGTGCTCCCAGTCGCCCCACGCGGGCACGAGGAGGGCGTTGGCGATGAGGACGCGCGGCGCGTCCGCGTGGGTGCGGAACACGCCGACCGCCTTTCCCGACTGGATCAGCAGCGTCTCGTCGCCACCGAGCCGTTTGAGGGTGGCGACGATCCGGTCGAAGTCCTCCCACGTCCGCGCCGCCTTGCCGGAGCCGCCGTAGACCACGAGGTCTTGCCAGCGCTCGGCCACGTCCGGGTCGAGGTTGTTCATGAGCATGCGCATGGCCGCTTCCTGCGCCCACCCCCGGCACGAGAGGGTGGCGCCTCGCGGCGCACGCACCGGCGATCGCGTCATGGCGCCTCCATCTCCGCCGCGCGGATCGACTCGGCGCGAATCTCGTCGGTGAGACGCGCCTTCAGGGCGGCGAACTCCTGCGTCGTCTTCACAGTGTAGTGGCGCGGCCGCGGGAGCGCGACGTCGACGACCGCCTTGATCCGGCCGGGCCGCGCCGTCATCACGATCACGCGATTGGCCATGAAGACCGCCTCGTCGATGTCGTGCGTGACGAAGAGCACCGTCGTGCGGTCCGCCTCCCAGATGCCGAGGAGGAGCTCCTGCATGAGCGCGCGGGTCTGCGTGTCCAGCGCGCCGAACGGCTCGTCGAGGAGCAGGATCTTCGGATCGTTGGCGAGCGCGCGCGCCAGCGCCGTGCGCTGCTGCATCCCTCCCGACAGCATCTTCGGCAGATGGTGCTCGAAGCCCGTCAGACCGACGCGCCGGACGTACTGGCGCGCCACCCGATCCTGCTCGGCCGCGGCCATCCCCTTCTCCCGCAGGCCGAAGCAGATGTTCGCCTTGACGTCGAGCCACGGGAACAGCGTGTACGACTGGAAGACCATTCCCCGGTCGGGCCCCGGCCCCGTGACCGGCTGCGCGTCGAGCAGCACCCGTCCCGCCGACGGCGCATCGAGGCCCGCCACGATGCGCAGCAGCGTCGACTTTCCGCAGCCCGACGGCCCCAGGATCGCGATGAAGTCGTTGTCCGCCACGCCGAACGAGATCGGCTCCAGCGCCCGCGTGGGCGGCTGCCCGCGCCGGCCGGGAAAGCTGCGGCTCACCCCTTCGATCAGAAGGCGCGCCACGCGCCGATCAGGCGAGGCTCCACGGGAACAGCCGCCGGTTCAGCATCTTGAAGAGATAGTCGGAGATCAGCCCGATCACTCCGATCACGACGATCCCGAAGATGATCTGTCCGGTGTCGAGGAGCGCCTGGCTGTCCGTGATCATGTGGCCGATCCCGCTGGCCGCGCCGATCAGCTCCGCGACGATGACGTACGTCCACGCCCAGCCGAGGACGAGACGCAGCGACTCGGCGATGTCCGGCGCGCTCGACGGCAAGAGGACCCGGCGGATGACGCCGCCCGCGCGCGATCCCAGCGTGTACGCCGCCTCCACCAGATCCCGGCGCGTGGAGCCGACCGTGACCGCCACCATCAGCACCAGCTGGAAGAACGAGCCGATGAAGATGACGGCGAGCTTCTGCATCTCGCCGATGCCGGCCCAGAGAATGAGCAGCGGAATGAAGCCCGACGCCGGAAGGTAGCGCGCGAAGGAGATGAACGGCTCGAAGAACGCCTCGATCGGCTTGTAGGCGCCCATCGCGATGCCCAGGGGCGCGCCGAGCGCGGCGGCGACGATGAAGCCGCCGAAGACGCGCCAGATCGTGATCGCGATGTCCTCGTAGAAGCCGTGCACCACGAGGAGCTGCCAGCCCGCCCGCAGCATCGTGAGCGGATCGGCGAGGAACGTGCGGTTCACGAGCCCGCCCAGGGTGGCCACGCCCCACACCGCGAAGAACACGACGAAGAACGTCACTCCCAGGCCGACGCGGGCCGCCGGCGAGACGGGGACGAGCGGTCTCAGCGGATGAACCGCGTGTCGATGATCGCCGTCGTGTCCGGAACCGTCTTGATGATGCCGAGCTCCAGCAGAAGCTCCGCCGCTTCCTTGCTGAAGGCCTGGATCTCACCCGCGAAGAACTTCTTGTTCGCCTCGCGGTCCTGCCAGCGGAGATACGACTGCGACTTCTCGAACTGCTCGCCCGTCTGCTTCACGGCGGAGCCCATGATCTCGAAGCTCTTCTTCGGCTCCTGCTTGATCATCTGGAGGGCGTCGAAGTAGCCGTCGACCATGGCCTGCACGAGCTTCGGCTGCTCCTGGATGAACTTCGGCGTGCAGCCGAACGTGTCCATCACCATGGGGTAGTCGAGGGTGGTGGCGATGATCTTGCCCGCGTCCGGCTTGTCGCGCACGCTCGAGAGGTACGGCTCGTACGTCATCGCCGCGTCGTTCTGGCCGGCGATGAAAGGCCTGCGCGGCCGGCCCCGGCTCCAGGTTGACGACCTTGACGTCCTTCACCGAGAGCCCGTTCTTCTTGAGGAACCACGCGAGCGTGAAGTACGGCGCGGTGCCCGGCGCGGAGGCGGCGACGGTCTTGCCGCGGAGATCGGCGATCTTGCCGACGTCCTTGCGCACCACCATGCCGTCCGCCCCGTAGGACTTGTCGAGCTGGACGACCTGCCGTGTCGCCACGCCGTTGGCGTTCCAGACGATCCACGTCTCGACGGTGGTGGCCGCGCACGCCACGTCGCCGGAGGCGATGGCGAGATGCCGGTCTTTCTGCGGAATGAACTTGATGGTGGCGTCGACGCCGTGCTTCTTGAACAAGCCGGCCTTCTCGGCGAGCGAGAGCGGCGCGAACCCGGTCCATCCGCTCATGGCGATGGTGACCTTGGGCTCCTGGGCGATCACGGGCAGCGCGAGCGCAAGGATCAAGGCGAGGGCGACGCAGGATCTGATCAGCATGACCACGCTCCTCCGGGCTCAGACCGCCATGATGTTGTAGCCGCAGTCGACGAAGAGGATCTCGCCGGTGATCCCGGACGACATCGGGGACGCGAGAAACAGCCCCACGTCGCCGACCTCGCGCAGCTCGACGTTGCGCCGGAGCGGCGCCACCTCCGCGTGATGCTTCAGCATGCCGGTGAATCCCTTGAGTCCACGCGCCGCGAGCGTGTTGACCGGGCCCGCCGAGATCGCGTTCACGCGGATGCCGCGCGGGCCGAGGTTGGCGGCGAGATACCGGACCGACGATTCGAGGGCCGCCTTCGCGACCCCCATCACGTTGTAGCCGGCCGCCACACGCTCGGAGCCGAGATAGGTCATGGCGACCACCGCCCCCTGCCCCGACTTCTCGAGCAGCGGCACCGCCGCGCGGGTCACGGCCACGAGCGAGAACGCGGACACGTCGTGCGCGATGCGAAAGCCGTCGCGCGAGGTGTTCACGAAGTCGTCCTTGAGATCGTCCGGCGTCGCGTACGCCACGGAATGCACGAGCGCGTCGAGCGCTCCGAAGTCGCGCGTGATGCCCTCGAAGACGGCCGCGATGTCCGTGTCGGAGCTGACGTCGCAGGGATAGAGGACGGAGCCGGGCAACGTCGCGGCGAGCTCCTCCACGTTCTCCTTGAGCCGCTCGCCTTGATAGGTGAACGCGAGCCGCATGCCGGCCCCGGCGAGCGCCTGCGAGATCGCCCACGCGATCGAGCGCTTGTTCGCGACGCCGAGGACGAGGCCGTGCCGGCCGTCGAGGAGGCCCATCGCGCCGTAGAGTATACTCGCGCGGTGGTTGCCAGCCACGCGCGTCTCGGCGCCGTCGTCGCGGCGTTCCCCGCCTTGCCGCTCGCCGACTATCTCGCGCTCGTGCGCGACGTCGAGGCGCGCGGCTACCACACCGCCTGGCTCGGCGAGACGGCCGGCGGCGACGCGATCACGCTCATGACGCTCATCGCGAGCCACACGCAGCGCATCGGCGTGGCGAGCGGCGTCATCCCGATCCAGACGCGCAGCCCGATCATTCTCGGCATGTCGGCGGCGACGCTGGCGCACGTGGCGCCCGGCCGCGTGTCGCTGGGGCTCGGGGTGTCGAGCCGGATCATCGTGGAGCAGTGGCACGGGCTGCCGTTCCACGCGGGCCTCGGTCAGATCCGCGAGGTCGTTCAGATCGTCCGCCTGGCCGCCGCGGGCGAGCGCGTGAACTTCGAGGGCAAGTACTACCGCCTGAAGAATTTCAGGTCCATGGCTCCCCCGCCACCCTCGCCTCCCAAAATCGTGCTGGCCGCGCTCGGGCCGGAGATGCTCGAGCTCGCGGGTGAGATCGCCGATGGCGCGCTCCTCAACTGGATTCCGCCCGAAGCGGTCCCGGCGTCGATCGAGCATTTGAAGGCGGGCGCCCGGCGCGCCGGACGCACGCTCGACGGCTTCGAGATCGCCGGCTTCATCCGCACCACCGTCACCGACGAGCCGGACACCGTGCGCGCCCAGCTCGCGCGCGACATCACCGGCTACGCGATCGTGGATGTCTACGCGAGCTTCTTCCGGAGCGTGGGCTACGCCGACGAGATGGCCGCCATCAACGCGGCGTGGAAGGCGGGCGATCGCGCGGGGGCGGTGCGCCAGGTGTCGCCGCGCCTGCTCGACGGGCTCGGGGTGGTCGGGGACGAGCGCTTCTGCCGGGAGCGCGTCAGCGCCTTCGCGGACGCCGGCCTCACGATGCCGACGATCCTGCCCTTCGTTCCCGAAGGCGCGGACCGCGCCGCGTCGCTGCGCCGCACGCTCGGCGCGTTTCCGTGAGCGGCGCCGCCGGGGTCACCGTCCTCGGCGTCATCCCCGCGCGGCTCCAGTCCCAGCGTCTTCCCCGCAAGGTCCTGCGCGACATCGCGGGACGCGCGCTCGTGCTCCGCGTGTACGACGCCGCCAAGCGGAGCCCGCACCTGACCGACCTCTTGATCGCGACCGACTCCGAGGAAGTCGCCGCGGTCTGCTCGGCGCACGGCGTGCCGGCCGTCGTCACCTCGCCCGACCATCCCTCGGGGACCGATCGCGTGTGGGAGGTGGCGCAGCACCGCGGCGCGGACGTCTACGTCAACATCCAGGGCGACGAGCCCCTGGTCACGCCCGGTCACATCGAGCGCCTCGTCACCCCGTTCCTCACCGAGCCGGAGACGCAGGTGAGCACGCTCTGCATCCGGGCCACGGAGGACGAGCTTCCGAGCCCCGCCGTCAACAAGGTGGTCACGGGCGTGGACGGATATGCGCTCTACTTCTCGAAGTACCCGATCCCGTTCGATCGCGACGGCCGGGGAGCCGCGCGCTACAAGCACGTGGGCCTCTACGCGTACCGCAAGTCCGCCCTCGAGGCGTTTCACGCGCTCGCGCCGTCGCCGCTCGAGCTCACCGAGCGGCTCGAGCAGCTGCGGTTCCTCGAGCACGGCATTCGCATCCGCGTGGTCGAGACCGACGAGCCGACGATCGGCGTCGACACCGAGGACGACGTGCGTGCCGTGGAGGCGTGGCTGGCGGGTCGAAACCGGTAAGTCGTCCTACGCGGGACTGGCGGGAGGACCGGCGGGGACCGGCGCGGCGACGGGCCGCGCCGCGAACGTGAGGTTCTCGGCGCGAAAGCGGCGGACGATGCGCTTGCGCAGCTCGTGCTGGACCAGATACTGGTCCACGTACGACGCCACGCTGACGTTCAGCGAGAGCTCCAGGCCGACGTCGCTGAAGCCGGGAATGAGCCGCACGTGGGGCGCCGGGTCGCCGAGCAGGCCCGGCACCTCGCCCACCGCGCGGCGCGCCTCGTCGACGAGCACCGCTTCGACGCGATCGGGATCCGTCGCGTAGTCGACCGTCACGCGGACGGTGATGCCGAGCCGTGGCTCCGGAAGGTAGTAGTTCACGATCGTGGCCTTGGCCACCGACGAGTTCGGGACGATCGCGATGGTGTTCTGCAGCTGCCGCACGCGCGTGGATCGCCAGCCGACGTCGACCACGAAGCCCTCGACGCCGTCCGCCAGCTTGACGTAGTCACCGACACGGATCGGCTTGTCCGCGAGGAGGTGGAGGCCCGCGAACAGGTTCGACAGCGTGTCCTGCAGCGCGAGCGCCACCGCGAGACCGCCGACGCCGAGCGCGGTGAGGAGCGGCGTGATCTGCACGCCGAGCGCGCCGAGGAGGACGAGGCCGCCCACGACGAGAACGGTCGCGCGCGCCGAGGTCTGCGCGAGCCCGGTCACCGCGAGCGCGAGCGACCGCCGCTCGCCGATGCGCACGATGAGCATGCCCGCGAGATTCGCCACCGTGATCGTGACCGAGAAGATGATGACGGCCACGAAGACGCGGTTGAGGACGTGGACGGGGCGCGGCGGGAGCTCGGCGACCGCGATGGCCGCCGCGATGCCCGGCACGAGACACCAGACGAGCGACGGCAGTCGCAGCACGTCGACGACGAGGACGCCGTCGCTGTTCCGCAGCCAGCGACGGAGCGCGTGCAGCGCGATCTCCCGCACGATCAGGGCCGCGAGCGTGACGAGCACGAACGTGATCGCGGGCCAGACGAAAGGCCAGTACATCGCGGGTGGTATTGTAGTGGCCGCGATGGGACAGCGTCGTCTCTTCTACGGCTGGGTGATCGTCATCGCCGGCACGCTCCTCTCGTGCATGGGGCTCGGCGCCATGTTCTCGCTCGGCGTCTTTCTCAAGCCGATCTCCGAGAGCATGGGCTGGTCGCGCACCAGCATCTCGACGGTGGCGCTCCTCAACTGGATCTTCATGGGCGTCGGCTCGCTCGTCTGGGGCGCGCTGTCCGATCGCATCGGCACGCGCGCGGTCGTCCTCAGCGGTGGTGTGCTGCTCGGGCTCGGCATGGTGACGGCGAGCCAGGCCACCACGCTCCTGCAGTTCCAGCTGCTCTTCGGCGTGCTCATCGGCTTCGCGGTCGGCAGCTTCTACGCTCCGATGACCGCCGCCGCCACGCGCTGGTTCACGCAGCACCGGAGCCTCGCCGTGGCCCTGGTGTCGTGCGGCATCGGCCTCGGCGTGCTCACGGTCGGGCCGCTCGCGCGCGCGCTCATCACGGCCTACGACTGGCGCACGGCGATGCTCGTCATCGGCGACCTGTGCTGGCTCATCGTCATTCCGGCCGCGCTGCTCGTGCGCCCGGCGCCGGCCGCGGCCGACGGCCACGGGAGCGTCGCGGCGCTCGACGCCAGCGGGCGCGAGTTCACCGCGACCGCCGCCGTCCAGACGCCCCAGTTCTGGGCCATCGCGCTGACGCACTTCGCGTGCTGCGCCGCGCACTCGGGTCCCATCTTCCACATGGTCACGCACGCGATCGACCGGGGCGTCGCGCCCCTCACCGCCGCGACCGTGCTCGGCGTCTCCGGGCTGTCTTCCGTGGCGGGACGCGTGACGTGCGGACTCCTCGCCGATCGCTTCGGCGCCAAGCGCACGCTGCTGGTGGGCCTCGCCATCCAGGCGACCGCGGTCCTCCTCTACCTGTTCACCACGACCGCGGCGTCGTTCTACGCGCTCGCCGTCGTCTTCGGTCTGTCGTACGGCGGCGTGATGCCGCTCTACGCGATCCTCGTCCGCGAGTACTTCGGCGAGCGCATCATGGGCACCGCGTACGGCGCCGTCTTTCTCGTCTCCACGCTCGGCATGGCGCTGGGCTCGTGGTCGGGCGGGTGGTTCTACGACGCCTTCGGAAGCTATCTCTGGCTCTTCGTCGGCTCGAGCGCCATCGGCGCCGGCGCCATCGGGATCGCGGTCACGTTCCGACCGCCCCGACGGCTCGTCGCCGCGCTCCCCAGCTTCACCCCCGCCGGTTGACTTTTTCGCCGCTAAAGTGGTATCAATGCGCCACTTTTAGCCTCTTCGGCGCCCGCGGGAACCGTAGCGGTCACGACATCTGTTACTCCGCTCAAGGAGGAGTCAAACGCATGGGTGCGGAACCGATCAATCGTCGGTATTTCCTCAAGGTCTCGGGCGCGACGGCCGCCGTCGCGGTCACCGGGATCGAGGGCATCGTGGCCGCGGGGCGGGCGCCGGCCTTCGCGCAGGGCACCAAGCTGCACTGGGTCCGCTGGGTGGACTTCATCCCCGAGTCGGACGTGGAGCTCAAGCGGCAAATGCCCGAGGCCTCCAAGGCGCTCGGCGCCGAGGTCACGCTCGAGACCATCAACGCCAACGACCTGCAACCGCGCATCACCGCCGCCGTCCAGTCCGGATCCGGGGCGGACATCTTCAACTTCCAGTACAACTGGCCGCACCTCTACCAGAACGCCGTGGTCGACGTGAGCGACGTGGCCAACACCCTCGCCAAGGCGGAGGGGGGCTTCTACGACGTGTGGGCGCCGTCCTGCCAGGTCAACGGCAAGTGGCTGTCGGTGCCGCACTCCATCGTCGGTAACGCGGTCGCCTACCGGAAGTCGTGGCTGAAGGAAGTGGGCGCCACGTCGTATCCGAAGACGTGGGACGAGGCGCGCAAGGTCTTCAGCGCCCTCAAGAAGAAGGGCCACCCCTACGGCCAGACGCTCGGGCACACGTTCGGCGACGCCCCCACGTTCACCTACCCGATGACGTGGGCCTTCGGCGCGGCCGAGACGGACAAGTCGGGCAAGAAGGTCGTGCTGAACAGCAAGCAGGCGGTCGATGCCGTGAAGTTCATGCAGTCGTTCTGGAAGGAATGCTGCGACGAGGGCGGCCTCGCGTGGGACGACACCAACAACAACCGCGCCTTCCACGCGGGCGAGGTCTCCGCGACGCTGAACGGCGCCTCGATCTACATCGTCGCCAAGCGGCAGAAGGACAAGATCAAGGACGACAAGGGCGAGCCGCTCTGGCAGGACATCGACCATGCCCCGCTGCCGGAAGGGCCCGCCGGCCGCTACCTGCTCTTCCTGAACCAGTCGCACGCGATCATGAAGTACAGCAAGAACCAGAAGCTCGCGAAGGACCTGCTGCTCTGGGTGCACAAGCCCGAGAACTACGGCAAGTGGTTCACCACGCAGGAGGGCTACTCGGTCGGCTCCACGAAGAAGTGGGAGAACGAGCCGATGTGGGGGAAGCTCGACGAGCCGCTCAAGATGTTCCGGACGGCGGCGCGCAACACGCGCCTCTTCGGGTACGCCGGCCCGTCCACCGCGAAGGCGACGGAGGCGTTCACGAAGTACATCATCACGGACATGTACGCGAAGGCGGCGCAAGGCATGAGCGCCGAGGACGCCGTGAAGTGGGCCGATGGTGAGCTGAAGAAGATCTACGAGGCCTAGACACCGCGTCATGCAGCGACGACGCGTCCCGATCACCCAGGAGGAGGCTTCCATGACCGACGTGGACCGCTCCGATCGGAAGTCCGTCACCGTCCCGCTGCATCGCCGCACGTTCCTGACCACCACGGGCGCCGGGCTGGCGGGCATCCTCGCCGCCCGCACGGCGCCCGTTTTCGCGCAAGGCACCAAGCTGCACATCGTCCGGTGGGTGGACTTCATCCCCGAGGCGGACGTCGAGCTGAAGCGCCAGGCGCCGGAGGCATCGAAGGCGCTCGGCGCCGAGGTCACGTTCGAGTTCATCAACGCGAACGACCTGCAGCCGCGCATCACCGCCGCCGTCCAGTCCGGCAGCGGCGCCGACATCATCCAGATGCTGTGGAACTGGCCGCACCTCTACGCCAACGCGCTCGTCGACGTCTCCGACGTCGCGGAGCCCATTGGCAAGAGCCAGGGCGGGTTCTACGACGTCTTCAGCGCGAGCGCGAAGGTCGGCGGCAAGTGGCTGTCGATGCCCCACGGCGTCGGCGCCAACGCCATCGCCTACCGGCGCTCGTGGCTCGCGGAGGCCGGCGCGAAGGAGTTCCCGAAGACGTGGGACGAGTACCGCGACCTCGGCAAGAAGCTGAAGGCGAAGGGCAAGCCGATCGGACAGGCGCTCGGCCACAGCTTCGGCGATCCGCCGACGTTCGCCTACCCGTTCCTCTGGGACTTCGGCGGGGCCGAGGTCGACCAGTCGGGCAAGAAGGTCGTCATCAACTCGAAGGGGGCGGTCGAGGCCGTCAAGTTCTTGCAGTCGTTCTGGAAGGACTGCTGCGACGAGGGCGGCTTGGCCTGGGACGACACCAACAACAACCGCGCGTTCCACGCGGGCGAGATCTCGGCCACGCTCAACGGCGCCTCGATCTACATCGTGGCGAAGCGCCAGAAGGACAAGATCAAGGACGAGAAGGGCGAGCCGCTCGTCAACGACATCGAGCACGCCGCCCTCATGCCGAAGGGCCCGGCCGGGCAGTTCGCGCTCTACGTGCCCTTCCAGCACTCGATCATGAAGTACTCGAAGAATCAGAAGCTCGCGAAGGACTTCCTGAAGTGGCTGCACCAGGACGCGAACTACGGGAAGTGGTTCGACGTCAACGAAGGCTACAGCGTCGGGTCGACCAAGAAGTGGGAAGAGAACCCCATGTGGGGGCGGATCGACAAGCCGCTGCAGGTCTTCCGGCAGGCCGCGCGCGCGTCGCTGATGCTCGGGCATCCCGGCCCCGCGACGGCGAAGGCGACCGAAGCTTACACGAAGTACATCATCGTCGACATGTTCGCCAAGGGCGTCCAGGGTACGACGGCCGAGGATGCGGTGAAGTGGGCCGAAACCGAACTCAAGAAGATCTACGAGGGCTAATCCGATGAGTCTCCCTCTGCAGCGCCGCACGTTCCTCCGCGGTACCGGCGCCGGACTCGCCGGCATCCTGGCCACCCGCACCGCGCCTGCGTTCGCCCAGGGCACGCGCCTGAACATCCTGCGCTGGGTCGACTTCATTCCGGCCTGCGACGTCGAGCTGAAGCGGCAGGCGGGCGACGCGTCGAAGGCGCTCGGCGCCGACGTCCAGTTCGAGTTCATCAACGCCAACGACCTTCAGCCGCGGATCACGGCGGCGATCCAGTCGGGGGGCGGCCCCGACATCATCCACATGCTCCACAACTGGCCGCACCTCTACGAGAACGGCCTCGTGGACGTCTCCGACCTCGCCGAGTGGCAGGCCAAGGACCAGGGCGGCTTCTACGCGCAGTCCGAGATGTACACGAAGGTCGGCAAGCGCTTCATGGCGCTGCCCCACAGCATCGTGCCGGGCTTGATCGCCTACCGGAAGTCCTGGTTCGACGAGGTGGGCGCCACCACGTTCCCGAAGACCTACGACGACCTCCGCACCGTCACGGCCAAGCTGAAGAAGAAGGGCCACCCGTACGGGCAGACGCTCGGTCACACGTTCGGCGATGCGCCCGCGTGGGCCTATCCGCTCCTGTGGAACTTCGGCGGGGCGGAGACCGACAAGAACGGCAAGACCGCGCTCGAGACGAAGGGCGCCGTCGAGGCCGTGAAGTTCATGCAGGCGTTCTGGAAGGACAGCTGCGACGAGGGCGGGCTCGCCTGGGACGACACGAACAACAACCGCGCGTTCATGGGCGGCGAGATCTGCGCGACGCTGAACGGCGCGTCGATCTACATCGCGTCGAAGCGCGGCCAGGACAAGATCAAGGACGAGAAGGGCGAGCCGATGGTCCGCGACATCCAGCACGCCCGGCTGCCCGCCGGCCCCGCGGGCTCATGGAGCTATCACACGGCCTTCTCGCACGCCGTGATGAAGTACGGCAAGAATCAGAAGCTGGCGAAGGACTTCCTGAAGTGGTTCCACGGCAAGGACGCGTACGGCAAGTGGTTCCAGGTCGCCGAGGGGTTCTCCGTGGGCTCCACGAAATTCTGGGAGCAGCATCCGCTGTGGGAGACGATCGACCCGCCGATGAAGGGCTTCAAGACCGCGCCCGACAACTCGCGGGTCATCGGGTTCGCCGGGCCGCCGTCGGCGAAGGCGACCGAGGTCTACAGCAAGTACGTCATCGTGGACATGTTCGCCAAGGGTGTTTCGGGCAAGCCCGAGGACGCCGTGAAGTGGGCGGCCGGCGAGCTCAAGAAGATCTACGGGTAAGGACATGAAGCAGCCGATTTCGGGAGGCGCGGGCAGCGCGGCGGACGTCGTCGCGCTGCCCCGTCTCCACTCCACCAGCCCTTCGGGGATGACGCGGTTCCTCGAGAGCGAGCGCATGCTCGCCGCGCTTCTCCTCGCGCCCACCGTGCTGCTCCTCGGGCTCTTCATCGCCTATCCATTCGTGATGGGCGTCTGGCTGTCGCTCTCGAACACGAGCGTGGGCAACGTGGGCGAGTTCGTGGGCCTGAAGAATTTCATCAAGGCCTGGAACGACTCGATCTTCAGGACCGCGTTCTGGAACACGACGGTCTACACGTTCTGGGCCACCATCTTCAAGCTCGCGCTGGGCATGTGGCTCGCCGTGCTGCTGAATCGCAACTTCCGCGGCAAGCGGCTGGTCCGCGCCTCGATGCTGCTGCCGTTCATCGTGCCGACGGTGCTGTCGACCTTCGCCTGGCGCTGGATGTTCGACCCGACGTTCAGCGTGCTCAACTGGCTCCTCTACAAGGGCGGCTTCATCGTCACCAAGATCCCGTTCCTCTCCGACGGGGCGTACGGGCTCTGGTGCGCGATCGTCGTGAACACGTGGCGCGGGATGCCGTTCTTCGCGATCACGCTGCTCGCGGGGCTGCAGACGATCAGCCCGGACCTGCACGAGGCGGCGTCCCTCGACGGCGCGAACGGCTGGAAGCGCTTCTGGCACGTGACGTGGCCGCTCCTCAAGCCCGTCACGCTGGTCGTGGTGGTCTTCTCGATCATCCAGACGTTCTCCGACTTCCAGCTCATCTACGTCCTCACGGGCGGCGGTCCCGCGAACTCCACCCACTTGCTCGCCACCTACGCCTACCAGATCGGGGTGGCGACGGGCCTCCTCGGCGAGGGCGCCGCGATCTCGCTCTTCATGCTCCCGGTCCTCTTCATCGTGGTCTGGGTCCAGCTGCGATACCTCAGACGTCTGGAAGGCGCGTAAATGGTCCTCGAGCACAAGTGGAAGAAGTGGGCGTTCTTCTACATCCCGCTGACCGTCTTCATCATCGGGACGCTGTTTCCCTTCTACTGGATGTTCATCACGTCGATCCGCCCCGACGCCGAGCTCTACCGCTCGTGGCGCGCGGCGACCAACACGCCGTTCTGGACGCTGGCGCCGACGCTCGAGCACTTCCGCGATCTCATGGCGAAGACGTCATTTCCCACGTGGCTCTGGAACACCTTCTTCATCGCGGTGGTCTCGACGCTCATCTCCCTCTTCTGCGGACTTCTGGCGGGCTACGCGCTGGCGAGGCTGCGATTCCCCATGGCGGGGACGCTCGGCACCTCGATCTTCGTGACGTACCTGGTGCCGCCCACGCTGCTCTTCATCCCGCTGGCGGACATCATCCGTAACTTCCAGCTCGGCAACACCCCGTGGGCGCTGATCCTGACGTACCCGACGTTCCTGATCCCGTTCTGCACCTGGCTCTTGATGGGGTACTTCAAGACGATCCCGAAGGAGCTGGAGGAGTGCGCGCGCATCGACGGCGCGACCCGCTTCGGGGCGATGATCCGGATCATCTTCCCGATCGCGGTCCCGGGCATCCTGTCCGCCGGGATCTTCGCGTTCACGCTGTCGTGGAACGAGTTCATCTACGCCCTGGTGTTCCTGAGCTCGCCGGAGAAGAAGACCGTCCCGGTCGGCGTGGTCTCCGAGCTGATCCGTGGCGACATCTACTTCTGGGGCCAGCTGATGGCCGGCGCGCTCCTCGGCTCGATCCCCGTCGCGCTGGTCTATTCCTTCTTCGTGGAGTACTACGTCACGGGCCTGACGGGCTCGGTCAAGGGATAGCGCGCCCGCCGATCCGTGACCGAGAAGTACCTCGGCTACTTCCGGCTCGTCGACGCGTGTGACGGGCCGGGCTGCCCCGTCTGCGCGTACCTGGAAGAAGACAGCCGCCGTCAGCTCGCGATCCTCTTCGACGAGCACGTGACGGACGTGGCCACGCGGCGACGACTCCGTGCGGCCTGGGGCGTCTGTAGCTGGCACACGTGGATGATCCGCGATACCCGGCCCACCGCGACCGGCGTCGCGATCCTGTACGAGGACCTGTTGCGGATCTGTCAGCAGCGCCTGGAGGTGCGGGCCGATCCGCCGCGACGACCCGGGGCGCGCCTTCGCGACTGGCTTCGCGGCATCGTCAAGCGATCACGCGTGACGCGACCGGATCCCGTCGCCGAATACCGGGAGCGTCCGGGCTGTGCCCTGTGCACGCAGCTCAGGCTCACGGAGGCGCACTGCCTCGACGCGGTGCTCGGCTTCGCGCACGACCCGGACTTCGAGCGCGCCTATCAACGATCCGACGGGCTCTGTGTCCCCCATCTGCTCGGCGCGGTCGAGCGCGGATCCGGTACGCCGGGAACGGCGACGATCGTGGAGCGCACGCTCGCCAAGTGGCAGGGGGTCCGCGACGACCTGGGGCGTTTCGTGGCGAAGCACGAATACCGGAACGCCCACGCGATCAGCCCCGAGGAAGCCCGATCGTACGAGCTCGCCCTGGAGATTCTTGCGGGCCGCCGCAATCTCTTCGGCAACGACATGCGGCGGCACTAGGGACGAGCGCACGACCGCACTCCGAGGACCGTCGTAAGCCTAGACATATGACGACGTTACCTGTCAAGGCGCCGCGACTCACGGCTGACAGGCAGCGCCGGACGGCGGTTGGTGTAGGATGGCGCACCACAGAGCCCGGGGCCCCCGACCCCGGGGAACCTATTTGAGGGAGACCGATCATGGCCCAGGTAGTCCTGAAGCAGATCAACAAGAAGTACGATGAGGTCCACGCCGTGAAGGACGTGAATCTCAACATTCACGACAAGGAGTTCGTCGTCCTCGTCGGACCGTCCGGGTGCGGAAAGACCACCACGCTCCGCATGGTGGCCGGCCTCGAGGAGATCACCGCGGGCGAGATCGTGATCGGCGATCGCGTCGTCAACGATCTGCCGCCGAAGGACCGGGACATCGCGATGGTGTTCCAGAACTACGCGCTGTATCCGCACATGACCGTCTACGACAACATGGCGTTCGGTCTGAAGATGCGCAAATTTGCGAAAACGGAGATCGAGAAGCGCGTCCAGGAGGCTGCGGATCTCCTCGGCATCCGTGAGCTCCTCAAGCGCAAGCCGCGTCAGCTCTCGGGCGGTCAGCGGCAGCGCGTGGCCGTCGGCCGCGCCATCGTGCGGCATCCACAAGTCTTCCTCTTCGACGAGCCGCTGTCGAACCTGGATGCCAAGCTGCGTGTGCAGATGCGCGTCGAGCTCAAGCGTCTGCACGACCGGCTCGAGACGACCGCCATCTACGTGACGCACGACCAGGTCGAGGCGATGACCCTCGGCGACCGCGTCGTCGTCATGAAGGACGGCTGGATCCAGCAGGTGGGCGAGCCGCTCGAGCTCTACGGCCGCCCGGCCAACAAGTTCGTGGCCGGCTTCATTGGCTCCCCCGCCATGAACTTCGCGGAGGCCACGGTCACCGAGGAAGGTGGCCAGGTCATCGTCACGAACCCCGGTCTCCGGGTCGCGGTCGCGCCCGCGAAGGCGGAGCGGATGCGGGCCTACAAGGGTCAGACCGTGACCGTCGGTGTCCGGCCCGAGGACATGCACATCGCGGCGAGCGACGTCCGCACGGGCTTCGACGCGGTGGTCGACGTGGTCGAGCCGCTCGGCGCGGAGATCCTCCTCGACGTGAAGGTCGGCAACAGCGTGATGGTGGCGCGCGTCGAGCCGACGGTGCGGGCGAAGGTCCACGAGAAGATCCGCCTCAACGTCGAGCCGGATCGCCTCCACTTCTTCGACGCCAAGACGGAAGCCGCCATTTGATCGCCTCGGGTTTGAGGGGTCGCCGCCGGCCCCCTTCGCTCCCCCGGCCGCGGAAGGAACGGCGCATCGGATGAGCACCGGTGAGGGTTACGCCGGTGACGCCACGAGCGTCGTCGCCGGGACGCACAAGGCTGCATACCGGACGAGCTGGTACCAGCGGGACGCGGCCCAGGCGATCCTCTGGGTGGGACCGGCCTTCCTCTATCTGGCCTTCTTCATCGCCTATCCCTTCGTCATGTCGATCTACCTCAGCGTCTCCAGCGCGCGCGTCGGGTCCCCAGAGTGGCACTACGTCGGCTTCGTCAACTTCCAGCGCCTCTTCGAGGACCCGGTATTCTGGCAGACCGTGCGGAACTCCTTCGTGTTCACCTTCGGGTCGGAGATCATCCGGCTCCTGATCGGGCTGCCCCTCGCCTTCGCGATGAACCGGTCGTTCAAGGGCAAGCGCCTCGTGCAGGGCATCATCCTCATCCCCTTCGTCATCCCGATCGCGCTCTCGTCCCTCGCGTGGAAGTGGATGTTCGATTCGCTGTACAGCGTCATCAACTGGATGCTCATGACGGCCCACATCATCGAGTACCCGTGGCAATGGCTCGGGGAGCCGGGTCTCGCGATGTCGGCGGTGATCATCATGAACGTCTGGCGTGGCTTTCCGTTCTCCGCCGTGATCCTGCTCGCCGCTCTCACCGCGGTGCCCGGCGAGGTCATCGAGGCGGCCAAGATCGACGGCGCGGGCCCGCTCCGCCGGTTCTTCTACGTGGTCGCCCCCATCATCCGGCCCATCCTGTTCGTGGGCCTGCTCTACTCGGTCGTCTTCTCCTTCACCGACTTCTCCTCGGTGTGGCTGCTCACCCAGGGCGGCCCCTACAACACGACGCACGTCTTTGGCACCTACGCGTACAACATCGGCATCAACGCCGGCGACATCGGCCAGGGCGCCGCCATCACCCTCTTCATGTTCCCGCTCCTGGCCGTCTTCGTGATCGTGATGCTGCGGCTCTTGAGAAGGGAGTGACCGTGACCGCGCGGACGACGTGGCGGAAGTTCAAGAGGGACTATGGCGCGTACCTGCCCCTCTCGCCGTACCTCTTCGTGGTGCTGTTTCCCTTCTACTGGATGGTCATCACCACGTTCAAGCGCGACAACGACCTCTACAACCTGACCGGCATGCCGTTCTGGTTCAAAGAGGCGCCGACGCTCAGCCATCTGAAGCTCCTCCTGAACGAGACACTGTTCCTCACCTGGCTCAAGAACAGCATGATGATCGGGGTGTTCGTCGTCGCGATCACGCTGCTCATCGGCTTGCCGGCGGCATACGCGCTGGCCCGGATGAAGTTCCCGGGCAACCAGACGCTCTCCACCGCCATGTTCCTCTCGTATCTCATCCCGCCCGCACTCCTGTTCCTGCCCCTCTCCCAGGTCGTGCGCGGGATGGGGCTCGGGGACTCGATCTGGTCGCTCGTGATCGTCTATCCATCGTTCACGATCCCGTTCTGCACGTGGCTTCTCATGGGCTTCGTCCGCACGGTGCCGCTCGAGATCGAGGAGAGCGCGCAGCTGGACGGCTGCTCGCGCTTCCAGGCGTTCCGCATGATCATCCTGCCCGTCATCGTGCCCGGCATCATCACGGCCGGGATCTTCGCGTTCACGCTGACCTACCAGGAGTTCGTGTACTCGCTGACGTTCATCTCCGCATCCGCGAACAAGACCATCTCGTACGGCGTCACCACCGATCTCATCCGCGGTGACGTCTTCTACTGGGGCTCCCTGATGGCGGGCGCTCTCATCGGCTCGGTTCCCGTGGCCATCGTCTATGCGTTCAGTCTGGATCACTTCATCCACGGCCTCACGGCTGGCGCGTTGAAGTAGCGCTCACTGTCATCAAAGGAGGAGAGAGATATGGCTCAGCTCACACGACGGCAATTCCTCGGGACCACCGCAGCCGGCGTCGTCGCCGCCCCTCACGTCTGGGTGAAGGGCGCGGAGGCGCAGCAAAAGAGCGTGTCGATCCTGTGCTGGAGTCACTTCGTGCCCGCGTACGACAAGTGGTTCGATCAGTTCGGGCAGGAGTGGGCCGCGAAGAACAACGTCAAGCTCACCATCGACCACATTCCGCACCTCAACCTGGCCGCCAAGATCGCCGCCGAGGTGGCGACGCAGTCCGGCCACGACATCGTGCAGCTGGCCGCCTCCGGCACCGAGAAGTTCGCGCCGGCGCTCGTGGACCTGCAGGACCTCGCCGACAAGATCGGCAAGAAGTACGGTGGATGGACGCCGCTCGCCGACAACTACTCCTCCTACAAGGGAAAGTTCCACTCGATCCCGGACTACTTCATCGACTTCCCGCAGCTCTACCGCAAGGACCTCTGGAGCGAGATCGGGATGCCGAACGGCCCCGACAGCTGGGACGAAGTGCGGCAGGGTGGCGCGAAGCTGAAGGCGAAGGGCTTCCCCGCGGGCATCGGCCTCGCCCACCACAACGACTCGCGGAACTCGTGGCGCGCGATCCAGTGGTGCTATGGCGCATCGGAAGTGGCGAAGGACGGCAAGACGATCACCTACAACTCGCCGCAGATGCGCGACGCGCTCAAGTTCATGAAGGCCTTCTACAAGGAGGCGATGACGCCCGAAGTGCTGGCGTGGGACGACGCCTCCAACAACCGTCTTCTCGCGTCCGGCCGCGGCTCCTGGATCCACAACCCGATCAGCGCCTACCGTACGATCGAGGGCCAGAACAAGGAGCTCGCGGACAAGATCCACATCGGTCTCTCGCCGAAGGGTCCCGCCGGCCGCCTGTCCTTCGCGAACTGCCTCGCCTACGGCGTGACGAAGTTCTCGAAGAACCAGGACACCGCGAAGGCGTTCATCGAGCACCTGACCGACAACTTCAAGGACGCCTTCAAGGCCAGCACCGGCTACAACAATCCCTTCCTGAAGACGTATGCCAAAGGCCCACTGCCGATCATCAGCGAGGACCCGAAGCTGAAGGTCCTCGAGAAGTCGCCGGAGTACCACTACACGATCGGCTACCCCGGGCCGCTCACCGTGGCCGCCGACGAGGTCTACCAGCAGTTCGTGCTGATCGACGCCGCGGCGCAGTTCTGCACGGACAAGATGGACCTCGAGCAGACGGTGAAGTGGGTCGAGGACAAGCTCAAGGCGATCTACGCGAAGTTCGCGTAACCGCTTCCCGCGGCGTCCCGCCTCGAGGTCGAGGTGGGGCGCCGCGCTCCTGATGGTGCTCCTCGGCGCCGTCGCCGTCGCCGTCACCGCGCCGCGCGCCGAGAGCCCGCCCGAGATCATCGCGACCGGCGTCGTCCGGCCGCTCCAGCTCGCCTGGGATGGACGCGCCATCGTGGTGCTCAGCGCGGGCGCACGGGGTGACGCCGCCGGGGAGCTTTTGCGGCTGACGCCGGATCGCGGTGCCCCTCACGACTTGTCACACCAGGCGCCCACGAGGATTCCATTCCGGAGTGGAAGCCGCACCCTCGGCAGTCTCGCTGTCGATCCCGCCACCGGGGCGATCTTCGTGGGCGAGGAGAACGGCACGCGGATCTGGCGGCTCGCGAGCGGCGAGCGCGTCGAGCTCTACGCGAGCGGGCTCCGGCGTCTCGCCGGAGGCAGCACGCTGATCTTCGATCACGACGGACGGCTGGTCGTGCTCGACTACGCCGATCCGCTCGTGTCTCCGCCCACGGAGCGCCTTCCGCCCGGCCTCGAGCACCTGCGCGACGACGATTATCGGGGCCCGCTCGTGCTCCGGCTCACGCTCGATCGCGATGTGTCGCTTCCGCGACGCCTGGAGAACGTGCCGCCGCTGTTTCCCCGCGCCTGGGGCGGCCGCGCGGGCGGTCGCGCGCTCCCTCACTTCATCTCCGCGGCGGCGCTTCCGCGCGGTGACCTCGTGCTGCTCACGTCGGTCGGCGAGCTGCATCGACTCACCGGCGACGGCGTCCTCGTGCCCTTCGCGCGGCTCCCGCGCGGCCAGTACCATCGCACGAACATGGCAGCCGCCGCGGACGGCAGCGTCTATGTCAGCGGCGGCTTCCACGTGGGGCAGGTATTCCGCGTGGCCGGCGACGGCACGGTCACCGTCCTGGCGTCGAACCTCGCCGATCCCGCGGGTATCGCCGTGGATGGGCAGGGGGCCGTCTACGTCGCGGAATCGTCGCTCCATCGCATCCTGCGCGTACGATAGCGGCCTGATGCGCCGGCCCTTCATCGCTCTTGCCGTGGCGATCGCCGCGATCGGGTTGCTGACCGGCGGGCTCGCCTGGCTGCTCGACACGCCGAAGCCGCCGGCGGGCGCTAACCGCGCCGAGCGCCTCTTCTACGCGTTCTGCGCCAGCTGCCACGGCGTCGACGGCCGCGGCTCGTGGCGGGCGGCGCTCTTTCTGGTGCGTCCCGGCGATCTCACCGACCCCAACCGGATCAGCGCACGCTCGGATCAGTACCTCTTCGACCTCATCAAGCACGGCGGCGCGCCGATCGGGCGACCCGGCATGCCGGCCTTCGGATCGACGTTGAGCGACGAGGACATCACGCTCCTCGTGCAGTACGTCCGCACGCGCGCGACGCGCTAGCGCAGAGGCTCGATCCAGAGCAGCGTGAGCTGCTCGTCCTTCGAGCGCACACCCAGCCGGACGCGCGCCCCGGGGGCGACGCCCGCGCGATCGACGACGGCGGGGTCCGCGAACACGGCCATCAGATCCATCTCGCGCATGCCAAGGGCCGGGATCGCGTCGTGGCGGACGAGCAGGAGGTTGGCGGCGGGACGGGCCACCAGGGTGCCGCGGACTTCGTAGGCGGGCGGGCGGAGGAGCGTGCCCCAGATGCCGACCGCGAAGCCGATCACCAGGAGCACGAAGACGCCGGCGATGGCGAGTCGCGGCAACCGCGCGCGAGTCGCCTCGCCGGCTACCGCCTCACTTCTCCCATTCGAAGCGATGGTTCTCCCAGTCGAATGCCTTGGAGACGCTCGGGCGCGGGCGAATGTCGCGGCCGCGAACGATCCACGGCGACTTGGCCCCACATCCCTCGTCGATGATGGCGCCGGTCGCGTCCGGGCGCGACCCGAACGTCATGCCGTGGACGACGATGGCAAAGGCATGCCCGAGCCCGCACAGCGCCACCTTGAACGGAAGGCCGGCCACGGTCGCCGCCACCGCCCCCACGTCGTAGATGTCGACGCCGGTCTTCTCGGGGAGCGGCTTCACGTCTTCCTGGAACATCTGCGGCGCCGGGGTCGCCGTCGACGGTGCGGGCGGAGGCGCCGCGGGTTGCTGTGCGGACGCCAGTCGTGCCAGCGGTCCTGCCCACGCCAGCGCCAGCAGCAGACCTACCGCGACGGCACGGAATCCGACCTTCATGAGACCCTCCCTGCGCGATGCGGGGATCAGGCTCCCCTACCCTACACGCAGTATTATAGCCGCCACCGTCCTCGTGACCGCGCCATTGAGGTTAAAAAGACAGGCAGGGAGGTTCGTATGAAGCTCGTCCGCTTCTCGACGCAAGGGCAGACACCGCGGCTCGGCGCCCTCCAGGGTGAACGAATTGCCGACCTGCAGGCCAGTCTTGCCGCCACCCTCGTCCGTCGAGGGGTCGTCCGCGCCCAGGACATCGCGGCCGCGCTGGTGCCCGCGAGCACCCGGCAGTTCCTGGAGGGCGGCGCCGCCTCCCGCGAGGCGGTGGCCGGCATCACCGAGTGGGTCACCGTCGATCGCGCGGCGGCGCGCGTTCACGCGCCCATCGCCGACCCGGGCAAGTTCATCTGCATCGGCCTCAACTACAAGGACCACGCGGAGGAGGCGGGCCAGGCCATTCCGAAGGAGCCGCCGATCTTCGCGAAGTGGGCGAACGCGATCGTCGATCCGGGCGATCCGATCCTGCGGCCCCGCGGCTCGACCCAGCTCGACTGGGAAGTGGAGCTCGGCGTCGTGATCGGCCGGACCGCACGCTACGTGTCGCGCGAGCAGGCCCTCGACTACGTGGCCGGCTACACGATCATCAACGACGCGAGCGCGCGCGACTTCCAGTTCCTCACGACCCAGTGGATGGCGGGGAAGATCTTCGAGACCGCGGCCCCCGTGGGCCCGTACATCGCGGACCGCGAGGAGATCCCCGACCCTCACGTGCTGGATCTCAAGACCTTCGTCAACGGCAAGCAGACGCAGCGGGGCAACACGAAGACCCTCATCTTCGACGTCCGGTATCTGGTCAGCTACCTCTCGGGGCTGATGACGCTCTCGCCCGGCGACCTCATCGCGACCGGAACGCCGCCCGGTGTCGGCCTCGGCATGAAGCCGCCCGTGTTCCTGCAGGCGGGGGACGTGTGCCGCATGGAGATCACCGGGCTCGGGGTCCTCGAGAACCCGGTGAAAGAGGGCTAGCGAGCGGCGGCCAGACGGGCGATCGGTGACCGGCGCGGGTCAGCGGCGTGAGGCTTGAATCGAAGGTAGACTGAGGCCGAGGACGCCCAATGCTCGATCTGATCGCCCCTCTGGTCGTACCCAACGAGTCCAAGATCGTCTTGATTTCCTCCGACGGGCTCGGGGGCTTGCCGCGACCCGAGACCGGAAAGTCGGAGCTCGAGACTGCGCGGATTCCGAATCTCGATCGGCTGGCGTCCGCGAGCGCCTGTGGCCTGCTGCGCCACGTGGCGCCCGGCATCACGCCCGGGAGCGGCCCCGGACACCTCGGCCTCTTCGGCTACGACCCGCTTCGCTATCTCGTGGGGCGCGGCGTGCTGGAAGCCCTCGGGATCGAGTTCGACTTGCGGGCGGGCGACGTGGCGGCGCGCGGGAACTTCTGCACCGTCGATGCCGCGGGGCTCATCACGGACCGGCGGGCGGGGCGCATACCAACCGAGGTCTGTGTCCGCCTGACCGAGCGTCTCAAGGCCATTCGCCTCCCGGGTGTCGAGGTCTTCGTCGAGCCCGTCAAGGAGCATCGCTTCGTCCTGGTGCTGCGCGGACCCGGTCTGGGCGGCCGGCTGTCGGAGACCGACCCTCAGGCTCTCGGAAAGCCCCCACTGCCCGTCCGTGCGCTGGACACGGACTCCGCCCGCAGTGCGGATCTCGTCAACGCGTTCATCGAGCAGGCTCGCCCGCTCCTGGCTGACGCCGCGCCGGCGAACATGGTGCTGCTGCGTGGGTTCGACGGCGTGCCCGCGCTGCCGCGCTTCCCGGAGGTGTTCGGGCTTCGCGCGGCCGCCATCGCCGCGTACCCGATGTACCGCGGGCTCGCGAAGGTCGTCGGGATGGACGTGCTGAAGACCGGCGGCACCTTCGCGGACGAGATCATCACGCTCCGGCAGCACTGGCAGAGCTACGACTTCTTCTTCGTGCATTACAAGGACACCGACAAGGCCGGAGAAGACGGCGACTTCGACGCCAAGGTCGCGGCGCTCGAGCGGCTCGACGGCTTCATCCCGGAGATCGAAGCGCTCCGCCCGGACGTGCTCGTCGTCTCGGGCGACCACGCGACACCGTCGATCCTGGCCGCGCACGGCTGGCAGCCCGTGCCCGTGCTCCTGCAGTCCCGCTATGCCGGCGCCGATCCCGTGACCGCGTTCAACGAGCGCGCCTGTGCCGCCGGCACGCTGGGGACGCTGCCGGCCCAGCATCTGATGCCGCTCGTCATGGCCAACGCGCTCCGCCTCACCAAGTTCGGGGCCTGAGCCGAGGGGCGCTGGCGTGCGGCTGCTCTTCCGGCTCTTCGCGGCGACGTCGCTGGTCACCATTCTCGTCATGGGCGGCTTCGCCTATCTCGAAGTGCGCGAGGAGCGCGCGCGCCTCGAGGAAGACCTGCAGCGGCGGGCCACGCTCATCGCCGAGGCGGTGCGGGAGGCCGCGGAGCCACTCGTCGCGCGCGGGGCGCGCTCGGGATTCGAGCGCGTCCTCAAGCGGTTCGGGGGCGCGGACCGCGGCGTGGCTCTCTACGATCAGTTCGGCAGCCTGATCGACGCGACGCTCGACATCAAGCCGTACCTGGGCCCGCTGTCGCCCCTCGTCACCAACGCCATTCGCGACAACGCGCCCCAGCGCCGCGTGTCCCAGGTGGACGGCAGCACGGTGTGGGTCCATGTCTCTCCGCTCCAGCGCGATGATCGTCCGATCGGCGCGGTCGCGGTCCTGCTCGACGCCGAGCACCTGGAGTCTCGACAGCTCAGCGTGTGGCGCCAGACCGGAGTGCGAATCGGGCTCTTGATCCTGCTCTTCACCGGGCTCGCGTGGATGCTCGTGCGCTGGACCGTCACCCGGCCCCTGGCCCGGATGGCGGAGTGGACCAAGCAGCTCCGCGGCGGCCACCCCGTGCAGCCGCCGCCGGAGGCCGACGTGAGCCTCTTCGGGCCCCTCGCCAAGGAGGTGACCGGCCTCGCGCGCACGCTTGCGCGGACACGCATCGTGGCCGAGCAGGAGGCGCGCCTGCGGCTCTCGGGCGAGAGCATCTGGACCGAGGAGCGGCTGAAGCAGTTCGCGCGCATGCGGTTCGGCGACCAGGCGATCTTCGTCGTCTCGAACCGCGAGCCGCTGAGCCACGTGCGCGAGGGCAAGGAGATCCGGCTCCAGCAGCCCGCAAGCGGGCTCGTGACCGCGCTCGAGCCGATCATGCTCGCCTGCGGGGGCGTCTGGGTCGCGCACGGGAGCGGCAGCGCGGATCGCGAGGTGGGCGATCGGGTGGGCCTGCCGGTCGACGATCCCGCATACACGCTTCGGCGCGTCTGGCTGTCAGCGGACGAGGAGAAGGGCTACTACTACGGCTTCGCCAACGAGGGCCTGTGGCCGCTCTGCCACATCGTGCACGAGCGGCCGCAATTCCGTGCCGACGACTGGGAGCACTACCGCGCCGTCAATGCCAAGTTCGCGCAAGCCCTCGTGGACGAGATGGAGGGCGTGGACGCGCCCGTGGTGCTCGTGCAGGACTATCACTTCGCGCTGCTCCCCCAGATGATCAAGCGCCTGCGTCCCGACGCACGTGTCGCGCTCTTCTGGCACATCCCGTGGCCGAACTCCGAGGCGTTCGGGATCTGCCCCTGGCAGGAAGACATCCTTCTCGGCATGCTCGGCGCGGACCTCGTGGGCTTCCACACCCAGTTCCACTGCAACAACTTCCTGGAGACCGTCGAGCGCGCCATCGAGGGACGCGTCGAGTGGGACGACTTCCGCGTGATCCGGGGCCAGCACACCACCCACGTGCAGCCGTTCCCCATCAGCGTGGCCGCCGAGCCGACCGCCGCGCCCGAGGGCGATCGCAACAGCGTCCGCGCCCGGCTCGGGATCGACGAGATGCTGGTCGGCCTCGGAGTGGAGCGCGTCGACTACACGAAGGGCCTGCCGGAGCGGATGCGCGCGATCCGCCGGTTCTTCGAGCGCTGGCCCGAGTATCGGCGCCGCGCGGTCTTCATCCAGGTCGCCTCGCCGAGCCGCACGAGCATCCCGCGGTACCAGGCGCTGCAGAAGGAGATCCAGGACCTCGTGAACGAGATCAACGAGGCCATCGGCGAGCGCGGGTGGCGGCCGATCGTCTACCGCGAGCGGCATCACGATCGCGCCGAGGTCGCCGCGCTCTATCGCGCCGCGGATCTCTGCATGGTCACGTCGCTGCACGACGGCATGAACCTGGTCGCCAAGGAGTTCGTGGCGGCGCGCGACGACGACGACGGGGTGCTCGTGCTGAGCCGCTTCACGGGCGCCTCCCGCGACCTGCGCGACGCGCTGGTCGTGAACCCGTACGACGTCGAGGGCATGGCGGAGGCGATTCGCATCGCGTTCGAGATGGATCCGTCGGAGCGTCGGCGCCGCATGGCCCGCATGCGGAGCCACGTCCGCGAGCGGAACATCTATCGGTGGGCCGGGCTGCTCCTGGCCGAGCTCGCCCCCATGCCGCGCGGAGTGACGGTCGGCGCAGAGTAGTTGTGCAGCAAAGCAGTGTAATTGTGACGACGCTCCTCCTGGTTCGGCTCCTTTTTCCCCTGATTTCGGGCTGAATTCGGCCGATAGGTGTGGCATGCGGCTTGCGATCCCCCCTCGGCAGTCGGACGCGAGCGACGCAGCCGGCACAAATACGGGATCCGGAGTCCTGAAGGCTCGGGCGCCGATCTCCACGAGGAGTGATCGACATGGACGCGAAGAAGGTGATTCCGCTTCACAAGACGGGCGAGGCCGCGATCGAGTCGGACATGTGCGGTCGCTGCCACATGCAGGTCGCGCGCTTCGCGCCGCAAGTGGTCGCGGCTGACGGGCTCTTCCACCGCGAATGCTACGAGGCGTGGTATTTCGGGCGTCACGGGCGCCGGCCGAGCCTGCTCGCAGGCCTCAACGGCGATCGGCACCGCTTCCAGGTCCGCGACCGCGCCGCTGCGTAACGGCTCCGACGTGAGGAAGGCGCGGGCGCGCGAGGCCCGCGCCTTCCGCATGGAGCGCGACAGTCTCGGGACCAAACGGGTCCCCGCCGATGCGCTCTATGGTGCCTTCACCCAACGCGCCCGGGAAACCTTCGCGCTCACCGGGCGTCCGCCGCATCCGGCTCTGCTCCGCGCGTACGCTCGTATCAAGCACGCCGCCGCGCTCGCGAACCGCCGCCTCGGGCTCTTGCCGGCCGCCTCGGCGCGCGCCATCGTGTGGGCGGCGGACCGCGTGATCGCGGGCGACGTTCCCGACGTCACCGTCCTCGACGCGCTGCAGGCGGGCGCCGGCACGCCGACGCACATGAACGTCAACGAGGTGATCGCCAACCTCGCGAACGAGCGCCTCGGTGGTCGCCGCGGGGTCTGGCAGCCGCTGCACCCCAACAACGACGTCAACCGTGGGCAGTCGTCGAACGACGTCACCCCGACGGCCGTCCGCCTCATGGCGCTCGAGCTCAGCGAAGGGCTCCTGCGCGAGATCGATGCCCTCGCGCGCACCTTCCGCGGGCTCGCGCGCCGCGAGGCGCGCACGGTCAAGCCCGGCCGCACGCACCTGCAGGACGCGGTGCCGATCACCTACGGCCAGGTCTTCGACGGCTATGCCGAGGCGCTTGCGACCGCGGCGAGCGCGCTCCGCACGGCGCGCGTCGAGCTCACCGTCATCGGGCTCGGGGGGACGGCGGTCGGAACCGGCATCACCGCGCACCCCCGCTTTGCCGCGGTCGTGGCGCGCGAGCTCTCGCGCCTGGCCGGGACGCGCCTCACCCCGGCGCGGAGCCGCGTGACGACGACGTGGAGCCTTCGCCCGCTGCTGGCGTGCTCGGGCGCGCTTCGCGGCATCGCCGTCGACGTCGCCAAGATCTGTGTCGACCTCCGGCTGCTCGCCTCCGGCCCGCAGACGGGCTTTGCGGAGCTCGTCCTCCCCGAGGTCGAGCCGGGGTCGTCGATCATGCCGGGCAAGGTGAACCCGTCGGTGCCCGAGGCCGTGCAGATGGCGTGTTACGCGGCCCTGGGCGGCGACCACGCGATCGCGCTTGCCGCGGCCGCCGGCGAGCTCGAGCTCAACGTGATGACCCCGCTCGTCGCGTACGCGCTCGGCGAAAGCTTCGACGTGCTCACGCGCGCGCTGACGCTGCTGCGCACGCGGTGCGTGGAAGGGCTGCGCGTGGACCGCGCCCGGGTCCGGGCCCTCGTGGCCGGCAGCGTCATCGAGGCGACGGCGCTTTCGCCGGTGCTCGGCTACGAGGTGACCGCGGAGCTGGTGAAGGAAGCGATCGCGCGCCGGGAGCCCCTGCGCGCGGTGGTGGGACGCCACCGGCTCATCGACGACCGGACGCTGGCGCGGTTGCTGGCTCCCGCGGCGCTCACGGTGCCCCGGCGGCCCGAGCCTGGGCTCGCCCGCCGGGTGCGGAACAGCGCGGCGTTCAAGGCTTACCGGGGCCTACAAAAGGGCTTGTGATGGCTGGCACGAGGTCCATACTGCCGTAACGTCATGCGGTACGTTCTCGTCTCCACCGACGACTTCCTCTGGAAGCTGCTCCCCCCCTCTGACGGCTTCAACCCGACATACGTCGTGTCAACGGTCGCGACGCGCGCGCGGATCGGCCGCCAGGGCCACGAGGCGGTCGCCGGCGACCTCGGCGATCCCGCGCTCTACCGCCGGGCGTTCCGGACGGGGCACGAGCCCGTCGTGCTGGCGGTCCCCCGGCTTCGGCGTGCCCGGGTGCTGGCGGCCATCCGCGCCGTCGCGCCCACCGCCCCGGTGGTGATCCTGGGCGACGACGAGGACCGAGAAACGGGCGACGCGGCGGTCCTCCCCGCCGCCGCCATCCTGGAGCAGCTCATCACGCCGGAGATCGAGCGCGCCGTCGCCCGGGCGCGGCTCGCGCGAATCCGCAAGGTGCTCGATCCCGCCGGACGGCTGCTGATCCTCATGCAGGACGATCCCGATCCCGACGCCATCGCCTCGGCGCTCGCGCTCCGCGTCGTGCTCGGACGCCGCCCTGCGGCCGCTCCCATCGCGACCTTCGGGCGGATCACCCGGCCCGAGAATCGCGCGATGACCCAGATCCTCGACATCGACGTGGAGCAGATCCGGCCGGCGGCGGTCCGGGACTTCGACGCGGTCGCGCTCGTGGACGTCCAGCCCAGCTTCTTCGAGGAGGGCCTCGGCGACGTGGCGCTCGTGATCGACCACCACCCCGAGGAGCAGCCGGTCCACGCGCGCGTGAAGGACGTCCGGCCGTCGTACGGCGCGACGTCCACCATCCTCACCGAGTACCTGCGCGCCGCCGATGCGAAGATCACGCAGCGGCTCGCCACCGCGCTCCTCTACGGCATCAAGGCCGACACGCGCTATCTCGAGCGCGGCACCACGCGCGCCGACGTCGAGGCCTTCGGATTTCTCCACCCCCTCGCCAATCACAACGCCCTGCGGCGCATCGAGCGCCCGGAGCTCCCCGAAGCGGCGCTCGACACGCTGGCGATCGGTCTGCGCCAGCGCGAGCTCGTCGACGGCGTGATGTTCTCGCACCTGGGTCCCGTCGCGTATCCCGAGCTCATCGCCCAGTTCGCCGACCTGTTTCTCCAGGTGGAAGGCGCCGAGTGGTCGGTGGTCTCGGGCACGGTGAACGGCGAGCTCCACATCTCCGTCCGGAACGTGGGGTATGTGCGAGGCGCGGGCGAAGTCGTCCGCGCGGCGTTCGGCGATCTCGGCGGCGCGGGCGGTCATCGCACGATGGCGAAGGCGGTGATCCCGCTCTCGGCCTGGCGCACACGCGTCGGCGAGCTGGAGGCGGCGCCGATGGCGGCCGCGGTCATCGCGCGCTTCCGCGCCGCCCTCGGGAGCTGACGGTGGAAGAGACGACGCGGCTCACCGAATCGATCAAGGAGCTCCTCGCGTCCGGCCGCGACGAGAGGCTCGCCGCCATGCTGGACGACGCCTACGCGGCCGACATCTCGCAGGCGATCCGCGAGATCACGCTTCCGGAGCAGGTGCGGCTCTTCCGGCTCCTCAATCCCCAGCAGGCGGGCGCGGTGCTCGCGGAGCTGGACGATCAGGTGCTCCTCGAGCTCGTGCGCGCGCTCGACGAGACCGAGGTCTCGAAGATCCTCGATCAGATGCCGTCCGACGACGTCGTCGAGGTCGTCGAGGAGCTTCCGAAGGAGCAAGCCGAAAAGATCCTCGACCTCATGGAGGAGGAGAAGTCCGAGGAGGTCCAGGAGCTCCTCGAGTACGGCGAAGGCACCGCGGGCCGGCTCATGTCGCCGCGCTTCCTCGCCGTCAGCGAGCACGTCACCGTCGCGCAGGCGATCGAGCACATCCGCAAGTCGGCGACCGTCGAGGACGCGTTCTACTACCTCTACGTCGTCGACGATCACGAGCACCTCGTCGGCGTGGTGCCCGTGCACCGCCTCGTGACGGCCGAGCCGACGACGCCGATCCGCGTGATCCGCTCCGACGACGTCGAGAGCGTGACCGTCGACACGGACCAGGAAGAAGTGGCGCGCCTCGTCGAGCGCTACAACGTGCTGGAGGTGCCCGTCGTCGACGGCGACCGGCGCCTGCTCGGCCGCATCAGCATCGACGACGTCATCGACGTCATCCACGAGGAGGCCACCGAAGACATCCAGCGGCTCGGCGGCGTGGCCGGTGACGAGACCGTGCTCGATCCGCCCCGGGAAGTCTTCCCGCGCCGTCTCGTCTGGCGGCTGATCAATCTCGGCACGGCCATCGTGGCCGCGTCGGTCATCGGGCTCTTCGAAGGCGCCATCCAGACGCTGGCCACGCTCGCCGTCTTCATGCCGATCGTCGCCTCGATGGGTGGCATCGGGACGACGCAGACCGCCACCGTCGTCGTGCGCGGCATCGCGCTGGGCGAGATGACCCGCCACGTCCTCGCGCGAGTCCTCGTGAAGGAGCTGAAGCTGGGGCTCAGCACGGGGTTAGCCACCGGCCTGGTTCTTGCGATCATCGCGTACCTGTGGAAAGGCCAGATCGTCCTGTCGTTGATCCTGGGCGTGGCGCTCGTCTTCAACATGGTCGTGGCCGCCGTCGTGGGCACGCTGGTGCCGATGGCGCTGCGCGCGTTCCGTGTCGATCCCGCGATCGCGTCGAGTGTGATCATTACGACCTTCACGGATGTATGTGGATTCTTTTCATTCCTGGGCCTGGCGTCGCTGCTGATGCGCTTCCTGCTATAGCGCTTTCCCGCTTGGCAACGTCCGCGGGGGGCAGGTAGAATACGCGCGCATTTGAGAGACGGCACCGGCCTCCAATCTCAGGTGTTTTTTGAGGGGGACAAGCGTGGACGTAGCGCTCGAGAAGAGGCAGGTGCAGCGCGCGTACGAGTTCTGGGCCCCGGCGTACGACTTCATCTTCGACTGGATCTTCGCTCCGGGTCGCCAGGCGGCGATCAAGCATCTCGACCTGACCCGTCAGCACTCCGTGCTCGAGGTCGGGGTGGGGACGGGCCTGAATCTGCCGCTCTACCCCGAGACGTGCCGGCTCACCGGCATCGACCTCTCGCAGGAGATGCTCGACAAGGCGGTCGAGCGCGTGCAGACGCTCACGATGCCCGACGTGACCCTCAAGGTCATGGACGCGACGTCGATGGACTTCGGCGACAACGAGTTCGATCGTGCGATCGCGACCTACACGATCTCCGCCGTGCCCGATCCCGTCGCCGTCCTCCGCGAGATGCGGCGCGTGGTGAAGCCGGGCGGCATCATCGTGATCCTCAACCACTTCCGGAGTGAGCGCCGCGTCACGGGCGTGCTCGAAGATCTCGTCGCGCCGATCTGCACGCGACTCGGCTGGAAGTCGAACCTCGCCATGCAGCCGCTGCTCGCGCAGGTCGGCTTGACGCCTGAAGTGATCACGAGCGTGAACATGTTCAACGGGTGGCGCCTCGTGAAGTGCGTCAACCGGAAGTAGCGCGTCTCACCCGCCTCCTTCTCGCGCTCGTCCTCGTCCTTCCCGTGCTGCGCGGCGTCGAGCGTCTCGGCGTCGCGGCGGCGTTCCTGATCGAGTTCGCTGACGACCGCCATTCCCCGCTCTCCGCGCTGACGGGCGCGCCCGTGGAGCAGCCGCGCGCGCTGCCGGACGTTGCGGCCGATCGCTTCACGCCGCGAACGCTGCGCGTGCCGACGCCGCTCGTGCTGGTGCCCGGCGCGACCCCGGAAGGCAAGGACGATCCGCGCGCGCGCCGCGCCGCGCGCCTCCTCGCGCGCGCGGGCTTCGACGTCACGCTGCTCACGATCCCCGGGCTCACGCGCGGCCGCCTCCGTCCCGAGGACGTGACGCCGGTCGTGGTCACCTTGCGCGAGACCGAGCGGCCTGCGGTCGTGGTCGCGGTCAGCGTCGGCAGCGGGCCGGCGTTGCTGGCCGCCGCGGACCCGCAGGTCCGCGATCGCGTCGCGCTCGTGCTCTCGCTCGGCGGCTACGCCTCCGCGGCGGAGCTCGTTCGCTTCTACCTCACCGGCGCCTATACCTTCGGCACCGAGAGCGGTCATCGACACCACGATCCAGCACTGGTGCGTGCGTTCGTGGCCGCCAACGACGACCTGCTGGAGGACCCCTCGCGGCTCCCGGCGCTGCTGGAGGCCCTGTCGCCACTGCGGGTCGCTCGCGAGGTCCGGGCCCCGATCGTGCTCGTCCACGATCGCGGCGACCCGGTCGTGCCTTACACCGAGAGCCTGCGGCTGGCGGCGGCCCGGCCCGGCACCACGCTCGCGCTGATCGACGGCCTCGGCCACGTCGACGGGACCGCGCGCGGGCCGCGCTGGGGCACGCTGGCGGGCCTCTGGACCGTGGCCTATCGTCTCGCGGCCGCGGCCTGAGGGGTGATAATCTCGCGCGGATGAGTGCGATGACCCGTGGCCGCGCCCGCCCCAAGCGCCCGAGCGCCGCCGAGGCGCGGCTCGATGCGGACGTCCGTAACCTGCACGCCACCATCGACGCGCTGCGCGACGAGCTCGACCGCAACCGGGTCGAGGACAGCACCCGCCTCCATCGAGCCACCGGCGCGGCGCAGGCGGAGATGCAGACACTCCGGGAGACGATCCAGACGCTGCGGGACGAGCTGGATCGGGCGCGAATCGCAGCCCAGGAAGAGCTCAGCCGGGCGCTGTCCCGGGTGGGTGACGAGAACCGCCAGCTGCGGGAGACGGCGAACGCGCTCCGCGCGCAGCTGGACGAAGCGGCGCACAACTTCCGGACCGAGCTCGCCCGCCGCGAGGCCGAGTGGCGTGGACAGCTCCTCGAGGCGCAGAGCACCGTGACCGCGCTGCGCACCGAGCTCGATCGACGGCATGAAGCGCCTGCCCGCTAAGCGCGAGCGACGCTCCGATCGCGCCGCCCCCGAGATCCTGCTCGACGTCTCCAACAAGCTCGCGGCCACGCCGAACCTCACCGATGCGTTACGCGCCCTCGTCGACGTGACGGCGTCCGTGGTGGGGGCGGAGCGCGGCGCTGTGTTCCTCTACGACCCGGGGCCTCGCGAGCTGTTCTCACGCATTCGCGACGGCCGCTTCGAGCGCGAGGTGCGGATGCCGAGCGGGCTCGGCATCGCCGGACACGTCTTCCAGACGGGCGTGGGGGCGATCGTCGACGACGCCTACGCCGACGAGCGCTTCAATCGCAACGTCGACGAGATGACCGGGTACACGACGAAGAGCGTCCTGTGCGTCCCCATCGTCACCCTGAAGGGCGAGCGCATCGGCATCGCGCAGCTCCTGAACAAGATCGGGGGCGGCTTCGTGCCCTCGGACCTCATCCTCCTGAAGGCCATGGTCGAGCAAGCCGCGGTGGCCATCGAGCACCACCTCACGGTGGAGACGATCGAGCGCAACCGCCTCCAGCAGCTCCAGTTCCTCGAGGTCGTCACGGAGATCTCCTCGGAGCTCAAGCTCGGGCCGCTGCTCGCCAAGCTCATCGGCACGATCACGAAGATGCTGGACGCGGAGCGCTCGACGCTCTTCATCAACGACGACCGCCGCAACGAGCTCTACACCGAGGTGGGCGAAGGGCTCGGGGCCACCCAGATCCGCTTCCCGAACGACCGGGGCATCGCGGGCGCGGTCTTCCAGAGCCGCGAGACCATCAACATCCCCCACGCCTACGCGGACCTGCGGTTCAATCCGACCTTCGACCGGCAGACCGGGTTCTTCACGCGCTCGATTCTCTGCGTGCCCGTCGTCAACAAGCAGGGCCGGACGATCGGGGTGACGCAGGTTCTCAACAAGCGCGGCGGGCTCTTCACCGACGAGGACGAGGCGCGGCTCAAGGCGTTCACGTCGCAGATCTCGATCGGCCTCGAGAACGCGAAGCTCTTCGACGACGTGCAGAACATCAAGAACTACAACGCGAGCATCCTCGAGAGCATGACGAACGCCGTCATCACGCTCAGCGACGTGGAGAAGATCGTCACCTGCAACGCGGCCGGGCTTCGCATGACGAAGCAGCGGTCCGAGGAGCTCGTCGACAAGCCGGCGGCCGACCTCTTCACCGGCTCCAACGCCTGGGTGATGGACATGGTGCGGCGGGTCGAGGAGCGGCTCGGCGCGCTGGCGAACCAGCCCATGCGTCGGCGCTCCGACCGCCAGGCGCCGCAGGAGACGGTCGTCGACGCCGAGCTCACGTTCTCGGGCGAGAAGTTCTCGGTGAACCTGACCGTGCTTCCCCTCATCGGCATCAACGGGGGCAAGCTCGGCTCGATGCTCATGATCGAGGACATCAGCACCGAGAAGCGCATCAAGTCGACCATGGCGCGCTACATGGACCCGTCGCTCGCGGAAAAAGTGCTCCAGGCGGGCCAGGACATCCTCGGCGGCCACGCCGGCGACGCCACCGTGCTCTTCTCCGACATCAAGGGGTTCACCACCCTCACCGAAGAGCTCGGCGCCGCGGAAACGGTGGGGCTGCTCAACGAATACTTCACGCTCATGGTCGACTGCGTGTCGCAGGAAGGCGGCATGCTGGACAAGTTCATCGGGGACGCGGTCATGGCCGTGTTCGGAACCCCGCTCGCCCACGACGACGACTCCGACCGAGCGGTGCGGGCCGCCATCGCGATGATCAGAGCGCTCGAAGGCTACAACGCCCGCCGCCTCGCGGAGGGCCGCAAGACGATCGACATCCGGGTCGGCGTGAATACCGACGTCATCGTGTCCGGCAACATCGGCTCGCCCAAGCGCATGGACTACACCGTCATCGGCGACGGCGTGAACCTCGCCTCACGGCTCGAGGGTGCGTGCAAGGTCTACGGCGCGCACATCCTGGTGAGCGAGAACACGTTCCAGCGGCTGCACGGCACCTACCGGAGCCGTGAGATCGACCGGATCGTCGTCAAGGGCAAGACGCACCCGGTGCCCATCCACGAGATCCTCGAGTACCACACGCGCGAGTCCTATCCGAACATTACGGAGGCGCTCGGCCACTTCAAGTACGGGCTCGAGTCCTATCGCGCGCGGCGCTGGGACGCGGCGATCGCCGCCTTCACCGAGGTGCTGCGGCTGAATCCCCACGACAAGGGCGCCGCCGTCTACGTGGAGCGCTCCCGCCACCTCGCGGAAGCCCCGCCCCCCGACGACTGGGCGGGCGAGTGGGTGATGGAGACGAAGTAGCTACGTCGCCGCGCCCTCGGTGCCGGGCCGGCGGATGCCCCACGAGGCAAGCTTCGCGAGGATCGTGTTGCGGTGCACGCCGAGGAGCCGCGCGGCGCGCGACACGTTCCAGTGCACCCGCTCCAGGACCCGCAGCACGTACTGGCGCTCGAAGCGATCGCAGGCATCGCGAAGGGGCGTGGCGGCCGCCGTCTCCTCCAGCCGTGACGTCTCCGGCATCGCGACGTCCAAGGGCACGTCCTGGAGCTGGATGATGGGCCCGCGCGAGAGCACGACCGCGCGATGGATGACGTTCTCGAGCTCACGCACGTTGCCCGGCCAGCCGTAGCGCGCGAGCGCGTCGAGGGCGCCCGCCGAGATATCACGCACGTCGCGGTGCGACTCCCGCGCGATCTTCTCGACGAAGTGGCGGGCCAGGCGGGGGATGTCGTCGCGACGCTCGCGGAGCGGCGGCACGTGGAGCGGGACGACGTTGAGCCGGTAGTAGAGGTCTTCGCGGAAGGCGCGGTCGCGCACGGCCTGCCGCAGGTTGACGTTGGTGGCGGCGAGGATGCGCACGTCCACCGGGACCGGACGGCCCCCGCCCAGGCGCTCGATCTCGCGCTCCTGGATCACGCGCAACAGCTTCGCCTGGAGATCGAGGCGCAGCGAGCCGATCTCGTCGAGGAACACGGTGCCGCCGTGGGCCAGCTCGAAGCGCCCGAGCTTGCGCGCGTGCGCCCCCGTGAAGGCGCCCCGCTCGTGTCCGAACAGCTCGGACTCGATGAGCGTCTCGGGAATGGCGGCCACGTTGACGGCCACGAACGGCGCGGTCGCACGGTCGCTCTGATGATGGATGGCGCGGGCGATCAGCTCCTTGCCGGTGCCGCTCTCGCCGGTGATCAGCACGGTGGCCGGCGTCTGCGCGATCTGTCCGATCAGCTCGTAGATCCTGAGCATCTCGGGATGACGTCCGACCATGCCGGCGAAGCCGTGGGGTGCCGCCGGCGGACCCTCCGCGAGCGCCGAGCGCAGCGAGAAGACCTCGCGCTCGAGCGCGCGCTTCTCGAGGCCGCGCCGCACCACGAGCAGGATCTCGTCCACGTCGAAGGGCTTGGTGAGGTAGTCGTAGGCGCCGCGCCGCATGGCCTCCACGGCCATGCGCACCTCGCGTACGGCCGTGGCGAGCACCACCACGAGGGACGGATCGGCCGCCTTGAGCCGCGGCAGCACGTCGATGCCGGTCTCCCCCGGCATGCGATGGTCGAGCATCACGAGGTCGACCTCGCGACCGCCGAGCGCCTCCAGCGCCTCGGCGCCGCTCGACGCGAGCAGGACTTCGCAGCTCTCCTCGAGCACGGCGCGCACCGAGTCGCGCACGCCCTCCTCGTCGTCGACGACCAGCACAGTGCTGCGCGCCACGCGTGTTCCGTCGTCACCCATAGGCTTCTGCAACTTGCAACGGGCACGCCGTGCTGCGTCGAGCAACGAAATCGGGGGCATAGCGGAATGGCGGCGCGGGAAGGGCTGCCCAGTGGTTGGGCGGGCCGCCCAACCACTGGGCGGCCACCCCGACTACGCGAGCGGAACGAGCGCGAGCTGGAGGATCCGGCGCGTGTCCCCGGTGACCGGCGCTGCGGTCGCGCGCCGCAGCCCGGCCACCCAGACGATCTCCCCCGCGGCCTCGACGACCGGCACGCGCCCCCGGTCCCACCGCGGGATCTTGGCGGCGATGAACAGCGTCTTCAGCCGGCGCTCGCCTTGCCCGAACGCCATGACCCTATCTCCGCGGCGTCGGGGCCGGACGACGAGCGCGGGCGGCAAGGCATCGGCGTCGAAGGCGACGAGCACGACGTCGGTGGGGAGCCGGTAGCCTTCCGCCGCGTGGACGGTCGCTTCGATGGCACGGCCGATCTCGGGCAGCGCCATCCGGCCCGGGACGGTGAGCACGCGAGGAGTCAGGGGCACGGGCCGCTCCCGCCCGAGCCGTACGCGGTCGCCGCTCACCTCCACCACGACGCCGCCCAGCCGGAACGGTCGCGGAGGCCGGGGCTCCGCCATGCGGGCCAGGCCGCGATGAGCCCATGCGCGGAGCGGCGCGGTGCCGCCGAGCCGCGCCGCGGCCTGGCGGAGCACCTCCGGCGCGATGAACGACGGGAGCGCCCGGAGAGCGCCGGCCGAAAGCGTGAGCGCCCCGTCGGCTTCGACCGACACCAGCCGCCCGAGCTCGTGGGAGGCGAGCTGATCGAGGGCCTCGATGGCCTCGCGCGCGAAGCCGGCCGTGCGGACCAGCGCGGGCACGACGTCGGTGTCGCAGGCGGACGCGAGCTGCGGCAGGACCTCGTGACGCAGACGGTTGCGCAGGAATTTGGGATCACGGTTCGTCGGATCTTCGATCCACGCGATGCCCGCCGCCCGCAGCGCAGCTTCGACGTCCCGCCGCCTGACCGCGATCAGCGGTCGAATGATCCGCCCGCGCGTGGCGGGAATGGCCGCCAGCCCCCGCAGGCCCGCGCCCTCGAGCACGCGCATCAGCACGGTCTCGGCTTGGTCGTCGGCCGTGTGCCCCAGCGCGATTCGCGCGGCTTCGAGCTGACGGGCGACCCGCTCGAGCGCGGCGTGCCGCGCCGCCCGCGCCGCCGCCTCGACGGACCCCCCGGACGCCACGTGCACGCGCTCCACGGTCACCGGGACGCCGAGCCTTTCTCCGAGCCGCTGGACGAAGGTCGCGTCGTCGCCCGAGGCGGGTCGGAGCTGGTGGTCGACGTGCAGCACGTGAAGGTCAAGGCGCAGCGACGGCGCCAGCGTCACGAGCGTCGTGAGCAGGGCCACGGAGTCCGCGCCGCCCGAAACACCAACCAAGACGCGTTCGCCGCCAGCGAGCATCGCGTGGCGGCGAATGGTCGAGCGGACGGGATCCGCCAGGGCGAAGCTCGTCACGTCACCCGCCCTGCAAACCCACCCAGACTTCGCCGTCCTCGAAGTGCTCCTTCTTCCAGACGGGCACGGTGCGCTTGAGCGTGTCGATGGCGTAGCGGCAGGCGTCGAACGCGTCGGCACGATGCGCCGCGGAGACCGCGATCAGCACCGACGACTCACCGATCTCGAGGCGACCGATCCGATGCAGCATCGCGACGCGACGCACGCCGGCCCATCGGACACGAATGTCCGCCCCGATCTCTCGCATCTTCGCCTCGGCCATCGGCGCATGGGCCTCGTACTCGAGGTACTTCACCGGACGGCCGTCGGTCTGGTTGCGGACGACGCCGGAAAAGATCACCACCCCGCCCGCGCCGGCGTCATCGACCTCGGCCGCGATGGCGTCGGGCGACAGCACGTGCTCGACCACGCGGAAGACGTCTCCGCCCGCTCCTCCACTCACGGGAGGAAAGAGCGACAGCTCGTCGTCCGCGCGCAGGTGATGGTCCGCCTGGACGTAGTCGTGGCCGACGGCGAACAGCGTGAACGGGCGATAGGGCGACAGGACGGGATGACGCCCGACGACCGCCGACCACGCTGCCTCGACCGTTCCCCCCTCGGGGACGTCGACGTCGAGCCGCTCTTGCCCGGTGGCTTCTCGATACCGGGCAAAGAGGCGGACCCGGACTCGCACGTGACGGCGCTTAGAAGCGGTGGGACTGACCGCAGCCGCAGCTGGACTTGACGTTCGGATTCTTGATCGCGAAGCCGGCGCCCATCATGTTGTTGTCGACGAAGTCGATCTCGCTGCCCTCGAGATACGGGGCGCTGTGCTGATCGACGAAGACCTTGATGCCGTGCGCTTCCACGACCTTGTCGTCCGCCGCCGGCTCGTCTTCCCAGCCGAGCTCGTACGACATGCCCGAGCAGCCGCCGCCCACGATGCGGACCCGAAGGCCCCACTCCGGCTTGCCCTCTTCCAGTCGGAGATCCGCGATCTTCTTCGCGGCCGTCTCTGTCAGCGTAACCATGCGAACCTCCTGAGTTCTTCGCTCCCTGCGCTCACTCGAATGGTATCACAGGATCCCGCCCGCGGGCAGGAGGGTGACCTCTTCCAGCGTCGCTCCCGGCGACAGCGTCGCCATCAGCACTGCGGCGCGCGCGACGTCGTCGGGGCGCAGCATCCTGGCGCGATCGGGGCCCCCCGTAATCGAGTCCCAGAGGGGCGTATCGACGGCGCCTGGCACGAGCACCCCCACCCGGACCCCGCCCGACCTCAGCTCTTCCGCGAGCACGCGACTCCACCCGACCACGGCGGCCTTGGTGGCGGTATAGGCGGCGGCGCCGGGGATCGGCCGGCTGGCGGCGATCGAGGCCACGTTGATGATGGTCCCGCGATGCTGCGCCAGCATCGGCTTCAGCACGGCCCGGCACGTCGTCATCACCGCGCGCAGGTTCACCTGCAGCATCGCGTCCCAGTCCCGCGGATCGGAGTCGGCGACGGGTCCGAACGAGGCGACGCCGGCGGCGGTGACCAGGATGTCGACCCGGCCGAACGCCTCCAGGGCGCGAGCGACGAGGCGCTGCACGGCGGTGTCGTCGGTCACGTCCGTGGGCACCGCGAGCGCCGGTACGCTCCTCCGCTCCACGTCCTCGGCCACGCTTTTCAGATCGGAGGCCGTGCGGGCGGCCAGCACGAGCGTGGCGCCTTCGGCGGCGAAATGCTGGGCGACGGCGCGGCCGATGCCGCGACCAGCGCCTGTAACGACGGCCACTTGTCCTGCAAGCGCGCGCGAAGAGCCAGGGGCCACGTCCCGCACCCTATCACGGTGGGGCCAGAACGCTTCGGCGAGTGACGCCGATCGTGGTATGAAAGAAGGGTCGCGTCTGCGTCGGCTGACCATGCGTATCCCTGTCGCCCCACCCCGCAAATTCTGCGTCGGGCTCGTTGGAGCCGGCTACGTGAGCGAGTTCCACATCCGCGCATTGCAGCGGCTGCCCGAGATCACCATCGTCGGCATCACGGATCGGATCGAGACGCGCGCACGCGAGATCGCGGACCGTTTCGGGTTGACCGCCTATCCCTCGCTCGCGGCCATGGCGGAGGCGGGGCTCGACGTCGTCCACGTCCTCACCCCGCCCTCGTCCCACGTGCCGGTGGCGCTGGAGGCGCTCGATCTCGGCTGCCACGTGCTGGTGGAGAAGCCGCTCGCGACGACCGTGGAGGACTGCGATCGCCTGGTGGCGGCGAGCGCGGCGCGCGGCCGGCAGGTGTGCGTCAACCACTCGATGCTGACGGACCCCGTGTTCCTGCGCCTGCTGGAGACCGTGCGGAGCGGGGCGCTCGGCGAGGTGCTGACCGTCGACATCTTCCGCAGCTCCGTCTATCCGCCGTATCACGGCGGGCCGTTGCCGCCCCAGTACGGAGAGGGCGGCTATCCATTCCGCGATCTCGGAGTGCACGCGCTCTACATGCTGCGCGAGATCCTCGGCCCGATCGAAGACGTCACCGCGGAGTTCTGGACGGCAGGCGCTCGCTCCCTCGATCCGAACCTCTATTTCGATGAGTGGCGCAGCCTGGTTCGCTGCGCGGGCGGCAGCGGCCACGTGCAGCTCTCGTGGAACGTCCGTCCGCTCCAGCATCTGTTCATCGTGCAGGGCACGCGGGGCACGCTGCGCGCCGACCTGTTCACGATGTTCGTGAGCCGGCGGCGCAACACGCCCGCGCCCAAAGCCATCGAGCGTGTCGTCAACGCGGTCGTCGAATCCGTCCAGTCGGTGGCGGGCGTCACCACCGGCGCGGGCCGCTTTGCGCTCGGGCGCGTGATGCCGTACCAGGGGCTGCACGACTTCGTGGCCTCGTTCTATCGCTCGCTCGCGGACGCTGGTCCGATGCCCGCGACCGTCGAAAGCGCGCGCGACATCGTGGACTGGACCGAGCGCGTCGCGCGGCGTGCCGACGCCGCGAAGGAGGTGGCGCGGCCGCGCCGGACCGCGCCCACGGAGCCGGCCATCGTCGTGACCGGCGCCAACGGGCTGCTCGGGCGCGCGCTCGTGCGCAAGCTCCTGGCCGACGGCGAGCGCGTCCGGCTCTTCGTCCGCCGAGAGCCGTCGGAAGAGCTGCGGCGCCACCCGCAGGTCGACGTCGTCATCGGCGAGCTGGGCGATCCGGCGGCGGTCGAGCGCGGCCTCGCGCGCGCAAGCACCGTCTTTCACTGCGGCGCGACGATGTTCGGCGGCTGGCCCGCGCACGAGAGCAGCACGATCGTCGGCACGCGCAACGTGGTGGCGGCGTGCCAGGCGTTCGGCGTCGAGAAGCTCGTGTACGTCAGCTCGCTGGCCGTGCTTCACAACACCGCCCTCAGCCAGGGCCTCGTGACCGAGGCGTCACCGCTCGAGCCCCAGCCGGAGGAGCGTGGCGCGTACACGCGCGCCAAGCTCGAAGCCGAGGGCATCGTCCTGGCGGCCGTGCGCGCGAAGAGCTTGCCCGCGGTGGTGCTCCGGCCGGGTCACATCTGGAGCGAGGAGGGGCCGCTCCTCTCCCCCGCCGTGGGCATGCGGGCCGGCAACGCGCTCGTGATGCTCGGCGACCCGGAGATGCTGCTGCCGCTCGTCCACGTGAACGACGTCGTGCGGGCGCTTCTCCTCGCCACGCGTCCCGGGATTCCGGCGGGCGAGATCTTCCACATCGTGGACGACGATCCGATCACGCGGAAGGAGCTCGCGCAGCTGTACATCCGCGCGCGCGAGCCGAAGCTGCGCATCGTGCCGGTGCCCATGAAGGCGGCGACGACCGCCGCCACGGTGCTCGGCGCGGTCACGCGCCGTCTGGGCCGTCCGATGGGTCCATCGCCGTATCGCCTGCACTCCGGGGTCGCCTCGATGCGCTTCGACTGCACGAAAGCCCGTCGAGCGCTCGGCTGGGAGCCGACCGTCCGCAGTCGCACCGCCCTGCGCGCCCTGCTGCTGCCCAGGCCCTGACCGCCGCGCGCGGGCGCGTCTAGATTTGCAGGCCGCGCCCCGCCTTGATCAGCTCCATGAACTCGGCGCGCGTTTCCGGACGCTCGCGGAACGCACCGAGCATGGCGGAGGTCACCGCCTTCGAGTTCTGCTTCTCGACACCGCGCATCAGCATGCAGAGGTGCACGGCCTCGATGACGACCGCCACGCCCCGCGGCTGCAGCGCCTCGTTCAACGTGTTCGCGATCTGCGTGGTGAGCCGCTCCTGCACCTGTAAGCGCCGGCTGAACATCTCGACGAGTCGCGGGATCTTCGAGAGGCCGACGATCTTCTTGTGGGGCATGTAGGCGATGTGGGCCTTGCCGATGAACGGCAAGAGGTGATGCTCGCACAGGGACGCCATGTCGATGTCCTTCACGACGACCATCTCGTCGTACTCCTCGACGAACAGTGCGTCGTTCAGGATCTCGTCCACGTTCTTGCGGTAACCCGACGTCAGATACTCCATCGCCTTCGCGACGCGCTCGGGCGTGCGCTGCAGCCCCTCGCGATGCGGGTCTTCCCCCAGCTCCTTCAGCAGCTGCTCGACGAGCTTTTCGATCACGCGGCTTCCCCCCGGTACTCGAAGCGATTTTTCGCCGTCTCCACGACGCGCACGCGACGGAGCGTGGCGGGGGCGAGAACGGGCGCGAGGATCTCCCAGAACGCCCGCGCGAGACCCTCGCCCGTCGTGATGACGCCCGTGAGGGGCGGCGCCGTCTCGAGCGTGTGGTGGTCGACGTGCTGGAGCAGCCGGTCGGCCACGGTCGCGTCGATCCGGCCGAGATCCACGGCCATGCCGGTGACAGGATCCGGTGTCCCCGCCACCGTGACCTCCACGTAGTAGTTGTGTCCGTGCGCTCGCGCGCACGGGCCGTACAGCGCCGCGTTCGCGGCGGCGTCGAGCTCGGGGCTCACGAGACGATGTGCGGCGCTGAAATGGTAGACGCGTGTGATCTCGATCACGCGCGTCCCGTTGCGGACTCGCCGCGGTAGTCGACGAAGAGCGAGTCGTCCTCCCAGACGCGCACCTGCCACAACCGCTCGGCGCCGAGCTTCTCCACGAGGAGGTCCCAGACGATCATGGCGATGTTCTCGGTGGTCGGCACCCGCCCGCGGAACAGCGCGTCGGCATTCAGATCGGCGTGATCGAATCGCTCGACCACGGTGTCGTTCACGATGGCCTTGAGGTCGGTGAGATTGATGACCATGCCGCTCGCGGGATCGATGGGGCCGCGAACGGTCACCTCGAGGACGTAGTTGTGGCCGTGGGGAACGGTGAGGCGCCCGAAGAAGCGCTCGTTCTCGGCGGCCGACCACCCCGCCACCCAGTAGCGATGCGCCGCCGCGAACGTGAACCGCCGGCTGCTATACGCGACGGGGCTCACGCCGGAAGCGCCTCGAGGAAGCGACGCGCCACGGGAACGAGATCGAGCGTCTCCACCCGTATCCGTCCTGCCATGCCCATCTCCTTCCTGAGACCGTCGTCGGTCAGCATCCGCTCCAGCGCGGCCGCGAGGGCGGCCGGGGTGCGCGGCGCCACCAGCAATCCGGTCTCGCCGTCGCGCACGATCTCCGGGACCGCGGCCGCGCGACACGCCACGACCGGGAGGCCGGCCGCCATCGCCTCCGCGAACACCAGACCGAAGCCCTCCTGCACCGTGGGCAGGCAGAAGCAGTGCGCTCGCGAATATTCTAGCGCCAGCGCGTCCCGGCTCACGTGGCCGAGGAAAATCACGGTGTTCCCGAGCGCGAGCCGCTCGTGAAGGGCATGCAGGCGCGGCCCCTCCGGGCCCTCCCCTACGATCCGGATCTGCACGTCACCGATTCGCTCCTTGAGCAGGACGGCGGCTTCGAGCAGGTCGTCCACGCGCTTGCGTGGATAGAGCCGGGCGACGGTGAGCACGGTGGGACGGCCCGCGACGCCCGCCGCCGATGCCACCGTGAACCGCCGGCGCCACTCCGAAAGATCGATCGGCTCCGGCACGACGGCCAGACGCGCATCGGGCACACCGTAGAGCGCGGCGGCGATCCCCGCGGAGTACCGGCTCGGCACCACCACGCGATCCGCCCGCTCGGTATTACGGCGCTCCCACCGCGCCTGGATGCTCAGGAGCGCACGCACGAGTCCTCGCTCGTTCCGCAGCTCGTCCGCGATGATGCCCTTCAGCGCCACCACGTACGCGCGCGCGCCGCCGCGCCGGCGTCGCGCCCACAGAAAGCCGTCGAGATCCACGCCGAGCACGAGATCGGCGCGGGGGGGAGCGGCGGCGACGCGGACGTTGTAGAGCCATCGGTCCATCGTGTGGAAGCCGGTACGGGGGCCGAGGGGACGGAGGTCGACCTGATGGCCGAGCGCGGCGAGGCCGCGCGCGAGACCGTCCAGCGCCACGAATGTCCCGCTGCCTTCGGTAGGGCTGGCCGGCGTGGAGCTGAGAACTGCGACCCGCAGGGCCCTACCGGCCTTGAAAGCGCGGCGGCCGCTTCTCGAGGAAGGCGCGGGTGCCTTCCTTGTAGTCCTGGCTCTCCGAGGCGGTGCGCGCGAGCGCGCGGATGCGTCCCCGCCGCTCGTCGTCGAGCCCCTCGAGGTAGAGGTCGACCGTGACCTTGCTGCCATGCACGGACAGGGGCGCGTTGGCGGCGATGCCTCGGAGGTACTCGAGAGTGACGCGCTCGAGATCGTCGGCCGGGACCAGACGCTGGATGAAGCCGATCGCGAGCGCCTCCCGATCGTCAACCGTGCGGGCCGAGTAAAGGATGTCCTTCGCGTACGCCGGCCCCACGAGATCCACGAGCTGGCCGACCGCGCTCGAGGGATAGACGATGCTCAGCTTCGCGGCCGGAATGCCGAACCGGGAGCCCTCGGCGGCGAACCGTAGATCGCATGCCATGGCGATGCCCATCGCCCCGCCCATGCAGTAGCCGAAGACCATGGCGACGGTGGGCTTCGGACACTGGCGAATGGCGGCGTAGGCGGCCTCGGTCTGGGCACCGTAGCGCTGCGCGCTCGCGGTGTCCTTCCGCTGCTCCTCGAACTCCGAGATGTCGGCGCCCGACGCGAAGGCTTGACGGCCGGCGCCGCGGTAGACGACGCCGCGGATCTCGTCATCCTTGCCCAGGTCGTGGGTGACGCGGGCGATTTCCGTCCACATCGCCAGGGTGATGGCATTCCGCATCCGCGGCCGATTGAAGGTCACGGTCGCGACGGAGCCATCGCGCTCGACCAGGACGTCGTCGTTCACAGCGCTCCTCCGGACAGTTGGAATGGTGGCGGTGGGAGGAATTGAACCTCCGACACGGGGCTTATGAGACCCCTGCTCTGCCGCTGAGCTACACCGCCGAGCCGGGAGGCGTTCGCCCGAAGGCCGGAAGCGAGTGTACGACGGAACATTGCCTTTTGCCACGGCGCGGGCGCCCGGCGGCGAGGTTCATGCAGTACACTCCGGGAACATTCACGCCCGGGAGGGAGCGACACTCCATGCTAGGGTTGGGCCGTCATGCCAGATCCCGACGCTGATCGCCCGCTCGTGGTTGCGGCACTCCAAGGCGGCGTCACGCTGTGCAGCGACTGCATCGCGCGGAAGGCCGGCATCAGCGGCTTTCGCGTCGAGGACGCCGCGCGTCAGCTGAGCGGTAACGGCGCCGTGAAGAGCGAAGCCGGCCGTTGTCAGACCTGCCGTGTGCGCGCCCTCGTGCACCGGCTCGCCTGAGTGGCCTTCACGGGTGGCCGGCGCTTTTGTCTTTGCTATACTCGGCGCCGAGTTGTCCAACAGTAGCGCTCGCTACTCGGAGGAACCTTCACATGCAGTTCCGTGCGCGTCCGTGGCATGACGACGCCGAGCTTCGTCGCGCCTCCGATGAGGATCTCGAAGACGAGGACGAGGACGACGACGACGACGAGGACGAAGATGAAGACGACGCCGACGATCTCGAGGATGACTTCGACGACGAGGACGACTTCGACGACGATGATGATGACGACGAGGACGATGAAGACGAGGACGAGGACGACGTCGCCGACGATCTAGAGAACGAGGACGTGGACGAGGACGAGGACGAAGACGACGATGTGGTGGAGGATGACCTCGAGGACGACGAGGACGAGGATGGCCTCGATGACGACCTCGAGGACGAGGATGAGGACGAGGACGAAGAGGAGTAGTAGCGGCCGCTCACGCAGCATTGCCTCACGGCAAGGGGGGCGCTGACGATGGCACTGTTCACGGGCGAGGGCTGGCTGTTCCTGCTGCGATGGTTCCACTTTCTGGCTGGTATCACCTGGATCGGAATGCTGTACTACTTCAACTTCGTTCAAACACCGTTCTTCGCCACGGCGGAGGCGCCTGTTCGCACCGGGATGGTCGCGGGCGGCCTGGTGAACCGCGCGCTGTGGTGGTTCCGGTGGGGGGCGATGATCACCTTCATCACGGGCTGGCTCATCTTGCTGCACCGCATGGGACGCATGGGCATGGGGCCCTTCTTCGACACGTCCTACGGCTGGGCCATCTTCATCGGCGGCATGCTGGGCAGCCTCATGTGGGCCAACGTGTGGTTCGTCATCTGGCCTGCGCAGCAAGTCGTCATGGCGTCCGCGCAGCAGGTGAAGGCAGGCGGCGCCGCCCTGCCCGACGCCGCGCCTCGAGGCCAGCGCGCGGGCTTCGCTTCGCGCACCAACACGCTGCTCTCGATCCCGATGCTGTTCTTCATGGGCGCCGCGGCGCATCTGCCGCTGTTCCCGCACGTCACGAAGATGGCGAAGTACTCCATGCTCGTGGTGCTGCTCGTCCTGATGGCGATCGCCGAGATCAACGCGATGGTCGGGACGACGGGCCCCGGCAAGAAGATGCTCAGCACGGTGAAGGGCACGTTCTGGGGCGGGTTCGTGCTGACGCTCATCCTGTACTGCGCGATCGAGATCCTCTTCCCCTAAGATCCCGGAGGGGGGCTTCGCCCCCCAACCGATCATCGGAGGGGGCCTCGACGGCCCCCTCCGCCACCTCCCCCAGAAGAGCCAGGATTGCGCCGGCGGAGCCGGCGCTCGGATTCGGCTCGCGCAGCCCCGGCGAACGCTTTCAGGGCTGCGACCACCACTGAGACCGCGGGGGTCATTGTTCCGGCGCGGCGGTGGATGATTCCGAGGTCGCGCTGGAGCGGAGGAGTGAGCGGGATCGCGAGGAGGCGGCCGCGGCGGACGTCGGCGGGCACCGTGATCGCGGAGCCGATCGAGATGCCGAGGCCCGCACTCACCAGCTCCTTGATCGCTTCGGCGTTGCCGAGCTCCATCGCGATCCGCGGGCGCGTCCGCGCGGCGCGGAACCAGCCGTCGATCACCTTGCGAATGAGACCGCCGGTCTCGTAGACGATCAAAGGGTATCGCGCCACTTCCGCGGCACTCACCGCCTTCCGGCCGCGCCATTCCGCGCCGGGCGGGACTATGGCGACCAGCGGGTCGCTCGCGAACGTGGACACCTGCAGCCGGCGCTCGGGCACCGGCAGCGTCACGATCCCCACGTCGAGCTCCGACCGCAGCACACCCGCCACGATGTCGGGCGCGTTGCCGGTGACGACGACCAGCTCGATCTCGGGGTGGCCGCGACGGAGCTGTCTGAAGAGACGCGGCAGGAGATAGATGCTCGCGGTCGCGCCCGTGCCGACGCGCACGCGACCGCTCACCATGCCCTGCAGGCGCTGGATCCCCTGCGCGGCGGCCTCGAGCTCCCGGAACACCCGGCGCGCGTGCTCGAGGAGAAGCTCGCCCGCGCTCGTCGGGACCGCGCGCTTGCCGAGACGCTCGAGCAGCGGCACCCCCGCCGCGGCTTCGAGATGCCGCACGTGATGACTCACCGCGGGCTGGCTCAGGTGCAGGTGATCGGCCGCGCGCGAGAAGCTCCGCTGCCGCGCGATCTCCGCCAGGGTCCGGAGGTGTCCGAGCTCGATGTCCATGGGCGAAGTATCTCGAATGATCGGGATTCGGACAATTCATTTCCAGAATGCCCACGAGCGCGCCACCATGGCGGCCATGACGACCTTCCACGTCCGCGAGGCTACCGCCGGCGACGCGAGCCGGATCGCCGAGATCTACAACCAGGGCATCGAGGATCGGCTCGCCACGCTCGAGACCGAGCTCCGAACCGCGGCGGAACGGGCGGAGTGGCTCGCCGCGCGGGGCCCGCGCCATCCGGTGCTCGTCGCGGAGACGGAGAGCGTGGTGGTCGCGTGGGCGAGCCTCAATCGCTTCAATCCGCGCCCGGCCTACGACCACGTCGCGGACTTCTCGATCTACGTCGAGCGCGCCTTCCGAGGACGCGGCGCCGGCCGGCGGCTCCTGACCGCGCTGATCGAGCGCGCCCAGGCCCTCGGCTACCACAAGATGGTGCTGGCCGCCTTCCCGTTCAATCCGGCGGGCGTGAGCCTCTACGAGCGGCTCGGCTTCACGACCGTGGGCGTGTACCGCGAGCAGGGACGGCTCGACGGCAAGTGGGTCGACGTGCTGCTGATGGAGCGCGTGTTCGCCGACGCGCCCTGACCGACCTAGCGCAGGTACGCGGCGAGCGCCGGAATGTCGCTCGCGAGCTGCGGCATCGGCTGCATGACCTTCGTCGGCCGCTTCGGCGCGTAGCCGGATGGATAGGATCCCTGCAGGACCTTCGCGCGGAGCAGCTCCTCCGACGAGCCCTTGACGGCGGGACCGATCGCCCCGGCCTGCGCGGCATCGCTGTTGTGACAGACGATGCACTGCGCCTGAAAGACCTGGCGCCCACGCTCCGCTTCGGGGCTCAGCGTCTCCTGCGAGCAGCCGGCGAGCGCCGCCACCACGGCGGCGCACAGGACGGCGAGCCGTCCCGCGGTCACGCGAGGTCCTCCGCGAGGCTGGCCTTCACGTCAGGAGCCAGAACCGTGCGCGCGCGCTCGTTCGGATGATCCACGACGAGGGCGACCTCGGAGTGCGCGAACTCCCGGCGCACCTCCGGCGGGAGCGCGAAGCGCACGAAGTGCACCGCGCTCAGCTTGCCCAGCTCCTCGTCGGAATGCCCGGCCTCGAAGCGTCCCACGATCACCCGAGCGCCGACCTCCATGCGGACGTAGTCGCGGGTGTCGATGCCGAGCAGCGCATCGAGCACCGGCTTGACGGCCGCCGGATCGCCGATCTCGATGAACATCGTCGCCGCCAGCTCGCCGGCCCCGGGGAGCAGGCCGTTGTACACGGTGAGCTCGTCCGCGACCCGCGCGTCGTCGACGATGCGCTCGGCGCGAATCATTTCCTGGATCTGGAACCAGACCGTCGCGTGATTCTCGAAGACGAACGAGAGGTAGCGTCCAACCTGCACGCGCCGCCGGCGCTTGAGGTCGATGACCTCCTGGCGCCGCGCTTCGCGGGCCTTCTCGTACTCGTGCAAGTTGAGGAGCTCGTCGCGGGAGACCGGATTCATGGCTCGAGCCCGTAAGCCTCCGCGAGGATCTGGATCGGATGACGCGCCTTCCGCCCGGTCCCCTGCCTGATCTGGAGCGCCGCGAGCGGGCAGTCGGTCGCGGTGACGGACGCACCCTCGCGAACGGCGTCGAACAGCGGCCTGGCGACCTTCAGGGAGAGCTCGAAGTACTCCTTCTTGAAGCCCCAGGTTCCGTCCACCGCGGAGCACCGCTCGATGACGTCGACGGTGGTGTTCGGAATCACCCTTAGAAGATCGGCGGACTTGGTGCCGATGTTCTGCGCGCGCAGATGGCAGGGCACGTGATACGTCACGTTTCCGACCGGCCGCACGAACCCGGTATCGAGCGCGCCGTTCGCATGCAGGGCGGCCAGGTACTCGAAGAGATCACGCGTGTGGCCGGCGACGAGCTTCGCGTCGTCCGAGCCGTCGAGCCACGGGTACTCCTGCTTCAGCATGTAGCTGCAGGTCGGCCCGGGCGAGACGATCTCGCGTCCCTCGCGCACCGCGGCGGCGAGGGTGGCGACGTTGTCACGGATCAGCGCGCGACATTCGTCCACGGCGCCGCCGTCGAGGTACGGCATGCCGCAGCAGCGCTGCTCGGGCACGCTGACGTCGACGCCGTTGCGCTCGAGCACCGCCACGGCCGCCTTTCCAATGGCCGGATCGTTGTACTCGACCGTGCACGTGACGAAGAGGGCGATCTTCTTACTCGCGGGCTCCCGGGCTTCGCCCGCCCGCTCGGGCCCCCGACCGTGGCCTTCGCCCGCCCGCTCGGGCCCCCGACCCGCCGCGTTCGGCTTCCGCTTCCTGAACCACTTCGTGAAGGTTTCGCGATGGAAGCGGGGCAGCGTGCGGTTCTTGTGGATCCCCGCCACCGCCTGCATGAACGCGCGATGAATCGAGAGCTCGTTCATCCAGTTCGACAGCGGGGCCGTCAAGCTTCCGATCTTGCCGACGAGGTCCGTGTTCCCCAGCATCCGGTCTTGCACGCTGACGCCGGTTGCGCGCGCCTCGGACGCACGGGCGCGCAGCATCAGCCGGGGGAAATCGACGGCCCACCGATGCGGCGGCGTGTAGGGGCAATGATTGAAGCAGAGCTTGCACTGGTAGCAGAGATCGACCACTTCCTTGGCGTCGCGTGCCGGGAGCTTGTCGACGTCGCCGTCGACCTCGTCGACGTCGATCCGATCGAACAGCACCTTGAACGACGGACAGAGCGGCAGGCAGCGCCGACACCCGTTGCAGATGTCGTAGACGCGGCGAAGCTCGCCGTCGACATCCGTCCGATCCCAGAACTCGGGCTTCCGTATGTCAAAGGTATTCATGGTTCGGGAGTGTGAGGCCCGGTCGGGGGCGGGCGGGGGGCGGCTGACCCGTCCCCCGCACCGCGACGAACCAGCGCGCTAGATCGCCTCCGCCGGCTCCTTGCCCGCGACCTGCTGCAGTCCCTTGTTGAAGCGTCCGGCGTGAGACTTTTCCGCCTTGGCGAGCGTCTCGAACCACTCGGCGAGCTCGGGGAAGCCCTCGTCGCGCGCGGTCTTCGCCATGCCCGGGTACATCTGGGTGTACTCGTACGTCTCACCCGCCACCGAGGCCTTGAGGTTGAGCTCGGTCTTTCCGATCGCCTCACCGGTCGCCGGATCACCGACCTGCTTCAGAAAGTCGAGATGACCGAACGCGTGTCCGGTCTCCGCATCGGCGGTGTCCTTGAACAGACCCGCGATGTCCGGAAAGCCCTCGATGTCCGCGATGCGCGCGAAATAGAGGTACCGGCGATTGGCCTGTGACTCACCCGCGAACGCCTCCTTGAGGTGCTCGAGGCTCTTCGTGCCCTTGAGGCTCTTCCCTGCCATGTGCTTCCTCCTTGTCAGACTGCTCGTGAACCGGCGCGGTCTCGACGCCCGCGACAGGCGGCGCAGAGACCATAGAACTCGACGCGATGGTCCAGGACTTCGAAGCCGGTGCGCGCCGCCACGCGATGGCGCGCGCCTGCCGTCGTCGCCGCCGGCACGTCGAAGACGCGGCGGCAGGCCAGACACGTGAAGTGATCGTGATGCGCCGTGTTGCCGTCGAACCGCAAGCCATCGGCGCCCGCGCGCTCGAGGAGAAACCCCTCGGCAGCGAGCCGGCGCAGGTTGCGATAGACCGTGGCGAGGCTGACACGCGGCAGGCGCCGCCGCAGCTTGCGGTACACCATCGACGCCGACGGGTGCGCGTCGGTCGCGCGCACCGTTTCGAGAATGAGCCGGCGCTGCTCGGTGAGGCGCAAGCCCCCCGCGCGCAGCGTCGCTTCGGCTCCGAGCTTCCTAGGAATCATTCTCAACAAGCGGGCGAATTCTATCGGCGGGTCGGCACGCTGTCAAACGACCGCCCGGACGGGAGCCGTGCGGCAGGGGACGATGGCGGACGGGGGAACGCCGCGAGCTCAACAATCAAACAAAGCGCCCAGGAGCCGGAACGGCAGAGACTCCCGGGCGTGAGTGAAATCTAGACGGCGGCGACGGCCACGCCGCGGCGACGGCGCGCGGCTTCGAGATCGAGGACCCGAGCGGGGCCGGTCGGACGGCGCCGTGGTGCCGGCATCTCGTCGGCGACGAACCAGACGTGATCCTCGAGCGGATTGCGGCCGCCACGCCGGAGCACGGCATGGATCTCCGCGACGGTGAGGCGCATCCGCCACCACGCGCGATGCGCGCGCGCCTGAAGCACCGACCAGCGCGAGGCGGTCAGCGGAAGTGCAGGCGTGTCGTTCTGTTCGCGCGTGGGCAGGTAGTACACGTTCATCGCAATCCCCGATCCTTCATCAGTGAAGTCAGCTGCTTCATCGTTCCCGTGAGCACGTCGTCGAGCGCTGACTCGACGCGATAGGTCTCGAACACCGCCGACACGCGCTCCTGATCGGTCACGGCGTCGCGAGCGCGCGCCTCCGCCAGGACCGCCCGCGCCCGCAGGGTCTCGCGCTTCTCGGCCAGCGCCGAAAGCATCGTGCGCGTGCCGTCGAGCTGGACCCGGGTGGCCTCGGGGCGAACCGTCGGCTCGCCCGAGATGACGATCGACCGATGTGCGATCGGCCGCTCGGGCAGGACGATCTCCGGACGCCAGAGCGCGATCGGCGACGGCTTGGTCCGGAGATTCTTCTTGGGCAGCGTGTCCAGATCGCGCGAGGGGCCGAACAGTGGGGTGTTCATCTCGCCTCCTTCCAGGGGCAACGTGGGTGCCACGGGCAGTGCGGCGTAAGCCTCCGGAATTCCGGACGTTGAAGGAAACACACGCGGAGGCCCCATGGGAGGACATCCCAGGAGCAGGGAGCTTCTCCCGGGACCCTCACGCGGGGCGGGTGATACCGAAGTCGCGGATCTTCTTGTTGAGGGTCTTGATATCGACCTCGAGCACGCGCGCGGCCCGGGCCTTGTTCCACCCGGTGGCCTGCAACACGCGCTCGACGTGACGACGCTCCACCTGCGCGAGAGAGCTCAGGCTCTCGCCGGCGGTGTCAGGCTCCGCGGCCGTCTCGGCGGGCGCTATCGCGGCGACCGGCACGACCCGGGCCACCTCTCGGGGCAGCATACCGAGACTGACTTCTTCCCCCTCGTGGAGGATGAGGAATCGCTCGATGAGATTGCGGAGCTCGCGAATGTTCCCCGGCCACTCGTACGCCTCCATCCGCGCCATCGCCTCGGCGGAGAACCGCAACGACTTGCCGGCGCGCACGTGCGGCGCGATGAAATGCTGGACCAGGAGCGGGATGTCGTCGCGGCGCTTGCGGAGAGGCGGCACCGGCACGATCACCGTGCTCACGCGATAGAAGAGATCCCAGCGGAAGCGCCCCTCGGCCGCTTCCTGATTCAAGTCCTTGTTCGTCGCCGCCACGACGCGGACGTTCACGTGAAACGCACGCTCCTCGCCCACCCGCCGTACCTCGCCGGAATCGAGGGTGCGAAGGAGTCGCACCTGCATCGCGGGCGACATCTCACCGATCTCGTCGAGGAAGAGGGTGCCGCCATCCGCGGCTTCGAAGAGACCGGCGCGCGCCGCCACCGCGCCCGTGAACGCGCCCTTCTTGTGGCCGAACAGCTCGGTTTCCAGCAAGGTGTCGGGGAGCGCGCCGCAGTTGATGGACACGAACGGCCGGCCGGCCCGCTTGCTCCGCAGGTGAATCGCGCGCGCCACGAGCTCCTTGCCCGTGCCGCTCTCGCCGTGGACGAGCACCGGGCTCTCGCTCGCCGCCACCCGGCCGATCATCGAGAGCACCTCGCGGATCTCGGCCGTGGCCCCCACGATCTCGGGCAGCCCGTCCCGCCGGGTGATGACCTCGCGCAGCACGACGTTCTCGCGACGGAGGGCCTTCTTCTCGACGGCCTTCCGGACGACCTCGAGGAGCTCCACGTTCTTCCAGGGCTTCGCCACGAAGTCGTACGCGCCGAGCCGCATGGCCTCCACCGCGGTGTCGACGTCCGCGTGGCCGGTCAGCACGATGAACTCCGTGTCGATCTCGGCGCCCCGGGCCCAGCGGAGGATGTCGAGGCCCGAGTGGTCGGGAAGCAAGACGTCGACGAGGACGACGTCGAACTCGTCGCGCCCCAGCGCCGTCATGGCGTCGGCGCCGGACCCCGCCTCCACGACGGTCATCTGGCCCCGGGTGAGGACCCCGGTAAGAAGGCTCCGGACGTCGCCGTCATCGTCGACGACGAGCGCGCGAATGCGGTCCTGCATGTGGCGCCAATGATAGCACTCGGTTAACATGGGTCGTTCATGCGAGTACCCGATTCGTCACACCCTGGCGCGCTCCGGATCGAGGGAGCGCGGCAGAACAATCTCAAGAACATCTCGCTCGAGATTCCGCACGACCGGTTGACCGTCGTGACCGGTGTCTCCGGCTCCGGCAAGTCGTCCCTCGCGTTCGACACGCTGTTCGCCGAAGGTCAGTGGCGCTACATCGAATCGCTTAGCACGTACGCGCGCATGTTCCTCGATCGGGTGGATCGCCCCGACGTCGACCGCATCGTGAACGTCCGGCCGGCCGTGGCCCTCGAGCAGAAGAACCCCGTCCGGACGGCGCGCTCCACGGTGGGCACGGCGACCGAGATCTACGACTACCTGCGCCTGCTGTACGCCAAGATCGGCCGCGTCCACTGCCCGGACTGCGGGGGCGAGGCGGCCAGCCATTCCGGCGCGTCCATCGTGGAAACGCTGCTCGCGCGTCACGCGGGCGCGCGCGCGCTCGTGTGCTTCCGCCTCGCGCTCCCCGCCGGGCTCCCCGCCGCGGAGCTCCGCGCGAGCCTGGTGCGGCGCGGCTTCGCGCGCTTGCGCGTCGACGGCGCGGTGGTGGACCTCGAAGCCGCCGTGCTCGACGATGTCCGCGAAGTCGAGGTGGTGCTGGACCGCGTCGTCCTCGATGCCGGCCGTCGCGCGCGGCTGACCGAATCCGTGGAGACCGCGCTCCGCGAAGGCGGGGGCGAGGTCGCCATCGACGTCCTCGACGTCGGTCTGCAGCGCTTCGCCGTCGACTTCCGCTGCGCCTCGTGCGGCAAAGCGCTCGAGCGGCCGCAACCGATCCTCTTCTCCTTCAACCATCCGCTCGGCGCCTGTGGCGAGTGCAAGGGCTTCGGCAACGTGCTCACGTACGACGAGGCGCTGGTGGTACCGGATCGCACGGTGACTCTCGGAGCCGGCGCCGTGGAGCCGTGGACGTACCCGTCGGGCAAGTGGTACCAGCGCGAGCTGGTCAAGGCGGCCAAGCGGCGTCAGGTGAGCCTCGACACGCCGTGGGAGGCACTGTCGGCCGAGGCGCGTGAGTTCGTGTACGGCGGCGACGAGAAGTTCCCCGGCATCCGCGGCTTCTTTGAGGAAGTGGAGTCGTATCGCTACAAGCTCCACGTGCGCGTCTTCCTCTCGCGCTATCGCAGTCAGTCGCGCTGCACGGCCTGCGGCGGCGCCCGGCTCAAGCCCCTCGCGCTCGCGGTCCGCGTGGCCGGCCTCACGATCGCCGAGTTCAGCGCGCTCACCATCGAGGACGCGGCGCGGACGATCGCCGAGCTCAAGCTGACGACGTGGGAGACGCTCGTCGCGCGCGAGATCTTGAAGCAGCTCGGCGCCAAGCTCACGTTCCTGCTCCGCGTGGGCCTCGGCTACCTCACGCTCTCGCGGCAGACGCGCACGCTGTCGGGCGGCGAAGCGCAGCGCATCAACCTGGCGAACCAGCTCGGCTCGCAGCTCGTCGGCACGCTCTACGTGCTCGACGAGCCGTCGATCGGGCTGCACGCGCGGGACATCAACCGGCTCGCCGACCTCTGCCGCGAGCTCGCGCAGGCCGGCAACACGGTCGTGGTCGTGGAGCACGACCGCGCGTTCATCGAAGCCGCCGACTACGTCGTGGAGCTCGGGCCGGGCTCCGGCGACCGTGGCGGCGAGATCGTGTGCAGCGGCTCGCAGGAGGAATTCCGGAGCAACCGGCGCTCGCTCACCGCGCGGTACCTGACCGGGCGCGAGACTATCGCCGTGCCTTCCACGCGTCGCAAACCGAGGCGCTGGCTGAGCCTCGTGGGCGCCCGCCAGCACAACCTTCGCGACGTCACCATGCGGGTGCCGCTCGGCACGCTCACGGCCGTCACGGGGGTCTCCGGATCGGGCAAGTCCACGATCGTCCACGACACGCTCTATCGCGTGGTCGCGCGGGCGTTCAAGGCGGATCACGCGGTGCCCGGCGCCTACGACGGCCTCACTGGCCTCGAGTACCTGAAGGGCGTGCGCCTCATCGACCAGGAGCCCATCGGCCGCACGCCGCGCTCGAACCCCGTGACGTACGCCAAGGCGTTCGACGAGATCCGCAAGCTCTTCGCCGCCCTCCCGCGCGCGAAGACGCTCTCGCTCGCGAGCGGAGCGTTCTCGTTCAACGTGCCGGGCGGGCGGTGCGAGAAGTGTCAGGGCGACGGCTTCGAGAAGCTCGAGATGTACTTCTTCGAGGACGTGTACGTCACCTGCCAGGAATGCGAGGGGAAACGCTACCGTCCCGACGTGCTGTCGGTGAAGTATCGCGGCAAGAGCATCGCGGACGTCCTCGCCATGACCGTGGACGACGCGCTCGACTTCTTCCTGGCCAACGATGCGCTCGCGCGACGGCTGCGCGTGCTGCAGGACGTCGGACTCGGGTATCTTCGCCTCGGGCAGCCCGCCACCACGCTGTCGGGCGGCGAAGCCCAGCGCCTGAAGATCGCCGCCGAGCTGGGCGGCCGCTCGGGCGGCGACATCCTCTACGTCCTGGACGAGCCGACCACCGGGCTCCACCTGGACGATGTGCGCAAGCTGCTCGGCGTCCTGCACCGGCTCGTGGACGCGGGCAATTCGGTGCTGGTGGTCGAGCATCACATGGACGTCATCAAGAGCGCCGACTGGGTGATCGACATGGGCCCCGAAGGGGGCGACGCGGGCGGCGAGATCATCGCTCAGGGCACACCGGAGACGGTGGCCGGAGTCGCAGGATCGTACACGGGTAAATTCCTGGCGGAAGCGCTGCGCGCGTAGACCGAGCGCAAGGAGAGGCCAATGCCTTACGACGTGATCGTGATCGGCGGTGGGAATGCAGCCATGTGCGCCGCGCTGTCCGCGCGCGAGCACGGCGCGCGCGTGCTCGTGCTGGAGAAGGCGCCCGAAGCGTGGCGCGGCGGCAACGGCTTCTTCACGGCGGGCGGGTTCCGCTTCGCCTTCAAGAGCTTCGAGGAGGTCTGCGATCTGGTCGGCGACCTCTCGGACGAGGAGAAGGCGTCGATGGACGTCCCGCTCTACAGCGAGGACAACTACTACGACGATCTCATGCGCGTGACCGAGGATCTCGCGGACGCCGATCTCGCGCTCACGCTGACGCGCGAATCGCAGCCCACCATGAAGTGGATGAAGGCGCAGGGCATCCGGTGGATCCCCATGTTCGGGCGGCAGGCCTACAAGGTCGGCGGCAAGTTCACGTTCTTCGGCAACCTGATCCTCGAGGCCGTGGGCGGCGGGCCGGGTCTCATCGACATGGAGTACGAGTCCGCGAAGAAGGCCGGGATCGACGTGCGCTTCGAGGCGAAGGCACAGCGTCTGATCACCGACTCGCGAGGGCGCGTCACCGGCGTCGAGGTCAGAAAGCCGGACGGCACGACGGAGACGATCGAAGCCAAGGCCGTCGTGCTCGCCTCGGGCGGCTTCGAGGCGAACGTGGAGATGCGCACGCGATACCTCGGGCCGAACTGGGACCTCGCGCGCGTCCGCGGGACGCCGTACAACACGGGCGACGGCATCAAGATGGCGCTCGAGATCGGCGCCCAGCCGTGGGGCCACTACAGCGGCTGCCACGCCGTGCAGTGGGACTACAACGCGCCGTGGCACGGAGATCGGAAGGTCGGCGACAACTTCCAGAAGCACAGCTATCCGCTCGGCATCATCGTCAACGTCAACGGCGAGCGCTTCGTCGACGAAGGCGCCGACATGCGGAACTACACGTACGTGAAGTACGGCCGCGAGGTCATCAAGCAGCCTCGGCGCGCGGCGTTCCAGATCTTCGACCAGAAGGTCATCGAGATGTGCCGGGAGGAGTACCGCATCCGCGAGGTCACGAAGGCCGAGGCGAGCTCGATCGAGGAGCTCGCGCGCAAGCTGGAGATCGACGTCCCCGGCTTCGTGAAGACCGTGAACGAGTTCAACGCCGCGGTGATGAAGGAGCAGAAGTTCAACCCCGCGGTGAAGGACGGGCGCGGCACCCGCGGCCTCGCGCTGCCCAAGTCGAACTGGGCGAATCCCCTCGACACGCCGCCCTACTACGGCTTCGCGGTCACGACGGGCATCACGTTCACGTTCGGTGGGCTGCACATCGCCGACGGCGGCGCCGTGCTCGACAACGAGGGCCGCGCGATTCCCGGCCTCTACGCCGCGGGCGAGCTGGTCGGCGGGCTCTTCTACAACAACTATCCCGGTGGAGCCGGACTCATGGCGGGCTCGGTGTTCGGACGGATCGCGGGGCGCTCGGCGGCGACCGCGGCGCGCTGAGGCGCCGGCGATGCTGACGCGCATCGACCACGTCATGATCTGCGTGACCGATCTCCAGCAGGGGATCGACGCGTACACGCGCATCGGCTTCGATATCCGGCCCGGAGGCGATCATCCCGGCCGGGGCACACACAACGCCATCGCGTTCCTGGACGAGGACTACCTGGAAGTGATGGGAGTTCGCGACGCGGAGGAGTACCGGAAGGCCGCCGGCGCCACCGGCGGCCTTCTCGACTTCCTCGCGGACGGGCCGGGCTTCCGCATGGTCGCCGTGCAGAGCAACGATCTCGCGGCGGACGTGGCGGCCATGCGGCAGCGCGGCGTCGATGTCACCGACCCGGTCGGCGGCGGGCGCCGCACGCCCGGGGGCCAGGAGCTCCGCTGGAAGAGCGCGGCGCTCGGCTCGCGCAATCCCCTGCCGATCTTCTTCATCGAGCATCTGACCCCGCTGAACGAGCGGCGGGGCGGCCCGGCCAAGCATCCCAACGGCGTCCAGCGTCTCGACCGCGTCTACATCGCGGTGACGGACGTCGAGGCGACCGCGAAGACCTACGCGACCGTTCTCGGGATGCCCGTGCCGAAAATTCAGCGCGGCGCGGTCATCAAAGCCGACATGGCAGTCTTCGATCTCGGGCCGACCGGATTGACGGTCGCGCAGCCTGCGGATCCGGGCCCGGCGGCGGAAGCGTTCGCGAGACGTGGGCCAGGTCCCTTCCAGGCGCTTTATCGCACGAGCGGGATGGACGCTGCCGCCAAGTGGATCACCGATCACGGCCTGCCCCCGCCGGTGCGCGGGGTCCGCAACACCGGCGAGCACGCGATGCTGGTGACGCCGGAGCACGCCTGCGGCGCGTACATCGGATTCGTGGGGCCGGCTTGAAGTTGGGGGGCTGCTTTACGGCCCGCAGCCCATCGCCGGCGGAACCGCGGGGACCCGCGTGGCAGCGGGATCGGTGAGCGACTCGAGGAACGCCACGAGGTCGTCGATCTCGCCGGGCGTGAGCTTCAGCGGGCGCAGGAGCTGCTCGCCGTGCGTGTGGATCCTCTCCACGTCCAGCTCGGAGTAGTGCCGGACGGCATCGCGGAGCGTCGCGTAGCGACCGTCGTGCATGTACGGCGCGGTGTGGCCGAGGTTGCGAAGGCTCGGCGTCTTGAACTGACCGAAGCTCGCGTGGCTGACCTCGACGTGCCGCGTCTTCACCGCGACGGCGCCGCTGCGATCATCACTCCACGGGCCCAGCAAGTTGAAGCGATCCGCGCGCACGCGCTTGATGCCCTCGAAACGCCCCGCATCCACGCGACCCGCGCCGAGGGCGAAGGGCACCCCGACGTCGTGGAACTCGCCGTTCGAGAATGCGGGGCCCAGGTGACAGACGTTGCACTGGCTCTTGACGAACAGGCGCGCGCCACGCTGCGCGGCCGCCGGGTAACGCGCGACGGCCGCGGCATCGCCACGGGCGAGCGCGTCGCGAAAGTCGTCGAACGTCGTGCGTCCCGAGCGGACGGTCTCCAGAAACGCCGCGAGCGCCTTGCCGGCCTGGACCAGGGCGCGATCGGCCTCGAGGCCGGGCGGCGCGCCGAAGGCCTTCGCATGCAGACACGCCAGCGTCGAGTCGGCGCGGACGACGCTGGCCACATGCTCGCCGGACGCGCCCATCTCGCGTGGGTCGACGATGGGCTTCAAGCTTTGCGACCACAAGCTGTCGGCCCGCCCGTCCCACGAGAACCAGCGGTTGAGCGCGACATCGAGAACCGTGGGCGTGTTGCGATCGACATCGGCGAGGCCCGCCGCCCGCGCGCGACCGTCGGTCCAGCCCCGCGCAGGCGCGTGACACGTCGCGCACGCAACGGCGCCGTTCGCTGACAGTCTCGCGTCGAAGAAGAGCCGGTGCCCCAGCGCGATCGCCGCGGAGTTGCCCGAAACCGCGTTGCTCGGATCACGCGGCGTCACGCCCGGCCACGGACCGTGCTGGAGCAGACGCTTGAGCTCCACGTCGTCCGCGCGACCGGGCGTCGCCAGGAGCGCCACCGCGATCACGGCCAGGAGGAGCGGCCTCAATCCATCACCACGTCGCTCACCAGCCGAGTCCGACGCGCGCCCGCCTCGACCTCGAACGAGAGCTCCCACCGCCCCGGCATGTGGAGCAGAAGGCCCTCCGCGACGTATCGCCCGTTCCCCTGGTCGACGAGGGTCGGCCGGTAGTTCATCCCGTGGCGGTGTTCCGGCATCTGCGCGTCGACGCGCGTGAGGACAGGGAATGCGCCATCGCCACACACGAGTGCCTCGACCGCGAAGTGACGGCCGAGCTCGATGGCCGGCGGAAGCGTGCGGAAGACGACGGTGACGCCCGCCGACTCGACGCGTCCTCGCGGCGTGAATCCGGCCGGAAGCTCGCACCCCTCGACGGCCGCCGCCGAAAGCAGGGCGACGAGCGTGAAGCTCAGCGCCCTCCGAACAGGGCCTCGGCGTTCTTCCACGCGATGCGCTCGGCGACGTCGCGCGGCAGGTCGGCCAGCCACGCGCGCGAAAACGTCGCATTGTCCGGCACGTAGTGCCAGCGTTCGGGCACGAAGGTGTCCGTCCCGATCATGAAGCGTTCGGGAAACTCCGTGAACGCCTCCCGCCACTCCGGCGGAACCTTGCCGCCCGGGCCCTGCTCGCTGCGAAACGCGAGATCGGCCCAGAGGTTCTTGTGCTTGCGCAGCATCTCGCGCACCTTCGCGGGCTGCTCGAACCCGGAATGCGCCCACAGCACGCGCGCGCCCGGATCCTGCTGGAAGATGCGATCGACCGCGTCCGTGTCGGAGTGCGCGTGCAGGATGAGGCCATGCTGCTTCGCGAGCTGGACGATCCGCCGCGGGATCGGCAGATCGGCGTCGGCGCCGAACAGATGGAACTCGCCGATGGCGACGTACTTGTGCTTCGTGAGCAGATCCTCCACGTAGCGCAGCGCGTCGGGGTCCTTGGCCCACGTCCCCACGTCGCCCCGGCGGCGATAGGGTCGGAGCTCGGGCACGATGAGGTCGGGCGCCTCCGCGATGAGCTTCTGCGTTCCCTCGTCGTCGGAGCTGGAGACGAGCGCTCGCTTGAGGCCGGCCTTCTTCAAGAGCGCGATTGCCTCTTTCGGCGGAACCACGGTCCACGCGTCGTGGCTGTAGTGGATGTGCGCGTCGAAGATCGGGAGCTCCGCCGGCTGCGCGAGTGCGGGCGCGGCGAAGACCAGGACGAGCATCAGAGCCTTGAGCATCGGCGTCTCCTCGGGGGGATCGGGTCGTCCCATTGTAGCCGCGTCGAGGAACGGCCGAGGAGTGCGGTATAACCTCGGCCATGGCCACCAGGCATCGTGTCGTCATCGTCACCGGCGGAAGCGGCGCCCTCGGACAAGCCATCACGCAACGCTTCCTGCGCGAGGGAGACGTCGTCTGCGTGCCGTGGATCGTCGACCGGGAGCGCGAGCGGCTCGAGCGGAGCGTCGATGCGACGACCCGTCCGCGGTTGATCCTCGAGCGGTGCGACGTGGCCGACGACGCCGCCATGGCCCGCTTCGTCTCCGGGGTCGTCACACAGCACGGGCACGTGGACGTTCTCGTGAGCGCGGTGGGGGGCTTCGCCATGGGCGACCTCGTGTCGACGGACCGCGCCCTGTGGGACCAGATGCTCCTGATGAACCTCACCACCCAGTACGTGGCGGCGCACGCCGTCCTGCCTCACATGCTCAGTGCGGGGTCCGGACGCGTCGTCGCGGTCGCGTCGCGCGCGGTGCTGACACCCAGCGCCGGGTTGATCGCGTACACGGTCTCGAAGGCGGCCGTCATCACGTTCGTGCAGACGCTCGCGATCGAGACACGCGCGCACGGCGTGACCGTCAACGCGGTGCTCCCGAGCACCATGGACACGCCCGCCAACCGCGCGGCGATGCCCGACGCGGATTCCAAGGCATGGGTGCCCGTCGAGGCCGTGGCCGACGCCATCGCGTATCTCGCCGCGCCGACATCCGCGCACGTGACCGGCACGTTGCTGACTATCTAGCCGCGTCGTTCCGTCAGGCTCGCGGAACGCGCGGGTTCATCCCGCGCGCGGAGCGTGGGGGGCTTGGGGGCGCCGGGAGCCCCCCATGTGACTCGAATGCGGTATAAAGACGCGCATGGCCAACCTCAAGGACAAGTACTGCATCGTCGGAATCGGCGAGACGGAGTTCTCGAAGAACTCGGGGCGCACCACGCGCGCGATGGCCGTGGAGGCCATGCGCAAGGCGATCCTCGACGCCGGGCTCAAGGCTTCGGACGTCGACGGGGTGCTGAGCTATCAGAACGGCGACTCCACCTTCGCGCCGTTCGTCGCGCCGGATCTCGGCATCCGCCTGAACTTCTACATGGACGTGGTGGGCGGCGGCTCCTCGACCGAGGCGCTGATCGGTCTCGCCATCGGCGCGATCGAAGCAGGCATGTGCAAGACGGTCGCGCTGTTCCGGTCGATGAACGGCTACACGGAGGTCCGCATCGGGGGCACCGGCACACGGTCCGCCGCGCCCGTCCGCGGGCCGGATCTCGCGCAGGTGCCGTTCGGCATGCGGAGCGCGGGACAGAACTTCGCGCCCACGTTCATGCGCCACATGTACGACTACGGCACGACCTCCGAGCAGGTCGCGCACGTGAAGCAGGCGCACAGCAAGCACGCCGCGAACAACCCCAAGGCCTTCGAGAAGAAGCGCGTCACCGTGCAGGACGTCGTGAGCTCGCGCTGGATCTGCGAGCCCCTGCACCTGCTCGATTGCTGTCTCGAGACCGACAACGCCACCTGCCTCATCGTGACGTCCGCGGACCGCGCGAAGGATCTTCGGCAGCGGCCGGCGTACATCATGGGCGTCGCGGGCCGCGTCAGTAAGCCGCGCCTCGACTTCCACTGGGCGCACGGGCCGATCTCCCGCGTGGCGGGTTACTACGCGAAGGACATCGTGTTCGGCCAGGCCGGCATCACGCCCGAGGACGTCCACGTCACGGGCTCCTACGACGCCTTCACGTTCACGACGATGCTGCAGCTCGAGGAATACGGCTTCTGCAAGAAGGGCGAGGGCGGCCACTACGTGTCGAGCGGGATCATCGAGCTCGGCGGCAAGCGGCCGAACAACACGTCGGGCGGTCACCTCTGCGAGGGCTACACGCACGGCATGGCGATGGTGGTCGAGAACGTGCGCCAGCTTCGGGGCACCATCGACGACACCTGTCCCGGCGCCGCCGAGGGCAAGCACAGCTACGACTACTCGACGGGGAAGTGCCGGCAGGTCAAAGACGCCGAGATCACCATGAACCTGGGATGGGCGATGCCGGCGACCGGCAGCGCGCTCATCATGCGGAGATAGCTCGATGCCCCAGCCCGTCCAGTATCGCGGCATGGCACTGCTCATTCCCGACAACGACACGGAGTGGAAGGAGTTCTACGAGCACGCCCGCGCCCACAAGCTCGTCGTGCGGAAGTGCAAGGCATGCGGCCTGATGCGCTACCCGCCCACGCACGCGTGTCCCTGGTGCATGGAGCTCGGCTGGACGTGGCAGGAGCTGAGCGGCAAGGGCACCATCTACTCGTACGAGGTCGTCCACCACGCGATCCAGCCCGGCTTCAAGGACGCCACGCCGTACGCAACCGTGCTCGTCGAGCTCGACGAGCAGCGCGGCGCGCCCACGCCGGACGAGGGGCTACGGATGATCGCCAACCTCGTGAAGGGTGACCTCACCTTCGAGGACGTCACGAAGGCGGCGATCGGCAAGCGGGTACGCGTCGTGTTCCAGGATCTGGCGGACCACATGGCCCTGCCGCAGTTCACGCTGAGCGGCGAGCCGGACCCGGGCCGCGTGTGGAGGCTGGGCAGCTAACGCGCGGGGGCGGCTACTTCCGGCAGACGCGGAATCTGGCGTAGTCGCCGCGCGCGCGGGTCGACGTGTCGTCGCTGTCGGTGAGGATGCCGATGCCTTCCGGCTTCTGCGCGTCGTCGGTCTTGAAGTAGCGCTTGTAGTCTTCGAGCACGTTCACGCGCTCTTCGACCCACTGGGTACCCCCGCCGCCCGTCCGGAGCACGACCCCCTGCGTGGTCCCGTTGCTCTGCGGAATGTGAGTTCCCTTGGGCACCTTCTCGCTCCAGATGTACTTCACGGACTTCACGGAGACCGGCGTGTGCGAGAACACGGCGTAGACGGCGAGCGGACTGTCGTTCTGCTTGGTCCGCTCGTCGGCGCCCTTGGGAAACTCGATCGGCCGCCACGCCCACGCGAGCACCGGATACTCTTTCAAGTTCCACTCGAACTGCTTGCCGATCTGCATCCCGACGTCTTTCGCGTCGGCGCGGAGAAAGTGCTTCCCCTTTTCGTCCGCGACCTTGTAGACGTCCTTGGCTTCGTCCTTCCGCGCCTTCCACCCGACGGGAAACTCCCCCACCTTGGACTTTGAAAAGTCGTCGACGACCACACACTGCTGCTGCGCCGAAGGCGAGGTCGACCCGACCGCAAGAACGCCCAGCGAAACCAGGCACGATGCGACGAGCAAAGCGAGGCGCGAGGCGGGACGCGAGACACTCATAGGCCGGTACCAGTGCAATCGCAGCGCCATGACGCACGCCTCCTCACACGTAATGCCGGGTCGACGAGAAGGGTCCAGATGCTAGGAAGCGAGGCGCGGCCCGACTGAGGCGTACTCCTGTACGCCGCAGGGAGTGGCCCGCCGAGCTGACGACTCAGATGGGCCCTTCTCGTCGGCCCGCCGCCACTAGCGGCCGCGACGCCACCACTGGTGGACGAGACTATCGACCGCTTCCCCGAGCTGAGCGATGGTCCGGCACTCGCGGACGAAGTTGCAGTGGGGGGAGTAGAGGGGCATGACGGAGTCGCCGATGCCCCAGCCCCACTGCCCTTCGGGGTTGAGCCAGATGATGCCCTTGACGCGCTCGCGGATCATCCTGAGGGCCCACGCCTGGGGATCGTTGTAGTTGTTCCGGGCGTCGCCGAGGATCATCACGGTCGTCCGCCGGTCGAGCCGCTCGAGCTCCGTGCGCACGAACCGATTGAACGCGTAGCCGAAGTCCGAGCGGCAATGGAAGTCGACGGGCGCGCCCTTGAGCGCCCACTCGATCGCGCGCTCCACGGGCAGGCTCGAGAACGCCTGGCTGACTTCCGCGATCTCGGACACGAAGACGTACGACTGCACGCGGCTGAAGCACTCCTGCAGGCTCCACACCAGCTGCAGCATGAAGCGCGACGCGTTGCGGACGGAGTCCGAGACGTCGCAGATGGTGATCAGGCGCGGCTTTTCCCGGTGCCGGCGACGCAGGATGACTTCCATCGGGACGCCGCCGTACGAGAGACTCTTGCGGATCGTCTTCCGCGAGTCGATCCGGCCCTTCTCCTCCTGCCGCTGGCGCAGGGCGAGCGCGTCCTTGATCTTGCGCGCGAGCCGCGCGACGACCGTCTTCATCTGCGCGACCTCGTCCGGCGAGAGCGCGAAGAGCGGCTTGTCGGCGAGGACCTCGCGGGTGAGCTTCTCGCCCTGGCGCCACGCGCGGCGCTCGAGCTCGCGCTCGACGTGCTGGCGGATCATGCGCCGGAACGCCTCCAGCCGCAGCTCGAGATAGTTGCGGATGCGCGCGAGCTGGCCGGGATCGAGTCCCTTGGCCTCGAGCATCTGCAAGATCTTCTCGAGGTCCCGCTCCATCGCCGCGAAGTCGAACTGATCCTGGATGCGCCGGGAGAAGTAGCCGACCTGGAGGAAGTACATCAGGCGCTCGAGCCCAGCGTTCTGGCCGCCGGAGCGGATGGCCATCTCCATCTCGCTGCCCTGCCCGCGCAGGAGGAGCTCGGTCATCTCGTCGAGGTCCATGTCGCCCTCGTTCGCGAGCTGATCGAGCATCTCCTGCATCTTCGGGTCTTCGGGGCCGAGCGCCTTCTTGAGGCCCTCGCCGAGCGCCTCGAGGTCGAGGAAGTAGAGATTGAAGATCCGGTCGAAGGTGGCCTGATCGCGCGCTTCCTTCACCAGCGTCGACGCGAGCGCGGCCTTGAAGGTCTCGCGGTCCTCGAGCCCGATCTCCGCGGTCGCGCCGAGGGCGTCCATGGCCTCGGAGGGCGAGATGCGCACCTCCGCCCGGCGGAGGTCGCCGATGAATTCGAGAATCCGCTCGTCCACGTCAGGCCTGCGGGAGGTCGGCGAGCACCTTGTCGATCGCCCCCTTCACCCGCTCCAGGTCCTTCTCGTACTTCACCAGCATCGTCAGCGTCGACTCGACGAGCTCGGCGTCGAGCTGCTTGGCGTTGAGAATGACCAGCGAGCGCGCCCAGTCGAGGGATTCGGACACCGACGGGGGCTTTCTCAGATCCATTCCGCGGATCTTGCCGACCGCGGCCACGACCGCTTCCGCGAGCTTGTCCGGCAGCTCCGGCACCTTGAGCCGGATGATGGCGAGCTCCTCCGCGGGTCCGGGGAAGTCGATGAAGAGATGGAGGCAGCGTCGCTTCAGGCCGTCGGACAGCTCGCGCGCGTTGTTCGAGGTGAGCACCACCCACGGGATGTGCCGCGCGCGAATCGTGCCGAGCTCGGGCACGGACACCTGGAAGTCCGACAGCACCTCGAGCAAGAAGGCCTCGAACTCCGGCTCGCCCTTGTCGATCTCGTCGATGAGGAGGACCGACGGCGTGTCCGCGAGGATCGCCTGGAGCAGCGGCCGCGGCGAGAGGAAGCGGAACGAGAAGAACGCGTCGTCCTGCCCGGCGATCTTGTCCACGGCGTCGGGCAGCGAGTCCGCGCTGGCGACGAGCTCGCCGATCCGCTCCTTCAGCAGCTGCGTGTAGAGGAGCTGCTTCGCGTACTTCCACTCGTAGAGGGCCTTGCCCTCGTCGAGGCCCTCGTAACACTGTAGCCGGATCAGCGGGCGCGAGGAGATCTCCGACAGCGTCTTGGCCAGCTCGGTCTTGCCGACACCGGCGGGGCCTTCGATGAGAACGGGACGGCCCATCCGCGCCGCGAGGTACACGACCGTCGAGATGCGACGGGTCGCGATGTACTTGGCGTCGCGAAAGCGCTGCTGGACCTCGTCGACGGACTGAAACATGGGGTATCGGCTCCTTTTCGTATGAACGTCGGTTCATTCTAGCCCAGTGAGAGACTCTGTGGTTGTGGGCATTTCCGACGATCGAGCGCGCCGATATCACCGCACGCAGCTCCTGCTGACGGCCGCCGGCTTCGCGCTCGGCGTGGCCTATCTCGCCGTCGTTCTCGTGACCGGCGCGGCCGGCGCGCTCGCACGCGTCGCCGGCGCGTCGCCATGGTGGGCGCAGGTCGTCGTGGTGGCCACCGCGCTGGGCGCCGCGCATCGCGCGCTGGTCGCGCCGCTCACGTGGCTCCGCGGCTGGTGGCTGCCGCGCCGCTACGGGCTCCTCCACCAGTCGCTCGCGGCGTGGCTCGCGGATCAGGCGAAGGCGCTCACGCTGTCGGCATTGCTCGGGCTGGGCGGAGTGATCGTCGTGTACGCGCTGCTGCGGGCGATGCCCACGTCGTGGTGGCTCGCCGCCTCCGCGGTGTTCCTCGCGGTCTACGTCACCCTCGCCGTCGTGCTGCCCGTGTGGATCATTCCGCTCTTCTATCGACTCACCCCACTCGCGGACGAGGGCTTGCGCACACGCTTGCTCGCGCTCGCGTCGCACGCTGGCGCGCCCGCGATCGGCGTGTGGGTCGCCGACCAGTCGCGCAAGAGCCGGACGGCGAACGCGGCGGTGGTCGGTCTCGGACGGACGCGGCGCATCCTGCTCTTCGACACGATGCTCGAGTTCGCCCCCGCCGAGGTCGAAGCGGTCCTCGCGCACGAGCTCGGACACCACGTGCACCGCGACATCTGGCGTGGCCTGGCTGCGCAGGCGGTGTTGACGCTCGCCAGCTTCGCGATCGCCGCCGTCGCGCTGCGCGCGGGAGTCGAGTGGTGGGGACTGCGTGACGTCGCGGATCCCGCCGGCCTGCCGTGGCTCGCCGTCGTGCTGGGCGCCATCGGGCTTCTCGCGCTGCCGATCGGCAACGGCTTCTCACGCCGGATCGAGCGTCGCGCGGACGACTTCGCGTTGCGTGTCACGGCAAACCCGGCGGGCTTCATCGGCGCGATGGAGCGCTTGGCCGCGTTGAACCTCGCCGAGCGCCGGCCGCATCGATTGAAGGAGATGCTCCTCTACTCACACCCCTCGATCGAGCGTCGGATCGCCCGCGCGCGTGAGCTATGATCGTTCTGGCCGCGCTATGAGAGACGCTTCTCGCCATGCGCTCGGTCTCCGTCGGCGTCTCAGCATCCGCCTGCGACCGCTGGCGTTTGCCATCGGCGTCCTGATCAGCTTCGGGCTCCCCGTCACCTACTACGTTCTCCAGTTCAACGCGCTCCGCCGGGAGGCGGAGACGAGCGCCGCGCATCTTGCCGCGCGTCTGCCCGGCGCGCAGGATCCAGACGCGCTCGTGCGAGACTTCAGCACGGCCATCGACGCCGTCGCCGTCCGCGCGATCGATCTCCGGCCCCAGGCGACTCGCCGCGAGGTGCTCGTCGCCACGCCGAGCGCCGACCGATGGTGGAACCGCGTGGCGCCCCACGGGACCGCGCCGGTGCTGGTCGGCACGGAGACGGTCGGGCGAACGGAAGTGCGTCTCGCGCACGGCACGCTCATCGTCGTCACGGTCGGCCTCTTCGTGATGTCGACGATCACGGGCGTGGGACTCGCGTTCCTCGTCTATGCGGTCCCGGTGCGCGTGGTGGGCGGCATGGAGAACCGCCTCGCCTCCCTCGTCGCCGAGCAAGAGAGCCTCATTGCGGCGGGACGCGCGCTCGCGTCGAGCCTCGACCTGCGTGACGTCCTCGATCACCTGGCCGAGGCGGCGCGCTCGCTGCCCGGCATCGACGTCGTCCACATCTGGCTGCGGGATCCCGATAGCGGCAGTCTCACCCTGGCCACGCAATCGGCCACCGCGCAGCCCTCCGAGCACCCACCGGTGCTCGAGCACGGTGACGGACTCTCGGGCGCGGTCATCAAGAGCCGGCGGCCCGTCGTCGTCGCGGACGCCCTGCGCGACCCGCGCCTCGTGAACCGCGCGTGGTACGAGGCCGAGGGGCTGTCGTCATTCCTCGGGGTGCCGCTGCTCGTGGGCGACACCGCCCTGGGTGTGCTGGCCTGCGTCAGCCGCGCCCCCCGGGACTGGTCACAGAAGGAGATCACGCTCGCGGAGACGCTGGCGAGCCTGGCGGCGGTGGCGATCCGGAACGCGACCAACTTCGGAGAGATGACCGGGCGTGGAGAACGCTTGCGGACCGTGGCCGACCTCGCGCGAGCCGTCTCGGGCTCCCTCGAGCTCACCGCGGTGCTGCGCGAGGTGGTCGCCGCGGTGGCCGCCCTGCGCCCGTCGATGTTCTGTGTGGTGCGCCTCTCCGATCCGGCCGCGGGCGGCTACCGTGTTGCCGGCACGGGCGGCGCGCAAGAGGCCGCGGTGGCGCCCGTCCTCAGGTTCGGCGAAGGCCTGACGCACGTCGTGGCGGAATCGCGACGGCCGCTGCTCGTGCAGGACGCCGCGGCGGATCCGCGCACGTCGGGCCTGGCGCGGCAGGCGCTCCAGCAGTTCCCCGTGTTCTACGGCGTGCCGATCCAGTCCGGTGACACGCTCCTCGGCGTCCTCAGCGTTTCCTTTCCGGCGGGCGCGCCGCCGACCGCCGACGAGCGCGAGGCGATCGAGCTGTACGCGGGCCACACCGCCGTCGCCATCAAGAACGCGCGCCTGTTCGAGCAGAGCGAGCGCCGGCGGCGAGCGGCGGAGCTGCTCGCCCGCGTCGGCCGCGAGCTGTCCCAGGCGCTCGATTTCGAAGTGCTGGCCGTGCGCATTCAGGACAGCGTGCGGGACCTCCTCGGCACGCGGTGGTCCGGCCTCTACCGTTACGACTCTCCGACCGGCTCGCTCATCGCGTTCGGGCTTTCGGGGGACATCGGCACCACGGACGCTCGGGTCGTGCTGCCGCGAGGGACCGGCGCCGCAGGCCTCGCGGTCGTCGAGCGCCGCCCGGTCGCGACGACGAACGTTCTCACCGATCCGCGCATCACCCTCGACGCGGCGGCGCGCCAGCGCATCGAAGCGTCCGGGGACCTTTCGCTGCTCGCGATGCCGCTCGTCACGAAAGACGTCGTCGTGGGCGCCCTGTCGGTCGGGGACGGTCCGGGGCGCGTGTTCACGGAAGAGGACGTGCAGCTCCTGCAGACCTTCGCCGACCAGGCCACGCTCGCCCTCGAAAACGCGGTGCTGTACGCGGAGGCGACGCGCAAGGAGCGGGAGGCGGAGGAGCTCGCGCGCCTCGCCCGCGTCCTCAGCGAGAGCCTCGAGGTCACCGACGTCGCAGAGCGAATCGCGGGCAGCGTCCTGCCGCTGTTCGAGGCGCGCTCGTCCGGCATCTACGCCCTGGAGCCGGACGGCTCGTTCCGCGGCATCGCCTGGGGCGGCGACGCGCGTGCCCGGTACACGCACGGGCAGCCGTTCCCCCCCGGCGAAGGCGTGATCGGCTGGATCATCGACCACAACGCCACCGTGAGCAGCCCGGATGTTCTGTCGGACCCTCGGTTCGTCTTTCCGGAGCCGCGCCGGTCGGAGCTCGCGGCCGATGGCAACTCCGCGGTCCTCGCCGTCCCGCTGCGCGCGAAGGGCGCGCTCATCGGCGTTCTCGCGGTCGCGGACAAGCAAGGACGCACGTTCATCGAAGCGGAGCTCGTGCTCCTCCAGGCCTGGGCCGACCAGGCCGCGCTCGCGCTGGAGAACGCGCGCCTCTATCAGCGCGCCCAGGAGGCCTATTCGGACCTCGCGGAAGCGCAGGAACGCCTCGTCCGCGGCGAGACGATGCGCGCGATGGGTGAGCTGGCCGCCGGGGTCGCGCACCACCTCAACAACCTCCTCGCCGTCGTCCTCGGACGCCTGCAGCTGGCGCTCGGCAAGCAGCCGCCCGCGGAGATCGCGCGTCACATCACGATCGCCGAGCGCGCCACGCTGGACGGGGCCGAGGTCGTGCGGCGCATGCGAGGCTTCGGCCGCGACGAGCAGCCGCAGGATCTCGTCGCCATCGATCTCAACTCGCTGGTCGAGGAGATCATCGAGCTCACGCGCCCGCGCTGGCAGGACGAGGCACACGTCCGCGGGATCACGATCGCCACGACGTTCGAGGCAGGGGCGGTGCCGCCCATGCGCGGCGAGGTGGCGCCGTTGCGCGAGGTGCTCATGAACCTCGTGATCAACGCGATCGACGCGATGCCGGACGGCGGCCGGATCACGGTGCGGACGTGGGTTGCGGACGCGTGGGTGTACTGCGCGGTGGCCGACACCGGCATCGGGATGTCGCCGGAGGTCCGCCGTCGCGCGTTCGAGCCGTTCTTCACGACGAAGGGCCTGAAGAGCACGGGCCTCGGGCTCAGCGTCAACTACGGCATCATCCAGCGCCTGGGCGGCGAGCTGTCGATCGACAGCACCGAGGGGCAAGGCACCACCATCACCTTCAAGCTTCCGGCGGCGACCCGTCCGTCGTCGCCGGCGCCCGCCCCCGTCACCTCGTCGCCGCGTGCCCTCCGCGTGCTGGTGATCGACGACGAGCGCGAGGTTCGCGCCTTGCTGAGCGAGCTCATCACCGCCGAGGGCCACGAGGTGGTGGAGGCGGCAAGCGGCGCGGAGGGCCTGACCCTCTTTGCGCGCGACGAGGCGAACGTCGACGTCGTCCTCACGGACCTCGGGATGCCGGGGATGACGGGGTGGGAAGTTGCGCGCGCGGTGAAGGCGCGGCGCGCCGACGTGCCCGTCGTCCTGGTCACGGGCTGGGGCGACAATCCCGACGCGCCCGCGGCCGACCGCCGAGCGGCCGACCTCATCATCGCGAAGCCGGTGACGGCCTTGTCGCTCCGCGCCGCCCTCGCGCGTGCCACGGCCACGCGGTAGGGACACCATCGCTGGCGTGAAACTTGCGGCTCCGCGGGCGCAGGAGGGATCGATGACCGACGGAATCCACGAAGAAAACCCGCTCGCCGACGAATTCGTCCACGGCTCCTCGTGCGCGATCTGCGGCAAGCCCATCGAAAAGGCCCGCGGAGACGTCATCGTCACGGCGCATCAGAACGCCGTCCACGCGCAGTGCGCTGCGCGCCTCGCGGCCTAGATCATCCCGCCCGCTCGCGTCGCCGCCATCACCGCCGCTACCAGTCGGTCTGCGTCCAGCGGCTTTCTGAGGAGCGTGTGGAAGCCTTGGGCGCGAAGCGGGCCCTCGTCCACGTCGTAGCCGGTGACGGCGACGAACGGGGCATCGCAGGCCCGGGCTCGGGCCTCGCGAAGCAGCCACGGCGCGTTGTGATCCGGGAGTCGCACGTCGGCGACGACGACATCCGGGTTCAGATGGCGCAGGCGGGACAGCCCGTGGCGCGCGCTGCTCGCGACGGTGACGCTGGCGCCGTAATACTTGAAGAGATCGCGGAGGATCCCGCGCGCGCTCTGGTCGTCCTCGACGATCAGGATGTGAAGGCCGGCGAGGTCACCGGGCTCAGCGCCCACGGCGAGAGTATAGCTAGCGCGCGACGTGGCGGTAGCTTGGGACCTTTTCTCCGCAGTTGAGGCACGGTCCCCCCGCCTCCTCCGCGCGGCCGGCACGCTGGAGCTGCGCCAGCTGGGCGGTGACCCGCGTCTCCGTCTCGGTCAAGACCTTGACCAGACACGCATGGCAGATCTGTCGCGGGGCGAACGTCTCGAGGAAGGCCGGCAAGGCGTCCATGAAGCGCCGCGTTCAACCGTTCGCCGTGAGCGGCTCGCACTCCTCACGCCAGATGGCATGACAGGCGGCATGCAGGCGCAAGACGGCGCCTGAGCGAAGATCGATCTCGAACTCGATCTCGGTCGCTCGGATCGGGTCCGCACAGGCGGCGCAGTGCGAGCCGTTCCCGCGGCCCGCCCACACCTTGTCTGGCTCGTTGCACGGAAGGTCGCCGGTCTCGAGCATGTCTCGGATGCGGAGGCGAATCTCTTCTGATGTCATTCCCACTTCTTTCGTGGATGCGGCTGGACTCACTCGCGGACCCTGCGTGGAGCAGCACGGAGAGTATAGCAGCCATCGCAACGTGCGCTCGCCCGCTCTGCGGGCCGTCGACACTGCCCTCCGTGAAAATCAGACAGCCAGCCGGGTCATGTTCTCCTCCGAAATCAGGTTCGTTTCCAGGCCTTTCATGATCACGTAGGGCCGCAGTATTGCATTCTTGAATTTGTACTTGTACGCGCCGGGGTCGCCGACTCTTTGGAGTGCGGGGCCGCGCCTGTCTTCGCAAAGACCGCTCAAGTGCTGGGAAAATTCGGACGCTGAGCAGGCTTTTCCCAGCATCACGCTCATCGGCGTCGTCAGATCGGCGGAGGTGAAGTGACCGTACTCATCGGTGTTGGCCAGAGCACACGCAAGGAGGACGTGCGGATACCGTGTCACTCTCGTACTCGATGTGGCGCGATGATACTCGTGCGCGATGGCTTTCGGCGCATGGACCAGCGTTTTCTGCAGCGCCAAGCGGGTATCGGCGATGCTGATGTGATGACGGTCCTCGGCCGCGGCCGCCTGCGCTGAATGCAAGCCGAGGAGATGGGTGTAATGCGGCAGCCCTTGCGACAATTTGACGATCCGCTGTTTTGCAGCGGGATCAATCGTCATTTCGACGCCTCGCAGGCCATTGTCGATAATTTCATCAAGCTCGGCGTGCGCCATTCTCGGCATATGCACTTGAATCAGGGCGCGTTGCACCGATTCGTGCTCGGCAATCAGCGTATCGACCGACTCAGCGACGCCCACGAGCACGAGCGTCACGTCCACCGAGTGGTCCGACAGATTCTTGATCGTGTCCGCGAGGAGGGTGGTAGTGGCTTTGTCCTTGATCCGGTCGATTTCATCGATGATGATCAAAAGCCTGCCGCGCTTCTGCAGGATCAACCTGACTGCGTCGGGCGTTACGTTTTCCGGCAAGAACTGTGCGAGCGTGCCCTCGACACCCGATGTGGCCCGGGTCGGAATTTCTTTGACTTGAATTTCGGAGAGGATCGCCTTCCACAACGAGGCGAAGGTCGTGGTTTGATCGCAGTTGACAGACCCGCACAACGGGGTCGCGAATCTATTGCGCAGGAGATGAACCAGGGCGTGCGCAAGAGAGGTCTTGCCCGCGCCGCGCTCGCCGAATATCACGATGTGCTGGCCGCGCTGCGAGGATGCATTGATGATGTCGTTGATCTGAGACGCGCGACCGGCGAACGATCTGTGGTCGATCGGAGCGCTCGGGCTGAACGACCTGGCGATTTGCGCCATCCGTTCGCCGTTGGCATGCAGTCTTCCGTTCAAATCCATATCGAATCTTCCTGAAATATAAAGTGCACCGCGCAAGCTTCAGATCGTTAGAGAAATCGCCCTTCAGGCTCCTGACGCAAGCGCTATGAAATTCGGCGCGCAAATGGTCCCTGCGTCTAGGCCGGCCTCAGCCGCGGGTCCCAGATTACCCCAGTTTGTTGACGTCATAAACCCTGTTGGCGGCGGGGGTGGCAGAGGGCCGCAAACGTGCTTTTTTGAGGTGGTCGGCCGCGGGCGGATGATGCCTTTCAGGTAGGCCGACCGTTCAGCACGACGGGCTGGTGTAGTGTAAATGCCCACGCGCCCGTAGCTCAGTTGGATAGAGCGTCGGACTTCGAATCCGAAGGTCGGGGGTTCAATTCCTCCCGGGCGCGCCATTCACGCCGGCAGGAGGAAAATGAGAGCGACCGACATCCGTCTCCACGAGCGCGATCGGCGTTGGTGTCTCCACGTTCCCACATCGCTCGGGCGGTCGCGCACGTCATCCGAAGAGACCGCCTGAAGACTCGGACGCACCGGGCGCTCTCCGAATGGCCGGGGCTACGCGCGACGCTCGACGTCCTCCGACGTATACTCGGGCAACGCCACGACCATTCGCAGACCACCCCTCGGAGAACAGAACCATGAGCGGCGTGAAAGATCTCATCGACCAGGCTGTCGATCGTCTCGGCGATGATCTGGAGAAGCTCTCCCTCACGATCCACGACCATCCGGAGCTGGCCTACGAGGAAGTGAAAGCGGCGGGCTGGCTCACGGAGTTCCTCGGCGGACAGGGCCTGAAGGTCGAGCGAGGCGTGGGCGGCGTCGACACCGCGTTCCGCGCGACCCTCGAGACGGGCTCGGGGCCGACGATCGCCATCATGTGCGAGTACGACGCGCTGCCGTCCATCGGGCACGCATGCGGCCACAACGCCATCGCCACCGCCGGCGCGGGCGCGGGGGCGGCGCTCGCCGCGGTGCGAGATCGGCTTCCGAAGGGCCGCGTTCAGGTCATCGGCACGCCGGCGGAGGAAGGCGGCGGCGGCAAGGTGAAGCTCATCAAGGCCGGCGTCTTCCGCGACGTCGACGCGGCCATGATGTGCCACGGCTGGGATCGCTGGATCCTCCACCAGGATCTGCTCGGCATCGCGCGCGTGGCGTTCGAGTTCACGGGGCGGGCCGCGCACGCGGCGGCCGACCCGTGGGAAGGCGTGAACGCGCTCGACGCGGTGATCCAGACGTTCAACAACATCGCCCTGCTGCGCCAGCAGGTCAAGCCGAGCGCCCGGATCCACGGGATCGTGACGAATGGGGGCGCCGCGCCGAACATCATCCCGGAGAGCGCCGCCTGTCTCTTCTACGTCCGCGCCGCCGACCTCGCGTACCTCTGGGAGCTGCACGGCCGGGTCGTCGCGTGCGCCGAAGGCGCCGCGAAGGCCACCGGGGCCACGCTGAAGGTGCTCGAGTACGGCGACAGCACGTACGAGCCGATGAAGCGGAACGAGACGCTGCTCGAGGCGTTTCGCGTCAACCTGCGCGCGATCGGCGAGACCGAGACACCGGAGGTGAAGGACCGTCTCGGGTCCTCGGACGTCGGCAACGTGAGCCAGGTGATTCCCTGCATCCAGCCGCTGATGAAGATCGCGCCGGACGGCACGCCGATCCACTCGCGCGCGTTCGAGGCCGCGGCGGCGACACCGCTCGCGCGCGCGGGCACGCTCGCGGCCGCCAAGGCGATGGCGCGGACGACGTACGACCTCCTCGCCGATCCCTCGCTGCTCATGAAGGCCAAGCAGGAACACAAAGGAGGCTCCTCATGAAGCGTCCCGTTCTCGCGGTGTCCCTCTCATTCGCCCTGGCCGGTTGCGCGAGCATGTCGCAGCCGGCGACCACCGGCAACAGCGCGACCGCCACCATGATGACGCCGGCCGGTCAATCGGTCGGCGTCGCCACGCTCACGGAAGTCGCCGACGGCGTGCGCATCGTGATCGACGTCAAGGACTTGCCGCCCGGCCAGAAGGGCGTGCACATCCACGAGGTCGGCAAGTGCGAGGGCCCGCAGTTCACGTCGGCGGGCGGGCATTTCAATCCGGACAAGAAGCAACACGGCACGATGAACCCGCAGGGCGCCCACGCGGGTGACCTGCCGAACATCTCGGTCGACGGCTACGGTGTAGGCCGGCTGGAAACGACGACGAACCGGATCACCCTCGGAAGCGGCCCCACCTCGGTGCTCGATGCGGACGGCAGCGCCATCGTCATCCACGCCGCGGCGGATGACTTCAAGACCGATCCCACGGGCAACAGCGGCGGCCGCAGCGTCTGCGGCGTGATCGTCAAGAAGGGGAGTTAATCGGGACGCGCGCGGCGCCGTTCGGCCGCGCGCTCCGCTTCCAGCCGCTCGAGGTCGACGGCGGAGTGGTCGGCGAACGTCATCGCCGCCGCCAGGGCGCGATGGCCCGCCCGGTCCGCGATGAGGCGGTGCATCGTCTGCGCGATCCGACGGTACGCGGGATGGCCCTGCGGCGCGCTGCGCAGCTCGATCACGTGCATGGCCTCCCGCGCGTTCATTGCCATGTAGAAGCGCACCCGGTACGCCATCGACACCGCATAGGACGCGACCTCCGGCAGCCCTGCGGCCAGGATCGCCTCGTGCAGCGCACGCGCGTCCTCCATGACCCGCCGGAAATCCCCCGAGGCCCCCGCCTCGTCGACCGCCTCCGGCATCACGTAGCCGTGGGCCGGCGTCAGGCGCTGCCATTCGAGCGTCAGGAGTCGGTGACGCTGCAGATCGCGGAAGGCGCCGTAGTCGCCGAGGACGTCGAAGCGGTACGCGGTGCGCTCGAAGGCGCGGCCGGGCCGGTGGCGGCGATTGCGTCGCTTGCCGACATAGGCCTCGAGGACGGCGGCGCGCTCGGCCTCCGTGAGCCGGCGCGCGATCGCCAGCAGCTGATCGTCCGGAAGCTCGGAGGCCGCGTAGAGCGCCGCGGCCACCACCTTCACCTCGCCGTCGGGATCGAACTCCGTGAGTGTGACCTCCTCGCGCGGCTCGGCGCCCGCGCCGCCGAGAACGCCGTGGGCGACGTCGGCGACGGCGCCCCGTGTCTCGGCGAGATAGGCGGACCAGACCACGCCCCGATCGGGGGCATCGACGCGCTTGAGGAACGCCGGGATGACCTTGCGCAGCTCGCCCAGCATCGCATCGGCGCACGCGCGCACCTCGGCGAGCGGATGGGCCCGCATGCGGAGCAGGAGCTGCTCGTAACCCTGCGCGGTGCCGTAGATGCCGACGTTGGAGATCGTCGCCGCCGGGAGCAGCCCGCGCAGGGTGTCGAGAGCCTTCGCGCGAATCGTCATGCGATATGCCGACTCGGCGTCGCCTTCCGCACGCGGGAACTTCGCGGTGAAGAAGTCGCGGAGACGTGGAAGCCACGCGGCGTACGTGGCGAACGCCGCGTCGAGGGTGGCCACATACCGGGCGCGGAGGGCGCCCGTCAGCTCGGCCGGGACGTGGTAGCGCCAGCGCCCGTCCGGACGGTCATCGTAGGGAATGTAGCGCGTCGACTGCTCGAGGTACGCCATGAGGCGGCCCCACTCGAGCACCTTGGTGAGCAGGTTGGAGGCGCCTTCGACCGCGAGATGGACGCCGCCGAGCTGGGCGACCGAGTCGTCGCCGTACTCGACGAACACCTTCTCGTAGAGCTGCTCGGCGCGCCGCGTGTCGACCACCCCCGCGACGGCGGCCGCCTCCGCGTTGCCGCCGAACTCATCGAGCCAGAGGCGCCGCAGGGACTTGGGCGACCGCGAGTACCGCGCGAAGAGCGCGCCCTTCACGACCTCGGGAAGGTCGGTGAGAGCGAAGACAGGCCCGTCGAGATCGCTGAAGTGCGGAGCGAGGCGCGCGCGTTCGTGAGGGGTGAACTCGTCGCCCATCCGCTTCCGTTATCTCTCTCTATCTCCCCGGGCGCATGTACGCGGGCGCCTCGGCCGTGAGGAAATCCTCGCGCCGCGGCGCGAAGACGTCGATGACCTCGCAGTCGGTGGGAAACCACGCTTCGTGCTCGACGCCGCCGGGAATCACTCCGACGTCACCCGCCTTGCACACGTGGCGCTCGGTGCCGATCCGGATGTCCATCGACCCCGACGTCACCCAGAAAACCTGCTCGTTGGGGTGCTGGTGGGCGGCGGCATGAGCGCCCTGCTTCATCGACCACCAGACGATCATGCTCTTGTCCCCCGCCATCACGCGGCGCGAGATCTGGTCCGAGATCTTTTCCTCGGGAAGGTTCTTGAGCGTCTCGAAGCCCTTGATCACCGGCATGACGTCCTCCTGTTGGTGAAGGAGCGTAGCGCGGGGCGGCTTGTAGGACAATGGGCGGCATGCCAGGACTGAAGATCGGCTTCATTCCCATCGAGGGTGGTCGCTACTACAAGGAGTCGCTCGAGGAGGTGACCCGCGCCGAGGAGCTCGGCTTCCATTCCGTGTGGATGGAAGAGCATCACGCGGTGACCGATCACTACTGGCCGTCGCCGCTCACCGTCCTCGCCGGCTACGCGACCCGCACGAGCACGATGACGCTGGGGACCGACATCGTCGTGGCGGCGTTCCACCACCCGGTGCGCCTCGCCGAGGACGTCGCCATGCTCGACGTGATGTCGAACGGCCGTGTCGTGCTCGGTATCGCGATCGGCTACAAGCCCGACGAGTTCGCGCTCTATGGCGTCGACCTCGAGAAGCGGGGGGCCCGCTTCGAAGAGCAGCTGGCCATCATGAAAGGCCTGTGGACGCAGGAGACGGTGAGCTTCAAGGGGCGCTACTACACGGTGGACGGCCGCATCGAGCCGAAGCCGGTGACGAAGCCGCACCCGCCGCTCTGGATCGGCGGCTGGGGCGACATCACGCTGCGCCGGGCCGCGACGCTGGCCGACAACTGGATTCCCGGCCCCACCGCGGACCTCAAGCGCTTGCTCGCCGGCAAGAAACAATTCCTCGCCAACCGCGCCGCCGCCGGCAAGACCACCCCGATCACCGAGTGGCCGCTCACGCGCGACGTCATTATCGCCGACACCGACCGGAAGGCGCGCGAGCTGGCCGAGCAGCACATCATGATCAGCTACCGCAAGGAGTACGCGGGCGGCTGGAAGCACCCGTTCATCGACGCGAGCATCGCCACCGACCTGGACAAGCTGATGGAGGATCGCTTCATCATCGGCGGACCGGATCAGGTCGTGCCGAAGATCAAAAAGTTCGTCGACGACTACGGGATGACCCATCTGATTTGCCGCACGTTCTTCCCCGGAATGCCGCACGCGCACATCATGCGCGAGCTCGAGTTACTGGCGAAGGAGGTAATCCCGGCGCTAAGTTAGGTCATACCAAAGCGACGCGACCCGTAAGTGTGTGATATACTGACGTTTGCCTCGAGTGTCATTCACACGGAAGGAGTAGTCGCGATCGCACAGACGGTTTACCGCGTCGATCGGTCGTACGCGTGGAACTACGGTCACGCGCCGAGCTTGCCTCGCGCGCGACGCGTTCCTCCTGCTCCGGGCGGGCGTCTCTTCGACCGCGACGTCAGCTCGCGGCTCGGCATCGCCGCCGGCCCCCTGCTCAACTCCAAGTGGATCGCCGGCTACGCCCGTCTCGGGTACGACGTGCTCACCTACGCCACCGTGACGTCCGCGTTCCGGCCGGCGTACACGCTCCCCAATATCCGGCACGTCGAAAGCCGTGAGCAGGCCGCGGTCGCGCTGCGACGGCCGCATGCGAACGGCGGGGTCACGCTCGCGGTGTCGCTCGGCATGCCGTCGATGGAACCGGACGTCTGGCGCAAGGACGTTCGTCGGGCCAAGGAAGCGCTCGGCAAGGGCCAGCTGCTGATCGTCAGCGTCGCGGGATCGTTGCCGCCCGGAGGCGACGCCGAGGCGCTCATCGCCGACTACGCGCGCTGCGCGGGATGGGCCGTGGAAGCCGGCGCGGATGCGATCGAGGTCCACCTGGCCGTGCCCGATCCGTTCGCCGAGCACCCCCAGATGATCTTCGAGAACGTGCCGCTTTCCGCCCAGATCCTCTATCGGATCCGGACGAGCATCGGTCAGCCGATCCTCGCGAAGGTCGGGATGTTCCGCTCTCCCCGGCTCCTCCACGAGACCGCCACCAAGCTCGCGCCGTGGGCGAGCGGCTTCGTCCTCGTGCACGGCGTCCTGCGCCGCGTGATCGACGAGGAGGGGAAGGCGGCTTTCGAGGGAGTGGGTCGTGACCTCGCCGACGTCGTGGGCGCCGACACGTTCGCGGTCGCGGCCCGCCAGGTCGAGGAGATGCTGGCGTGGCGCAAGGCCGGCGCGTGGGATCGCATGATCCTCGGCGTGGGCGGGATCACCACCATCGAGCGCGCCCTCGACCTGCTGCACGAAGGGGCCGATGCCGCGCTCGTCGCCACCGCGGCGCTCGTCGATCCGCTGTTCGCCACCCGATTCCGCGAGGCGGCCGCGCCTCCGAACGGCACCAGCGCGCCCGCGCGCGGGCGCCACGGCGAGCGCACGAAGCGCGCGCCGTCCCGGACGTCCGCCAAAGGTTCTCGCGCGAAACACGCGGTCCGCTAGGCTCCGCCCCGGCCCGCGCGTGCTAGGGTAACCGTGATGCGGTGGCTCGTCGTCATGCCCTACGCCCGCCCCGGCCACATGGGCATGGACTTCGCCGACGAGCTGCGCGCGCTGGGTCATACCGTCGATCTGTTCGACTACCGCCGCGACAACGTCCTCTACAAGAACAAGTCCACGAAGGCCGCCTACCAGCGCGCGCTGAACCGGGCGCTCGAGCGGCGATGTCGCGCCGCGCGCCCCGACGTCGTGCTCGTCATCAAGGGCGGACCGCTCGGCGCCGACCTCATCCGCCGTCTGAAGCAGGCGAGCGGCGGCGTCGTCCTCAACTTCTTCCCCGACAACCCGCTCTGGATGATGCCGTTCGAGCAGATCGAGACGTACGACCTCTTCTTCACCAAGGAGCGCTACGCCCTGCGGCAGCTCGAGACGATCGGGCTGCGCAACCTCCATTACCTGCCGATGTACTGCGTGCCGGCGCTCCACCATCCGGTCGCGCTCGGCGAGTCCGACGCGGCGGCGCTGCGCGGCGTGATCGCGCTCGTGGGCGCTCGCTATCCCTACCGGGAGCGGCTCGTCCGCGAGCTCGGAGAATTTCCGCTGCGCGTCTGGGGTCCCGGCTGGCGTGACGCGCACCCGAGCATCGCCATGCGCGTCGCCGGCCGCTTCATCGACGGCCCCACCAAGCTGGCGGTGTACTGCGGGGCGACGCTGTCGCTGAATCCCCACCACCCGATGAACGACATCGTCGGGGTGAACACGCGCACCTTCGAGCTCGCGGCCGCGGGCGCGTGCCAGGTGGTGGACGACAAGGACGAGCTGGCGCCGCTCTTCAAGCCGGGCGACGAGGTCCTGGCCTACCGCGATCTTCCGGAGCTTCGGCGCCACCTCGCCTATCACCTCGCGCACCCCGACGAAGCACGGGCGATCGGCGACAATGCGCGCCGGCGTGCGCTCGCCGACCACACGATCCGTCATCGCCTCGAGGAGATGATCGCCACCGTGCGCGACCGCCTGGGGCGGGCATGAGCCATGCCGCTGCCTCGCCGCTTCTACCTGCGCGCGGCGCCCGCGGTCGCGCAGGATCTGCTCGGGTGCCTGCTCGTCGCGCGTCGCGGACGCACGATCACCGCCGGTCGCATCGTCGAGACCGAAGCCTATCTGGGCCCCGAGGATGAAGCCTCGCACGCCGCCTTCCGCCCCGGGAGCCATCACCTCTTTTATGGTGAGGGCGGCATCGCCTACGTCTTTCCCGCGTACGGTCTGCATACGTGCCTGAACGCGATCACCGGACGGGCCGGGCGCCCGGGCTGCGTCCTGATCCGCGCACTCGCCCCCGTGGCCGGAGTGCGCACGATGGCGCGCCGTCGCGGCGTGCATGCGAGCTCTCCACGCCTCGCGAGCGGGCCCGGCAACGTGACCCGCGCGCTCGGCGTGAGCGTGCGCGACAACGGCGTGGACCTGGTGGAGGGACGCCTGACCATCGAGGCCCCGGAGGCGCCGCGCGATTTCCGGATCGCACGCGGGCCGCGAATCGGGATCACGCGCTCACGGACGCTGCCGCTGCGATTCTGGATCGCGCACGACGCGCACGTGTCGCGATAGTCGAGCCGACGGGTCAGCGACGGACGAGCGTGGACGGATCGAAGAGCGCGTCCGCGGGCGTCGTGTTCGCGGCGAGCGACCGCACCAGCAGGCGCACGAGCAGCTTGCCCGACCGGAAGGTCTCCTGGCGATACGGGAAGAACAGCCCGCCCACGAGCGGCCGGTAGTCGGAGAACGAGACGTCGGTGAGGACGGGCCCCGGGTCCGCGGCTTCACGGGCGACGAATCGCACCACGCCGTAGTCGGGATCCAGCCACGCCGCCGGACGGTCGCGCTCGCCGGCGTGCGCGCCGATCACGGTCACCACCCGGCCCGCCATCCGCACCTCGTGGGCCCGGTCGTCGCGGATGCCGAGCGCCCGCCACTCGGCGAGGACCTCGTCGGCGCTTCGCCGGAGCGGCACCGCGAGGGCGATCGCCTGGCCGCGGTCCTGGGTGAGCTCGGTCACCTTGCCGTCGGAGCCGCGCCGCCATGTCTTGCCGCGCACGGTGAGCCGTATCTCGCCGCGGCCCTCGACCGTCTGCTCGACCCGCTGCTGGTCCGGGAACCGGAAGATGACCCGCTGGGTCCCGCTGGCGAAGACAGCCCGGCCGTCGGAATTGAACACCGTGAGATCCTGCTCGATGGTGAGATCGCGCAGCGGCGCGCCCGCCGCCCGCGCGAGAAAGCGCTCGAGCGCGGCCCGAGCCTCTGTGGCCTCCGCGACCATGCTCCACGCCGCGAGCGCCAGGAGGGCGAGGGCGGAAAGCCGCATCCCCACGGGCCCGTTATACGGGCCCCGTCGCCGAAAAGTCAACGAAGGTCTTGATTTTCCAGCGAAAAAATTGACACCCGGAGAATCGGTTCGCTATCATGATTGAAAAGGAAGGAGCTGCGCTTGCCCACCTCTGAGTCCCTCGGTAGCAACGTTCTCGACCTCGTCATGCAGGCCGGACCCGTCGCCAAGGCGGTTCTCGCGCTGCTCGGCGTCTTTTCGGTCGTGAGCTGGGCACTCATCGTCGACAAGTGGTGGCAGTTGCGGCGCGTCCGCAACCACACCGTGGCGTTCCTCCGCGCCTACCGCGAAGGACGCCGCCCCTCCGTCGTGGTCGCCGCGGCGAGGAAGCTCCGCGAGAGCCCGCTGGCGCAGCTCTACATCGCCGCCCACCAGGAAGTGTCCGGCATCTCCGACGTCGTCGACCACGTGCTCGACGACAACGAAGACGGGCTCGGCGGCGACCGTCTGGAGGCCGTGCACCGCGCGATGCGCCGCGCCTCCGCGCTGGAGATCGCACGCATCGAGCGGTATCTCCCGTTCCTCGCCACCACCGCGAGCGCGACGCCGTTCATCGGACTCTTCGGCACGGTGTGGGGCATCATGGGATCGTTCCACGGCATCGGCCAGCAGGGGTCCGCGAACCTGGCCGTCGTGGCGCCGGGTATCTCCGAGGCGCTGATCGCCACGGCCTTCGGCCTTGCGGCCGCCATCCCCGCCGTCATCGCCTACAACTACTTCGTGAACCGCGTCCGGCACTGGGCGACCGAGATGGAGGGATTCACCATGGACCTCCTGAACCTCGTGGCGCGCCCGGTCCCGAAGCTCGCCCGGCCGGCCAAAGATGGCGTTTAACGTCGACGCGGGCGGCGGCGATCACCGGCGCATCGGCACGTCGATGGCCGAGATCAACATCATTCCGCTCGTCGACGTCATCCTCGTGCTGCTGCTCATCTTCATGCTGACGGCGCCGATGATGTACCGCGGCATCGACGTCAACCTGCCGAAGGCGGCCGCGAAGCCCACGGCGGTCGAGGAGCGCATGATCCTCACCGTCACGAAGGACCGAACGCTCTACCTCAACGACAAGCCCGTGTCCCTGGCCACGCTGGAGACCCAGCTCCGCGACGTGTTCAAGGGCCGCACCGATCGCACCCTCTACCTGAAGGCGGACGCCGGTCTCGCCTACGGAGCGGTGATCGAGACGATGGATCGTGTGCGACGTGCGGGCATCGAACGCCTGGGAATGGTTACCGAGCCGATACGGGAGCGTTGATGGCGGTCGCGGTCGTGACGGTGCGAGGCCCCGGGACCGGTCCCGCGCTCGGGCGCGCTCCCCTGCCGGTCAGTGCGCTCGTTCTCTCCGTGCTGTTTCACGCACTTCTCGTGGTCGGCGTGCTGGTCGCCGGTCACGTCTGGCAGACCAGTAAGCCGAATACCTACGTCGTGAACCTCGTGCCGGCCGTGGCCGCGGTGGGCTCACCGAAGGGACGAACACGCGCGCCGGAGCCCGCGCTGCCGCGCACCGTCGATCCGGCGCCGCCGAAGCCCACGCCTGCGCCGGCGTTGCCGGAGCGCGAGACGACGAAGACACCCGAGAAGACGGCCTCGCGGCCCACCGAGCTGCCGGATCGCACGCCGGCTCCGCGCGAAAGCGCCTCGCTGCCGGATCGCAGCTTGCCGGCGCGGACGCCGACGCTGCCCCGCCCCGGCGAGAAGGAGCTCCCGCGCGTCGCGAGCGCGACGCCTCCATCACCCTCGGCGTCCGGACCCAGTCAGGCCGCGCCGCTGCCGCCGCGCGGTCAGGTGACCGGCTCCCCGCAGGGCGTGGGCGCGGTGACGCTGAACGCGAGCGATTTCCCGTTCGCCTGGTACCTGCGCCAGGTGCAGAGCAAGATCAGCGAGCGCTGGGAAGGCGCCGCGCGCGCGGGGGACCAGCCGCAGGTCGTTTTCGAGATCGGACGCGACGGCAAAGTGACCGGCCTCAAAGTGGAGAAGAGCTCGGGGAACTCTCTCTACGATCAGGCGGCGATCCGCGCGATCACCGACGCGACGCCGCTCCCGCCGCTCCCGGCAGATTTCAAGGACGCCTTCCTCAGGGTCCACCTTGGCTTCAACTACTCAGGATCGCGAGGGTAATCACGTGAAACGCCTCACCTTCACCGCTTCCGTGGCGGCGGCGCTGGCCCTTGCCCTGCTCCTGCCGCTGACGCAGCCATCTCGGACCGCAGCGCAGAAGCCGACGGAAGTCTGGGTCGACGTCAGCGCCGGCGGCACGAAGAAGCTCAACATCGCCGTCCCCGAGTTCACGGTGGTCGCCGGAACGGACATGGCCGGGCTCGCGAAGCAGCTCGCGAGCGTCACGGGCGACGACCTCACGTTCTCGCAGCTCTTCAGCGTCGTGGCCGGGACGGGCGCGATCCCCGCCAACAATCCCGCCGCGCTCAAGCAGTCATGGACCGAGTTCGCCGCGGCGGGCGCACACGCCGGCCTGCACGGTCTGGTCACGTTCCGCGCCGAGCGCGTGGAGACCGAGATGCGGCTCTACGACCTCACCAGTCCGGAGCAGCGCCTCATCGGCGCGAAGAAGTTCGATCTCGCGCCGGCGCAGTGGCGGCGGCTCGCGCACAAGATCGCCGACGAGGTCGTGCTGCAGTTCACGGGCGAGGCCGGCGTCGCGGACACGAAGGTCGCCTACGTGACGGGCCGAACGGGGCAGAAGGAAATCGTGATGGCGGACTACGACGGCGCCGGCACGACGCCCGTCACCCGCAACGGCTCCATCAATCTGATGCCGGTGTGGAGTCCGGACGCGCGCTCGCTCGCCTACACCTCGTTCACGCAGGGCTATCCCGATCTCTACCGCGCCTTCCCCTTCGAGCGGCGCCCCGCGCAGACGCTGGCCGCGTTCAACGGCATCAACAGCTCGCCCTCGTGGAGTCCGGACGGCAAGGCCGTGGCGATGACGCTCTCGAAGGACGGGAATCCCGAGATCTACGTGCTCACCGTCGCCACCGGCACCCTGACGCGTCTCACGCGACACGCGGGCATCGACACGGAGCCGACGTGGTCGCCGACCGGCCGCGACATCGCGTTCATCTCCGATCGCGGCGGTCCGCCGCACCTCTACATGATGGACGCGCAGGGCGGCAACGTGCGACCGCTCACGTCGGGCGGCCGCCACACGCAGCCGCGCTGGTCTCCGAAGGGCGACGTGATCGTCTACACCCAGCGCCAGGGCACGCACGACATCTGGGCCATCAACGCCGACGGCACGAATCCCCGACGTCTCACGAGCGGTCCCGGTGACAACCAGGGCCCGACGTGGGCGCCGAACGGTCGTCATCTCATGTTCCAGAGCAATCGTCTCGGTTCGTGGCAGATTTTCTCGATGCTCGTCGACGGGTCAGCGCAAGCACCGGTGACGCGCGGCTCGACGGAATCCACGAGTCCCTCGTGGTCGCCTCGCTTGCCGTGATAGCATTGACCGTCGCTGTGAAATCCACGCTGGCGAGTCGAAAAGGAGGAGTCATGGTGACCCGTGGTGCGAAATTTCTGGTAACGACACTGGTGATCGGCACGGCGTTGTTCGCCGGCTGCGCCAAGCGGCCTGCGACGACTGCGGCATCCGCGCCCGCCCCGACCGGCACCGCTGTGACCACGGGGACCACGGGGGGAGGAGCCGTCGCGACGCCGCCGGCGCCGCCTCCGGCGGCCATGGCTCCGCCCGCGACCGCGGCGCCCGCCACGCCGGCGCCGACCGCGCGGCCTGCGCCGAAGGAGTTCTCGGCCGTCCCCGACCTGAAGCCGATCTATTTCGACTTCGACAAGTACGACATCCGCCCGGGCGACGCGAGGGTGCTCGACGCCAACGCGCAGTGGCTGAAGTCGAACGACAGCCAGCTCGTGCTCATCGAGGGTCACTGCGACGAGCGCGGGACCAACGAGTACAACCTCGCGCTGGGCGAGCGGCGCGCGAAGTCGACCATGAACTACCTCGTCTCGCAGGGCGTCCAGGCGAGCCGGATCACCATCATCAGCTACGGTGAGGAGCGTCCGGTTTGCACGGAGAAGACCGAAGAGTGCTGGAGCAAGAACCGCCGCGCGCAGTTCCTCGTCAAGCCGCGCTAGCGTCGGCGATGTCGTCCGGGGCGAGGATGAGGCTCGGCCTCCTCCTCGCCCTTCTCGTTGCGCTGGGCGGATGCGCCGCGGCGGCCGAGGTGACCGGCACCGCGACCCAGCAAGATCTGATGCAGCTCCGGGCCGACGTGGCCGCCCTCCAGCTCGTCCTCCAGCGGGCCAAGTCCGAGACCGACGCGGCCAACGCGCAGACCGACCGCCGCAGCCGCGAGCAAACCGCAGCGGCCGAGCGCCAGGTCGCTTCCGTGACGCAGCGCCTGGACTCCTTGTCGTCGACGCTGTCCACCCTCTCGGGCCGGGTCGACGAGCTTGCCTCGCGTGTGGAGACCATGAGCCGACAGGCGCGGACGGCCCCCGCGGCTCCCGCGCGTCCGAGCCCGCCGGCCGCACCGGCCGCACCGGCCGCGCCGAGCCCCGCGACGCCGAGCCCCGCCGCCCCCAGCGCCGCCCCATCCAGCACGCCGCCCGCCGCGGGCGCACGGCCCGCGACCGGCTCGCTGCAGCCCCAAGACATCTATCAGGCGTCGTATCTCGACTTCAGCAAGGGAAGCTACGCGCTCGCGATCGCCGGGTTCCGCGAGTTCCTCCGGCGGTTCCCCGAGCACGAGCTCGCGGGGAACGCGCAGTACTGGGTGGGCGAGGCGCACTACAGCCTGGCGCGCGGCCACGCGAATCAAAACCAGCCGGAGCGTGCGCGCGAGGCGCTCGAGCAGGCGGCGACGGAATTTCGCCGGGTCGTCGCGAACTATCCGCGGGGGGAGAAGGTGCCGGCGGCGCTCTTCAAAGAGGCGCTCGTCCTCATCGACTTGAAGCAGCCGGCGCTCGCGCAAGCCCGCCTGCAGTACCTCATCGACAACTTCCCGCAGGCCGAGGAAACGCCACTCGCGCGGGACCGACTGGCGACGCTGAAGAGCTCCTAGTCGGTGTCGCCGTCGAAGAGCCAGACGACGGCGAGATCTTTCTCGGGTGAGCTGTAGACCATGACCGTCGCGCCCGGATGGTCGGTGTTCGCACCGTTGACCAGAACCCCCGCTTCGACCGCGCTTGGCGCGCGCCCGCCCTGCCACAGCACGAAGGCAAGCGCGACGCTGGCGAGCGCAGCCCCACCCATCGCCCACTGCGGCCAGAAGCGGCGCGCGCGAGAAGCCGGCACCGGCACGCTCCGGCGGTCGTCCTCGATGCCGCGCACGATCCCGGGGAAGAACCCCGTCCAGTCAGGATCAGGGACGGCCGCGACCTCGGCAACCAGCGCCTTGACGGCGCGGAGCTCGCGGGCCTCGCCCTGACAGGACGGACACCCGGCCAGGTGCCGCTCGGTCCAGCGGGCATCGGTCTCCCCGAGCGCACCGTCCAGGTACGCGTCGAGTCGCCGGCGAACGCGGTAGCAGGTCAACACGTCCGTTGGACGGCCCACCACCCGCCCGGTATTCTCATGCGGCCATGATAAACGAGCAGACGGTCACCCTTGCGGTCGGCGGGATCGTCCACATCGACGGGCGTTTGGCGGTCCCAGCCCAACCGAGGGGCGGGGTCGCGCTCTGCCATCCCCATCCGCTGTACGGCGGCGACATGGAAAACCCAGTGGTGGTACGGGCCGCGGAGGTGTGTCAGGAGGCGGGTCTGGCCACGCTGCGCTTCGACTTCCGCGGGGTCGGCGCCTCCACCGGCGCGCACGACGAGGGTCGTGGGGAACAGGACGACCTCGTGGCCGCGCTGGACCATCTCACCGGCGTCTTGGCGCCCGGCACCCCGATCGCCGCGCTCGGCTACTCGTTCGGGGCGTCCATCGCAGGCCGCGTGGCGATGCGCCGCCCGCTCGCCGGCGTTGCCCTCGTCGCCCCCGCCCTGGCCATGAAAGCGCTCGCGGATCTCGAGGGGCTGGCGAAGGCGCCGGGCGCGATCCTCCTTGTGGCCGGAACGGCTGACCAGTACTGCCCTCGGGAGGCGCTGGAGCAGCTCGGGCAGAGCGTCCCCCGCGCGACCCTCCGGACGATCGAGGGCGCCGACCACTTCTTTTTCGGCAAGCTGTTCCCGCTCGGCGAAGCCATCGCCACGTGGGCGCGGGAGATCGCAAACGGGCAGTAGTCCCGGCCGCCGCCGCAGGGAGGACCTCACGTCCGACCGTAGGCGTGGGGGGCTTGGGGGGCGCCCGGAGCCCCCCATGTAATCAGAACCTCGGCAGGCGGGGCGGCGTGGCCGTTCCGGCCGAGAGGATGATGCGCAGGCCTTCCTCGACCGGCAGCCCGGTCGCGATCACGTCAGTGCGCGGCACCACCGTGATGTCACCGAGATAGAGGTTGTTGCTCGGCACGAAGACCGTCACCATCTCGCGCTTCCCCTCGACGGTGTCCAGCACGAGCTCGCTCGTCACGAAGCCGAACGCATATTCCCCCTGCCGCGGATGCTGGACGAGCACGACCGCGCGAAACGCGCTCCGACGCTCCGGCGAGAAGGAGTCGATGAGCATCTTGACCGACGGATAGACGCGGCGATAGATCGGCACGCGCAGGAGCAGGCGATCGCCGAGCGCGAGGACGCGCCGGCCCACGACGTTGCGCGCGATCATTCCCATGAGCAGGATCACGCCGATCGCCGTCAGGAAGCCGAGGCCGGGCACGGGGCGGCCGAAGATCCGCTCGTACATCGGGCCGAAGATGTCGTCGATGCCCGCCCAGAACTTCCACAGGATCCAGCTGGTGGCGAAGACCGGCACCGTGAAGAAGAAGCCGGCGATGAAGCGAGACTTGAGCCAATTCCGGAGAACCGACATTCAATCGATCACACCACACGGCCTCTCGGGCGGTCAAGGAAAGGCCGAAAATCAGCCGAGATTCAGCCGTCCGCCGCCCATGATCCCGAGGAAGTCGCGCAGCGACGCGAACTGCATGAACCGGTTGTGCCGCCTCTCCCGCCCGATCGTGGACGCGTCGCCGCCGTAGTTGTGGCCGGGAAGGAGCACGGTGTCGTCGGGGAGCGCCGCCAGCCGCTGGGTGAGCGAGTAGTACATCTCCTTCGGATCGCTTCCGGGCAAGTCCGTCCGTCCGCACGAGCCGATGAACAGCGTGTCGCCCGAGATCAGCCGGCCGTCGACGAGAAAGCACTGCGAGCCGGGCGTGTGCCCCGGCGTGTGCAGGAACGTGAGGGTGAGGCGGCCCACCGGCAAGGTGTCGTGGTTGTCCACCTTCACCAGGTCGGAGCCGAGGCCGGGCAGGAACTCGCGCTCCGCCTTGTGCACGTAGATCTTGGCGGGGACGCGGCCGAGCAGCTCTTCGACCCCCGGGATCCGGCCCGGCATGCCCCAGGACTCCAGGCTGCCGCCCACGTGGTCCTGGTGGGTATGGGTGACGAGGGCGCCGGTGATGGTCATCCCGTCCGCGGCGGCCGTGTCCACAATGGTCTCGATCTCCCAGGCCGGATCGACCACCACGCACTCGCGTGCGACGGGATCGCCGACGAGGTAGACGAAGTTCTGCATCGGCCCGAGCTCCATTTGCTTGAGATAGATCGCGTTCTGGCTCACGTCAGCCATGGTACCCGACGCCCGGGCGGCGGGCTATAATCGACTGAACGATCATTCAGTTGCCGGGGGCTCCATGACGACCACCACTGACGCCGCCGCCCGCCGCGTGTCGTACCAGCTGGAAACGCTCTGGGATTACGACTACGTCCCGACGCACGAAGAGCTGGACATGCTCTACGAGACCGCGAAGAAGAACCAGTGGAACGGCAGCGTCGCGATCGACTGGAGCCGCCCCATCGGCGCCGAGGGCCCCGTCCTCAACACCCAGGTCGCCTTCGCGGGGACGAACTTCTTCACGCGGCTCAGTCCCGAGGAGCAGAAGGAGATCGAGATCCGCGTGTCGGCGTGGCGGCTCTCGCAGTTCCTCCACGGCGAGCAGGGCGCGCTCGTCGTGTGCGGCCAGCTCGTGAACTCGATTCCCGAGCTCGACGCCAAGCTGTACGCGTCGACGCAGGTGGTGGACGAGGGGCGGCACGTCGAGGTCTTCGAGAAGTACGTGAAGAAGCTCCACAAGATCTATCCGGTCGACCCGCTCCTCAAGTCGATCCTCGACGAGATCCTCACGACCAACTCGTGGGAGCTGAAGCTCGTCGGCATGCAGATGCTGGTCGAGGGCCTCGCCATCGCGGCCTTCAACGTCATGCGCAAGCAGACGGCCGATCCGACGCTGGCCACGCTCCTCGACTACGTCATGCAGGACGAGGGCCGGCACGTGAACTTCGGCTACTTCGCGCTGCGCCGGGCGATCCCGGAGATGGAGTCGCGCAAGCGAGAATCGCTCGAGGACTTCTGCTTCAAGGCCTGCGACGCCCTCTACAGCCGCGACGAGCGTACGGGGTTCCAGTCGATCAAGCAGGTCTGGAGCGAGATGGGCTGGGACGGCGACAAGATCTGGCGCGATACCGTCGCGAACTCGCAGACGACCAAGCACTTCAACAGCTTCCTGTTCGGCGACAACCTCATGCCGCGCCTGGTCCGTCTCGGCCTGATCTCGGAGCGCATCGCTCCGCACTATCGCGCGATCGGTCTGCTCACCTAGTCGCCGACCGCGAGCGATCGCAGGAGCTGTCGCGCGCGCGGCACGTCGCGCAGCGTCCACCGCGGAAGGTCGGTGGCCGCCCTGGCGTCGAGCACGCGCTGGAGCTGTTCGCGCGCCTCGCCCACCGCCCCTTTCGCGATCAGCACGCGCGCCAGCTCGACCCGCGCCCCGTGAGCGAGGCATCGATCTCCAGCGCACGCCGCAGATGCTGCTCCGCGCGTGTCCGGTCGCCCCCGAGAAATCCGGGCAGCTCGAACAGGAACGTCCCCGCGCCGAGCAAGACGTCGGGTGAGGCCGGGTTGATCGTCAGGAGCAGATCGAACTCCCGGCGCATCACCGGCACCAGCGAGAGCGCCCGCATGACTCCACGCGCCTCCGCCCAGCGCCCGAGGTTGCCGACGTGCCAGAGATGCGCCTCCTCGCTGCGCGGAGCGAGCTCGATCGCGCGGGCGGCCGCCTCGCGGCCGCGCTGGTAGGCGGCGAGCCGGTCATCGAGGGTCCGGGCGCGAAACTCGCCGTGGAGGAGACACGCGCGAGCGAGGGCGGCGAGCAGCTCGGGGCGCTCGGTCCGTCGCGACCGCCTGCTCGAGCAGCTCCCGGGCACGGTCCAGGCGCGAGAGATCCTCGTGATAGCTCGCCATCAACGCCACCGCGGGCTCGAGCGGCGTCGCGGCCTCCGCGACACTCCCGGGGGCCGCGAGCGCCACGGCAACGAGCAGGCTCCAGAACATCGGCGGGAGTCTACAACGTCACCGCGAACCGGCCGTATCATCACCGCGATGCCGACCGTCGTGTCCGCCACCACCGCCGAGCACGTCGACCACGTCAGGACGCTGCTCCGCGAGTACGAGCAGTCGCTCGGCATCGATCTCGCCTTCCAGGGCTTTGCGCAGGAGCTGGCGCACCTGCCCGGCGTGTACGCACCGCCGCGGGGCCGGCTGCTGCTCGCGCTGGACGGGGACGCGCCGGTCGGTTGCGTCGCCCTGCGTCCGATCGACGACGAAATCTGCGAGATGAAGCGCCTCTACCTGCGACCGTCACTGCGCGGGAAGGGCGCGGGGCGCATGCTCGCGGGCCGGATCATCGACGAGGCGCGCGCGATCGGCTATCGCACCATGCGCCTCGATTCACTCCCGGCCATGAAGGAAGCGATCGCGCTGTACGAAGCGCTCGGCTTCCGGAAGATCGCCCCGTATTACACGAATCCCGTTCCCGGGACCGTGTACCTGGAGCGCACGCTCTAGCGCTCAGCCCTTGAAGTCGTCCGGGATTTTGGGGATGGTGCCGAGCGCGCGGGCGGGAATCGTGTAGACGGGCGAGCTCGCGGTGCGTGCGAAGTAGCGCTCGCCGTCACGCTTACCGACGACCAGCGTCCCCGCGGTGCCGCCGTCCGCCTTCAAGAGGGTCACTTCGAGCGTCGGCGCATCGAGGCCCCACTGCGCGGGCGCGTCGGCCTTGTCGGCGGCGATGTCGTCCCACTTCAGGCCGCGCAGCGTGTAGAGCAGGTCGTCGACCTTCGCGGAGGCGGCCGCGCCCTTCGAGGGCTCGACGAGCTTCCACCCGGTCTCGCCGCTCCGCTCGAGCACCGCGGTCTGCCCTCCGGCCTTCACGCGAACACGCTTGATGTCCTTCGGCTCGAGCCCCGCGAAGACCCGGCGATCCCGGAGAGTCGACGCCGTCTTCGCCAGGCCCTCGATCGCCTTGTCCTCGACGAGGACCACGGGCCCTTGCCCCACGACCCCTGCATAGGCGGTGGCCTGCCCTCCGCGCTTCTCCGGGGAGGGCGCGAGGAGGACGACGAGAGGGGCGGGCGCGCCCTCGAGCTGGATGGTCACCTTCACCTCGGGCTTGCCGAGATAGCGCGGAATCGCGGACGCATCGTCGCTGAGAAACGCTTGCGCCCGAAGGCTGGTCAAACGCTGCAGCACGGAGCCGGCCTCGACCTGATCGGCAGCCAGCGCCTGGGGGGCCGTGATCTTCCAGGCGTCCTTGTCGCGCGTGACGGTCACCTGACCCTTCGGGCTCTCGATCTCGTAGCTCTTCACCTTGTCGCGCTCGAAGGCGACGACCGTCTTGTCACGCAGGGAGGCGACGGTGAGCGGAATGGCCTTGGCCGTCTCCTCGGGGACCAGCAGCACGCTGTTCTCCCCCGCCCGCATCGCGTAGACGCCCTTCTTCTCCTCGTTCGGGCGGCCGAAGAGGACGGCCTTCGACGCCCGGTCCTTCTCCTTGCCGACGTGGACGACGACGCGCACCGGACGATCGAGCCCGTACGGCGCGAGCGACGGCGGCGCCTCCGCCACGAACTCCTTCACGCGCGAGCCGCTGATCCGCTCGAGCAGCTCGGAGACGCTCTCGCTGTCGGCGGCGCGCGGCGCCGGCTGCGTCATCTTCCACTTCTGGCCCTCGGGCTCGAGCGTCATCGACTCCGAGGGCGTGACGATCTCGACGCCGGTGACGTCCGACCTGGAAAAGGCGAGGAGGGTCTTGTCACGGAAGTCCGCCACCGGCCGCGTGGCGTCGCGCAGCACGCTGTCCCCGAGGACGAACACGTTCGGCTTGTCCCGCTCCTTCGCGTACACCCACACGCCCGTCGGGCTCTTGGCGCCCAGGAGCAAGGCCACCTGCTTGCCGTCCTTGAGCGTCAGGTCGATCTCGGCGGCGGGCGCGTCGAGGCCGAACTCCGCGAGCGACTTCGGCGCCGCGTCGATCTCGCGATCCATCTTGGCGGTGACCACCGTGTTCAGCGTCTCCTCGATCGGGCCGCGATCGCCGCGCGCCTTCACGGGCTCCACGAGCTGCCAGCCGTCGCCCTCCCGCGTCGCCTTCACGACGCCGTCAGGACGCTTGAGCGTGACCGCGGTGACGTCGGTCGCCTCCACCGAGAGCACGCGCCCCTTGCGCGTCTCCGCCTTCTCACGGTCGGGGGCCATCCGCACGTCGTAGACGTAGTAAAAGCTCCCCGCGAGCGCGAGCAGCAAAGCGGCGACGAGCGTGGTCTGCCAGCGCACGCGTTAGGCGGCGCGGCGGCGGACGACAGCGACGATCCCGCCGACCAGCACGAGGGCGGGCAAGACGACGACGGGCAGCAGGAAGACGGCCTGACCCTGCTGCGCGTTGAGGAAGACCGGCGCCTGCCGGGCGTCCTTCGCCCGGATGGAGATCTGGTCCTCCTCCTCGGCGAGCCAGCTCACCGTGTTGAGGAAGAAGTCGCGGTTGCCCTGGAGGTTGATGAACTGGTTGGAGGCCAGGTTCGACGTCCCGTAGGCGACGATCCGGGTCTTGTCCTTGGTGGCCACCGCCGCCACGGGCAGCGGCCCCCGCGGATCCTGAGGATCGGGCTGCGCCTCGCCACGCTGGAGCGCCTCCCGGTTCGTCTCGCCCCAGCTCTGCGCGCTCGTGCGCGCGATGGCTTGCACGCTCATGCCCTGCGGCGGCGTCTTCACGGGCGTCACGCTGCGCGTGAGCGGGAAGAGCGTGCTGACGCCCGCCATGTCACGCGTGATCGCGTGCGATTCGTACTGCTGGACGATCGGCACCTCGGGTCCGATCCCGAAGAGGCGCCCGATCGGATTCGGCTCGACCACCAGGTTGTCGCCGAGCTCGAAACCGTACTGCACGAGCCACTTCTTCATGGCCTCGTTCTGGAACGGGTTGACCATCACGAGCAGCTTGCCGCTCTTGGCGAGATAGGCATCCAGCGCGTCCAGCTCCGGCTGGAAGAGATCGGTGCGCGGCCCCGCGAGGATCACGACCGCCGCGTCGTCGGGCACCTTGCCTTCGCGGGCCAGCACGAGCGGTTTCGTCTCGTAGTTCGAGCGCTCGAGCGCGCCCTTCGCCTCGCTGAAGCCGGAGCGCTCGGTGTTGCCGATCTCGTGCTCGCCGTGGCCCTGCACCACGTAGATCGCGCGCTTGCCCTCGCGCGTGACCTTCACGAGGCCGTTGGTGAGCTTTTCCTCCTCGGCGTCGGTCACCTTCTCGGACTTGGTCTTGGTCTCGAGCACCACGGTGCCGTACGACTCCACCGCATAGCGCCGCGCGAGATTGGGCTCACGGTCGGGATCGACCACCTTCCAGGTGAACTTCCCGCCCGAGTACCGCGCGTATTGCTTGAAGAGGTCCTCGGCCACGCGCTTGCCCGGCTGGTCGGTGCGGAAGAAGCCGACCGCATTCACCTCGGTCTTGAGCGACTTCAGGAGCTGGATCGTCTGGGGCGAGAGGCTGTTGCGCCGGTTCTCGGTCAGGTCGAGCCGGGCGTTGTGCCGGGCGGAGATCGCCTCCACGAACCCGACGACGCCGAGCACGAGCAGGATCGTGACCACGGTGTTGACGCCGTAACGCGTGTTGCGATGGGTGACGACGCTGCGGTAGCTGCCGACACGCGTGAGGAACGACGCGAGCACCAGGAGGACGCCGGCGGCCACCAGCCACCAGCGGAAATGGGCCTGGGCCGGCAGGGCGAACGGGAGGAGGACCGCCGCCGCGAGGACCACGATGCCCGCGTACTGCGCCCACTCGCCGAGACGCCTCATCCTAGCCCTTCCACCGTCGCGCCTCGAGGGACTTGAGGCCCACGAAGAGCGCGAGAATCGTGAAGTTCAGGTAGTAGATGACGTCCTTGGTGTCGAAGATGCCCTTCGCGAAGGTGTCGTAGTGCTCGATGATCGACAGCTCGCTGAGGATCGTCTTCCAGACACCGCCCGCGGCGTCGCCGCTCCATCCGATGACCCAGAACATGAGCAGCACCAGAAAGGTGACCGTTCCCGCCATGATCTGGTTCTCGAAGAACGACGAGATGCAGACGCCCACCGCGATGAACGTGGCTCCCATGAGGAGCAGCCCGACGTAGCCGGTGAGGAGCGGGCCCCACTCGACCCGCGCGAAGTAGGCGACGATCGCCGGATAGAGCAGCGTCAGGACCAGCATGGTCACGTAGAGCACCAGCGCCGCGAAGAACTTGCCGAGCAGCACGGCCGCGTCGCGCACGGGGTACGTCAACAGGAGCTCGATGGTCCCCGACCGCCGCTCCTCGGCGAACAAGCGCATCGTCACGAGCGGCATGAGGAGCAGCAGGACCACGCTCATGTTGGAGAAGAGCGGCCGCATCACGCTGTCGGTCGGATTGAGGTCCCGGCCCATCTGCGGGTTCATGGCCGACTGCATGGACGCCATCGTGTAGAAGGCGAAGATCGAGTAGAAGAAGTACCCGGTGATGAGCAGGAAGCAGAACATCACGCCGTAGGCGACGGGGGTCGTGAAGTAGAGGCGCAGCTCCTTCTTCATCATCGGCCAGATCTTCACGGCGCGGCTTCCTCCTTCTCGAGCACCGGGACCGCCGCCGAAGGGTCCGCCTCGGCCGCGCTTTCCTCGCCGGCCACGACGCGAATGAACACTTCCTCGAGCGTCATGCCGACCCGCCGCAGCTCGAGCAGGGGCCAGCGCTGGTTGGTGGCGAGCTGGAAGATCTCGCCACGCACGTCACGGTCGCGCGCCGCCTCCACCGCGAACGCCGCGGTGCCGTCACCGGTGAGCACGTCGCGCACGTCGAGGACGCCCGGGATCCGACGGAGCGCGTCCCGCGCGACGTCCGCGGGCGCCGAGAGCTCCACCTGCACGCGGCTGTTCGGGAAGAACTGCTCGACGAGGGAATCGATGGGGCCCTGGGCGACGACGCTGCCCTTGTTGATGATGATGACCCCGTTACACACCATCGAGACCTCGGGCAGGATGTGCGTGGACACCAGCACCGTGTGCTCGCCCGCGAGCGACTTGATCAGCGCGCGGATCCCCGTGATCTGCTGGGGATCGAGGCCGATCGTGGGCTCGTCGAGGATCAGGACGTGGGGATCGTTGATGATCGCCTGCGCCAGCCCCACGCGCTGCCGGTACCCCTTGGAGAGCCGTCCGATCAGCCGGGACTGCACGTCCGTGATCAGGCACTTGTCCATCGCGTCGGCCACGCGGCGCTTGCGCGCCGAGCGCGGCACGCCCTTGATCTCGGCCACGAAGTCGAGGTACGGCGCGACGCGCATGTCGGTGTACAGCGGCACGTTCTCCGGCAAGTAGCCGATGCGCCGGCGCACGTCCATCGACTGCGTGAACACGTCGTAGCCCGCCACGCGCGCGCTCCCGCCGGTGGCCGGCATGAAGCAGGACAGGATCCGCATCGTGGTCGACTTGCCGGCGCCGTTGGGTCCGAGAAACCCGACGATTTCGCCGGGCGCCACGTTGAACGTGACGTCGCGAATGGCCGTGAACGCGCCGTACTGTTTGGTGAGGCCTTGAACTTCAATCATGCAAGGGGGATCGAACGCTGATTATACACGCACTTGCGCAGGGCTCAACTACTCGCGGCGACGATGGGCATCGCCGCCTGGAGCCATGCGGGCACCGCCATCATCTTGCTGGTCTGCGGATCCCAGCACGCGTGAAGCGTGGAGCCGGTCGCGACGCGCTCGCCGGCGTCGTTCAGGATCTCGTACGCGAAGCGAAAGCTCGCGCGCTTGCGCTCGCTGATCCACGCGCGCACGTCGAGGAGCTGATCGAGGTAGGCGGGCTTCACGTAGCGGACGACCGCCTCCACCACGGGGAGATGGACCTTCTGATCGACGTCGGACATGGCGAGCCCGTGCTGCCGCAGGTACTCGACGCGCCCCACCTCGAAGTACGTCAGGTAGTTCCCGTAGTAGACGACCTTCATGCAGTCCGTGTCCTTGTAGCGGACGCGGATCTTACAGGTACTGACCATAGCGGATCTTCTCGACGACGCCGCGAACGCGCTTGTAGGTGTCGATCGCGAGCAAGAGGTCGTCGGTGCTGACGACTCCCGGCGCCGCCCCGTTCGCGCTGTCGTGCACCTTGCCCTCGAGCGCCCGCCGCAGGATGTCGGAGATGTCGCCCCCGCTCATTCCACCCATGAGCGGCAGCACCTTGCCGTAGTCGAGCTCGCCGAACAGCTTCCGGTCCGCCTTGCGCTCGAGCTTCGCGCGCTGGAGGGTCAAGATTTCCTGCTGTCCGGCGGGATCCGGAAGGGGCACCTCCACCAGGTGATCGAGACGGCCCGGTGCAACGAGCGAGGGATCGATCACGTCGGTCCGGCTGGTCGCCGCCACCACGAGCACGCGCGCGGTCGCGGCGTCGACGGCATCGAGCTTCTCGCAGAGCGCGGCCACGAGCCGCGCGCTGGCCTCGCGCGCGTGGGGCGGCGGCAGCAGGTGGTCGAGCGACAGCGCGTCCGCCTCGTCGAGAAAGAGCACGCCCGGCTTCTCGCCGATGGCGATGCGGAGGGACTCCTGCAGGATCTCCCCGGTGTTGGCGCCGAACTTCGAGGTGAGGTTGAGGAGCTTCAGGTGGTAGTAGATCGCGCCGGCGGAGGTGGCGAGCGCGCGCGCGAGCGTGGTCTTGCCGGTTCCGGGCGGCCCGTACAGGAGGATCCCCTTCGGCGGGGTGATGCCCCACTCGATGTAGCGCTCGGGATGCTCCAGTGCGGTCGCGAAGCCTCGCAGAGCCTCCTTTGCCTGGGGCAGCCCGCCCACCTCGTCGAACGAGACGTCCGGCTGGAGCCGCATCTCGACGCGACCGGTGAGATCGCCGTACTTCTCCCCGAGCTTCGCGAAGACGTCTTCGAGCCGCCGCTGCAGCGCCCACTGGAGCTCTTCCGAGTCGCGGCCGGCCATGTCAGATCGCCGGCTTTCGCGTGCCCGGCGCCGCCGGCACGCTGCCGCGCTCGAAGACGCGGTCCTCGACGAGCACGGGCACCTTGGCGCGAATCGCCAGCGCGATGGCGTCTGACGGGCGGGAGTCGAGGGTCATCGCGGTGCCGTCGGCGGCGAGGTGGACGGTGGCGAAGTACGTGTTGTCCCGGAAGTCGTGAATGACGACGCGATTCAGCGTGACCTTCAGGCGGCCGAACATCGTCAGGAAAAGGTCGTGGGTGAGCGGACGCGGCGGGGTCACGCCCTGCAGCGGCAGCGCGATTCCGGTGGCTTCCGCGAGCCCGATCGCCATCGTGAGCTGGCGATGATCCCGCTTGCCCTCGAGCACGATCACGGGCTGCTGCGTGGTCGGATCGACCACGACGGCCACGACGGTCGCCTCCTGCTGCGCGGGCACGCGCGGCGCATCCGCCTCCGCGCGATCCCGCGCACTCGCGCCGCCGGAGAGCATCCCGACGATGAGCGCCACCATCGCCATACGGTTCGGAATGTTCATGGGCGTGCTGTCTCCTCCGGCGCGGGCTGCGCTCGCTCCGCCGAGTATACGTCAGGGGGCTGCGGCGGCCTGGCGTGGGAGGCCCAGGCTGACGATGCCGCCGATCACGACGCCGGCCGTGAGCACGAGCCACATCAGCGGGTAGCCGAAGCCGTGCGCGAGGGCCCCGAAGGCGAACGCGCCGCCCGCCTGCCCCATGAGAAAGATCGCGCTGAACACGCCGATCACGGCGCCGCGGCGAGCGGGTGGCGCATCATCGGCCACCAATGCCGCCAGCGCGGGGTACAGGAATCCGTGCGCCACGCCGGAGAGCAAACCCGTGACCACGATGACCGGGAGAATCGGGACGCCGAGCCGGTGGTCGACGGCGTAGGCCGTCGCGGCGAGCAGATTCGGGGCGAGGGCCAGGATGAACATGGACGGGATGATGACTGCGCGACGCCCCGCCGTGTCGATCAGGCGGCCGCCCACGAGGCGCACGCCGATGGCCGAGACCGCGTATCCCGTATAGAAGAGCCCGATGGTCCGAACGCCGAGGTCCTCCGCGAACGTCGGCAGGAACGCGAAGAGGGTGCCGGTGCCGAGCCCGAAGAAGAACGCGACGGCCATGTGGCGCCGGAAGACGTCCGCGAAGCCCTCCCGCGCCCACTGCAGCCCGCGCACCCAACGAATCTCCGCGCGCTGCGTCTCGTGCATCCGCCACACGAACCACGCGGCGACCACGACGATGAGCCCGCTCGCGGAGAACAGCGCGTTGAAGCTCCAGCGGCGCACGAGCCACTCGCCCAGAAGGGGCGCGAGGGCGGTGGAGGCGAAGCCGGACACTCCGTAAATGCCGAGCGCCATCCCACGGCGCTCCGGTTCGACGAGGTCGAGGACGTACGAGAAGTTCGCGACGAAGAACGCGGAGAAGCCGAGGCCCTGGAGGATGCGGACGACGATGAGGAGCGGGACGCTGTGCGCGACCGCCGCGAGAAGCGAGGAGAGCGCCACGCAGACGATGCCGGCGAACATGAACGGCTTGCGCCCGAGCGCGTCCACCCACGGTCCGAGCAGCGGCTGGACGACGATGCCGACGGCGCTGTAGACGCCCATGACGAACCCGATCTCGATCTCGGAGCCGCCCAGCTGCTTGACGTAGAGAGGGAGCAGAACGAACCCGTTCTGGCCCGAGAAGAAGAAGAAGTTGGTGAGCGTCGCCCGCATGAACGCGGAGTTCGCTAAGATGTCCCGCACGCGCGATTATCGCACGCGGTCCCCACGAGACCCCCGACGCGATGACCACTGACGACGTCCTCACCCGCGGTCTCTCCGGTGCCGGAGACGCACGCGTGCTCACGCTCGACCCTCGCTTCCAGGGCCTTCCCGAGACCGCCCACGGCGGAACGGTGCTCGCGCTCTTCGACGCCGTGGCGCGCGAGGACGGCGCGCGCGGCGCGCGAAGCGTGGCCGGCCTCTATCGGCGCCGCGTCCCCCTCGCGACACGGCTCCAGCTGACGATCGACCGAAGCGCGGACGCGACGCGTCTGCGGCTCTCCGACGACGCCACGACGCTGGTCGAGGGGACCGTCGCCCCGTTCGAAGACGATCACCGCGCGACGTCCGGCGCCACGCCCGCAGCCCTCGGTCGCCGAACGAACGACACGCCCCTGCCACTCTCGTCGACGTGCTTCGCGTGCGGCACGGACAACACCTTGGGTCTCCAAGCCCGATTGACGATCGACGACGATCTGGTGGGCGGGGTGTGGACGCCGTCCGACAAGTTCCGCGTCGGCGACACCGTCGCGCCGATAGCCCTGACGACGCTCCTGGACGAAGCCGCGTTCTGGCTCGGCGCCGCCGCCTCCGGCGAATCCGGAATGACGACCGACCTGCGCGTGCAGCTCCATTGCGCGGTGCCGTTCGGAGAGGTGAAGCTCGCGGGCGCGCGCGCCTCAGTGCGCCGTCAGGCCGACGACCCGCGCTACTGGACCACGGAGATCACCGCGTGGAACGCTTCGGACGGTCTGGTGGCGAGCGCCTCGATCACGTTCGTCGCCGTCCGCGGCAGCGCCCGAAAGCTAGTGACCGGCCTCCTGGCAATGAACGAGCCGACGATCCTGCGCCGAATCTTCCCGCAATACGTGCGCTGACGAGTCGTTCCCGCTTCGAGCCGCTGCGAAGCAGCCGGCGTTCCGTGCGGTGTGCGATGTCGTTCGCGTGGTTCGAGGTCGAGAAACGACGACGGGAGCGGAGCAGGCGGGGGGCTCGGGGGGTGGCGGCGGGGTCGGGTGACCCGTCTCCGCACCCCCGTCTCGAAGCGGGCACCCAGCCGGAGATGGACATACGCAACGTAGGACCGGGCAGCGGGCGATCGGGGGTCAGAGACCCCGCCGCCGCTCCCCGAGCCCCGCGCCTGCTCCGCTCCCGTCAGCGCTCAGCCACGCGCCAACCCGACGGGATCGCGGAACGCTACGAACGCCCGGGATCGACGCGCCCACGATAGCGGGAGAGCCCGACGAGAGCGCTCATGAGACCCGGCGCGTGGCGCTGGACGAAGACGACGGCCTTGCCATGCCCGGTGATGACGGCTTCGCGCCGGCGGCGTTCGATGGCGGTGACGATCTTGCGTGCGGCGGGCTCGGCGCCCATGCGGAGCCAGCCCGGGACGATGTCGCGGCTTTCGGTGCGCAGGTTGCCCTGGTTGTCGACGAGGCGGATCTCGCTCTCGACGAAGCCGGGGCTGATCAGCGTGACGGCGACGCCGGCGGGGCGCAGCTCGTGACGGAGCGCCTCGGCGAGGGCGCGGACCGCGAACTTGCTCATCGCGTAGGGCGAGCCGCCCGGCGTCGAGAGGTGGCCGCTCACCGAGCCGAGGATGGCGAGCTTGCCGCGCGTGCGCTTGAGGTCGTCGAGGGTGGCGTAGACGGTGCGCAGGACGCCGAAGACGTTGGTCTCGAACTGACGGCGAAAATCTTCGAGGCGCAGCCCCTCGACCGGTCCCACCACTCCGAAGCCCGCGTTGGCGACGACGACGTCGAGGCGGCCGAAGGCTTCGCGCGTGCGTGCCACGGCGCTCTCGAGCTCGCCGTCACGCGTCACGTCGCACGGGACGACGAGCGCGCGCCGCCCGCGAGCCGACACCTCACCCGCCAGCGCTTCCAGACGGTCGATCCGACGCGCGGTGAGCGCGACATCGGCGCCGCGCCGCGCATACTCGCGCGCGAGCGCGGCGCCGATCCCGGAGGAGGCGCCGGTGATGAAGACGACCTGGCTGGCGGAAGCCAGCGTCAGGCCTTCAGGTACTTGTCGAAGAACGCCAGGCAGCGCTTCCAGGCGTCGTCCGCCGCGTCTTTCTTGTAGACCTGCGGACGGTCGTCGGAGAAGAACGCGTGCGGCGCGCCCGGGTAGAGCACGAACTCGACGTTCGGATTCGTCTTCTTCAGCTCGCCTTCGAAGCGCGTGACGTCTTCGCTCGGAATGCCGCTGTCACCGCCGCCGTACAGCCCGAGCACCGGGACCTTGAGGCGACTCACCAGGCTGAAGGCGTCCACGCCCGGCGTGTCGTTGTAGGTCCGCTTGAGATGGCCGTACCACGGCACCGCCGCGGTGACGTCGGGATTCTCGGCCGTGAAGTGCAGCGTGAGCGCGCCCCCGCCGCAGAAGCCCGTCACGCCGATGCGATCCGCGCGCGCGGCGGTCTGCGCCTTCGCGTGATCGGTGGCGGCGCGAATGTCCCCGAGGTACTGCGCGCGGCCGATCCCCGCTGAGATGCGGGCGAGCTCGGGCTGCGGCTTCCCCTGCATCCCGCCTTCGCGATGGAAGAGCTCGGGCGCCACCGCGTAGTAGCCCGCCTGCGCGAAGCGGCGGCAGACGTCCTTGTGCTGCTCCGTGAGGCCCGTGAACCCCGAGATCGCGACGATGATCGGGTAGCGCCCGGGCGCTTCCGGCCGTGCCTCGTATCCGGGAATCGTGGTGCCCGTCACGTTGAGCTGGATGTCGCGGGCGCTGATGCCCTTCGTATCGGTCACGATGGCCTGCGCCATCGAGATGCCGGGCGTCAGCACGCCGCCGACGCTGGTGAACGCTCCGAACTTGATGACCTCGCGACGCGAGAGTGGACTGCTGATCATGGTGAGCCTCCTTTGGGGGTCAGGTGCCCGGCTGCGCGGCCGCGAGCCAGGTGGTCCATTCATCGGGGGTATAGCCGATACTCACACGCTGCTCCACGCGCACGAGCGGCGTCTTCAAGAGCCGCGGCTCGGTCAGGGCACGGTCGAGCTGACGCTGGGGCGAGTCGCCGCTCACGTGCAGGCCGAGCGCCTTGAAGCGCGGCGACGCGCGATCGATCAGCGCGGCGGCCCCGTGCTTGTCCGCGAAGCGGCGCAGCTCGCCCTTCGACGCGGGCTTCTCCTTCAGGTCGACGAAGTGGACCGTGATCCGCCGGTCCGAGAAGAACCGGAGCGCCTTGCGCGTGTCCTGACAGTCCTTGAACCCGAACACCTGGACGTTCACGGCGTCAGTCGGCGGCCACGTCCGTCAGGGTTCGCTCGCGCCCGGCGCACCCACGGCGACCGCGCGCGCGCGCAAGCTCTCCCAGGCCGCGACCGGCACCGGGTGGGCGCCCGGGTGCGGCGCGTGCCCCACGGTGGGGCCATGGAAGTCGGAGCCGCCGGTGGCGACGAGGTCGTGCCGCGCGCACAGATCGAGATAGCCCTGGGTTTGGGCGGTCGAATGCTCGGGATAGTAGCTCTCGATGCCGAGGAGCCCGGCGTCGACGAGCGAGGGGATCATCGCGTCGCGGTTCGCGAGGCCCGGGTGCGCGAGCACCGGCACGCCGCCCGCCTTGCGGATCACCTCGATCGCCTGCTCCGGCGTCAGCTTCCGCCGCGGCGCGGTCGCGGGGCCGCCGTTGCGCAGGTAACGATCGAAGGCCTCGCGGACCGAGCGCACGTATCCACGGTGCACCATGGCCTGCGCGATGTGGGGGCGTCCGGCGGAGCCTTCCTTCACCAGCGCGAACACTTCGTTCGCCTCGACGAAGACGTTGAGCTCCGCGAGCTTGGCGAGGATGCGGTGCACGCGAGCGGCGCGCTCGGCCCGCTGCTCGCGCAGGAAGTCCTGGAACCAGCCCGCGTCGAGGTCGAGGAAATAGCCGAGCACATGGATCTCCGCGCCCTCGACGTCGCAGTTTATCTCGATGCCCGGCACGATGGTGAGTCCCGGGCAGCTCGCCGCCGCCTCGCGCGCTTCGGCCAGGCCTTCCGTGGAATCGTGATCGGTGACCGCGAGCACCGTCACGCCCTGCTTCGCGGCGAGCGAGACGAGATCGCGCGGCCTCAGCGTGCCGTCGGACGCGGTCGTGTGCGAGTGGAGGTCGACGGCGCTCAGCTTATTTCCCGGTCGTCAGGTACGTGAGGATCGTTCGCACCGCGACGCCGGTGGCGCCCTTGGGGCCGAGCGGCGAGTCCTTGTCGATGAACGCGGGCCCCGCGATGTCGAAGTGCGCCCACGGGATGCCGCCCGAGAACTCCTTGAGGAAGAGCCCGGCGGTGATGGCGCCACCGTGGCGCCCGCCCGTGTTGTTCAGATCGGCGACGTCGCTCTTGAACTGTTCCTTGTACTCGTCGATGAGCGGGAGCTGCCACACGCGCTCGCCCGCCGTGCGCGCGGCGGCGAGCAAACGGTCGGCGAGGCGCTGGTCCGACGCCATCAGCCCGGAGCACAGCGGGCCCAGCGCGACCACGCAGGCGCCGGTGAGCGTGGCCATGTCGATCATCTCCTGCGGCTCGACGAACTTGGCGGCGTAGCAGAGAGCGTCCGCGAGCGTCAGGCGTCCTTCCGCGTCCGTGTTGCCGATCTCGATGGTGGTGCCGTTCATCGCGCGGAGGATGTCGCCGGGCCGGAAGGCGGTACCCGACTTTCCAGCACAGTGGGATCCGAAGCTTGGAATTCACGTGACTTGAAGTCGCGGCCGCACTGACCCTATAGTGAGTCGTATTAATTTAAATCATACCAACATGGTCAAATAAAACGAAAGGCTCAGTCGAAAGACTGGGCCTTTCGTTTTAATCTGATCGGCACGTAAGAGGTTCCAACTTTCACCATA
>JADMIO011683230.1_pt1 | contig 136952 bp, 115 predicted proteins | sample 8958161 | NCBI WGS metagenome assembly JADMIO01 (sample SAMN16585339, study PRJNA669376) | soil metagenome | isolation source: Crop rotation soil | place: USA: Cullars Rotation, Alabama | collected 2011
TATGGTGAAAGTTGGAACCTCTTACGTGCCGATCAGATTAAAACGAAAGGCCCAGTCTTTCGACTGAGCCTTTCGTTTTATTTGACCATGTTGGTATGATTTAAATTAATACGACTCACTATAGGGTCAGTGCGGCCGCGACTTCAAGTCACGTGAATTCCAAGCTTCGGATCCCACTGTGCTGGAAAGTGGATCTGCCGTCCCTCGAAAAGCTCGACCGCTTTCCCGGCCAGGAAACCGGTGCGCTGCTGCGTAAGATCGAACACATGATTGTTCCGCATTCCGCCGATAAACTCAGCGGCCTGGTGCACCGGTATTCCGCCCAGGAACTGCACTATTACCTTCTCGACGCCCCGTTCCGTTTGTGCGCGCGGCTGCGCGGATCGAAGGTGGAGCGGCGCTATTCCACGGTGTACGATCTATCGCCCGAGACGTTGGGCCGTGCAGGATTCGATTTCGTCTTCCTGGGCGACATTTTGCTGCACACTCTACGGCCGTTCGATGCGCTGGTAGCGGCTGCGAAGATGTGCCGGGGAACTTTGGTCGTCGCTCAAATGATGCCCGGCGGACCCAGCGATCCACCGGCAATGTTGTATGAAGGCGGACAGGATCCGGGAGAGGACGACATCTGCTGGTGGCTCCCGAACGAGCAATGCCTCATGCAATTGCTACGGAAACTGGGCTTTGCGGAGGCGTCAGCCGTTGGGACTTACGAAGGCGTGCAACGGCCCGCGAACCAGCCGTTTTCACGCCGCATCGTGCGGGCGCGGCGGACTGGCGCGGCTTAGCCTTACTCCACGGAATCCGAAAATCCGGCGTCGCCCACGCGATGCAGCTTGATCATGTTGGCGCTACCGCTGACCCCATATTGCGAACCTGCCACGACGATCACGCTATCGCCAATGCGGGACCAGCCTGCGCCAAGTAGCTTGTGCTCTGCCGTGCGGATGATCTCATCCAGCGAATTGACGCTCTGCGCGGGAACGGGACGCACGCCGTAGATGGTTGAGAGTGCCCGCGCCACTTGCGCGCATTCGCAAAATGCGAATATCGGCACGCGCGGCCGGTAGCGCGCCACCATGCGCGCGATTTCACCGGTCGTCGTGTAGGCAACGATGGCCTTGACGCTGGCCAGGAGTCCCATATGATAGGCCGCTTCCGCGATGATCTGTTCGTGGGACGCGCCTGCCGGCAAGGGCGGTTCGGGGAAGGGGCTGCGCTCGCGGTAGGCTTCAGCCTCCATCGCGATTTCCGACATCATGCGCACCGCTTCCACGGGATAGCGTCCGGCGGCGGTCTCGGCGGATAGCATCACCGCGTCAGTACCGTCGAAAATCGCATTCGCGACGTCGCTCACCTCGGCGCGGGTGGGAGCGGGATTTTCGATCATGGATTCCAGCATCTGCGTCGCCGTGATGACGAACTTGCCGCGCATCCGGGCGCGTTCGATGATGGCTTTCTGCACCGCAGGCACACGCGCAAGCGCCAGTTCCACGCCCAGGTCGCCCCGCGCCACCATCACGCCGTCGGATGCTTCCAGAATTTCTTCCAGATTGTCCACAGCGTCTGGTTTTTCGATCTTCGCCACGATGGGCAGAGGCTTCCCGCGATCCTTCAGGCGACGGCGCAAGCCATGCACATCCTCCGCGCACCGCACGAAGGAGAGAGCCACCATATCCACGTTGTGGTCCAGTCCGAAATCCAGATCCTGGCAGTCTTTGTCCGTCATGGAGGGTATGCTCACGCGCACACCCGGTAGATTGATGCCCTGCTTGTCGCGAATGATGCCGCCGGAGATGACTTCGAGCGTCACCACGGAGCCGCTCACCTCGATCGCGCGTAACACCACACGTCCATCGGCCAGCAGAACGCGGTCGCCCGGCTTCACGTCTTTCGCGAACGCGCTGTACGTGGTGCTGGCGAGCGATGCGGTGCCGGTTACCGGTTCCACGGTGATGCTGAAAAATTGACCCGCGCGTAATTCGGCTGACCCTCCCTCGAACATTCCCAAGCGGATCTTCGGCCCTTGCAGATCGAGCATCACGCCCGGGGCGAGGCCTCGGCTGGCCGACAATTCCCTGACCGCGCGAATGGCCGCGGCGTGTTCACCGTGAGTGCCATGGCTCGCGTTCACCCGAAATACGCTGGTCCCGGCGTCCAGCAGGCCCGCCAGCATTTCCGGCGTGCGGGAGGCGGGGCCGATGGTGGCAATGATCTTCGTACGGCGCATGTTATCGGCGTGAGCTGAAAATCCCTCGCTTATGTTCTTATCGGTCATGCATGCTTTCTTCCATTTGATTGTTTCGGAAACGGCGCGGGCGGCGGACGCGCTCCTTATTAGACTCGACAGGGAGTAGTCTCACCCCAATTCAGGGCGTGCGCATGGCAGCTTACGCGGGTGAGAGTTCCAGACAACTTCATCATAGCGGTAGGCATAGCGAGCGTGGACGTCTACCCCGCGGCGATGGCGTTATCGAGCGTGGGGCGGCTGCTTCTTGAGGCGCATGGCGAATTTTCGATGCGCGGCGGGATCGACCGGCTTGTATTTGGGTGTGGTGCCTGCGGGATATTTGCCGAGATAGTTATCGCCGTTCCAATTCTCGACTGGCCGGACGGGGCGCGTCTCGAATCCGCCGCCGCAATTCGGGCACACGTTCTCCAGAACCTTCTCCACGCAGTCCGAACAGAAGGTGCACTCAAAACTGCAAATCATGGCTTCGGTGGAGTGGGGTGGTAGAGGCTTGCCGCAGTTCTCGCAAATGGGCCGAAGCTCCAGCACGTCACTTTCCCGAAAGCTTCACCGCGTTCTTGTCGTTATCGGTGCAGTAATATTCCAGCAGTTCCGTGCCCGGCAATAACGTGAAGTTGAGTTTGGCGGTCCAGGGCTTGGAGTACGCTTTGGGATCGTTGACCGTCATTTCAACTTCCATCCGTCCCATGGTGGGCCGCCGGAAGCGCTCGGTGATGCGGGCGGCGTCGGTGAGGGGACTGCCTTCGCGGTCGATCCACATGCCGTCGCGCAAACCATTGGTCTCCACCACCAGCGCATCATCCTGCCAGTGCGCGCTGGAATAACCGTTCCAGGAAGGATTGGGATCTTCCGGGAGCGCACGGCCGTCCAGGAAGATTTGCCGGAAGGTTGTATCGCGCTCGCTCAAAATCAGCAGCAGGTCCGGCGTCTGCACGATCTTGCGCGGAAAAGGAGCGGTGTGCACTTTCACCAGACCGAGCGGAAGGCACACCGAACTCGGATCGCCCAGGCCAAACTCCGCGCGCCGCTGTTTCATCAGGTCCGCCGCCCACGGCAAGTACGGAAGCACGCCACCCTGCACGCCCAAACCCATGTTCACGAACTCATTGGTGAGCTGCTGATCCGCGCAGCCATCGGGAGGACACGGGCGATTCTTGAACGCTTCCCACACTCCTGAAAAATCGGGCTTCCCATCACGCGTGCGCGGCGGCGCGGCTTGCAGATCCACCTTGGCGGTCGCTTTGGGAGGAACTACCCACTGGGCCTGACTCGAAACAACGGCCGTCAACATCAGCGTCGCGAGGGTGATCTTCATTTGCCGAGGTCCTCGGATACGAAGCGGACCAGAGCTTCAAGCAGCGCCGCGCGCGGATAGGCGGCCTTGTCCATGCCGTTGCGAATAAACGAATCGTTCGATTTATCAAAGGGCAGCGCGATGGCGAAATGATCCGCGATGGCCGCGCCCAAGTACTTGGCTTCCGGCACGATGGCGTCATCGCGCAACAACTGGCCATCCTGCGCCGAACCGAACGCCGAGAGAATCTTCCAGGTTTCGAGCAGAGACTTCGAAGTGGTGGACGCGTCCGATTTCGCGACTAACGAATACGTGGGCACCAGCGGATGCGGGAAGCTCGCAAGAAACGCCTGCCGGGCCTCGCGCTTCAGGCTGCGGAATCCGGTAGCCAGATCGCCTTTGCAATTCTTCATGGGATTCATGCCCATGTAGCGTTCGGCTTGTTGTGGAAGAACATCCGCGATGGGCGATCCGCCTGACGCTCCTGCCACCGTCACGAATGCAGCTACCTGCTGTGCCACGCCCGCTTCCTGCGCGAGCGCCACTTGGATATCCGGGCCGCCTTTGCTGTAACCCACCAGAATGTATTTGCGGGAATCGCCGCTCTGATGCTCGCGGAGATATTGCGCGATCAACTTGGCGTTAGATTCGCTCGAATCGTTGGGAACCTGCAGCAGGTCCACGTCCACACCTTGTTTCTTGAGCGATTCCTGGCCTTCCAAAAACGCAGGAGAATCGGACACGCACGAACTGAAAATGCCCGGCACAATCAGCACGCGATATTTCGTGGAGAGCGCGCTGAGCTTCACATCCTCTCGCGCCGAGCCTTCCATATACTTGCTGCATGCATCCCATTTCCCGTCCCCCGGGTTCTTCTGTTTGAGAACAGAACAAAACATGTCCGCAAAATTCGAGGACACGTTGGAGGTGTCCGGCATCAGATATATGAGCGCCGTGCGGCCGTCGGAGTGGAATTCCTCGCCATGCGCGGTGCGCGCCGTCTTGATGGGGTCGGCGGGAGTCATATAGTTGACTTTCGCCACCATGCCGGTTTGTTGCAGGCTATCCGCGATGTATTCGCGTTCGCCATCCACGTCTGGATCGATCTTGTGCGTAAGTTTCCCGTTGCGCTGATCGCGGTCGAAGCCGATATCGTGCGTCCCCGCTCCCGCCCACACCGTCTGCCCTTCATGCTCAAAGGGCGCTTTCCAGATGCGGAAATGATGGCGCGATGCCACCACGCGCAGAGGATCCGCTTGCGCGTAACCGAAATCCTGTGGACGGTTGAACAGGCGCAGTTCGCTCATCGGGATGGTGACGTAAGCCTGCTTCGAAAACGTCGCGATGGCCCCGCGCAATATAGTGTCTTTGTTGCTGCGGTCCACCACCACCCAGCCGGCGGCAGCCAGTGCGGATTGCAATTTTTCCTGTGACCCGATAACGATGAAGTTCACGCGGTCGCCCGCGGCGCCATCCGGATCGCTGACGCGACGTGGAAGGTCGTTGAGACGGCTTTGCGGAAATTCGGGGACCTTTACGTCGGTCTTAGTGACGGCGGGCGCGGCGGTGCGCTCCATGCTCACCTTGAAAGCGCCGCTGGCGCTGTCGTTCGTGCCCTCATTGATCGCAACGAATAAATGCCCGGCGATGGGAGCGCGGCTTTCGCGGCGGGCGCCGATCAGGAACGGACGGGCCGCCGCGCTGGAACCGACGCGCCCCAAAACGGCGCCGCGCCCCGCGTCATTCAGCGGCAAAATGCGGATCAGATCCATCCAACCGCGCGAAAGGCCCTCAGGCCCGGTGGCCTGCTTGGCATTCGCATACTGAATCTGCCCGGTGACTGTGAACTTCACTGTGTCACCGGGCTGAAGATCGAGCCCTGTATCCACCCATCCCGCGCCGGGTTTCAGATCGATCTCTTTGGTTTGCGCGGCAAGCGGCAGCAGCGCCGCGAAGCACAGAAGAATAGAGCTGCGCAAGGGTCACCTCGTCTGGATAGCATCGTCGATGTAGCGTTCGACTTGTTTCCAGAGTACAGGATCGGCTTCCATGGCGGCATGGCTCCCGCCGAAAGTGCGCCGGAACCAGGACGCACGCGCCGGATCGATGGGCCGGCCAATATAGGACTTGCCGAAATTGCCCAGGATGCGCGTGCGCGCGGGATCGCCCGCTTGAATACTGCCCCGGCCGTGGATGGTGAATGGGTCGTGCTGATAAAAATTTACCGCGGAGTGAACGTTGGCGGGAATCACGTGATCCCCGTGTCCGACGCTATCAATCTGTACGGTGAGCAACACGGGGATGCGCATCTTGCCCAAATCACGGGCCGTCTGTAGCGCCGCGGCTGCACCCCAGCTTTGGCCGTAAAGAATGATTCGCGCCGCTTCTTTTTCAGGCACTTCCAGCGTGCCGTCGCGATTCGAATCGAGCGCATGCATGAGCCACAGCAGCGCGGTCGTGCGCTGGTGATTGGACACGGTTTCCGCGTATACTCCCGGTGATTCGCGCAGCTTCAGCGCCAATTTGCGCGCGCTGCGGTGCTCATCGCTCCAGCGTTCGAAGCCGCCGAGGAAGCCGACCACCAGGGTGTCTCCCGGCGCGAGTTTGGGTGGTGTAATGAGATCGCTGACGTCTTGCCCGGAAAGCGTGGCGCAAATGAATATAAGACTGAATACAAACTTCACTACTGGTTCTGATGCGAACAACGTTTGGGAGGTTACGTGGGGCAGATTGGCAATCCGCCGGGCGCCGGTAGCCAACCGGCGCGCAGGAGGCCATCCTGCCCCACGGGAGCTCAAGTTCTTTGCAGAAGCGGCCTTAACTCCAGGACATTCTTCACGCTCTCAAGCGCAAACACCGTATCGATCAGCTTCTGCGTCCTTGCGGGGCCCATGGCAGGCGTGATGAGGTCGCGTGCTTTGGCGATGATCTCTTCGCGGGACATGGGGTTTTCGGCCGTCCCTTTGACATTGCCCACGCGCTCGCTAAAGGATTTGCCGTCGTTCAGCGTCACCTCCACCACGGCCTCGCGGCGGGGCATCAGTTTTTCCAGCGCCTCGTCGTGGACGAGCTGCACCTTGGCGCGTTCGCGCAGCACCGCCGCGTCCTTCATGCGCGCGTCGTCATGAGCGGATTTGAACGACACCGTTTTCTCCAGCAGCATGATGGCAATCAGGTGTTGCAGGCAGATGTCGGGAATTTCGCGGTTATCGACAATCACGGCCTCATTGGCGGCAACGCGCACCACCACCTGTTTGACCTGGCCAGCGTTGAACCCGTGCTTCTTGATCAGATTCTCCAGGGCGTCGAGAGGCGCTTGAATCGGTGCACCGACGGTCCACTTCTTGACGTTGGTGCGCGTTACTTCGTAGCGTTCGCCTAGTTTGTCGATCACCATCTCGGCATTGTTGAGCGGCACGAACGCCTGGAAGAAGTTGTCTGCTCCGGCAAAGATGTCTTCCACCGCCGTTCCACCGGCCTGCACCAGCAGCGCCGCCGTGACTCCATTGCGCGCGGGCATGCCGCCGAAGTCGAATGCTTTTTCGATGTGATCCGTATCGCGCTGCCAGGAGGCCAGACCGGACGCCTGCTGCGAAGTATAGGAAAGCAGCCACCGCATTTGTTGCGCGGTGAGCCCCGCCGCGCAGCCGGCGGCAGCGGCGGAGCCGAACGTGCCGGAAATGGAATGCGTGCTGTGGTGGCTCGAAACCATGTACTGCAAGCGGCCCAGTGTGGCCGTGACGCGCGGACCTATGTCATAACCCAACGCCACCGCGCGAATCAGCCGCGTGCCGTCGATGCCGAAGCGTTCTCCGCTAGCGAGCGCCGCAGGCACTATGGACGCCGCCGGGTGCGATTGCGAAGGTGGATGCGTGTCGTCGGTTTCGTCGGAATGCGCGAGCATGCCGTTGGCCATGGCCGCTTCGATGGGCCCGCACAGAACGTTGGAGGCCACTACCGTCGCGACGCGGTCACCCTTGTAAGCGCGGGCGAAGTTGATGGCGAATTTGCCGGGCGGCAGGTCCGCGCCGGAGATCATGGCGGCCAGCGTGTCCAGGATCATATGCTTGGTTTTCTCGACCACCGGTTCTGGCAGCGCACGCGTGGCGGCGCTTGCCATGAAGTTGCTGAGCGCCGTGATGATGGGGCCGAGCTTGGGATTGGCTTCGGCAGCGAGCGCGGGTAGTGCCGTCAAGGTCGATAGCGCGGCCAGCATTTCGCGGCGCGTGAAAGTGTATGCCATGGTTTCTCCTCGTGTGGGGCGGGCGCCCTCGCCCGCGCGGGACGCCTCGTCCCGCCCTCAAAGCCGGCCGGGGGGCCGGCTGCGGACCCGGGGGTCAGCCCTACGTCAAATTCATTGCTTGGAACATCGCGATGCGTTGATCGCGCAAGGGATCGTTCACCACCTTGCTGGTATTGTTGATCACCATGGTCGAGCGATCTTTCGCATTGTACACGGGCCAGCGCGGCAGCTTCGGCGTGTTCGGATTCCCCGTGCGCGCGAACGCGATCCATGCGTCGCTCACTTTATCCGCCAGCGCCATGGCGTCCGCTCCGCCGCCCGTCAGCCGCGCGGAAATTTGAACGTTATCGAACACGAACGGGATCTCCATTGTGTGTGGCGTCTTCAATTTCCCGCCCATGACCGGAGTCTCCCACGTGAAGTAATACAGGTACACAGGCCCTTTACCCAACGCCGCGCGGCGCTCCGCGATTTTCATCGTGGGGACGCTGTAGCGGTGATCGCTGGCGATCAGGAAGAACAAATCGGACGGCGGTGCGCCGGGATTCGCCTTGCGATAGACATCGATGATGCGACCGGCCTGATCGCCCAGGATGCCCTGCACACGCGACCGCAGCCCGTTGTCGTCAAGCGAAAATGCGGCGGGATCGTTGAGGAAGCTGGTGGTCAGCTCCGTGCGCGTGGAACCGATGATCACCGGCACATCGGGCGACACCGCGGACGCCGTGGGATGAAACGGATGCTGGGTGATGAAGCTGCCGTCGAGCGTGGGCGAGAATCCCGCGGTCATCTGATCCACCTTGGGAGAATCCTTCAACACGGCGAAGTACGCCGCCATGATCTTTTCCACCGGCGCGCGCTGAATCTCGCCCACCTGGCTCTTGGGTATACCGAGCTTCGCGAGTAACTGCTCGCCCACCCGGATGGCCGTGGCGCGCTCCACCACTTGTATGCTGGCGCCGCTTTCAATCGCCGCGCGGTGGAACAGATCCTTCGCCGAAGGCATGGTCAACAGGGTTTCGACTTTTCGGCCGCCGCCGGATTGTCCAAAGATCATCACGGTATTCGGGTCGCCCCCGAAGTTCGCGATATTCGCTCGCACCCACTTCAGCGCATGCACGATATCCAGCATGCCTGCGTCGCCGGACGCCGCAAATTGCGTACTGAACTCGCTTAGGTTCGCGAAGCCCAGCACGTTTAAGCGGTGATTGATGGTCACCACCACCACGTCGCCTCGGCGCGCGAGATTCGTGCCGTCGTTGTCCGGTGAAGATCCGGAACCGGTCGCGAAGCCTCCGCCATGGCACCAGAACATTACGGCCCGTTTGCGATTGCCGCCCACCGCGGGAGTCCATACGTTGAGCACCAGGCAGTCCTCGCCCTCCGGCGGAAGATTTTCACCGGAGATGCTCAGCGCGCCAGGCCGGGGTGCGGCATCCGGGTTCCGTTGCGGTGCGCTGTGGCCGTAATCCAATGCGTCGCGCACGCCCGTCCACTTGGCGGGATCGGCGGGCGCCATGAAGCGATTTGCCCCAGCAGTGCTTGCCCCATATGGGATGCCTTTGAAAACTTTGATCCCGTTGTTATCCAAGCCGCGGATCTTGCCGAAAGTGGTCTCCGCGGTGACGTAGTTGGCCGTTTGCGCGTACGCGCGTGGAAGCAGCACTGCCCCGGTAAACGTGAACGCGGAGGCATGCTTCAGGAAATCGCGGCGGTCGATATTGTGAATCACGACGCGATTCTATCACTACCGAAGCTACAATCAGAGGCATGATCCATGAGGTGCTTCCCGTCGGCATGCTGCAGTGCAATTGCTCGATCTTCGGCGATGAGCAATCGCATGAAGCCATCGTGATCGATCCCGGCGATGAGATTGAGCGCATTCAGGCGATTCTCAAAAAGCATGGGCTCACGGTGAAAGCCATCGTGATCACGCACGCGCACATCGATCACATCGGCGGCGCAGCCAAGCTAAAGGCCCTCACCGGAGCGCCCGTGATCATGAACGCGAACGATCAGGAACTCTACGATCAAATGGATGTGCAAGCGGCGTGGCTCGGCATGAAACCGCCCGAGCGCACAGCGATCGACGCGCCTGCGAACGAAGGCGACGTGCTCACCCTCGGCGCAGATGCCGCGCGCTTTGAAATTCTGCATACCCCGGGCCACACGCAAGGCAGCGTGTCCGTGTGGATTCCTTCCGAACAAAAACTGATCGCGGGCGATACGCTGTTTCGCGACAGCATTGGCCGCACGGACCTCCCGGGCGGTGATTCGCGCCAGATTTTGCGCTCTATCGAGAACAAGCTCTTGCAATTGCCGGAAGACGCTACCGTGATTGCAGGGCATGGCCCGAGCACGACCATCGGACGCGAAAAGGACCGCAATCCGTTCTTGCAGGGGCTGTAGTTAAGTGGATTCCGCGCGCTTGCGCTGCAGTTCCCCCATCACGCTCGCGATCAATTCTTTCGCGCCTGTGAGGCACTGCTGAATCATCTGGATATCCATCGCGGGCTTCCCGGGCTGGCGCGCGCTCTGGCAATAGACGCCATGCTGGCCGGTCAGCACGAGTGCGTCGGTCAGCAGGTCCAGCGTGACCGCGAGGCGGCCCCGCTCCAGCCCCATGCGGAACTCGTGTTCTTCGAGCGCGTCTTTGCGGTCGTCATAGACAGACATGCCTCCACGATAACTTTATTGAGAGAAGCGGCGGGCTGCGGCCACTAATAAGCGTGAGAATTCGCAAACTTCTTGAGATCGCGGCCTGCGGTCTGACGCCGGCCCACAAAATACTCTATGCGTTGCGTCGCGGCCGTGGCCGCTACCGGTTGAAGGGCGGCGGGTACATTGAGTTGCGCCGAGACACGACGGACGGCAAAGTATTTGAAGAAATCTTCCTGACTCAAATCTACGCGCCGTTCGCGGAGTTAAGCCGGGGCGGCGGCGAGCCGGTCGCGCTGATCGATCTGGGAGCGAATACCGGCTTGACTAGCGTATATCTGTCGCGCGCGCTCAGGCCTGTCCGGATCGTGGCCGTGGAACCGGACCCGGCCAATTTCCGGATGCTGCTGCGCAATGTAGATCTCGCCGGAATTGCGGATCGGGTCATTGCGGTGCAGGCCTTCGCGGGAGCAGAACGCGGTTACGCACAATTGGAGGATTCAGGAAACGGAGCGTGGGGCATGCGTATGGGATCGCCTGCGGCCGGCGGCGTTCCTGTATTGCCGGTGAGCGATATCGCAGCACTGGCGCGAACGAGCCGGATCGTCATGAAATGCGATATCGAGGGCGCGGAGCGGCACCTCTTTCAGCGCCTTCGCGATTGGGAGCATCTGGTGAGCTTCCTCATGCTCGAACTGCACACCGAGTTCTTCCCGGAAGAGGCCTTCCGATCCTGTATTGAGGCGTCCGGCTACCATTGGAAAATTTACGGAAGCGTCGCGCCGGGCAGCGTACTCGCGGTCCTGGCGCTGGAGAGAGGGGCGGCTAAGGAACGCTCCACGTCCCACGCTGCACCCAACCGGAGCTTGCATTAGGTTCATTCGCTTGCAGATACACCGTCTTGCTTCCTGTGAACGCAGCCTTGAAGACGAGTTGGATCGTGAACACAACAGAATTTCCAGAAACGGTCATTACCGTGTACCCCACCGCGCACTGGCTGTTCTGTAGATTGGCCGACGAACCCAGCGTCTTCGCAGTGGCGGACGTCCCGGCGTCGTTGTACAGACTGATGGACGCGCTGGAGCGCGTGTAGACCAGATAGCAACCGTTGGCCAGATTGGTCGGCGCACCTGGCGTGAACAGCATGGACATACCTGTGATGTTTTGATCGGATACCGAATCGGAAACGGTAAACGTGAAGTTGTTAATCGTGCCACTGCCCGATGCGGGAGACACGGAATCCGCGGTGGGAGCGCCACCGGTGACGGTCCATCCACCCGCGATGACCCACCCCGAATTCGCGCCTGCTTCCGCGGCGTAGAGATAGATGTTCTTCGCTCCGAAGTAGTTCGCGTTGAACACCAGATCCAGCGTGACAATCATGGACGTCGCTGTGTAGATCACTGTCGTGTTCGCGCCGCGCAGGCTGCACTGCGCGTTGGAAATCACGGCATTCGCCCCGGGCGTCAACGAGGCGGAGCCGTTCGCCGGAATGTCATAGGTGAGGGAGACGCGATTCACGATGCGGTCATACAGGAGATTGCACGCATTCGCGTTATCGAGCGTGGGAGCGATCAGCACCACCATCTGCGTCAGGTAACTCGACCCGCTCGAATCGGAAATCGTGAAGCTGAAGCGCTGGCCCGGCCCGCTGCCCGAAGCCGGCACCACCGAACTCGCCACCGGCGATCCCCCGGCCATCACGTTGAAGGTGCCGCGCAAAAGCCAGCCCGTATTACTCGCGCTTTCCGACGCAAACATGTAGATATTCTGCGTTCCGTTGAAGGCGGGCTTGAAGGTAATGGTGGCCGTAAACGTGAGCGAAAGCCCGGAGAGTGACGCCGTCGTCGCGCCCAGCACGCACTGGCTGTTCTGCAACGTCGCCAGAGAGTTCAGCGCTTTGCTGCTGGCCGTGGACGCATCATCTGACCGCAGAGACACGCTGCCCGCTACACGGTCATACACGATGTAACACGCGTTCAATGCCGACGACCCTGGCGTGATCAATACCGCCGTGGCCAGCAGATTCGTGGAGCTTTGCGTGTCGGAAAAGACGAAACTGAATGTCTGCGTCGCGCCGCTCCCCGCGTTCGGCGAAACGGAATCGGCGGACGGCGTCGGAGGAGGCGACGGAACGGTCCAGGTACCGCGCGCCACCCATCCCGTGGCGATTCCCGCATCGGCCGCGGCCAAGTACACACTCTTGCTGCCGGTGAAAGACGGTGTGAACGCCAACGCCACGGTCATCGTCAAAGTGGAGCCCGCGAGACTCACTGAACTACCTACTCCATTCAATGTGCATTGCGAGTTCTGCACGCTGCCCGCGCCGGGTGTGAGCGTCAGTGCTCCACTCGACGCAGTGTCATTTGCCAGCGCCAGCAAATTGGTTGAAGGAGTGTAGGTCACATAGCATGCAAAATCCGCTGCCGCGCTGGTGTTGATCAGCAGCGATACGGAAGTCAAAACCGCCGCCCCTCCCGTGTCCGCATATTGCGCAGTAAAGGTGGCGGAGGTGCCGCTGCCCGAAGAAGGCGTCACCGATACCGTCGAAGGCGTTTGCGAAGGCGGCGGAGTCACTCCCAAACGCGCAACCCAGCCCGCGCTGCCGCCAATCAAGGAAGATTGAATAGGGTTGTGCAAGGGCAAATCCAAGGAAGTGGTCTGCCCGCCGATGAACATATTCCCGTTGCCATCGAGCGCGATCGTGTTCACCGCCTCCGAACCGCCGCCCCCGTAGTAGGTGGAGAATAACAACGCGTTTCCGGTGGAGTTCAGTTGCGCCACGAACCCGTCGTACATGCCTCCAAGGGCACTCTGCACGGTGTTCGATTGCGCGAAATCGCTCGAAGAAGTATATCCAGCCACGCGCACGCTGCCGCCCGCATCCACCGCGATGCCATTCGCCCAATCGAAAGCGGTGCCGCCCAAAAACGTGCCGTACGCCAGCGCGGAGCCAGACGAATTCACCTTGACTACGAAAGCGTCCTGCGTGCTGTTGTAGAGCGTCTGGTACGCACCCGGCGTCACGGGAAAGTTAGTCGAGTTTGTAACGCCCGCCACGTAAGCGTTGCTGCTGGAATCCACGGCAACTGCATTGGCCTGCTCCGCGGTGAACGATCCGTTGCCTCCCAGATAGGTGCTGTAAGAAAGAGTGGTGCCCGCTGCGTTGAGGCGAGTGAGGAAGGCGTCCTGCGATCCGCCGTTGGTGCCTTGGATCGCCCCGCTTAGCGGAAAGTTGGTCGAGTTTGTTCCTCCAGCGATGTACACGCGCGCAGCGGAATCCACTGCGATGCCGCCCGCATGCTCGTTCCCCGCGCCTCCTAAGTACGTACTGAACAGAATCGTACCCGTCGAATTGAACTTGGTCACGAACGCATCAAACCCGCCGCGATTCGTGGCCTGATACGGATTCTGCGTTTGAAAATTCACCGATTGCGTATCGCCCGCCACATAGACATTGGCGGAGGAGTCGAGAGCGATTGCAGTTCCCACCTCGTACGCGGTTCCACCCAGATAGGTGCTAAAGATCAGCACGTTCCCAGCTGCGTTCAGCTTCGTCACGAATGCGGTTTTCGAGCCGCCCAGAGCGGAGCGCGCTGGTGTTGCACTCAACGGGAAATTCGTGGACGCCGTGGACCCGGTGACCTGCGCTTCGCCGCTTGCGTTGACCGCAATCGCGGCAGCTTTATCCTCTCCGTTCCCGCCGAGATAGGTGGCATATAAGAGCGCAGTTCCGGTGGGATTGAACTTCGCGACGAACGCGTCCACGCCTCCGCGATTCGCAGCCTGAAAGGCGCCCGCAATCGGAAAATTCAGTGCGTCCGTCCAGCCGGTGACGTAGAGATTGCCTGCGGCGTCCACCGCGGCTCCCGTGACTGCGGCCGCTCCACTTCCTCCCAGGTAGGTCGCGTACGAAATCACTGGATCGATCACCAGCGTCCGTGACGGATCATAAGCGCCGATTTCAAACTCCACCACTCGCGAGCCGACGACGCGATATCGCGCCGTCACCGGCTCGCGGCCGGCGCTTCCCTGCTGGTACACCTCCGGCGCTGCTTCCCTCAGTCCGCCCACGCGCAGGCTGCCGTCGGCGTCAAGAGACAGGTCTTCTGTGTACTCCATGCGGATGTCACCGGGATTCGCGCCGGGCCGGACGACGTACTCGGATTTAATCCACTCGCCCGCGCTTTGGTATGTGAGATCGATGCCGGGGTAGAGATCCGGATAACGCACGCCGTCATATGCGGGCACGTCCGTGCGCCATCGGCGCGCATCGCGTCCGATCAGGTAGTTCACGCGAGCGCCCAACTCTTCGCGGCCCTGCGGACGCGCGCCGGCGTTGGTCCCCAACCAGCGCAAACGCACTTCCCGTCCCTCGCTTCGAAAGCTAACGCCCCACGGAGAAAACGCCGCACCCACGCGAGCACCCTGGGCCACGTAGCGCCCGGTGCCTTCGCTCTGCAGGAACATCACAGGAAGCTGCGGAGTGGCCGCCACCGCGAACGCGGCCCACGACAGCATCGTCACGATCAATCGCATCACTCCACCATCGGAATGATTGCGCCGGCGCTGTTTACGGATTAATCAGACGGCGGCGTAAGCCAGACCAACTCATGACGCTGAACCACTCCGCGAGATAGCGTAGGCGAGCGCCCCGATTCAGACGTAACCCCATCGGCAAGCTCTCCAGATATCGCGCGACGGAAGGCTGCAAGGGTTCAAAAAACTGATCGCGCTTGTCGGCACGGTAACAGGCATATCCGTAAATCCACTGGAATGGGACATATCCGTAATGGAGTTTCAACACTTCAAACGTTTCGCGGAAAACTCCGTCGCGCTGTCCGAGTGTCTTATTCGAACGGTGCATACGCGAATAAGCCATCGGCGTGGAAATGCGTTTCAGCGCATACTTGCGGGTGAAGCGCATCCACATTTCGTAGTCGAACGTGAGATCGAAATCCGGATTCAAGCGCCCCGCCTGCCGGAAGGCCTCGCTGCGCATCAGGCTGGCCGGCTGGCAGAGAAAGCATTCGCGCGCGAACAGGCGTGCGTCGAAATCGCGCGTGGGATAGATGTCGAGCCGCTCACCTTGTTCATCGATCCACCAACCTTCGCCATAAACGCCACCTGCTTCGGGCGCCTCCTGCAGCGCACGCACGGCCGAGGAGATAGCGCCGGGCAATAGCAGGTCATCGGCATTCAGCCACGTGAAAAATTCACCGTGAGATTGATCGAAGCCGCGATTGATGGCGTCCGCCGCGCCGCGGTCGCGTCCGGTGAGCACGGTCACACTGGGATACCGCGCCAGAATCTCCAGAGTCCCGTCAGTGGAACCGCCATCCACCACGATGTGTTCGATATTCGGATAATCCTGCGCGGCCACGCTCCTCAACGTTTCTTCGATGAACTTCGCGAAGTTGAGGCAGGGAGTGATGATGGAAACCAACGGCGGCGATTTAAGCTCCGACATAGCGTGCGTAAATACTACGCGCCACTCCAACGTCAGTGGTTCCTTTGATAATGGCCCGGCCGTCGGGGAAGACGGTCAATTCATACGGATCGATTTCCATGCGCAGCGCAAATTCGTTCGACCGCACCGGCGCGAGCGCTCCCAGGCGTTTTGCCAAGTCCGGCAAGTCCACGGGTTTCGAACGCTCATGAATCTGCACGGCATTGCGTCCACACAAACTCACCGGAGCGCGGCGGGAGCCATCCAGATATTCAAAGCGCCGCTGGCCGCAGCAGGGGCACGCCGGATCGCGCCCGGTTGCCGCGATCTGCCGGACGGTGCCTTGCCACACATCCATCGTCGTGATGCGCGCGTTCACGGCCTGTGTGCCGGCCACCAGCATTTTCAGCGCATCGGCAACCTGCAGTGCGGCGATGGATGCGGTGACCGAAGCCAACACGCCTTCCGTCTCACAAGTGGGCTGCGCGCCCCGCGGCGGCTCCGGATATACGCAGCGGAAACACGCGGTGTGGCCCGGCACAATTGCCATCTTGATGCCGTAGCTGCCCACGGCAGCGCCATAGATCCATGGGATGTTGGCGGACACTGCCGCGTCGTTGATCAGAAAACGGGTCTCAAAATTGTCGGTACCATCCACAATCAGATCGATCTCTTCGAAGAGGTCTTCCGCGTTGGCGGGCGTGAGATCGGCGACGATGGGGTCCAGTTCCACTTCTGAGTTGACGCGCGCCAGCCGCCGGGCGGCGGCGATGGCCTTCGGTAATGCTTCCGCGGCATCAGACTCCTCAAATAAGAACTGCCGCTGCAGGTTGGATGCTTCCACAAAATCGCGGTCAATGATGCGCAAACGTCCCACGCCCGCGCGCGTGAGCGCTTCGGCCTGGACGGTTCCGAGCGCCCCGCAGCCCACGATGGCGATCCTGGCCGCGCGGATCCGGCGTTGCCCCTCTTCGCCGACGGGCGCGAAACGGATCTGACGGGAGTAACGGGATTCGGCGGCGCGCATCTTAAATATAGGGCCACGGAACGGCGCAGACAGCCCACTCACGATGGTATCAGGACAGTGTTGATTGGGCGTATGGTCCACGTCAGTAAGTTATCATTATGGGCAGTGCGATCGCCGGTGTTGTTGCTTGCCACACTCATGCTCGCCAGCGCCGTGTTGGGTCAAGTCGCCCCGCCGGACGCATCCGCGAGCGTCGAGGGCCGCATCATCGCGCGCATCGAATTCCAACCTCCCAATCAACCGCTTCCCCGCGACGAACTCGACCGTCTGCTGCCCTTGAAGCAAGGTGCGCCACTCACCGCGGAGGACACGCGCGCGGCGTTGCGCAAGCTGTATGAAACCGGGCACTACACAGACGTTGTCATCTCGGCGGAACCCGCGGCGGAGGCGGTGACCGTGCGCATTTCCACCGAACGCGCGTACTTTTTGCAAGGCGTCACGCTCGATGGCGCTTCCGATCCCCCCAACCGCAATCAATTAATCAGCGCCTCAAAGTTGGAACTTGGCACTCCATTTAATGAGCGCGACGTCTTGCAGGCCATCCAGAACATGCAGGAACGCACGGTCGCCAACGGCCTGTTTCACGCCATGATCGAACCGCTGGTACGCCGCAATCCGGACACCGGAGAGGCGGATGTCCATTTCGAAGTGGATGCGGGCAAGCGGGCGCGTTTCAAAGGTGCGCAAGTGCGCGGAAATACTTTGCATCCCGTGGAAAAGATCGCCGATATCACCGGGTGGCAGCGCGGGCTGGGTTTCATCCCATTTCCCGGCTGGCACGATATGACCGAGAGCCGCGTGCAAACCGGAATCGAGCGGGTGCGGCAACTATTTCTTCGCGAAAACCGCCTGCAAGCGCGCGTCACGCTGGAAAATCTGAACTATGACGGAGCCACCAACACGGTGACGCCGACTCTCGTGATTGACGCGGGCCCCGTGATTGAAGTGCGCACGGAAGGGGCCAGCTTATCCCGCAGCCGTCTGCGGCAGCTCATCCCCATTTACGAGGAACGCACGGTAGACCGCGGCCTTCTGCTCGAAGGCAATCGCAATCTGATCGATTACTTTCAGTCACAGGGATATTTCGACGTGGCTTCCGATTTCGTCGAGGCTCCTGAAAGCAACGGCGTTCAGACCATCCAATACAACATCACTCGCAACGCCCGCCATAAGCTCGTGAACATCGAGATTACGGGCAACCAGTTCTTCGATGACGCGACGCTGCGGGAGCGGCTGAGCGTCCGCACAGCTTCCGTTCTGCGCTATCGTTACGGGCGTTATTCGGAAAAATTGCGGGACCAGGATCGCGAAAGCATTCGCGACCTGTATCGGGCCAATGGATATCGAGACGTGGTGGTCACGGCGATGACCGTGGACGACTTCAACGGCGAAAAAGACCATCTCGGCGTCCGATTCGAGGTCAAAGAGGGCGAACCCTGGTCGGTAGAAGCGTTGGATATCGAAGGCGTGGAGGAAGCTGATGCCGAGTATCTACGCGGCATCGTGCAAACCGCGCCAGGACAGTCCTTTAGTGAAACGAATGTGGCGGCGGACCGCGACGCCGTCCTTGCCTTCTATTTGAACAACGGTTATCCCGAAGCGACATTTGACTGGAGCCAGACTCCGGGCGATGCCGAACGCCGTGTGAAACTGCGCTATACCGTGCATCCGGGCGACCGCCAGTATGTGCGCGACGTGCTGATCCACGGACTGGAGACCACGCGCCGGGACTTGGTGACCAGCCGCATCGGACTGAATCCGGGCGACGCGGTTTCGCAGAGCCGGATTTCGGAGAGTCAGCGCAAGCTATACGATCTTGGGATCTTCGCGAAGGTGCAAACCGCGCTGCAAAACCCGGAGGGCGTGGAAGAGCGCAAGCACCTGTTGTTTCACTTCGACGAAGCCGCCAAGTATTCCTTCACCGCAGGCATTGGTGCGGAGCTCGCGCGCATCGGCGGCGGCGTTACGACCTTCGATTCCCCCGCGGGAACCACCGGCTTCAGCCCGCGCGTTTCGCTCGGCATCAGCCGCCTGAATCTGTTGGGTCTGGCGCATACCGCGAGCTTGCAGGGGCTGGTATCCACGCTGCAGCAGCGTGCGCTGAGCACGTATGTGATTCCGCAGCTGAGCGGGAATGAAAACCTGGCGCTTACTTTTTCCGCGATATTCGACACCTCGCGCGACGTGCGCACCTTCGCGGCCCGCCGCTGGGAAGGCTCTGGGCAGCTGTCGCAGCGTCTGTCGCGCGCGAACTCGCTGCAATACCGCTATACGTTCCGGCGATCGAGCATCGATGAGAACACGCTGAAAATTTCGCGAGAGCTCATCCCTCTGCTCTCTCAGCCGGTGCGCATCGGTCTGGTGGCGGTGACGCTGATCCAGGACCGCCGCGACAATCCCACGGATTCGCACCGCGGGATTTACAACACGATAGACACCGCCGTATCGCTGGGGCAACTGGGGTCGGAATCCGAATTCACGCGCCTGCTATTGCGCAATTCCACGTATCATCCGCTGGGAAAAGAGCTGACCCTCGCGCGGACGCTGCAGTTCGGTTACATGCAACGCATCTCCGGATTGCCGGAAATCCCGCTCGCGGAACGCTTCTTCGCGGGCGGTAATTCGTCGCAGCGCGCGTTTCCCGACAACCAGGCCGGGCCGCGCGACTTTACCACCGGCTTTCCACTGGGCGGCACCGCGATGCTATTTCATTCGACGGAATTCCGCTTCCCATTGTTCGGCGAAAATATAGGCGGCGTGTTGTTTCACGACATGGGCAACGTCTACACCAACATCCGAGAGTTGAGCTTCCGCTTCCGCCAGCGCAATATCGAAGATTTCGACTACATGGTTCATGGAGTCGGTTTCGGAATCCGGTATCGCACGCCGGTAGGGCCCATCCGCGTGGATTTCAGTTTCAGCCCGAACTCCCCACGCTTCTTTGGATTCCAGGGCACGCGCGATGAATTGCTGGCGGGCACGGGGACGCTTACCAACCAGCGCATCAATCAATTTCAATTCCATTTTTCGCTGGGGCAGACATTTTGATGAAGTGTGCCTTCACAGCTACGCTCGCGTTCCTGGCGCTTACCGCGCATGCGGAGACGCTGGATCGCATCGCGGTCACGGTTGGGAAGTACGTTATCGCCGAAAGCGAAATCATCCGCGATTTGCGCATCGCCGCGTTTTTAGACGGACGCACACCCGACTTGAGCGCTCCACGCAGGCGCGAGGCTGCGGGACGCCTGGTGGATCAATACCTGCTGCTCGAAGACGCCGGGCAATCGCGCATTCCGGCCCCCACCGAAGCGGACATAAATTCCATGGTCGAGCCTCTGAGGGGGCGGTACGCATCAGTCCAGGAGTATCAGGCTGCGCTCAAGAGCGCCGGCATTTCGGAAAAGGAGTTGCGCGAACATCTGGCCGCGGGCCTGCGGATGCTCCGCTACACCGACCTGCGCTTCCGTCCGGAAGTGCAGTACACGGAACAGGACCTGCGCGAATTTCAAACCTCGCTCGCGCGCGGCGCCACCCCTGCGCCGGATTTCGAACAGAATCGTCTCCAGTTGGAGAAACTGTACGTGGATCAGCGCTTGATGCAGGCGCTGGATAGCTGGCTTGAAATGGTGCGCCATAGCGCGCGCGTGGTTTATCGAGAGGCGGCTTTCCAATGAATCGCCTTCGCACCAATACCGTTCGTTTGCTTGTGGTGCTCTCGATTCTGTCCGTGGCCGCAATGGTGGCCGGCATACTGGTCTTGCGCAGCGGCTGGTTCCGCGAGCGCGTGCGCGAACGCATCATCGCGGAAATGGAACGTGCCACCGGAGGGCGGGCGGAACTCGGCTCGTTTAGCTTCGATTGGACTACTTTGGTCGCGACGGTTTCTCCGTTGGTTCTGCATGGAACCGAGTCTGCCGCGGAACCCCCGCTGCTGCGCATTGAATCCGTGACCGTGGGGCTGCGGCTGATTTCCATGCTGGAGCACAAGGTGGATCTGGCGTCCCTGCAAGTGCGGGAACCCCGTCTGCGCGTGGCGTTCTACGCGGATGGCACCAACAACTGGCCGACGCCGGCCCGGCCCGGGACCTCAAGCTGGGCGCGCAATCTGGTGAATCTGGCGGTACGGCGCTATGAAGTCCAGGACGGGTTTGCGGAATTCGACATCCGCAAAGTGCCGCTCAACATTCGCGGCGAAGATTTACGCCTGGCGATGGATTACGACGCGGCCGGACCGCGTTATCATGGGCAGCTTTCCTCACAACACCTGACCATAGCCTCCACCGCCGTGGGCCCTGCGCAATTCGCCGTGGACGGCACGTTCACTCTGGATGCCGAGCGTGTCACTTTCCCGCGCCTGCGTGTGACCACCGGAAAATCGAGCGCCGATCTGACGGGTGAATTAACCAACCTCCGCTTGCCCCAAAGCAAGTTCACGGTGAATGCGCGGGTAGCTGTAGCGGATGCGGTTTCGATGTTCTCATTGCCGGTCAACGGTACGGGCACGGCGACCTTCAACGGAGACATAGCGACATCGTTCGCCGGTGGATTTGATTTCACGCTGGCGGGCCGCGGCACTGCGCAAGGTGTGAGTTATGACTATCAGCGGTTACATATCGCGGACGCCACCGCCAGCGCGGCGGTCCACCTGACTCCGGAACGGCTCACGCTACGGAACCTTGACGCCTCGGCGTTAGGCGCGAATTTCACGGGACAAGCCGACATCACCGGGCGCAAGAACCTTCACATGGAAGGCAAGTTCGAAGGTCTCGGCGTGCGTGAAGCCGCGAACGTATTCACACCGCGTGCCATTGCGTGGAACGGCGTGATGTCCGGCGACGCAGTGATGGATGCCGTGTTTGGTGATCCAGCTACCCGCCTGCAAGCCTCGCTTACGATCTCCCGGCCCGCTTCCGCCAGCGATGGCATTCCGCTCGAAGGCGCGGTGGAGTTTGCCTACGATCAGCGCGCAGGCACGCTGCGCTTGGGTGCGGCCCACGTCGCCACCAGCGCCACCAGCCTTGATGTCTCAGGAAATCTTTCAGCCGCCGCCGGGCAAACGCTCGATGTGAAGGCGCGCTCCACAAATTTAGACGACCTGCTGCCTGCGCTGCTGCTGGTGGACCCCAACGCACCGGCAACTTTACCCGTAAAGCTGGATCGCGGGGAAGCCACGGCGAATGGGATCGTTTCCGGAACGCCGTCCGCGCCGCATTTTCGAGGTCAGATCGCGCTCACACGCCCTGTGGTGGAAGGACACGCCTTCTCCAGCATCACGAGTGACGTGGACGCGAGCATGGGAATGCTGGAACTGCGCCGTCTGGCAATCACACGTACGAGTGGCCTTTCCGTCAATGGAGACGTGACGGTGAGCGGTTGGACCACGGCTTCCCCTCTCACCGCGCAAATCAACATTCGCAACGCGCCTCTGGCGGAACTGGCCAAGGAGTTCGCGAACCTGTTGCCGCCCGATGTGACAAGCGCTGCCATCGCCGGGACCGCTTCCGCAACGCTGCGCGTGACGGGCACTCCACAGAATCCAGAAGGGGATGCCACCCTGAACATTACGCAGGCAGCGGCATTCGGGGAGCAATTTGAACGCGTACGCGGCAGTCTGCGATACGCCGTGCAGAATCTTCAATTCAATGGAATGGAATTGGACATGGCTCCAGGAAGAGTGCGTTTTTCCGGAACGTATGCGCACCCCGAAAACAACTGGCGCAGTGGGGATTTGCGGGCGGATGTAACCGTGGAGGCGTTGCCGTCTTCCCGCATGGCGATATGGCGGGACTCGCAAATGCACCGCGACACGCACTTGGATGGGCGCGTGGATAGCAAGGGCTCCTTCGCGCTTCGCGTGGACCCCGGAACATTCGCGTTGCGCTCGCTCACTGGAGATTCCACAGTGCGAGGAGTGACGCTGAACGGGGAATCGCTTGGCGATGTGACTTTGTCGGCCGAAAGCCGCGGCGTGGATCTCAATGTGCGTGCGACGGCGCAGATCCGCGGCGCCGCTTTGCAGGGTCAGGGAACGTGGCGGATGGAAGGCGAGTACCCGGGCTCCGGCACCGTGCGTCTGGCGCGCATGAATCTGGGATCCCTTTACGATCTGGCGATGCTCGGCGCCGGCGACGTGAAGCCGGCTCCTCCGCCGTTCGCGGGATCCCTGGAAGGCGCCGCGAAATTTACACTGGCTCTGCGCAATCCTTCCGCGTTTCAGGCGGAAGCCACGGTGGACAAAATAGAACTCAGCGCCAAGCCCACGCAAACGCTGCGGCTGAACGTGCAAGCGCAGGATGTGGTCATCCGCAACACGCAGCCCGTGGTCATCAACATCACTAAGAACGACGCGCGCATCCGTTCCGCTATTTTCACGGCGCGCGACACGAACCTGGAGGTGAGCGGCATCGTGCCTTTCACTTCCAACGGCGGAGCGGACCTGAGCGTCAAGGGCACGGTGAATCTGGCCGCGCTGCAATTGCTGAATGCCGATTTGCTGGCGCGCGGCACAGCGAACGTCTCCACGGCCATACGCGGCTCCTTGCGCAATCCTCAACTGACCGGCCGCCTGGATCTGAACGCGGCGTCTTTGTACCTGAACGATGTTCCCAACGGCCTGGATAATACCAGCGGCGTGATTGTGTTTGATCGCAATCGCGCCACCATTGAGCGGCTGACGGCGGATACCGGCGGCGGCACGGTTTCGCTCGGCGGCTTTCTGGAATTTGGCGAACCGCTGCTGTATCGATTGCGTGCTGAGGCGCGTCAAGTGCGCGTGCGCTACCCCGAGGACGTCAGCATGACGGTCAACGCACAACTCCAGTTGAATGGCACTGCCGAGGCCAGCACGCTCTCCGGCGCGCTCACGCTGAACCGCGCTGCAATCAGTGCAGGCGCGGATCTGGGGCGCGTGCTGGCGCAGGGCTCGCAGCCTACAGTGTCCGTGGATGAACCCAATGAATACCTGCGCGGTGTGCGGCTGGATGTGCGCGTGGAAAGCTCGCCTTCCTTTGAATTTGAGACTTCGTTGACGCGCAATGTGCAGGCGAATGTGGATTTGCGCCTGCGCGGCACGCCGGACCGTCCGGTGTTGAACGGCGATATTTCCGTGAATTCCGGCGAGGTGCAGATTTTCGGCAACCGTTATACGGTGAACCGTGGGGACATCCAGTTCGTGAATCCTGTCCGCATCGAACCCACATTCGACGTGAACTTGGAAACCAAGGCGCGTGGAATTATCGTCAACGTGGGCCTCTCGGGAACGCCGCAGCGTTTGAACGTGACGTACAGTTCCGATCCGCCTCTGCAATCGCGCGAAATCATCGCCCTGCTCGCGGTAGGCCGCGACCCGTCCGCCGCCTCCAGCGCCGCCGCGAATCAATTGAATGCTAGCGCTTCGAGCTTTAGCGATGCCGGAGGCCTGCTGGGCGAAGCCGTCTCGCAACAGCTTTCCAACCGCCTGCAGCGTTTCTTTGGAGCCAGCCGAGTGAAGATCGATCCGACGATGACCGGCATCGATAGCCTTCCGCAAGCCCGCCTGACGCTGGAACAGCAAGTCTCACGCGATATCACGCTCACCTACATCACCAATCTAAACCGTACTCAGGAACAGATCGTCCGCATGCAGTGGGATTTGAGCCCGCAATGGTCCGCAATCGCTGTGCGTAAGGCCAACGGATTATTCGGCGTGGATTTTCAGTACAGGAAGAGGTTCAAGTAGATTATCCCCGAGTGGGCTCGTCGCCCTTGGCTGAAGTTAGCTGGCCCCCCCGTTGGGCTAGACTGGCTGGTGACAAGGAGATCCAAATGCGCCTGCCTCACCGTTTGACTGCCGTCGCCGCTCCCGCACTTCTCTCGGTGGCTTATGCGATGGCTGCTCCATCTTGTGAAAGCCTCACGCAATTCTCGCTGCCACAAACGATGATGACCGCGACTTCCGTCACCCCCGGCGCGTTCACGCCTCCGGCTGGATTTTCGTTGAACATTCAGCCGGGCGATGTCGCTTACAAAGACATGCCCGCGTTCTGCCGCGTTGCGGCGACGCTGCGGCCTACCAGCGACTCGGTGATCAAGATCGAAGTCTGGATGCCTCCCGCAGCGGCATGGAACGGCAAATTCATGGCGGTGGGCAACGGCGGACAGGCCGGACAGATTTATTACCACAAGATGGGTCTTCCGCTAAGCCTGGGCTACGCCGTCGCGTCCACGGATACGGGTCACGAAGGAACCAGCGACGACGGCAGCTACGCACTGGGCCACCCTGAAAAAGTGATCGACTTCGGCTATCGCGCGGTTCACGAAATGGTGTTGAAGTCCAAGGCGGTGATCGCGAAATATTACGAGAAAAATGCCAGGCTTTCCTACTGGAATGGATGCTCCACTGGCGGGCGGCAGGGGCTGGAAGATTTGCAGCGCTACCCGAATGATTTCGATGGCGTGATCGCCGGAGCCCCCGCCAACAATCCGCGCAACGCCGCGCAAAGTATGTGGATCGCGCAAGCCGTCCACAAGGACGAAGCGAGCTACATCCCGTCCGCCAAGTATTCGATCATCCACCGCGCGGTCCAGCAGGCGTGCGACGCCAATGACGGAGTGAAGGACGGCGTGCTGGAAGATCCCACGCGCTGTAAATTCGATCCGCAGGTGATCGCATGCAAGGGCGCGGATGCGCCGGACTGTTTGAATGTCGCGCAAGTGGAATCCGCGCGCAAGATTTATGGCGGACCGGTGCATCCCAGGACGAACGAACAGCTTTTCCCCGGCTTCGAACCCGGCAGCGAACTGGGTTGGGGATTCGCGGCGGGTCCGGAGCCCGCAAAGTTGACGATGACCGGACTCCGCAACCGCGTGTTCAAGAATCCCAATTGGGATTACAAGAGTTTTGATTTCGACCGCGACGTCGCTCTGCTGGATCGCGAGAGCGAAATGATCACCGCCATGGACGCGAATCTGAAACCTTTCTTCAGCCACGGTGGGAAGCTGCTGCAATACCACGGCTGGACGGACAACCTGATCGCGCCTCGCAACAGCGTCAATTACTACAAACGGGTCGCGGACACGCTGGGCGGTGCGAGCAAAGTGAATGACTCCTACCGCCTTTTCATGGTTCCCGGCATGGCGCACTGCCGCGGAGGCGAAGGCACGGATCGCTTCGATGCCATTGCGGCCCTGGAGCAGTGGGTGGAAAAAGGGAAGGCGCCGGATTCCATCACGGCCTCGCGCTACGCGGGCGAGAAAGTGGAACGCACCCGGCCTCTCTGCCCCTATCCGCAGACCGCCGTTTACAAAGGCACGGGAAGCACCGACGACGCGGTGAATTTTGCCTGCAGGGCGCAATAGCGGGTTGCATTCACGAGCCTGTTACTCAGGTTAATCCGATACTTTTCAGGCTGAAACGCGTGGCGGCGTCTCTGCGTTTGGACCGCACTCTATATAAATCAAATCCTGGAGGATGATTTATGTCCAAACTGCAAGGGTCCGTCGGCTTGGGCGCTCAGAATCTGCCCGTCGATGTTCACGCCGTTCAGGCGCTGCTGGTCCAAATCGGACTCCAACCCGGACCGGCGGACGGGGTGTGCCGCGAGCCGACCGTGGACGCGATCAAGCAGTTTCAGAGCGGCTTCATGGGCGTGCCCGACGGAGTGGTCAACGTAGGCGGTATCACATGGACCCGCTTGACGGGCGAGGCCGCGCCTGCCGACGTTACGGCTGTCGCGCCGCAATGGTCGGGCGATAGCTCCCAATGGACGCATGAGAAAAAGCTGTTGAGCCTGGAGCCCGCGTTCCGCGCGAAAATAGAGCAGGTGATCGCGGCGTTGAAAAATCAAGCATTCCAACCGAAGATCGTGTTCGGATGGCGCTCCGTCGCCGTGCAAAAGCAACTGTTCGACGAAAAGAAGACCAAGGTGCTGTTCAGTTTTCACAACGCGCAGCTCAAGGATGGAACGCCGAACGCGCTGGCAGTGGATATCATCGATACCCGCTGGGCCTGGTCGGATGCAGCGCAGGCCAACGGTTTCTGGAATGCGCTGGGGACCGCCGGGAAAGGCTTGGGCCTGGTGTGGGGAGGCGATTGGAATGATTTTCCGGACGTCGCTCACCTGCAGGGACGGCAGAACAGTGAACTGGCGCAGGTGAAAAAAGATAGCGGCCTGTCAGGAGCCTGATACGCAATCACTGCCCATCCGTTGGCTGGTTCTTGCAGGCCTTGCGAGCGCGGGCGCTTCCGCACAACCTTCTTTGACGCCCACGCGTTGGTTTGCAGTGGCCGCTTCCAACGCTAGCGTCTCGTCGATTGCGAAGGCGGCGGAAACGCTGCGCGTTGCTTGGCCCTCGGTCACCGTGGTGGCCAGTTCGGACTGTTCGAATCTGAGACCGGGCCTGTTTCTGGAGGCGGTCCCCGCAGGCGATGAACGGGAACGGCCGGCGGTATTGGCGAAGCTACGCGCTCAGGTCAAGGATGCGTACTTGCGTGAGTGCCGCGCCAAGCCGCATTCGCGCGTGCTACTCGGGTTACCCGCAGTCGATCCCTCCATTGCTCAAGTGCCCGCAAGCGCGGTCAACTGGACGGACATGGACCGCATCTCTACCGTGCATCGTCTCGCTGCCGGAGGGTATGTATGGGTTCGCCGCCGCTATGATCCCAAGCCGGAGGATCCCCGCGAAGGCCGCCGCGAGGAGGTGTGGTTCTTTGAATCCTCAGCCGAGTCCGCGCGCCAGATCGATGGCGATTGCACGGACCCTGCCTTTGCGCGGCGCGGCCCGCTGCTGGCGTTGAGCTGCGCCCGCGAGGCCGCAGCCGACCAGTTGCTTCACACGACAATGGCCTATCGCATCGGCCAGGCCAAGCCCTTGCGGAGCGTACCGCGATGCCGCGCTCCACGATTTCTCTCGGAGAGGGAATTTACGTGCCAGGAGGAATCGATGACGAACGCCGGCGAAATTCGTTTTACGCCCAAACGCGTCCGCGTCGATTGAATGGCAATTCTTTTATAATTTCGGCATGAACACTTGGATCGCCGGTTTCCTCACCGCCGCGTGTCTGTTCGCGCAGAATGACCGCGCCGACCTCACCTTGGTCAGCCGGATCAAAACCGAGGCCTTCGAGAATTCCAAGGTCATGGACACGCTCGGTTATCTCACCGATGTGTATGGACCCCGGCTAGCCGGCTCACCGGAATTCCGCGAGGCTGCCGATTGGACTGTGAAGCGCCTGCAAGGCTACGGCCTGGAAAACGTGCGGATCGAAAAATGGGGACCGTTCGGGCGCAGTTGGGCTCTGAAACAGTACTCCATCGAGATGACCGAGCCTCGCTACGCCGTGCTGGATGCCGCGCCCCTGGCGTGGTCGGACGTCACCAAAGGGACAGTGACCGCCGAGGCGATCTATGCGCCGTTCGGAAGCGCGCAGCAGTCCCTGGACCCCAAGAAGGCAGCGGATGAACTGGATCGCTATATCGCGCAATGGAAGGGGAAGCTCAAAGGGAAGGTCGTCCTGATGACGCGAATGCGGGATTTGACGCCGGACACGCAGGTTCCGTTCACCCGCTTGACCGATAAAGATCTAAGCGACCGCGCGGCCGCCCCAGAGCCTGTCGCAAAGCTTTCCGAAATACTGAAGCTCGAAATTCCGGACGATCCGGAGGAAGAGCGCAAGCTGATGCGCAGCCTGCCTCCCGGAGTGCTGGATCAGATTTTCGATGAGCGGCAAAAAATCGCCGCGCGGCGCGCAAAGTTCTTTCACGATGAAGGCGTGGCCGCACTTCTCAACACCAGCGCGGCATCGTCACAGGGCCTGATTTTCGCGCAAGGCGCGGGCTCACGTCTGGCCAAAGACACGCTACCGCCCGCCACTTTCGTAGTCACACGTGAGCAGTATAACCGCATGGTGCGCCTGCTGGAGAAGAAGCTCTCGGTCAAGCTGCGCATGCAATTGCAGGCCGATATCTCGGCGCGCGATGAAGATACTTACAACGTGGTCGGCGAGCTGCCGGGCGGCGCGAAGAAAGATGAAGTCGTCATGATCGGAGCGCACCTGGATTCATGGCACTCCGGTACCGGCGCGACCGACAACGCCGCGGGCAGCGCCGTAATGATTGAGGTGATGCGCATTTTGAAAACCCTCAACCTGAAGCTGGACCGCACCGTGCGCATCGCGTTATGGAGCGGCGAAGAACAGGGACTGCTTGGCTCCAAGGCGTACGTGAAAGAGCATTTCGGCGATCCAGACAGCATGCGGCTCACTGACGCGCATGCCAAGCTCGCGGGCTATTTCAACCTTGATAACGGCACGGGCAGGATCCGCGGCGTGTATTTACAGGGTAATGACGCGATGCGCCCGGTGTTTGAACAATGGCTCGCGCCGTTCCGCGATCAGGGAGTGAGTACCATTTCGATCCGCAACACCGGCGGGACTGATCACCTGTCGTTCGATGAAGTGGGGCTGCCGGGCTTCCAGTTTATCCAGGACCCCGCAGATTACAGCACTCTGACGCACCATTCGCAGGTGGACACGCTCGATCACATTCAGGCTCCGGATATGATGCAGGCCGCAGCCGTGATTGCGACGGTGGTCTACAACGCGGCGAATCGCGCGGAAATGCTGCCGAGGAAGCCCCTGCCGAAACCGGCGGTGAAAGTGAAGAACTTAGAGTAGGGCGGACGCCCTCGCCCGCGCCGGACCCCCTGGTCCGGCTTTATGGACGCAACATTTAAAGGCGGACGGGGGCGTCCGCCGCGGGCCAGGGGGCCCGCCCCACTGAACGCTAACGCGAAAGGGCCTGCCGCAGAGCGCTCAGGCCATTCTTCTTTTCCGTGGACTTGGTCTTTGTGACCGCAGGGACCTTGCCACCGAAGAGAGTCAGATCCACGGCATCGGCCATTGCTTTGTAGCCCATGTCGCCTGGATGCAGGTGATCGCCGCTATCGTATTCGGGTTTGAATCGCAGCGGGTGCTGCGGATCGCTGACGGCCTTCTCGAAATCCACCACCGCGTCGAAGGTGCCGCTGGTGCGTATCCACGTGTTCACTGTCTGGCGCACTTGCTCTCCGGCTTCGCTATAGTAGGCCGCTCCTTCGTAGGGTGTCAGCGTCGCGCCCATTACTTTTATGCCGTGGATGTGCGCGCGCTCCGCCATCTGGCGCAACCCCGCGATGAGTTCATCGGCGGTGATGACGTTGGCAGGGTCGGCGTTGACACGCGTGCCCTGCCCGATGTCATTGATGCCTTCCAAGAGCATGAGCCACTTCACGCCGGACGTACCCAGCACGTCGCGATCAAAACGGGCCAGCGCGTTGGCGCCCGTGCCGTCTCGCAATACACGGTTTCCGCCAATGCCCCGGTTTACCACGGCGATATTCGCGGTGGCCGCGTTAGCATGCAGACGCGGCGCCAGCAGGCTGGGCCAGCTATGATCCGTATCCGGCGTGGAACGCGCGCCATCCGTGATGGAATCGCCGAACGCCACAATGGCCGCGGCGGCACGCGGTGCGGCGACGTCAATTCCGGAAAGCCAGTACCAGGATTGCGAAATGACAGCGTCCGCAACGGTGGCCTTACCCGAAAAATCTCCTTGCGGGGAAATATAAGTGGTATGCAATCCGGCGCGATGCAGGGTGGGTTGTGCGGCGTCTCCCGGAATGTAAACGCTGACCGCCACGTCCGCCAGCGCGGGGACTTCCAGATCCACCGTATCGCTCACGACGGAGGCACCTACAGGAAGAGTGATCGAACTCTTGCCGCCGAAGGTCAGCGGGCGGTCCGAGCCCTCCACGATCGCGGAGCCTTTCGCGTGTAGTGCGGCGTGCGCCGAACCGATGGTAATCGCCGATGCTCCAAACGCATTGGAAAAATGCACTCGCACTTTGCGTCCGGCGATGGTCACCGGCACCATCATGCGCACGGTCTGATTGTGAAAGTTGCTCATCACGACCGGCGGAGTGGGTGCGGCCGGCGCACCGGGCGGTGGTGGTGGCGGCGCGGGAACCGCCACGTATTGCTGCATCGCGGCGCCCCACGTGGCCACCCAATGTTCATCGGCGGATTGCGCGAATAGCGAGACGGCCAGCAGGACTGGACTTAAGAAAATCAGGGAGCGGGGGACGATCATGTGTTTTACCTCCACGTTTATCAGCTTCGCATAACGCGTGGCGATAACCCATGAATTTCCCACGCGGGTCCGCGATTAATCTTCCTGCAACACGATCTGTTTGCTGGCGTCGATTTTCAGGAATAGTAGTGCCGCCAGCACGCACAGCCCCACCGTAATGAAGAACGGCGCGTTCCATCCGTAGCCACGGACCAGATAAGTGACCACGATGGCGGAGATCGCGCCGCCGATGTTGCCCAGGGTGTTCATCACTGCCGAAACCGATCCTGCGTAATCGCCGCCGATATCGAGCGGTATGGCCCAAGAGATTCCGACCGTCCATTCCAGCCCGAAGAACGCTAGGCAATAGAACGCCACGGACGTTTGCGGATCGGAGGCCAGCGCCGCGGGCACCGTAGCCGCTCCGGAAAGCACGAATCCCGCGATGGCCACCCAGCGGCGCGAGAAATTCACATTACCGGTTTTGCGAAGGACGTGATCGGAGAACCATCCGCCGGCCAGATCGCCCAACGTTCCGGCAAACAACGGCAGGCTTGCGTACACACCCATGGCGGCCAGCGTCATGCCGCGCGAATCGCGCAAGTAAGTTGGAAACCAGTCGTTGTAGACGTTGAGGTTGAAGTTGTAGCAGAAGTACATTACTGCCAGGATCCACAGGTTGCCATGCCGGAGAATCTTGCGCCACGGTACCGAGCCTGGACGTTTGCGGCCGGGACCGATCAGTTCGCGTTCGGCGTCATTCACGCCGGCGTGTTCCTGCGGCGTGTCTCGGTAATACCAAAACCAGGCCACCGCCCATAGAAGCCCCAGCACGCCAAAACAAACGAACGCGGCGCGCCAGCCGAATTTGGCGATCAGCACTACGACGATGGGGGGCGTCAGCGCGGCGCCCAAACGCGAGCCTGCGTGCGTAACGCCTTGCGCGAAGCCGCGCTCGGTAGGCCGCATCCATCGCGACAAAGAACGGGTTGCGATGGGAAACGCTCCGGCTTCGCCCAATCCGAAAAACACCTGGATGGTCAGCATCGAGACGGCGTTCCAGGCCATGGCGGTGAGTCCGGTGAAGACACTCCACCAGGTGACGATCATCGTCAGCGCGCGCCGCGCGCCCAGCGTGTCGCCCAGCCATCCACCGGGAATCTGGAACAGAGCGTAGGCGATGCGGAAGCCGAAGGTGATCCAGCCCATCATGACCAGCGAGATGCCCAGCTCATCGCGAATCACCGGCCGCGCGACGGCCAGGACCTGCCGGTCCATGTAAGTGATGGCGTAAGCAAGCACCGTCAGCCCCAGCACGATGTGCCGCACGTGGGTTGGCCGCTGCCGCGGATTTTGCGCCTGCCCTGTCGGCGTCTGAGTTGTATTCACCGGTTGCATGGAAGTGCCTTCGAGTGATGATAGCACCGGCTGTGGGGCAGAATGGGATTCTGCGCGGCGTTGGTACCGCCGCTGATTTGAGACGCTACTGACCATGGGCGATTTTCAATCGCCCGCGACTTGACAAGCCGCCCCACTTGGTTCGCGTATAGGCGATGCGGAATCCATGACGCTCGGCATTGCGTTGGGATGCACTGCCGGGTTCGGCGCACATCATTGCCACGTCGCAACCTGCCTGAGACGCGTGACGGAGGCGCGCGTGGAGCAACGCCAGTTGGGCTCCATTGCGGCGCGCCGCAGGCACAGTACAAGCGCCTGCCATCAAGGCGACTCGATGATTGATACTCAATCCCGCACAGGCCACTGGAGTACCGCCAAGTTCCGCCAGGAACAAGACGGAGTCGTCCTTGTTCGCGATCACCTCAGTCATGCCGCGCAGGAAGTCGCGAAGCTCCGGCGTTTCGCCCCAGCCTTCGGCGGCGAGCTCTGCATAAAGCCGTCGTTCGTCCGGCTGAGCGATGCGGGCAGACACCACAGCTCCGGCACGGGAGAATTTATCGGCCGCGTCTAAGGGGCGATACAACACGCTCGACATCTCGACCGGCTGGTATCCTCGCTTGACCAGTTGTGCGGTCAACGGCACTCCTGCCAACGGGCAGACTTCGTGAAATACCGTAGCGCCGCGATCCTGGAAGAACGCTTCGATGCGTTCGAGGTCGGGTTCCTCGCCGTTCATGCCGAGTCCGAAGGTCTGAGTGATCGGCGAATCGACGCCGTCGAACATCACGTACGCGCCGGAGATCTGCGTCCACGATGCACCGGAATCAGGAGCAATCCGCGCCCGAGCTTCCACGAATTGCGCGCCGCTCAGGCCTTCGGCGGCTTCCAGGCGGCGTGCTAGGGCGAGATCCGCGAACATGTTCCAGCGCAATTCCTCCACCCCACGCTACACTAGATATATCCCCGCGGTTCGCTTCTGCCGTTTCGGCTCCGGCTTTTCGCGACTCTTTTACAATTATGAACCTGAAGATTCTGATCCTGCCTGGCGACGGCATCGGCACGGAAGTGACCAGCGCGGCCCTCGAGGTTCTGCGCGCCGTTGCGAAGAAGTTTGGACACACGCTGGAATTGAGCGAAGGCCTGATTGGCGGCATTGCCATTCACAAGACGGGTGCCCCGCTTCCCAAAGACACGCTGGAGAAAGCTCTGGCCGCCGACGCCACGCTGATGGGCGCGGTTGGGCTGCCGGAATTCGACAACGTCCCGCCCGCACAGCGTCCCGAGCGCGGTTTGCTCGAGATCCGCTCTGCGATGGACGTGTTTGCGAATCTGCGGCCGGTCCGCACCTATCCCGAACTGATTGAGTCTTCGCCGCTGAAGAATCACATTGTCGAAGGCACCGACATGATTATCGTCCGCGAGTTGACGGGCGGCTTATATTTCGGAACGCCTCGTGGAATCGAAGGCGACCGCGCGTTCAACACCATGGCCTACACGCGCGCGGAAATCGAGCGCGTGGCGCATGTAGCGTTCAAGCTGGCGGCGAACCGGCGCAAGAAGGTGACCAGCGTGGATAAATCGAATGTGCTGGAAGTCTCCACGCTCTGGCGCAAAGTGGTGACGGAAGTCAGCGCGCAATATCCGGACATCACGCTGGAGCACATGATCGTGGATAACACTGCCATGCAGATGGTGCTGCGGCCCACGCAATTCGACGTGATGCTGACCGAAAACACGTTTGGCGATATCCTGAGCGATGTCGGCGGCATTCTGGCGGGCTCGATCGGCATGTTGCCCTCGGCTTCGCTGGGTGCGACCAGGGGGCTGTATGAGCCGGTGCACGGCTCCGCGCCGGACATTGCGGGACAGAACAAGGCGAATCCGCTGGGCGCGATCGGCAGCGTCGCAGCGATGCTGGAGTACTCGTTCAAGTTGATGGACGAAGCCAACGCCGTGAATGCGGCGATCGGCAAAGTGCTGGCGTCCGGGCGAGTGACCGCGGATCTGAGACCGAAGGGGACGCCGGCCACCACGGAGCAGGTAGGCAAGGCAGTCAGCGAGGCGTTATGAGCACAAACGGAAAACCGCGCACAACCGCGGAAAAGATCTGGGACAACCATGTGGTGGCGGAACGGCCCGGCGCTCCGTCGCTGATTTACATCGACCTGCACCTGTGCCATGAGGTGACCACTCCGCAGGCGTTTTCCATGCTGCGGTCGCGCGGGTTGAAGGTGCGGCGACCCGATTTGACAGTGGCCACGATGGATCATTCCACGCCGACCACATCGCGCGAATTGCCGTTGCTGATGGACCCCGCGGGCTCCGCGCAATTGCAGCAACTCGAAGACAACTGCAAGGAATTTGGCATCCGTCTTTACAATTTGAAGAGTGACCGGCAGGGCATTGTCCACGTGGTGGGGCCGGAACTCGGGTTCACACAGCCCGGCATGACCATCGTGTGTGGCGACAGTCACACGGCCACGCACGGGGCGTTCGGAGCACTGGCATTCGGCATCGGGACGAGCCAGGTGGGACACGTGCTGGCGACTCAGTGCCTTCTGCAAGCGCCCTCGAAGCCTTACGAAATCCGCGTGGAAGGCACGCTCAGGAACGGCGTGACCGCGAAGGACATTATTCTCGCGGTGATTGCGAAGATCGGCATCGGCGGCGGCACGGAGAGCGTGTTTGAGTACACGGGCTCGGCCATTCGGGCGCTTTCCATGGAAGAGCGGATGACCATCTGCAACATGTCGATCGAGGGCGGCGCGCGCGCGGGATTGGTTGCTCCCGATGACACGACGTATCAGTATGTGGCCGGGCGCGAATTCGCACCGAAGGGCCCTGCTTGGGATGCCGCGCTGGCGCGCTGGAAGCAGTTGCCCACCGATGAAGGCGCGGTGTATGCGAAGACGCTGACGCTGGATGCGAATCAGCTGGAGCCGATGATTACGTTCGGCACCAATCCCGGCATGGGCATTCCGGTCTCGGGCAAGATTCCGACTCCGGAATCAATGGTCGATTTGCAGGCTCGCGCCGATCTCGAAAAAGCGCTGAAGTACATGGACCTGCAACCCGGCAAGCCGATGGCGGGGCATCCGATCAATGTGGTGTTCGTGGGAAGCTGCACCAATTCGCGCATTTCGGATTTACGCGCGGCGGCCGCGATTATGAAGGGCCGGAAGGTGAGCCCCAACGTTCGCATGCTGGTGGTGCCTGGCTCCATGCAAGTGAAGGAGCAGGCCATCGCAGAGGGCCTGGACAAAGTGTTCCGCGAAGCCGGCGCGGAATTTCGCGAGGCGGGCTGTTCCATGTGCCTGGCCATGAACGGCGATCAACTGGAGCCGGGCGAGTACAGCGTCTCCACCAGCAACCGCAATTTTGAAGGACGCCAGGGCAAAGGCGGGCGCACCTTTTTGGCGAGTCCGCAGACGGCCGCCGCGAGCGCCGTGACCGGAGTGGTGACCGATGCGAGGAGCCTCTAAATGCCAATCCCCAAAATCCAGACCATTGAGAGCAAGACCGTTGTGATCCCCATCGAGAACATCGATACCGACCAGATCATTCCCGCGCGTTTTTTGAAGACGACGTCGATGGCGGGCCTGGGCGATGGTTTGTTCTGCGACTGGCGCTATAACGCCGATGGCTCACCAAAAGCCGATTTCGTGTTGAATCAACCGCAAGCGCAAGGTGCGGAGATTTTGGTCGCGGGCGATAACTTCGGTTGCGGCAGTTCGCGCGAGCACGCTCCGTGGGCGCTAACGCAGTATGGGTTTAAAGCGGTGATCAGTTCGTCCTTCGCGGACATTTTCCGCGGGAATGCGCTGAAGAATGGGTTGCTGCCGGTGATCGTTCCTCAGGACATTCACTCCGAGTTGCTGCGATGGCCGGGGATTAAGGTAAAAATTGACCTCGCCTCGCAAACGGTGACGCTGCCGGGTGGACGGACGGTGGAATTCCCAATCGATCCGTTCGCCAAGCACTGTTTGCTTGAGGGCGTGGATGAGCTGGGTTATATCCAGCAGCAGGAAGAAGCCATCGCGGCTTACGAAGCGAAGCGGCCTTGAAGTCACTTTTTGTGAATTCGTGCGAGAATAAAGCCGTCGGGCGCGCACTATTCGCTGAGGTGCGCAGTGTCATGACGAACCAACAGCTTTATCTTTCGCTCGGGATTCCGATGTTGGTCAACACCGTGCTATTCGGCATCTTGGTGGCGCACGTGAACACAAAATTTGAAGCCGTTGATCAGCGATTCCGATCGATGGAGCAACGCTTTGACAAGCGCTTCGACGACCTTCGGGACTTGTGGCGGGCTGAACTCCGGCGTGTGGAAGAAGTGCTAGACGCCCGGTTGAAGCATTTGGAAGAGCGCTGAGCGGGTCACGGTAGCTTTACGTCAATTAATTCTTTCATTTTCTGCTGGTTGCGTTGTTGTAGATCGCGGCACGGCTATCAACAACCAGCAGCATGGAGCCGTGAAACGCTACATCCGGGAAATTCTCAATGACATTCAGAGCCAACCCTCAACGCCACGTCGGCGATATAGACGCGCCGGTTTGATGACGCTACGCGATCAGCATGCGGGCGTGGCACGGCCCAGCAGCACTCTGCGGCGTGCGCCGGTGGCGGAGGGAAGATTGGCGGCGCGGCCTGCGGCGAATTCGTAGGCCAGCACGGCGAATGCGATGGCTTCCTTGGCGTCCGGGTCAATGCCGAATTCGGCGCTGGTGCACACACGCACTTCGGGCAGCAGGTTCGTTAAGCGGCGCAGCAGGAATTTGTTGTGGACTCCTCCGCCGGATACGATCAGCTCGCGGGCATTTCCGGCGGTTTGCATGATGCCGAGCACGATGGATTGCGCGGTGAACTCCGTGGCGGTCACGATCAGGTCTTCGGCGGAGATGCCGGTGGCCAGTAAACCGCCCACAAATTCCTGACCGAAGCGCTCGCGTCCGGTGGACTTCGGCGGTTTCAGAGTGAAATAGGGATCGCGGAGCATGGCCTCGAGAAGGCGCGCGTGAACCTTTCCGCTGCGGGCGATGGAGCCGTTGCGGTCGTATTGCTGCTTGCCTACGGTTGAGTGACGCACCAGCGCGTCGATCACCATGTTGCCGGGGCCGGTGTCGAATGCGACCACGTCGCTGGAATCCGCTGTGCGCGGGATGACGGTGATGTTGGCAATGCCGCCGATGTTGAGCGCGACGCGCGCGATGCGGCGGTCGCGGAACAACAAAGTATCGACGTACGGCACCAGCGGCGCGCCTTGACCACCGGCGGCGATGTCGCGTTCACGGAAGTTTGAGATGGTGGATACGCCGGTGCGTTCCGCTACTACGGAGGCGTCGCCGATTTGCAGTGTGCTGGCCACGCGATGATTCAGGTATTCGACCGGCGCGCCTTCGTGAAAAATCGTTTGCCCGTGCAGACCGATCAGCGACGGACGGTGCTCCTTCGACGCTTTGAGAATCGCTTCCGCGTAAAGCTCGCCGAGCAGGAAGTGAAGACGCGCGATGGTTGCGGTGTGCGTCATCGCGTTGGAGACCGCGAGCAGCGCTTCCCGGACGGCTTTGGGATAAGGCTCGGAATGAAACGCTAGCGGCTTGATGCGGTGGCGGGTTTTGGTCTGGCGGATGTCGACCAATGCTACGTCGATGCCATCGAGAGAGGTACCGCTCATCACTCCAGCGACGATCATCGTCCCAGATCCTTTTGTAGTTCGCTCAACACCTGCAACGCTTCGATGGGGCGGAGCTCGTCGAGTTTCAACGCGCGGATGCGGGCGGCGATCTGGCCGTTGACGGGTTCGAAGAGCTGGATTTGCAGCGGCCCGGGAGCTGCGCCGGAGAGTTCTTCCGTGACCGTGAGTTCCGCGGATTCGTGCGTCGCGAGGATCTGGCGCGCGCGTTCGATTACGCTCATCGGCAGGGCGGCCAGGCGAGCCACTTCGATTCCGTAGCTACGGTCGGCCGCGCCGGGTTCCACGCGGCGCAGGAAGAGAATCTGATCGCCGGATTCCTTCACGGATACATGCAAGTTGCGCACGCCTTCAAGCTGCGACGCAAGTTCGGTGAGTTCGTGATAGTGCGTGGCGAAGAGCGTCTTGGCACGGATGTTTTTATGGATGTGTTCGACAACCGCCCACGCCAGCGCCAAGCCGTCATAGGTGGAAGTGCCGCGGCCGATCTCATCCAGAACGATCAGACTGCGCGGCGTGGCGGTGTTAAGGATCACCGCGGTTTCGGTCATCTCCACCATGAACGTAGAGCGCCCGCGCGCCAGGTTATCGGCAGCGCCGATGCGGGTGAACACGCGGTCCACGATGGGCAACCGTGCGGATTCGGCGGGAACGAAGGAACCGGTTTGAGCCAGGATCGAAAGCAGCGCGGCCTGCCGCAGGTACGTGGATTTACCGCCCATGTTGGGGCCGGTGATCACGGCAATGAATTGCTTCTCGGGGTGGAAATAGATGTCGTTCGGGATGAAGCGCTGCGCGTCTTTCTCGGTGAGCTTCTCAATCACCGGGTGGCGGCTGGCGACGACTTTCATCTCACCGTCTCCGGAGAATCGCGGACGTGTGTAGCGATTTTCAACGGCCACTTCGGCGAGCGCCACTGTTGCGTCGAGTTCCGCGATGGCTGCTGCCGTGGCTTTGATACGTGCGGCGTGTCCGGCGGCGAGCACTCTTAGTTGCTCAAAGAGTTCGCGCTCCAACGCCAGGATCTTTTCTTCGGCTTCGAGGATTTTGCCTTCCAGTTCTTTCAGCTCCGGAGTGGTGAAGCGCTCGGCGTTGACCAGGGTCTGCTTGCGCTCGTAATCCGGCGGCGCAAGGTGCATGTTGGCTTTGGAAATCTCAATGTAATAGCCGAAGACGTTGTTGAAGCGGATTTTGAGGGACCCGATGTTGGTGCGGGTGCGCTCGCGCTGCTCGATTTGAGCGAGGTACGTTTTGCTGTTGCGCGAAATATCGCGCAGCTCATCGAGTCGGGGGTCAACGCCATCTCGGATGACACCGCCGTCGGATAGGAATGCAGGGGGCTCATCGGCCAGTGATGCCAGCACGCGATCGCGCACTTCGGCGATTTCATCCAGGCCCGCGTTGATGTCGTGTAAGCGTGCGCAATTCGTGTTCGCAAGGCGCTTCTTGAGGAATGGAACCACGGCGAGCGAATTCGCCAGCGCTGAGACGTCGCGCGGTCCGGCGGTGGCGATGCTGATTTTCGAAAGCAAACGCTCCATGTCAAGAATCCCAGCGAGATCTTTGCCGATCTCCGCACGCAGGATGGTCGCGCCGTAGAGTTCTTCCACGGCGTCGAGGCGGTTTTCAATCTCGGTGGCGTCAATCGAAGGCGCGAGCAGGCGGCGGCGCAGCAAGCGTCCCCCCATGCCGGTGCGCGTGCGGTCCAGAACGTAAAGCAGCGTGGAATCGCGGGATTCGCCTGCGTACAGCGGTTCCACCAGCTCAAGGTTTCGGACGGTGGTGGCGTCCAGCACTAACGCATCCGCACGATTGTAAAAGGAGGGCCGCTCCAGATGATCGAGTGAGGCGCGCTGTGTGTCTCTCAAGTAATGCAGGAGCGCCGCGCACGCACCGACCGCGAGCGGCCGGTTTTCCAGGCCACAACCGTCGAGCGACAAGAGGCGAAAATGATCGCACAAACTGCGGGAAGCGTAATCGGACCCAAAGACCCAGTCATCCACGTCCGTGCGCAGGCACGCGAACCGTTCCCGAGATGCAGCGGGCGCCAACACTTCCCTCACCGCCAGGGTTTCGAGCGCGGCGGGGACTTCGGCCAACTCGATTTCCGTGGCTCGGAACTCGCCGGTGGTCACATCCACGTAAGCGAAGCCGGCTCGCATATCGCGCGGCATCACCGCACCCAGGAAATTATTCTCGTGCGAGCGCAGGATGCTCGCGTTCATCGTCGTGCCCGGCGTGACGATGCGCGTCACTTCACGTTTGACCAATTTCGTGGCGGCGGTGGGCACTTCCATTTGGTCACAGATGGCTACGCGGTAACCTTTCTGCGTCAGGCGCGCGATGTAATTTTCGGCGGAGTGATAGGGAACGCCGCACATCGGAATGGCGTTGCCTTTTTCCTTGTTGCGGGCAGTGAGTGTGATTTCCAGCTCGCGCGCCGCCGTCACCGCATCCTCGAAAAACAATTCGTAAAAATCGCCAAGACGGAACATCAGCAGGGTGTTTGGCACTTGCTGCTTGATGCCGTGGTACTGGCGCATCAACGGAGTGGATGGAGGGGCGGACGCCTCTGTGGACATGAAACGTTCTATTATCCCGCAACCTGCGTGTTACACTCGGGCCTTTATGGCGAGCCCCCTCACACCCGCCCCACTTCGCGCCATTGGCCGCATCGGACTCACCGCGATTGCCATCAACGGCATGGTGGGAGCCGGCATCTTCGGATTGCCTGCTAACGTGGCGCAGTTGCTGGGGCCATCCAGTTTGCTCGCGTACCTGCTGGCGGGCGGCGCGGTCCTGCTGGTCGCGCTGTGTTTCGCGGAAGCGGGTAGCCAGTTCGATAGCTCCGGCGGTCCCTACCTTTACGCGCGCGAGGCGTTCGGACCATTCGCAGGATTTCAGGCGGGAATGCTGTTGACGCTTTCGCGCGTGGCCGGCGCGGCAGCCATCACAAACGCGTTTTCGTCCTATCTTGGTTTTCTCTGGCCCGCGGTGGCGGACGGGCCCGGCAGAGCGTTGTCCATCACCGTGGTGCTGGCTGCTTTGACATGGATTAACTGTCTGGGTATCCAGCCGGGTGTGCGCACCATCAATCTGCTTACATTCGGCAAACTGATCCCTTTGCTGATGTTTTGCGGCGTTGGATTTTTTTATGCCGATCCGCAGGCGGTATCGTTTGCGCTTCCCACGGCGCCCGGATCTCTGAAGCAAGCTACCTTGCTGTTGATTTACGCGTTTGGGGGTTTCGAATTCGCGGCGATCCCAAGTGAGGAAACCATCGATCCCAAGCGCGCACTACCCGTAGTGCTGACCGCGTCGGTGGCATTCGTGGTGCTGCTGTATCTCTCCATTCAGTTCGTGGCCATGGGAACGCTTCCAGGTCTGGCAAGCAGCGCCACTCCGCTCGCGTCCTCCGCGCAAATGTTTCTGGGACCGGCCGGTGGATTATTGCTGGTAGTGGGCGCGCTATTTTCCACCACCGGTACCAATAGCGCGGCGATTCTGATCGGGTCACGTATGTTGTACGCGCTGTCGCGTGGAGGTCTGCTTCCGCCCGTGATGGGCCGCTTGCATGAACGTTATCGGACTCCGGTGGTTTCCACGCTGTTGTTCGCCACGGTGGCGTGGGCGGCGGCGATCGCCGGATCATTCGCGCAGATGGCGGCGCTGGGCGCGCTGTCGCGGGTACTGTATTACACGACAACGTGTCTCGCGGTCCCGTTCCTGCGGCGCAAACTTCCGAGCGAGCAGCGCCGGTTTGAGCTACCCGGAGGCTGGGCGATTCCGGCGCTCGCGCTCTGCGTATGCGTCTGGCTTCTCAGCGGCAGCACGCTGGAACAAGCGCTGATCGCGGGAGGAACTCTGTTGGCCGGAGCGGTTCTCTACAAGTTATTCGCGATATACTAACGGCGTCGCAACCCCTTTGCGGAAGAGGTGCCCGATGAAAGCCAGATACTTCATTGCCATGATCGGATTTGCGCTGCCGTTCACTGTGTGGGCGCAGGCCGCGCCGCCCAAAGCGTGGACAGCTCCGCGCACTCCCGACGGCCAACCGGATTTGCAGGGCATCTGGACCAACGCCACCATCACGCCGTTTGAACGTCCCGTGGAACTCGCGAACAAGCCCTTCTGGACCGAACAGGAAGCCGCCATGCTGGAAGAGCGCGCCGCGGGAAACCGGGTGGAGCGTGCGCCTCAGCCGGGCGATCCGGGGACGTACAATCTCTCATGGACCGATTCGGGCACGAAGGTGGTCTCCACGCGCCAAACGTCGCTCGTGGTGGACCCTCCGAACGGACGTGTGCCGCTGAAGCCGTGGGCTGAGCAAACGCGCGATTACAATCTAGCGCACATCGGCGATTCCTATGTGCATCTTTCCACCTGGGACCGCTGCATCACGCGCGGCATGCCGGGCGGCATGTTCCCTGCCGGTTATAACAACGCATATCAGATTGTGCAGACGCCGGGCTATGTGACCATCCACTATGAAATGATTCACAACACGCGCATCATTCCCATCGATGGACGTCCGCACCTGCCGCCCAGCGTGCGCCTGTGGGATGGCGATGCGCGCGGACATTGGGAGGGAGACACGCTCGTGGTAGACACCACCAACTACAACGACAAGGGTATGATCGCCACCAGCGCGGCGACGCTGCGCATCCGCGGCGTTCCGCACAGCGATTCGCTCCACGTGGTGGAACGCTTCCGCCGCACAGGTCCTAACGAAATTCTCTGGGAAGCAGTGATTGAAGACGAGAAGGCGTATACCAGTCCGTGGAAGGTCTCCATTCCACTCACCAAGGAAAACGGCGACTATAAGTTGTACGAATACGCCTGTCACGAAGGAAACCAGGCCATGGAGAACATCCTGCGCGGCGGCCGTGTGAAGGACGCTGCGGGAAAATAGCAGGATTTTCCCGAAACGGCTCTTACTTCAAGCGTCGTCCTCCGATAAGGACACCGTTATGCGCGTGTGCATTGCTGTGCTCCTTTGCGTGGTCCCAAGCTTGGCCCAAGACTATACCTCGACGCTGCTTTCGCGGCATCTGTTGACCAACGACGGCGTGGTGCAGCTTGCCAAAGCGGGCTTCGATGAACTCTTCATCATCGAACGTATTAAGACGTCCCGCACACGGTTCGACACCAGCGTGGAAGGCCTTGTGGCTTTAAAACAAGCCGGAGTCAGCGAGGAGCTGATCCGCACCATGGCTCTTGAGGACCGCCGCAATTATCCCACTCCCTTATTGGGCGCACCTGGAACGGTGCAGCCGGCGCAGATCAGGGTGGAGAAACATTGGTGGGGCTTTCGCTGGAAGCGCGTCGAATGACCAACACCACTTCCACGGCAGGCTGAGTAGCGCCCTGCCATGCGGAAAACATCAGCCGCGCGGAGTGGCGGCCTGGCGGGAGGCCTTTCGGATCTACGTAAACTCGCACGAAATCCGCATCGAGCGCCGAGCCTTCACGCGGAGTGAATCCGCGTTCCGGGATGGCCGTGAGCCAGGCCGCGCTGCTGGTGATGGTGTAAATCAGCTTGGGCCATGTCGCGGAAACGCGTACCGTGTGCTCATTCGTGTCCTGAATCACGAGGGCTGCGGGACTTACGCTTAAAATGGGCGCGCCGCTCACCACCAGGAAGAAATGCTTCGCAGTCCACGTGCATCCATTTGAAACTCGCACGGCGATTTCCCAGGTTCCGGTATGGAGGGGTACACCCGAGATCGCTCCTAAGCGGGAAAACTGAATTCCTGGCGGTAATACGCCGGAGACAACCGCGTAACTCACGCCACCCAATGGACAGGCCCCACTGGAACGTATTTCGAGCGGTGGTGGCGCGTAAGGCTTATCCACCACGGCCCACGGCAATTCTTGCGTCACAAACTCGATATCAGCCGCAATACAAGGTAGTACGGAGAAGCCTAAGAGTACTGAAATCAGCGATCTTCTGAAGTGGACCATACAAACTCCCGATAGAACAGATAGTGTGTTCCGCACCCGAAAATTCTCCAGGAGAGTAGATCAGTGAGCACGGTCGCCGACCCGATAGCCTCGTCCCAGAATGAAAATGTTGTTCCTTCGTTGAATGCGCTGGCACAGCAGACCGCGCACGTGGACGCAGTGCAGAGTGAAGCTTCGCGCTTGCAAGACGGTGTAACGCCGCCCGTACCGGAATCCTTGACGGATCTGGGTATTCCTCCGGCAATCGTCGAGCAACTCATTTTGAAGCTTCTGTATTACCGCGGCGAATTGCTGGGACGCGAACTGGCCAAGCTGATGGGCGTCACATTCAGTCTGATCGACGATCTGCTTGAAGTATTCAAGCGCCAGCACTTCGTCGGAGTGAAGAAATCGCTGGGCATGGGAAACATGTCGGCAATCTTTGCACTCACCGAAGCCGGCCGCAGCATTACGCGCGAATTTCTGGAGAACAACCAGTACACCGGGCCGCTGCCAGTGCCTCTGTATCAATACACGGAAGTGGTGCGGCGGCAGAAACTGAAATCGAACTGGCTGAGTCCGGAGACACTCAAAGGGGCGTTCAAACATCTGGTGGTGGAGGCGGACATTCTCGCGCAGATCGGGCCCGCCGTGAACTCCAACAAGTCGTTCCTGATTTACGGGCAGCCGGGTAACGGCAAGACGGCGCTAGCGGAATCTTTGTTCCGCGTGGAGACTGAGCCGATCTACATGCCGTACGCGATCGAATGCCAGGGCAATATTATCCAGATGTACGACCCGATCTATCACCAGAAGATCGAGGACGAACAATCGGAACTTTCCGCGCTTGCTACGGAGTTGCCGTACGACGGGCGCTGGTTCAAATGTAAGCGTCCGTTCATCATCACCGGCGGCGAACTGGCGCTGGAGATGTTGGATCTGAGTTACAACGGAAACTCCAGAATCTACGACGCCCCGTTTCAACTCAAGGCCAATAACGGGATCTACCTGATCGACGACTTTGGACGGCAGAAGGCGAGTCCGGCGGAAATCTTAAACCGCTGGATCGTGCCGATGGAACGCCACGTGGATTATTTGAGCTTTAACGCAGGCGGCAAAATGACGGTGCCTTTTGAGGCGTTCCTGATTTTTTCCACCAACCTGCGGCCGGATCAACTGGGCGATGAAGCGTTCCTTCGCCGGATTCAATACAAGATGTTTTTGCGAAGCCCGCGGCAGGCGGAGTTCACCACAATCTTCACGCGCTATGCAGCCTCGCAAAAGCTGGAGTGTCCGGAAGGCCTGGTGGATACGTTCATTCAGAAGCACTACCTGAGCCGCAATGGAAAATTCCGACGCTGCCATCCGCGTGACGTGATTTCGCACGCGATTGACGTGATCAACTTTGAGAGCCTGCCCATGCGCTTGACCGAGGAAGTGCTGGATCAGGCATTCAACAGTTGCTTCGTCGAGAGCATGGACGTCAACGACTAGCTCTAGTAGTAGGTCAGCGTTTCAATCGCCGTTCCGGCATGGAACGTGTTGATCATCTGCATCTTCTTCAGATCCAAGACCGAGACGGTTCCGTCGCCGTGATTCGCCACCAACACAGTATTGCCGTCCGCCGCGAATGCGAACCCCATGGGATCTTTGCCGCACGGGATCGTGGTGGGCTCACCGTGGAGATTGGCTGCGTCGAAGACGCTGACTACATCCTCGGCGATGCTCATGGTCAATAACTTGCGGCCGTCAGGCGTGTAATACACTTTGTAGCCCTTGGTCTGGCCCTTGATGGGAATACGGTCGAGCACGACATCGGTCGCGGGGTCGATCACAATCATCGTGGCCGCAGTGGATTCCATGACGACCACATGCTTACCGTCGGGCGATACCGCGATGCCTTCGGTGCCGTTCGGCGCGGGGATGCGGGTGGCGATCTTGCGGGTCTTCAGATCGATCACGCTGATAAACGGCTTGTCGGTCTTGTTAGTGACGTAGATCTTGCTGGCATCGGGAAGAATGCCGATCCAATGCCCCGTGCCTTCGGTGTCCAGTTCCGCGGTTATTTTACGGGTCTTTGGATCGATAATCAGCACCTGGCGGTCCAGGTCGCAAGTGACATACAGCGTGCCTTTGCTATCGATCTGAATGCCGTGGGGCGCGCGGTGCGGTGCGATATCGATCAGTCCGGCGAGCTTCTTCGACTGCATGTCGACGATGGCGATTTCGTGGCCCGGATTGGGATTCTTGCCGTACACACCATCGCCGTAGATGGGGATGTACGCGGTCTTATGATCCGCCGTGAGAACGAAATCGTGCGGGTTCTTGGGAACGTCGAAGCTGGCTTGTTCTTTGAAAGTGGACGGATCGAAGAAGCGGATCTTCGCGCCGAATTTATCCACCATCATCACGCCCTTCGCGCCGGTGGGATGATTGGGCTCGACCGCTGCTGCCCATAACGTTAGCGCTACTAAGGCGCACCCGGATACAACCAAAGAAATTTTCTTCCACATAGCGTGTTCATTATAGCTTTGTGGGGCAGCTTGGTAAGCTGCGGGCGGTTGGCAACCGCCGCGCAGGATTGCCATCCTGCCCCACGGCGTTACCTGCGTGGGGAATCGTCGAACGTGATCTGGCGTGCTGCGAGATCGCGCACTGCGGCGATGAATTTCTGCGCTGCGCAGGGTTGCTGAGCTTTGAGACGCGCACCGCCGGTCAGGTAGGGAATGGTCAGATCGTCCGCCGGATCGGCTGCCTTAAGCCATACCGCTTCCACGGAGAGGGCGGGGATCACCAGCAGGCGCAATTCGAAGCGGCGAAGCTTGACCTGCGGAAGTGTGGCGGCTTTACGGATCGCGGTCCGCGCCCGGGTGACGTGCGGGCCTTGCGACACCGAAGTCATGCGCGGACCTTTGCGCGAAGACTCTCCGGACACATCGCACGAAACGTCGTGTCCCGCGATCGTGGCCATAAAGCGCCATAACTGGGGCTTCGCGGCGCGTACGCCTTTCGCTCCCGCCAGGGCCTTCAACTCAAGCGCGTACAGTTGCTGTGGATAAATTCGGTGCGCGAGGCCTTCAATCAGAGCGTCTCTGACTCGTTTTGAGGGGATTGGTTCCTGCAAAGGCATGGTTAAACCGGATAGGTATGGGTCCAGCGGCCTACGGCGCGGTACTGATGGACAAATGTCTGGTAGTCGATGGTGGAGGTGCCTTTACGCATCGGGTCTTCCACATCCACCTGCTTCGCGCCGTTATGCACGCGGTAGCCGGAGATCACCACGAAGTGCCCGCCGCCGCCGCGCCAACCGATGCGAGCGCAGATCGGGTGCTTTTTATCGATACGCCGTTGAACTTCTCTGAAACTGAGTGGACCTACTGTGGGATTGCCTTTCAACCTGCCCACCAGCGTGAGCGCGTCCTCCAGATAAAACAGTTGCGCGCACTTATGCGGAACGGGCTTGCTGCAGCAAACAGGCTGTTTCGTGACTTTCCTGGCGAGTCCGCATTGCCTCCATTCCGAATCGTGATCGAAAAAGCGATCAACGCTCACGGAAACGGCCGCCCAGCACCATACGCTGGTCATTTGTTTTTGCATCCGGAAAGAGAGCCTGGGCATATCTTCCTGCGGGGAGTGACTGGGCGCGCTAGAGTTACGGCGCGCCCGTTATTGTACAGCGGTTAATTACCGTTGCCGGGAGGCGGGGGCGGCGGAGGTCCTCCTCCACCTAAAACCTTCTTGGCGGCCTTTTTCTTCGCTGTTTTCTTTTTTACGGCTTTCTTCGGGGCCACTTTCTTTGCCGGGGCTTTCTTTTTCGCCGGGGCTTTTTTCTTCGTTGCCATTCTGTTTCTCCTTTTATCGGATCGGTCGAGATGCTAACAACTGCGAAAAACGGCGGTCCTCGTGGAGGTCCGCCAAATCGGGCCAGCGGCTCACTTCATGCAGGAGCCCTGCGGGCGAAGTACCCAGCACCGAAAGGGTTGCGTCCCTTTGTCCCAGCGCCTCGTACGTCAAAATTGTTGTCCATCTTGCGTCCATATCTTGGGGAGAAAGCTGTAATGCCTGCGCCGCCTCCGATTCGGCGCGATTGCGATTTCCCAAACTCGCCGCGAAATATGCAAGAAATGATCTTACATAACCGCTGCGAGGATTGCGAGCCATTTCCATTTCCGCCAGATCCAGACCGCGTTGCAACGCCGCGCGGGATTCCGCATGGCGCCCCAAACGGCGGTAGGCGATTCCCATATATAAGTATGCATTGTACATGCGCGGGTTGAGTTGCAGGGACTGCGCGAAGTAAGACAACGCCTCTGCGTCGTGCCCTTCATACATCAATGCCCCTCCTACGGAATGTATGGCGTTGGCGGTAGGTTGTAAAGCGATGGATTCACGCAGCTCCCGCACTGCGTCTTCAAAGCGGCCCATCTCCATATACGTGGCGGCCACGAAGTAATGCGCCGACGCTTCGGTGGGCGCCAGTTCGACGGTCTTGCGAATATAGGGAAGCGCCTGTGTGTAATCGGCTTGCCGGTAATACACGCCACCCAGTCCAAGGTGGTTGCGATGATCCAGCGGATTCGCGGCGACGGCTTTCTGATAGGCCGTCACGGACTGGTCGAGCTGATTGTTGAGAGCATACACCGAAGCCAAGCGTCTATATGTATCGCTATGGTTCAGATTCAGAGGACCTGGATCCAATTCCAATGCGCGCTGGTATTCGGCAACCGCCTGTTCGTAGAATCCGATGTAGGCCTTCTGCAAGCCCGCCATATTATGGACGGCTGCGAGATCGGGATTGATGCCCTCGGCTAGCCGCAGAGATTCTGCAGCGAGTTCGCGCCATTTCTGATCTTTAGTGACGAGAAACATCTTCCATTGCGCTTCAGCTAGGCCTGCTTGCGTGAGCGCGGAATCCGGGTCAGCTTCGGCCGCGCGCTGCAACAATGCTAAAGCCGTTTCCGCTTTTGAATCGAAGGCCAGGAGAGGAATGCCTTTCGCGTAATCCTCCTGCGCCGCTACACCGACTGGGGCCGCGGTTGCGAGCGGCATCAAATGCAAAGTCTGCGTGAGAAAACCCGCCATCGCGAAACCCGCCATCCGAACCTGTGCAGGCTTATAAGTGGCTTTCCATTCGGTTCGCTCTCCGGACCGGACATCGGTCAGAAACGCGTCTACCACGAGATTCCCGTCTTTACGATCCACGCGACCGTGCAACGTGTGCGTTGCGTCTAATGCGGTGCGCGCGGTCTCCGGAGTCAAAACATGTTTGCGCTGCGCTTCTTCAAAAGAGACATTTCGAAGTTCGATCTTGGAGGTGCCCTTCAATCGCGCTACCTGGGTAGCGGCGTCCTGTGCGACGCTTTGCGTGATGACGCCGGCATCGCCTTCAAACGGCAACACGGCGAGACGAAACGTTTGCTGTGGTCCTGTGGCGTTACGATAAGCGAGCACGCCGGAAAGCGCCGCGAGTGCCAGCGCCGCCGCGATCGAAGTGACCAGACGCCGCTTGGAACGCGGTTGTAGTGCCTGCCCCACGTCGGCGGCAGAGGAAAATCGCTTGGCGGGATCGGGATCGAGACACCGGGAAAGAATACGGTCCCAGCTCGGATCCACCGCCGGGGGCTTTCCGTTCAGCCGCTCCGGCCAGGAAACCTTGGACGCCGTCATCGTGGGCTCGGATTCCCGCAGTGCGAATGGGCGCCTGCCGGAGGCCAGTTCGTACAACAGCACTCCCAGCGCGTAGATGTCGCTGGAGACGGACGCCTTTTGGCCCCGCCATAATTCCGGTGCCATGTAATCCGGCGTACCGCCCTGCGCCGCTGACGCGAGGGTCTGCTGCGAGGCTTGCGGCCTCCGCGCCAGGCCGAAATCGGTGATCACCGCGCGAATGGAACCGTCGGTTGAGCGCGCCAGGATCACGTTGCCGCTCTTCAGATCTCCATGAATGACGTGATTGCGATGCGCTTCGGCCAGCCCGTCGCACAATTGAATGGCGATAGCGCGCGCTTCCTCAGGAGTAAGCCGCGTCTTGCCTTTCAAGCGCTCGGCCAGGGTCTCGCCTTCCAGATACTCCATGGTGAGGAAGTCGATATCGCCCTGCTGCGTGGAGGCGGTGTGAATCTCAAAAATCTTGCACACGTTGGGATGGCTGATCTCGCTGGCGTGCCGCACTTCCGGCGGCAGGCGTTTGCGGAATCCGGCCTTGGCACACTTGATGGCGATGCGGCGTTCCAGTTTCTGATCGAACGCTTCGTAGACGATGCCCATTCCGCCGCGCGCGATTTCACGCACAATGCGGAAGCGGTCCATCACCAGTTCACCGGCCTCGAAGGGATTTTCCGTTGCATTCAGGGAATACAGCGGTTGCAGCAAGAAGCCGTTCATGCGCCGTTCCCAGTTGACGTAATGCCACGTTTGATCGAACAGGGCAGGGTTGTCTCCGCAGGCGTTGCGGAGGTATGGTTCGCGCTCGGTGTCTGGTTGAGCCAGGGCAAGTTCCACCAGGTTCATCACCAGATCGTCGTCAAGCGGAGTATTTGAGCCGGCGCTAGGAATGGGCTGATTTTCCATGGCCAGACTCCGCGTGTTCGAAGAGCCATTGGCGGGCGTCGCTCCACATGCGCTGCATGGTGCGTAACTTCATACCCAGAACCTCGGCGGCTTCGTCGTCCGTAAGCCCCAGAAAATACTTGACTTCCACTAAGTTGCACCAATCCGGATGCTCTTGCGCCAGGCGATTCAGAAGGTGGTCGATAGTGAGCGCCAAGTCGATTTTTTCGGTCTCGGCAGGAAGGTAGTTTTCGATACCCTCCAACGCCACGAAGTCCGCATCGGGGCGTCCGCGGGCGTGGTCGATCAGATAACGTCTCATAATCCTACCTGCTATAGCGAAAAAATGCCGCCGACTCTGCCAATCTCGATTCTTGGCCGCCGTAAGGCGCAGGTAGATCTGATCCACCAGTTCGGTGGCTTGCAGGGAGTGGTCCTTCCGTTCGCCCGACATGAGATAGCGGGCTAGCCGGTGCAGGTCCGGTACTACCAGATCAAACAGTTCGTTTTCAGCGACTTGATCGCCATTTCGCCACTGTTGCAGCAGCCCCGTGATATCACTCGCGTTATCTGCCATGGGTCCCCGGATGCCGCTGATTATAACCTACATCCCCAGGCTGGAAAAGAGTCTTCTAGAGAATCCCCTAGAACCGTTCAGGGTATTTTTACAGTACCTCTAGGACTATCACTTACCTTAACCCATTCGATTTGACCGGGGTAATGGTTTTGTGAGACTCTGACGACAGTACCTTTTAGTACACTCATTTGTCCGGAGGGTTAGATGAAGACGAAAGCTCTTGTAGTGTTGGCGCTCTTAATCGGGCTCAACGCTACCGCAAGTGCGGCGACCATCTATTACCAGATGACCGGCAACCTGACCGGTTCGCTCGGCGGCAATTCCTTTACGAATTCGCTGTTCACTTTCGATTTCACGGGTGATACAACCGGAATCACCGGAACTACCGTTCTGTTGAACCCCACGACGGCAAACTCCTTTCTGATTTCCGGATTCAGCACAGCCACATTTTCCGAGGCAACCGATGTGGGTGTGAATACGACCTTGGGCATCGTTGGATTTTCCGATCCTGCATCAACGAAGGGCATCACATTTCAAAACGCAGGTTTCATTGGTTGGAACCTGGCGACCTCCATCGGACCTCTGACCGGAACAACTCCGTTCTTCATCGCCGGAACCTTCAACACTTCGCTAGGCGCTCTGGTTCTGAGTGACGCCAGCAATCTCAGTTTCACCGCCAGTCTCAATCCCATCCCTGAGCCGGCGCCGGTCGCACTCTTCGGCATGGGACTAGCAGCGATTGGCTTCCTGAAGCTTCGCAAGCGCACAAAACCGCGGGATGCTGTAGGCGAAAAAAAGATTCAGTAAAAGCGTCCTGAAAGCATCTGCAACGCATTTGCGCTGCGCGCTCCGCAATAAATTTTTATTTGATTCCGTTTGTTCAGCATCCGGGAGTACTGTCTTGTATTTCCCCGTGGATTTCGTATACTTCCGTCTGTGATGAATGTCATGAACAGCAGCAGCAATAGCAGCTTCGGTTCGCCCTTCCACCTGTCGATTCCGGACACCGGAATCTAGATCCCACAGATTGATCCATTTTGCGTGCCGCCCGGTGCACGGGTGCGCGCGCACCTATTCCATTTCAACTACAGCGGGTAATGGCTAAGGCCGATTACCGAAAAGGAGAACATATGTTTCCGTTTATGGAGGCGCTAAGCGTCTGGACTGTGGCCGCGTGGTCCGGCGGCTTCTTAGTGATCCTGGCGCTTCTCACCAGCTTCATCTACATCCGCGAAGACCAGGTCGGCGTACTGGTAAAGACATTTTCTTCGAACGGCACATTGCCGGAAGGCCGCGTCGTGGCTCTCAATGGCGAAGCCGGATATCAGGCGCGCACGCTCCCGCCCGGACTGCATTTCGGGTATTGGGTATGGCAATACAAAGTCGAAAAATATAGAATCACCGTGATCGAGCCCGGCAATGTCGGACTGGTGATCGCGAACGACGGCGCGCCGATGCCGGTGGACCGCGTGCTCTCCAACGTCGTCGATTGCGGCTACTATCAGGACGTCGAACAGTTCTTCCGTGGCGGCGGCCAGAAGGGCCGACAGAGTTCCGTGCTCACGGCGGGTTTCTATCGCATCAATCCGGTGCTGTTCAAAGTGATTCCCAACGTGCCCATCACGAAGATCGATTCCGACAAAGTCGGCATCGTAACGGTGCTGGATGGCGCGCCGATGCCGCTGGGGCAAATGGCGGCGAAGCCCGTGGAGGATCATGACAACTTTCAGAATCCGGAAAAATTCATCCGCAATGGCGGCTGCCGTGGGTTGCAGGAGCAGATCATCCTGGCCGGCAGCTATAACTTGAATCCGTGGTTCTGCGAAGTGGAGGAGCATCCTCTGTTCGAAGTGCCCATCGGCAGCGTGGGCGTGGTGGTGAGTTTCGTCGGCGATGACAGCGGCGATATTTCCGGCGCGGAATTCACGCACGGTAACATCGTTCGCCGCGGCGGTAAGGGTGTGTGGGATGAGCCTCTCTATCCCGGCAAGCATCCCTTGAATCCGCGCATCATGAAAATTGAACTGGTGCCCACCACGAACATCGTGTTGAACTGGGCCTCCGCGCGGACGGAGGCGCACAAATTGGATGAGCATCTTTCGACCATCACGGTGCGTTCGCAGGATGGATTCACGTTCAACCTGGACGTTTCGCAGATCATCAACATAGGCGCGACGAAAGCTCCGTGGGTGATCATCCGCATGGGCAGCGTGCGCAATTTGGTGAATCAGGTGCTGGAGCCGATCGTCGGAAACTACTTCCGCAACAGCGCCCAGAATCATACGGTGCTCGATTTTCTGTCGCACCGTTCCGAGCGTCAGAAAGACGCGCGCGATCACATCACGGCCGCCATCAAAGAGTACGACGTGCAGAGCGTGGATACGCTGATCGGCGACATCACGCCTCCTCCGCAGTTAATGGCGACGCTGACCGCGCGTAAGATCGCCGAGGAGCAGCAGAAGACGTTCCTGACGGAACAGCAGACGCAGCGCACGCGGCAGGATCTGGAACGCCAGAAAGCTCTGGCCGACAAGCAGAACGAACTGGTGAACTCGGAACAAGACGTGCGCGTAGCCGAAATGCGCGCGAAGTCCGCGGTGGAGCAGGCCAACGGCGAATCGCAATCCATGGCTCGCAGAGCCGAGGGTGAAGCGACCGCCAAACGCCGCATCGGGGAAGCCGAAGCCGAAATCGTGGCCATCAAAGGCCGCAACGAAGGCGAAGCTATTCGCTCGGTAGGTCTGGCGAAAGCCGACGCCTACAAAATGGGCGTGGAAGCGATGGGCGCCAACTACGGCATGCTGCAAATCTTCTCAGTGCTGGCCGAACGCCACATTCGCCTGACACCGGATGTCCTGGTCACCGGCAGCGCCGGCGGCGCAAGTTCCAGCGACGGAATGCTGGCGTTGGTGCTGCGCGACATGATTGAAGCGCACAGGCCGAAAGCGGCGTAACGCGATTGTGGGGCGGACCCCCAGGTCCGCGCGGGACGCCCACGTCCCGCCAAGTGTGTGAAGCATTCACACAGCGGGACCAGGGGGTCCGGCGCGGACGAGGGCGTCCGCCCTACAAGCCCGAATGAATGCGCGGACCTGGCGTCTGCTCGCCCAGGATCCGCGCTTCTTCCACTAGCAGCTGCTCCCACCGCGCGGCGACCACTTCGTTCGGCGCGATCTTCCGGGCCAGTTTGAGGAAAATCTTGTAGTGGCCCAACTCCGAAGCCCACAATGCTTTGTAGAATGCGCCAATCTCCGCGTCAGTGGCCGCTTCGGCCAGCACCCCAAAGCGCTCACACGAGCGCGCTTCGATGAGCGCCGAAATGAAGATGCGGTCGAGAATCTCGCCCGTGCCGCCTTTGCGCACCAGCAGGCGCAGCGCGTTGGCGTACGGATTCTTGTGAATACGCTCCAGCCGCCCACCGCGTTTGTGAAGCAGACGCACCACTTGCGCCAAGTGCGCCGTTTCGTCGCGGGCGATGCCGGTCATGGTTTCCACCCAGCCGGGCGTCCAATCGCCGGGCCAGCGCGTCATCAACTCCATCGCATTATTCGCCGCTTTCTTTTCCAGAAACGCGTGATCAATCAGCAGCGCCACGGGATCGGCAAGCGCCGCGCGAGCCCAGGATTCGGGCGTACGCGAGAGCAGCGGCAACTCATGAGACGCGGCAGCCACGATTTATTTCTGCGTGGGGAACGCCGCTTCCGCCGCGCTGAATAGAGTGCGATCCATCGCCAGGTTGGGATAGCGGCCTTTCATTGCGGTCGCGAATTCGGCGGCCGATTTCGATGAGGCGAGCGCGGCATCGAAATCACGCATGTAAGTTTTCATGAAATCGAGGATCGAAAGATCATTGCGCGCACCGGCGTTTTGGTGGCCGGGAATCACGATGGCAGGCTTCAGCGCGGCGATGTGCTCTAGCGCTTTCATCCACTCCTCTCGCTTGCGGGGCACGTTGAAATGCGCGTCGGAAAACAAAATATCGCCCGCGATCACGGCGCGTAGCGTAGGAATCCACACGATGCTGTTACCGGGCGCGTCCCCCGTCCAGCCTCCGCTGAGTTCCAGCTTTTCACCTTCGAGCATCAGCGTCTTGTTCTTCAGCGCTTCCGGCAGCACCACGCCCGTGCCGGGAATGTTCGCGCCGTAATCGGGCGCCCAGGTCTTGTACCTGGCGTCCCAGTTTTGTTTGATGCCTTCCACCGTTTCCGGCAGCGCCACGATTTTCGCTTCCGGAAAGGCCTGTTTCAAAACCGCCAGACCGAAATAATGATCGGCGTGCGGATGCGTGATGTAAATCGTGGTCAGGTTCTTTTTCGTTTCGAGCAAACCCGCCGCCACGCGGTGCGCCTCGCTCAAGAGAAATTGTGGATCGATCAGGATGGCGTCTTTCTCTCCAAAGATCACCGTGGAATTCACAGACAACCCATTGGGAGTGGACGTGAACACGCGCAACTGCAATTTCGATTGCGCGGGCGCGAGTGCAGCGGCCCCAAACAACGCCGCGGCGATCCAAAGTCTGTAGATTTTCAAGTCAGTCTCCCGGCGCGGTCATCTGCGGCGAGGCCTCCACCAACTCCCGCCGGAATCGCCTGGCCGCTGGACTCAATACACGATTCCACCACATCACCACCGCCGATCCAAACAAGACCATCGGCGCCAGGCCCAGCAATGCCCATAGCACTTTGACCGGCCATCCGCCGAATGTGCCGTAGTGCGCTTCGGAAAAGCTACGCAGGATTTTCTGGCCGAGCGTGCGCGGACGCCGGGGACCGCGTGGCCTTGGAGCTTCTGCCGCTTGCGGTGTTGCGTTTGCGGGCGTGATCGCGGGGCGCGGCGAGACCGGAGGATAAATCGGCGTGAACCACTCCACAACCGTTCGCGCCGGTTGTGGAAATACAAAGTACGCGCCGGTCAATCCCCACATGAGGAGTAGCGAGAACGTCCAGAATCCCATCGCGCCATGCAAATCCCAATTCAAGCGTTTCCAGCCGACGCCGCGCCTTAGCGTGAGTGCGCGCCGCCATCCAGCACTCCCCGGCCACCATATCACCAGGCCCGTCAGACTGACTGCGCCCAGCAGCAGGCCGCCGATGCCGTTGGCAACGTACCCACCTTCTTCCCACAGCAACTTTCCGTGCAAGAAACTGATCCAGCGGAATATGCGGAACCAGCCCGAAACAGGGCCACCTCGGTCCTCGCCGGTGTAGGGATTCACCAATCGAATCCGCTCCGACCCAGAACGGACCAGCGTCACTTCGTAAGCTTCATCGCGGCCGCGGCCCTTGCGGATGTCTTGAATCCGATAGCCGGGATTCTGCCGCTGTAACACGAGTTCCAGAGCTTCCTTCGTTAAAGGTTCATCGGCCGGCGTTATCTTCAGGCGTGACTGCAGGGCGTCGTAGACTTCATTGCGAAAAACAATTGCACTGCCGCTCACGCACACGACGACGATGTACAAACCTAGGATCAACCCGCTCCACAAGTGAATCTGGAAGACAGCCTTGCGGACCCACAAGCTCTGCGGGCGGCGCAGCCAGCGTTGCCAGAGGGACATCTTGTTTAGTGTCTCCCAGCTTCCACGGCGGTGGGCGAGTGGCTCACGCCGAAGCGAACGGAGCGGCCGATTTCGCCCACGTGATACGCCAGCAGCAGACGGAATATTCCAGGGTTGCGCGCCAGAATTCCCAACACGCGCTCGCGCAGAAGCGGCCGCTGGTCCAACAGAAGCAACAATACCGCCATCGCGCGGGGCCGCCGCATGATGCGCTGATGCGCGGACTCATATACTTCAAGATCGTCCACCGCCAGTGCGTCCGCAAGCGCGAGGGCTTGCTGGAACGCGAGACAGATTCCCTGGCCGGTGATGGCATCCACCGATCCCGATGCATCTCCCACCAGCGCGATGCGGCCTTGCGTAACGGCGGCCACTCTGCGTGTTGCCGAAATCGCGCCGCGTTCTTCCGAGAGCCACTGCGCGCCGTCCAATCGCGCGGCGATCTCCGGGAAATATTCCAGTGCGTCATCCACACGCGTGTGCGGATCGCGGCTCAGCAGTGCGATACAGATTTCCTCCGGCCCCACCGGCGCGACGTAAATCTGCAACTCCGGCCCCCAGTGCACCTCCACGCGATCCGTCCACGGAGCGATACGGTAGTGCCTGCGGAAACCATAGCGCACGCGGCGTTCGAGCACGCGCACTCCCATCCATTTGCGCACCAGCGATTGCGCTCCATCCGCGCCGATCAGCCAGCGGCAGGAAACCGTTTCACCGTTGAGCACGGCGCCATCCACGGAGAGCCCTTGCACGGATGTGTCCCAGTGCAACTCCACGCCGGCCTCCATGGCGGCATGCACCAAGGTGTGATGCAGTTCCGTGCGGCGCACGCCCAGCGCACTTCCCGAGGGAAACGCGCCGTCCACTTCCACATTGCCTTCGAAAAAGCGGATGCCGTGAAAAACTTCCCCCTCTGGAAGCGGGATGCCGAGCTGCGCCATGGCGTCCAGCGCTTCCGGCATCAACCCTTCCCCGCACGCCTTATCGATGGGCGGATGCCCGGCATCGGCCAGGATCACATGGAAACCCTTGCGGCGCGCGGCGATCGCGGTGGCGAGTCCAGCAGGACCGCCGCCGATCACCAGGACGTCAGCGTCAAACTCGGGCATGCATTACCAACGTAACAGCACGATTTCCGCGCAAAAACCGGGACCCATGGCGGCCAGGATTCCCAGCGTTCCAGGCGCGGGCCTGCGGTGCTGCATCACTTCTTCCAGCACGCACAGCACGGATGCCGAAGACAGATTGCCCATGCGCCGCAGGCAATCCCACGACGCCGCGAGCTCGCCGTTGTATAGGCCCAGTGAGTCCGCAGTAGCTTCCAAAACTTTGGGACCGCCGGTGTGTAATACCCACGAACCCACGTCAGCGCGCGTGAAGCCTTGCTCGGAAAGCAGCGCGTCCACGTCGCGGCCCAAATGTTTGCGCGCGACCTCGGGCACTTCGCGCGAGAGCACAATGCGAAAACCCTTTTCCGAAATATCCCAACCCATCACATCTTCGGTATCCGGATAGAACACGGATTTCGTGACGATGATGCTTGGCCCCGCGGTTTCCATTTGATCTCCCGCAACCACCACCGCACCCGCACCATCGCCAAACAGGCCGGACGAAACCAGGTTCGCGACGGTCAGGTCTTCCTTCTGCAGAGTGAGCGAACACAGTTCCACCGCTAGCAGCACCGCCGCCTGATCTGGAAACGCGCGCACGTAATCGGCCGCACGCGCCACGCCGGCGGCTCCAGCCACGCATCCCAAACCGAAAATCGGCACGCGCTTGATGTTCGGGGAAAGTTGCATGCGGTTCACCAGCCGCGCGTCAATCGACGGACTGGCAATGCCTGTCACCGATACGAAAAAGAAAGCACCGACGCGCGATTTATCGATATGTGCGCGCGCTAACGCACAATGGATAGCTTGTTCGCCTAGCTCCTGCGCGGCCTCGATAAATACGGCGTTGGCCTTGCCAAAGGTGGTGAGATCGTAATAGCGTTCGAGAGGCAGCACCAGGTGCCGTCCGTCCACGCCCGCGTGCGCGTGCAATTGATCCAGCATGCGCGGATTGGTAAGGCTGTCTTTCCAATATTCCCGCAGCGCGGCCAACAGAACCGCCTGAGGATAATAGTGGCGTGGAAATGCGCTGGCGGCACCCGCGATTTTCATGCTGGCACTACTGTAACATCAAGGCGGACAGCAATAAGGTGCAGTTCGCCCACCGCGTCATCGCAGCATTTCCGCGTAGTAGTTCTCGTATTGCGGAATGACGATTTCCGTGCTGAAGCGGTCGCGGGCTCGTGCGCGGCCTGCCGCGGCCAGGCGCTGGTGCAATGCGGCGTCCGTTAACAAAGCGATGGTGCGTTGGGCTTGCGCGGCTGTATCCCCCACGGTTTCCATGTAGCCGCTTTCGCCATCGACGATCACTTCCGGCACGCCGCCGACGCGCGTCGCGACAGGCACCACTCCGCACGCCATCGCTTCGAGCGCCACCAGACCGAAGGATTCCATTTCGCTCGGCATCAGCAACACATCCGCGAGCGGGATCAGCCGCTCCACGTGGCTCTGCTTTCCCAGGAACGACACGTGGCGGTCCAGTTTTAGTTCGCGTGAGAGGTGTTCCGCCGCGGGCCGGTCCGGTCCGTCACCCACCATCAATAAATGGGCGGGCACGTGTTTGCGGACTTCGGCGAAGATGCGGATGCAATCGAGCGTGCGCTTCACGGGCCGGAAGTTGGACACGTGGATCAGTAATTTCTCTCCCGCGGGTGCATAGGCGGCGGCTCCGGTCTTCTCGTCATCCGCGCAATACTGATCGCAATTAATGAAGTTGTTGATCACACGGATTTCATTCTGCACGCCAAATACTTCGATGGTCTGCCGCCTCAGGTCTTCGCTGATGGACGTCACGCCGTTCGATTGTTCAATAGAAAACTTGGTGATCGGAAAATACGAAGCGTCCGCGCCAACGAGCGTGATGTCGGTGCCGTGCAACGTGGTAATGAACGGCAGGCGGCGCTTTGGTGCGATCATCTGCTGCGCCAACATCGCGGAGATCGAATGCGGAATCGCGTAATGCACGTGCAGCAAATCCAGATTATAGTCGTCGGCCACTTCCATCATGCGCGACGCGAGCGCCAGGCAATACGGAGGATATTGAAACAGTGGATAAGTCGCCACTTCGACTTCGTGATAACGGATGCGCGGTACGCCGGGATCCAGTCGGATGGGATTCGAATACGTGATGAAGTGGATGTTATGCCCGCGATTCGCGAGCTCCAATCCAAGCTCTGTGGCAACAATGCCGCTGCCGCCGTAGGTCGGGTAACACGTAATTCCGATGTTCATAGTGGGGCGGACCCCCAGGTCCGCGGCGGACGCCCTCGTCCGGCTGTGCGGCAAGCATCCCCGGCCTGGGGGCCGGGAGCGGGCGAGGGCACCCGCCCCACCATTTATGCCAAGTCGGCGTCGCGCATCGGCATCTTCCGCAACCGCTTGCCGGTGGCCTTGAAAATCGCATTGCCAATGGCCGGAGCGATGCCCGGAGTGCTGGCCTCGCCCATGCCGCCCGGCGCTTCCGTGCTCATCACCAGGTGCGTTTCAATTTGCGGCATCTCATGAATGCGCAGCATTTCGTAATCGTGGAAATTCGACTGTTTGACGCGGCCCTTCTCCAGCGTAATGGCGCCCTTGAGGCACGCCGTTAAGCCGTACACAATACCGCTTTCCACCTGCTGCCGGACCATGGCGGGATTCACGTGATGTCCGCAATCGACTGCGCACGTGACCTTATGCACTTTGAGTTTGCCGTTGGTGATCGAGATCTCTGCCACCTGCGCCGTGAAGCTGCCGATGTTATTCACGACGGAAATGCCCTGGAAGCGTCCGGCGGGCGCCTTGCCCCAGCCGGCTTTTTCCGCCGCGAGATTCAACACGTTCAGCATGCGCGCGTTATCTTTGAGCAGGCGACGCCGGAATTCCAGCGGGTCTTTGCCGCTCGCCGCAGCCAGCTCGTCGATGAAGCTCTCCGTGAAAAACGAATTCTGCGAATACCCGACGGATCGCCAGAACGTCACCGGCACGTGCACGTCGGGACGGTGGTAATCCACCTGGATGTTCGGGATGGCGTATTCAATATCGTGAATGCCTTCCACCGCAGTGCGCGCCAGCCCGTTCTGATCCACGCCAGGGAATGGCGGCGAGGCCACCTTTGCCGTAAACGCCGTTGGCCAGCCTTCGGCATCCAGCGCAGCGGCGAATTTCACGTACGACGCGGGCCGGTACAGATCGTGCTGCATGTCGTCTTCGCGGGACCATGTGAGCTTCACCGGCGCTCCCACGGCTTTGGCGATGGCGACCGCTTCGCCCACGTAATCCACGCTGCCCCGGCGTCCGAAGCCGCCGCCCATGAACATGGTGTTGAGCTTGACCTTCTCCGGCGCGATGCCCGCGGCCTGCGCTGCCAGATCGCGCGCGAAGGTCTGCATCTGCGTGGGCGCCCACACTTCGCAAGCGCCATCGCGGACCACTGCGGTGCAGTTCATCGGCTCCATCGGTGCGTGAGAGAGATACGGGGCCTCATAGACCGCTTCCAATTTCTTCGCGCCGCCTGCCAGCGCGGTCTCCGCGTTACCCACGGAGCGCGCCGGAACGCCCTTCTGCTGAATCTTATCCATGAACAGCTTGGTGATGGAGGCGCTATCCACCGCACCGTTGCCGCCATCGTCCCATTTGATTTCGAGCAGTTTTCGCCCTTGCATGGCGGCCCACGTATTTTCGGCGATCACCGCGATGCCTCCGTTGGCCTGCATGGTGCGGCCGCCGCTGGTGCTGGAAGCTCCGCCAATCTGCAGGACGTCTTTCACACCCGGCACCGCTTTCGCTTTGGTAGCGTCAAAACTCGCGACGCGTCCGCCGAACACAGGACAGCGTTCGAGCACGGCGTAGAGCATCCCATCCAGGCGCGCGTCAATCCCGAACTTGGTTTTGCCGGTGATCTTATCGTGCGTTTCCAGCCGCTTGATGGGCTTGCGGATGAGCTTGAAATCTTTAACATCCTTGAGCGCAACGGTCACCGGAACAGGCAACTTGGAAGCTTCGGCGGCGATCGCGCCGTAATTCAACCGCGCGTTACTTGCGGGGTTAATGACGAAACCATTCTCAGTGCGCAGCGATGCCGCTGGAACATTCCAACGCTTGGCGGCGGCTTCGAGCAGCATCGCCCGCGCCGTCGCGCCCGTCCGGCGCATCGGTTCGAAGTAAGAGCGAATACTGAAGCTTCCCACCACTCCCTGCACAGCTCCATATACTTGCGGGTCCACGGGGGCGAACTCGTAGCGCAGCTTGTTCCAATCGGCATCCAACTCATCGGTCAGCAGCATCGCCAGGCCGGTGAGCGAGCCCTGCCCCATCTCGGCCTTGGGAGCGATGAATGTAAAGCTGTCGTCGGTACCGATGCGCAGATACGCGCTCGGATTGCCCATCGGAATGCGGTTGAACTGCGCTTCCAGTTTTTCATGCTCCGGAAGCACGAAGCTCAGCACCAGACCGGCGGCTCCCGTGGCGCTGACTTTGAGAAAATCGCGGCGATTTGGCTTTGTAATGCGAGTCATGCCTTGCCTCCCTGCGCCGATTGCAGTTGCGCGGCGCGATGCACGGCCTGCCGGATCTGCAAGTACGTTCCGCAGCGGCACACGTTGCCGCGCATGGCTTCGTCGATATCGGTGTCCGTGGGCTGCTTCTTCTTCGCGAGCAAGGATGCCGCCTGCATGATCTGCCCTGACTGGCAGTAACCGCACTGAGGCACGTCAATCTCAGCCCAGGCTTTTTGGACAGCGTGGCTGCCATCGAGCGAGAGCCCTTCGATGGTGGTAACAGTCTTACCTTCCACGCTGCGGACCTGCGTCATGCAGGAGCGCACGGCATCGCCGTTGACGTGGACGGTACAAGCGCCGCACAGCGCCATGCCGCATCCGAACTTGGTGCCCGTCAGGCCCAGCATGTCGCGGACAACCCACAGCAGCGGCATTTCGGGACTGGCGTCCACGGACTGTGCCTTGCCGTTTAGAGTGAATTGAATTTTGGCCATCGAGAATCCTCCCAGTTTGGCTCGGAATCGCTTGCTGTCTTAGGATAACGTAGGAAATGGTGGGGCAGGATGGCGTCCTGCGCGGCGGTTGGTAACCGCCGCTGGCGTAGCGATCATCAAGACCAGGGCGATTGCCAATCGCCCGCAGCTTAACAAGCTGCCCCACTAGATCAGCCACGCCAAAAGCCAAATGAAAGCGAAAGGACCTGATCCGTCTTACTTGCGGCGGGGCTTACGGGTAACTTTCGGCGGGCGCGCGGGGCGAATCCGTTGCATCAACCGTTGCTGCCTTTTGCGCAGGCTCTCGGTTTCATCCACTGCGAGCGCGTTGAGCGTCATCTCCAGCGCACGCGCGTGATCTTTTTCACGATGCTCGTAGTGTTTGGCCAGCTCCTCATAGGCCCGGGCCTGGAACGGATTCTTCGACCCGGCAAGATCGTTCCATACATCCAGCGCGGCTTGATCCTGGCCGAGTTTGCGTTCGATGGCTGCCAGATCCCATAGCGATTGAAACAGCAGATTGTCGGAGATGTTCGTGTCGATGGCGCGCCGGAACAGAGCGCGGGCTTGCTCCAGTTCACCTGCCTGCCGTAGCCACCGTGCGATGCCCGCCATTTCCGCTCCATGCCGCAGCGGCGCCGCGCCATTGAGAAACGCTGCTGCGGGATCGTTAAAGGCATAGGGAACGATGCCCGTCAGGCAGGCAAGTGTGAGAATGTCCATCGCATTGTGATGAAACACCGGTAGCAATCTCGCCATCTCTCCGGTGCGGACATATTCAAAGTAAATGTAGGGGATCAGTGCACCGGCCACGTCGCCTTGGCGCTCAAAACCAAGAATCTGTTGTTCCAGATCCACAAGACGGCAGCGGTCGAAGCGCAATTTCCACAGACGCCGCGCTCCGTGCAGCAGATCCAGATGCTCGAAGCGCGCAAACGGCGGGCGCGCGCGATTCATGCGGTAGCGCGTCTCGAGCAGCGGTTGATCGAAGGTGCGTCCGTTATACGTGATCAGCACTTGGAATGCCTCGAGGTGCCGGGTGAGCGCGTCCAGCACACTGGCTTCTTCGCCGTAATCCCGCATGAAAAACTGGCGCACGCGAAAGCCTTCCGGCGTGATGCGTCCCACGCCGACAAGAAATGCGCACGTGCCCGTGCCTCCCGCAAGGCCCGTGGTTTCGGTGTCGAGAAATGCCCAACGCTCCGGTGCGACATTTTGAATCGCGCCCGCGGAGAGCGTCGTCAACAAGTCATGCGGAAGATCGGCGAGCGAACCCACATCCGCGCTCCCGTGCCGGCGGTGATTTGCATAAAACGTTTCTGTTTCGAAATGTTTGCCTTGTCCGGACACCATTTCCTGGCCCGGCATCCAATCTTCCAGGTGAAATCGGCGGCGTGGGAATTCACTTCCAGCGCTTGATAAATAGGGTTTTTCGTACTTCTCGGCGCACTCCTCCAAAGTCCTGGCCACGCGCAGGCGCAAAGCGGCGAGTTGTTCCTGTAAGTGGCTCATTCGCCTTTTGTTTGCCAGGATAGCACGGCGTGCGACGCGAGTGAGAAACACTGCACTCGCGCATGCAGTGGAAACGCGGATTTCCACAGGAAAAATTCGCCGCGCAAAGCGCGACATCGCCCGGAGCCGCTAGAAATCGGTGTTTGATGCATGTGACACGCATGAAATATGCACTTTTCTCTTTACTTCATCGGCAGGCATCCCTTATGATGCATTAAGTAAATGCGGGTGAAATCAACGCGCTGATGCGCACGTGACGGTAGGCCCGTAGGAAAAAACGCAACAATCCGTACATTGGGAGAAGGTTAGGAGAGGAACAATACATGGCAACAAAGATGACGCAATCGCAGATGATCAAAGAGCTCGCGGCCGCAACGGGCGTGCCGAACAAGACCGCTAAGATGCTGGTCACCTCATACGCCGAGCTCGCGGTCAAAGAAACCAAGAAGAACGGCGTAGCCGTGCTTCCCGGAATTGGCCGGCTTGTGCGCGTCGACCGTAAAGCACGCATGGGACGCAACCCCGCCACGGGCGAAGCGATCAAGATCCCGGCCAAGAAAGTCGTAAAGTTCCGCGTAGCCAAGGCTGTGAAAGACTCCATCGTTCCGCCGAAGAAAAAGTAGTCCACTCGTTTTTTCGGGAATTCTCCCGTACAAACAGAAACCCCGCGCGGCCGATATGCCGTCGCGGGGTTTCGTTCCTTAAAAATTCCGATTGATGCCAGCCCAAACTGCGGGCGAAAGCCAGGAAGCCTTATGCCTGCTTCTTTTCGTCGGGAGGATGCTGCTGCTCTTCCTTGAGGGCGTTTTTGAAGTTCTTAATGCCTTCACCAATGCCCTTTGCCAACTCCGGAATCTTCTTGCCGCCGAACAAGAGAACGGCAACCAGAAGAATGATCAGGAGTTCCATCGGACCAATACTACGAAGCATAGAGTCTCCTTGCCGTCTTAGGATAGCATAGAGCCAGTTCGAGGAATTACCGTGCCTAGCAAACGCAAAAAGGGCAAATTACAGGCTCCGCCGGCGGGCGAACTGCGGTTCGACCAAGCCAAGGAAGTGCGCGCCATCGCCAGGGAAAGGGTTGGTACCGTGAAGGCCGGCCAGGTGATCCGCCCCAAGGATAGCCGCAGGAAACCCAAGCACAAGCAGAAGTTAACGGAGACCGAGTCGTAGATGGCCTTGATCCGCATTGGGGCGCTGGACGATCTGCCCGAGGGTTCCGCGATGCATGTGGAACTGGACGAAGGTTTGCGGGCCATCGCTGTCTGTAATGCCGGTGGAAAAATCCATGCCATGGATGGCATCTGTCCGCATTCCGGCGGGCCATTGGGGCACGGAATGCTCAAGGGCACCATGCTGGCATGTCCCTATCACGCGTGGGAATTTGATTGCGTCACCGGTCAGAGCGATATGGATGACAATTTGAAGCAGGCCGTCTATTCCGTAGAGGTGCAGGACGGCCAAATCTGGGTGGAGCTTCCGTAGGCCTTGCCTGAACTTCCTGAAGTCGAAACCGTGGTTCGTTCGCTCGCCCCACATCTGCCGGGACGCCGTATTATTTCAGTCGCCTTCACATCGAAGCACGTCACACCCGGAAATCGAAAAGCTCTGGCGGCACGATTCGTCGGGCGCGTGATTCAGTCCGTGAAGCGGCGCGGCAAGTTTATCGTGGTTCACCTCGATCAAGGTAGCTTCACGGTGCATCTGGGCATGACCGGAAAGCTACTCTTGGAATCGAAGCCCGGAACGCACGCGTACGGAGTCTTTCAACTGGATAACGGCGTTCTGGTGTATGACGATCCACGCCAATTCGGGAGCATCGCGTGGGAAACGGACCTGGCACACCTGGGTCCGGAACCTCTGGAGATCGGCTTACCGGAGTTTCTCGCGCGGCTCAAGAAGCATAAGACTAAGATCAAGGCCCTGCTCTTGAATCAGAGCTTCGTCGCGGGTGTGGGGAACATTTACGCCGACGAGATTCTGTTCGCCGCGCGTGTTCATCCCCTGGCGATAGCCTCCAAATTGAGCAAGCCAACAGCCGCGTTCATTCATCAAGCCATGCGCGAAATTCTCATGTTGGCGATCGAGCACCGAGGATCCTCGATTTCAGATTACGTGGATGCCGATGGCGGCCGCGGTGGATTTCAATTGCTGCACAACGCTTACGGGCGCGAAGGCGAGCCCTGCCCGCGCTGCGGTACGCCGATTAAGAAGATCCTGGTCGCCCAGCGCGGGACACACTACTGCCCGCGATGTCAGCGGCGATAGCCGCGGCTGACGTCTGCGCGCGGACGATTTCATCGGCTACATCCACCGCGGCTTTCATCATCTTTACATCATGCACTCGAACGATGTGCGCACCGTAGAGCACGGCGGCGGCGACGGCTGCCGCGGAGGCGAATTCTGTTTCGATCGCGGTTTCCTTGGCGAGAAAGTGTTTGCGCGAAGGCCCCACCATAATGGGCAGTCCCAGTTGCGCCAGTTCCTGCAAGCGCCCCAGGATTTCGGAATTCTGCTCCTTGCGTTTGCCGAAACCGAGGCCTGGATCGATGACCATCCGTTTTCGGTCCACGCCTGCTCGCACCGCGCGATGGATCGCGGCTTCGAGTTCCGGTCCGACGACGGCTAATGGATTTTTTAAAGGCGGCAACTTGGCCCAGGAATCCGGTGTGCCCCGCATGTGATTCAGAATCAGTCCCGCATCGCCTTGCGTGGCCGTGCGCGCCAGTTCCGGATCCATCGTTAGGCCGCTGGGGTCATTGATGATATCCGCGCCAAGCTCCAACGCTTTTTCCGCGACGGAGGCCTTGTATGTATCCACCGAGATCGGCACCGTCAGCTTCCCGCGGAGGCGTTTCAAAACTGGCACCAGTCTGCGCAGTTCTTCGGCTTCGGAAACCCGGATCGATCCAGGTTTGGTCGATTCCGCGCCGATGTCGATGATATCCGCGCCTTCTTCCTCCAACTCCACCGCGCGCGCGAAGGCTCGGTCGGGGTCTGAATATTTACCGCCATCGGAGAATGAATCGGGGGTGACATTGAGCACTCCCATGATGAGCGTGCGTTCGCCCAATTGCAGCGTCTTGTCGCGAATCTTCCATTCGAAATGCTTGCGGGGCATGGGTACCCTACAGCGTAACGCACTCACGGCGCGAACCCATCGCGTACACTGAAGATATCTTGGCAAATCGCTATCAGGTGATCGTCGTGGGCGCGGGCCACGCGGGCTGCGAGGCGGCGCGCGCGTGCGCACGCCTGGGCCTGAAGACGGCGATGGTCACGATGAACCTGGACTTGATCGCGCAGATGTCCTGCAATCCCGCCGTCGGCGGCATCGCCAAGGGGCACCTGGTGCGAGAAATCGATGCGCTCGGCGGAATCATGGGCGAGCTCACGGACGCCGTCGGCATTCAATTCCGCCTGCTGAATACCAGCCGAGGCCCTGCCGTATGGTCTCCGCGCGCGCAATGCGATAAGAAGTTGTACCGGCTCAAGATGCGGGAAATGCTAGAAAAAGAGCCGCATCTCCGAATCCTGCAAGCCGAGGTCGGATCTTTGCTGTTTTCCGAGGGAAAACCACTCAGAATTCGCGGAGTTTTGTTGCGGGACGGACGAACAGTGGAGAGCGATGCGGTTGTAGTGACCACCGGAACGTTTTTGAACGGCCTGGCGCACGTAGGCGAAGAAAAGTACAGTTGCGGCCGCAACGGCGAGGCGCCGTCTCAGCTCTTAGGCGACCAACTGCGCACGCTAGGGCTGCGCTGGAAGCGCTTGAAGACGGGCACGCCGCCGCGGCTCGACGCCCGCTCGATCGATTGGACGCAATTCGAACCGCAGCATGGCGACGCGGAACCAACACCGTTTTCGTTCCTGACGGCAAAAATAGAGCGAGAACAAGTTCCTTGTTATGTTGGATATACGAACGAGCAATCACACCAAGTGATTCGCGACAGCATCGCCCGTTCCCCGCTCTATAGCGGGCAGATCGAGGGAATCGGACCCAGGTATTGCCCGTCGATCGAAGACAAGATCGTGAAGTTCCCGGACAAGCTGCGGCACCAGATTTTTCTAGAACCAGAAGGTCTCGACACCAACGAAATCTACGTCAATGGACTCTCGACCAGCATGCCTATAGACGTGCAGTCCGGTGTGCTGGCCGCGATACCCGGACTCGAAAACGCCGAGATGATCCGGCCCGGATACGCGATCGAATATGACGCGATTGACCCAACGGAACTATATCATTCTCTTGAGGTTAAGAGCGTGGAAGGCCTATTCCTAGCCGGCCAAATTAACGGTACTTCAGGCTACGAGGAGGCCGCCTGCCAGGGCCTGGTGGCGGGGTTGAACGCCGCGCGGCGCGTCGGTGGAATGGATGCGTTTACGGTGGGCCGAACCGAGGGGTACATTGGAATCCTGATCGGCGATCTAGTATCAAAGGGCGCGGACGAGCCGTATCGCATGTTTACTTCGCGCGCGGAATTCCGTCTCCATTTGCGAATCGACAACGCCGACGAGCGCCTAACCCCCCTCGGCCGCAAGCTGGGACTCGTTTCCGAGGAACGCTGGTCTCTCTACCAGCGGAAGCAAGCCCAGAAAGAAGCCCTACGAAAAATCGTCGAATCCGAGCGCGCCGAAGAACCGGATCGCCCCACGTTATCTACTTGGCTCAAGCGGCCTGAAGCGCGCATCGCGTCCGTGTCCCAGTTGCTCACGACGAAACTGGGAGAGCTTCCAATCCACGGCGTTCTAACAACCGTCGAGACTGAACTGAAGTACGCAGGATATATTTCCCAGCAAAAGCGTCAAATCTCTCAGATGAAAGACGCTGAGCGGCGGACGATCCCGGTGGGTTTCAGTTATTCCGACGTTCCTGGCTTGTCACGCGAGGTTCAGGAAAAGCTCGCGCTTATTCGGCCCGAAACCCTCGGCCATGCGGGCAAAATACCCGGCGTAACTCCCGCGGCCGTAGCGGTGCTGGACGTGTACCTGACGCTACAGCGGTAGCTCTCATGGACGATTTCAGCAAGTTGCTGCAGCTGGAATTCAGCCCCTTCGGATCACTCACGGAACAGCAGATTGCTCAACTGCACGCCCACTACGAGTTGTTGTCCCGTTGGAACCAGAAGATCAATCTTACACGAATTACCGGCCTCGAAGAATCGGTGCGGATGAACTACTGCGAGTCTCTGTTCCTGGCCAAGTCCCTTCCGAAAGGTCCGCTAAGAATCGTGGATGTGGGATCCGGCGCTGGATTTCCTGGTATTCCTGTCGCCATTTATCGCCCCGACTGCCAGGTACATCTGGTCGAATCTCATCAGCGGAAAGCCGCGTTTCTTCGAGAGGCTACTCGCGATCTTCTGAACATTAGAGTCATCCCCACCCGCGCCGAACAATGCGCTCCGGAATACGATTGGTTGCTTTCCCGCGCAGTTCTCGCCGCCGATGTCCGTGCTCTTCGCCTAGCACCCAATCTCGCGCTGCTGACTGGAAGTAGATCTGGCACCAAGCTACCGTGGGGCACAGACCGATATCTCGACATGTTTCACGTGGAACACGGTGATCAGTTTTCCACGTGAAACATGCTAAGATCTCCTTCGTGGCAAAGATAATCGCGCTCACCAACCAAAAAGGCGGCGTTGGCAAGACTACAACATCCATCAATCTAGGTGCGTCCTTAGCTGCCAATGATTTACGAGTATTGCTGGTGGACGCCGATCCCCAAGGAAATTCTACCACCGGTCTTGGAATCGAGAAGGATAAAGGAGCCGGCACGCTTTACCAAGCCCTGATCGACGGCAAATCTTTAAGCGACGTGATCGTTAAGACTCAATGCGAGGGCTTGGAGCTGGTACCGGCCGATAAAAATCTGGTTGGCGCAAATTTAGACCTGGTGGAGGTGGAAAAGCGAGAATTCAGGCTCTCCGAAGCCCTTGGCACCATCCAGGACCGCTACGACTATATTTTGATCGACTGCCCGCCCGCTCTAGATTTGTTGACGCTGAACGCGCTGCTGGCGGCGGATTCAGTTCTGGTCCCGATCCAATGTGAGTTCTTTGCGCTGGAGGGGATCTCGCAACTTATTGAGACAATTGAGAATATACGAGAATCATTCGGCAGGGCTTTGCCGATCGAAGGAATTCTTCTCACCATGTACGATGATCGGACAAACCTTGCCCGTCAGGTTGCCCAAGATCTTCGGGAGTTCTTTGATAAGGATGTATTGGAAACCGTGATTCCGAGAAGCATCCGTCTCGCGGAAGCGCCCAGCTACGGAAAACCCATTCTGATGTACGATCCCCGGTCGCGCGCTGCGGAAAGCTACATCAAGCTGGCCAAGGAGATTTTGGAAAATGAGCGAACCAAACGACAAGCAACGCAGAGCGCTGGGTAAGGGCCTCTCGGCGTTGTTACCTGGCCGCGGTGCCGGGGCGCCCGTAGGCGGGAATGCAAGCGCTTCCAGCGGAGGCGCAGAGCCGGGTTCCGCAGGAGCAGCCGTACCGGTGCTTGCGCTCGCCCCGAATCCTCAGAGCTTGCCCATCAACGCCATTCTTCCGAATCCACTTCAACCGCGAACTGTCTTCCAGGCTGACCGGCTGGAGGAACTGGCCGCCTCGATCCGGGCCAACGGCATCATTCAGCCATTGATTGTCCGCAACCACGAAGGTTCGTATCAACTGGTGGCGGGGGAGCGGCGCTGGCGAGCGGCGAAAATCGCCGGCCTGGCGGAAGTTCCGGTGGTTGTACAAGAAGTCGCTGATCCGAGGCTTTTGGAATTGGCGCTCATTGAGAACATTCAGCGCGAAGATCTGAATCCCATCGAAACCGCGCATGCTTTTGATCGCATGAGCAAGGAATTGGGGCTTTCGCACGAAGAAATTGGAAAACGCACGGGCAAAGATCGAACGTCCATTGCGAACATAGTGCGCCTGTTGAAACTCCCGCAAGACGTGCAACGCTTGGTTGCCGAGCACCGGATTTCCATGGGGCATGCGCGTGCCATTCTCGGTTTACAAACCGCAGAAGAGCAGATCCAACTGGCGGAGAAAACCGCGGCTCAGGGGCTCTCGGTTCGCCAGGTGGAAACGCTGGTCCAGGAAGCCACGTCAGAAATCCCCCGCGGTGGCGGATCAAAAAAAGACCGCGTCCAGGATCCGAATGTCCGCGCGGCCGTAGACGAATTGGAGCGGGCACTGGGAACGCGCGTCAAAATCGTGGAGCTCACCGAACAGCGGGGACGAATCGAAATCGAATATTATTCCCAGGCCGAACTGGACCGGCTGTATCAGCACATTGCGGGAGCCAGATAAGCGGTTGGTGCCGGTGGTAGGAGTCGAACCTACGACCTACGGATTATGAGACCGTCGCTCTAACCACTGAGCTACACCGGCGCACTTTATTAAGGGTAGGCAGCGGGTTGCGCCGCTGTCAAGTATAAAGACCTGCATATCCGAAACTATTGTTTGCACCGTTTACGCGATCTTTAGCAGCTTTTCTGCATTTCCGCCCAGGATGGCCCGCTTATCGGCATCGCTCAACCCGGGCGTCTTCAGCACGTGATCCACGGTGGTGGTGCTCCACTTGAACGGATAGTCGGTGCCGATCATGATCTGGCTTGCGCCGCATTCCGCCACCATATGACGCAGCCCTTCGGGCGTGAACACCATGGAATCGAAATAGAGCTGGCGCAGATACTCCGACGGCTTCTTCTTGAGCGGTTGGCAAGCGTTGTCGCCCCGTTGGCAACCATAATCCGTGCGCGCCGCATAGGACGGCAAATAACCGCCGCCGTGGGCCGCGCAGATTTTCAATCCAGGAAAGCGATCCAGAGTGCCTTCCAGGATTAAGTGCGAAAGGAAGATGGTGGTCTCGAGCGGATTTCCAATCACGTTCGCGAGCCCGCCGTGGCCGGCCACACGTTTGTTGATTTCCGGAATGCCTTGCGGATGCATGAAGACCACACATCCCAACTCCTCCGCCTTTCTCCAGAATGGATCGAACTTCCGATCCGACAGTTCATCGCCATTGACGTGGCCGCCGATCGCGGCACCGCGCAGGTTGTATTTCTTGACACCGTCTTCAAGTTGCTGCGCAGCCAACTTTGGAAATTGCAGCGCCACAGAAGCAAACGCCACGAAGCGATCCGGATACTTGCCGCACAGTTCCGCCAGTTTCTCATTCTGCAGCGCGATCATCTTGGTGGCGACATCGCGATCCACCGAATACCAGTTGGCATTAATGCTCAGCGCTTGCATGTCCGTGCCCCATTCATCCATGGATGCAAAGCGCGCCGGCGACATCACGGAGGCGTTACCGGGCGCGGTGGTCACGCCCATCATCGCGGTGGCCTCGGGGAACATGACGTGCGCGTGGATATCGACGGTGCGCACGCGGCGTCCGCCGACCATCACTTGCCGGCGCTTAGGCGCGGGCGTCTGCGCCTGGGACGGATGACCCATCAAACAACAACCCGTGAAAACCGCGCCCGTGGCCGCCGCCGCTTCTTTGAGGAACTGCCTGCGATTCGTCATCAGCACACTCCCGGATTGAAGTCCAACGGGTGAAGTGTAGCAATCGCGACAGCGTCGCACAACACGAAGACAAAAGCACGAGACTACCTGCGCGCAATTGACAAACCCCCTTCACCCCCGTCAAGATGCGGTTAATGACATCTCCAAGCATTCAAACCGGCGCAGTGTCCATTCTCGGCGCGATGCAACCCGGTTACGAAGAAATCCTAACCCCTCAAGCCCTCGAGTTCCTCACGGAATTGCAGCGCAGTTTCAACTCTCGCCGCATGACTTTGATGGAACGCCGCGGGGTGCGCCAGCAGGCCATCGACTCAGGCCGTATGCCGGATTTTCTTCCAGAGACAGCAAGCATTCGCAAAGACAATAGCTGGCGGGCCGCTCCCATCCCGGCCGATCTGATGGACCGTCGCGTGGAAATCACCGGTCCCGTGGAACGCAAGATGGTGATCAACGCGCTTAACTCCGGCGCAAACGTGTTCATGGCGGATTTCGAGGATTCCAACTCGCCCACCTGGGATAACAACGTCAGCGGCCAGATCAACATGCGCGATGCCGTGCGCGGCGATATTCGCTTCACCAGTCCAGAAGGCAAGCAGTACGCTCTGAACGCCAAGACTGCCGTTCTGCTGGTGCGTCCGCGTGGCTGGCACCTGGAAGAACGGCACTTACTGGTGGATGGTGAGCCCGCATCCGGCGCTTTGATGGATTTCGGTCTATACTTCTTCCACAATGCCAAAACGCTGATGGCCAAGGGATCCGGCCCGTACTTCTATCTGCCCAAGATGCAGAGCCATCTGGAAGCACGCCTATGGAATGACGTTTTCAACTTCGCTCAGGATGCCTCCGGCGTGCCGCGCGGCACCATTCGAGCCACGGTGCTGATTGAAACCATTCTCGCCGCGTTTGAAATGGATGAGATTCTTTATGAGCTGCGCGACCACTCCGCAGGCCTGAACTGCGGGCGCTGGGATTACATCTTCAGCTTCATCAAAGTAATGCGCAACCACCCATCGTTCATGCTGCCGGACCGCGGCCAGGTAACGATGGATCGCGATTTTCTCAAGGCTTACGTCGAATTGCTGATTCAAACCTGCCACCGCCGTGAGATTCACGCCATGGGCGGCATGGCTGCACAGATTCCCATCAAGAACGATCCCGCGGCGAACGAAGCCGCGCTCGAAAAAGTGCGGCAGGATAAGCTGCGCGAAGTGCTCGCGGGCCACGACGGCACGTGGGTGGCGCATCCCGGTTTAGTCGGGATCGCGAAAGATATTTTCGACGCGCACATGAAAACGCCCAATCAGATTCACGTTAAGCGTGAAGACGTACACGTGAACGGCGCGGACTTGCTGAAAGTGGCCACCGGCGAAATCACTGAAACCGGTCTGCGGCTCAACATTGACGTCGGTATTCAATACGTGGAGTCCTGGCTGCGCGGCAACGGCTGCGTGCCCATTTACAATTTGATGGAAGACGCCGCTACCGCCGAAATTTCGCGTACGCAGGTGTGGCAGTGGCTGCATCACGGCGCATCGCTGAACGACGGACGCAAGATCACCTTGGAACTGGTGCGCTCGACAACCGCTTCCGTCTTGCAAAGCCTCAGGGATCAGATGGGTACCGCTTACGAATCGAGCAAGTTCCCGCTCGCCGCACAGCTCTTTGAGCAGATGATGGTCAGCGAGAAGTTGAGCGATTTTCTGACGCTCGAAGCATACCGATATCTATAATCGTATAGCCTCGCTGCGGAACAGACGGCGCCAGATCAGCTCACGCGCCCACCCGGCCAATGGGCGCATCTCTGCATCGCGCCCCTCGCGCTGGTTGTACAATCCGGTAGCGGCCCACTCATTCCACTGCGGGCGGTAAAACGTGCCGAACAGAATATCCCAAAAGGGGAACACTGACGCAAAATTCTTGCCCGCGTGCCGCGGTTCCCTGGAATGATGGATGCGGTGCGTTTGTGGTCCCATGAAAATCATGGTGAGGGGCCCAAGTGGAATCCTCACATTCGCATGGATAAACAACGCCAATTGACCTAATCCGGCGGCGATCCAGGCGCCTTGTACAGGCGTGATATCAAAGAGCAGAATGGTCGGAAGAGTCATAGTGATGGTGCGCATGGGCTCTTCCAGCCAGTGGATCCGGAACGCGCCCATGGCATTCAGACTCGCGGCGCTGTGATGCAAACGGTGGATTCTCCAGAATGGCAGGGCCGTATGCTGCAAGCGATGATGCAAATAGTAGAAAAAATCGTAGATCGCCAGCGGGGCCAGCGGCAGCACCACATTGCGAACGGGCCAGGCCCACGTCAAGCCTTCACTTCGCCAGTGCTCCAGATCCAATTCGATCACGCCCGGGCCAAAATGCCTCATGGCCGCCGAAATGAGCGCGGAAGGCACAATCATGACCAGCGGAGTAACGAGAAGATAAACAGCGCTATATCCGAAATTTGAAAAGTAGTCGCGCAACGGCTGGTTCTTTTCGGCGGGCAGGATCCGTTCGGCAACCGTAAACGCGAGAATCGACAAAAACAAAAATTGGATCGCGGGAATTGTCGCAATAACCACGCCCCATAAATAAGCAGGGTAATTCATAATCCATTTAATAGCCTCTCATTCTAACCCATGTCATTTATCGCCGCCGGACGCGCACCGTGGAATGTTACCCTGAGTGGCTGTGCTCGGAGTCCAACCGCCATTCGGACGAAATTACGGAAGATCGATGGTGATCTCCCAACAGGGGAGTGTGGCCGCTAGCCAGACGCTCGCTTCCCAGGCCGGTGCGCGCGTTTTACGGGAGGGCGGCTCCGCCGTGGATGCCGCCATCGCCGCAAACGCCGTACTGGGCGTGGTGGAGCCAATGATGAACGGTATCGGCGGCGATCTTTTTGTCCTCCATTGGGAATCGAAATCAGGCAAGCTCACCGGCCTCAATGCATCGGGACCCGCGCCACGGGGGCTGTCTCCCGAATTGCTGGAGGGGCTCGGGATGCGCGCAATGCCCGAAACCGGTATTCACTCCGTCACCGTACCGGGCGCGGTCAGAGGTTGGGCGGCAATACATGAGCGATTCGGCAAGTTGCCGTGGAAGAGTCTATTCGCCTCGGCAATCGCGTACGCGCGTGACGGCTTTCCTGTCTCTGAGGTGGTGCAAGAGCTTTGGTCGGAACCTTCCACGGTGGGCCGCCTGCGCGCTTCCCCCGAAGCTTCCTCCGTTTTTTTGCCGGATGGGCGCGCTCCCGTTCACCAGGGTGAAATCTTCCGCAATGCCCGTCTGGCACATGCATATGAGAGGATCGCCAACCTTGGCGCGGATGATTTTTATACGGGTGCGATCACGCAGGCGATTCTGAGAGCATCGCAATCCCTGGGTGGAACGATGACAGCCGGGGATCTCGCTTCCTACATGCCGGAGTGGGTCACGCCGATTTCAACCACATATAAGGGTTGGGAGGTTTTTGAATTGCCTCCGAATGGTCAAGGAATGGCCGCGCTCGAGATGTTGAATATCATGGAGGCCTCCGGCACCGCGACCGATCTGCACACGCGCATTGAGACCATGAAGCTTGCCTATGCCGACGTGTATCGCTATAACGCCGATCCGCGCAGTTCCGACGTCCCGGTGGATGTTCTGCTCTCGAAAGAGCATGCGCGTGAGAGAGCGGCGCGCATCAACTCCGCGCGCGCGAACTGCGCCGTAACCGCCGCGCGCGTGCCGTCGAGCGACACCGTATACCTCGCCGTGGTGGATCGCGAAGGAAACATCGCAAGCTGGATTCAAAGCATTTACTCCAGCTTCGGTTCCGCCATCGCCGTGGATGGCATGGGTTTCATGCTACAGAATCGCGGGGCTGGCTTCACGCTGGATCGCGACCATCCCAATGTCCTCGCCGGCGGCAAGCGTCCGTTTCACACCATCATTCCAGGGTTCATGCAGTGCGGCGATCGCTCCATTGGCTTCGGAATCATGGGCGGAGCGAACCAACCGCTGGCCCACGCGCAGTTTGTGTCGAATCTGGTCGATGGCGGAATGAACCTCCAGCAGGCCTTGGAAGCACCGCGTTTCTTCAAGGCCGGGTCCTCGGGCTGCGACGTTGCCGTAGAGTCACGCGTGCCGGAACGGGAGCTCGAGCGGCTTACCGGACTAGGCCACGTGATCTTAGTGCGCGCGGAGTATTCGCAGGAAATGGGCCGAGGGCAGGCGGTGATGCATGACGCGAGAACTCGCGTGAATTATGCAGCGTCCGATCCCCGCTCCGATGGCGCCGCGATACCCGAGTCAATCTAAACCAACGCTTCTCCGGCGCGATGCTTCTTGGTGTATGCTTCAAAATGCCGCAAGAAATTGCGGATTGAGGGGACTTCCATGAAACGTCTATTCACGCTCGCGCTCGGCTTCATCCCGTTATGTCTCGCACAACCCACTCAGCCCCCTACGGCGGCGCAGAAAACGGAGCGCGCCAGCAACATGGCCTTGGTCGGCTACAACGACCTGCAGGCTCGCAGCGCGTATCAGCCTACGATTCAAAAGCAAGGCAACCGCTGGATCGCCTACATCGGCCATCACGGCGGCGAACAGATGAATCCGATCACCGGCAAGATGGAGCCGAACGGGACCTCCATCGTGGATGTCACCGATCCGAAGAACCCCAAGTACCTCGTACACATTCCCGGCGAGCCTCGCGATGCGGGCCCGGGCGAAAGCGGCGGCGCGCAAATGGCGCGTGTGTGCGCGGGCAGTGAATTGCCCAAGGGAGACCGCAACAAATTTTACCTGCTGCGCACCTACGGCGATCAAGGCCACGAAATGTGGGATGTGACCGACCCTGCGAAGCCGTCGCGCATCAACGTAATCGTGGGCGGCCTGCGTGACACGCATAAGAACTGGTGGGAATGCGACACTGGCATCGCCTATCTGGTTTCGGGCGTCGTCGGCTGGCGTACCAAGCGCATGATGCAGATTTACGATCTGAGCGATCCGACCAAGCCCGTGTTCATCCGCAGTTTCGGATTGCCCGGCCAGCAGCCCGGCGCGCGCGGGCCGACGCCCGGCGCGATGCACGGCGCGATGTCCACGGGTCCCAAGGGCAACCGCCTATATATCGCCTATGAAGTGAATCGCGACGGCGTGATGCAGATCATCGACCGCGAAAAGTTGCTGAACGGCCCCAAGGAACCCACGGAAGAAAACCTGAAGTATCCGGTGATCGGCGAGGTGGATTTCCCCACCGACATCGGCGGCCATACCGCGCTTCCCATGTTGCAGATGCAGCTCGGCGAATTCGCGAGCCAGAAGAACGGCAAGGTGAAAGACTTCATCATGTTCACCGGCGAAACCACCGGCAATGAATGCCAGGAGTACCGGCAGATGGCCCGCATCTTTGACGTCACCAACGAATCGAAGCCCGTCGGCGTCTCCACATGGACCGTGCCCGAGGATAGCGGCAACTTCTGCAGTGCCGGAGGCCGCTTCGGCACGCACTCCTCGAATGAGAGTCTCACGCCGGTTTTCCATAACCGCGTGGTGTTCATCGCGCATTTCAATGCGGGCGTGCGCGCCGTGGATGTGCGTGATCCCTACCGGCCGCGCGAAATCGGTTTCTACATTCCAGCCGTGACCGACCGTACGGACAAACGCTGCGTCGGTCAAGGTGCGGACCAGCATTGTAAGGTGGCGGTGCAGACCAACAACGTGGAAGTGGATGACCGGGGTTACATCTACTCGGCTGACCGCGCGGATACCGGCTTGCACATCGTGGAACTCACTGGCACGGCCCGCCAGGTGGCGGATTATTCTAAAGCAGTGAACTAATATGCGAAGATTCACAACCGTCGCGATACTGGCGGCTGCATCGTGTCTGCTCTCCCTTGCGCAGACCGATCAGGACTTGCTGAAGCCTGATCCCAACAACTGGCTGCAATATTCCGGAACCTACGACGCCCAGCGCCACAGCCTGCTCAAGCAGATCAACACCACGAACGCCGCCAACCTGCAGGCCCAATGGGTGTACCACATGACGGGCGCAGTGGATCTGGAAGCCGTGCCGATTGTGGTCGATGGCGTCATGTACATTTCGCAGTGGAATCGCGTGGAGGCGTTGGACGCGCGCGCCGGCCGCTTGATCTGGCAATATCAGCGGCAGCCCGCGACGCGCGGATGGCAGCGCGGTGTAGCGGTGTATCACGGCAAAGTGTATGTGCCCACTGCGGATTCCTCCGTGATCGCGCTCGATGCAAAGACCGGCAACCTTCTGTGGGATAGCAAGGTTGTGGGCGAAGGGTATCGCATCATGGGCGCAGCGCCGATGGTCGCAAAAGGCAAAGTCATCGTGGGCGGCAGCGGTTCGGCCGGCGGTTGGATTGAAGCCTTCGACGCGGATACAGGTAAGTATGCGTGGACCTGGAATGTGATCCCCAAGCCCGGCGAAAAGGGCGTGGAAAGCTGGGAAGGCGATTCATGGAAGCTGGGCGGCGGACCCATCTGGAATGCGGGCAGCTTCGATCCGGAACTGGGTCTACTGTACTGGGGCACCGGTCAGCCCGGGGTGGATTTCGTGGGCGAAATTCGCAAGGGGGACAACCTTTACACCGATTGCATCGTGGCGCTGGATATCGACACAGGCAAATTGAAGTGGTATTTCCAGAACACGCCGCACGACGTTCATGACTGGGATTCCGAAGAAGTCCCTGTGCTGGTGGATGCCGTATCCAAAGGCCAGATGCGCAAACTGTTGGTTCAGGCAAATCGCAATGGCTACTACTACATTCTGGATCGGACGAATGGTAAGTTTCTGCAAGCCACTCCGTTTGTCAGCAAGCTGACTTGGGCGAATGGGCTGACGGAGGATGGACGGCCCATCGTGGTGGCGGGAAGCGAGCCGACAGTGGAAGGCAGCCGCGTGTGCCCTTCCACGGCGGGTGCAACCAACTGGCCTTCGCCCGCCTACAGCCCGGATACGAAGTTTTTCTATCTGGTGGTGCAGGAAGGCTGCGGTATCACCTATAAGTCGAGCAATAACTTTCAGGCGGCAGGCCCTGGAGCGGGCAGCGGCACCGGGTACATGGAGAGCCCCGCGGATCAGGAAAACTGGCAATTGCACGTGCGTGCGCTGGAATTGACCACCGGCAAAACGGTGTGGAGCTATAAGCAGGTTGGTTCAAAGCATTACGGGCCGGGAGTGCTTTCAACCGCAGGCGGCATTTTGTTCTCGGGTGAGCAGCAAGGGCAATTCACGGCGCTCGACGCTAAAACCGGCAAGGTTCTGTGGCACTTCAACACCGGAGGGCTCATCACCGCCGGCCCATCCACCTACAGCGTGGACGGCAAACAGTATGTAGCCATCGGTTCTTACGCCAACATTTTCGCGTTCGCATTGCCTGATTCCACGGGGGCGGGACGATGAAGCGCACAACGTTACTGCTATGCACTGCGCTGTGCCTGCTGGCGCAGCGGCGCGCTCCGGAGGGTCCGGCGAATCCTTTCGCCAAGAATCCGCAGGCAATCGCCGAGGGCCGCGAGATTTATAACGACGTTTGCACTGCCTGCCATGGAAAAGACGGCTCGGCGGGCGACAAGGCGCTGGCATTGGGAGCTCCAGCCCGGCGCTACGCGCGCGGAACCGACGCGCAGATTTTCGATGCGATTATGAAGGGCATTCCCGGAACCATGATGCCTGCCAATCGCCTGCTGGACAATGACGCATGGAAAGTGGCGGCCTACATTCGCGGGCTGCGCGGCACCGCGATCGACACTCCGGCGGCGGGTGATGTTGCCAGCGGTGAGAGCGTGTTCTGGAACAAGGGCAAGTGCGGCGAATGCCATATGATTCGCGGCAAAGGCGGCCTGAGCGGTCCCGATCTATCGGACATCGCTTCGATCCGCAAGTACACTTCGATTGTGGATGCGCTCACCAAAGAACAGCACCGCGTGGCGGCGGACGGAGGCACTCACGATTCCGCGCTTCTGCCACTCGCGACCTACCAGCCTGTGCGGATCACCACGCGCGAAGGGAAGACCATCGAGGGTCTGCTGCGCAACGAAGATAGTTTTACGGTGCAGGTGTTTGGATCGGACAATCGTTTGTATATGTTCGATCGCGAGAAGCTGCGTGAAGTGTTCTACATTCCCAAGAGCATCATGCCCACCGATTACGACAAGCGCCTTTCGGCCAAGGAATTTCAGGATCTGCTGGCATTTCTGACACGCCTGGCGCTGCCCGCTCCGCAGAAATGACATTAGCGAAATTACTTCCTGCGCTGGCGCTCTTGCCCTTCACGCTGCTGGCCCGCGACTCTTTCGTCTATATCGGGACGTACACCGACGGCGCGGCACGCGGCATTTACGGCTACCGCTTCCAACAGGAAACCGGCAACCTGACTCCTCTCGGTTTGATGGCGGAGACGCCGAATCCCGCTTTTCTAGCTGCTACACCCAACGGACGCTATCTGTACGCCGTGAACTGGAAGGGTGACGAACGCATCAAGCAAGGCGATACCGTGAGCGCATTTGCCATCGATCAGAAGACCGGCAAGCTTACGTTCTTAAACAAGGTGGATTCGAAAGGCGAGATGCCCACCAACCTCACGGTGGATCGCACCGGCAAGGCGCTGCTGGTGGTCTGCTACACGGGCGGGAACATCACCGGATATAAGATCGGCTCAGACGGGCGCTTAAGCGAGCCCACCACGTTTTTCAAACATACCGGCAAGAGCGTGCACCCCGTGAACGGACCGCACTCCCACGGAGTGATCGTGTCCCCGGATAACCGCCACGCTTTTGTGGCCGAGGTGGGCTTGGATCAAGTTCGATCCTACGCGTTGAATGCAGACGCCGCGATGCTCACGCCTTCCGATCCACCATTCATCTCCGTGACGCCGGGCACCGCACCGCGACATTTGGCGTTCCATCCCAGCGGCAAATATCTGTACGCCAACGATGAGAGCCGCCCCGCCGTGACAGTGTTCAAAGTTGACGGAGGGCACTTGCAGGAGATCCAGGAAGTCCCGGCCATCCCCGCGGATTTCAAGGAACGCGATGCCACGGCGGAAATTCAGATCGATCCGAAGGGCCGCTTTGTGTATGTATCAAACCGAGGGCATGACAGCATCGCTGTGTTCGCGGTGGATCAGACGAAGGGCACTCTGACGCCTGTGCAGCATGTCTCCACACAAGGCAAGACTCCGCGCAATTTTTCCCTCGACCCCACCGGGAACTATCTTTTCGCGGCGAACCAGAATTCAGATACGGTGGTTCAGTTCAAGGTCGATCCGGCCACAGGGAAGCTGTCGCCCGCCGGCCAGCCGCTTACCGTCCCCAAGCCTGTGTGCCTGTTGTTCGTAAACGCCCGCTAGACGTCCAGGTTTCTTACATCCAGCGCGTTGTCTTCGATGAACTTGCGGCGGGCTTCCACGTTTTCGCCCATCAGTGTGGTGAAGATTTCGTCGCTGCGCACAATGTCTTCTAGCGAGACCCGCAGCAGCGTGCGCGTTTCCGCGTTCATCGTGGTTTCCCACAACTGCTCGGCGTTCATTTCGCCCAGGCCTTTATAGCGCTGCACGTTTACTTCGCGCGTGCCTTCGTTCTTCACGTGATTTAGCAGCTCGCGCCAATCCGCCTGCACGTCACGATGCTGATCGCGAATGACCGTGAACGGAGGCGTATTGAACTTGGCGGCCTGCTTGGTGAGCACACGCAGGCGGCGATATTCGGCTTGCGTGGCCAGTTCGATATTGATGGCGCGCTCGGCGTGCGTCGGATCTTTGAAGGTCACCATCCATGCGGAGTGCTCTTCTTCTCGGGTGAGCGCGCATTCGATCTTCAAGGCCTTCAAAGCCTCAAAAACCGGCGTCAGATTCTTCTGCTCCGCGAAGTCGGCGCGTGTATCGATGGCCAGGCTCGCGTTCGCAATCACCTGCACCACGCGCGGATCGCGTAAACGGCGCTCCATGCGTTTCCAGGCGAGCTGCAAGTCGTCCAACTGCATCAGATAGTTGCGCAGCTCTGTACCTTCCAGCACGCTCTTATCGCCCAATTCCACTTTCAGGTTTTCCGTGGCGCGGCGCAGAATTTCGCGCGTAAATTCCTTGTCGTCCTTGATGTACTTTTCGGACTTGCCTTTCTTGATGCGGTACAGCGGCGGCTGCGCGACGAAAATATTGCCGCGCTTGATCAGGTCCTGCATGTGCCGGAAGAAGAAAGTGAGCAGCAACGTGCGGATGTGCGAGCCGTCCACGTCGGCGTCCGTCATGATGATGATCTTGCCGTAGCGGACCTTGGTCGCGTCGAATTCGTCCTTGCCGATGCCGGTGCCAAGCGCGGTGATCATCGCGCGGATTTCCTCATGGCCCAGCATTTTGTCGTAGCGCGCTTTTTCCACGTTCAGGATCTTTCCGCGCAACGGGAGGATGGCCTGATAGCGCCGATCGCGGCCGCCCTTAGCGGTGCCGCCTGCCGATTCGCCTTCGACAAGGAACAGCTCGCAGCGCTCCGGATCGCGCTCCTGGCAATCCGCCAGCTTCCCAGGCAACCCGCCGGAATCGAGAGCTCCCTTACGGCGCGTCAGATCGCGGGCTTTGCGTGCGGCTTCGCGGGCGCGGGATGCGTCGATTGCCTTGCTCAGAATCTTGCGCATCACCGGAGGATTCTTGTCAAAGAACTCCCCGAGCTTCTCATTCACCAACTGCACTACATAGCCCTGAATATCGGAATTCAGTTTGCCCTTGGTTTGTCCTTCGAACTGTGGTTGCGGCAGCTTCACGCTTACAACCGCCGTCAATCCCTCGCGCACGTCATCGCCCGTGAGGTTTTCCTTCACGTCTTTGAACATGCCGCCGGCCTGGCCCGCCGCGTTGATGGTGCGCGTGAGGGCGCTGCGGAATCCACTCAAGTGCGTTCCGCCATCCACCGTGTTGATGTTATTGGCGAAGCTGAAGACTGAGTCACTGTACGAATCGTTGTACTGCAGCGCCACTTCCATGGTGAGCTTGCCCACCGGCAGATCGCGCTCGCCTTCAAAATAAATGGGTTTATCGTGCAAGACGCTCTTGCCCTTGTTCAGGTGCTTAATGAATTCCGCGATGCCGCCGTTGAACTGGAACTCGGATTCGCGCATGGGCTCTTCGCGTTCATCGGTGAGCGTGATCTTGACGCCCTTGTTCAGAAACGCGAGTTCGCGCAGCCGCGTGGCTAGCGTGTCAAAATTGAAAGTACTCGCGTCCATCACGGACGTGTCGGGCTTGAACGTGACCTTGGTTCCGGTCTTGCGCCCGGCCTTACCGGTTCTTTCCAGCGGCGCCTTGGGAACGCCGCGTGAATATTCCTGTTCCCACGTGCCGCCGTCACGCCAGATTTCGAGCTCCAGCCGCTCAGAGAGCGCATTCACGCAGCTCACGCCGACGCCGTGCAATCCGCCGGACACTTTGTACGAATTCGAGTCGAACTTGCCGCCCGCGTGCAGCTTGGTCATTACGACCTGCGCGGCCGACACGCCTTCTTCCTCGTGCATGTCCACGGGGATTCCACGGCCGTTATCGATCACGGTGACGGAATCGTCTTCGTGGATGATGACGTTTACTTCGCTGGCGTAGCCCGCCAGAACTTCGTCCACCGAATTGTCGACAACTTCATAGACCAGGTGATGCAACCCGGCTTCGCCGGTGGACCCGATATACATTGCGGGCCGTAACCGCACCGCCTCCAATCCTTCCAGGACTTTAATACTTGTGGAGTCGTAACGTTGTGCGCTGGTATCGTTCGTTGCCATGTGTGGTTTGTTTTACTGCTTTCTCTCAGCCGCCAAAAATCAGATGCGCATCGGCATGATCACGTAGCGGTACGTTCCGCCTTTTTCGCTGGGAGCCGGCTGCAGCTCACCCGCGCTATGAGGATCTTTGAACAGAAACGTGATGGTCTCCCCGTCCACCGCGCGAAGGAAGTCCACCATGTACTGGGCGTTGAATCCGATCTCCACCGGATTGCCCTTGTACTCGGCCGGAATGCTGTCTTCGCTCTCACCGGTATCGGAAACCGAGGAATGTACTTTCACTTCGCCATCGCCAACGCGCACGCGAATGGCGCGCGAACGTTCGTCGGAAAATTGCGACACGCGTTCGATTGCGGAGCGTAATTCTTCACGATTCAAACCCACCGAAGCTCCATGCTCCTTGGGAAGCACCCGTTCGTAATCCGGGAAGTTACCGGTGAGTTTGCGGCTCAACAGCAGCCGGTCACCCAGTTTGAAGAATAAGTGGTTCTCATCGCCTGAAAAATGTACAATCGCCGCCGGATCAGCATCGCTCGCAAGCTTTTGCAACTCCATCATTGCCTTGCGCGGCAGCAGCGCCCTATAAGCCGCCGTAATACCGGCAATCTCTCCACCACTTTCCACCATCGCGAGCCTGTGACCGTCCGTGGCAACCATCGCCAACCCGCCTTTACGCAGCACCAGTAATGCGCCGCTCAGCGTGAATCTGGATTCCTCGTTGGAGATCGCAAATACCGTCTTACCGATCATCTGCGCCAACACGCCTATCGGAATTTCCGCGAGCACGGCAGGCATCTCCGGAAGTTCCGGAAAACTATCGCGCGACATGCCGGCGATGCGCGTCTTCGATCTTCCCGCTGTGATATTCGCCCAGTGATTGTCCGCGATCTTCACTTGAACATCACCTTCCGGCAACAAGCGAACGTAATCCAACAACCGCTTCGCGGGTATGGTACCCGCTCCCGCTTTCTTCACCCGCGCAGGACACGAACAGCGAATGCCCAACTCAAGATCCGTAGCGGTCAAAACAATGCGGTCGCCTTCGGCCTCCACTAGAACATTGGACAGGATTGGAATCGTGGTCTTCTTCTCCACCACGCCTTGTGAGAGATTTAGCTCTCGAACCAGGTCGGCTCTGCTGACGGTGAATTCCATGAATGGATCCCTTTCCTGAATGGCAAGCCCAGTACAGCAACTCTGCTTGAACGGTTTTCAGCCCTGCGGGTTCTTTCTCTGGTTCTTATTCAGAATAAGAGTAAAACTAGAACCGTATTCATAGGAGCTGTTGAAACGTTGATTTCTCTCTAAATTATAGCAAGATCGTGGGGTTAAAGTCACTGAAAGTTGTGAGTTCCAGGGTGATTCGCAGTGCGGAATCAGGCCCACGGTGGCTTCTTCCACAAGCATTGACAGGCTCCGGGGCATAGGTGCTGTGGAAAACTAAAACAACCCTAATGGATCGAGTCGATTACGCTGTGGATGAGCCTGTTTAAATCGGCGTCCTTCTGGCGGAGCTGCTCAATCTTGTGGATGGAATGCAACACGGTGGTGTGATGCTTCCCGCCGAACATACGGCCGATTTCAGGAAGCGATGAAGGCGTGAGTTCCTTGATCAAATACATCGCCACCTGGCGCGGGTAAGAGATGTTCTTGGCGTTCGTTTTCTGCTTCAACTGAGAGGGTTGTAGTTGGAACCGTTCGGCGACGGCGCGCAGCACGGAATCCATGTTCACACGGCGGTCCTGATTCGGGATCAGGTGCTTCAACACCTGTTGCGCCATCGCCAGCGTGATGGGTTCGCCAGTAACGGATGAGTACGCCATCAATTTAACAAGCGCGCCTTCCAACTCCCTGACGTTTGATCTGGTTTTGGTCGCGATATAAACGCGCACGTCTTCGGGAAGCGTGAAACCTTCGTTTTCGGCCTTGCGGTCCAGAATCGCCATTTTGGTTTCGAGGTCGGGCGGCTGGATGTCAACCATCAAACCCCACTCAAAGCGAGAGCGCAGACGCTCGACTAGACCCGACGTGTGCTTCGGCGCGGAATCGCTGGAGAGCACGATCTGCTTTTGGTTCTCGTAGAGCTCGTTGAAGGTGTGGAAGAATTCTTCCTGCGTGCGCTCTTTGCCTGCAAGGATCTGAACGTCATCCACTAGCAGCACATCCGCGGAACGGTAGTAGCGGTGAAACGCAGGCATGCGGTCGCTTTTGATGCACGCGATCATTTCGTTCATGAAACGTTCACTGGAGGTGTATACGATACGGATGGACGGATAGCGCTCCAGCAGCGCGGTCCCGATCGCATGCATCAGATGCGTCTTGCCCATCCCCACGCCGCCATATAAAAAGAGAGGGTTATAGCTGCGCGAAGGATTCTGTGAAACCGCGCGCGATGCCGCGTGCGCGAACTGGTTGCACGATCCCACTACGAAGTTATCGAAATTGAATTTCTTGTTGAGCTGATGCGTGGGCGAAGCAAACGGCGTTTCCATGGAAGAAGTCTCCATTGCAGGTGCGGCAGCCGGCCCCACTCCCATCACGGAGCGTGTAGTGTAGATGATCCGCTCCACGGGAAGTTTCAATTCGAGAATGCTGACACGAACATCCTCGGCGTATTCTTTTTCCATCCACTCTTTGGTGACGACGTCCGGAACGGCAACGCGCAACGCGGAGCCGTCGGAACCGTCGAAGGAGGTCCGTTGGATCCAATCCTCATAAGCCCTCGTTCCGATGCGCGTGGCTAGCCGCGCCTTGATTTCCTCCCACGGATTTACCGCTCGCTCCGCAATAGCACCCATGTTGGCCACCCTTGAAAACCGATTCGCCGGGTTCACCCACCGGCCGGACACACGTTTCCCTCAGGATTTCCACATGTGGAAATCCACGTTACTCACCCTGATTCTGTCTGGGAATCACTCAACGCTTTTGACCGGATCTGAGGTTCTCGACTCAGGATTCTGTCGCGCGCGGAACTACAGCATAACATAGTTTGCTGAATGCCAAGAGGGTATATGAAAAAATATAACTATCCTGTTATCAAATAGATAAAAGGAGTGTTTGCGCTGCTTAAACATTTTATTCACAGACCGTTTTGGCATGTTTCGTGCGTGTCTTGAGCTCACCCAACGCAATTGACAAGTACGCTTCCATGAGGCGACAATGGGACCTGCCACACTGCGATTCGCGGGAGTAACTCAGCTGGTAGAGTGCAACCTTGCCAAGGTTGATGTCGCGGGTTCGAATCCCGTCTCCCGCTCCAAAAAATTCCCAATCCTTTCGGAACTTACTGCTCCGGTCTTCGTCTGTGCATCCATGGAAATCGGCACATGGGCGCGCTCAACCAGGTAAAGCTCATCATACGGAGCCTGTTACGCGCTCCCGTATTCACCATCGTGGCGCTGCTCACGATTGCGCTGGGCACCGGCGCGAACATCGCCATCTTCACGGTGATCGAAGGTGTTCTGTTGAAACCATTGCCATTTCCAGAGCCACAGCAGTTGGTGGGAGTTTGGCACACCGCGCCCGGTGTGGGCTTGAAGGACTTGAATCAATCCGCCGCCAACTACTTCACGTATCTGGAAGAAAATCATACGTTTCAGGACATGGGTATGTGGGCCGAACGCGCCGCCAGCGTTACCGGACTGGCGGAGCCCGAACGCGTGCGAACGATCGCCGCAACGTATGGAACACTGCGGGCGCTGCGCGTTCAACCCATTCTGGGGCGTGTGTTTTCAGAAGCTGACGACCAGCCGCAAAATCCCGCGACCGTGCTTCTCACCTATGGATACTGGCAACGCAAATTTGGCGGTGAGCGCTCCGTGCTGGGGCAGCGCATTATGGTGGACGGGAAAGCTCGCGAGATCATTGGTGTGCTGCCGCAGGATTTTCGTTTTCTCAATACCAATGCGTTGTTATGGTTGCCGGATCAAATCGACCGCGGCAAGTTGATGTTGGGCAGTTTCAGCGACATCGGTATCGCGCGCTTGAAACCGGGAGTCACTTTCGCGCAAGCCAATGCCGATATCGCGCGCATGCTGCCCCTCGTGTCGGAAAAATTCCCGGCGCCTCCCGGTTACAACGCGAAGCTCTTTGAAAACGCCCGCATCGGGCCGAACATCCGGCCGCTTGAGAAAGACATGGTTGGCGACATCTCCGGCGTGCTGTGGGTATTGATGGGGACTGTAACTCTGGTTCTGCTGATCGCCTGCGCGAATGTGGCGAACCTGCTACTGGTTCGCGCCGAAGGACGCCATCGGGAATTGGCCGTTCGGGCGGCACTGGGCGCGGGCGCGCGCCGGATTGCCCGCAGTCTTTTGGCGGAAAGCGTGACGCTGGGTGTTGTGGGCGGAACACTGGGGCTGGGCCTGGCTTATGCTGCGGTGAAGCTCCTGGTGAGATTCGCCCCTGCGGGCCTTCCGCGCGCGGCCGAAATCTCCATCGATATCCCGGTGGTTCTGTTCGCGATCGCCATATCGATCGTCAGCGGAGTATTGTTCGGATTGATTCCGGTGTGGAGGTACACAGGCCGCCGCACGGAAAATTCATTGCGCCTGGGTGATCGATCCTCCAGCCAGGGTCGGGAAAGGCATCGGGTGCAGGGCACGCTGGTGATTGTGCAGGTGGCGCTGGCGCTGGCGCTGACCGTGGCGGCGGGTTTGATGTTGCGGACTTTCCAGGCGATTCAGGATGTGCCTCCCGGCTTCACGCATCCAGAGGCGGTGCAGACTTTCCGTATCTCCATCCCCGAAGGAGAAGTGAAGGAACCGGAGCGCGTGGGACGCATGCAACAGGAAATTCTGGAGCGGCTTGAGCGCATCCCCGGCGTTTCGAACGTCGCGCTTTCCAGCTCCGTCACCATGACAGGGCGCAACAACAACGATCTGGTCTTCGCTGAAGACCGCACGTATGCTCCCAACGAATTACCGCCAATCCGCCGCATCAAATACATGTCACCGGGGTTTTTCACGGCCATCGGAAGGGCGCGCATCGCCGGGCGCGACATCACCTGGAGTGATGTGTACCAGCGCGCTCCGGTGGGATTGATTTCGGAAAATTTCGCGCGCGAATATTGGGGCCGTCCGGAAGCGGCCGTGGGGAAGCGCATCCGGGAGGGGCCGGGAGACCCGTGGCGAGAGATTATTGGAGTGGTGGGCGATGAGCGCGATGATGGAGCCAACCAGAAAGCGCCATCGGTAGTGTATTGGCCGTTGATGGTCAAGCAAATTTCCGGGCGGCCGGACTTTGTGAGCCGGCAAAACACGGTGGTCCTGCGAACGAATCGTGCAGGAAGTGAAGCACTGCTGAAGGAAATCCGGGAGGCTGTTTGGTCGGTGAATCGGAATCTGCCGCTGGCGGATGTATCGACGCTTGAGGAAATTTATAAAAAATCCATGGCGCGTGTTTCTTTCACGCTGGCGATGCTGGGAATCGCGGGCGGGATGGCGCTGCTGCTGGGCGTGGTAGGTATCTACGGCGTAATTTCGTACTCCGTCACGCAGAGCAAGCGGGAAATCGGTATCCGTTCGGCGCTGGGCGCGACGCAGGGGGAGCTGACGGGCATGTTCGTCCGCCGAGGATTGAAGCTTGCCTGCGCCGGCGCGGTGTGCGGTCTAGCCGTAGCCGCAATCTCATCGCGCCTCATGGATTCACTGCTCTTCGGAGTGCGAGGGCTTGATCCGATCACCTACACTGCGGTGGCGGCCATCGTGGTTTGCGTGGCCGCCATCGCGAGCTACCTGCCATCCAGGCAGGTAACGGCGGCCTCTCCGCTGGAGGCATTGCGTTCGGAATGAGGGGGAAGTCACATAATCTAGGCTTTTTTAAGTCCCTTATTTCCCGTATGATTAGGGGTACAGGCAAAGCTAAGAACGTTTTGTGGGCCTATTGTGTGGGCACGGAATAGTCTATGGATGTAAAGCGCGAAGGCGTTGCGAAGAAGAAAATTATCCGCCGCGTGGTCTACCTGGTGGTGCTCGCTGCCGCAGTCGCCCTGGCCGGATGGCGCATCAGCCAACTGAAACCGGCGGCGCCGGTGGTGGAAGCTTCCACGATCTGGCCTGACGCCGTGAAGCGCGGCCCCATGGTGCGGGAAGTGCGTGGCCTGGGAACGCTTGTGCCAGAGGACATGCTGTGGATTCAGGCGGCCAATGACGCGCAGGTGAGCCGTATCCTGGCGCGCTCGGGCGACGACGTCAAACCGAACACCGTGTTGCTGGTGTTGGCCAATCCGCAAATGGAAGCGGACGCGCTGGATTTTGAATGGCAGGCCAAACAGGCGGAAGCGAATCTTGCGGACCTGAAGGTCCGGCTGCAATCGCAAGCGTTCGATCAGCAGGGTGTCGTCGCAACTACGCAAGGCGAACTCAAGCAGGCCGAAATCAATAAAGACAAAGAAGAGCAATTGTTCAAGGCGCAACTGGAGCCTGAAATCAACGTCAAGCTTGCGCAGGCCAAATGGGAACAGGCCGCCAGCCGCAACCAGATGGAGCGGCAAAAGCTCGAGATCATGAAGGAATCCGTGCAGGCGCAGATCGAATCGCAACAGGTGCAGATCGAAAAACTGCGCGCTACGTACAAGTTGAAAAAGAGGCTCGTGGACGAGCTCACGATCCGCGCGGGCATCACCGGCAAGATGCAGGAGATGACTTTGCAGATCGGCCAGCGAGTGAAGCCCGGCGACGTGTTGGCGAAGGTGGCCCAACCGCGCAAGCTGATCGCACGTTTGCAGATTCCGGAAACTCAGGCGAAAGATATTGTGGTTGGCCAGCGCGCCAAGGTGGATACCCGTAACGGTGTGATCGATGCGCAGGTGATGCGTATCGACGCTTCCATCGTCAACGGCACCCGCACGGTGGATTGCAAGTTGACCGGGCGCTTGCCGAAGGGCGCAGTCCCGGATTTAAGCGTGGACGGAACCGTGGAACTGGAGCGCCTGGATAACGTATTGTTTGTTGGCCGTCCGGTATTCGCGCAGCCGAATTCGCCGGGGAGTCTGTTCAAGATCGATGGAGATGGGAAGGGCGCCGCGCGCGTCGCCGTGCGGTTTGGCCGAGCCTCGGTGAACACAATCGAGGTGACAGAAGGTTTGAGGGAAGGCGACCGCGTGATTTTGTCGGACATGGCCGCGCAGGACCAGTACGCGCGCGTGCGTCTGAATTAGCGGCGTGAAACCGGGGAGGTTTTCGTGTCCGAATCCGTCATTCAATTACAAAGCGTGTCCAAGATTTTCGTCACCGATGAAGTGGAGACGCATGCTCTATCCGGCATCGATCTGGATATCCGCAAGGGCGAGTACGTTTCCATTTCCGGGCCTTCGGGCTGTGGGAAGTCGACGTTGCTGGCGATTTTGGGCCTGCTCGATTCGCCGTCGCAGGGCACGTACGTTTTGAACGGCCATGCCGTGCATGGCATCAAGACCAGCGAGCGGGCGCGCATCCGGAATCGCGAGATTGGATTCATTTTCCAAGCGTTCAATCTGATCGGCGATCTGACCGTTTATGAAAACGTGGAGCTGCCGCTGACCTATCGCGGCATGCCGGGCGATGAGCGCAAGCGAAGAGTCAACGAAGCGCTGGAGCGCGTGGACATGGCGCATCGTGTGAAACACTATCCGGCGCAGCTTTCCGGAGGCCAGCAGCAGCGCGTGGCGGTGGCGCGGGCACTAGCCGGGAACCCCGCGATTTTACTGGCCGACGAGCCTACTGGGAACCTCGATTCGGCCAACGGCGAACAGGTGATGGATCTGCTGAAGGAACTTCACAAGGCCGGGGCGACCATTTGCATGGTGACGCACGATCCCCGCTACGCCGAATTCGCGGACCGTACGGTGCATTTGTTTGACGGGAAGCTGGTGCCTACGAACGGCGACCATGGGAACGCGCAATCGGCGTAAAGTTTAGCGGCGGCTTACGCGTAAATACCGCGCAGTTTGATGGCGAACGCCACGCGGTCTAGCGCCAGCATATATGCCGCCAGGCGGTTATCGACACCGTGCTTTTCGGCGTAGGCTACAACGTCGCGGAAGCTGTTGATCATAATTTCTTCCATGCGGTCGTTCACTAGCTGTTCATTCCAGAAGTAGCCCATGCGGTCTTGGACCCACTCGAAGTAAGACACCGTTACGCCTGCGGCATTTGCGAGGATGTCGGGGATTACGAAGATGCCTTTTTCGCGCAGGATGGCGTCGGCTGCGGAGGTGGTGGGGCCGTTGGCGCCTTCGCATAGGATCTTCGCGCGGATGCGGTGTGCGTTGTGTGAGGTGATGACATTTTCCTTTGCGGCGGGCATCAGGACGTCGGTTTCCAGAAAGAAGGCTTCGTCTTGAGGTATGTTTTCGCCGCCCGGGAAGTCGGTGATGGAACCGGTCTGTTTACGGTGCTCGGCCAGGGCACGAATGTCCAGCCCGTTTGCGTTATACACCGCGCCGTCCCATTCCACGATGGCCATGATTTTGAATCCGGCGCGCGACATCACCTTCGCGGCCATGCCGCCGACATTGCCGAATCCCTGAATCACCACGCGCGCGCTGGCGCGGTCTATGCCAAGATTGCGCAGCGCCTGTTCCGTGACGATCATGCAGCCGCGGCCGGTGGCCTCGGTGCGTCCTCGGGAGCCACCTAGGTCAATAGGCTTTCCCGTTACCACTGCGGTCTGAGTGTGTCCGGCGCGCATGGAGTAGGTGTCCATGATCCAGGCCATGGTCTGCTCATTCGTATTCATGTCCGGCGCGGGCACGTCGATTTCCGGGCCGATGAATTCGTAAAGCTGCGCGGTGTAGCGGCGCGTGAGGCGCTCTAGCTCGCCTTGCGAGAGAATAGCGGGATCGCAAATGATGCCGCCCTTGCCGCCGCCGAAAGGGAGGTTGGTGACGGCGCATTTCCAGGTCATCCACGACGCGAGGGCGCGCACTTCGTCCAACGTGACGTCCGGCGCGTAACGGATGCCGCCTTTCGCAGGGCCGCGCGCGATGGAATGCTGCACTCGATATCCGGTGAAGACTTCAATGCGCCCGTCATCCAAGAGCACTGGAATATTGACGGTGAGTTCGCGTGAAGGGGAGCGCAACACCTTACGCATGCCGTCGTCCAGGCCTAACGCCTGCGCCGCGGCATCGAAGCGCGCTTCGGCGGAAAGGCGGGGGTTCAGTTCCGCGTCTTCGGTGGCGATGTGGAACGGCGGGTTCTCTACGAGCATCCGGCGAAGCCTCCGCATACATTATGGCATCGCTCACCATTGCGGAATCTAGTTCATAATTAGGGGGATCACGCCGCACGGGCTGCGAACGCGAACTCCCAAAATGTTGCGCCTCTCCGTTTTCATACTCATGGCTGTTGCCACTCTGCGCATAGGTCTTACGTATCCGGTTTTTAGTCTTACCTCGGATGAACCCGCGCATGTGGCCTGCGGATTGGAGTGGCTGGAAAAAGGTGTTTACCGATTCGAGGCCCAACATCCACCGCTGGCGCGTGTGATGACGGCGGTGCTGCCGTATGCCGCAGGATCGCGGCTGGGCGGAGATCCGGATATGTTTCATCAAGGTTGGGATATTTTGAATTCCGGCGGCACGTCGGGCGATCGGAATCTGACCTTGGCGCGCTTGGGGATCCTGCCGTTTTTTTGGCTGGCGACGTGGATGTTGTATTACGTGACGCGCCGTTATTTCGGCGACATGACTGCACTTTTTGCGACGATCTTCTTCACGCTGCTTCCGCCTGTACTGGCGCATGCGGGACTGGCGACCACGGACATGGCACTGACTGCGACGTTGGGCGCCGCGGTGTATGCGCTCCTGCTGTGGATTGAGGAACCAACGGCGTGGAGGAGTCTGTGGCTGGGAGTCGCTTTGGCCAGCACGATTGCATCGAAGTTTTCAGCGTTGGCTTTTTTGCCGGCCGCTGCGGTTTCTATGCTGGCGACGCAGTGGGTGGTTGCCCGTCCGGCGATGCGTGGATGGTGGGGGAAGTCGCGGATCTACTTGGCGCCCGCAGGGGCGGTGTTGGTCGTTGCGTGCTTCTGCGTGTGGGCCGTATATCGATTTTCATTTGACCGTTATCCCGCGCCGGAGTTATTCGCCGGAATTCGGGAAGTTCGAGAACATAACCAGCAGGGGCATCTTTCGTTCCTGCTTGGACAGCACAGCCGTGTGGGATTTTGGTATTACTACCCGGTGGTGCTGAGCGCGAAGACGCCGCTTGCATTGATCTTGTTATTCATAGCGGGAGTCGTGATCGCCTTCCGGCGACGACGTGAACTCGGTGGCAGATATCTTCAGCCGGTTGCATTCGCCGCGGCGCTATTGATGGTGGGCGCATTCAGCAGAATCAATATTGGCGTGCGCCATATTCTTCCCATCTATTTCGCGATCAGTATCTGTGCGGCAATCGCCGCGAAGGCTTTGTGGGACACGCACAAGCAAATGGCACGAGCGGGAGTGGCCCTATTGATGATATGGATGGCGGTTTCTTCCGTCGCCAGCCATCCGGATTACCTGGCGTACTTCAATGAACTCGCAGGCGACCGGCCGGAGCGAATCCTGGTTGATTCGGATCTCGATTGGGGCCAGGACTGGAAGCGCATGGCGGCGCGCCTCAAACAGGTTGGAGCGGCGGAAGTGGCCGTTGATCCTATCTTGGTGAACAACCCCCGGGTGCTGCATGGGTTTCCGAAACTAGTGCCGCTGGACCCCGATGCACCTAAGCCTGGGTGGAATGTGGTGGACGTGTCGTTGCTCACGCTGGGCTCAGGGATGTTCCATGAGTCGCCGCGAGGGAGTCCCTGGGCAGCGCGAATTCCGCCCACGGAACGGGTCGGCAAAACATTGCTGGTGTGGCACATCCCGGAATGAGAGACTCACTCCCCGGAATGCGCTATCACGCAAAACACGGGCGCGCCTTGCCGGTCGGTAATGACTCTCGTTGTCGAAGGTGAGCTGGGCTGAGAATTGCGTTCCGGTTCGAGCACGAAGGGCGGGCAGTGGGTCACGAATAGAACGCCCTCGCGTGGCGAGGTATCGTGAGAGACCTGCAACCGGTCCCGAGTTTCGATTTGTGCGCCGCCTTGAATTCCCCAATCGGTGAAAACCACAGGTTTTCCGGCGGCGAGAAGAAACTGGGCGACGGCTGGAATTCCGTCGGACCAATACACGCTGAAGCCGTTATCGCGACCCGCGCGGTAGTATTGACCCAGCAACAAGAAGTTTGAAACGATCACCACGATCGTGATCGCTAATGCGCTCCAGCGCCACGCGCGACTTCGCGTTGCCAAACCAGCTGCGGTTGCCGCGATCAGAAATTGCGGAGCGGGGTCGAGGAGAACAGTGTGATGGGGTCCTGCTCCCGCCGCGCGGAAGCTGAGCATCGCGAGGATTGCTGTCAGCAGTGCGATCCACGCGAAAGCGACGGGTTTGAAGAACACTGATCCCCGAAGGAAGGGCAACGACAGCAGGGCCAGAATCATGGCGGGAAGCAGCGCACTTCCGGGCCGCAATTGCGACGTGGCATACCACTGCTGAACCAGGTCCTCTAGGGATGCTCCGTGCAATGGTATGGTTTCACCCGGGACGGAGCGGAACATGTAGTGCTCCAGGGCTCGTCCATCGAACGTGCGCTGGAGCATCAGGAGCTTTTCCGAAATGGAGCCGCTGGATAGAGTTTGAGACGCCTTGAAGGTGGCTCCTGCGTGGTGCACGTTGAATGCGATGAGAGGGAACGCGCCGACGCACAGGGCGAGGAGGGCAATCCCCAAATTCTTGACCGAGAACTGCGCACGAATGACTTTGGGAAAGAGGATCACTGCGGCCAAAGTCATTGCCGCCAGCGGGAAAACGAAGATCGCTTTGTTCCAGCATGCGAGGCCGACACACAAACATGCTGCCGCGAAGAATATGGTGCGGCCGGATTCGAAGAACCGGTGCATCCAATTCACGAAGGTCACCGCAGCGAGCAGTAACAAACTCACGGGTCCCCAGTCGAAGATGTTCGCCAGCAGGAAGGGCGCGTCTGTGGCCAGCAACAATGCAGCAATAGCGGCGGTCGCCGGACCGCACACGCGCTTCGCCACGTTGGCGAAGATCAGCAGCGTCAGAACGCTGATCGCGCAAACCGGCAAACGCAGGGACCACACACTGGGAGGCGTCATCTGGAACAGCGGCCAATACAGCCACGTTTTGAGTGCGCCGTTGTAATCCATCAACATGATCGGAAGATCGTGCCCGGCTATCTGCCACGAATAGGTGGCCGGAAGGTACTTCAGGTATGGAAATACGAACAGCGCTTCGTCCTGCTGAATACCGGGGAGCGGCAAGAAAGCTAGCTGAATACCTGCCAATAACACGCACGATAAAACAAGCGCGGCGCGGTACGCGGCGGCTGTGAATTTCATGAACCCTTATGATGGCACGAACATTCGCCGGTGCCATAATAGAAAGACCTCATGGGAGATTTCTACACGCGTCCGGAATTAGTGCAGGCGCGCGCTGCGTGGCGGGCTTCCGGGAAAACAGTCGTTTTCACCAACGGGTGTTATGACATTCTGCATCCGGGCCACATACGCCTGCTGGAGCGCGCTCGCTCTTTGGGCGATGTGTTGATTCTCGCGCTGAACACCGATGACAGCGTGGCGCGGTTGAAGGGTCCTTCCAGACCTTTGATCTCCGAAGGAGAGCGGGCGCGGATGGCGTTGGCGCTGCAGGCGGTGGACGCCGTTGCTTACTTCAATGAAGACACGCCACGGGAACTGATCGCCGAAGTGCTGCCGGATATTCTAGTGAAAGGCGCGGATTGGGCGCATTTCATCGCCGGGCGCGAGGAAGTGGAGGCGGCGGGCGGCAAGGTGATCGCGCTGGCGCTGGAGCCCGGTTTTTCCACGACGAATATCGAGAAGGAATTGCTGGCGCGGCGGCCCTGAAGTTTCGTGACTCATCCCGCAGTACGCGATCTGTTCCAGACCCTGAGCCGCCAGCCGGCATTCCAGGAAGTGCTGCACGCGCTCGCTCAAAAAGAGGGCGAAGCCCCATCGCTTGGAGGGCTGACGCCCACGGCGAAGGCGATGTATCTGGTGCTGCTGTGGCAGCTTACCGAAAAGCCCCTCTTGATCTTCACGGACGGAAATCAGAGTGCGGAAACGCTGTCGGAACTCACCGAAACCTTTTTCGATCTTCTGATCGGCAGGCCGGAAGCGGGTAGGCCTCAACTGCTACCTGCGCTGGATGTGCTGCCCGGCCAAAAACTGTCGCCGCATACCGAGATTGCAGAGCAGCGCGCCATCGGCCTGTGGAGGATGGCATCGCGCAAAGCGCCGGTGACCATTGCACCCGTGGGGGCGGCGCTGCTGCGAACGCACGCAGGGGACTCTTATAGAAGACTTGCGCTCGAACTGAGGGTAGGCGAGGAACTGCCGCTGGATACGATTGAGGCGCATTTGCGATCTATCGGGTACGAGAGGCGCGAGCCAGTGGAGATGACCGGCGAGTACTCAATTCGCGGCGGCATTCTGGATGTTTATCCCGCGGAGAGCCAGCGACCGATCCGTATTGAATTTTTTGGCGATGAAGTGGAGTCGATTCGCCGGTTTGATGTGGATTCGCAGCGCTCCATCATGAAGTTGAGCGAGGTGTTCATCATGCCGCTCGCGGAACTGCCGCGCGCGGAGGTGGCATACCCGGGGTGGGAATTCGCGGCGGCGCTGGAGCAGCCGCGCGAATTTTCGCTTGTGGATCTATTGGGCGATGGACTCGTAGTGCTGGACGAACCTGAGCAGATCCGCGGGGCCGCGGAGCGCTTATGGAAACGGCTGGATCAGACTCCAGAAGCGGAAGAGCTGGCTCGCGCCAATTTCTTTTCGCTGGAGGAATGGGACGCGCGGCGCGCGGGACGCCGGCAATTGTCGCTGCGGGCGCTTGATCTCACGGCCGGCGCGCCGCACATCAACACGCGGCCTTCGCTCGCGTTCCACGGCAGCATGCAAGTGGCGGTCGCGGAAACCAAGAACATGGTGGAGCAGGGGTATCGCGTAGCGTACTTCGCGCCGTCCAACGGGGAACTGGAGCGGCTTGCCGATATTCTGCGCGAGTATTCCATTCCGTTCCAGCTTGGTCTTGCTCCGAATGAAGCGGCTTCGCCTTACCTTGCGGAGCGCGCTTATTTGGCTGGGCCTGCGGCCAGCACGTATTTGATCAAGGGGCTGGTGCGGCGCGGCGTGGTATTTCCGGATGCGCAAATTGCGTTCATTGGATCCGAAGATCTATTCGATACGTCCGAGTTAGTCGCGCGGCCGCGTATCGCCAAGACGCAGCGCACAGCATTCGCGGCGGACATTGCGGATTTGAAACCCGGCGACTTCGTGGTGCATGCGACGCACGGCGTCGGCAAATTCGTGGGCGTCCGCGAAATCGCGCAGGGTGAGCAAAAAGGCGATTTCATGCTGCTGGTGTATGCGGGGGATGCAAAGCTCTACGTCCCGCTGACACGCATGGATCTGATCGAGAAGTATCGCGGCGGCGGCGAAAACGGTCCTCCGCTGGATCGCCTAGGCGGTGCGACGTGGACGCAGCGCAAGACCAAGGTCAAAGCCAAGATGCGGGACATGGCGGATGAGCTGTTAAAGCTCTACGCGCAACGCCGCACTGCTGAGGGGTTTGCTTATTCGAAGGATTCCAACTGGCAGCGAGAATTCGAAGATGCTTTTGAGTTCACACCCACCAAAGATCAGTTGGGCGCGACGAAAGACATCAAACGCGATATGGAATCGGCGCATCCCATGGATCGTCTTCTGTGCGGCGACGTTGGCTTTGGAAAAACCGAAATCGCCATGCGTGCCGCTTTCAAGGCGTTGGGGGACGGCAAGCAAGTGGCGGTGCTCGCGCCGACTACCGTGCTGGCATTCCAGCACTACGAAACGTTCAAAAGGCGCTTCGCGGCGTTTCCGGCTCGCATTGAGATGTTTTCGCGATTTCGCTCCAAGAAAGAGCTTGCGCTTGCGGTGGAAGAATTAGCGTCGGGCAAGATCGACGTCGCAGTCGGAACGCACCGGCTGCTTTCGAAGGATATTGAATTTCGCGACTTGGGATTGCTGATTGTCGACGAAGAGCAGCGTTTCGGCGTACGTCACAAGGAACGCCTGAAGCAGATGCGGCAGAACGTGGATGTGCTGGCGATGAGCGCCACTCCCATTCCGCGCACGCTGCATATGTCGATGCTGGGCATCCGCGACATGAGTGTGATTGAAACCGCTCCGAAAGACCGGTTGTCCATTCACACGGTGGTGGCGCATTTCGATGAGCAACTGGTACGAGCGGCCATCGAGCAGGAACTGGGGCGTGGTGGGCAGGTGTATTTCATTCACAACCGCGTGGACTCCATCTTTTCACGTGCGGCGGCGATTCAGCAGCTTGTTCCGAACGCCCGTATCGGTGTGGGCCACGGGCAGATGGGCGAAGACGAACTGGAGAGAGTGCTGCTGGGATTCATGCGGCACGAATACGATGTTTTCGTCGCCACCACTATCGTGGAAAACGGTCTGGACATCCCGTTAGCCAATACGATCATCATTGAAAATGCCGAGCGCTACGGATTGTCTGAACTTTATCAACTGCGCGGCCGCGTGGGCCGATCCAACCGGCGCGCTTATGCATACCTCCTGGTTCCGCAAGACACGGAACTGAGTGAGATCGCGCGCAAGCGCCTCGCGGCCCTGCGTGAATTTTCCGATCTGGGCGCGGGCTTCAAAATCGCGGCGCTTGATCTGGAATTGCGCGGTGCGGGCAACCTGTTGGGCGGGGAGCAGCACGGGCACATCGCCGCCGTAGGGTTCGACATGTATCTGCGGCTGCTGGATGAAACGGTACACGAACTGAAGGGCGAAGAGACGCCGCTGGAGGTGCACTCGACCCTGAATCTCGGTTTGGATATTCGTATTCCGCCAGATTACATCGCCGACGAACATCAGCGGTTGCGCGCGTACAAACGCATCGCCGATGCTCGCGATGCGGATCAGGCCGAAAAGGTGCGTGCCGAAATGGCGGACCGCTACGGTCCGCTTCCGGACGCCGTTCAGACGTTGCTGCAATTCGCGCGCTTGAAAACGCAGGCTGAAGCGCTGGGCGTGGAGGCGGTGGATCGCCGGGGCAGTTCGGTGCAGATTAAATTTCACCCGGGCTCGAAGATCGACCCCGCACGGCTCATGGCGCTAGTCTCTTCCGTGGAAGGCGTCCAGTTCACGCCTGCCGGAGTGTTGAAGTTGCCGCTGGGCGCTTCGACGGCCTCGCCTGCGGGGATGCTTGCGTTCCTGGAAACCAGTTTCGCAACGCTCGCGGCGAAGTAAGACAGACCCCGTCCCCGAATGTCACTATAATGAACCAGTGGATCGAATCGGCAAGACCGTGGTTGCAGGTGTCGCGGCGTTGCTGACCATCGGCAGCGCGTTCGCCTGGCAGAAGCCCTGGCGGGAATATCCCGGGCAAGACAACACGGAGGTCCCACCGGACTTCAACGTCCAAGCCGAGTTTGTCTTTGCGCGCCTGATGTATCCACCCTACGGTGGAGGTTTTCGAAGATTTCGCGGCCGTAACGGCGGCGATTGGCGGCAAGGCAGTTCCAGTTGGACCACCGACTATTCCGCCGCGGACCGGCACGTGGCAGTAGCGCTGCGGCGGTTGACGCGCATCAACATCAGGTCCGTGGAACAGGCGGTGAATCTTGAAGACCCCGACGATGTGTTTAATTTTCCGTGGCTGTACGCCGTGGAAGTGGGCCAGTGGCAACTCAGCGATGCGATGATCGCGCGGATGCGGGATTACTTGCAGCGCGGCGGCTTTTTTATGGTGGACGACTTCCATGGTACCCAGGAGTGGGCCATTTTCATGGAGAGCATGTCCAAAGTTTTCCCGGACCGGCCCGTGGTGGATATCCCGGATAACGACCCCATCTTCCACGTGATGTACGACCTGGAGCACCGCACCCAAGTGCCCGGCGCGCAATATATGTACAGCGGTCGCACGTATGAGCGCGATGGATACAATGCCACCTGGCGCGGCATCTACGACGATAAGGGGCGACTGATGGTGGCCATCTGCCACAACATGGATCTAGGCGACGCGTGGGAGTACGCGGACTACCCGCAGTACGACGAAAAGTTTGCTGCCACAGCGTTCCGCATCGTCTCAAACTACATCGAATATTCGATGACTCACTGAGCGGGCCGAGTTATTTCTCGATGGGCGCGTCCTTCGCCTTGGACCACTCCGAAAACGAGCCGTCATACATGCGCACATCGTAGCCCAGGTACTTCAGAGTAAAGTACGACTGTGACGCCTGCATGCCGCTGTTGCAGTAGGTGACCACCTGCTTGTTTCCAATGGTTTCATACAGCTTGCGTAAATCGGTTTCGGATTTCATTTCCGAGTTAGGTCCGCTGGCCTGGCCCTGCACCCAATACAAGTTCTGCGCGCCGGGAATGTGGCCGGCGGTTTTGAATTCTTCCTCGGAGCGAACGTCCAGCAGCACCGGAGCGGAGGCCGGTTTGGTCTTGGCCGCGAGCAACATTTCTTTCACCGCGCTCATATCGGCGACGGCTTCGGGACGCACGTGCGGCGTGAAATGGCCGGCGGTCACCGTAGGCGCGGCTTGCGTGACGGCGCGATTTTCGGCGCGCCACTTGGCTAATCCGCCGTCCATCACGGCGGCATGGTCGCCGTGGCCCAGGTAGTCCATCGTGAAGTAGGCCCGCGCGGCGGGCAGAATGGAAGCGTCGGTGTAGATGATCACGCGCGTGTCGTCGGAGACGCCGGCTTGCTCCAGAATCTTCTTCAACTCGGCAGCGGGCGGCAACTCATTCGGCACGCCATCGCGCAGGATCGCGATTTCAGAGAGCCCAATAAAACGCGCACCCGGAATGTGGCCCGCATCGTAGGCGGTGCGGTTGGTGGAAACGTGCAGCACCACCACCTTCGCGTCATTCAGGTGCTGCGCGAGCCACGCTGTATCCACCAACATGTCGGAGCGCACCGCGGCGGAAGCCAGGGCGGCGCAAAGCAAGAGAAGAGGGAGGAAACGCTTGTGCATGACGCTTGTCATTATACGCCGGGCGGCGTTACACCTGGCCAGGCGTGATCCATTTCGGCGGCGATGGCGGGGGAGTATACGATTGCAGGCGATCCAACAATTCGTCCGGATCCTCCGCCGACATGACGAGCCTACGATGAGCCGGTTTTAGAAACTGTTCTTCCTCGGCGTGATCCAGCATCTTCAGGAAATGGTCGAAGTAGCCGTTCGTATTGAGAATCCCGCAGGGCTTGTTGTGCAGGCCTAGCTGTGCCCATGTGAGGATTTCACAAAATTCGTCGAATGTGCCGAAGCCACCGGGAAGCGCGATGAAGGCGTCGGATAACTGCTCCATCAAAGCTTTGCGTTCATGCATGGAGGTGACCACACGCATGTCCGTGAGGTTCGCGTGCGCGACTTCCTTTTCCACCAGAAAGCGCGGGATCACGCCGATCACTTCGACGCCCTCGTGAAGGGCCGCGTCCGCGACGATTCCCATCAGGCCGACGTTGCCGCCGCCGTATACCAGACCCATTTTGCGTCGCGCCAACGCTTTCGCCAGTGAAATGGCGGTGTCGGCGTAGACAGCGCGGATGCCTTTATTCGAACCGCAAAACACGCACACTCTCGAGAGCATTGAATTAGGCGACTTCTCCCATCCAGTGGAGCACCACGCTGCGGCTTTGGGCGCCGGAGCGATGCTCGAAAAGATACAGGCCCTGCCATGTGCCCAGCATCATGCGCCCGTCCGTGACCGGAATGGAGAGCGAAGTCTGCGTGAGCGCGGAGCGGATATGCGCGGGCATATCGTCGGAACCCTCCGTCGTGTGGCGATAGCGCCGGTCATTTTCCGGCGCCAGTCGTTCGAAGAAATCATTGAGGTCGAGCACTACATCGGGATCGGCGTTCTCTTGAATCACGAGCGACGCCGACGTGTGTTGCACGAATACGGTGAGAACACCGTCGCGCGCTCCCGAAGATGAGAGCCAGCGCGCGACATTGCGCGTGAACGGGGTAAGGCCTTTGCCGCGGGTGGCGATCTCCAACGTGTGCGTTCGAACCGTGAGCAGCGGCCTACTCCACTGTGACGCTCTTGGCCAGGTTGCGCGGTTGATCGACATCGCAGCCCCTGCGGACCGCGATGTGATATGCGAGCCATTGCAGCGGCACGATTTCCAGAATCGGCAGCAACAGTTCGCTGGTTGCGCCGATGGGGATCACGTAGTCGGCGCTCTTGCTGACTTCTTCGGCGTCGCCCTCGCAAGCGACGGCCACCACGAGGCCTTCGCGGGCTTTCACTTCTTGAATATTAGAAAGCGTTTTCTCGTATAGCAGTTTGCTCTGCGCGTCTTCGGGATCGCGGGTCGCCAGCACCACCACGGGCAGATGCTCATCGATTAATGCGTTGGGCCCGTGCTTCATTTCACCGGCGGGGTAGCCCTCCGCGTGAATGTACGAAATTTCTTTCAGCTTCAGCGCGCCTTCCAGAGCGATGGGGAAGTGAATGCCGCGGCCCAAGTAGAGGAAGTCGGTCGAACGGAAGAGAGCCTTGGTCAGGTCATCGTAAATCGCATCGCGCTTCAGCACCGCTTCTAATTGCGACGGAAGATGCAGAAGCTGTTCCACCAGTTTGCGGGAGAGCGCGGCGTCCATCTTGTTGCGCACCTGGCCCAGATACATGGCCAGCAAGAACAACGCGGTCAACTGTGACGTGAAGGCCTTGGTAGAGGCCACGCCGATTTCCGGCCCTGCGTGAGTGATGAGTGTGCCCGAAGCTTCGCGCGTGATCATGGAGCCCACCACATTGCAGATGGCGAGCGTCTTCGATTTCTTCTGCTTGGCCTCGCGTTGTGCGGCCAGTGTGTCGGCGGTTTCGCCCGATTGCGAAATAACAACCGTGAGCGTTTCCGGACCCACGATGGGATCGCGATAGCGGAATTCGCTGCCGTAGTCGACCTCCACGGGAATGCGCGCCAGGCGTTCGATCATGAACTTGCCCGCCAGCGCCGCGTGCCAACTGGTGCCGCACGCCACGATGCGGATCTGCTTGAATTCCTCGAATTCCTTGACTGAGAGGTCCATCTCGTCCAGGAAGATGCGGCCGGATTCCTGGCCGACGCGGCCGATCGTCGTGTCCTTCACGGCGCGCGGCTGCTCAAAGATTTCCTTCTCCATGAAGTGGCGGTAGCCGCCCTTTTCCGCCATGATGGGGTCCCACAGAATACGGGAATGCTGGCGCTTCACGGTGCGTCCGTTGAAATCGGTAAGGTGGACACCCTCGCGTGTGAGTACGGCGACGTCGCCGTCGCCCAGGAAGATCATGTCGCGGGTGTGGCTCAGGATCGCGGGCACGTCGGAGGCGACGAAGTATTCGCCTTCACCCAGACCGACCACCACGGGAGGTCCGGAGCGCGCGGCGACGATCTTGTTCGGATCTTTGCGTGAAATGACGCTCACCGCGAAGACGCCCGCAAGCTGGCGCACGGCGTCGCGCACGGCGTTTTCGAGGTTGCCGTCGAAATATTTCTCAACCAGGTGGGCGATGATTTCGGTGTCGGTCTCGGTGACGAACTTGTGGCCCTCGCCGATCAACTGCTGCTTGAGCGCCATGTAATTTTCGACGATGCCGTTATGGACGACGACGATATCCCCGTGGCAATCGCGATGCGGATGGGCGTTCTCTTCCGTGGGGCGGCCGTGAGTCGCCCAACGTGTGTGGCCGATGCCGTAAGCGCCCACCACGGGGTTCAGCTTTAGCGCGTCTTCCAGATTGCGCAGTTTTCCCGACGCGCGCCGGATACCCAGGCAGTCATTCGCTTCGAGGACCGCCAGCCCGGCCGAATCGTAACCGCGGTATTCCAGCCGTTTCAGTCCATCCAGGATGATCGGCACGGCCTGGCGAGGGCCGATGTAGCCAACAATTCCGCACATAAAAGATTCACCTTTGCGTCAAATCAGAAAATGGGTCAATCGAGAAATTCGACGTGGTAATCCTCAATGACGGGATTGGCCAGCACGTCACGCGCGATTTGCTGCACTTCGCGCAGAGCCTCCTCGCGCGCCGCACCTGCTTGCAGTTGGATGTCGAAAAACTTTCCTTGCCGGACGTCGGCCACCGAGGCGTGCCCCAAACCATTGAGCGCACCACGGATGGTTTGCCCTTGCGGATCGAGAACCGTCGGCTTGAAGGAAACGTAGACGCGAGCCTTCATATACCTACTGTACCGGAAAAGTGACGCAGTGCGCCCTGAAAATCGGGGAGTACTGGCAGACTTAGTACTAATGGATTGCGTGGGGCCCTCGTCCGCGCCGGACCCCAGGTCCGGCTGTAAGAACGTAGCATCTGAGGCGGACGAGGGCGTCCGCCGCGGTCCGGGGGACCGCCCCACTTTACGCGATCATCACCTTGCGCGGAAACTGCGCGTTGTGTTCGAGGAAAGTTTTCTTGCGCCGCAGCTCTTCTTCCGTTTCCTGCACAGCGCCATTCGCGTCCGTGGCGCGCGAGACGATGGTGTGCTCCCCCGGAGTCGCGCCATCCCAGCGGTACGTGAACAGCTTCCAGGAATATTCGCCGTTGCCGGGGTCGAGAGACGCCTTCTCCCAAGGACCGTTATCGATCTTCACTTCCACGCTTCTTAGCGGAGTGCCGTCATTCAGAACGAATCCCAGAATCTGATGCGTGTTGCCGGTCTTCCGCACCCGTGCGATCACCGATTTCAAACGCAAATGAGTGACTTCGTTTTCAACGAATTGCGTTTGCGGGTCGTTCTCCTCACCGCTGCCGCCCACGCCTCGCAGCGTTCGGTACCAGCGGGCCTGGAAGTTGCCGAGATAGCGCTCTTCCTGAAGATGCACCTCAGCCAGCCACTTCACGTTGGCCACGCCATACCATCCCGGCATAATGAGACGCACGGGAAATCCTTGCTCGCGCGCCAGCGGTTCGCCGTTTAGCGCGTATGCGAGCATGGGCTCGGGCTTCATGGCGTTTTCGAGTGTGATGCTGCGGCCGAATTGCTGCTGGATCTTGAAAGTCTGCTGCCGCCACACCACTTCCTGATCGCCACGGTCGTTGCCGAAGAACACCACTTCGCGCGCCTTGGGGTGAACACCCATTTGCTTGAGCACCGTGCTCAAACGCACGCCCGTCCACTTGCCGTTAGACGAAAGCCCCTGCATCGAGCGGGGGCTGTTGCCGGAGCATTCATACCCCACCATCAATTCAGTCGGGCGCATGTGCTTTAAGTCGGCCAACGAAAGCTCGGCGGGGCGAGTGACCATGCCTGTGAACTTTAGCTTGTACGTGGCGCCGTCGATCTCCGGGGCGTTGAAATGGCGGATCGCGAAGAACTGTTCCTTCGGCGTGACCAAGCCGTCGATCTTTCGGATGTCGAGCAAGCGCGTGGTGGACGCGGGATTGTTCGGATTGAATGTGGCGGGAATGTCCGTGAACTTCGCGTCCGTGTCCCCTTGCGCCAAGGCGGGAATTGCCCACTTCGGAACAGTAGCCAGGATGCCGACTGCGGCCAAACCTCTTCTGAACGTCTCGCGGCGTGTGATGCGGTGAGTCATCGTTACCTCCCCAAATCCGTATTGGTTCATAGTACCGCGCGGAGAGGAGCGTGGCGCGCTGGTACTCTATTTGATGCTTCATGCAGCCCGCCATCGAGCGTCCGTCAGGTTCCACAGTTTGGAAGTCGCTTCACATTGCGGCAGGACCCGCGGCATTTGCGATCATGCTCCTGCTACCCGGGTCCGCGATGCCGTATCCCGTGCGCTGCGGTTTGGGGTTGCTGCTGTGGACGGCCTGGTGGTGGATTGCGCGTCCCGTTCATCTCGCCGTGACCGGCCTGCTTCCTTTGGCCGTCGCCGCTGTGTTCAACTTCATGCCCATCGGTGGCGTGCTGGCGGCTTATGCGGATGAACTGATCGTGCTGCTGTTCGGCGCGAATCTATTGACGGCGGCGTGGCACCGGTGGGGTTTGGATCAGCGTATCGCCATCGTCGCATTGCGGGGCGTGGGAACCGGCGCGATGCGGCAGATTCTGGTCTGGTACATGATCGCGGTGGTGCTTGCGGCGCTGCTGCCGCGCAGCGTTGTGGCGGCGGTGCTCATCCCGATCGTCATTGCGATGCTCCGCTATTCGGGCATTACCGATTTGTGGAATAGTGCGTTCGGCACGGCGCTGGTGCTGGCGATTTCGTGGGGCTCGAGCGTGGGCGGGTTCTTGACGCCGATGGGTGGAGCGCCGAATCTGCTCGCGATGAAGTTCGTGCAGGATACGGTGACGCACCACGAATTTCTCTTTCTCACGTGGGTTACGCGTCTTACACCGTTGACCATTGTAGTGGTGGCGGCCGTCTTCGTATACATCCGCTTCGCGTTCAAACCGGAGATCAGCGAAGCTCCCGGGTCGCGCGAATATTTCGCAGCGGAGTGGACAGCGCTGGGGCGGATGAAACCGAGCGAAAAGTGGGGCATGGTACTGTTCGCGGTGGCGGCCGTGGCTGCATTCGCACGGCCTTTGTATGCGGAACTCCTGCCGGGTTTAACGCCCGCATTTGCGTTTCTGCTATTCGGGATGGCGTGTTTCCTGGTGCGCGCGCAAGGAGAGGCCATCCTCACCTGGGAATACGCGCAGGGGCAGTTGATGTGGGGACTCTTCGCCGTGTTCGCGGGCGGTACGGCGCTGGGCGCAATCTTAAGCAAAACGGGCACCGCGAACTACGTTGCAAGCTTGCTGGTGCCTTACGCTCACAGCCCTTTTCCGGCGATGGTGATCTTCGCCGGGCTCGCCGTCGGCGTGGCGCAGATAGTCAGCAATGTAGCGGCGGTGGCGATCCTGGTGCCGGTGGCCATCGGCGTCTTTCAGAATCTCGGGGTAAATCCTATGCCGTATGTGTACGCGATCATCGCCGGCAGTCATTGTGGATTCATGCTTCCATCGTCCGCCGGCAGTTCGGCCATCGCGGCCGGCTATGGCGTGAATCTACGAACCATGTTCATCAAGGGATTCTGGGCGGCACTCGCGGCGTGGGCGGTGACGGTAGTCGTCGCTTACGTTTCCATGCTGATTTGGCCGGGGTTTGGCGGTGCGTAACGTCGATCTGCGCGCATTCGTCCTATGATGGAGTCGTGAAGACAGCGCGTGCACTCCTGTTGGCCTTAGCGGTTTCCACGGCGGCCCACGCGCAGATCATCGAATTCGAATCCGGCGGCCTGAAATTCAAAACTCTGACGCATAACGGCATCACCGTGATGTTCGCGCACCTGCCGTTGCGCGTGCTGGACTACGCCATCCTGCAAGTGGCGATTTCCAACGGCGCAGCGGTTTCCTGGACGGTGAAGCCCGAAGAGTTCCGCTTTGAGCGCTCCGATGGCAAGGTGATTCCAGGCTTGCCCGCGCGCGTTGTGGTCGGCAGCCTGATTGAGCGCGCAGGACGAGGTGAAGTCATCAAGCTCGTCGCGGCCTATGAGGCGAGCCTCTACAACAATGCGCAAATCCACTCCACCAATGGCTATGAGGCGCGCCGCCAGAACGCCTTCGGGGATCTGGGCTCATCCAAACTGAAAGCCGCTGCCGCCGCGTCGGCCATTGCGATGGTGACTACCAAGCTTGCTCCCGGGCAATCGACGGATGGCGCCGTGTTTTATCCGAACCAGGGCAAGCCGTTGGGCACGGGGAAGCTGATCGTGACCACAGCGGGGGAAACGTTCGAATTCCCTGTCGAAGCTGAGAAGGCTGCGGCGAAGTAACCATATCTTTCTTCCCAGGGATTGCAGCCAACGAAATGCGATCCGAAGATGGTTTAGTTATTGACTCTAAGGGAAATACTAGGGTACGCTTCTCTAGGCCCCTCATCCAAGTGGTACTACAGATTATTCTGGGGCACGGAGGAAAATGACCCCTCAGTCTGTACTACTCACCTGCATTGGATGTATTTTCTTGGTTCCTGCCGCCATGGCCCAAGCAAATTCCACCCATTTGGATGCTACGGTCCCATTTTCCAGCGTGCTCTCCAGTTCCTGCGGTGAAGATGTCGCGCTGACGGGCATGCTCCACATAAGTATGTCCACCGTCGAAACTCCTTCCGGGAATGAGCGCTTCGCGGTCCACAGTCAGGTATCGGGAATATCGGGAATTGGGATGACAACGGGCGACGACTACCACGGGTCGTCCACGTCATCATTTGTGTCGCATGACAATGGAGGGTCGTCCAATGAGCTGACGTCCATCGAGAATATGCGGCTGATTGGACGGGGACGGAAGCGCAACTTCAAAGTGCACATTCTTTTTCACATCACAGTAAATGCGAATGGCGATATCACGGCATTCCACAGCGAAGCCACCACTACCTGCAAGTGAGTCCGGCAGCCTAGGCGCGTTTGCGTGCGCGGGCTTCGGTTTCGTGCATGCCCATGACGTATACCGGAGCGGGGGCGGCTTGAGAGCCCCTCCACCAGTGTGAGAGTCTCGCCGGAATCTCACCCCACACGATGCGGCGGAAAAGCACGCTGCCCCCCACCATGGTGACAATCATCGCCACGGAGGAAACCGCGCAGCCCCACGCATTCAGCCTCAGGTGCCAGCGCTCAAACAGGCGGCCGTAATCGAGTGCGATGTGCGCCCAATAGACGAAAAGCGAGGTGGTTCCTAACTGCCGCATCCAACTCCAGCCTGTAGAGAGGTATTCGGTCCACAGGTAAGCGCCGGATGCGAGCAGCATCGCTACGCCCATCTTGCACGCCACCAGCGCCGGACTGTCGAGCCAGAAATCCGCTGCCGGGTATAGAGAGAATGGCAAGTCCGCGAAATAGCGTCCCGCGAAGAGCAGGGCAAAGCCGCTCATCGCGGACCATTGCATCACGCGATTCCACGCGCCGCGCTCTACCAGCGGAATCATGCTGCCCACCGCGCATCCGAAAGCGAAGTAGGCGCCCCACGGAAAGACACTAAACATCGCGCCGCTAGGAGCAAGGTAGTCGGTGAGGATTTGAGGCAGCGTGCCTTTGGGGATTGCCGAAACTAGTGGAGAGACCGCCGCGATCAAGACTCCCGCGCCCACCGACCAGCGCACGCGTGACATTCCGCTCGCAAGAGCGAATACGGCCATCAATGCGGCCATGACTCCCATCAGGTTCAGGACATCCACTTTCAGCAGATCGACCAGCGAACTCTTGGGATACGAGAACGCCCAATTCTGGACCCGGAAAATCACCGCGAGAAGGAATAAATAACGCGCTCGCTTCAAGGCTGCTGTCACGCGCCGCCACGCGGGAAGGTGTTCCCGCCGGCTCAGTCCCAGGCCGTAGGTGACGCCTGTCAGCAGAAGAAAAATCGCAGCGGCTTCGCCTCCGAAAAATTGCGAGAAGATGAATGCCGAACCTTTGCGTGCTTCAGGACTGGCGAAGGCATCGAATGTATGCCCCTGAAGCATAATCACCGCCGCCAGGCCGCGCAGCCAATCCAAAAAATGAATTCGGGGTGAAGAAGGGGGCATCCAGCGGTCCTAAGCTTAGTGTAGCAGTTAGCGCAGGTTCTGGGTAAACCCTAGTATTTTCAGTTTCTTAACGGAATCCCCACAGTTCTAGAACCGAGCTGTCTTTACAGGAACGCATGGGCATGCCATAATCCACAAGTCTCTGTGCTTCTTCCTCCGAGAGCATAGTTGATTGCAAGCGGCGGATTTTTTCCAGCCCGCCTGCAGGGCCGGTAAGAGCCGGAGAGATCCGGCTCCCCGGTCCGAAAAAAGCGAAACATCGCGTGCAGGGCCGTCTCTAATTGCAGCGGACCTATGGATATTCACTTCGTTGCGTGCAAGAGCTGCAAGTACGAAATTGTGATTGGGCGGGAACCCGCGCGCGGCCAATCCCTAGCTGTGACCGGTTCCTTTGACGCATTCCCCCGTTGTCCCAGCTGCGGTGCGGAACATCAGTACGATCCGCCGGACGTCAGCGTGAGAGAGCTTCCGGACGCGGAATAGACTCTATTTCGCCCGTTCCGGCAACGCGAATGTGAGTACATTCGATCCTGAAGTGACCGCAACGAATTGGCGTCCGTTCACGGTATAAGTCATCGGACCGGACTTCGGTGAACTGCTGGCCTGAAAGTGCCAAAGAGTGCGTCCGGTTCTGGCATCGACTGCGGCAAACGCGCCCGCCGATTCGGTGTAGAACACCACGCCACCCGCGGTTGACAGCACACCGCTGTAATTGGGATTGGAGATTTTCTGGTCCACTTCCCACATTACGTTTCCGGTGGCGATATCGATGGCCCGCAAGAGCCGCTTTGCCGGCTCCCCACCCGGAACGTTGAACATGCCGCCGCCTGCGTCTCGGACTGGTTTGGGCGGCGCGACTGGCGGGGGAGCGCCTGCTGGGCCGCCGCCACCGCCGAATTGCGTACTCCGGTACGTTCCGCAATTCTCAATGGTCATCAAATAGTAAAGATTCGTAGCAGGATTGAAGCCGGTGGGCATCCAGTTGGCGGCGCCGCGGATATCCGGGCACGTCGAGGTGCCTTCGGGCGTCGGGATATTTCCGGGTGTCAGGATTGGGCGTCCATCGCGACCGATACCGGTGGCCCACGTCAGCTTCTTGGCGAACGCTTTTGCCAGCAGCAGTTCGCCATTGGTGCGGTCGAGCACATAGAAGAATCCATTGCGGTCGGCATGCAGCAGCAATTTTCGCGGACGTCCCTGGAACTGAGCATCCACGAGCACCGGCGGTTCGGTGGCGTCCCAATCGTGCAGGTCATGCGGGGTGAATTGAAAATACCAGCGCAGCTTCCCGGTCTCGACATCCAGGGCGAGAATACAGTTGCTGTAAAGATTATCTCCGGCGCGGTTGGTTCCATCGGTATCGGGCCACGGATTACCGGTGGGCCAGTAGAGCAGCTTGGATTCGGGATCGTAACTACCGGTGAGCCACGTGGACCCGCCGCTCATGATGGTCCCCTGCCAGGTTTCCGCCCCCGGTTCGCCTTTGGCGGGAATGGTCCATTGCCGCCAGGCGAGTTGTCCTGTCGTGGCTTTGTACGCGGCCACGAATCCGCGAATGCCTTCGTCGGCTCCAGAAACTCCTGTGATGACGAGATCGCCCACCACCAAAGGCGCGATGGTTCCGCCGTAGCGCTGCGGCTCTTCGGGCGTGTAGACATCCCACAGCAGCGCGCCGGAATTGCGGTCCAGTGCGATCAAGTGAGCTTCGTCGGTGACGAAGAAAATGCGGTCACCCAGAAGCGCCACGCCGCGGTTTGCGCCCAGCCGTGCGTCGCCCGCGACGTTCGTATTCGTCGTGCGCGGCCGCGAGTAGCGCCAGATTTCTTCGCCGGTGCGCGCATCGAGTGCGTAGACCTGATTCGGACCGCTGACGTACATGACTCCGTCGCTGACTAGAGGCGTGGATTCGAGGCCGAAATACGGAAGTGTGTACATCCACTGCAGGCGCAGGTTGCCCACATTCGCGGCGGTGATCTGGTTGAGCGGACTGTGGCGATTCGCGCCGAGCGATCCGTTGTAAGTGGGCCACTCGCCCGGCGCGGGATGGATAATCTTTTCGATGGCCGCGGCGTCAACCGCCGGGACTGAGCTGGTCAGCGGGCCTACAGGGACACCGCCCAACCTGCTCAGGAACGCGAGCAGATTGCGCTCTTCCTCAGGCGTGGCATTGAGCGGCTGCATGACGGATGTCTTGTCTCTCGTAACCACCTGGTACTCGCCCTCCGCCAGCAGCAGGAGCTTGCCATCGAGCGTCTGCAACTGCATGCCGTGCAAGGATTCCTTCCGTACGAAGCCGCGCACGCTCCGGCCGTCTTTGAGTTTGACCGTTGCGGTGGCGTAATGATCGGGTACTTGCGCGCCGGGGGTTTTCAGTTTCCGCTGGATATCGGCTAAAATCGCCTGCCGTCCGATACCGCTCAAGTCCGGACCGATTGCGCTTCCTCTGCCATTCGCCAGATGGCACGTTCCGCATTGTCCCTTGCCGAAGAAAAAGGTTTCGCCCGCCGTCACGTCGCCTTCGGGCGCGGCGTCAATCGCGGAGGCGTTCATGGAACGCACCCACGTGACCAACGCTTGCAGGTCCGGCTCGGGAAGCGGGAATGCGGGCATCCCGCGCGGAGTGCCGTGTTGAATGGTGTCGTGAATTTCGACAGCGCTGCGCGTGCGCAGTTGCCTGCTGCGATTGAGGGACGGCGCGCGGTCGCCGCCGCTGGCGTCAGCACCGTGGCACGCCGCGCAGCGCTCTCCGAAAATTTGTTCCGCGCGAGGCTGCGCCGATTGCGCCAGCGCCAAACCGGCCGCGGCCAGGACCAGCAGCACTGGTGTTACGCCTGTGGCCATTTTCACGAATTTCGATCTCACGAAGAGACTCTAACACACGATCCGCCACCTCCAATGCGGGAACGGCATGACCGGGCCTACAATAAGGCTGTGGAAAGACTTCTGGCAACCACGCTGACGGCAGTCGTGCTGTGCGCGGTGCCGGGACACGCCCAGATATCCGCTCCCCCTGCGATCTTTCCTTTGAAAGATATCCGCGCGGGACAGACGGGAACGGGCAAAACGGTCTTCGCCGGGACGCGGGTGGAAGATTTTCAGGTGGAGATTCTGGGAGTGCTCGAAAATTTGGGCCCCAGAGAATCCATCATTCTGGCGCGGCTGAGCGGTGGGCCTTTGGCGAATACCGGCGTCATGCAGGGTATGAGCGGATCGCCGGTCTACATTGGTGGCAAGTTGGTCGGCGCGGTGGCGCTGAGTTTTCCGCAATCGAAAGAAGCCATTGCGGGAATCCGGCCCATTGAAGATATGCTGCGCGTGGACCCCAACCCGCCGCGTGCGCGTACCACCATTGCGTCGGCGGGCACGGCGAATCCGCGGATGGAAGAAATCGCAACGCCAGTTTCTTTTTCCGGCTTCACGCCCGCCACACTCGACCATTTCGCGCCGCAATTGCGCAAAATGGGGCTCGATCCGCGCCAGGGAGTTTCGGGAGGCGGAACTCCCGGGGCTGCCCTCGGCGATCCGCGGACGCTGCAACCGGGTTCCATGATTAGTGTGCAACTGATTTCTGGCGACCTGAACGTAGGCGCGGACGGCACCGTTACCCATATCGACGGCGACAAGGTTTACGCGTTCGGGCACCGCTTCCTGGCCGAGGGAACCACCGAGATGCCGTTCGCGCGGTCCGAGGTGCTTGCGTTACTGCCGAATCTGGCAAGCTCTTTCAAGATTTCGACGGCGCGGGAATGGATGGGGACCATAACGTCTGACCGCAGTTCCGCTATTTCAGGCGTGACGGGCCGCTCCGCGAACCTGGTTCCTATCGAAATCAAAGTCGGGCCGAACACCTACCGGATGCGCATGATTCAGGACCGCATCATGACTCCGCTGCTGACGCAGATGGCCATTTACTCGTCCATTGACGCGACGCAGCGGGCCCTGGGCGCGCAGAGTTATGCGGTGAACGGGCAACTTGAATTCGATGGCGGCGGCGTGCGCATCGACGACGTTTATAGCGGAGACATCGCGGTCGCGGCGTTCGCATCGGCGGGAGTTTCGCAATCGTTATCCTTCGCGCTGCAAAGCGGTTTCGATGCGTTGAAACTGAAAAACGTCAGGCTGGATATCGATGTCGTGGAAAGCCGCACGCAGCAGCAGATTGTGGATTTGATCGCGCCGCGCACCACGCGTCCCGGTGAAGAGATCGAAGTAACTGCGGTATTCGCGGGACAGAATGGTGCGGAGACCACTCGCAAGGTGCGCTACCGTGTGCCGGTAGGTGCACCGGCGGGGCCTTTGTTCCTGACGGTGTCCGACGCCACGCAAACCAACCTGGTTGAATTTCAACAGGCCGTGGGAACCCCGCAGAAATCCCCGCAACAAGTGCTGAGTCTGCTCAACGGTCTTCGCTCAAACACGAAGGCGTACCTGCGCGTCTGGCGTAATGAGCCCTCTTACACCGTGGAAGGTCGCGATATGCCTGCTCCGCCGCCGTCGCTCGCGCTGATGCTCAATCGCGCGCAGGCCGGCTTGACCAGCACCGTCACGTCGCGCGGAGCGAAGCTCGCGGAACTCGAAATCTCGCCCGGTTCAGGGTTGGTGGTCACAGGCAACAAGACAGTCCAGGTCGAGGTGAAAGAATGACCGCTGCGCGGGCGTGGGCGCTCGCGTTATTCGGCTGCATGACGGCGGCAGCGGCGACCACGGCAACCTGGGAGCTCACCGGCTACGCCGATTTTCTGCGCGGGCGCATGTCCGGGCTTTCCGTGACACGCGATGGGCGGCTCACGCCCGGACCTAAACTAGAGCCATTCTATTCTTCGGATCAGCCGAACATCTGGAGCGTCGCACAGGCGCCCGACGGATCGCTGTATCTGGGCACCGGGAATCGCGGCCGCCTGATCAAAGTGGACACACAGGGACGAGGCAGCGTGGTATGGACTGCCGATCAGTCGCAGATCTTCGCGGTGGCCGTGGATCGAGCGGGAGTGGTTTACGCGGGCTCGTCGCCCGAGGGAAAAATCTATCGCATCGAAAACGGTCGCGCCACGGAGTATTTCGCGCCCGGCGAAGCCTACATCTGGTCGCTGGCGATCGCGCCCGACGGCACTCTGTACGCGGGAACCGGCCAGCAAGGAAAAATATTCCGCATCACGGGTGCAGGGCGCGGCGAACTGTATTACGAAACCGGTCAGATGCACGTGACGGCGCTGGCGTTCGATCGCGAAGGACGTCTGCTTGCGGGAAGCGAGCCGAACGGGATCCTCTATCGCGTGACCGGCACTCCGGCGCGGGGTTTCGTGTTGTACGACGCGAATCTGCCCGAGATTCGTTCCATCATCACGGCTCAGGATGGCACGATTTACGCAGCCGCGCTGGGCGGAAGCATCGCGCGGCGTGCGGGGGCGGCTGCGTCCACCTCGACGACATCCACGCCGACCGTGGTTTCCCCCGCGACCAGCATCACTGTGACGGACGCGCAGGCCGGGTTGGTGCAGCCTCCGAAACCAACCGCGCCCGCCGGTCCTTCGGCCGCAACGTCGAGCACTGTGGCCAGCGTCTCCTCCGCGACCGAGCAAAGCGGCGTGGAACGCTCCGCGTTGTACCGCATTCAACCCGATAACACCGTTGAGACGCTGTGGACTTCGAAGGACGAGAATATTTACGACATCGCAGCCGAGGCGTCGGGCACCCTGCTCCTGCTCACCGATACGCAAGGACGCATCTACCGTCTGGAACCGCGTCCGAACCGCGCGCGCGACACCGCGCTGGTCGCGCAAACGAATGAAGGCGACGCCACGCGCTTGCTCGCAACGGCGCGCGGCATCATGGCGGCCACCAGCAGCGCCGGAAAAATTTTCAAGCTCGGCGCGGCGGATACGGCGGGCTGGATCGAATCTCCCGTGCATGACGCGGGCGCGGTAGCTCGCTGGGGAAGGCTCACATGGGTGGGCACGCCGGGCGGCATCGCGCTGAAAACGCGCACGGGCAATTCGGCAAGGCCGGACGCAACGTGGAGCGATTGGACTGCAGCGGCCCCGGCGATCTCCAGCCCCAATGCACGTTACATCCAGTGGCGCGCTGAGTTCAGCGCCGCAAATCCCGCGCCGGAACTCGATAGCGTGGTGATCGCGTATCTGCCGCAGAACACCGCGCCCACGGTGCGCAGCATCACCGTTTCCGCGGCCGGACCGAAGCCTGCGACGGCGTCCGCGTCTTCGGCATTTTCGATCACGGTTACGGATACAGGCGACAGCACCACTCCGGCAGGCACGCAATCGCAGACCTTCGCGCGCCCGGCGGGTCAGCAGGTGCAGATTTCCTGGCAGGCGGACGATCCCGAAGGCGACAAGCTCTCCTACGATCTCTATTTCCGCGGCGAAGACGAGCGCGAATGGAAGCTGCTGCGAGCGACCTTAACGGAAAATACTCACACGCTCGATGCCGATGCGCTGGCGGACGGCCGCTATTTCTTCCGCGTGGTTGCGTCGGACCGGCCTTCGAATCCCGCCGGCCAGGCGCGCCAGAGCGAACTGACGGGCGCTCCGGTGCTGCTGGATAATACGCCTCCCGAAGTTCGGGCAGACGCCCCCCGCCGTAACGGTGGAGCGCTGGAAATCGAAGTGAACGCGCAGGACCGGGCCTCCGCATTGCGGCGCTGCGAATATTCCGTTGACGCTCAGCCGTGGCTGCCAGTGGAAGCCGCGGATGGCGTGGCAGACTCACTCACTGAAAGGTTCACAATCCGCGCGGAGAATTTCCCGCAGGGTGAGCATGTAGTGGTAGTGCGGGTCTTCGATGCGGCGGGAAACGCAGGTCTGGCGAGAGTATTAGTGAGGTAGGGCGGGCCCCCCGGCCCGCGCGGGACGCCCTCGTCCCGCAGGGTGTACGGTTAAGCGCAAGCCGGACCAGTCGCGGGCGAGGGCGTCCGCCTCACACTAGGCGTTGCCGGCGGCCAGCATCCAGCGGATCATGAAGTAAAAACACGCCACGGTGGCCGCCACAGCCAGCACGCCTGCGATCTTCCAGACTTGCTCGACCGCCGAGGATAAACGCGGGGTGCCAGCCACGTACGCGAGAGCAAATCCTCCCGCCAGCCCGCCGATGTGCGCGGCGTTATCCGTCGCAAAGAAGGGCATCAAGCCCATCAGCAAGCCGTACACCGCCCATTGCGTGTAATGCGCGCGAATCGCGGCGCCCCAGGACGTACGGTCGCGCACACCCAGCGCAATCATCGCACCGATCAGTCCGAAGATTCCGGCGGATGAGCCGATCGAAAGCGTCGGCGACCAGTAATAACTCGCGAGAAACCCGGTGATCGTGGTGAAGAAATAAATCACCAGATAGCGGCTGGTGCCATAACTCTCTTCGGTTTGAGCGCCCAGATCGAAGAGCACCCACGAATTCATCAAAAAGTGGAGCAATCCTCCGTGCAAAAATCCGGCGGTGACTAAACGCCACCATTGACCTGCGCTCACGGCGGGGCCGTACTTTGCGCCGAAATCGAACAGAGTTTGCAGGTCGAAATCGGTGACGCTGCCTCCCCCGCCGGCCCGCATCATGTGTAAGATCATCGCCGCGTAAAGGCCGGTGTTGATCAACAGAATCACCACCGTCGTAAAGCGGGCATGCGGTATCAGGCCGCCCAGCACGTCGGCGGGGGAGCGGCGGTCCACCTGGCGCGCGCCCAGTTTGATGTCGCAATACGGGCAGACCTTATCATCGGTAGTGATAAAGGCCCGGCAATTCGGGCACATCCGGCGGGTTTCCACGATGATCCATTGTAACGGTCCCTATCCCCCCAACGTCACTTGATAGAATTAGAATGTTGCATCCATGAGCGGCTCAACTGAACAAAAGCACCGCGAGGATATCGTCCGCACAGGGCGGATGATGTATGAGCGCGGGTGGATTGCCGGGTCCGACGGCAATCTGAGCGTGCGCCTGGACTCCGAACGAATCCTGGCCACGCCCACCGCCATGTGCAAGGGCCGCATGTCTCCGGACGACTTGATCGTCTGCGACAACCTGGGAAACAAGATGAGTGGCGCGCGCGAGCGTACCACGGAGATGGCCATGCACATCGCCATCTATCAGGAACGCCCGGACGTCCACGCCGTAGTGCACGCCCATCCACCCATCGCCACCGGCTTCGCGGTCGCGGGCAAGCCGTTGAACAAAGGCATCATGCCGGAATTGATTGTGTCGCTGGGTTCGGTGCCTCTGGCAGGCTATGGACTGCCCGGCACACCGGCATTGGTGGAAGGCATGCAGCCCTTTCTGGGAAAATTCGACGCACTGCTGCTGGCCAATCATGGGGCCGTAGCTTATGGCGCGGATATTGAATCGGCCTACGCGCGCATGGAAACCATGGAACACCTGGCCCGCATCACGCTGGTTGCCGAATTACTCGGCGGCCCGAAGGCGCTGCCGCGTGCGGAAGTGGAAAAGCTGTTCGAAGCCCGTCAACGCTACGGCGTGAAGACGCCAAATCATTTCGAATACGGCAATCCGCTCACCGCGGAGGATCTGCCCGAGCCCGGCGAAAAATTCGAATTGACGCGGCCGCAATTGTTGGCGTTGATCGATGAAGCGCTGCGCGTGCGCGGCGTGGTGTAGAGCGACGCTTTAGGAGCGTTCCCGGGGCGGGATCAGGCAGTAAAAACTCACCTGATAGCTTAGCCCGCGTGGCGCGTGAGGATCGGCGGCGAACTGGTCCCAGGCCTTCGCTCGGGCCTCCAGGGATGCGAAACCGAACAGATAGTGGCGGGCGCCGTGAAACAAGGGCTGTATGCCGTGACGCAGAAACGCAGCCAAAGATACCTCTTGCGTGAGCGTGCGGAGTTCATAGACCGTGTGTGGCGACGTTGATGCAAGTGTCAACGAACCGCCTGGGGTTGGCCGGATCACTAAGAACTCGGGAACGCGAGGCGCGATGACGGCCTCAAAAATCCACTCGTCCGGGTCGCGCGACGGGCGCGGTGCTTCACGCCGGAAGTCGAGCGAGAAATGCACATCCGTCGAGGCGCTCAATCGTGGCGCAATCGCAGCGGCTGCCGTTATGGTTTTGTAGAAACTCCGCCGGGTCATTTAGCGGGGCGGCGGGCCCATGGGCATCTCGACCTTCTTCGCGTTGCCCAATGAGAAATCTGCGTCGGTGAAGGTCGCCGGGGTCACCGATTTCAATTCCTGCTTTTCCGTAGGCTGCCCCTCCTTGAAGGTGATGCGCTGCACGGGGAAGCCTTCGAAACCGGCATCCGTGAAGCTGCTGGTGTTCAGATTGGCGGCCATCGGCATGTTCGCGACGGCTTCTTGAAGTCCAGCGGTGAACTGGCGCATCTTCTCGAAAAGTTGCATCTCCGCGGCGGAGAATTTGAGCACTGACGGCGGCGCGGCGCAGACTTCGGCCACCTTTTCCGCGGCACGCGCGCCTTCGTGCTGCGTACATGCGAATCCATTCACGGTGGAGCGGCCCTTCGCCGTCCACACCGTCTTCACGCGCGGCGCGCCCATGGCAGGCATCTTGCCCTTCATCATGCGCTCCATCATTTCGCGCTGCTGCGGAGGCATGTTCTTCATTTGCTCTTCCATCTGCGCCATCATCCCGGACATCTGCTTGCCCATGGAATCCATGGTCTGCTGATCGATCTCGCGATATTCGTTGCGGCGCTTATCCAGCATGACCATGCGGTTGCGGCCGCCATCGGTGAGGAACATCACGACGGCGTTATCGTCCACGTTGAGGCGCATGCGCGTCGAGTCAAACAGCATCTCCTGCGATGTGACTTTGTTGCCCGGCAGCGTGGTGTTTTCCATCTGGATACGAACCCCCGCGGTCAGGGGCAAAATCGAAACGGCGATAGCACAGAGTGTGGAGGACTTCATGGCTATGATTGTGCCCCAACGCGGCAGCGCCGCGCCAGGGGGGTGAAGCTATGGCGCGGACCTAGGTCCGCGCCGGACTTCGCACGGTGATGCGTGTCTCAACGCGATTCCTCTCAGGCTGGAAAACGTTGTATCATGACGAACCGGGAGTGCCTTCTTTCATGCGTTTGTCTTTAATTTTTGTTGGGACGCTGTGGGCTGCCGGCAGTATGATGGCGCAGCCAGCCGATCCGCCTCCACCGCCGCTCGCCCCTGTCCTGCAGAATTACCGGCCCGTGACCGCCGACCGGCTCCGCAATCCGGGTGATGCCGACTGGCTGATGATCCGGCGTACCTATGACGGTTGGGGCTACAGTCCGCTCGATCAGATCACGCCCGCAAATGTGGCGCGGCTAAAGCCGGTCTGGGTGTTTTCCACAGGCGAAACGCGGGTGCATGAGTCGCCTGCCGTGGTTAACAACGGTGTGATGTTCGTCAGCACGCCCAACAACCAGGTGATCGCCATTGACGCCAAGAGCGGCAACCTGCTGTGGCGCTATCGCCGTCCGCGCGCCACTGGCGCGTTCGTTTCCCACGACACCAGCCGGGGTGTGGCTTTATACAACGACAAAGTCTATTTCGCTGCCGGAGAAGCGATCCTGGTGGCGCTGGACGCCAAGACCGGCAAGGAATTGTGGAACACCAACGTCGGCGACAACACGGCGGGGTATTACACCTCACTCGCGCCGTTGATTGCGGATGGAAAGGTGATGCTCGGCGCATCGGGTGGCGAGTTCGGCATCCGTGGGTTCATCGCCGCGTACAACCCGGAAACCGGCAAGGAACTGTGGCGCACCTACATGATCCCCGCGCCGGGCGAGCCGGGCAGCGAGACCTGGCCCAAAGGCGATCAGTGGAAGACCGGCGGCGGCTCCGTTTGGGTAACCGGCAACTACGATCCCGACACCAACCTGGCGTATTGGGGCGTCGGCAACGGAGGCCCCTGGATGGGCGACAAGCGTCCGGGCGACAACTTGTATGCAACGTCCACCGTGGCCATTGATGCGGCCACTGGGCAGATCAAAGGGCATTTCCAATATCATCCCAATGACTCCTGGGATTGGGACGAGGTGTCGCCTCCAATTCTGGTGGATTACCAGCGCAATGGCCGCACCGTGAAAGGCTTGATCGACGTAGCGCGCAATGGATACCTGTGGTTTCTGGAGCGTGGTAACGGCCGCGTGAATTTCGTGCAGGGCAAGCCTTACGTGAAGCAGAATGTGTTCCTGAGTCTGAATCCGGAGACCGGGCGGCCGCAGGTGGACCCTGCGCGCAAGCCGGGCACGGGCAAGGAAGCGGAGCATTGCCCGTCACTGTGGGGCGGGAAGAACTGGCCTCCCATCGCGTTTAGTCCGAAGACGCGAATGATTTACGTTCCGGTGAATGAAAATTTGTGTACGAAGAGCACGGGCGAGGAAATTGAATACACGCAAGGCGGCCGCTTCGTGGGCGCGCGTTCGGTGATGACGATGGCTCCGGGCGCCGATCACGTGGGCGAAGTGCAGGCGTGGAATGTCGATACAGGCGAGCGGGCGTGGACGCATGTTTATCAGAAGTCGCCCAACTGGGGCGCGATGCTCGCGACCGGCGGCGGCTTGGTCTTCAGCGGTGGGACGAACGACCGCAAGATGCACGCCTTCGACGCAGCGACGGGCAAACTGTTATGGGAATTTCCGACGAATTCCGGCATTCTGGCGCCTCCGTCGTCATTCCTGATTGACGGCAAGCAATACATCGCAGTGGAAACCGGCTGGGGCGGCGACTCCCGCGCCATGCAGGCGAATCTCAACCGCATTTATCCGGGCGAGTATCCGGAAGTGCCGGAGGGTGGGGCGGTGTGGGTGTTTGCGGTGGAGTAAAGAACGCTTCCGGTGAGTTTCTGATCCAACAAGCCGCTTGGTTGCGAAAAATGTGGAAGGCGCGTCCGTGCGCGGCGCGGGGCACTGGCTGATGGAAGAAACTCCCGGCCAAGTGATTCCCAAGCTCAGCGAGTTTCTGACGCGCGCTACTTCACGTACGTAGCGATGAACCAGTGATTGCCGCACGGGTCCACGATGTTGGCTGCGCGGTCGCCGTACGGTGCGTTATACGGGGCCGTGGTGGAGGCCGCCCCGGCTGCAATCGCACGCTGGTACGTTGCGTCCGTATCCGGCACGTAGAGGTGAATCGCGGCGGCCGAAGGCTCGCGGAAGTGATTCGCGCTCGGATCGGCTTGCGCCAGCTCCAGCCTTGAATCGCCGATCTGCAGCTCCGCGTGCATGATGGTTCCGTCCGGACGCGGTACGCGCAATACCTCGTGCGCTCCGAAGGCAGTTTTCAGGAATGCGATCAGGCGCTCGGCGTCGTTCACCAAAAGATACGGCGTAAGAGTGCGGAAGCCGGGTCGGAGATAGTTGCTCTGCGGGCGCGTGGCGACAACGAACATGAACCGGTTCTTGAGATGGTAGCTGCCATCGGTCTGGCGAAAGCGCTCCAGCGCTTGCGTGATGGCGCGTGTCACTTCGGCTTCGCCGGACGCCTGGATCGCGCGCACGGACGTTCCCGCCGAAAGCAGGCCGCGCAGGGCCGCAGGCAAGTCCGGATAATGAAAAGGCGCTTGCACTTCCTGGTAATCCGTGGGCTGTAACCCTGCTTGCCGTAAAATGTCTTCCAGGAGCTCGCGCTTCGACAATGAGAAGCGGCCGGGAGCGTTCGGCGCGGGCGGTGAAAGCGGCCGCAACACGGAAAGTACATCCTCGGCTTCACAATCCTCCGGCTTGCCCCAGGTGGCGATCACGACCGACGCGCGAGGTTTCGCCACGCGGCAGGCTTCCGAAAGTGCCCGCACGGGGTTGGCTGCGAATTGGAAGGAATTGACGCCGGTGACCACGTCGAAGGAATGGTCGGCGAAAGGCAGCGCTTCCATATCGCCGACGCGAAAGTCCCCTCCGGGGATGCGCCTGCGTGCATTCTCGATCATGCTCTCAGCAGCGTCGAATCCGGCCACAGCAGCTCCCCGGTCGGCAGCCAGACGGCATAGTAATCCCGCACCGCAGCCTATGTCCAGCAGCGAAGTGCCCGGGCCCACGCCCGTTGCTTTCAAAACCGCCTCAAAGATCGGTTGCGCCGCCGGTTCCTGAACTTCGGCCCAATCCTTGACACGCGCGCTCCACAGGGGTCCTTGGACAGGCGCGGAGCCCGGGGCGGCGGGAAGCGCATTCGGATTGGCGGGATCATTCATTGGAAACCGCCATTATAGACGACTCATGCGAATCCAAATCGCTGCCGATACATCAGAAAGAAGCGAGAGACGCGAAATTTATGCTGGTTGGAGCCGCCATCGCCGGGTGTTACATTCTTGCGCTGCTGTTGGAGGCGCTGGCATCCAGCCCGAAAAGCAAAGAATAAGCATTCTCACGGCAAGCGCAGATTCAAGTTGCGAGCGCGGTTGAGTTGGCGCGTAGCCTCGCGGTCCACGCTGCCTGCAGGAACCCGGACCTGATCGCCTTCCGGCGTCACGTAACGTAACTCACTTCCCTGTATCCACACCAGGGCTGCCTCCGGTCCGGATCCGTCCTTCATGACAAGAACGAAGTATTGCAGCTCTACCTCCGGAGCGGGGGCCGCGGACTCCTGGAAATCCTTGTATTCCCGGACGGCCGCTCGAACCGGTGTTGGCGCAGGAGCCGGCGCTATTTGAGCCGGAGGCGGTTGCATGACCACGATGTTCGTCATCTGCGGGGAAATCGCTGCGGGATACGCTCCATAGCCGCCCCAGTACATCGGGTATGGCCGTCCCACGTAAGAGTTAGAACCCACATCTGTTCGAAATCCGGGGTTTCCGGCTCCGAGCGGAGGAATCGGGCCCAGCAAAGGTAAGCCTGCGGTTGAACCAGGGTGAATTGGCAGTCCTCGAACGCCAGGTTGCTGTTGAGCGGCTGCAGTTGCCGCTATCATGAGCATCAGTGCGGCGAGGGCGCTGTGCATGGCTTTACGTTCCGTCCCTAAGCATAGCGGCACACGGTCAGCCTCGCAAGGCGCTACGTCCGGGCAATCACTGCGGCATGCGCTTCCGTCGGTGACTCTCTTTGCCGAAGGGCGCTGCTGCGCGGGGAAAGCATGACGGTCGCAGTCAGGCCCAGCAGTCCCGCCAGAGCCATCCACAGGCCAGGCATTGCGCGGTTGCCAGTCATCTGGATCAGGTACGTGGAAACGGCGGGCGTGAAACCGCCAAAGATCCCGGTAGCCAGGCTGTATGCCAGCGAGAATCCCGACGCGCGGACGTGTGCAGGCATAATCTCGGTCAGAAACACCACCATGGCACCGTTATAACTGCCAAAGATCATCGAGAACCACAGCGCGGCGGCCAGCAAGCGACCGAAGGATGGCTCGTTCACCACCCACATGAGCACCGGATAAGATGTCAGCAGCCCAAGGGATGAAAAAATCAGCAACAGAGGGCGGCGGCCCACGCGGTCGCTCAGCGCGCCCATCAGCGGCAGCCAGCAGAAATTCGAAAATCCCACGCACAGAGTCACAATCATGCTATCCCGCGCGGTCAGCTTCAGCACGCTCTGGCCGTAGGTAGGCATATACGCCGTGATCATGTAAAACGTGACCGTGGTCATCGTGGTCAGCATCATGCCCAGTATGACCAGCCGCCAGTTCGCGGCCACGGTGCGCCAGATTTCACGCGTGGAGGGCCGGTGCTTGCGGGCGATAAACTCGTCGGTTTCCAGCAGAGAACGCCGCAGTATCAATAAAAAGGGCACCAGCATGGAACCAATCAACAGCGGCACCCGCCATCCCCATTCCGTCATCTGCTCCGGCGGCAACAGCGAAGCCAGTGCCAACCCCAGCAGGGCCGCGAACATCACCGCCACCTGCTGGCTGGCGGATTGCCAACTGACGAAAAATCCTTTGCGCCCGGGGGTTGCGATTTCGGAAAGGTAAACGCTGGCGCCGCCGATCTCGACTCCAGCGGACATCCCTTGCACCAAGCGCCCCAACACCACCAGCAAAGGCGCCAACATCCCCAGCGTTTCGTAGCCCGGCATAATGCCGATGGACAGCGTTCCCACGGCCATCAGCGCCAGGGTGAGCAACAGACCCTTCCGGCGTCCGTGGTGATCTATGTAAGCGCCCAGAATGATCGCGCCCAGCGGTCGCATCAAGTAGCCCGTCCCGAAAGTCATGAACGCCAGCATCAGCGACCTGTACTCATTCGTCGTGGGAAAAAACGCCCGGCCGATGCCTGCGGCGTAGTAGCCGAAGACCATGAAGTCGTACATCTCCAGGAAGTTGCCGAAGGCAACGCGTACGACAGAGCCAATTTTAGATTGCGAAGTGCTCACTGCGGGTTCGACCTCCGGCAGAATATCACACTTCGATGCCGCGATTTCCCCCAATGCCTGCGGAAAGTTACGCCACCCCTCATCAGCGAGGCACGCATTTTCAACGACTTGTATTGGAGCGCAAAGTGCCACTCTGGTGCGCAGGCCAAGCCATTCGCGAAAGGCGTCTCTATGGAAACCGTATTTGGATCCTTGCAGAACTTCACCAAGGGAGGCGTGCAGTCCATCAGCGTCAACCCGAAGCACTACGTTTTTTCGAACGTATTTGAAGTCGCCTCAAAATCGAAGCCGTATGAACGGGTGGCCGTGGGCAAGAATTTGAAATACGTGCTGGAAGCGGTCCGCTCGGAAGGCATATCGCCGTGGTATGCCGCGGATCACGATGAGGCAGCCATCGTGATGGATGGCGAAGTGGAAGTCCATTTGGTCCAACCCGACGCGCCGTTGGTTCCTATTGGCAAGGAAGGCGCGGTGGCCTTGACGGCCGAACCGAAGGGGAGACGCATGGGTTGGATGAAGATCCGGCGGGGACATATGGCCCTGCTGCCCAAGGGAGCCGCCTATCAGTTCCGCGGCGCGCACCCCGGTGTGATTCTGATGCAAGGAATCAAGGGCGAATGCACTGTGGAGAAATGGGCGGAGATCTGCCAGAAGCGCTAGCTGGAAGGAATCAGGAGAATCGCGATGAGCACCGCATTATTGACCCAGGTACGCGAGCGAGTGGTAAACAAGCAAGGCTACCAGACTTTTGAGATCGGACAGTTCAAGTTCGAACGCGACGAATATTTCGCGCACATTCTGTATCCGGGCAACCAGCACATTGTGCCGATCGAAGCCTTTCTGCGCGCGCTCATGCGCGATATCGCATGGGGCTTCTTTTACGGCACCGTGAACTTCGACGCGGTATTCGGAACCATCAACCACTACGGCACCGTTGAGATGTTCGTCGGCCTGAACAACGCGGCATACCGCAATGTGCATAAAGAGTATGTTGAGACGTTCGCGTCCAAGGATCTGAAGCGCGTGTTCGAAGCGATCATCGAAGATTGGACGAACGCGGGGTTTGACCCGTTCGCGGCGCCGGAGGAAACCGGCAACGCCTATGGCGTAAAACACGGCGACAACCTGAATGCAGTGCAACGCCAACGCCTGGCGGCCAAGCGGATGATCGGGCTTCCGGGGGATCTCAAGTTGCGCACTGAACGCGACGGGCATTCCGTGAACCGTTCGTTCGCGGATGTTCCACAGGACAACCCGGAATTACATCCGGAGCCGGGCTTTGAGTCCGAAGTGCACGCCGTGAACTTGTACGGGTATCTGTCGCGCTCCGACGTCACCTGGAATCCGTCGGTGGTGTCCGTGGTGAAAGATAGTCTTCTGTGTCCTACCACGGAAGAATTCGTCTTGCCGATCATCCACGGCAACGATCGCGTGGAATGGTTCGTGCAGTTTTCCGATGAGATCATCTGGGACGTGGAAGACAAGATTACGGGGATGCCGGCCTGCAAAGTGGTCATGAAGGCCGGTGACGTAGCGGCGATGCCCGCGGACATCCGGCACCGCGGGTATTCGCCGAAACGCTCCATGCTGCTGGTGTGGGAGAACAATGACGGCACGCTGCCGCATCGCCATGCCAGTGGTGAGCTTCCACCGTACCCGGTGGCGTTTTAAGTTTAGAGACCGGAGCGGTTTCTTTAGGTTTGGGATAGGTGCCTCCTCTGGCGCCTATTTGGCAGGATGATTGGCCTCTCCTGCCGGCGGCGGTCCTCAGCCAAGGGGGACCGCCGGCCCGACTGACGTTTGGATTTATATGCGACTGCGAAGCCTTTTTATAACTTTCATTTTAGTAGCGCTTTTCGCAGTCGCCCAAAATTCCGGTGTGCCGACGTACAACCGCGACGTGCAGCCTATTTTGCAGCGCGCATGCGTGGCGTGTCACAGTCCGGGCCAGGTGGCGCCGATGTCTTTCACCAGTTACGAAAGCACGCGGCCGTGGGCCATGCAGATCAAAGCCGTGGTCGGCAGTCAAAAGATGCCGCCCGGAGTCACCGAACGGCACTATGGACTGTTCGGCGACGATGGCGCGTTGCACCCGCAGGATATTGTTTTGATCGTGCGCTGGGTGGACGCAGGCGCGCCCGAAAAATAACCAGCACGCATTCTTTCCTCAATATCGCGGCGTATTTCCCCGAATTTGCGCGAACAGAAATTCTGCGCTTCGCGCATTCTTGACACTTCTTAAAATACGCTGATACCGTGAGGGTCATGCGTCCGTTCGTATACGATCAGCCGGCCACGCGGGTGATCTTCGGAGTGGGCACTCTCGATTGTCTTTCCAAGGAAGTCGCCGGACTGGGCGCGCAACGAGCGCTGGTGTTATCAACTCCCGAACAGAAAGCCGATGCAGAAGATGCCGCGCGCAGATTGGGTGCGATGTTCGCGGGTGTATATGCACACGCGGTGATGCATGTACCTATTGAGACGGCGCGGGCGGCGCGCGAAGAGGCCAAGCGCCTGAACGCGGATTGCTACATCGCGATCGGCGGCGGTTCCACCATCGGACTCGGAAAAGCGATCGCGCTGGAAAGCGGCGTTCCAATTATTGCGGTGCCCACGACGTATGCGGGCTCGGAAATGACGCCCATTTACGGCATTACTGAGGCGGGCGTAAAAAAAACCGGTAAAGACCGGCGGGTATTGCCCAAGGTTGTCATTTACGACGTCACCTTAACCCTCACTCTTCCCTCAAAAATCGCCGGTCCCTCCGGCATGAATGCGATGGCGCATATGGTGGAAGGCCTGTATGCGCAGGATCGCAATCCAATTCTTTCGCTGATGGCAGTGGAAGGCATTCGCGCATTGGCCCGCTCGCTACCTACCGTAGTGAAGGAGCCCTCAAATGTGGAAGCGCGCTCTGAGGCTCTCTACGGCGCGTGGCTGGGCGGTAACGTCTTGGGCGGAGTGGGTATGGCGATTCATCACAAGCTATGTCACACGCTGGGTGGCACGTTCAATCTGCCGCATGCGGAAGTGCATACCGTTATTCTGCCTCACGCCGCCGCTTATAATCAGGACGCCGCGCCCGAGGCTATGCAGATGGCGGCCGACGCACTCGGAGCAAAGAACGCTCCGCAGGGAATTTACGATTTATCCGTTCAGATCGGCGCCCCCGTGGCGTTGAAGGATATCGGAATGCCGCTCGGCGGCTTGGATAAAGCGGCGGAACTGGCAACAACCAACCCTTATTACAATCCGAGACCGGTGGTTTACGATGGCGTCCGCAGACTGCTTGAGAACGCGTACTACGGAAGGCGTCCGGAATAATCGTGCCGTATCGACTCCCATTATTGCCGACAACTCTGGTTGGATCGTATCCGCAACCAGACTGGCTGATTGACCGCGATCGTCTGGCGGCGCAGATGCCGCCGCGAACGCATCTTTGCGGGTTGTGGCGCCTGGCGCCACCATTCCTGGCGTCGGCGTTGGACGACGCGGTGCTGCTTGCGATTCGCGATCAGGAACGCGCCGGTATTGACCTTATTTGCGACGGCGAGATCCGCCGCGAAAGTTATACGAACCGTTTCGCGAATGCGCTGGAGGGGGTGGATCTGGATAATCCGGGGCAGCGATTGAGCCGCACCGGTACCCTGGTCCCCGTTCCGCGCGTGACAGGCAAAGTGCACCGCATCCATCCGGTGAACGTTGGCGACATGCAGTTTCTCCGCGCCAACACGGAGAGGCAGGTGAAGATCACCGTGCCCGGACCGTTCACGATGACGCAGCTCACCGCCAACGATTATTACCCGTCGGAAAGTGCGCTCGCCATGGATTATGCGGCCGCTGTGAATGAAGAGATTCTGGATCTTTTCGCGGCAGGCGCCGACGTGGTTCAGATTGACGAGCCTTATCTACAGGCCCAATCTGAAAAAGCCCGGGACTACGCCTTGCCCGCCATCGAGCGCGCGTTAGCCGGCGTCACCGGAGTCACCGCCCTGCACACGTGTTTCGGTTATGGAGCGTTGGTCAACGAGCGTCCTCAGGGATATTCTTTCTTACCGGAACTCAAGAGTTGCAACGCGCGCCAGATCTCGATTGAAACGGCGCAGTCCGCGCTGGATTGCTCGATTCTGGAAACGCTGCGGGGAAAAACGATCATGTTGGGAGTTCTGGATCTCTCGACGAGTGAAGTGGAAACGGCAGAAGTTGTCGCGGAACGCATTCGCCGCGCGCTGCCGTACGTGGATGCCAAAGATGTGATCGTGGCGCCGGATTGCGGCATGAAGTACTTATCGCGTGAGGCCGCCTTTGGGAAACTGCGCTCCATGGTAGAGGGGGCGAGGATCGTGCGCGCGGAGTTGGGGTAGTGTGGGACGGACACGCTCGCCCGGCTCTGTGATGGCGGACCAATGCGGACGTGGCGTCCGCCGCAGGCCGGGGGGCCTGCCCTACACCGCAGTATTATAATGGTTCGGCGAGGGAGCTAACGGGGATGGCGGAACAAAAAGGTTGGGATACATCCTACGAGTGGAAAGCCGTAACGCTGCTCGGGCTGGGGTTTGGGCTGGTGGGGCTGGACCGCTGGATTATCGCCCCGCTCTTGCCGGAGATCATGCGCGATCTGCAACTTAACGCGCAAGATGCGGGAACGATCATCGGCGCCCTTGGCCTTTCGTGGGGTATCTTCGCGATCATCATGGGTGGGCTATCCGATAAGATTGGACGCCGGAAGGTGCTCATCCCGGCCATCATCGGATTTTCGCTCTTATCGGGACTTTCTGGCATGGCGACCGGACTGTTGAGCCTGGTCATGATCCGCGTCGTCATGGGCTTCACGGAAGGATCTTTTTGTCCAACCAGCTTCGCTGCCACTAACGATGCCTCACACCCCAAACGTTTAGGTATCAACCAGGGGCTGCAGCAATGTGGCTTTGCATTGTTCGGCTTAGCGTTCGCTCCCATCATCGCCACGCAGCTCTTACGGGTGATGAGCTGGCGATGGATTTTCGTCATCGTTGCGATCCCCGGACTGATTCTGGGCCTCCTGATGTACTTCATCATTCGCGAACCCCGCAAAGCCGCGACGCACACGGCCGCTGGGCACGCGGTGGCGAAGGCGAGTTGGGGAACACTTTTCAAGAGCCGCAACATCGTGCTTTCGATGTTCGCTTTGTTCGGGGCGATGACGGGCGTATTTGTTCTGAGCGGCATGCTGCCTATTTACCTGACCACATACCTGAAGCTGACCAATGAGCAGATGGGCGTGGTGGCCTCCGCCGTCGGTTTTGGAGGATTCATCGGGCAGTTCGCAGTGCCGGGAATTTCGGATATGCTGGGGCGCAAATCTACCGCAGTCCTGTGCTTCGCGGGCGCGGCGGTGATCCTCTATCTGTTTAAGGGCACCGGCGCGGATACCACCATGTTGTTCTGGCTCCTGCTCATTTCTGCGTTTTTCACGCTGGGGATGGTGGCGCTGCTGACGGGGCCCATTGCCACCGAATCCGCGCCGCTGGGCTTGGTGTCTTCGGCGATCGGCATCGTGGTGGGTTCGGGTGAAATTTCGGCGGGTATCGCGCAGGTGATCGGCGGCTGGGTGGCACAGAACTACGGAATTCAACATATCCTGTGGCTGCCTTTAGGAGGCGTCCTTCTCGGGATGCTGATCTGTCTGTTCCTGAAAGAAACGGCGCCCCGAAAGTTGGCTGCGCGCAATACGCACGCGGTAGGCGCTGAAGCGGCTTAGGGATTTGGATCGATGACGGGCAAGGAGAATTGAGAACTACATGAGTACGCAAACATATTTTGGCTCACTCAACCATTTTGAAAAAGGGGGCGTGACTGTAATCAACGACGACCCCAAGCATTACGTGTTTTCGAACATTTTCGAAGTGGCTTCGAAATCAAAGCCGTATGAAAAAGTCGCCGTCGGCAAGAACCTGAAATACGTTATCGAGGCCGTGCGCGCCGAAGGCACATCACCCTGGTTCGCCGCGGATCATGACGAAGCGGCGCTGGTGATGGACGGCGAAGTAGAAGTCCACTACGTCAAGCCGGATCAGCCGCCCGTGCCGGTAGGCAAAGAAGGTACCGTCAAGCTCGCCGGAGAGCCCAAGGGGAAGAAAATGGGCTGGGTAAAGGTGCGGCGCGGGCACATGGCGCTGCTCCCCCGGGGCGCGGCGTATCAATTCCGCAGCGCGGCTCCCGGAGTGATGCTGGTGCAGACCATCGTGGGCGATTGCACCGTGGAGAAGTGGGGCGAGATCTGCCAGAAGTAAAAGGAAATCGAGGATAACAACCATGAGCACTGTCATGCAGACCAAAACCAAAACCGAGGCGGCAACCAGCACGCGGTCCTTGGGCTACAAGAACTTTTCGGCAGGCCAGTTCACGTTTGAACGCGACGAATATTTCGCGCACATTCACTATCCGGGCGGACGGCACTTGATTCCGATCGATGCGTATCTGCGCTCCTTGATGCGCGACGTGGCGTGGGGTTTCTTTTACGGCACCGTGAACTTCGATGCGGTCTTCGGAACGATCAATCACTACGGAACGGTGGACATGTTCATCGGCCTGTTGAATGAGGCCTACTACAGCGCGAACCGGCATTATGTGGAGACGTTCGATTCGAAGGACCTCCGCAAAGTCTTCATGGAAATGCTGGAAGATTGGACCAACCAGGGCTTCGACCCGTTCGCCGCGCCGGATGAAACCGGCGTACCATTCGGACCCAAGCAGGGCAGCAATTCCAAGGCGATTAACCGCGAGCGCATGGTGGCCAAGCGCATGGTCGGCTTGCCGGGCGATCTGGCGTACCGCACAGACGAAAAGGGCGAGACTGTGAACCGCCAGTTCACCGACGTTCCGCAAGACAAGCCGGAAATTCACGCCGAGCCGGGCTTTGAGAACGAGATTCACGCGTTCAACATGTTTGCGTACGTGTCGCGCTCCGACGTCACGTGGAACCCGTCCGTGGTTTCGTGCGTGCATGACAGCCAGTTCTGCTCGACGACTGAAGAACACATCCTGCCGATTACTCACGGCAATGACCGCGTGGAGTGGTTCATCCAGGCAAGTGATGAAATCATCTGGGACATTGACGACGGTAAAACCGGCCGCCCTCGCGCCAAAGTGATCATGAAGGCGGGCGACGTGGCGGCGATGCCGGCCGATATCCGTCACCGCGGTTATTCACCGAAGCGTTCTATGCTGATCGTTTGGGAAAATAACGATGGGACACTTCCGCAGCGCTATGCCGCGGGAGAATTGAAGCCTTACCCCGTCGAGTTTTAAATAGTATTGCCCCAGGGCGCGAGTGCCGTTCGCAACGGCTCCCGCGCCCGATTTGCTTGCTCAGGAGTTTTCATCATGGCGACAACACTCGAAGTGCGGCCTCAGATTGATATTGAAACGCGCCTGTTCATCAACGGCGAGTTCGTGGATGCCATTGATCGTGGCCGTTTAGAAGTTCTCTATCCACACGACTGCAGCGTGCTGTGCGAGATTTCGGAAGCCAGTCCGAAGGATGCCGACGTGGCCATCGCCGCCGCGCGCAAAGCGTTTCCGGGCTGGAAGAAGATGATGCCCGCCGAGCGCGGACGTTTGCTAGGCAAACTGGCAGACGCGATTGAAGCGGATCGCGATTATCTCGCGCTGCTGGAGACGCTGGATACCGGACACCCGATTCGTGACGTGCGCAATCTGGACGTGATGCGCACCGTGGCGAACTTCCGCTATTTCGCGGGAATGGCGGACAAGATTGACGGCCGGCTGATGACAGCGGAGCCGGGCTTCCTGAATTACATTCTGCGCGAGCCCGTGGGCATCGTCGGCGCGATTGTGCCGTGGAATTTTCCCATGATGTTCGTGAGTTGGAAACTGGCCCCTGCGCTGGCCGCTGGCAACTGCGTGGTGATGAAGCCCGCGGAACTCACGCCGCTGAGCGCGCTGCGCATCGCCAAGCTTTCCGCCGACGTGGGTTTCCCTCCGGGCGTGATCAATATCGTGCCCGGGCGCGGCAGCACCGTGGGCCAACACATTGCCGAACATATGGACGTGAACAAAGTTGCGTTCACAGGCTCCACTCCGGTGGGCCGCAAGATCGTTCAGGCGTCGTCAGGGAATTTGAAGCGCGTGCAATTGGAATTGGGCGGCAAGGGTGCGAACATCGTATTCGACGACGCGCCGTTGATCCCGGCAGTGAATGGTTCCGCGTTCGCTATTTTTCATAACCAGGGACAGGCCTGCATCGCCGGCTCACGCCTGCTGTTGCACGAAACAATCGCCGATGAGTTCCTGGACAAATTCCTCGCGCTGGCGAAATCGATCCGCGTCGGCAATCCTCTCGATCCGGAAACGGAGATGGGCCCGCTCACCTCGCCCGGCCATCGCGATCGTGTGATGAATTACATCGAAGTCGCGAAGTCGGAAGGCGGAAAGATTCTGACCGGTGGGAAAGCCCCGTCGAATCCGGATTTGGCTAAGGGCTGCTACGTGGAGCCCACAGTCGTCGAAGCCAAGCCCGGCGATCGCGTGTGTCAGGAAGAAGTGTTCGGTCCGTTCGTCACCGTGACGCGATTTAAAGACGAAGCAGAGGTGATCGCCATCGCCAACGGCACGGAGTTCGGCCTGGGCGGCGGTCTGTGGACCACGAATCTTTCGCGCGGTCACCGCATGGCGGCTGAAATCCGTTCCGGCATGGTGTGGGTGAATTCATATAAACGCGTGAACCCGGCATCCCCATTCGGGGGCGTCGGCATGTCCGGCTACGGGCGCGACTTAGGTCCCGAATCCATCCACGATTACACGGATGCGAAATCCATCTGGATTAACGTGGACGCCACGATTCCTCCGTTTTATAAGCGATGAGCGGAGGCTGCGCTAAACTGTCAGTTTCATCGTGAAAATCCTTGTCATTGGCGGCGGCGGCCGCGAACATGCGATCGCCTGGCGTCTTTCGTTGGAAGGCCATCAGGTTTTCGGCGCACCAGGGAATCCGGGAATCGCCGAAGTGGCGCAGTTGGTCGCGACCAGCGACTACCTGGCGGCTGCCGAATCCATCCAGCCGGATTTGACGGTAGTGGGACCGGAAGTTCCACTGGCTGCCGGCATCGCCGACCAATTCCGCGCCAAAGGCCTGCTGATTTTCGGTCCCTCGCAGGAACAAGCCCGCCTGGAAGCCAGCAAAATTCACGCTAAGGAATTCATGCGCCGCGTGGGTATCCCCACCGCTCGCTTCGTTCGTTCGGAATCGACGCAATCCGCGCTGGATGCTTTAAGCCAATTCAATTATCCGGTCGTGTTGAAAGCCGACGGGCTCGCCGCAGGCAAGGGAGTAATTATCACGGAAGACCGCGCGCAAGCAGAAGCGGCCATTCATTCGTTGGGTCCGCTGCTGGTGATTGAAGAATTTTTGCGGGGCGAAGAGGTCAGCTTCATCGTCATCAGCGATGGAACCAGGGCAATCCCGTTTGAAGCGACTCAGGATCACAAAACGGTCTTCGATGGGGACCTTGGTCCGAACACCGGCGGTATGGGCGCATACTGCGACGGACGAATTTTGTCCGCGCCGGATACACAGCGTGTGATGGATACCATCATCCAACCCGCGGTCGCAGCCACTGGGTTTACGGGGTTTCTTTACGCCGGTTTGATGATGACTGCCGGTGGACCCAAAGTCATCGAGTTCAATGTGCGCCTGGGAGATCCGGAAACGCAGCCATTGATGCATCGTCTGCGCGGCGGATTCGGCGAGACGCTGTACAAAGCCGCACGAGGAAATCTGAACGGCGATGCGCTGGAATGGAAGCCCGAGCCTTCAGTATGCGTAGTGCTCGCGGCAGCGGGTTATCCCGGCCAGGTGCGCACCGGCGATGTAATAACGGGAATCGATGCGGCGAAAGCCATGGATGGCGTGCAGGTCTTTCACGCCGGAACGAAGCTGGGCTCGCGAGGTTTGGAAACAGGCGGCGGACGCGTATTAGGGGTCACCTCTGCAGGGCCCGATCTCGCGTCCGCCGTTCGCAGTACGTATAGCGCGGTCGAATGCATCCGTTTTGAAGGAATGCATTACCGCCATGACATTGCCCACAAGGGATTGAGGCGCTGGCATAGCTGAACCGCCCGGCAACGGAGCCGCGGGCAACCAAACCTCCGCGCCTGGCTGCCCGCCCTCAGCCTCGTTCCGCTCTCTCCGTAGCAGTTTCGAAGCTTCATGGAATAGAGCGCAGGAGAGCGAAAAGTCCGCCACGAATTCCTCACGAATCTCAATGCCCGCCCCGGTTTGGCGTATAATCGTAATCCTCGCGGCATTACTTCGGAGGTATGTCATGATTTCGCGGCGATTCTACCTCGCCAGTGCCCTGCTGGTTTGCACCACCGCGAACCTATGGGCGGACCCAGGGTTCGGTACTTTCTTTCCAGCACATTGGGATCCTAAGCTTAGAATTCCACGTGGACAAGTTGTCGCGGCCGCTTCTATAGTGTCACCTAAATACTAGTGACTCCAGCGTAACTGGACTGGCCACAGTTAGGCCGCAAATGTAATCACACTGGCTC